>Ga0116153_10000174_pt1 | contig 99586 bp, 77 predicted proteins | sample AD_UKC028_MetaG_FD_89896 | JGI IMG/M metagenome (GOLD analysis project Ga0116153, IMG submission 89896) | Active sludge microbial communities of municipal wastewater-treating anaerobic digesters from USA - AD_UKC028_MetaG | ecosystem: Engineered > Bioreactor > Anaerobic > Digestate | place: USA...
ACCCCGTAGACCTCCTCGACCGGCCCGGACAGGGCCTTCACCACCGGGGCCTCGGCCTTGGTGGCCACGGATTCGTTCCGGTTCAGGATCTCGTAGCTCATCTTCACCCCGTGGGCGGCCTCCACCTGGCGCATGACCTTCTCGACCTCCGAAAGGACCTGGGCGATCGGGTACTGGGGCAGGATGCGCATGTCGAAGCAGAAGACGTCGTCCCCGGGGATGGTGTTGACGTTGGGGACGTTGGCCTCCTTCAGGGTCGGGGAGAGGGTCGTGCGGTCCGGGTGGAAGAGGGAGTCCCGGGCGGTGAATACGGTCTTCTCGAGTTCGTGGACCCGCAGGGCAAGGTCGCAGGCGGCCAGGAAGGCGTTGGCCCCCTCGTCCGGGGTGGATCCGTGGCACTGCTTTCCCTTGGTGACGACCTTGACCCAGGCGATGTTCTTCTCGGCGATCTCGATCTCCGAGCCGTCCTTGCAGCCTCCGTCGGGGATGATGATGAGGTCGTCCTTGCGGAACAGGTCGTGCTTGGCCAGGAGGTGCTGGATGCCGAACTTGGATCCGTACTCCTCGTCCGCGACGAAGAGGAGCTTGACCGTGTGGGTAGGGACGATCCCGTTCTCCAGGAGGGCCAGGGCCGCGAAGACCGAGGAGGCCAGGCCCTGCTGATTGTCCTCCACCCCCCGGCCGTAGACCCGGCCGTCCTTCCTGACCACCGTGAAGGGGTCTGTCTTCCACATGGAGCGGTCCCCCTCGGGCACCACGTCCAGGTGGCTCATGATCCACAGGCGGCCGGAGTCGTCCCGGCCGGGGATGGTGGCGACGATGTTCGGCCGCAGGCCTCCGGGCACCCGGTCGTCCGGGGCGTCGAAGCGCTCGATGTTCCGGATGCCTTTCTTGGCGAGCCAGGCCAGGAGGACCTCGGCCTTCTTCATCTCCCCGGTGCCCCCGGACTCCGGAGCCATGGCGGGGACGGCGGTCAGGATGGATTCGAGTTCGACGATCCCGTCGACGGACGCTTCGATATGGGCGAAGATCTTGGACTTGTCGGACATGGGAGCTCCTTTTCGGCCCCGGCGCCGCGAAAACCGCCGCAGGACCGGTCTTGGTATCGGGGGACCCCCATACTACAACGGCGAGGGCGGGGAGTCTACGGCGGGGAGAAGTACTCCGCGTCCGGCCGGGGCACCACGAAGGCGGTTACGGAGAACTCCGGGGTCAGCTGGTGCCCCTCCGTAACCCCGATCCCGACCCGGGCCGCCCCCAGGAGACCCAGGAGCTCCCCCTGGAACTCCACCCCCGGGCAGCCGGGAAAGCCGAAGGAGTAGCGCCTCCCCGCCGTACCGGCCCCGGCCGCCTCGAGCTCCCGGCCGATCCGCCGGTGGAGGACCTCCGCGGCGGCCTCCGCCAGGGCTGCGGCAAGGCCGTGCAGGAGGAAGTACTCCCGCGGGTCCCCCGAAGCCCTCAGTTCCGCGGCGGCCCGGGAAAGCTCCGGCCCCGCGGTCACCGCGAAGAAGGGGATGACGGAACCCTCCCCGTCGAAGTACGCGGCGATCGTAGGGCCCCCCGGGCCGCCCGCTCCGGGGAACCGGAACTCCCGGGCGCCTCCCCGGCCGTCGTCCACCCGGAGAAGCCCGCCCCCCCGGTGCTCGCAGGAAAAGTAGCCGTATACCCCGGCGGCCCGGCAAAGCCCCCGGGACCGGGCGAGGCCGGAGATCCGCTCGAAGGACTCCTCCGCCTCCTCCCTTCCGCGCCGGCCGAAGCCCCAGCGGACCTGGAGCAGGGTTTTCCGGTCCAGGGCCGCGAAGAGCTCCTCCGGGGAAAGCCCGTCCGCCGGTCGGGAGCCCCGGAAGGGCGGAGTCCAGGGGGGGGTCGGCGGGAGGCCCGGAATCCGGGACCGTTTCCGTCCGTCCGGGGCGGGTGCCCCGGGCAGGGCTGGGCCGGCATCGGACGGCGCTCCCGAGGCTTCGGCCGCGGGCGCGGCGGCAGCGGGTCTCGTGGCGGGTCCGGTCGCGGGATCCGACGCCCCCGGCTCCCGGTCCTTGGCCAGGACGCGCAGGGCCTCGAAGGCGTCCGCGCAGGCCCGGACCCGACCGGGGTGCAGGGGAGCCAGCTCGGCTTCCACGAAGCGGGGGTCCACGGCGGCCCCTCCCAGGAGAAGGAGGGCTTCCGATCCCGAATCCCCGAGAGCCCGGGCGGCCTTCCGCATTTCCTCCAGGCTCCGGGTCAGGAGTCCGGACAGCCCCAGGGCGGCGGCCCCCTCCTTCCCTACCGCGGCCAGGAGTCGCTCGATCCCGACGTCGGTGCCCAGGTCCACGACCCGGTACCCCGAACCCCCCAGGATCAGGCCGGTCAGGTTCTTGCCGATGTCGTGAAGGTCCCCCTTCACGGTGGCCATCACCACGGTGCCCCGGCCGAGGCCCTGGACCTCCGACCCCGGGGTCAGCTCCCCGAGGGCCGCCTGGGCCGCCTCGGCGCTCCGGAGGACCCGGGGCAGGGGCAGATCCCCCGCGGAGAACCGGGCCCCAACCTCGGACATGGCGGAGGCCACGAGGGAGGTGACCGGGGGATGCCCGGCGGCCTCCCGGGCCGCCCGCGCCGCGGCCCCGGCCTCGCCGCGCAGTATGGCCGCCCTCAGGCGATCCTCCGGGGCTGCCCCGGGGGTGTCCTGCGCGGCGGCCTCGGCGGCCCCGGGTGCCCGCGCCAGGAGGGAGTCCAGGGCGGCGGCCCGGGCTTCGACGCCCGCCTCCCCGCCGATCAGGGTCCGGACGGCGGAGCGGATCCCGACGTCCACGGTTTCCGGGTCCGGAAGTCCCGGGTCCAGGATGGCCGCGTCCAGGCCGGCCGCCCGGGCCGCTTCCAGGAAGACCGCGGTTACCGGGGGACGGAGGGGCCGCGGCAGTCCGAAGGAGCAGTTCCCCACCCCCAGGATCGTCGAGGAACCGGGACAGGCTTCCTTCACCCGGGGGATCGCCTCCAGGGTCCGGGCCGCGGCCCCCTCGAAGCCCCCGGACTCGGAGGCCAGGGAGAAGGTCAGGCAGTCGAAGTAGAGGTCCTCCGGCGCCAGTCCCTCCTCCAGGGCGAGGTCGTGGAGGGCCCGGCAGATCCGTACCTTTCCCGCCGTGTCCCGGGCGGGACCCCCGCCGTCCAGGGCCAGACAGACTACGGCCGCCCCGAAGCGCCGGGCCAGGCGGAAGACCCGGCGGGCCTTGGCTTCATCCTCCAGGTTGGCGGAGTTCAGGAGGGGCCGCCCCCCGACAAGGGGCAGGGCCGCGGCCAGGACCTCGGGGTCCGGGGAATCCAGGGACAGGGCCGCCCGGGCGGTCCCCGCCAGGCGCCCGGTCAGGGCCGCGAGGTCCGCGGCCTCGTCCCGGCCGGGTCGGGACAGATGGAGGTCCAGGGCATGGGCCCCCGACTCCTCCTGGGCCAGGGCGAGGGCGGCCTGGCCCTCCACGTCCCCGGCCAGGACCCGCTTGGCGAAGGCCGCGGAGCCCGCGGCGTTGGCCTTTTCGCCGACCCGCAGGAAGGCGGCCGGGGACGCATCCGCCGCCTTCGAGACGCCGCCGGATTCCGGCGGCCAGGCCTGGTACAGCGAGGCCAGGCCGGGCTTCCGGGCCGGGCGCGGGGAGGGCCGGGGCCGGTCCGCGAGGAGTCCCGCCAGGGCCCGGATGTGGGCCGGTCCCGTACCGCAGCAGCCACCGGCCAGGGATACGCCGAACCTTCGGGCCAGAGCGGCCGTCTCCCGGGCGAAGTCCCCGGGGCCCATGGGGTAGACGGCCCGCCCCGCTTCGAGGCGGGGAAAGCCCGCGTTGGGCATCAGGGAAAGGGGCGCGGGGGAGGCCCGGGCCAGGGCTTCCAGGGCGGCCGCGAGCTCCGCGGGTCCCCCGGAGCAGTTGAGGCCCAGGGCCAGGGGGCGGAAAGGAGCGACGATGGCGGCCAGGGCCTCCATGCCCGTGCCGGTCAGCATCCGGCCGGAAGCGTCCACGGTGGCGGAGACGATGAAGGGGACCTCCCGGCCGACCTCGGCCCGGGCGTCGAAGAGGGCCCCCAGGGCGGCCTTGACCTGCAGGGGGTCCTGGCAGGTCTCGATGAAGACCAGGTCCGCCCCGCCTTCCAGGAGGCCGGCCATCTGGGGCCGGTAGGACTCCACCAGTTCGGCATAGGTCGAGGCCCCCAGGCTGGGAGGGTCCTCCCCGGGGCCCACGGAACCCGCCACCCAGCGGGGGCGGCCGTCGGCCTCCTCGGCCCGACGGGCGGCCCGCACCGCGGCCTCGCAGGCGGCCCGGTTCAGCTCCCGGGCCGCGCCCGGGGCACCGGCCTTGGCCAGGGCCCGCTCGTTGGCGCCGAAGGTGGCGGTCTCCACGAGGTCGGAGCCCGCGTCGAAGTAGGCCCGGTGGAGTTCCTCCACGATTTCGGGGGCCTCCAGGGGCAGGAAGGTCGCGGAACGCCCGGGCGCCAACTCCTCCAGGGCCGTGCCCGTGGAGCCGTCCGCCAAGAGGAGGCGGTTCCCGAAGACCGTCCGGATATCCCGGTCCGAAGCTCGATTTCCTCCGCTCATTGGATGTTTCCCCCGAACCCGGCCGCGCCGCGGATCCGGGCCCCCTCCGGCCCCCCGAAGACCGCGTCCAGGACGTCCCGTGTGGCGCCGCCCCGGCCCATGGTGAAGAAGTGCAGGGCCGGGGCCCCGCCCGAAAGGAGGTCCTCCGCCAGGCGCGCCGCGGCCCGGATCCCCACGCTCCGCTCCTCCTCCGGAGTTCGGGCTCCCTCCAGGGATCGGAGCAGGCTATCGGGGAGGTCCACGAAGAAGTTCCGGGGCACAGCGGCGGCCTGGGATGCCCGGGTCAGGGGTTTGATCCCGGGGATCACGGGCACCGCGATCCCGGCCCCCCGGAGGGCGGCGACGAACTCGAAGTACCGTCGGGCATCGAAGACCATCTGGGTGACGATGTAGGAAGCCCCGGCGTCCACCTTCTCCTTGAGCTTCCGGAGGTCCGCCTCCTTGTTGGGCGCGGCGAAGTGCTTTTCCGGGTACCCCGCCACCCCGACCCGGAAGTCCGTGGGTTTTCCAGGCTCAGCGGGGGGGAGGTACTCGCCCCGGTTGAGGGCGGCTACATGGGCCACCAAGTCCGCGGCGCTGGAATATCCCCGGACCGGGGATTCCGGCCCCGCGCCGGCGTCCCCGGGATCCCGGTGGAAACGATCGTCCCCCCGGACCACGAAGAGTTCCCGGAACCCCGCGTAGTGCAGGTCGATGAGGAGGTCCTCCATGGCGTAGCGGTCTGCTCCCCGGGATACCAGGTGGGGTACGGCTCGCACCCGGAAGGCCGACTGGAGGGCCAGGGCCGTGCCCAGGGTGCCGGGCTTGGACCGGGGACCGGAGCGGGCGAAGCCTCCCCCGGGCAGGGGCGCCCCGTCCGGGGGACCCGCGGGGTGGTCGGTGACGCTCACCTTGGAGGGCCCGTAGGGAAGGAGGGTCTCCACCGCCGCGAAGAGGTCCTCCAGGCCCGCCCCCCGGGCGGGAGGGACCACCTCGATGGAGAAGATCCCGTCGGCAAGCGGCACGGCCGCGTTCGTATCGTTCATGGAAGCCTCCCCGCCCGGACCGTCCGCGTCTCCGGCGCCGCCGGATCCGACCGCCGTCTAGTCTCCGAATCCGGCCCGCCCTTGGGAGATTTACAGGCCCGGCCCCGGCCCGCAGCCAAAGGGACCAGCTCCAGGTCTCCCGCGCACCCGAAGGTGGAGCCCGCGATCAGGGCGATCCCCAGGACGCCATCGGTACGCCGGGCCAGGTCCAGCACACCCTCGATGTCCGCCCCGGATCCTACACGGTTCCCGAAGGCCGTGGCCAGGGCGTCCGCCCGGGCCGCGTCCCGGGCCAGGACCGCGCAGGCGTCCGCACGTCCGGCGCTGTAGGAGGGTCCCACCCGGCCCGCGCTGGCGGCCAGCCCCCGGTACCCGCCGCCCCGGATCCTGAGGCCCAAGGCACCCGACAGGGACGAGGTTCCCGCCAGCAGGGCCGCGGTGAACTCCGATTCCCCGGACAGGGCGATGTCCCCCCCGTTCTCCACGACAAGCTCCCGGCACCGGCCGGGGCCCAGGAGGAAGCGGGCCGCCGCGTCCGCGAAGGCCCCGGCCACGGCGGCCATGGGCCCCACCCCGGCTTCCCGGGCGGCGCGGAGCATGGCAGACGCGATCGCGGGGGCCCCCGGGTCATCCGGGATCGGTTCGAAGGAGGACCGGAATTCCGGACGGCGCTCGATATAGGACTCCAGCCGGAGCCGAAGATCGATCACCCGCTCCAGCACGTCCTGACCCAGGGAGGACCGAAAGGAGGGGCGGTCCACCCCGATCCAGAGGTCCGTCTCCCGGTACCGCACGGGAAAGTACGCGAATCGTTCCGCCGCCGCCAGGGCGCGGTAGGTCCTAGGCTGGTACACGGATGATCCTCTTGTTCGAGGACCCGGCGCGTCCCTCCGCCGTTCGCCCGGATATGGAACCGGCCGCCGCCGCTGCCTTCCCGGCGCCCAGGGCCTTCCGGGGACAGGCGCCGAAGCAGGCCCCGCAGCCGTCGCACAGGCCGGTCACGTACCGGAGCCTCCACTCCGGCGCCCCGATGGCCAAGGCGCCCCGGGGGCAATGGGCCGCGCAGGACCCGCAGTCCACGCATAGATCCCGGCGGTACCCCGCACCTCCGACCCCGGGATCCCCGGCCGTGGATTCCGCCGACCCCGGGATCGACACGAAGGCCCGCTCCGCGAGGCCCCGGGGAGTCCGGCCTTCCGGAAGCGGCTCCCGGGGGGCTTCCAGGGGGAAGCGACCCTCCAGGACCCTTTCCCTCAGGACCTCCGCGATGCGCCGGGCCTTGGCCAGGCTCGACTGGCTGGAGGTCCGAACCCGTCGGCCGGCCAGCTCCACGGACCCCGACCGCAACTCCGCGTAGGTGCAGCGTCCCGTCACGGGCCGGCCGGGCCGGGAATAGTCCCGGACCTCGGTCTCGATGTCCCCGTCCCGCACGGACAGGCGGCGGGCCAGGTCTTCGTCCAGGACCGGGACGGGCAGGCCCAGCCCCACGAAGAGGCTGATCCCGTAGCCGTCGTAGCGGGCGGCGGCCAGGAACTCGGGTTCGGCCTCCTTGAGGTCCGCCCAGAGGGCCAAGGTCCGGGCCCCGGCCACGGGGAGGCCGGACCGCCCCGCCTCCCGCCGGTCGCAGTACTGGGTGCCCGGCCCCGTCACCCTCCCCCGGGCCCCGCAGAGGAAAACCGGGGTGCCCGTCCCCACGGTCCGGCACTCGGGATCGTTCAGCAGGGGCGAGAGCTCCCCGGAGGTGGAGTACGAGACGCTCCCGTAATCCGGCTCCAGGAGCCCCATGTAGGTGCGCAACGGCCGGCCGGAGCCGTTGACCGCGGCCCCGTAGTTCTGGTACCCGTTCCGGGGATTGAAGAACCAGGCCTCGTTCAAGCGGTCCAGGGAGACGGAGGTCTCCATACTGGTGCGAGGGTAGCAGTCCGTGCCCTTGCCCCGGGCGGAGAGCCGGACTTCCTCTCCCCGCACCAGGGCCTCGATGACGTGGGCGCCCCCGTACCCCGGGTCCTCCGGATCCTCGGCCGTGGCCCCCAGGTAGGCGTCCACGGCGGCCAGGCCTTCGTAGGCGGGCACCCCGTTCAGGGAAATCTCCTCCATCCGGATGGGCGGGTCCGAGTGCCCGAAGTTCAGGAAGACCCCGCTGGAACACATGGGGGCGAAGGTGGCGGTGGTCACGACGTCCACCTCCCGAACGAGTTCGGCGGGATCCAGGTCCCGGGCGAGGTCCTTGAACTCCATGGCCGTCAGGACCACGGCATCGCCTCGGGCTAGCTTCTCGTTTATCTCTTCGTAGGTCTTGGTCCGCATACGAAACTCCCCAGGGCCCCCCGCACGGGTCGGGGCGGCGGCCGGATACGGCGGCGCGCCCCGACGGGACGGCGGGCGGCGAAATGCGGCGACCGGCGGAATTCCGCCCGGAAGCCGGTTGTGTTCGACGGTGATGTTCGGTTGTAACTGCCCGGGCGTCGTCCCTTCCCGCGTCGACGGGTCGGAACCGCTTCAGTCCTAGGACGCCCGGGGCGTCACATCATCATGCCGGGGAGGAAGGCGGGGCGCATGGAGCGGAAGCGGAGGAGGGTGTAGGAGGAGGAGCGGCCGGCGGGGCTCTGCGTTCGGGTCACGGGAACCTCCCTCCGAAGCGGGACAGGAACGGCGCGGCGGCCGTTTCATCCTTTGAAAGCCTCGGACAGGCAGACTATAACGGTTTCTGTAAATAAGTACAAGATAGTGAATAGGTGAATGAGTAAATTGGTGAATAAGGGAGGAAAAGTTGCGCCATTCTCCCATTCTCCCATTCTCCCATTCTCCCATTCACCCATTCACCCATTCACCTATTCACCGACTCCAGTCTATGAACTGCTCCGTCTTGGGCTTCTGGCATCCGGGGCAGAAGAAGGAATCGAAGCCCAGGACCCCGGCCTTGCGGATCGTGGTTCCGCACACCGGGCAGCGCGAGCCCACCCGGTTCCGCACCCGCATATGGTCCCGGACCTTCTCCTCCGTGGGCTTTCCCGCTTCGGCCACCTCCGAGATACCCCAGGCCAGGACTTCCCGGATCGCGGTGTAGAAGGCGTCCTTCTCATGGGGGGACAACCTGCTGCAGGGGGCCTTGGGGTGGATGCGGGCGGAGAAGAGGATTTCGTCGGCGTAGGCGTTCCCCACAGCGGAAAGCTTGGTCTGGTCCATCAGGAAGACCCGGGCCTGGCGCCGCTCCTTGGCGATCAGCCGGTGAAAAACCTCCCGGTCGAAATCCGGGCCCGTGAGGTCCACCCCCTGGGTCAGGAAGCCCGGGATCGCCTCGAAGCGGCCGGGTTCGCAAAGGTAGACCTTGCCCATGTTCTTCTCGTCCCCGTACTCGAAGCGGGTTCCGTCCTCCAGGTCCAGGGCGAAGCGTCGGGCCGCCAGGGGCTTCTCCCCGGCCGGGACAACCCGGACCCGGCCCGCCAGCATGAGGTGCATCACCAGGTCGTGCCTGTCCAGGGAAAACCGCAGGAAGGGACCGCGCCGCTCCAGGGTCCGGAAGGTGTCCCCGGCCAGAAGTTCCCGGAAATCCCCGGGCACCAGGATCCGCAGGACCGTCGGGTTGCCCACCGAGGCATCGACGATCCGGCGCCCCAGGAGGGCCGGCCGGAGGCGCTCTACGATGTAGACCAGGTCGGGAAGTTCGGGCATGGGGGAAGTGTAAAACGTGAATGGGTGAATAGTGAATAGGTGAATGGGTATTGGCTAGAAATCACCTAGCTCAATCATGAGGAAAGCGCATATCACGTAGACTCAGGGACCTTCCTAATTCACCTATTCACCCATTCACCAATTCTCTATCCAACTCCCTCATCGCCTCCGAGGCGCCGGCCCGGATGAAGATGTCCGTGACCGACTCCGTGAACCCCGTGGGCTCGGGGTCGATCTCCACCACGAGGCCGCCCCGGCGTTTCACGATCCGGGGGATCTCGGCGGCGGGATAGACCTCCCCGGTGCTGCCGATGACCAGGCAGGCGTCCGCGGTTTCCGCCGCGGCGAAGGACGCCTCGTAGGCGTTCCGGGGGATCCCCTCCCCGAAAAAGACGAAGCCGGGCTTGAATATCCCCCCGCACCGGCACCGGGGCGGAAGATCCGCCAGGAGGGCCGGCTCGGCCTCGACCCGGGTCCCGCAGTCCAGGCAGACCAGGTGCCGGCAGGAGCCGTGGAACTCCGCCAAGGCCCGGGAGCCCGCGGCCTCGTGGAGCCCGTCGATGTTCTGGGTCACCAGGAAGGCCAGGCGGCCCTCCGCCTCCCAGCGGGCCAGGATCCGGTGGGCGTCGTTCGGCTCGGCCTTGGAGGTGTACTCGTAGAAGATCTCCCGGATGGTAGGCCAGGCGGCCGCGGGGTCCCGGAGGAAACGGCCCAGCTCGAGGGTTGCGGGGTCGTACCGGGTCCAGATGCCTCCTTCTCCGCGGAAGGAGGGTATGCCGCTCTCCACGGAGATCCCCGCCCCGGTGAAGGCGATGAGGCGCTTCGCTTGTCCGAGTTTTTGGGCGGCCCGGAGGACGGCCCGGGAGGCTTCCGGAGACACGGAGGGGGAGGAACCCGCGGGGCCGCCCGCCGGGAGAGAGCCCCGGCCCGGGCGGCGCTCAGCGGGAACGGCTTACCACCAACCGAAGGCTGTGCCCACCCGGGTCAGGAACCACACGAAGAGGATGCCCACCAGGATGGCGTAGGTCCGGAACCAGACCGCAAAGATCGCCCCTTCCTGGGCCGCCAGGACGCTGTTGAATACACTCGCTCCGATGCAGACCAGGAACCCGATCAGGGCCAGGATCCCGTAGGCGACGTTGTCCTCGCTCAGCGCCACCATGCTGAAGACGAAGGTGAAGGCGAACAGGAGCACGAACAGTCCGAAGGTCACGAGCCCGTTTCGAGTATCCATACGGCGACTCCTTTGGCGTGGTGGGATGGTACGGTAGGAGTATAATCCGCCCCCGCCCGGTTGTCCACGAAGGGCGGGAAAACACCTCCCGGGCGGTTGCGCGGCCGGGGCGTCGGGCCTACACTCGAGGAGAGATCAAGGAGGGGAGATGAAGCGAGCCGTCGTATTCATGGCCAACGGGACCGAGGAGGTCGAGGCGATCACCCCCATAGACTACCTCCGGCGCGCGGGAGTCGAGGTCGACGTGGCCGGTATCGGGGAGCGGGACCTGATGGGCGCCCATGACATCCGCCTGACCGCGGACCTGGCGGCGGACGACCTCGAGGGGCCCTTCGACCTGGTCGTCGTGCCCGGCGGACGGGGCTGCGAGGCCATCGGCAAGGACGAGAGCGCCCGGAACCTGATCGTGAAGCACTTCCGGGAGGGACGGCTGACCGCCTCCATCTGCGCGGCCCCGGTCTGGGTCCTCGGAAAGCACTGCGGGATCCTGGCGGGCCGGAGGTTCACCTGCTACCCGGGCCTGGAAAAGGACCCGTACGGAGGAACCTTCGTCGCCGAGCGGGTGGTCGAGGACGGGAACCTGATCACCTCCCGGGCGGCGGGCTGCGCGGGCGATTTTTCCGTAGCGGTCATCCGGGCCCTGCTGGGCAAGGCCGCGGCGGAGGAGCTGGCTTCCAAGGTCCTGTTGTAGCCGAGCGCCCACGGACGGGCGCTTGACGTATTCGGCCAGAGTCGCGAACGCGACTCTGGATCGTCATGGAAGACGAAGCACCCGCGTGACGACCGGCAGGGAGGCGGCCCGGGTTCCCCTCTTGAGCAGGAAGGCAGCCAGGATCCCCAGGGCGAAGCCCCCGATGCCTAAAAGGGCCGCGGGTCCCTCCCCGGAGGCGGGGAACAGGGCCGCGCCGGCCGCGTAACCCGCCCCGAAGAGGACCAGGGGCAGGCCCAGGAGCCAGAAGGCCCCCGCGGCCTGGGCGCCCGAGGAGATCTCCACCTCCACCCGCTGGCCCGGGGCGCTCACGAGCCCTCCGGGATCCTGGGCCTTTATCAGGCTGCCCGCCAGTCCGCAGCCTTCCTTGTTCATGCAGCCCGCGCAGTTCGCCTCCAGGTCTATCCGAAGGGTCACCACGGACCCGTCAATCCTCGTCGTCGTTCCCTGTTCTTTCAACCATGACCTCCTTGCAGGGCACCCTCAACAGCTCCAGGGAGAGGGCCCTACCGTTCTCGTCCGATTCGACCAGACAGCCCTGGAGTTCCAGGTTCCCGCCCCCGTCCCGGGTCCACTCGGGTATCCCCGAGAGGTACTCCCGGACCCGGCCGGCCGGGTCCATCCCCCCGACGGACAGGAAGGCCCCCGTGCGGCCCGCGTCGGTGATCGCGGCCGTCCCCTTGGGGGAAACCCGGGCGTCCGCGGTGGGCACCCGGGTGTGGGCCCCGATGACCGCCGTGACCCGGCCGTCCAGGTGGGCGGCCAGGGTGATCTTCTCCGCTGTCGTGGCGGCATGGAACTCCACGATCACGACGGGAGTCTCCTGCTTCAGGCGCTGCAGGAGGTCATCCATCAGGAGGAAGGGATTGGCCAGGTGGGTCCGGGGAAAGCCCGACTGCCCCAGGAGCTGGACTACCGCGATCTTCCTCTCCCCCGCGGCGTAGACCTTCCAGCCGTGTCCCGGGACTCCATAGGGATAGTTGGCCGGCCGGAGAAGCCAGGAGGCCTTGGGGAAGAGCTCGACGATGTCCTTCTTGTAGAAGCCCCGTTCCCCGGTGGTCAGGATGTCCGCGCCTAGCTTCCGCAGGTAGGTCGCGTGGGCGCGGCCCACCCCGGCACCACCGGTGGCCCCGTCCGCGCAGGCCACGACCAGATCGGGCTTGAGGTCCCGCCGCAGGCCGGGAAGGAGGTTCTTGACCACGAAAACGCCGGTCTTGCCGACGATTTCCGCTATGTAGAGGATGCGTACGCTCACCCGTCCAACATACCGACGGAAGGCGGGGGGATCAAGCCGTGCGAACCGCAAAGCGGTTCGCGCTACTGTTTCTCGTACTTCTCCACTTCCTCGTGGACGTACTCGAGCTTGACCCCGGCGGTGCGGAACATGGCCTCGCTCTCCGAGCCGGCGTGGTATTTGCGCTCGCAGACGACCCGGAGGATGCCGCAGTTGATGATCATCATGGCGCAGGTTCGGCAAGGGGTCATGCGGCAGTAGAGGGTGGCGCCCCGGATGGGCACCCCGTTCTTGGCGGCCTGGCAGATGGCGTTCTGCTCGGCATGGACGGAGCGGACGCAATGGGTGGTGGCGGTACCGTCCTCGTGGACGGTCTGCTTGAGCTGGTGGCCCGCCTCGTCGCAGTGGGGCAGGCCGGCGGGGGCGCCCACGTAGCCCGTGGCCAGGACCTGGTTGTCCCGGGCGATCACGCAGCCGGACCGGCCCCGGTCGCAGGTGGCCCGCTTGGCGATGGCGTTGGTCACCTCCATGAAGTACTCGTCCCAGCTCGGCCTTCGGTACTCTTCCATGCCCGCCCCTCCCCCGCGTTACTCCGGATCTCACAACAATGGAACCATAGATCAGACAGGATTCACAAGATGGAAGAGGATGGACAGGATAAAATCGGGCATGAATTTATCCCCAACTCCAATCCTGTTCATCCGTTCTTCATCCTGTTCATCCTGTCCGTCTCATGGTTCCAATGCGTTCAATCCTCAGCCCAGGACCCGCAGGACGGTCACGCAGTTGGTCACCGAGGAGCCTCCCACGTTGAGCACGGCACCCACCTTGGGGGTGCCCTTGGAGGGGGCCGTCCCGATGGCGTGGCCGGTCAACTGCTTGTACAGCAGGGCGTGCATGGAGGCGCCGGTGGCGCCCACGGGGTGCCCTTTGGCCTTGAGGCCGCCGGAGAGGTTCACGCAGACCTTGTCGTCCCGGCCGAAGCGTCCGGCCAGGTAGTCGTCGCCGGCCTTTCCGTCCGCGGACAGGCCCAGGGCCTCGGTGCAGAGGATCTGGTTGATGGTGAAGCAGTCGTGGACCTCGGCGATGTCGATGTCCCGGCTCGCGATCCCCGCCTCGGCGAAGGCGCGGCGGGCGGCTTCCTTGCCGGCCATGAGCTCGTGCATGTTCGGACGCACCTTGATGGGCATCCGCTCCGTCGTGTGGCCGATGCCGGCGATCTCGACGGCGGGGCGGCCGCGCTTCCGGGCCTCCTCGGTCCGCATGACCACCAGGGCCGCGGCGCCGTCGGTGACCAGGGAGCAATCGTGCAGCCGCAGGGGCTCCGCGATCATGGGGTTCTTGTCCTCCGGGAGGCCCAGGATGGCCTCGGCGGTGACCAGGCCCAGCTTGTCCGAGGGCCCGCCCTTGCCGAAGTGAGCCAGGGGGTTGTCCAGGCCGTTTCGGTAGCAGAGGGCGGCCACGGCGGCCAGCATCTCCGCCAGCTTCTTGTCGGAAATCTTGTACCGGTCACGGTAGCCCTTGGCGTACTCGGCGAAGAGGGCCGGGAAGCTCATACCCATCCCGCCCTCGGTGGGCCAATGGGAGGAGCAGGCCAGGGCGTGGGTGACCCCCTTGGTGTCCAGGAGGTTCATCTTCTCGACCCCGATCACCAGGGCCGCGTCGCAGCGCCCCGCCTCCACGGCGTAGACCGCGCTGTACAGGGCCGCGGAGGAGGAGGCGCAGGCGTCCTCCACCCGGTAGGCGGGCTTAAAGCGGAGTCCCTTGGGGTCCACCTCCAGGGCGTTGGGCGCCAGGTGTTCCTGGTTGGCGAAGAGGGAGGGCGAGCAGGAACCCACCCAGATCCCCCCGATGCGGTCCGCCTCGATCCCGGCGTCCGCCAATGCGCCCCTCCCGGCCTCCTCGATGAGCTCGTAGATGCTCTTGAGGTCCGTGACCTCCTTGGTTTCCTTGTTCTTCTTCACGAAGGAGCCGAACGCCGTGTTGTAGGCGCCGACTATGCTGGTCTTGCTCATTCCATACTCCTTGTCGATGTCGCACCGAACCGTTCTCGACCGCGGGCCGCGCCTCGCTTACCCGAGATCCACTTCCCGGCAGTCCTTGTCCACCACGATGTCCGCGTCGGTCTTCTCCAGTATGTAGTCCACCGTGTAGGGTTTGAAATACTCCTTGAGCACGAAGGTCCCGTTCCGGACCTCGAAGAACCCGACGTCGGTGCAGACGAAGTCCACCTGCCCGGCGGCGGTCAGGGGCAGCTTGCACGCCCGCAGGAGCTTGGAGGCCCCGGACTTGTCGAAGTGCTCCGTGGCGGCCACGACGATCTTAGCGCCCACGGTCAGGTCCATGGCCCCCCCCATGCCCGGGACCATCTTGCCGGGTATCTTGTAATTCGCCAGGTTGCCCTTCTGGTCCACTTCCAGGACCCCCAGGACCGTGGCGTCCACGTGCCCCCCCCGGATGATGGCGAAGCTCATGGCGGAGTCGAAGAAGGCCCCGCCGGGCTGTATGGTCACGAATCCTCCCCCGGCGTTCACCAGGGCGGGGTCTTCCCTGCCCGGCGCCGGAGCGGGCCCCAGGCCCAGAAAGCCGTTCTCCGACTGGAGGACGATGGTCACCCCCGCCGGAACGTAGTTGCCCACCAGGGTCGGCAGGCCGATACCCAGGTTCACCACATCCCCGTCCTTGAAGATCCGGGCGATGCGCTTGGCGATGACTTCCTTGTTTGCCGTGTATTCCATGTCCTTACCCCTGCTTCTTCGACCGGACCAGGTAGTGCACGAGCACCGAGGGCGTCACCACGATCTCGGGGTCCAGCTGTCCGATCTCGACGATCTCGTCCGCCTCCACGATCACGGTCTCGCAAGCCATGGCCATGAGGGGGTTGAAGTTGCGGGCCGCCTTGTCGTAGACGAGGTTGCCGGCCTTGTCGGCCTTCTTAGCCTTGAGCAGGGCGACGTTTCCCGGCAGGGCCTTCTCCAGCAGGAATTTCCGGCCGTCCACGTCCAGGACCTGCTTGCCTTCCTGGACCTCGGTGCCCACGCCCGTGGGGGTGAGGACGCCCGCCAGGCCAGCGCCGGCCGCTCGGATCCTCTCGGCCAGGGTACCCTGGGGCACTAGGACCACCTCGGTCTCCCCCTCGTTCATCTGCCGCTGGGTCTCCTGGTTCGTGCCGATGTGGGAGACCACGATCTTCCGGAACTGCTTCTTGGCCACCAGCTTGGCCACGTGGGTGCAGGCGCCCGTCTTGAAATTCAGGAACGCCGTGTCGTTGCAGACCAGGGTCAGATTCTTCGTTCCCTGTTGTTCCAGGGCGTCGATCAGGGCCGGAGGGGACCCGCAGCCCAGGAAGCCGCCGACCATGACGGTGTCGCCTTCCTTGATCAGCTCCACGGCCTTCTCGGCCGCGATAATCGGTTTCGCTACCATGTCTATCGCTCCTAACGTTCAAAACAACCTTCGCGCCTCGGACGGACTCCCGGCGGCCCGGCCTGCGAAGTGTACGTATGTATCGAGCCGTATGCCGGGAGGAAACCGGGTCCGGCGGGGCGCACCCGCCGGACCCGGCGTCAAGCGACGGGAATCAGAGGAAGAGCAGTCCCAGGGAGGTGATGATGCCCACCCAGAGCATGATCACGGTGGTGTAGCCCATGATGTCCTTGATGCCCAGCTTGGCCACCGCCAGGAGGGGCAGGGCCCAGAAGGGCTGGATCATGTTGGTCCAGGCGTCTCCCCAGGCGATGGCCGAGGCGGTTCGGGCGTAGCTGACTCCCAGGGCCTGGGCGGCGGGCATCATGATCGGACCCTGGACGGCCCACTGGCCGCCGCCGGAGGGTACGAACATGTTCACAAGGCCCGCGGACCAGTAGGTGAAGAGCTGGAAGGTCTTGGGCGTCGAAATGGACACGAACCAGTTGGAGAAGGTGGCGGCCAGGCCGGAGCTGACCATCATGCCCATGATCCCCGCGTAGAAGGGGAACTGGAGGACGATGCCGCCGCAGTTGCGCACGGACTTGTCCACGGCCTTCACGTAGTTGATCGGGGTCTTGTGCATGAGGAGGCCCAGGACGAGGAAGATGAAGTTGACCACGTCCAGGGAGAGGGAGCCGCCCTTCGCGAGGTAGCGGACCGCATACACGAGCCCCACCACACCGACGATGATCGCCAGTACGATGGAATTTTCGATCTTCTCGGCGGGGGTCATCCCCTTGAAGGACTTCGTCGCGACTTCTTCCTTCTCGTCCTCCGCGAAGATCGAGGGGTCCACCTCGACGATCTCCTCCTTCTTCTTGGGCATCATAAGGACGTTGATGATCGGCACCGTGACCAGGAGCACGAGGACGATGATCAGGGTCTGGGGGGAGAAGATGGTCTCACCAGTGGGGATGATGGTCCCCGGGGCGACCTTCTCCATGACCGGGTTCTTGGCCGCGATGGTCAGCTGGATGGAGGCCGACAGACCCGAGTGCCAAAGCACGAAGCCCGAATAGGAGCTGGCCACGAGAAGGGGATAGTGGATGCCCTTGGTGACCTTGGCGATCTCCTTGGCCAGGATCGCGCTGATGATGAGCCCGAAGCCCCAGTTGAGCCAGCAGCCGATGCCCATGACGAAGGCGACGATGGCGATGGCCTTGGCGGGGGTGTTGGCCGCGGACGCGATGGTCTTGAGGACCCTGTGCACCGGCTTGGACAGGGCAAGGGCGGAGCCCGTGACCAGGACCAGGACCATCTGCATGGAGAAGCCCAGGAGGCTCCACATGCCGCCGCCCCAATAGGACGTCATCTCGATGAACGACTTGCCCTGGATGACCAGCCCCAGCACGAACACCAGGATGGTCAGGATGATCGCGAAGATGAACGCGTCGGGGATCCACTTCTTCGCGATCTTGGTAAAGAAATTGCCTAGAGCCCGGATCATACGGCCTCCTCTTGAGATGTGTTGAGAACACTAAAGCAAGTTCCGTGCCAGGCTCGAAAACGGCCGTCCGGCGGCGTTCGGGGACTAGGCGGCCTTCCCGGGGAATGGGGAAACGCGCAAGATCCGTCGTGGACCGCGCAAGATCTTGCGCGCCTAACCCCGGATCTGGTACTTCTCGAGCTTGTACTGGAGGTTCCGCAGGGAGACGCCCAGGTCCTCGGCGGTGCGGGTCCGGTTACCCCGGAAGAAGGCCAGGCGCCGGAGGATGACGTCCCTCTCGTACTCGTCCGTGAGGCCCTTGAGGGACCGCTTGTCCGCCTTGCGCTCGGGCTCCTCCAGGATCAGGTCCCCCGCCCCGATGACCCCCCCGTCCGCGCAGATGAAGGCCCTCTCCAGGACGTTCTTGAGCTCCCGGACGTTCCCGGGCCAGGGGTAGGAGGCGATCACGTCCAGGGCCTCCTCGGACAGGCCGATGTCCGGTGCGTTGTACTTCTTCCGCAGGAGGGACAGCAGGTACTCGCAGATCAGCCGGACATCGTCCCCCCGCTCCCGCAGGGGCGGGATGTGGAAATGGATGACGTTCAAGCGGTAGAACAGGTCCTTCCGGAACCGCCCCGCCTGGATCTCCTCCTGGAGGTTCTTGTTGGTCAGGGCGATGATGCGGATCTGGACCGAGATGGGCTTGACGCCCCCCACGCGGTAGAAGGTTCTCTCCTGCAGGAAGTCCAGGAGCTTGGCCTGGACCTCGTAGGGGATCTCGGAGATCTCGTCCAGGAGGAGGGTGCCCCCGTCCGCGCTCTCCACCCGGCCCTTCTTCAAAGCCGTCGCCCCCGTGAAGGCGCCCTTCTCGTGGCCGAAGAGCTCGGACTCGAAGAGGGTGGCCGGGATGCTGGAGCAGTTGGCGTAGACCAGGGGGGATTCGGAGCCGGACAGGGAGAAGTGGATCTGCTTGGCCAGGACGTTCTTGCCCGTGCCGGTCTCCCCGGTCACGAGGATGGGCACGTCCGCGAAGGCCAGCTTGGGGATGAGGCCCTTGATGGACTGGACCGCGGGACAGTCCCCGATGAAGTCCTCGAAGTACATCCGGTTCCTGTGGAGGTTCCGAAGGACCGTGTTCTCCTTGCTCACGCTGATGTAGTCCGCGGCCCGCCTCACCGCCAGTACCACGGTGTCCACGTCGAAGGGCTTGGTGATGAAGTCGTAGGCCCCGGCCTTCATGGACAGGACCGCGTTGTCCACGGTCCCCAGGGCGGTGATCACGATGACCGCCAGGAGGGGGCGGGCGGCCTTCAGATCCGGGATGATGTCCGTTCCGTTGCAGTCCGGGAGCTTCAGGTCCAGGATGCAGAGGTCGGGCTTGGCGGTCCGGGCGGCATCCAGGGCCGCCTTGCCGGAGTCCGCCTCCACCACCTCGAAGCCCTCCAGGACCAGGAGGTCCCGGAGGAAGACACGGACGTTCCGCTCGTCGTCGCAGACCAGGATAGTGTACTTCAAGCCGGCACCGCCTCGGCCGCGCCGGACCGCGGGAGCCGCAGGCTGACCTTGGTGTAGAACCCGAGCCGGGACTCGATGGAAAGCTTCCCGCCGTGGGCTTCCAGGATCTTCCGGCTGATGGCCAGGCCCAGGCCGGCGCCGTCCCGCTTGGTGGAGAAGAGGGGGTTGCCGATCCGGTCCAGGTCCTCGGCCCGGATCCCGCAGCCCGTGTCCACCAGGTCCAGGGCGTACCACCCCGCCTCCTCGCGCAGGATCGCCACGATGCGCCCGTCCCCCTTCGCGGACACCGCCTCGGACGCGTTCTTGAGGAGATTGTCGAAGACCTGGGCCAGCTTGAACTCGTCCACCCGGGCGACGAAGGACAGGCCCGGCCGGGCGCGGATCTCGGGCCGCGGGGAGGCGCACCACTCGCAGTTGTCCACCCGGTCCTCCAGGATTCCCAGGATATCACACTCGCGGAGCTCCAGCCGGCTCTTCCCGCCGTAGACCAGCATCTCGTTCAAAAGGCGGTTGACCCGGTTCAGCTCCGAGTCGATCAGCCGGACGTACTCGGCGCGCTTGTCCTCCGGAATTTCCGGCCTCAGGAGCAGCTGGGCGAAACCCTTCACGGAGGTGAGGGGATTCTTGACCTCGTGCACGACCCCCAGGGCCATGTTTCCCAGCGCCACCGCCCTCTCCTTCTCCTGGACCTCCCGTTCGTAGCGCCGGGCCGGGGTCACGTCCCGGAACACGAAGACCGAGCCCAGGGGCTCTCCGTCCTCCCCGATCATCCGGTTGCCGTAGGCCTCCAGGGTCCGGCCGCCCGAGGGGATCTCCCGGGCGGAACGGTATTCCGGATCTTCCATACCGGCTTCGACCAGGCCGCGGATCTCCGGCCCGAAGACCTCCCGGACCCCGCGGCCCAGGAGAGTCTCGTCCGAATGCTCCGGGAAGAGGCGATAGAAGGCCCGGTTGGCCCGCGACACGCGGCCGTCCAGGGTGACCGCCAGGACCCCGTCGGAAACCCCCTCCAGGATGCTCTTGTTGTAGCACTTGATGAGGTTCATGTTGTCCACGAGCTCGTTGATGGTCTGGACGATGACGGACAGCTCCCCCCGCACCGGGGGGATGTGCCGGGTGGGGGCCTCGAAGAGCCCCTCGATCCCCTTCTTGATGCGGTAGATCTTGTCCAGGAGGGTCTGGGTGGAGACCGTCACGCTGGCGTAGATGAGCAGGAAGATGAGAAGCACGATCCCGTAGACCCGGCGCAGGATGGGGGCCAGCTGACCCGAGATCTGGTCCACCGTCTCGTTGGACCAGATGTAGCCGATCGTCCGGCCCTCCCGGACCACGGGCCACATGCAGTTCAGGATGTTGCCCCGTACGAGGTGGCCCTGCTGTACCAGGGGCTTGCCCGTGGCCATGACCTCGTAGCCCCTGTGCCCCGGAAAGATGGACTGTCCCACGGTGTACTGGAACTCCGAGCTCGGGCCGTAGGTCAGGACCGCGTCGAGGTCCCGGCTGTAGTAGCCCACCCCCACCCCGTCGTTTCCGGAGGCCACGAAGTCCGTGATCGCCCACAGACGCTTGTTGAGCACGGCGATCTTCCGGTCCCGGGGAGCCTCCAGGACGCCCTCCTCCCGGAGTATGTCCTCGAAGGTCCCCGAAAGGTGCCGATCCAGCTGCCGGGCCAGGCCGAAGAGCTTGTCCTCCTTCTCCTTGAGGATGCTCTCGGTGACCTCCTCCCGGAGCAGGAAGGACAGGCCCAGCAGGGGCAACAGCACGCTCAGGAAGAGGAGGATGAGAAGCCGGGTGGTCAATTTCATGGGAAGGGAACCTCGACTTCGAGCCTACCACGGGGGCCGTCCGGGGACAAGGCGGTCCGACGCGCGGCCCGGACCCGGGGCCGGCCGTCACAAGCTTCGTGACACCGGGAAGACCTTGCCAAAGGACGCCGTGTACGCCAAGATTCGCCCCGGAGGAACCATGCACCATCCGATCTCGTTCCGGGCCCGGCTTTCCGTGGCCCTCGCGGCCGCGGCCGTCTCCCTGACTTCCTGCCAGCCCCGCAAGGAACTGCCCGAGGGCCTGTACGCCCGCCTCAAGACCGGCCGGGGGGAGATCCTCCTGCGCCTGGAGGCCGAGAAGGCCCCCCTGACGGTCGCCAACTTCGTGGGCCTGGCGGAAGGCACCCTGGACGCCGCGGCGGGCAAGCGCTACTACGACGGACTCACCTTCCACCGGGTGGTGAAGGATTTCATGATCCAGGGAGGGGACCCCGCGGGGAACGGTTCCGGGGGTCCGGGCTACCGCTTCCCGAACGAGACGGACACGTCCCTGCGTCACGACGGCCCCGGGGTCCTGGCCATGGCCAACTCGGGCCCCCATACCAACGGTTCCCAGTTCTACATCACCCACAAGGCCGCGCCCTGGCTGGACGGGGGGTATTCGGTCTTCGGCAGGGTCGTGGAGGGCCAGTCCGTGGTGGACTCCGTCCAGCCGGGGGACCGCATCGAATCCGTGGAGATCCTCCGTATCGGCTCGAACTGGGAGGGGTACAAGGCCGATCAGGCCCTATGGAACTCCCTGGCCGAGGCACGGACGGCCAAGCTGCGGGAGGAGCGCGAGGCGGCCCGGGCCGCCGAAACGGCCCAAATCGACGCCAAGTGGCCGGGCCTGTCCGAGGGGCCCCGGGGTCTCCGCTGGAAGGTCCTCAAGGAGGGTTCCGGGCCCAAGCTGGCCCACGGGGACCTGGCCAGGGTCGACTACCAGGGGATGCTGACGACCGGCAAGACCTTCGACGCCTCCCGCCTCCACGGCGGCCCCCTGGAACTGGAGGTGGGAACCGGCCAGGTGATCCTGGGCTGGGACCTCACCCTCCTGGACATGAAGAAGGGCGAGCGCCGCCTGGTGGTCATCCCGCCGGAGCTGGGCTACGGCCCGGCGGGGGCCGGAGGCGGGGTCATCCCCCCGGATGCCTTCCTGGTCTTCGAGATGGAAGTGGTCGGGGTAAGGTAGGGTCCCCGTGGCGCCGGGCGAGGTCCTCCGCACCGCCGACCTGGCCCGGGCGGCGGGAACCCACGTCAACACGGTCCGGTTCTACGAGGCGATGGGCTTTTTGCCCCCCGCGGAACGGGGTCCCAACGGGTACCGACTCTGGAAGGGGGAGCACCGGGACCAGATGGTCTTCGCCCGGAAGGCCCTGCACGGCCTCTGGCCGGGTCGGCGGATCCGGGCCTCCGCCCTGGCCCTGGTCCGCAAGGCCGCCGCGGAGGGTCCCGAGGCGGCCCTGCCCGCGGCCCGGGCCCACCGGGACCTCGTGCGCCAGGAGCGCGCCCGGGCGGAGGAGGCGGCGAGGTTTCTGGAATCCTGGGCCCGGGGACGGGCCGATGCGGGCGACGGCCGACGGGCTCCCCGCCTGGGTCCCCGGGAGGCCGCCCGGGCGGCCGGGGCCACGCCGGGGCAGGTCCGCAACTGGGAACGTAACCGCCTGATCCGGACCCCCCGGGAAACCGAGGGGGGCCGGCGGACCTACGGCCCCGGGGAGATCGGCAGGCTCCGGGTGATCCGCACCCTCCTCCTGGCGGGCTACTCGGTCATGGCGGTCCAGCGCATGACCCGGGCATTGGACCGGGGCCGGGACGGGGAGTTGCGGGAGGTCCTGGACACCCCCGCCCCGGGAGAGGAAGCTCTCACGGCCTGCGACCGATGGCTCAGCTCCCTGGCGGAGCAGGAAGCCCGGGCAGAATCCCTGATCTCGGTCCTGGAGGATCGGTCGACGAAAAAGACAACCCTACAGTAGCGCACCACCCCAGCCGACCCCGGCTATCCTTCCCCCCATGAACGACCACCCTATCCAGGTGCGCGGAGCGCGCACCCACAACCTCAAGAACCTGTCCGTGGACGTGCCCAAGGACGGGATCGTCGTGTTCACGGGTCCCAGCGGGGCGGGCAAGAGCTCCCTGCTGTTCGACACCATCCACACCGAGGCCCAGCGCCAGCTGGTGGAGACCTTCTCCACCTTCGCCCGGCGCCGCCTGCCCAAGCTGACCCGCCCCCCGGTGGACGAGATCCGCAACCTGGCGGTCTCCATCGTGGTGGACCAGAAGCCCATGGGGCGGACCCTCCGGAGCACCGTCGGGACGGCCACGGAGATCGCCGACTACCTCCGGATGCTCTATTCCCGGTTCGGCTCGCCCTTCGTCGGCCCCTCCTTCTACTTCTCCTTCAACAACCCGGAGGGGATGTGCCCGGAGTGCTCGGGCCTGGGCAAGCGGATCCGGATCGATCCCGGGGCCTTCTACGACCCGGCCCGGAGCCTCCGGGAGGGGGCCCTCCTCCACCCGGACTACAAGGTCGGGGGCTACTTCTGGCGGGAGTTCCTCTCGATCGACCTCTTCGATCCCGACCTGCCCCTCGGCCGGTGGAAGCCCGCGGACCTGGAACGCTTCCTCCACACCGAGCCGTTCCCCGTGGAGGTCCGGCACGGGGCGGGCACCACGAAGAAGAACTTCGAGGGGGTCATCCGGCGGCTGGAGAGGTACTACGCCAACAAGGCGGAGGACGAGGCGGAGGAGGGGGAGAAGGACGTCTACCAGAGCTTCCTCCGCTACGGGACCTGCCCCGCCTGCGGGGGCCGCCGGGTGAATCCCCGGGCCCTGTCCGTCAAGGTCGGGGGCTTGGACATCGCCCAGGCCTGCGCCCTGGAGCTCACGGCCTTCGACGGGTTCCTGGCGGGCCTTTCGATCCCCGGCTCCGAGGCCCTGGTCTCCAAGATGCGGAGCCTGGCGGGCCGGCTGATCGGCATGGGGGCGGGCTACCTCTCCCTGGACCGGGCGGTCTCCACCCTCTCCGGCGGGGAGTCCCAGCGGGTCAAGCTGGCCCGCCGCCTGGACTGCGACCTGGCGGGCCTGCTGTACGTCCTGGACGAGCCGAGCTCGGGCCTCCACCCCGCCGACGCCCGGCGCGTCCTGGCGGCCCTGCGGGCCCTGAGCGGGGCCGGCAATTCGGTCCTGGTGGTGGAGCACGATCCCGCCCTGATCGAGGGGGCCGACTGGGCGATCGAGATCGGGCCGGCCGCGGGACGCGGGGGCGGCGAGCTCCTCTACGCGGGTCCGGTGGGCGGTCTCGCGGGTACGGAGGGTCCCACCGGACGGATCCTCCGGGAGCGGGCGGCCCGGCGCGCCTTCCGGGCGGCGGCCGTTCCCTCGGGCGCAGGCGCAGCCGCACCCCGGGTCCGGAGGCCCTGGACCCGGAGCTTCCCGGTCCGGGACGCCCGGGCGAACAACCTGAAGGGTGTCGACGTGGACATCCCCCTGGGCATCCTGGTCGGGATCTGCGGCCCCGCGGGCTCCGGCAAGTCCACCTTGATCCACGAGGTCTTCGCCCCCGCCCACCCGGAGGCGGTGGTCGTGGCCCAGGGGGCCATCGGCCGGACCTCCCGGGGCACCGTGGCCAGCTACGTCGGGGCCTTCGACCTCATGCGGAAGGAGTTCGCCAAGGCCACGGGAGCGGACCCCGGGCTCTTCTCCTTCAATTCCAAGGGCGCCTGCCCCAAGTGCGGGGGCGCGGGCTTCCTGGCGGTGGAGATGAACTTCCTGGACGACGTGCGCATGACCTGCGACGAGTGCGGGGGCGCCCGGTACCGGGCCGAGGTCCTGGACATCCGGTACGGGGACAGGAACGTGGCGGACGCCCTGGCGATGACGGCGGAGGAGGCGGAGGGCTTCTTCCGCACCCCGGAGCTCCGCCGCCGCCTCGCGGTTCTCCGGGAGGTCGGGCTGGACTACCTGCCCCTGGGACAGAGCCTCTCGAGCCTCTCGGGAGGGGAGTCCCAGCGGCTCAAGCTGGCCTCGGAGCTGCACAAGACCGGGGGGGTCTACATCCTGGACGAGCCGACCTCGGGGCTCCACCCGACGGACGTGGCCCGGCTGGTCGGGGTCCTGGAACGCCTGGCCTCGGGGGGAAACACGGTGGTCGTGATCGAGCACGACCTGGACGCCCTGGCGGCCTGCTCCTGGCTCATCGAGCTGGGACCCGCGGGGGGCGCGGCGGGGGGCCGGGTCATCGCCCGGGGCACCCCGGAGGACCTGGCCGCCGACCCGGACAGCGTCACGGGTCCCTTCCTGCGGGAGGTCCTGGGATGAACGACGGCCGCCCGGGGGTTCCCGGGCGGCGAGCCCCGCGCGGTCGCGCGGCTTTTTCTCCTTCCGGCCCTCCCAAAACGGGGGTATACTCATCCGGATCATTCCAAAACTGTCGCCTGCAGGGGTATCCCATGAACGAGCCGGCCCCGACCCGGATCGTCGCCTCCGCGCTGTCCTCCATCGTGGACCGCCACGAAGCGGAGGATCTCTTCTCCGGTTCCGTCCTCGTCGCCCGGGGGGACGCGATCCTCCTCCACGAGGCCCGAGGCTTGGCCCACCGGGGCTTCTCGGTGCCCAACACCGTCGAAACGCGCTTCGACACCGCCTCCCTGGGCAAGCTCTTCACGGCCGCCGCGGCCTTCCGCCTGGCGGACCGGGGCTTGCTCGGACTGGACGACCGGATCCGGGACCTCGTCCCCCTGGAAGGTACCAAGATTCCGGGGAACGTCACGGTCCGCCACTGCCTGACCCATAGCTCCGGGATCGCGGACGACGCGGACGAGGAAGCCGGGGAGGACTACGAGGAGATCTGGAAAACCCGGCCCTGCTACCGGGTCCGGGACTGCGCGGACTTCCTGCCCCAGTTCGCCTACAAGGATCCCGTGTTCCCCGCGGGCACGGCGTCCCGGTACAACAACTGCGCCTACGTGCTGGCGGGCCTCGCGATGGAGGCCCGGACGGGGCTCTCCTTCCGGGAACTCGTCCGGCGGGAAGTGATCGAGCCCGCGGGCCTGTCCCGCACCGGCTATTTCGCCAAGGACACCCCGGAGCCCGGGATCGCCGAAGGGTACGCTACGGTCGAGGGCGCTCACGGGAAGGCCGCGGGGTTCCGCAAGAACATCTACGCCTTCCCGCCCATAGGATCCCCGGACGCGGGCGTCCTGACCACCGTCGAGGATCTCCGGCGGCTCTTCCGGGCGATCGAGGGCGAGGACTTCCTGTCCCCGGATCTGCGCCGGGACTTCCTGACCCCCCGGGTCGATGCCTTCGCCCTCCGGGACGGCGGCCTGCGGAAGTACGGACACTGCCTGGAGTTCGACTACGATCCCGCGGGCACCCTGGTCCGTTACGGCAAGGACGGGGTCAATCCCGGGGTCGCGGCGATAGCCATGCGGTACCCGGCCGCGGGGGGCTTCGTCGCGGTCCTGGCCAACCAGGACGCGGACGTCTGGGCCCTCTGCCGGGAGCTGGCCGCGGCCGCGGGCTTCGCGGCAGCGCCCGGGGCGAAGGACTGAGGGGCCGCCCGGGCCCCAAAGGAGGCGACCGTGTACAAGGAGAAGGAATTCCGCGAACGCTGCGCCGCCCGGGGCCTGGGCCCGGAGGCGGTGGAACAAGCCGTGACCTGGGTCCGGGTCCTGGAGGCGGAGGCCCCGGGCCCGGACGGCACCCTGGCCGGCGCTTCCCTCGCGGAGGTCGAACGCCACGTGGAGCGTCTGGTAGCACAGGGCGAAGTCCGGGACGAGCGGTTGATGGCCCTGGCGCGGTACTTCGCCGCGGCCGGGATCGACGCGGTCGCCATCCGCCTCCTGGCCTACCTCCTGCCCGTGGGTGTCCTTCCCGCCATGGCGGACCGCCTGGCCGAGCTCGAGGGCGGCCCGGTGAGGGACCGGGTGATGGCGGGCGTCGAGGTCCCCCCGACGGGAGCCCCCCCGGAGGTCTACCCCGCGGCCACGGCGGCCTTCGTGCAGGCCCTGGAAGCGGTGCTGGGCGCCGAGAAGGCCCGCCGGGTCCTCTGCTGGAACGTCCACGGCATACCCGCCGCGGCCTTCGCCGCGGAACGGGAGGCCTTCCTCGCCTCGGCCTCCCTGGAGGAATGGCTGGCAGCCTTCCACGGCCGGAAGGTCCGGGAACTCGAGCGCCACGCCGAGGACGGGACCCTCTGGTTCGAGCAGAGGATCACCCCCGCGGTGGTGGACTTCGTCCGGGGGAACCAGGAAATCCTGTCCACGGTGTCCGACGGCCGCCACCTCTGGGCCACCAAGATCCCCTACGACCCGGACCGTTTCCTGGCGTCGCAGGATCCCCTGGAAAAACGCCGCCTGGCCTGCCACTGCCCCCTGGCCGCGTCCTCCATCACCGAGGCCGGGGCGGGGGTCCCGTCGGCCTGGTGCGCCTGTTCGGCGGGGTACGAGAAGTTCCTCTTCGACACGGTCTTCGGCGAGGAGACCGAGGCGGAGGTGACCGAGTCCGTCCTGGCGGGGGATCCCCGGTGCCGGTTCAGGATCCGGATTCCCGATTCCGTGCTCGAGCGGTTCCGGACGCCGGATCCGCCGGGGAGCTCCCGGCGGGCGGGCGGGGCGGCATGAGAGGGCGGAAGGATCGCGGGGCCGGCCGGCCGAGGTCCGCCGGCCGCCTCGCCGCCTTCGTCCTTCTGGCCGCGGCTGCGGGAACCCTCGGGGCCCAGATCCCGGACCCGTGGAGGGGGCCGGACGCCCGGGACCTCGTGGAGGCCGTGGAGGCCGCGATGGTGAACGTGGAGCCCGGGGTCTTCGTCATGGGCAGCGACCGTGGGCTTCCGGACTCCCGGCCGGCCCATTCCGTGGCCCTCACCAAGCCCTTCCGCATCCTCCGGCACGAGGTGACCTTCGAGGAGTACGACGCCTACTGCGCCCTGGCCGGGGCGCGGAGCCCCAAAGACAACGGATGGGGACGCGGCCGGCAGCCGGTCATCGACGTCTCCTTCGCGGACGCGGTCCGGTTCTGCAACTTCCTGAGCCGGGCGGCGGGCAGGACCCCCTGCTACGACGAGGAGGGCAGGACCTTCGACCCCTCCGCGGACGGCTACCGCCTGCCCACCGAGGCCGAGTGGGAGTACGCCGCCCGGGGCGGTCCCCGGAGCCGGGGCTTCCGCCTTTCGGGTTCCGACGACCCCTCGGAGGTCGCGGTCTTCGGGGACGCCCCGAGCCCGGCGGCCGTGGAGTCGAAGAAGCCCAACGAGCTCGGAATCTACGACATGAGCGGGAACGTCTGGGAGTGGTGCCAGGACTGGTACGCCGCGGCCTGGTATTCGAAGGCCCCCGCGGGCTCCCGGGACGGCAGCCTTCCCTGGGCGGATCCGGCCGGTCCGGAGATCGCGGAGGCGGACCGGTCCTACGGGGTGAAACGAGTGCGGAGGGGAGGCAACTATCACGAGAGCGCCGACTCCGCGGCGGTCCATTTCCGGAGCCGGGACCTGCCCAAGCAGGCGGACCCGGGCATGGGATTCCGGATCGTGCGCAACGGTCCGTAAAGGAGGTACCCGATGAGGATAGTACCCGAAGGTCGATGCGTACGGGGCCGCCGCACCCCGGGCGCGGCGGATCGGCTCGTTTCCGCGGCCGCCCTGTTCCTGGCGGTCCTGCTGGCCGCCGGCTGTGCGAGCGCGGTTAAGCCGACGGCCTCGGCGTCGGAGCCCAAGAAGGCCCTCTATCCCTGGACCGCCCTGATCGTCGTGGACGTCCAACGGGGCATCTTCCCCCTGCATCGGGAGGCGACCTTCCTGGCGGCGGTGCGGACCCTGGTGGACCGGGCGAACGAGGCGGGAGTTCCGGTGATCTACGTGTACCACACCGACGGGGGATCCTTCACTCCGGGCAGAGAATCCTGGCTCCTGCATCCCTCCCTGACCCCCCCGGAGGGAGCCGAGCAGGTGCGGAAGTCCACGGCGGATTCCTTCAGCGGGACCGAATTGGAGGCCCTCCTAGACGCCCGGCGCATCGGCCGGGTGGTGATCTGCGGCCTGGGATCCACGGCCTGCGTAAGCGCCACCCTCTGGGGCGCCGACGGCAGGGGCTACGACCTGGTCCTCCCCTCGGACGCCCACTCCATGCCCCTGACCGGGTCCAGCCTGGAGGCCCTCGAGCGGTTCAACGAGTTCTGGAAGGGAAACGGGGCCGAAGTACTGCCCGCGGCACTGGTTGATTTCAAGAAGACCGCGGGATCCTGACCTTCGCCCCCGAGCCGGAGCCGGGGTTCCCGACGTTCGGATTTGACACGCCGCGGGGGAAGCGCAAGACTCTAGGAGGATAACCGCCCGCGTCCCCGGGGGATTGCATGCCGGATTCCATCGAAGCCCTGGAAGCCCTACTCAAGTCCCGGCCGGACCGAGCCCTGGAGGGGGCTCTTGTCCTGCTGTCGGAGACTCGCGGGCTCCCCGACCCGTCAAGGGCGTCGCACGCGGCCGCCGTCGCGGCCTACGCGGCGCTTGCGACGGGGAATCCCGACCGGGCCCTGGAGCTGGCGCGGCAGGGACAGGCCCTCAAGCCCGTGGAGACGGGCCTCCGGGTGAGACTCCTGTGCGCGGAGGGGATATCCCATTTCCAGGCGGGTCGGTACGTCGAATCCATCGCGATCCTGGAAAAGGCCCTGCGCCTTTCCCGTAGGTCCGGGGACCGTACCTCCCTGGTACGCAGCCTGGGCAACCTGGGCATCGCCAGCCTCGAAGCCGGCAGGGTGGAGAAAGCGGCCGCCTATCTTCGGGAAGCCCTGGACGCCGCGGGGAACGCCGCGATTCCCGGGGTTCCCGTCGAAGCCCTGCGCCTCCAGTACGCGGAAGCCCTCACCCTGTGCGGACGGCCCGAGGATGCCCTGGGTCTCATCGACGGCGTGATGTCCGACGCCGAGGCTTCCGGCAACGCCGTCGTCCAGGCGGAAGCCCGCCTCGGGAAGGGGGAATCCCTCCGGTCCTGCGGCCGCCGGACGGAAAGCCTCGACACCCTCGAGGATGCCCTGGCCCGGGCGAACCGGGGCGGCTTCGCCATGGTCGGAGTGCGGGCCGCGGTCTCCCTGGTGCGGGCGCGGATCGAGGACGGACAGCTCGACGAGGCGGAAGCCCTGGCGGAGGAATGGCTGCCCCGGGCCGCAGCCGGGGACCTTCTCCGCTACACCGAACTCCTGCGCCTCCGGGGCCGGGTCCGGGCTCTGAGGGGCCGCTTCCGGGACGCCTACGAGGATTCGGAGAGGGCCGCTGTGCTGGAGCGGAGGAGCGGCCGACCCTCCGCCGCGGAAGCCAGCCTGAACCGGGAGCGGGGCACCCTCCGACGCAAGGCCCGCCGCCTGTCCGAACGGCTGGAGGGCTGGGCCGAGGCCGTGACCCACGCCCTGGCGGACCTGATCGAGGCCCGGGACGAGGTGACGGGACAGCATATCGACCGGACCCGGGAGATCGTCCTGATCCTCGGGGAACGGCTCATCGAGGAAGGGGCGTTCCCCCGGCTCGGCCCGGGAAGCCTCACGACCATCGCCCGCATGGCTCCGCTCCATGACATCGGGAAGATCGCCGTCCCCGACGCGGTGCTCCAGAAGCCCGGTCCCCTGGACGACGCGGAGAGGTCCCTGATGCAGCGGCACGTCATCGTGGGACGGGAGATCCTCCTGGAGGCGTCGAAGCACATCCGGTACGATCCCCGGGTGGCCCTGGCCGCGGAAATCGCCGGGTACCACCACGAGCGATGGGACGGGGACGGCTATCCCGAAGGTCTCGCGGGAAACGACATTCCCCTGCCGGCGCGGCTGGTGGCCATGGCGGACGTCTACGACGCCATCCGGTCCGAGCGGCCCTACAAACCCGCCCTCGGGCGGGACACGGCCGGCGGATACATCCTGGAGAATTCAGGCCGTCACTTCGACCCGGTCATCGTGGAGGCGTTCCGGGATCGGGAGCCCGACATCGCCCGCCTCTACCCCTGATCGGGCGCCTTCAACGGTCGACGAGTTCCGCCAGCTCGTCCCAGCGGGCGGTCTTGGCGTGAATGAGAGGATCGAGCTCGGCATAGCGCCGGGATGCCTGTTCCAGGGACTGCCCGTCCCGTCCGCCCGCGGCGAAGAGGGCCTCCAGCTCGGCCTTTTCCGCCTCCAGGGCCTCGATCTCGGGCAGGAGGGTCTCGAACTCGCGGCGCTCCGCGAAGCTGGGCTTGCGGCGGCGGGCGGATTCGGCGGCCTCCCGGGCCGGTGCGTCGGAGGACGCGGAAGGATTCGAGTTTCCCGGGACGCCGAAGGGAGCGGCCGCGGGCCCTCCCCGGTCCTTCCCGCGCCCCCGGTCCGCGGAGCGGGCGGCCGCGGCCCTCTCCTCCTCCTCCAGCTCCCGGGCGACCCGCCAGTCGGAATAGGTACCCGGGAAGCTCCGCACCCCTCCCTCACCGTCCAGGACGAAGGTGGTCCGGGTGACCCGGTCCAGGAAGGCCCGGTCGTGGGAGACCGCCAGGACGCAGCCGGAGAAATCCTCCAGGAAGTCCTCGAGCAGCTCGATGGTCTCGATGTCCAGGTCGTTCGTGGGTTCGTCCAGGAGGAGGAAGTTCGGGGCCTCCGCCAGGAGCCGTACCAGCTGGAGCCGGCGGAGCTCCCCGCCGGACAGGGCGCCCAGAGCCCGGGGGAACATGTCCCGGTCGAAGAGGAAGCGCTCCAGGAGGCGCTCCGCGGAGAGGACGGAGCCGTCCCCCAGGCGGACCTGCTCGGCGTGTTCCCGGACGTAGTCCAGGACCGTGGCCGAGGGGTCCAGGGCCGCGGCGGTCTGGTCGAAGCAGCCGAAGGTCACCGTGGGACCCGGTTCGGCCTTGCCCGAGTCGGGGGCGATCCTGCCCGAGACGATCCCCAGGAAGGTCGTCTTGCCCGAGCCGTTGGGGCCCACGACCCCGGCCCGCTCGCCCCGGCCGAACTCGTGCCGGAAGGGGGCGAGTACCGCGCGGTCCCCGTAGGACTTGGAAACCCCCTCGAGCCTGAGGACCTTGCCGCCCATGCGGCGGGAGGCCGAGGAGAACTCCCCCATGCTCTCGGGCCGAACGAGGGCCGAGGCCTGGAGGCCCCGGATCAGCTCCTTGCGGCGCTCGCTCTTGGTGGCCCGGGCCCGGGCGCCCCGGTTGAGCCACTTCATCTCGATCTTGAGGATGGCCTTCCGGCGGGCGTCCGCCTTTTCCAAGGCCTCCCATCGCTCCCGCCGCCGGGCCAGGAAGTCCGTATAGCCCCCGGGGTAGCCGTACACGGCCTCGTCGTCGATCTCCCAGATGGAGGAGCAGACCGCGTCCAGGAAGTACCGGTCGTGGGTCACCACAACGAAGGCGAAGGGGGCCGAGCCGAGCTTGGCCTCCAGCCACTCGATCGTCTCGACATCCAGGTGGTTCGTGGGCTCGTCCAGGAGGGCCAGGTCCGCCCCGGAGCAGAGGAGCCGGGCCAGGGCGGCCTTTTTCACCATGCCCCCGGAAAAGGTGTCCATGCGGGCCTCGGGCCCGGGCAGGCCCAGCTCGGTGCAGTAGGATGCGTAGGCGTGCTCCAGGACGAAGCCCCGCTCCTCCTCCATGCGACGGGTCAGGCGCTCGAGCTCCGCGTGCCGCTTCTCCCCGCGGCCCACCGCGGCGGCGCAGGCCTCGTAGTCCCGGACCAGACGTACCGCCGGGGACTCGTCCTCGAGGAGGAAGGAACCCAGGGTGGCCCCCGGGGCGAAGCGGGGGAGCTGGGGCAGGAGGGCCACGGCCAGGTTCCGACGCCGGGCGACGGTCCCCCCGTCGGGCTCCAGCATGCCCGCCAGAATTTTGAGGAGCGTAGACTTTCCGCTCCCGTTGCGGCCCACCAGGCCCGCCCGGGAACGGTCCTCCACGCCTAGGGATACCCCGGAGAAGAGGATGGTTCCGCCCATGTTCTTGGATATGCCGTCCAGGGAGAGGATGTTCATGCGGGGTGGACTGTATACCGAAGGGGCCGTCCGCCGCAAGGCGGCTCGCCGCGGGCGGCGCTACAAGGCGGCCCGGGGCCGGAGGGCCGGATCCGGGACGAAGGTCCGGATGACGGCCGGACTAGGGGTAGTCCCCGGCGCCGCGGCGAAGCACCTCGATCCCCCCGCCCCGCATGTCCAGGACCGTGGAAACCCGGCGCTCCTGCTCCTCCCCGGGGTCTAGGACCAGGTCGATCCCGGGGATCCCGTCGATCTCCCAGCCCCCGGAGAAGAGGAGCTCCTCCGGGAACTCCGCGTCCTTGGGGCTCATGCCCAAAAGGGTACGCTTCGCCGTCACGGACAAAAGGGGCAGGCCCAGGGCGTCCGCCAAGGCGCAGGGCACGGGGTTCTCCGGGATGCGGACCCCCAACTCGCTGCGGCGGAGATCAAAGTCCTTGGCCGCCCGATTCGTGGAGGGGAGGATGAAGACGTAGGGTCCCGGGACCAGGCGCTTGATGGCCCGGAAGGAGACCGTGTCCAGCTCGCAGAGCTCGGAGACCTGCTGGAGGGCCGAGCAGATCACCGTGAGGGGGCCGTCCGCCTCCCGCCCCACCAGACGCTTGAGCTTGGCGATGCCGTCCTTGGAGGCGATGGAGCAGCCCAGGCTCCAGCTGGTGTCCGTCGGGAAGGCGACCACCCCTCCCTTGCGCAGGAGGTCCGCGGCGCGTCGGAGGATGCGGTCGTCGATATTGGCGGAGACCACGTACTCGATCATGTTTCGCTACGCCTTCGGCCCGGCCACGCGGTTGCGGCCGCCTTCCTTGGCCAGGTAGAGGGCCCTGTCCGAGCGGTCGATCAAAGCGCCCGGGGTATCCGCGTGGTCCGGAGCCACGGCCACCCCCAGGCTGGCGGTGATGCGGACCTTGGAGGCGGGGCCGCCCGCGGGGGGCCGGAAATCGAGGCGGACCGTCTCCGCCCGCTTCCGCAGGCGCTCCGCCACGGCCAGGGCCTCGTCCAGCCCCGTGTTGGGCAGGAGGAAGGCGAACTCGTCCCCGGACAGACGGGCGGCCACATCCCCGTCCCGAAGGGCCTGTCGGAAGGCCGCGCCCGCGGCCCGGATCGTGGCGTCCCCGGCGGCGGGCCCGAAGGAGCCGTTGATCTCCCGGAAGTGGTCCAGGTCCAGCATGACCAGGGCAAGGCGGCGCCCGGAGCCCAGGCCGGAGGTGAAGCGGTTGGCCAGGGTCTCCTCCAGGAAGCGCCGGTTGAAGAGCCCCGTGAGGGCGTCCTCCACGGCCCGGCGCCGGGCCGTCTCGCCCCACCGGACCAGGTCGTTCAGGAAGCGGGAGGACTCGTTCAGCCAGGACACCATCACCCGGACGATGGAGGACAAAAGCTTGAGGCCGATCATCGGGTAGTCGAAGACTAGGCGGTAGAAGTCGATGCCCTCCAGGACCAGGAGGGTCGTGTCCTCCTCGGCCCAGCAGGTGGCCGAACGGGGCTCCCCCTCCACGATGGCCATCTCCCCGAAGAAGCGGCCCGGCCCGAACTCGTAGATCCTGCGCCGGGTCCCGTCCGACTGGGTCACGAAGGAGCCGACCTTGCCGGACAGGACGATGAAGAGCTCCTGGCCCCGCTCGCCCTCCCGGAAGACCACGGTGCCCCGGGGGCACTCCCGGCGCTTCAGGAGCTCCGCGACCGCCTTGAGCTCCAGGCCGCTCATCCCCTTGAAGAGCTCGGTGCCCCCCAGGAAGTCCGTCAGGCGGCTCACGGAGCTCCCCCGGGAGCGGGCGCCACCGGGACGACCCGGGCTCCTCCCTCGCCCCAGGCGGCCATCAGGGCGTCCTGGGAGCGTACGAAGAGCTCCTTCCAATCCTCGCCGTCCGCGGGCCAGACGGAGTACGCCACGGAGGCGGAGAACAGGAAGAAGGGGGTCCCCCGGGACGCGGGGACGGGCTCCAGGTCCGCGATCTTCTCCCCTATGGACCGGGCCAGTTCCTCGGCCACCTCGCGGCCGCAGCCCGGGGCGATGACGGCGGTCTCGTTGGAGCGCACCCGGACCGCCCAGCCCCGGCCCAGGGCCCGGACCGAGGACTGGAGGACACCCGCGATCCGGGCCATGGCCTCGTCCCCGGCGGCGTGGCCGCGGGAATCCACCAGGACCTTGAAGCGGTCCGGCTTGATCATGACCAGGGAAGTGGGAGAGACAAGGTAGCGGGGGAGCTCCTCGTCCACGAAGGCCTTGGACCAGAGCCCCGTACCCGGGTCCTCGTAGGCCTGCCGGTGGAGCTCCCGCACCCAGGGGGCGTTTTCGGAGATCAGCTTGTGGGTGGCCCGGAGGCGGCCTGAGATCATGGCCAGGGAGCGGAGGAGGAGACGGGCGGCGGCGTCGGGTCTCTCCCGGGCCAAGTCGTCGAAGACCAGGTCCTTGCCCGGGAAAACCACGAGCTCCGTGGGCTCCACCGCCTCGGCGCTGGCGTCGTACTCGGCGCCCCGGGCGAAGTCGAAGTCCCCCAGGGCGTCCCCGGAGGCGAAGAGGGCCATCTCGTCCTCTCCCCCGTCGGGACGGGAGCGGAAGACCCGGATCCCTCCGGACCGGACCACGTAGAAGCGCTGGGCTTTCTGCCCGGCGTCGAAGAGCCGGGCGCCCTTGGCCAAACGGATCACGCCGGCCCGGGAGGCCGCGTAGGCCAAGTCGTCGTCCAGCAGGGATGAGAAGATCTCCGCCTTTCGGAGCAGGGAGGGAAGCCCCGGGTCCGCGGCGGGCCCCGAGGAAGCCTGCGGCATAATCCGGTCCTCCTTTCGGGGAGTATAGGGGCGCGGGGAGGGCGGGGTCAATAATGGGACGGTAAATAGATGAAGGGGTGAATACGTGAATGGGGAGGATTCAAACGGACCCCCGGCTACGTCCTAACCACCCCAACTGTACAGGCCGTTCCTATTCACTATTCACTATTCACCAATTCACTTCCCTCACAACGGCAGCTCCACCGCCCACCTCACCAGCACCCGGTCCGGATCCGGCGCGTACTCCGCCTCCGCCCAGGCCCGGGGGCGGAGCCGGGCGTAGACGCCCAGGAGGGGGGCGAAGTCCAGGGAGGCCCGGACGAAGGCCGACCCGAGGGGCTCCCCGTCCGCCAAGGCTCCCCGGACCCCCGCGGAGAGGACGAGTCGCTGAAGGTGGACGGGTCCCAATCGACCCTGGATCTCCAGAACCAAGGGCGACGCCGCGGCCTCCCCGTAGGCGTACCATGGACCGGATCCGGCTCCGCTCCAGGCATCGTACCCGGGGTACGACGCCCCGCCCGCGAAGCCCGAGAAGATCCGGCCGTCCGGGCCGTAGGAGAGCCCGGGGGAGAGGGCGGCCGCACCGTACAGGTCCAGGGAGAGAGCCAGGGGCAGGGCACGGAATCGGAGGGTGCCCTCGATTCCCGCCAGGGTCTCCGGTGCCCCCGGGGGCAGGACCCGGGCTCCGAACAGGGTCAGCCCGATCCCGGCTCCCCGCGAGGCCGAGGGCTTCCTGATTTCGAAGCCCCATCGGCCGAAGGACACCGAGGCGGTCCCGGCCGCCAGGGCGGCGTCCCGGGGGCCGTAGGGGTCCTCCCCGGGTCCCAGGGACGTGAACCATGAGACCTCGGCGCCGGCGCCCGTCGACGCCTCGAAGCCTCCGTAGATGGATCGGCTCCGGTCCAGGGCAAGGCCCGCCCGGGTAGTCCGGACCGCCCCGGAGCCGCCGGGCTCGAAGGTGTCCGAGGCGGACAGGACCAGGACCGGGGGAAAGGCCGTCACTTCCACGGAAAGCTCCAGGTCCGCGGCCCCCAGGTCCGGGATCCAGAGGGCGCCGGCCCGCCAGGAAAAGGTTTCCGCCGCGTCTCCCCCCGCGGCCCCGGCCCCGACCCCCCAGAGCCCCTCCGAGGAGAGGCGGAACGTGGGATACCGGACGCTCGGTGCCAGGCCGGGAAGGGCGGAATAAGGCCAGGACTCCGGGGAAGGCGAAGTGTCCGGAGCCGTCCCGATCTTCGCAGCACCAGGGTCGGGAAGCCAGGAAGCGGTGGTTTCCACCCAGGCCGTTCCTTCCGGAACCGCGCACAGGATCACTCCCTCGGAGTACTCCCCCAGGAAGAAGACTCGCCCCTCCGCGGCCGCCGCCCGGCGCGTCCCCCCGGCGTAGGCCGCCTCCGGATACCGCAGGACGCCCTCCCTATACTCCGCGGTCCGGTAGGCTTCCCCGTCGTGCCAGGAGAACCGGAGGGTTCCGTCCCCGTCGACCGAGAGGTCCCGCACGGCCGAAAAGCCCTCGGGCAGGGCCAGGAGCTCGAGCCCGGACGGGCCGGCGGCGTCGGGTTCCGCGGAGGCGGGGAAGCGGACGACCGAAACCTCCCCGTCTTCCCGGCGCAGGGCGTAGATCCAACGGCCCTCCGGGGAGGCGCAGGGGGCAGCCCAGGTAAGCCCCGGGCCGCCGGGCGCCAGGACCTCCCCCCGGCCGTCCCGGATCCGGACCAGGGAGCCGGCCCCGAGCTCCGCCCGGACGGCCAGGATGTCCGTCCCGGCCCAGGCCCCGTCCCGGAGCCCCCGGTGCGGCAGGACCCGGGACTCCCCGGTCTCCGGATCGACCGAGCGGAGGACGAGCCGGGCCGCCCCGCCCTCCTCGACCGAGTGGGAGACCAGGAGGCGCCGCCCGTCGGGGGACACGGAGATCCGGGAGATCGTCCCGTCCCCGGGCAGGGGGGTGCCGGGAAGGCCGGTCCGGGCGTCCAGGGACCGGATGCGCCGGGCCGCCCCGTCGGACCACCAGACCGTCCCGCCCCCGGCCGCCAGGGCCGTCAGCAAGCCCGGCGGGGTCAGGCGCTCCGGCTCCGCCGCCGGTTCCGACGGGGTCATGCGCCCCTCGAAGTCCGCCCAGGCCTCGGACAGGGGAAGGCCGTACACCCGCCGGAAGGCGCCCCGGACGAAGAGGAAGTCCCCCAGCCCCGGCAGGATGAGGCCTTCGCCCATCCGGCGCCAGAGCTCCCGGTAGAGCTCCTCACCGTACTCCGCAAGGAGGTACCGGGTGAAGAGAGCCCCGTAGGAGTAGGGAACCCGGCCGTAGGGGTAGCGGTCCCAGGCCCCCGCGGCTTCCCAGAAGGTCTTGAACCGCCCCTCCCGGGCGTCCCGGCGGAGCTCGTCCGCGGTCAGGGGATCCGCGGCCCGTCCCCGGCCGTCCATCCCCTCCGCGGCGATGGAAACCCCCTCGGCCAGGCTGGCCGGGGTCGTGTAGTACGAGATCCCCGCCGCGTCTCCGAAGACTGCCGCCGCCAGGTCCCAGGCGGGCGGCCGTATCGTCAGGGAGACCGCGTGGGCCAGTTCGTGGCGGAAGAGGGCCCGAAGGTCGTCGGCCTGGTACCCGAAGCCGTCGTTCGGGTCCGAAGGCCGGAGGAAGAGCGCGATCCTGCGGCGGGGCCAAACGGTGTAATACCCGTTCGGGCCGTCCGCGTCGGGGCTCAGGATCACCGGGTACCGGAGGCGGGGCTCGGTGCCCAGGAAGGCCGCCACCTCCCGGTACGCGTCGTCCGCGAAGGAGGCCAGCCGCTCGGCCTGGACGCGGGCCTCCGGGGGAAAGGTGATGTCGAACCACTCGGTGCGGATCGTCCGGAGGGGTCGGTTCGGGGAGTGGAGATCCGCCGCGACCGGGAAGGCCAGGACCGAAAGGAGCATGAGGGCTGCCGCCCGGGTTCGGCGTTTCATCGGCCCAGGGCCTTCTCGTAGACCCGGTAGGTCTTGACCGGCCGCATCCCCAGCTTCTCCAGGGCGTTCCGGATCCGCAGGTTGTCCTCCAGGATGTAGTTGGCCTCCAGGCGCACCCCCTTGGGGGCCAGGGCCTCGAAGAGCCGCATATAGAGAAGCACGTCCAGGCCCCGGCCCTGCCAGGCCGGGAGGACGGCCAGGCCCCAGAGGCGGTAGTCCCGGACCCGCCGCCGGACGGACAGGAGGCGCAGGAAGCCCAGGGGGAGGAGGTTTCCGCGCATCGCCCGGATCGCGACGTTCACGTCCGGGAAGCCCAGGCAGCAGGCCACCGGAACGCCCCCGTCCTCCACGAACCAGACCGCGTCGGGATCCAGGAAGGGGCGGAGCTTCCGAACCACCGTGGTCATCTCGTCCGCCTCCACGGGTACGTAGCCCCAGTTCTCCGCGACCCCCTCGTTCAGGATGCGCAGGATGTGCAGGGCGTCCCGGTCCAGGGAACCGAGGTCGATGCGTCGGGTCGAGAGGCCCGGGAAGCGGGCGGCGTGGAGGGCCGCGAACCGGGAGAACCGCTCGGGGATCCGGTAGCCCGCTCCGGAGTCCGCCTCGTAGGACAGGAGGTCCTTGACTCCCTCGTAGCCCGACGCCTCCGCCAAGGCGGTGTAATACGCCGGGTTGTGGGGGGAGAGGAAGACCGGGGGCCGGTCGAAGCCCCCGGTCACGAGGCCCCAGCACTCCGCGGAGGGATGGATCGGCCCTCGGGAAGATTCCATGCCCCGGTCCGCCATCCACGCCTCCGCGGCCGCGTAGAGCCCCCGGGCCGCCTCGACGTCGTCCCGGCACTCGAAGGCCCCGAAGAAGCCGACCCGGGAACGGTAGTAGCCGTTGAACCGGGGATCGACGTAGGCGACGATCCGGCCGACCGCGAGGTCCCCCCGCCGGGCCAGGAAGAGCTCGTGCTCCGACCGGGCCAGCACGGGGTTGCCCGAGGGACGGTACTCCCCCGGCTCGGCCAGCCAAATCGGGGGGACCCACGCGGGATCGTCCCGGTAGAGCCCCCGGGGCAGGTTCACAAAGTCATGAAAATCCCGCCGGGACCGCACCGGCCGGATCGACAACGCCGAGGATGTATCCATGGGGACATTCTCCGGCACCGCCTGGGAATCCGCAAGTCCGCCCGAGCCTCGTTCGCGGCTCGAAACCCCGTCCCGGCGTCGCGTCCGACAATCTGCTATACTCCCCCCATGCTCATCGTCCCCTACGGGCCCGCCCGGACGGAGATCCGGGTCGTCAACTCCCGCTTCATCGCGAGCCTGGAGCCCGTCGATTCCGCCGAGGCGGCCCGGGCCTTCCTGGCCCGGATCCGCTCGGAGTTCCCGGACGCCTCCCACCACGTCCCCGCCTACATCCTGGGCGGGGGCAACTCGGTCACGGAGTACTGCTCCGACGACGGCGAGCCTTCCGGGACCGCGGGCCGGCCCCTCCTGGCGGTCCTCAAGGGCTCCGGCCTGGGGGACGCCGCGGTCGTCGTGACCCGCTACTTCGGGGGGACCCTCCTGGGCACCGGGGGGCTCGTGAAGGCCTATTCCGAGGCGGGAAGGGCCGTCCTGGCGCTCGCGCGTCGGGCTTCCCTGGTGGAGACGGGACGATTCGAGCTGGACCTGCCCTACCGACTTTTCGACCGCTTCCAGGTCCTCGCCGAAGAGCTCGGGGCGGTCGTCGCGGAGCGGAGCTTCGGGGAGGACGTGCGCCTGGCCGTGGACCTGCCCCTGTCGGCCCGGGGGGACTTCGAGGCGGCCCTGACCTCCCTGAGCTCCGGGGCCGTCAAGGTCCGCCTCGAATCCACCCGTCTCGCCCGGATTCCCCTGTAGGGGGCCCGACAGGCTCCTAGGCTCCGAACAGCTCGGCGAACTCCCGGGGGAAGGGGACGAAGTCCGGGGGTATCCCGGGCACGCCCCGGAACCCGGCCTGCCGGTAGGCCTCGAACTCCCCCCGGACCCGGGCCGCGTAGTCGGGATCCGAAAGGATGTCCGCCGCGGTCAGGGCCATGGCCGAGGCCGCCCGGATCATGCCTTCGTCCCCGGCTTCGGAGGCCGCCGCCGCGGCGAACTCCGGGGTGTGCAGGACCAGGCCCGCGCCGATGCCGCAGTACCCGTGGATGGCCGGAGCCTCCCAGCTGACGTCCGAGAAGTCCGTGGAAGTCCCGGGGTAGCGCTGTCGCTCCAGGTCCCTCCGGGAGTCCAGGGGATTCTCCACGTCCGCGCCCAGGGCCCGGAGATGCCGGAAGAGGCCGGCCGTCAGGTTCAGGTTCGGGATCGTGCAGCGGTACTCGTCCAGGACCGTCACCTCCCCGGAGGCCCCGGTCATCCCCGACACGGCTTCCACGCAGGACCGGATCTCCCCGAACAGCTTGTCCATGTACGCGCTGTCGAAGGTCTTGAGGGTGAAGTGGGCCTTGGCGGTCTCGGGCACGATGATGGCGCTGGGACCCCCGCCGTCGATGATCGTGTACGCCAGGAGGACCGAGGGGGACCAGGCCCGTTTCAGGGCGTTCAGGTTGGCGATGCACAGGAGGAGGGCCTCCAGGGCGTTGATCCCCTTCTCCGGCTGGGTGTAGTGGGCGGGCCTGCCCTTGAACCGGATGGTGAAGTCCTTGAGGGGGAAGTTGTAACGCCAAGCCGCGTCGGAGCCTCCCGCGGGGTGGGTCATGAACACCGCGTCCAGGTCCCGGAAGAGGCCCGCCCGGCTCATGATCACCTTGCCGCCCTTGGACTCCTCGCTCATCGCCTCCTCGTCGGGGGTCCCGAAGAGGAAGACCGAGCCGCCCAGTTTCTCCGCCAGGGTCTTGAGGGCGAAGGCGGCGGCGCAGGACGCGGCGGCGATGATGTTGTGGCCGCAGGCGTGCCCCAAGCCGGGGAGGGCGTCGTACTCGCAGAGAAAGCCCACCTTGGGTCCCGGCTTCGGGGAGGTGTATCGAGCCGCGAAGGCCGTGGAAAGGCCCGCGACGGGGGCCTCCACCTCGAAGCCGCGTTTCCGGGCCTCCTCGGCCAGGAAGGCCGAAGCCCAGCGCTCCTGGAGGCCCAGCTCCGGATGGCCGTGGATGGAGCGGCTGATCCGCACGGCATCCGGACGGACACGTTCGATCTCCTCCAGGACGGTTTTGTGGAGAGTTCCGGCTTCGGACTGCATGGGGGCTCCTTCCGCCGGAGACCTTCAGGGTTTTCGGCGCGGCAATAGAATGAAAAAGTATCCGCCCCCGGAGAAGGGGCTGTCAAGCCGGAACGGTTCTCCCCTGCGGCCTTCGATCCCCCGCGGTTCGTTTCACGAGCTTCGTACCACCACCCCGAGATCCGGGAAGACCGCCCTGTACCGGGCCTCCAGGATGTCCCGGGCCAGGTCGAAGACCGGGGACCGGGCCGCGACAGCCACCGCGGAGTCCGAGGTGGCGACAAAGCCTTCGGCTTGGCCGGCGGCATAGCCGGCGGCGCCTCCCTCGAAGTCCCGGACCGGCCCGTCCGCGGAAGCGGCCAGCTCCACCCGCCCCGTCACGCCCGCCCGGGCCAGGAGGTCCCGGAGGACCGCCGCGTGGGACCCGCTCCCGGAGACCGGGGCGTCCAGGTACACTTCGGCGTACGCGACCCCCAGGTCCGCGAGCCTCTCCGTCGCGGCCCGGGCGCATTCCAGGAAAAGGCCTTGGTCCTGGATCCGCCCGTGGGCTCCCCCCGCGTCCCGCACCAGGCCGTCGGTCCCCAGGAAGAGGGGGTGACCCCGGCGGTAGTTGGACAGGGTAAAGAGGACGTTGTACCCGTCCACGGCCAGCCGGGCGCCGGGAGGCAGGACTCGGACGAGCCGGACCGCGATGGCCGCGGACAGGGATTCCGGCAGGATTCCCCTAAAGAGGACCGTCCGGGCCGCCTTGTCCAGGGCCCAGCGGTCCCCCACCAGCTTGAGGCTGGCCGCCGTGGGGTAGCCCCGGTCCAGGAGCAGGCGGTAGTCCCGGGCCGCCGACAGGAAGGACGGGGTGAGGAGCATGGAGCGAGTGTAACCTGTGGTCGGTGAACGGTAAACGGAGGTAGAGAGACCCGGATATGAAAAGGCCCGCCCCGGGGAGGGGCGGGCCGCTGTTCGAGGGACCTTAAAAGATGCCGATCCGGAATCCGAAGGCCAGCTTGAAGATGGCTCCGGCCTCCACGTCCGAGGCGGCGAACCAGAGGTTCGGTTCCGCGTACAGGGAGAAGGTCCGGAAAGCCTTCCACTCGGGAAACTGGAACCGCGCGAACTCCCACTGCACCAGGACCGAGGACATGACCAGGGGATCGCTGCCGGCGTCCATGGTGAAGTAGGAGAAGTTGGCACCCAGGGCCAGGGACATGGAGAAGAAGGACCAGTCCGGACCCAGGAAGTAATCGAAGGGCAGGTAGAGCACGTTGGCCAGGAGTTTGGCCCCGAACACCGTACCGGTGAAGCGGCCCGGGGGCGCCATGCCCGCCTGCAGCTGAAGCTTGACGTTGTTGTCGAAGAAGCTGACCCCCAGGCCCACGTCCCCGTAGGTCGCGCCCAGGGCATGAGTGTCCAGGTACAATCCCTGGATGAACTGGGGGAGCGCATACCCGGCCTTGTCCCCCGCGCGAAGGTTGACCTCCAATGTCTCCAGGCCGTAATCGTCCGAAGCGGTGCCGAACATCAGGAGGGATTCCGCGTGGAGGCTTCCTTCCTGGGGAGCCACGAGGGTCACCACGGGGGGAACGGTATCCACGGTCAGCAGGATCCTGCGGACCACGGCACGTCCGTCCGCGTACTCGGCCCGGACCAGCACGGGCAGGGGCCCCCGGGGGAGTTCGGCGGTTTCCAGCCGGAATTTCCATTCCGAGGTCCCCTGAGCCGGCTGGAAGGACCGGCCGTTATCCAGGCTAATCGCCACGTTCGAGACCTCGTAGTAGCGCGCGGCCTTTTTACCCGCCGCTTCGGCCTCCCCGGGAGAAAGCCGGATTCCCGCCGTGCCGCTCAGCCAGGGACGGCCGGTCACCGCGTCCCCGGCGCCGTGGCTCAAGATCGTCAGGACGGGGCCGTAGGGTTCCAGGATGACGGCATGGTCCGCGCTCCGGACCTTCTCCCCCGCGGAAGTGTCGAAGCCCGCCCAGAGGACCAGGCGGCCCTCCTCGGGGATGCCCTCCAGAGTGTGCCGGAAATAACCGAACCGGTCGACCTCCGCATCCGCGGCCCGCGTCTGGCCCGTGAATATGCCGACAGAGGCCGGGAGGCTGGGACCGGTCACGCGGCCGGAAACCGTCAACGGGCCGGTATGCGCCACCCCCGGAAGGGGATCCAGAAGGACGACCCGGTGGGCCCCCGCTTCCTTTACGAGTTCGATGCCCCGTACCAGGACGGACGTGTTGCCCGCCGCGTCGGAGGCGATCATCCGGAGATTGTATTTCCCCCCCGGGAGGGAGGAGACGTCCAGGGTTTCCAGGATCACCAACCGCGGCTCGGCCTCGATCCGTAGGCCGCGCTGGGCTCCAGACCCCGACACGGGGGAAATCTCAAAGGCCAAGGACTCGACACCCGAGTTGTCGCTGGTCTGACCCGAAACTCGAAGCTTGGGTTCCGTAACCCGGCCGTCCGCGGGCTCCCCGAGGGAAATCAGGGGCGGCGTGTTGTCGATGTTGAGGAGGGAGGAGATCCTCGACTCCACACCGAAGGAATCCGCCGCCACCACGAGGACGGAATACACCCCGTCCTTGTACGCTCCGGTGTTGAGGGACAGGCTCCAGGACTCGGTCCCCTCGGCGTTCTGGAAGGTGGCGCCGTTGTCCATGGAGACCCGAACCCCGAAAATGCCGTTCGGATCCCGGGCGGTCCCCCGCAGGATCACGGTGCCCCGGTTGTACGCCTCGATGCTCGGGGACACTACCTGGACGGTCGGCGCGCCGGTGCTGATCCGGACGACCGCCGACGCGGGCGGCCCGACCCGGCCGTAGACGTCCTCCGCGTAGACCTCGATTCTCCGCTCTCCGTCCCGGACGGACGAGAGGGGAACCCCGATCCGGAAACTCTGCTTCACGTCCAGGCGGGAGAAGGCCCCTTCCCCGATCCGCCAATGGACGGCCGCCACCCCGTCGTCGTCGAAGGCCATGCCGGATATGTCGAAATCCCCGGTCGCCACGGCTCCGTCCACGGGAAGGTTCAGCTGGACCGAGGGCAGGTCCCCCGACGCGTCCACGGTCACGGGTATCCCGATATCCGCGGAGTTTCCCGCCGCGTCCACCGCCCGGACGCCGACGCTTCCCCCGGACTTCTGCAGGACCGTGAAGTCCACGATCACGGAGAAGGCGGCTCCGTAGGAGGCGGGGATGCCCTGGAGGGCCCGGAAGGTCTTTCCGTCCAGGGTATACGAAAGATCCGCGATCGGGGCGGCCGTGACGACGTCCCCGGAGACGGTCACGCTGCCGTTCACCTTCTCCCCGGACCGGGGGGAGTGGATCCGGATCTCCGGCGCGGTGGTGTGCCGGTTGACCGGATGGTAGACCGGCTCGGCCGCGGTTCCGTCGGTCACCGTCCGAAGTTCCAGATGCATCGGTCCCTCGGGCAGCGCAGCCGGGGCGACCCGGGAGGAGAACCTACCGTCCCCGCCCAGGCTTATTTCCTGCCATGACTCCGTAGGAGCCGTCCTATATTCCAGGCGGGAACCGGCCGGTGCCTCGGCGGTACCGGCGATGCTGAAGTCCCCCCGCTGGTAGGAATACGGCGCCGGGGAGGTCACCGTAATATTCGACGGCGGCGGCGCCGAGGGCGGCAGGGTTCCCGAAGGCAGGGCGGGACGGGCGACCCGGACCTTCAACACCTCGCCCGGGGCTGCCTCGGGTCCCGATGCCTGGAGGCGGAGTTCGCTGCGGCCCGGCCCGATGTCCGAGGAGGGGATGCGGAAGCCCGGCCGGGCGGGGTAGGTCTTTCCTCCCTCGACCTTTACGGCGTCCACACCGGCTCCCCCCAGAACGTACCCGAAGATCGCCCCGTCCGCCGGGAACGTCGCGAGTCCCGCCTCGCCGGGATGGGATATCTTCACGCTGGGTATCGAGGACCCTAGATCGTTCACGAAACTGCGGGAGACCGAGGTCCGGTTGCCGCTCCGGTCGATCGCGACGATCCGCAGGTCCACGGAACGTCCGGTGCCCGGGGGCACCGGGATGTCCGCCGTCCAGTAGGGGTCGCCGGGACGCATCTCGATTTCCAGCACGGACTTTCCGACTTCGCAGGAGAGGCTTTGAACCCCCACCGCGTCCTTCATCGTGCCGGTGATCCGGAAGGTGCCCGCGACGGTCGCGCCTTTTTCCGGCCACAGGATCTCCAACTCCGGGGATTTGTTGTCCACGAAGAACAGGACGGGGTTGACCGATACGGCTCCGGTTCCGTCCTCCGCCCGGAGGTAGTAGATCGCGGCTCCGTCCGGAAGCTTTCCGCTCTGGACGGGAAAGGAGAACCCTACCTCCGTCTCCCCCCGGGCGCCCCGGAAACCGAGGTCCTGGTACGTCTTCCCGCCGTCGACGCTCAAGGAGAGCCGGGCGATGCCGTTCGCGTCATCCGCGGTCCCTTCGAATTGGACGGCCCCGCGGATCAGGGCTCCGGACTCGTGGGACCGGATCCGGACTGAGGGAGGCGCCCGGTCCAGGATGAAGGACACCGAGGTCTCCGGTCCCGAGGTACCTCGGGGATCCACGGCCCGAGCCGTCAAGGTATGACGCCCGTCCGGCAGGGACGCCGCGTCCACGGAGGCGCTCCAGTACTCGGAGCCACTCGCGGGGGAGTATTCGCCCCCGTCGAGCTTGATCTCCACGGCCTGGATTCCGATGCGTCCTCCCGCCACGCCCACGATGTGAACGTCCCTGCGCAGGACGGTGCCCTTCTCGGGGTAGATGATGCGGACCGTCGGCAAGCCCACGGAGGGGTCGATCCGGATGTTGTACGGTCCCACGAGGGCCTCGTTTCCCGCCGAGTCCCGGGCCCGGATGACGACGTTGTGGGTGCCGGGCTTGGCGCCGGACAGGTCGAACTCCCGGAGCCATACCTCCGTGCCCGTCGCCTCCTGCCAGGTCTCTTCGGGGGTGCCGTTCGCCCATGCGGGAACGGAGGAAGCGAGGATCAACGCCGCGAGCATCCAGCGCGTCGCAAAGCGAGCCGGAAGCGCCGGGCGGAAGTCAGTCGATGTGCGCATATTCGGGAGCCTCCCACACGTAGGTGCTTTTTAGCCAGGCCTCCTGGGAGGTCCGCGCCAGGGGACTTGCCGCCCGGGCGTCCCGATGGGCGGGAGCCCAGTCCAGGATCGCCCCGAGGCGGGTTTGGATGGCCGGATCCCCAAGCCAGCGGGCCGCGGAAGCCATGAACCCCCGGGCTGTCCCTCTACCCAGGGGCACGGCCCAGAGGATGCGGGTTTGCAGGCCGAAATCGTTCCAGCCTTCCCGGGGCGGGAAGGGATCGGCCTCCAGGAGGCTCGTCCGGTCCCCAGGCAGAGTCAGCACCCGGCTCAGGGGCGCGTACAACCAGGAGGCGCCCGGTTCCAGGAGCCGGGAAAGGACATCCTCCCAGCGCGCGGTGAGGGCCCCGGGCTGGAAGCGCCTGTCCCGGGCCATTCGGTCCGTGCGATCCAGCCAGAGCCCGGGGTCCGAAGGAAAGGATCCGGGGACATTTTGCAGTTCCTGGCCGGCCCAGGCCCAGAGGGCCTCGGGCTCCCCCCCCGGAAGAAGGACGACCGCGCCGGATCCGCCTTTTTCCAGGAGGGCCCGCGACGGAGGCGGGTCGGCGTGTCGGCGGAAGACCATCCACGGGTCCACCGCCAGGGGCAGGGCTCCGTCCGGCAACGCCGGGTTCCGGGACAGGTCCCGGCGCGGCACCGGGATGGGGACGGACTCCGCCGACCCGGCCGCTGCGGACCGGCCGGCCGGCGGCCGACCTTCCCTGTCCGTGGAGATTCTATATCCTCGAAGACCTCGGGTCGAGGGCAGCCCATCCCGGGGATCGTACTTCACGATCCGCCACCCGGGCGCACCCGGGCCCTCCTCGAGGAGCTTCTCCCAGGCGGGAACGAAACCCTCCTCCACCAGGAAGACCGGCCGGGGCCGGAGCAGGAGGTAGCCCGCGGCCAATACCGCCGCAAGGGCGGCCGCCGCGGCGATGATCTTGAAGCGCCCGGGACCCGGGATTCCCGGCCGGTGATTTCCGGCCCGCTTGTCAGTGCGCCGCACGGATGGTTTCACCTTCGTCCTCCCGTCACGGCGCAGTCGGCTGGAGCTCGGCGTACTCGATCCGATCCGCAAGCCAGCCGACGACGGGCAGGACGGACGCTCCGTTGGTGTACTGGTTCAACTGGGTTCGATTGAACTGCTCGATCCCTCCTTTGGGGACCGTGACGGCCGGTACCGCGGCTACTTCCCAGTCGCCCGTGTACTCCTCGTTGACGTCGGCCCCGGGCTGCAGGATGTTCTCCGCCGCTGTACGGCCGTTGGCGGCCACGGGGTAGGCCAGCCGGATGGAATTCCGGGTGCCGCTGTACGAATCGGAATAGAAGGATACGTAGGGCAGCTCATCGATCACGAAGACGTTGGTCCGAGTACCCACGGAGAACCGGTTGTCGATCACCGACTTCGTGACGGCCTTCGTGGTCCAATCGATCTGCGCGAATTTCAGGGCCGTCTCCGCGGCGTCGTGGTACGCCAGGTAGAGGTAGGTCGTACCGCTCCTCTGGCCGACGGTCATGGACACATGGGATCCCGTCAGGACGCTGTCGTCCACGGTCAACTCCGTCCAGGTCCCGGCTCCGCTCTGGTTGTTCGCGTTCCAGGCGTCTCCCGAATACTGGAGCTTCAGGACTCCGGCGGTCTCGTCGAAGTAGGCCACCGCGACCTCCGCCGCCCCGATCCGGACCATGTCGAAGTACTCGCTGCTGGCGTTCGCCGTGTTCGGGATGACTTGGACCTGGGCGGCCCGGGCCGCGTCGTTCGCGGGCTGAGTGAGATTCGAGGCCGTCGCCGTGGACGCCTGGAAGGAGACGAAGGAAAGTTCACGGCGGGAGGGATGGGCGTCGTAGTACGAGATGTAGATGTTCGTCGCGTTGTCCGGTCCCTCGACAATGAGCTTGGGATACCGTATCCGGTTCATCTGCCGGCTCGTGTAATCCAGACCTATGATTTCGAAGTGGTTGTTGTTCTGGGTGTCGCCCAGGAGGGCGTTCACGTTCCGGTCCCGGTTGAGGTAGAGGTACCCGATGCCCCCGGTGCCGACGGCGTCCTGGACCGAGAGGATCCAGTAGATTCCCCCCGCCGACCGGGCCAAGGCCGTGTGGCGCTCGAACCAGATGCCTCCCCGCTGGGATGAGGCCGCGACCCCCGTGGTCCTATAGGTATACCCGTCGTTGTCGTTGGCGTAGCTGAAAAGCGGCTGGTTTCCGTTCATGACCATGGACGGGTAGTAGAAGGTCTGGTTGGTGACCGCAGGGAGAACCTGGGTCAGATTCCAAACCGTCAGATACCGATCATCGGTCCACAAGGTCGAACGCGGATCTCCCACGGCGGCTTCGGAGTGGTAGGCCTGGCCGGTATCGTTCAGATTGTTGATGCTGGGTATACCGTTCACGAAGACCGTCAAGTAGCCCGAGAGAGAGAAGTTCTTCCGTATATCGACGGTCGTCGCCGTCGTCGCGGCAACGGTGAGATTCGTCGTCCCGGGCTGGATGTCGATGGCCGCGGAGCTGACATGGGCGACCGCCCCGGACAAGTTGAAACCGCTGGCGCGGAAATGGTTCGTAGCGTGGTACTCGATGCTGTACCGGCCCCGGGAGCTGCGGATCACCGTATCCGACAGACCGCCCTGCCCCGTCGGATTGGAGATCTTCGTGATGTACGGCACCACGTCCACGGTCAAATCCCCGGAGGAGCTGTTGCCCCCCGAGGGTCCCGCGTCGTAGGCCGTAAAGGTCACGATGACGTCCGGGGCGGTCACGGTGGAGAGGGCCGCGGAGTTCCAGGCGAACTTCCAGTTGAGCACGTGGCCGTATGTCTCGGTCACGGCTTGGCTGCCGGCCTCCGCCTCGAAGCCCCAGTCCGAGGTCCCCGCGGCCACGTCGGCCAAGGTCCGACCCGCCGCGGCCGCGGACAGGGCCGATCCGTCCCAGAGGGCGATGTCGAAGGCGGCCCCCCCGTTATATCCGGGGATCTGGACCGTGATCCGGGCGATCCTCTGGTTGTCCGCCGCCTTTCCGAGGAATACGACCTTGCCGCTGACATCCGCGTCCCCGTCCCCGGAATGCAGGGCGTACTGAGCGTACCCGTGTTTCACGAGGGAGACCCCGCTGCCTGAGGTGACGAGGTTTTCCGTGTAGGCGTCCACGTCCTTCAGCGCCTTGTCCGCGTCGGAGAAGCTGGCCGGGGACGTGTATTCGCGGCCGAAGGGTGCAGCCGTTATGCCGGGCGCGAGGTCGTCCACATTGTCGATACTGAGGCCGATCACCACGGCGTCGGCCAGCTGGTCCGCCTCCGTTCCCGCGGCAACGGTCGTGTCGTAGACCTTCACCACGAAGCGCGCCTCGTTGGCCGCTGCCGTGTCGGGCATGCCCGTGAAATCGTCCAGGGTCAGGGTAGCCGAGGTGTACGGTGCGGTGTTCTTCTGGACGATCGTGTAGCCCGTCGCGGTGCCGGTCCCGGCACCCGAGCCGCCGGCCACGAAGGTCGTGCCCGCCAGGTTGTCCGGGGCGCCCAGGAGGGTCCAGTTTGTGGTTCCGGCGGTCTCGATCGTATAGACGCTCCCGGGAACCAGCGCCGCGGCCCCGACGGACGCAGTGCCGGTCACGTAGCCGATGGAGTAGCGGTTCGGAAGATTCCCGCCCGCCGTCTCGGCCTCGAAGGCCAGACGTTCGTTGCGGACCGTGAAGTTCGTCGTCCCGTAGGCCGCCGCGATCCGGCGACTCTCCCCGGAGGCGATGTCCCCGACCGTCCCGTTTCCGTCCACATCGGTGCCGATGACGACGCCGGTGATCCGGGGCGCGTTGTTCCGGATGTAGACTGCTTGGACATACCGGGTCGAGTTCCCGGCCCGGTCTACGACTACGTAGTGCACGTCCATAGGACCGTCGCCCAATTGAGTGGTGTCGTAAATGGCGTACCAATTCTTGTAGATCCCGTCGTCGGTGAAACCTTCAATGTACCCGCTGCCGTCAAGATCCGAGGTCACCTCGTTGCCGTCGATGACGATCCCTGAAGCGGCGTCCGCAGGGAATACAACCGTCTGGAGGGTTCCGCCCGCGGTCATGTCCTTGAGGGTACGGGTGGTACCGTTGAAAGCCCCTCCGTCGGGGGCGATGTATACCCCGTTCTTGTAGAAGTAGACCACCACACGGTCGATGCCCTGGATGCTTCCCGATCCGGTCCCGGAATCCCAGGCCCGGCCCTGGATGTAGTAATTCGCCGTGGAGGCTCTCGCGGACGAGCTGTACTCCCCGAAGGGGAAGTAGTTGTCGATCTGGATGTTCAGGCTGGCCTGGGTCAGGTACGGCGTGGGGGTCGCGTTGTCCGTGGCCTGCAGGTCAAGGGAGAAGAACCCCGTGGTGCCCGCGTACTGCCCCGCGTTGACCGTCGTGGAGTCGATCTCGATCTCCACCTCGTACTGGAAGTACTGGTTGGTGGGATCCGCCAAGGGTCCGATCGCTTCGTAGGCGGTGCCGGTCCCGGCGCCCATACCCGTAGCCAGGAAGGAGATCCCAGGGGTGTTGCTGCTTGCTCCGATCGCCGTGAAGTCCGTCGTGCCCGCCGAGGTGATCAGGTACTTCCGCCCGACTTCGAAAAATCCGGCGGTCCGTTCCGTCGGAGGGGTCGTGTACGCGGGATCGGCCAGGATGTTCGTGAAGACCGTCTGGCCTTCCCGGCGCCACTTGATGCTGGCGATGCCTCCCTCGTCCCGGACGCTCGCCCGGACCGAGAAGATCCCCGCCGCACGGACACCCGCCGCGTACTCGACCTCGGAACCGTTTCGGAATACCCGGACGTTCTGGATAACCGGCACTCCGCTGTCGAACTTGACGTTCAGCTCGACCGTGTCCCCCGTGATCCCCGGGGTCACCCCGTAGTCCTTGGAATCGTAGGCACGGACCTGGATCCGGACGTCCCGGATCGTTCCGGCCGCGGGGTTGAGCTCCCCGGAGGTGTTGATGTTCTTGAACCAGTTCACCTGGGTGCCCTGGTTCACCATGGTCGCGGGCTCCCAGGCCCCGAAGGAAGTCCCCGTTCCGGTGGGGTCGACCCGAAGCTCGACGCTCCGCACCCAGTCGTCGTCGGAAGCGTAGCCGGAAACCCGAACCTCGCCGCCGACGATCTGGTCGTTCATGGGACTTATGATGGTCACCACGGGGGCGTCCATGTCGGGGTCCACCAGGAGCCGGTAGGATAGTTCTTCCGTGGTATTGCCCGCCACGTCCGTGACCCGGACCTGGAAAGGCAGGGCCCAGACGTTCGTGCCCGAGGCGGGAAGGCCGGTCAGGGGATCGACCTCCGTGACGTCCGAGGTGTTCGCGTAGGTGTTGATGTTCGAGAAGGTGTAGCTCCAGCTATAGAGCCCCCCTCCCAATCCCGCGGTCTGCCAGGTGGTCGCACCGTTCCCGATCCTGTATTGGACCAGGGCCACGGCATTGTCATCCGAAGTCGTGCCCCGCACGGTCACCAGGCCGTTTACACGGCTGCCGTTCGGGGGCTCGCTGATGGAGACGACCGGGGGCGTTCCGTCGAAACTGAACTCCCGGGTCAGCTGGCTTTTCCTGCCGGCCCCGTCCTCCGCCTCCACGTACACCGTATAGGATCCCGGAGTGAGACCCCCTGTCGGTACCGTGACCGTCCAGGTCGCGAATCCGTTGGAGGTGGACGCTGACGTCACCGTCCCGGAGGAGAAGTCCCCGTCCCCGACCTTGGCCCGCACCGAGGCGATGGTGTTCAGGTCCGAAGCCGTGCCGCTTATGGGGAAATCGGTCCTCTGGAAGAGTCCGCCGGGATTCAGGGTCAGGGACGGGTTGTTCCGGTCGATCCGGAATTCAACGGCCGCGGTCGTCCGGACGTTCGCGTCCGGGACCGCCCGGTCGGAGGCCCGGACCGCGATCCGGTACCGCCCGTCGGCCAGGTTGAGGCCCGCGGTTCCCAGGTCCTTGGACCAGGCGGCGACGGTTTGGCCGCCCGGAGCTCCCAGGGAGGTCCAATCCTGCACCAGGATCCACAGGGTGCCGGCATAATCGTAGCGCTCCACCCGGCTTTCCATGGAGGCGACGCCGTACGCGTCGGAGAAGCTTCCCAGGACCCGGGGTTGGCTGTCCTGCAGGACCGTCGTGCCGCCGAGGTCCAGGGTGTTGAAGGCCGCGTCCGGCTCCGTCGTGTCCTTCGTGAAGGTCCACGCCGTCTGGGACGTCCGCCCCGCGGCGTCCACGGCCGTCACGGTCACGGTGCCGCCTCCGTCGGGCAGGGCGTCGAAATCCGCCTTGGCCACGGGATAGTTCCAGGTGCTGGTGCCGCCCGCGACGACCCCGGTGATGTCCGTCTCCGGCCCGGAGCCCAGCTTGGCCCGGACCGAGACGAGGTTGGCGTCCTGTGCGGTCCCGGAAAGGGTGAACACGGGACCCGCCGCGACGGCTCCGTAGATACCCCCGGAAACCGGCGCCGAGATGTTGATGACGGGAAGGGCCCGGTCCAGGCGGAAGGCCACATCCTCCTTGGTACGGAGGTTTCCGACCGCGTCCAGGATCCGGACGTCGACGGTATGGCTTCCGTCCGACAAGGCGTCCACGGACACGGCCCATGCGACGGTTTTGCCCGTACCCGTGACCGCCAGGGTGGTCCAGGGGTCCGTATCCAGGGAGGAATCGAGCCGGTACTCGAAAGTTCCGGCGATGTCGGAGTACTCGTCCGAGAAGGCGCCCCTCAGTACCGGGGAGGTCTCGGTTACGATGGTGTTCCCGCCCTCCACGATGGAGGTGAAGGATATCGCCGGTCCCGAGGTGTCCTTGTAGAACACCCGCTGCACCGTGTGGCTCCGGCCCACCCGGTCCACCGCTTCCACGGAGATCGTGTGGGGGCCTTCGGCGAGGGCGTCGAAATCCGCGCCGGGCAGGTCATAGGACCAGGTCTTGGTCTCACCGACTCCTACGACCGGCGCGTCGACCTGCGGCCCGCCGTCGAGGCTCAGGCGCAGGGTATCCAGGTTGCGTTCCACCACCTCTCCGGAGACCGTGAAGGTGGTCCTGCGGGCCGAGGCGGCCGCGGGTACCAGGATGGAAACCGAGGGAGGAAGGGTGTCGAGGGTGAAGGATACGTCCGAAGAGGTTCCCGAAGCCGAGGGATCGCCCCCCAGCTTGGCGGCCGCGTCGTCATCGGCCCGGGCCCGTACCTGCTTGGGGCCGTCCGCCCCGATTCCGACCGGCAGGACATAGGTGAAGGACAGCTCCCGCCCGGTCCCCGTAACCGTCGCGGAACCCCAGGCGCTCCAGGAGCTTCCGTCGTGGTAGCTCACCTGGACCGTGGCCGCTGCCACGCCGTCGTCGTCCGTCACGGTCCCCCGCACCGTGTAGCCGGCGCCCACGAAGGCGCCCGCCCCGGGATGGGTCAAGCTCACCGCGGGGATATCCGTGGATTGCTCCACCGTGACGGTCCGGGTCGTCTGGGTGTCGTTGAGGGCCCGGTCCCGGGCGATGACGTACAGGACATGGGCCGTCGAATCGGACAGGCTCGTCGTATCCACCGTGGCCGTGTACGGAGCCGCCCCGAAGGCGGTGCCACCGGCGGCGTCGTAATCCGCCGGGGCCGAAGCCGCGACCGGCAGAAGCCACCACTTGACCCCGGTCAGGCCGTTCCCGTCCGAGGCGGAGGCGGTGAAGCGGATGGTCCCGTTCACGTAATCGGTGCCGCTCATCGACAGCACCGGGGTTAGACTGGCGATCTCCGCCAGGGGCCCCGCGGTATCCACGACGACGCTGCGGGTCAGGGTCGCGGTCTTGCCGACGATGTCCGTCACCGTGAGGATGTACTCGTAGATGCCGTCGGCGAGTCCGGGGCCGCCCACCGTTTGGTTAACGGTGACGGGCTGGCTTGTAGTCGAGTAGTTTCCGTCGAAGATCTGGGTCCCGTTCCGTGTTACCCGGACGTTGGCCAGGGCATTGCTGTCGTAGGCCGTGAAGGAGAAGGAGAAATCCCCCTTGGCGTACCCGGTGCCACCGACGGTGTTGACGGTTCCCACACCGAAACCGAAGGCTTGAACCTCCGGCGGCGCCTGATCCAGGTTGAAGGCCGCCGTGGCCGGGGCGGGGCTCCAGTTGCCCGCGGTATCCCGGGCCACGACGTGGAGCACCCGGGGACCTTCCTCGGAGGGCAGGAAGCTCAGAGCCGCTGTCCAGGACGCCGCGCCCGAAGCGGCGGTCCATGCCGCGTAATCCGCGGGCGGAAGGGCCGGAGGCACGGTCACCGCGTACCGGGTTTCTGCTATGGGGCTCACCCCGCCGAAATCCGCGGCGGTGCCGTTCGCGGATAGGGCGGTGCCCTGGACGGCGGCTCCAGGCGTCGGGGCGACGATGGCCACGTCGGGTCCGGTGAGGTCCACGGTGATCGTCCGCCCGAGGACCGCGGTCTTTCCCGCGGCATCTGTAACGGTGAGGGCATAGGTGTAGACCCCGTCCTCCAGGAGCAGGTTCGCGGGGATCGCGGGGTTCCGGGGAAGGTCGGAGATCGACCAGGCTTGGGAGGTTCCCGTCACGGATCCGCTGTACAGCTCCACGGCGGGATCCGCGCCCTTGGTTTGGGTAACGGTCAGGTTCGCGAGGGCGTTGGAGTCCGAAAGGTTGCCGCCCAGGGAGAAGGCCGCGTTCCGTCCCGCGCTAGCCGCGCCTACGGCCGTTTCCGTGATGGCAGGGGCGGCCTGGTCGATCCCGAAGGTCCGGACCGAGGATACGCTCCAGTTGCCGGCCGCGTCCCGGGACCGGGCATGGACCGATGTCCTCCCCTCCCCCAGGGCCGAAAGGTTGAGAGAGCCGTTCCAGCTGGTCGTTCCCGAGGCTAGGGTCCAGTCCGCAGTATCCGCCGGCGGTGAGGCTCCCTCGTCGCCGACCCAGTACCGGACCTGGGATACGGAACTCGTCGCGTCCGAGGCGGTCCCCTGGACGGAATCCGAGGCTCCCGAGAGCCACGCGTCCGCCGCGGGCAGGGAGACGGCCGCGGTCGGGGCTACGGTGTCTACCGTGAAGGAGAATGAAGCCGTGGAGAGCTTCCCGAACCGGTCCCGGGCGCGGATGGAGACTGATCGGGGACCTTCGTAGGAACCGCCGAAGAGAGTCGACGGCCCGCCCCCTACGGTCACGGACCACGCGTGGGTTCCGGAATCGACCGGCACCTGGACCCAAGTCCCCGGAGCCTCCGGGAAGGCTACCTCGATGTACTCGTCCGATCCTCCCGGCGTCACCGTGGCCAGGCCGTTCGCGTCCGCCGCGGTTCCCGAGAGGGTGAAGGACGCCCTCTGGAAGGTTCCAACCCCGGGCGAAACGACGGAGATCGAGGGCGGAGAGGTGTCGATCACGAAGTACACGGGACCGATCGAGGCCGAGGCCGAGGGCTTCCCGCTCTTGACGGAGGCGTCGTCGCCGAACTCGAGCTCGAAGGAGTGGACCCCCTGCCCCAGGGAATCCACGTTGTGGGAGAAGGAGACGCTGCGCCCCGGGAGCCCCAGGGAGTCGAGGGTCCCCACGGGGGCACCGTTCAGGCTGAGAGTCACGGAGGAAACGTCGATCCGGTCGTCGTCCGACAGGATGCCTCGGATTCGGGCGTTGGTGTCCAGGAGGTTCACTCCCCCCGCGCCGGCTCCGGCCGCCGTGGTGACGGAGGTGTCGATGTCCGTTACAACCGCCGTCGGAATGTCCGTCCCTTGGCTGACCGTCAAGACCCGGCTGATGCGGGTGTCGTTCCGGGCCCGATCCCGGGAGATTATATAGAATTTGTACTCGGTGCCATCCAGCAGGGACGTGGAATCCAGGGTTAGGGACGGGGTCGAGGTGGCGAACGCGGTTCCCCCGGGACTGTCGTAGTCCGCCGGGGCGGGATCGACGGAGGGGAGCATCCACCACTTGCTGCCCAGCACGGCGTTGGCGTCCGTCGCCAGGGCGTTGATCTGGATCACTCCGTTAATGTATTCCACCGGGTTGCCGGGATCGGTATCGTCCACCACCGTGGGCGAAAGGTTCGTGATCTCCACGCTGGGAGGTGTGGCGTCCACGATGACGGTCTTGTAGTAATTTGCGACGCTTCCGGTGGAGCTGACCGCCTCGATCCTGAACTCGTAGGTCCCGTCGTCGGAGCCGTCAGGCGCCACGGCAAGGACCGGGCTGTCCAGGGTGCGGGTCGGGGATCCCAGATCGTCGGCCGCCCAGGATACGGGAACGGTCGGGCCACCCTCCCGGGTTCTCTCAAGGGTCACAGAGGTGATTCCGTTGGGGTGATTCGCGGTTACGCGGAAGGCGTAATCATCCCCGGCGTAGGTACCCCCGGCGACGACGTTGATGTCCCCGGAGGTGAAGGCCAGGTTGATCACGGGAGGTACGTCCCCGCTGATGACTTTCACTGTATAGGGATCCTGGGCGAGGGGCGGGACGACGGTCTCACCGCCGCTCACGTCCACGGCCCGGAGCCTCATGTTGAAGGTCCCGACCTCGCCGGGATGCTCGTCGGAGAGTCGGTACCGGAAATCGGTCGTTTTCTTGACCTCGGATAGGCCGATGACGTCATCCCAGTCCGGCTCGGAATCGGTGGTTTTCCAGAACTTGATCTGCGGGTACCCGACGGCGACACCCTGGAGGTCCGTCACGATACCGATGACGACCCCGTTCATGGCGATTTCCGGCGGCAGGAGAGGATCGTACGTCGCGGGATTGATGGCGGGCACCTGGATCTCTATCTGGGGCGGGAGGTTGTCGATGGTGAAGACCAGATCCTCCGTGTCCGTGCGCTTCCCCGCCTCGTCGAGCACGCGAAGCCGGATCCTGAAGGATCCGTTGGGGTACGACGTGGTATCCAGGTCATGACGCCATACCTTGGACGCGGTGTCGTAGGAGGTCACGTCGCTCCAGGAGGTCCCCCCGTTGAATGATATGCGAACCGCCGCGATCTTCTGGTCGTCCGAGGCAAGGCCGGAGAAGGATACCTCGCCCTGAAGGAAGCCTCCCGGCAGATGGCTTGTGAGACTGATCGACGGAGGGGTGATATCGATCTTCTCCCCCAGGCCCGGGGAGAAGGGATTCCGACAGCCCCCGAACAGGAATAGAAGAATCGTGAAGATATGAAGTCCGATGGGAAACCGGCCTGTATTCAACCTCATTGTGCACCTCTACCCGGAATCATTATCGGACGCTTTCCTATATAGCCGTTACAAATACCGCCGCCCCGGGCATGCGGCGGGAGGCTGTTTCGGCCGGGTATCGCATCCTGTTCAGATGACTTAAAGCAGGTTTCATGCCAAAAGAGCAAAATCCGTCCACCGGGCTTTAAAGTTTTTCTATAAAATGAAATACATGAAAAGACCCGGATAGCCCGATACCCGGCCGCCCCGGAGGTCTTCTAGGGACGGGCCGGGCTTCGACGATTCCGTCGAAGTTTTCGACCTGAACGTCGAAGCACCCTGGCTTTGCGGGGCGGACGAGCCGATACTTATACGCATGGTAGACACCCGGTTCCGCGTCCTTGCGGTGGACGACGACTTCACCCTGCTGGAGCGGATCAAGGCCATCACCGGCCGGATCGATTATCCCCGCATCGAACTTCACACCGCGGAGACGGTGAGAGGTGCCCTCGAAGTCCTCGACTCCCGCTCGATCGACCTCGTCCTGTCCGACTTCCGCCTGCCCGACGGGAACGGCCTGGACGTGCTCCGGAAGGTCAAGAGCTCCGACCCGACCGTCTCGGTGGTCATCATGACCGCCTTCGAGGATACCCAAGACGCGGTCAGCATCCTCAAGGCCGGCGGCTCGGATTACCTCGTGAAGCCGGTGACCTCGGAAAGCCTGGAGCACCTGTTCATCCGGGAGTACGAGAAATCGACCATCGAACACGAGAACGACGAGTTGGATCCCTTCCTGAGCCCGGAGTCGAGCGAGGTCCCCTTCATCCACGCCGACACCCGGATGCGGGAGGTCCTGAGCGCGGTGTACCGGGCCCGGGAAAGCTCGGCGACAGTGCTGATCACCGGGGAGAGCGGAACCGGAAAGGAGCTGGTCGCCCGACTGATCCACGATTCCAGCGATCGGCGGGACAAGCCCTTCGTGACGGTCAATATCGCCGCCCTGCCGGAGACCCTGATGGAAAGCGAGCTCTTCGGACACGTGAAGGGCGCCTTCACGGGGGCGGACCAGTCCCGGGAAGGTCGGTTCGCCGAGGGCGACGGCGGAAGCCTCTTCATCGACGAGGTAGGGGACATCCCCCTGGGCATCCAGGTGAAGCTCCTCCGGGCCCTCCAGTTCGGGCAAATCCAGCGGGTCGGGGAGAATGCGACCCGGACCCTGGATGTCCGCATCATCGCCGCCACCAACCGGAATCTCAAGGGTATGATGGAGCTGGGAACGTTCCGGGCCGACCTCTACTGGAGACTGAATGTGATCCCGATCGCGATACCCCCCCTTCGGGAACGCCGGGAGGACATCGCCGCCCTGACCCGTTGGTTTATCGAGAAATTCTCCAAGGAATACGGGCGGCCCGTCCGGGGCATCAGCCGGGAAGCCCTGTCGGCGCTCATGCGGCACCCCTTCCCCGGCAACGTGCGGGAACTCGAGAACGCCGTCGAACGGGCCGTGCTCATGACGCGTCGGGAGATCCTGAGCACCCAGGACATCCAGCTGGAATCGTCGTCGGGCGCGACGGAACCGGAAGGAGCCGCTTCCGGAACCTATGACGAAGTCGTCGGCCGTTTCGAGCTGGACCTGATCGCCAAGGCCCTGGAAGCCGCGGGTGGAAACCGGAGCGAGGCCGCCCGGGCCCTGGGCATCGGAGAGCGCCGCCTGCGCTCGCGGCTAAAGGTCCTGAACGAGAAACTCGGGCCCGGGCGCTAGCGCGGCTCACGGGGCGGATCGGCAGATCCGGAACCTCCAGGACAAATATTTCTTATTGCTTTTATAATCTATTATCCTTACCTTTAGACGATGAATCCCGGCCGAGAGCCGGGTCCCATTCCTATCGACCGGAGGTTTTCATGAAATCCCCCTCCCGAATCACGGCGGTATCCATCCTCACCATAGCTCTGCTGCTCCTGGCCGTATCCCCCCTGGCCGCCCAGGCCAAGAAGCCTGTGCAGACCAACGCGTCCTTCACCGCCGCGGACGGCACCAAACTGGGCGCCTACCTGGCCCTCCCCCCCGGCTTCGGGAAGCATCCCGGGGTCATCATGGTCCACGAGTGGTGGGGCCTGTCCGGGGACATCGCCGCCATGGCGGACCGCCTGGCCAAGGAAGGGTTCGCCGTACTGGCCGTGGACGCCTACCGGGGCAAGCTGGCCCAGACCGCCGCGGAGGCGGGAGCCCTGCGGAACGGCACGCCCCCGACGCAGATCGCCGCGGACCTGGACGCCGCCTACGAGTGGCTGACCCGCCATCCCCGGGTGGACGGATCCCGCATGGGTACATTGGGATTCTGCTTCGGCGGAGCCCAGGCCATGCTCCTGGGGACCCGGCAGGCGGGCCTCGGCGCGGTGGTGACCCTCTACGGCACCGGCCTCATCCAGCAGGAGTCCGCCCTGGGCGAGCTCGGGCGCAAGGGCGCCGTGCTCGGGATCTTCGGGGATACCGACGCGGGCATCCCTCCCGCCCAGCGCCAGGGCTTCAAGGACGCCCTGGCCGCCCGCAAGGCCCGGTACGCCGAGTCGGTCTACACGGGAGTAGGTCACGCTTTCGTGAAGGACGAGAACGTGGACGTCCCCGGTCCCGCCCGCCAGGCCTGGAGGCAGACCATCGCCTTCCTGCAGGACGAGTTGGGAGTGAAGTAGACGGTGGACAGTGGACGGTGGACGGGAGCGACTGAAGCATGCGGCGGCGCGTAAGCCCTGCGGACTTCCGCCAACAGGCGGCCGACTCCGAAAAAGTCTCCTGATCCGCGATCATATTTTGAAAGGCTCCTCCGCGGGGTATACTTCTCGCAGAGGAGCCTTTCATGAAACTCTGCCGCCGCGCCCGTCTAACCGTAATCGCGGTTATGGCCATGACCATAGCCCCCCTTTCCGCCCAAGCCCCGACGCCCCGGGTCCTCTTCGTCTACGACGAGGTGAACGACCAGACCAAGCCCTACATCGCGCATTTCCGGGAAGCCTTCACCTCCTCCGGCATCCCCTTCGACGAGGCGGCGGCCGTGGACCTCGAGTCCAAGGATCTCTCCCGCTATGAAGTCCTGGTCCTGCACGGCATCGTCCAAGCCTTCAACTCGAAGTCCCCCATCCGGGACTGGCTCAAGACCAAGCCGCCGATCGCGGGCAAGCGGGTCTACCTCTTCGTGACCGCCAACCGCTGGTTCCTGGACAACCTCTTCAAGGACCTGAACGGCCTCCTGGAGAAGAACGGAGCCAAGCCCGTGGACGCCGTGTCCATGGCCACCAAGGAGACCGATGACTCCCTGGAAAAGACTGCGGTGAAGAGCTTCGTGGGAAAGGTGAGGTAGGGGTTGAGATCACGGCCGGGAATCCCGTGCCGTATAACATCCGGAAAAGGAGGCCCTAGTGACCCGAAATCCCGCCTTCGCTCGCTGGCTCTCGATCATCACGCCTCTGGCCCTTGTGTTAACATCCTGCCCGGCCGGGGACATGTTCGCTCCGTCCATAAGTGAAATTACGGCAATCGTGGAGGATCCCGCAGGAACGCCGGTCCGATTCTCCGTAGCCGCGGACATGAGATCCTTCGTCGGGCTGACCGAATTCCGCGGCCTCCTGGATTCCCTGACTGCGAAAGGCGCCGGAGAATTCCTGGTGAGCCCCGGCGACATCGACCCTCCGGATCAGGTATATGGCGCCATCCAGGAAAAACTCGGCTCCTCGTTTCCCTGGTTCCCTATGATCGGAAACCATGAAGCGGAGACTCCGGAGGATATGGACTATCTGAGGGCTTTCCCGGTCGAAACGCAGTATTCCGTGGAAAATTTCCTCGGTGGACCTCCGGGGTCGGAGGAGACCTGTTATTCCTTCGATTTCGGCGGTGCCCACCTCGTATTCCTCAACCAGTATTATGACGGATTCACCGATATCGGCCTGGATCCACCGCCCTCGGATCCTTTTGCGGGCACCATTTCTCCGAGCTTGCTCGAATGGCTGCGGACCGACCTGGAGTCCGCGAACCTCCGCGCTCCCGCCTTCATCCTGGTCTTCGGTCACGAACCCCTCTGGCCTATGGCGGATGAAGCCACCGGACGCCTCCGTCACGACGGTACCAGTCTGGACGCCCATCCTGTTGAGGTCCGGAGCTTCATCGCCCTGCTTCAAGAGTACAGCGTGACCGCATACGTCTGCGGACATACACACAACTTCAGCGCAGCTCTTGTAGACGGGGTTCCGCAGATCGACGCCGGTCACGGAAGGGGCGACGCGGATGCAGGCGCGCCCAGCACCTACCTACTCTTCGACCTCTACGAGAATATGGTCAAGATTTCGGCGTTCCGGGATCCCGGAATACCGGATGGCAACTACGAACTTGCGAGGGAAATCAGGCTGTTGAGCAGGCCGTGAGCTGTAACGAGAATACATGACACCCGCCCCGGGTATTCCGGCCAACCTAAAAACCCGTGCTTCCCCAGTTCACCGTCCACCGTTCTCCGTCCACTGAATAAGCCGCACTGGATTCGCCCTGCGAACCTCGACATACGCCGCTTCGCGTCGTTTGCCGATGCGAATGGATCTTAGTGGTCGCTTGCGCGACCCCGGCATCCTTGTCTCGGTTCTCCGGGCCGGGGCGCGCACTGGCGGACGCCCTCATAGCGCCTTTCCCTCGTTTCGCGCTCATCGATTCGCGCGAAGCTCGGCGCACGCACCCTTCGAATCCAGTGCGGGAAAAAAATAGCGCCCCGGCAGCACCGGAGCGCGGATTTTCTGAGCCGCACTGGATTCGAACCAGTGACCCACGCCTTAAAAGGGCGTTGCTCTACCTACTGAGCTAGCGGCCCGAAACGGGCTTTTAGACTATCGGAAGGAACCGGGGAGTGTCAACGCGGCAGGGGAGGAGTCGGGACTCAGGAACCAGGAGTCCGTTGGGAAAATGCCCGTAAGGCTTCAGTACCGGAAATCGATCGCGAAGTCCAGGTTGAAGACGGGGCGCTGGCCGGGCTCCAGGCCCAGCTCCTTGCCGTACATGGCCAGGCTGAGGTCGAAGACCTGGAGGTCCAGGCCGAAGCCCGCGGAGGGCAGGGTGTCCCGTATTCCGGCCCGGAGGCTCAGGATCTCCAGCATGACGATCTCCGTGCCCAGGCTGAGCTCCAGGATCGGGTTGCGGTCCAGGATCCGGAAGAGCCCCCAGATGTTGCGGTAATCCGCCAGCAGGGTAAGCTCGCTTCCCGTCCGGGCCAGGAAGAGCCACCGGGGGTTCCAGCGGAAGCCCAGGGACAGGTCGATGGGCATGAGGTCGGTGACCGTCTCGATCTTGTTGGCCGTGGGATTGGCCTTGAACCCGTTGTAGCTGGTGTAGGACGATGCGATGTAGGGCGTGAAAGCATCCCGGGCAGTCAGGGCCAGGGCGTAATCTCCGAAAGTCCACGTGGCTCCCAGGTCCACGCCCATCCCCGTCACGATGTTGAAGGGGATGCCCCCGAAGATGTCGTTGAAGGCGGTGGAGACGTCCGTGAGCGCCCCGGACCAGGCGAACTCGTTCCGGAGGAAGCCCTTGACCACGATGCCCAGGTCCAGGAGGTTTCCTTCCCCCAGATCGAAGCGCTTGGCGTAGCCGCCGGTCAGGAGGAGTTCCTCGCCAAAAGTCAGGAAGGAAGTCGTCACCGAGGGGGCGTTGACGATCACGTAGGTCCGGTTGAAGATACCGATCCCCAAGCCCTTGCCGACGTAGCCCAGGGCGACGGGCGTGGCCAGGTCCATGGAAGTATACAGCCGTCCCGCCGGGTCCAGAAGGCTGGTCAGGTTGGACAGGATGTCCGTGCCGCCCAGGGCCATGTTGGCGATGTCGAAGATGGGCCCCGCGGCGTTCAAGGCGATCCGGGAGTACATCCACTCGCCCTCCGCGGACGCTAATCCCGCGGGATTCGTGAAGATCGAATCGAATCCGGCGAGGTCCGCGGCGTGGAGGCCCCCGATCGCGGCCCTGCGGGGAGAAACGGGTACACCGGGTGCGGCGGTTTGGGCGGAGAGGGGGAGGGAGAGGATGAGCAGAAGGTAAGTCAAAGCAAAAGTTGACATGGATAAAGAACGAGACTTTATATTCACTGCCTTCCCCTGCTTAAGGTACATAGGAAATAAAATCTGCCAGAACATCAACAATTGAATCATTAGGCCATGTAGCACTCGCATTGTCCATAAGCATCTCAACCGTGCTGTAGCAAGTAAAGGTAGTAATATCCGGAGAGTCCGAGAAAAAATCTATTGAATTAGCGGCGGCCTCCGCAAGTACTAGAGCTACCGCTGCTGTCGCATAATCGGAAGCTGTGGCTCCTGCAGCGGCCATTACATTCGGGTCGGCGGCCGCAAGAGCCGTGAAGATCGCCTGAGAATCGACATCGACCGCGATACTGGAGATGATCGTATCTATTTGTGCGGCATACACGGTCGGATCGTCCGTCAGCGCTTCAATTCCGATGTCCGTCAGGATGGTTCCGAACGCATCGTCTATTCCCGAAGCCAACACAGCCGTATCCACGGCGGAGGCGACCAAGGCGGCCGGCGGCGTTCCTGTGGCGATCAAACCCGCCATCTGCGGTAACAGTGCTTGAGCCAGGGCGGTGTCGCGGTTCGCCACGGCCTGGTCCGCGATGCTCATCGCCTGGTCCGCTGTCAGGCCGGAGGGCACCGAGGGATCCCGCTGGGCCCAGGAGGCGAAGGAGGACGTGAAGAAGTCCTGGCAGGAGGCCAGGGTCAGGGCGGCCAGGACGGCCGCAACAATCGCGATGTACCTCGTCCGCTTCATGCACAACCTCCCGCGCCCGGAGCGCCGGGTCCCTCCCGCCGGGTTCGGGCCCGGCCGGGCCTCCTACGAGTATCGGCCGCGAGGGGCCGATTCCTGAGACTCTAGCATTCCGCGGTCGCGTCCCGCCAGAGCGGCCCGGCCTGTTACAGCCGGATGGCCGCCTGGAGAGCCACGCCGCTCCGCCCGTTCTGGCCCGGTCGCCAGCCCAGCTCCTCGGTGAACGCCGCCGCGTCGATCTCCAGGAAGAAGAGGTCCAGGCCGAGCCCGGCGGACAGCCAGCCCTTGTTGACCCCGGCCCGGAGGGCCAGGAAGCCCAGGGTCTTGACCTCGACTCCCGCGTGCACCAGGTTCCAGAAGGACGCCCGGTCCCGGATCGCGGCCAGGGGATCCTGGATCTCCAGCAGGACGCGGGGGTTCAGGATCCGGGAGAAGGCCCCCAGATCGGGGTGCCAGCTCGCGCCCAGGACCACGTTCGGGGTCAGGGCGAAGGAGCCCGCCGGCGTTCCCGAGGAAGTCACGAAACCGGAGTCCGCCAGGTCCCGGACGGTGTTCCTGTAAGCCTGGAAGGCCGGCGCGATGTCCCGCACGGCCAGTCCCAGCTTGAACGCCCCCAGCTCGAGGGAAGCACCCAGGTCCGCGGCCAGGCCGAAGCCGGAGATCAGCTCCTTGGATAGGAAGACGTCGCCGGGGTCCGCGGTGCCCATCATCGCCCCCACGACCTCGGAAAGGGGGATGTCCCCCACGGCGCGGTAGAAGGGCCGGAGGTTCCCGCCCAGGGTCAGGCCCAGGCCGAAGACCTTGACGGTCCGGGCCAGGCCCAGGACCGCGTTGAACTGGAGGTCCACGTCCAGGACGGCGCCGGCAAGGGTGTCCCCGGCGGCGTAGGCGTCCGCGGTCACGAAGGCCCCGATCCCCAGGCCCTTCCCGACGTAGCCGATCCCCAGGCTCGCCCCGCCCCCCAGGCCGTTGTCGGTCAGGAGGGTTTCCAGGGCGTCCACCGCGGCGCCATCGTCGGCGACGGCGCTCCGGAGCAGGGCGAGGTTGTCCGAGGTGGGGCGGAGGTACAGCCAGGACATCGGGGCCAGGATGGTCAGCTCGCCCTCGGAGGCGGCGAAGCCCGCGGGGTTGCCGTAGAGGCTCGCAAAGCCTTCGGAGACTGCGGTGAAGGCCCCGCCCATGCCCAGGGCCCGGGCGTCCTTGGGAGAGAAGCCCGAGAGGGGGATGTCCTGGGCCGTCAGGGGCGCCAGGAGGAGGACGGCGGCTGCAAGTACGATTCCGATGCGCTTCATGTACGCCGCTCCTCTAGAGGCCCAGGTCCGCGGGGTCGAATCCCGCGGCCAGGAATAGGTAATCCATCTCGGTGTCCGACAGTACAGTTGTGCTGAAATCAGCGCTCATCCCGCCCGCGGTTCCTTGAATTGAAGCGTAAATATACTCGGCATCGGTTTGGCCGCTCGTCACCGTAACCCCCTTCAGGGCCGCGGCTAAGGCGGCGCCGAAGGCGATGTCGCCGGCGTTCAGGGACTCGTCCAGGGGGGATGTTGCCAGGCCCGCGCCGATCGCCGCGTAGGCGTCCCAGGCCGCGTCCAAGGCCGCGACCATGGCCTCGATCTCGGCGAGGGTCCGGAGGGATTCTCCGAAAAGCTCCGCAAGTTCCGGACCGGGATTCGTCTCGAGCTGGTCGAACCCGTCCGCGGAGGCCAGGTACCCCGCCAGACCCGCGACGACCCGGTCCGCCCCCGACGTCCGCAGCAACACCTCCGCGTACAGGGCCGCGGCTCGCTGTTCCTCGGGAGTGTCCACGGTCCCGTCCCCCTCGGGTCCGAAATAGTTGTCGAGGTTTTCCAGAACCGCATCTTCCTTCGCGGGATCCCCGGCCAACTCCTCGAAGAACTGGTCATCCTCCGCCAGGCGCTCCAGGTCGGATACCGGCAGGGTACCGAGTTCGGCCGCGCTCGGGACCTCCAGGGTGTAGAGGCCTTCGAACACGTTCGTGAAGAAGGCGTCGCAGCCGCCCAGGAGGAGGAGGGGGGCGAGGATCAGGACTGGAAGCATTCGGCGCATGCGGGCCTCCGGAAACGTTGGACGAGGGTACAGGAGAGTATATATCAGAATGGAGTTTTTTCCAGGATCCCGGGCTCAGGGACCGACGAATTCGGCCCGGGCGTCCGGGATTCCCAGGTCCCCGGCGCCGGGCAGGGCCTCCACGATCCGGCAGGAGACCTCGGACCCCCGGCGACGCAGGGACTCCGGGATCCCCGTCACCTCCAGCCGTAGGTACTCGTCCGAGATCGCCGCGACCGCGGCCTCCCGGGCGGGGTCCGGTCCGGGTTCGTACTCGGATTCGACCCCGGACGCTTCCGCGCCGTCCTCCTCCGCGGGGTCCTCCAGGACCGCCCGGGTGAGGCGCCCGACAGCCCGGGCCGCGTAGGCCGCCCGTCTCCGGCGTCCCAGGTCCAGGAGGGCCTCCACCCGCGCTCCCGCGGTCCGCTCGGGCACCCGGGGCCGCATCCCGAAGGCCTTGGTGCCGGGCCGGGGCGAGAAGGGGAAGGCGTGGATCCAGGCGAAGGTGAGCTCCGCGGACAGATCGAAGGTGGCTTGAAACTCGGCTTCCGTCTCCCCCGGAAAGCCGGCGATCAGGTCCGCCCCCAGGAAGGGGTCGGCTTTGGCGGCCCGGAGGTCCCGGACCGCCCGGCGCACGGTCTCGGAGCGGTAGCCCCGGCCCATCCGGGCCAGGACGGCGTCACAGCCGGATTGGACGGCCAGGTGCAGGTGGTTCCGCACCCGGGGCAGGGCGAAGGCCGTCAGGAACTCCTCGTCCACCTTGTCGGGCTCCCAGGAGGACAGTCTGTAGGAGACCCCCTCGGTTTCCCGGACCAGGAGGGTAAGGAGGCCCGCCATGGACAGGCCCCCGGCCCGGTACTGGGAGAGGTTCACCCCGGTCAGGACGATTTCCCGGGCGCCCCGCACCGCCAGGGCCCGGGCGCGCTCCACGACTCCGCCGGGCTCGAGGCTCCGGGAGGGGCCCCGGGCCAGGCAGACCCGGCAGTAGGCACAGCGATTGTCACAGCCGTCCTGGATCTTGAGGGAGGCCCGGGAGTGGAGCAGGAAGGTCTCGGGTCGGAAGGCGAAGGGGTCGTGGGCTCGGCCGGCCCGGGCGTCCCGGCCCCGCTCCGCGGCCTCCGCCAGGTCCATCCCCTTCTCCCAGGCCTCCGCCAGGTCCGAGGCCAGGAGGGCCGCGTCGTCCTTCCGGCTCCCGGGGATCACCACGGTCCGGGGGCCCAGGGCGGCGACCTCCTCGGTCCCCACCTCGGCCCAGCAGCCCGTGACCAGGACCACGGCGCGGGGATTCGACCGCAGGGCCTTCCGGATCTCCCGTCGGGCCTTCTGCTCCGCCTTGCCCGTCACGGTGCAGGTGTTCACGACGTAGACGTCCGCGCTCTCCGAGAACGGGACCAGGACGGTCCCGGATTCCCGGAAGGCTCCCGCGAGGGCCTCGGTCTCGAGCTGGTTGAGCTTGCACCCGAAGGTGCGGAAGGCGGCGCGGAAGGGCACGTCAGCGGAGGCGCTTGGACACGCGGTCCCGGCCGAGCTGGGCGTCCGTCAGGCCGGGGTTGATCTTCAGGGCCGCGTCGTAGGCTTCCAGGGAATAGCGCAGGTCCCCACCCATCTCCCGGGCGTAGCCCAGTCGGGCCCACCACCGGGCGTTGGACGGCTCGAACTGGAGGGCCGTGCGCAGGGCGATGTCCGCGTGGCCCCAGCGGGAGGTGCGGATGTAGATCTCCCCCATGTACTGGTAGCTCGAGGCGACGCGGGAGCCCTCGGGAAGGGCCGTGATGTAGGACTGGAACCAGCGCAGGGCCTGGTCGTTCTTGCCCAGGAAGTAGGCGGCCTCGCCCAGGGTCTCCATGACCCGGGGATCCTTGCGCACCTCGTCGTAGGCCTTGCGGGCGTAGACCTCCGCGTCCGCGTGGCGCCCCAGGGCCACCAGGCTCCAACCCAGGACCACGTAGGCCTCGATGTTGGCGGGATCCTGGGAGATTTCCTGGAGGCACTGGACCCGGGACTCCTCGTACCGGCCCTCCCGGTAGAGCTTCAAGGCATCCGGACGGGGTGTTTGGGCGCCGAGATCCGAAGCCGGTCCGGTCGCCAGGGCCAGGATCAGGGCCAGGAAGGCGATCCGGGGATCAGGAAGCCGGCGCATCCGCCTTCTTCCCGGTCATGGTGCAGATCCCGTTGAACCGGCAGCCCGTCTCCATGGTCACCTCCGGGGCCCGGATGTCCCCGTCCAGGGAGCAGGAGGCGTAGAGGTCCACCCGGTCCTTGGCCACCACGTTGCCCTTGACGGTGCCGCGCACGGACACCTGGTTGGCGGAAATCTCCGCCTCCACCACGGCCCCCGTGTCGATGTAGAGGTCGCTCTCGGAGCGGATCGTGCCGCTCACCCTGCCCTTAATCATCAGGGGCTTCTTGAAGACCATCGTCCCCGAGAACTCCACGTCCCCGGCCAGGATCGTGTCGATCGTCTCCTCGTTGACGGCGGAAACCTGTACGTCTGTCATACCCGTCCATACTACGCCGAGGGGGCCGCCGATGACAAGCCGATCCGGGACGCGCTTGCCCCGGGGGCCGTGCCCGAAGTACCATGGATTCGTGAAAAACAAGCTCACCCGGGAACTTGCCGTCTGCGGACTGTCCGCCGTCCGGGCCCTCCTGGACCGGAATCCCGACCGCGTCCGCCGCTTTTTCCTCGCCGAGTCCCTCCTGCCGGAGTTCCGCACCGTCCTGCGCCGCTTCGCCGAGCGCAAGACGCTGTACCGCATGGTGAGCCCCGAGGAGCTCGAGCGCCTGGCCGGGACGGTCCACCACCAGGGGGCCGTGGCCATGATAGAGGCCCCCGAGGTGCCGGACCTGGACGCCGCGACCGCCGCGGGCTGGGCCGCCCGGGGGGAGCGGATCCTGGTCCTGGACAGGCTGGGGAACGACCACAACCTGGGGGCCATCGTCCGCTCCGCCGCCTTCTTCGGCGTCCGCAACGTAGTCCTGGCCGGACCCTCCGCGGCCGCCCTGGTCACCACCAGCGCCTTCCGGGTGGCCGAGGGCGGGATGGAATGGGTCAACCTGTACGGGGCATCGGACGCCGGGGAGCTCGCGCGCCGGGCCGGTCCGTCCCTGGCCATCCTGGGGGCCGACCATAGGGGTTCCCGGACCGTCCGGGAGGCCCTGTCCGCCCTGCCGACCGGCCGGGCCGTCGCCCTGGTCCTGGGCAACGAGGAGACGGGGATCTCCCCCGCCTCCCGGGCGGCCTGCTCCGCCCTGGTCCGGATACCCGGCACGGGGGACCTCGAGAGCCTCAACGTGGCCCAGTCCGCGGCCGTCCTGCTCTACGAGCTGGCCGCCGGGGCTCCCGCCGGGCAGGCCGGGACCGGCCCGGGACGGCCGTCCGGCCCTTCCGCTCCGGAACCCGCGGTTCCTAGGGCCCCGCGGCCGGAGAGGCCGCCCGCCTCGCCGCGGACCGGTCGACCGAGCGCCCCACCCTCCCGGCCCACTGGGGGTCGGCGGCAAGATCCTCCAGAGTGACCGGCATCCTCCAGGTCCAATTCGAATCCGCGACGGTGCCCGGGACGTTGATCCGGTCGGCCCGGGAGTCCCCGGAGGCGTAGGCCGGGGAGAGGTCCAGGAGGTCCTGGAGCTGGACCACCAGGAGGACCGAAGCCCCCGCGGCGAACCGCGCCAGGACCCGGGCCCCGACCTCGGGCAACCAGGATTCCGGCGGAGCCGCCCCGTAGGCGGCCGTACGGTCCGCGGGCCCGGCCTCGTGTTCCCACCAATCCCTCAGGGTCGAGGTGTCGTGCACGGACGGGGCCGAGACCGTCAGCCTCGGGAAGTCCCCGGGCTCGACGTAGGGCTGGCCGGGCTCGTCCCAGCGGCGGGTCCAGCGGGGGATCCGCAGGCCCAGGATCCCGAGTTCCGCTAGCACCTTGGGCACGAGAGGGGGCACCGCCCCCAGGTCCTCCGCGCAGGGCAGCATGTCCGCGGCGTCCTTGAGGACCGACAGGAGTCGGCGGCCGTGCTCCTCCCACTCCCTCTCCGATTCGGCGGCCTTGGCCCGGAGCAGACCCTCCAGGGCGGACCGCTCGGAATCCGAGAGGCTGGGCCACGCGGAGGCGGAAGGGTGACGCCAGGCGAAGGCGAAGGAGTCCGGGCCCAGGGGAATGAGGACCCGGTCCCTCCACGCGGCCTGGAGGAAGTCCCGGAGGGCCTCCGGAAGCCCCGCCGCCCGGATGTCCTTCTCCCCCCGGACGGATCGCTTGAACAGGAAAAGGGGCTCCGAGCCGATGCGGTCCAGGAGGGCCTCCGCCGCCCGGGCCGCGATCCCCTCGGCCGCGACGGCCGCCGCGGCGCCCCGGCTCGCGGCCTCCGACAGGGCCGCCTCCCGGATGTGGGGCTCCGAGATCCAGCGGATCCGGCCGTCGGAGAATCCCGCGGCCGCGAGCTCGGCGCGGGAGACCGCGGCTCCGGGTTCGAAGGCTCCCAGGTAGCCGGACTCCTCCCGCTCCGGGAGGGCCTAGATCCGGAAGAAGCCCAGGACGTGGTCGATGCGGTAGGCCCCGTAGAACTTGGCCGCCTGCGCGAGGCGCCCGGTCCAGAAGGAATAGCCTTCCCGGGCCAGGGCGCCCCAGTCGTAGATCGGGAAGCCCCAGTTCTGCCCCAGTTCGGAGAACATGTCCGGGGGCGCACCGGCGATCCGGTCCGTGCGGAACCAGGACCTGTGGGCCCAGACGTCCGCGGAGTCGTCGTTCATCAGGATGGGGAGGTCCCCCTTCAAGGCCACGCCCCGCTTCTCCAGGGCCCGGGAGGCCGCGAGGAACTGCTCCTCGCAGCGCAGCTGGACCCATGCGTGGAAGAGGTGGCCGTCCCGGCGGCCCGGCTCTTCCCAGAGGGCCTCGATGTCCCCGGCCCCGGGATCCCGGCGTGCGGGCCAGTCCTTCCAGGACTTCCCGCCGTGCTCCTCCTTGAGCCCCAGGAAGACGGCGTAGTCCCGGACCCAGGGGTTGGCCCCGATCCAGGCGGCCAGGGCGGGGTCCTTCCGGATCGCCGGGAGGGCGGTGTCGAAGATCCGGCGCAGGAGTGCGAGCTTGGCGGACAGGATCTCGGGATACGGGAACCTCTTCCTCCCTCCGAAGCGGGAGGCCAGGGACTCCGCCTCCGCCCGGAAGGCCGCGGCCTCGGGCAGGTCCGCCAGACGAAGGTAAAGGGGATGGAGGGCGAAGGCGGACAGGGCCGAGTACGGCGAGCTCTGGAAGCCCGTGTCGTTCACCGGCAGGAGCTGGACGAAGGACAGCCCGCAGCGCTCGCAGAGCTCGCCCAGGACCGGCAGGTCCGGATACTCCCCCACTCCGCCGGAACGGGCGGTCCGAAGGGCCCCCAGGGGCACCACGACTCCGGACTTCCGGGTCTCGATGGACAGTTTCATACGGATTCCCCCCTCCCCTCCGGCCCGGGCTTTCCGCCGGACGCCCCTCTGGCCCCCGGCCCGAAGAGCCTGCGGATCGCCTCCTTGATCGTGGCGGCCCCGGTCCACCCGGGCTCCCTCTCCCCGTCCTCGGGGACGGGACCCAGGACCTCGGCATACCCCAGGGCCCCGCAGGCCCGCACCCGGGCCCGCATCCGCCGCAGGGGCCGGACCTCCCCGGCCAGGGAGAGCTCCCCGGCCACGGCGCACCGGTCCGGCAGGGACAGGCCCGACCGGGCGGAGTAGAGGGCCGCCGCCACGGCCAGGTCCGCCCCTGTCTCGGCGATGCGCATGCCCCCGGCCACGTTCACGTAGATGTCCTGGTCCGAGAACCGCAGGCCCCCGTGGCGCTCCAGGACCGCGGCGATCCGGGCCACCCTCCCCGCGTCCACCCGGTCCGAGTAGACCCGGGTCAGGGAGGCCTTGGCGGGGACCGTCAGGGCCTGGATCTCCACCAGGAGGCAGCGGCTCCCCTCCCAGAGGGGCGCCACGGCGGCGCCCGGGGGCAGGCCCCCCTCCCGGCGGGTCAGGAAGAGCCGGGAGGGATCCGCCACCTCCGCCAGGCCCGTCTCGGTCATCGTGAACAGGCCCACCTCGTCCGTGGACCCGAAGCGGTTCTTCGTGGCCCGGAGGAAGCGGAGCTCCCCGTCGGTCTGCTCGAAGTAGAGGACCGCGTCCACCATGTGCTCCGCGGCCTTGGGGCCCGCGATGGCCCCCTCCTTGGTGACGTGGGCCACCAGGAAGACCGCCGAGCCCGCCTCCTTGGCCCACTCGGACAGGGCCAGGGCGCAGTACTTCACCTGGTTCACCGTGCCCGGCACGCTCCCGGCCTCCGCGGACCTCAGGGTCTGCAGGGAGTCGATCACCACCGCCCGGGGCTTGAGCTTTTCCAGGGCGTCCAGGACCAGCTCCAGGTCCCCGGAGCAGAGGATCTCCAGACCCTCCCGGGCCAGGCCCAGTCGGTCCGCCCGCAGCCGGATCTGGGGCGCGCTCTCCTCCCCGGAGACGTAGAGGACCCGGCCGGACACCCCCGCTTTGGCGGCCACCTGTAAAAGGAGGGTACTCTTGCCGATCCCCGGTTCCCCGCCCACCAGGACCGAGGAGCCCTTCATGACCCCTCCGCCCAGGACCCGGTCCACCTCGGCCATGCCGGAAGGGAAGCGGGATCCCTCCGCGGGGTCCACCGCGGCCAGGGGCAGGGACCACCTCTCGGCGGTGCCCGCGGCTCCCGCGGCGCGGACGGACGAGGCGGAAGCCGCCGCCTCCCGCAGGGTGTTCCACTCCCCGCAGGAGGGACAGCGGCCCAGCCACTTGGCCTCCTCGTGGCCGCAGGAGGAACAACGGAAGACGGTCGGCTTCTTCTTCTGCGCGCTCATGCCGGAACTACCGCCGGAGCCGACGAAACCACTTGCATTCGGGTTCTCCCCTTATCCATCTGTCGATAGTATCAGCATTTTTCAGGAATTCACCACGGAGCACACGGAGGACACGGTGAAGAAAGACTACACATCCAAGGAGCGGACAGGATGAACAGGATCAAATCCTGGATGGACAGGATACACCATAGGGAATATCCGATCCCAAGCTTCCATCCTGTTCATCCTTTCTTCATCCTTTCCATCCTGTCGGATCTATGGTTCCAAGCCCGGCTTCCTCCGTGCTCTCCGTGACCTCCGTGGTTGAATCCGGAAACCGTTCCGTCACAGCCCCAGTTTCGCGTCCACCCGGGCCCGGGCCACGGACAGGACCTCGGCGGTGGAGACCCGGACCAGGCGCAGGAAGATCTCGAACTTCCCGTCCCGGCGGAAGACCGAGCCGGTCACCAGGATGTCCGCCCCCAAGAGTTCGCCCGCCCGGGCGGCGGCTTTCTCGTCCGCCAGCCCCGAGAGCTGGAGCTCCAGCTCCTCCAGGACCGACTGCAGGGACTTCCGCTCCACCAGCTTGAACGCCTTGGACTTGACCGCGGTCAAAAGGAGCCTCTCCCCGAAGTACTCGGCGTTGGAGGCCAGGTCCGGGGTATTCGGAACCAGGGGCAGGACCGCGGCGGGGGTGTCCTTCTCCACCTTGAAGGTCGAGTAGTCCGTGAGGTTCCTCAGGGCCTCCTCGAAGAGCTTGTCCAGGGTGGCGTCCCGCTCCTCCTCGGGGATCTTGGTCGCCTCGAAGTAGTCCTCGTCCATGGACAGGGGCACGTCCGAGAGGTTGGCCAGGTCCTCCTTCACGAAGCGGATGACGATGGCCTCCAGCTTGTCGGTCTGGAAGTTGGATCCCGTGTGGTGGCTCACCGAGCCCGGGGCGCCGCCCTCGGACTCCCCGGTCTCCCCGTAGGTCAGGAAGATGTACTTGCCCTCGGTGAACTGGGCCAGCTGGCGCAGGACGTATTCGCCCTCCACGGCCAGGCCTCCGGTCCCGATCGTATGGAAGCGGATGCCCCGTGCCCGGGCGTCCTTGGCGGCGTGGGCGTAGGTGTAGCTCTGGCCGTAGTCCAGGTGGGGCTCCGCGTCCGTGATGACGAAGGCGGTCCGCACCCCGTCCTTGTTCCAGTCCATCTTCTTGAGGGAGTCCTCCAGGGCCGCCTGGAGGTCTTCGGGGGTGTCCCCGCCGCCCGAGGCGTAGACCTCCGCCAGGGCCGCCTGGAAGGCCGGGAGGTCCGCGGTGAAGGGCACGACCTGGGTGACGTACTCGTCCCCCCGGTCCTTGTAGAGGACCATGCCGAACCGGACCGCCGGCTTGGGGGTCATGGCGCGGATGTTGGCGTGGACGATCTCGATGGTGTCCCGAAGGCGCTCGATCTCCTCCCCCATGGAACCCGTGGTGTCCAGGACGAAGAGGACGTCCAGGGGCAGGGGGGCGGGCAGGACCCGCGGCCGGTCCAGCTTGACCACGACCCGGCGGGGCCCGTCCCGGGTCACGTCCAGGCTCGCGGAGCCGGATTGGGACTCCACCCGGACCGAGAGGCTGGCGGCGGTGGTCTCGTAGATAAGGGGATAGAGCCGGAAGGTGCCGTCCGCGTACGAGAGCCCCTGGTCCAGGACCCGGGTCCCCGCGCGGACCGCGACCCGGGCGTTCGGCACGGCCTTGCCCGCGGAGTCCTGGATCCTTAGGGTGATGCGCTCCCCGATCTCCAAGGCGTGGTTCGGGACGTGGCCGAACTCCTCCAGGAAGCCCAGGAAGTAGTTGAACTGGGCGTTGTCGTCCGAGAAGCCCGCCTTGAGGCCCGAGGCGGAGGGAGGGGCGGAGGGGCGGCCCGGCGCGGACGGCGAGGCGGGTGCCCCCGCTGCTCGGTCCTTGGAGAATTCCTCCATCTTCAAGGATTCCGAGGCGGCCGCGGCCGCGGATCCTTTGTCTCCCGAGGGCCCCGGGGCCGGAGGCGGCACGGGAGGTTTGGGAGAGTAATCGTCGGAGGGCTTGGTCTCGGGCTCCGGCGCGGCCGCGACGGTTTCCGGCCGCTGGGCGGGAGCCGCGGAGCAGGAAGCCAGGGTCGTCAGGGCGGCGGCCCCGAGGGCCAGGCTAACGATGCCGGAAAGAATCCATCGACCCGACTTCGACTGCGCCATAGCATCCTCCATAATCCGGAAATGAAAGGGCCGCCGGCGGAAGGCCGGCAGCCCTTAGTATACAGCCGAACGGGGAAAAATGCCGACGCGCCCCGGATGAATCTTCCCGTTTCGGGACGGATCGGGGCCTCGGCGGACTATCAGGCGCCCGCCCGTTCCACGGTCCCGGCGCCCGTGACGCTGCTCCGGACCTTGGGATCGCCGAAGTACCGCACCCGGCCCGCCCCGCTCAGGCGGATGTCCAGGTCGTCCCGGACCCGGACATCCAGGAAACCGAGCCCGGTCAGGCTAGCCCGGGCCGAGCGGACCTCGAGGCGGGCGGCCTTGATCACCCCGGAGCCGGAGATGTCCGCCTCCAGCCGGTCCGCCTCCCCGCCGAGCTCCACGTTGCCCGATCCGGACATCGTCACCCGGATCCTGTCCATCCGAACTTCCCCGATCAGGCGGCCGGAGCCGCTCAGATTCGCCTGGAAGGTCGAACCCCGGAAGGAATCCAGGAGGGCCGCCTCCGCGGAACCGGACAGGGTGATCCCCTTCAAGTCCGGGAGGTAGAGATCGATCTCGAGCTTGGAGTAGCGGTTGATCTGGAATCCCGGCTTGAAGCCCAGCTCCAACGTGGAACCGCGAAGCTCCGCCTGGAAGCTCTCCAGTAGGTTGGAATCCAGGGTCACGACCACCCGATGGGCGGGCGCGCGGTGAAACCGGAGGATACCGGCTCCGCCGAAAGCCACGGCGTCGAATCCGGAAACCCGGAGCTCCCGGGCGACCACGTCGCCGTTTCCGGCGAGGCCGAGGGGGGAGGCGGAGACGCGGGTTCCGCAGGATGACAGGGGAAGGAGAACCGCCAGGACGGCGGCCGCGCAAAGGACGGGGCGTTTCATGGTCACTCCTCGTACGAGCGAGCGTGTCGGATCCGGTCTTCCGATGCGAGGTGCCACCCCCGTGGGGCCGCGGCGACGGATACGGCGGCTTCCCGGAAACTCCGCGAAAGCCGAACAGGCCGGATCCCGCGGCCCTCCCATCCCATGGATCGGGTGAGCCGCTTGCTTATCGGTAGAAATATATAGAACCCTTCGCAATTGATCAAGGGAGCCCTAGCCCGACACCCCCCGCCCGGGCTAGATTTTCCCCATGGACGCGAAGGTGGACATTCGACTGAAGCCCCGGGAGGAGGACCGCATCCTGGCGGGGCACCCCTGGATCTACGACAACGAGATCGCCCGCGCCGACGGCCCGGCGGCCTCCGGCGCGGAGGCGAGGGTCTTCGCGGCCCGGGGCCGCTTCCTGGGCTCCGGCACCCTGAGCCCGGGCTCCAAGATCCGGGTCCGCCTCCATTCCCGGTCCGACGAGGACTGGGACGGGGCCTTCACCCGCCGGCTCCTGGAGACCGCCCTGGCCTTTCGCCGCCGGGTCCGGGACCTTTCCTCGGAAAGCGCCCGGATCGTCTTCGGGGAGGCGGACGGCCTTCCCGGCCTGGTGGCGGACCGCTTCGTCGGGACGCCCCTCGGCCCGGACGGCGAGCCCGCCGGGGAGCCGGGCTCCTGGATCGTCCTCCAGGTCCTGGCTGCGGGGGCGGAAGCCCGGAAGGCCGGGATCGTCGAGGCCCTGCGCGGCGCCCTCGGCCCCGACGGGATCCTGGAGCGGAGCGAAGCACCGGTCCGGCGGCTGGAAGGCCTTTCCCCCTCCGTCGGCGTCCTTGCGGGCTCCGTGCCGGACCGGATCGATATCCGGGAGAACGGGCTTTCCTTCGTCGTGGACCTGGCGGGGGGACAGAAGACCGGGTGGTTCCTGGACCAACGGGAGAACCGCGCAGCCGCCGCGGCCTACGCCCCGGGCCGCACCGTCCTGGACGCCTTCTGCAACGCCGGGGGCTTCGGGCTCTGCGCGGCCCGGGCGGGGGCCGCCTCCGTTCTGTCCGTGGACTCCTCGGAGGCCGCCGTCGCCCAGGTCCGGGAGAACGCCCGCCGCAACGGGCTAGAAAACAAGGTCGAGGTTCGAGCGGCCAACGCCTTCGACCTCCTGCGGGACCTGGAAAAGGAGGGCCGCCGCTTCGGCCTCGTGGTCCTGGACCCCCCCGCCTTCGCCAAGAACCGCGCCGCCCTGGAGGGTGCGGCCCGGGGCTACAAGGAGATCAACCTCCGCGCCCTGCGGCTCCTGGAACCCGGGGGCGTATTGGCGACCTGCTCCTGTTCCTGGTGGTTCGATCGGGAGAGATTCCGGGCCATGCTGGAGGACGCCGCCGCGGATTCCGGCCGACGCCTCCGCTACCTGGAGGACCGCGGCCAGGCCCCGGATCATCCCGTGGTGTCCGGGTATCCGGAGTCGTGGTATCTGAAGTGTGTGATTGCGGAAATAGTGAATAGGTGAATGGGTGAATAGGAACGGCGGGCAGTGGCATCCCCCATATTCACTTATTCACGATTCACCCATTCACCCGCTATAACACCAACGCCTTCGCGATCTCTTCCTTCTGCACCCCGAACAGGCGCTTGAGTTCGTCCACGGTCTTGTAGTCCGAGCCGGAAGCGCGGTTGTAGAGGGAGCGGAACTCCTGGATATCCTCGTCCTTGCCGGACCAGAGGGCCGCCGCGAAGGCCGCGCGCCACTGGCCCGCCTCCGTCAGTTCCCGAATGGAGAGCTTGCCGAACTCGCGCTTGGCCCGGCCGTCCACCACCGCCTCGGCGCCGTCGAACCCGATGGCGAATATGAAGTCCTCACGGGAGATCACCAAGGTCCTCCTGAAAAAACGAATAAGCCGCCCCGGCGTTCCGGGACGGCCTATTCTAGCCGCAAGAGGCGAAGGCATCAACGACCCGGCTCGGCCGCCGGGACGGTTTCGTCCGGCCGCGGTCGGCCCGGGGGGCGGGCTTACGCCGGGCTGAAGCTTCCCTTGTCGGCCCCGCACATGGGGCAGACCCAGTCCGCCGGGAGCTTCTCGAAGGGGGTCCCCGGTTTCACGTTGCCGTCGGGATCGCCGACCGCGGGATCGTAGATGTAGCCGCACACGTCGCACACGTACTTCTGCATTCCGGTTCCTCCTCGACTCTACGGCTGTCGAAAAAGGCGAAGGCGCCTTTTTCGACAGCTTCCTAAATCTCGCGATAGCGCAGGGAACCGCCCGGCTCCCGAGCTATCGCATGGCAGGTTGTTGAAATGCTTCGAGTGTTTCAACAACCTGCTAGGCCTTCCACAGCCCGTGCAGATTGCAGTACTCCCGAGCATACACCGACTTCGCCTTGACGGGGAAGAATGCTTCCGGCGCCGAGCCGGGCTTCAGGAAGGCCCGGTAGGAGATCCCGTCCGCCACCAGCTCGATCCACTCGATGTAGTGCTCCGGGAGCATCGGGTGCGCCACGGATCCGACCTTCACCTTGTAGCCCTCCGCGGTCTTCTCGACCACGGGGACGTGCTTTTCCTTGGCGCCGTCGCTGGTGTTCTCCTTGAGCAGCTTCATCGGCTCGCCGCAGCAGACCAGGTCCCCGTCCCCGCCGTGGAGGACTTCCACGATGTTGCCGCACTTCATGCACTTGTAGACTTCCATCGGTTTGGCCATATCAGCCTCCTTTTGACGTCAAGCGTCGATTCCGGGAATCAGTAATTCTTGGCCAGGACCTCGAAGTACGCCTGGGGGTGGGCGCAGGCCGGGCAGGCCTTGGGGGCCTCCACGGCGTCCAGGATGTAGCCGCAGTTGATGCAGCGCCAGGTCACGGACTTCTCCTTCTTGAAGACCTGGGCGGCGTCCACGTTGGCCTTGAGCTTCTCGTAGCGCTTGGCGTGCTGCTTCTCCGCCACCGCGATGGCCTCGAAGACCGTGGCGATCGCATCGAAGCCCTCCTTGCGGGCGATCTTGGCGAAGCCGGGGTACATCTTCTTCCACTCGTAGTTCTCGCCTTCCGCGGCGTGCATCAGGTTCACCGAGGTCCCGGCGATCGTTCCGGCCGGGAAGGACGCGGAGACCATGGCCTCTCCGCCCTCGAGGAACTTGTAGAGCCGCTTGGCGTGCTCCTTCTCCTGGTTCGCCGTCTCCTCGAAGATCTGGGAGATCTGGACGAACCCTTCCTCCCGGGCCTTGGACGCGTAGTAGGTATAGCGGTTGCGAGCCTGCGACTCCCCGGCGAAGGCCGTGAGAAGGTTCTTTTCGGTCTCGGTTCCCTTGACGCTCTTCATGTCTCCCTCTTTTTCGCGAAAGTGTTCGCGCGTTGGAATTTTAATCCACCTCCGCGGAACATGCAAGCGGAATAGGGGCAATAACAAGAACATTTCTCGTTATTCCATCCTACTCGGACGCGGTCCGGGCCGGGGCCGGAGATCAGAAGGATACCCGGTTCCGGCCGGCCGCCTTGGCCCGGTACAGGGCCGCGTCGGCGGCCGCCACGATCGCCTCGGGCGTCGATTCCGGGCCGGGCACGACGCACGAGATCCCCACGCTCAGGGTGACCACCGCCGCGGATCCCAGGGCCTCGTTGGGGATTCCCAGGGCCTCCACCTGGGACCGTATCCTCTCCGCGACCCGGGAGGCTCCCTCCTCGGCGGTGTTGGGCAGGAGGACGGAGAACTCCTCCCCGCCGTAGCGGGCCACGAAGTCGGAAGCCCGACTTACCTCTTTCCGCAGGAGTTCCGCCACCGACTTCAACGCCTCGTCCCCGGCAAGGTGTCCGTAGCGGTCGTTGAAATCCTTGAAGTGGTCCAGGTCGACCATCAGAAGCGAGAGAGGCCGCCTGTCCCGCACCGCGGAGGCGTGGGACCTCTGGAGCTCCGCGTCCAGGCGCCGGCGGTTCGCCACGAGGGTCAGGGGATCCTGCAGGGAGAGGTCGGAAAGGCGGTCGTTCGCCTCCTCGAGCCGTCCCTTGAGCTCCGTGAGCTCCCGGATCCGAGCCCTCAACTCCCGGCCGCGGAGGGTGGAGGCCGTCAGGTACCACAATCCCGCCAGGAGCCCGAGGTAGAGGGCATAGGCCGGCGGGCTCAGCCAGGGCGGGGAGAGGACCCGCACCCGCAGGGCCAGGGCCTCCTCGTTCCAGACCCCCTCGTTGTCCGAGGCCTTGACCCGGAAGACGTAGGTGCCCCCCCGCAGGTTCGTGTAGGTCGCCGAACGCGCCGGCGACACGGGACTCCAGGCCTTGTCGAATCCCTCCAGATAGTACGAGAACCGGTTGCGCCGGGGATCCCGGAAGTCCGACGCCGCGAAGGAGATGGTGAAGGAGTTGCCGTCGTAGGGAAGCTCGACGGAGTCCAGGTAGGACGGGGCCGTGAGGTCCCGGGAAGGGCTGCCCCCGATGCGGAGCTCGGAAACCAGAAGGCGCGGCGGTTTCCGTGCCGAGGTCTCCGAGGAAGGATGGATCCGGTACACCGCCCCCTGGCCGCCGAAGTAGAGGGAACCGTCCCGGGATTTCCAGGCCCCCACGTGGAAGTCCCGGTCCTTGAGGTCATTGAAGACCGAGAAGCCCCGGATGGCGCCCCGGTCCGGGTCCACGATGGCCAGGCCGAAGGGGGTGCCCACCCAGATCGATCCGTCGTCGGCCTCCAGGATGGACCGAACGGAGTTGTCCGGAAGTCCCTGGGCCCTGCCGTACCGGAGGAAGGTGCCGGCCTCCGGGTCCACCAGCCTCTGCAGGCCGCCCCCCACGGTGCCCAGCCAGAGGGCTCCCCGGGAATCCACCAGGAGGCTGCGCACGCTCAGGGCGGCCAGCCCGTCGGGCTTGGCCGGATCGTAGCGGTAGCGGGTGAAGACCCCCCCGGAATAGCGCTCCAACCCGTTGCCCACCCCCAGCCATAGGGTTCCGTCCCGGCCCTGCGCCAGGGCGTAGACCAGGGCTGCGCCGGGTTTCGAGGGATCCGTCTCGTCGGGAGGGTAGTGGATGAACCGGCCCGTGGCACGCTCGTAGCGGTCGAGCCCCTTCGTGTAGGTTCCCACCCAGAGGTCGCCGTTCGGCGCCTCCGCAAGGGAGTAGGCCACCAGGTCCGCGAAGGAATCGGGGTCCTTCGGGTCGTTCCGGTACACCTGGAAGTCGTCGGTCCGTTCGACGTACCTGCAGAGCCCCCCGTTGGTGGCGACCCAGATCTCGCCCCGGGAATCCTCGAACAGGGCGTTCACGATGTCGTCGGGCAGGGACCTGGGATTCCGGGGATCCCGGCGGTAGTGGGCGAAGGAGGTCTTCCCGGGGTCCCGCCGGTCGAGGCCCCCGCTGTAGATGCCCACCCAGAGCCGACCCCTGGAATCCTCCAGGATGGCGGAGGCCTTACCCGCCGCGAGGGATCCCGGATCGTCGCCGTGCTGGTAGGCCTCGTACCGCAGGTCCGAGCGCTCGGTCCGGGACACCCCGTTGCCGTTCGTGCCGATCCAGAACGCCCCGTCCTCGTCCAGCAGGGAGCTGTACACTACGTCGCCGGCGATCGAGCCGGGACCGTCCGCCGCCCGGTACCGCTCCAGGGCGCCCGTGGCGGGATGGTAGGCGAAGAGCCCCCCGCCCCAGGACCCCGCCAGCACGACATCCCCGCGCCGGGCGTCCACGAAATAGGTCCGGTCATCCGCAAGCCGCACGTGTTCGAAGCGCAGGGACTCGGGATCGGCGAGCCGGGCGATGCCGCCGTACCAGAAGGCGAACCAGAGTTCCCCGGAGGGCGACTCGGAGATGGACATCACGTAGTCGCTCGGGAGGGAGGATCCCGGCCCGGCGCGCACCACGTCGAAATCGTCGCTCACCGGCTGGTACCGGGCCAGGCCTCCCCCGGAGGTGCCGACCCAAAGCGTACCCCGGCTGTCCTCGAACACCGACCGGATGAGGTCGGCTCCCAGGCTCCGGGGATCCCCGGGGATGGACCGGTAATGGACGAAGGTCCCCTTCTCGGTCAGCCGGTCCAGTCCCCGGGAGGTCCCGACCCAGAGCCTCCCCGCGGAATCCTCGCACAGGGAGATCACCAGGTCCGCGCTCAGGGATCCCGGATCCTTGGGATCGCTCCGGTAGGCGGTGAAGGACTCGGTCCGGAGGTCGAAGCGGTTCAAGCCCCCGTAGGTTCCGATCCAGAGGGTGTCTCCCGAGAGGAGGAGGGTCTGGATCTGGTTGTGCACCAGGGTGTCGGAGACGAAGGGGGCGTTCTCGAAGAGCTTGAAGGTGTAGCCGTCCCAGCGGACCAGGCCGTTCTGGGTCCCGAACCACAGGAAGCCCCGGGAATCCTGCACGATCGCGGCCACCGAGGAGTTCGGAAGCCCCTCCCGGGCCCCGATGGAGGTGAACCGGAAGGGGGTCTCCACCCCGAAGGAACCGGCGGCCGCGATCAACCAGACCAGGCACGCGACCAGGCCGGCCGGCTTCGGGTTCCGGACACTCCGAGTGAACATGCGTATAGTCTAAGCGTACGGGCGGATCTTTGCCAGGGTTCAGGAAGGCGGCTGCCGTTCCGCGCGGAAACGGGGAGCCCCGGTACATCGGATCCAGCAATCCGACCAGGACCTGGTCCGCGGAAGCGACACCCATACGGCGGAAACCTTTGAGCTCCAGGACGGAATCCGGATCGAGGCTTCGACCCTCATCGCGCGATCTCCTTCCCGTCGCCTCCCGGCGCTGCGGCCAATCTCCTGTCGGCGCGGATGAACAATGCGCTGCCCATCGTCGCGGGCACCACCAGGGAAGCGAGGAGTCGGTTCATCCCGCGGTCCGCCGGGATGCCGCCGCCAAGGCGGGCGGCGGACAGGCTGGTTGCCAGGAAAAGAGGAAGCCCGATCGCGAAAAGCAGGGCGTTGCACGCCCGCGACATCGAGAGGATCCTGCGCCTGCCCTCGCTCGATCCTCTTCCCGGCGGGGAGATACGCGCGATCAAGTTCGCGGAGGAGGACGCGTAGAACACGAAGCACATCGAGGCTCCGTTGAGCGAGCCGACGACCGGCTTGAGCAGCGGCGGAAGCCCTCCGGCATCGGCGCCGCGGAGCGCGCACATCGAGGCGGCGGTGCCGATCGTCGCGAAGGCTACGAGGGAGGCGAAGTGGACGGCCACCCTTCCCGCAGCCGCCCTCTCTCCCTCCCCCTCTCCGTTCCTTTCCACCCCCTTCGCCAGGCTCGCCGCGTTGAGGGTAAAGAGGAGGACGGCGATGGCGATCGCCCAGGGCGAAAGCAGGCATCGGCACGATTCCTCGAGAGCGAGGAAGCCCAGCCTGAACGACATCCATGCATGCCACAGGACAGGCCCGAGGAAGTACATGAAGCAGTATGTCGGCACGATCCGCGCAAGACGCTTCGCCCGGGCGTCCCGGCTCCCGACATTCATCGTTCGCCTCGATTCATCCCGGATCTAACGCCTACCGCGGAGGGCCGGCCGAATTCCAGCCGGATGCATCCCTTCGTACAGGCACGGACGCACTCTCCGCACAGGATGCAGTCGCGGTGTTCGAGGGAGCCCGTCCGCACGAGTTCGGGGACGGGGAGGCTCATGGGGCAGACCTTCCGGCAGGCGCCGCATCCCGGGCATCCTTCGGGATCCGCTGCGAGCTGCAGGGCGGGGGTCCTCATCGCGTTCCGCAGACCCCGGCCCAGCACCATGAACGGCGCCATCCAGCAGAGGGTATGGCAAAAGCCCCTCCTCCCGAGGGAGAGGGACAGGGCGAGGATGATCCCGATCACGAGGTAGTAGAACGGCCAGAGTTCGAGGGAGTGGATCGACACCCCTCGATCCGTACCCAGCAGGGGATCGACTGCATGGAATCCGTGTCCCACGAAGACCGCCACCAGGGCGATCCCGGCAAGCCACAGGATCCATACGACGTACTTCACGGCCTTCAAGCCCCCCCGGCGGAAGGGATCGTCGTTCACCGCCCGGGCCGTCTCGCACAAGCCGCCTCCCGGGCAGAGGAACCCGCACCATGCCCGTCCGGCGACCAGGGCGCCCAGAAAAAGCGCCGCGAAAGTCAGGTAACTGCCGGACAGGATGCCCAGCCGCGCGCCCCGGAACACCATGCCCGGGGAAAAATAGAGCATGGTCACGGGAAAGAGCAGGGCCGAGCCGAGCAACAGGGCCTTCCGAAAGCCCCTGCGTCCGGGTCGTCCCCCCGAGACAGCCTTCATCGTTTCACCTCCATATGAATCTCGAATACTTCTCCAGCCGCCGAAAAGGCGATGTCCTGGAAGCGGGGAATTCCGCGCCTCGGACCCGCCGCCCACGATAGGGCCCAGGGTTCGGCCGGTCCGAGGACTCCCCCGTTCAGGCGCCCGTTTCCGTCGATGTCGAGGAAGGCGCGCACCGCGTACCGTCCCGGCGCGAGGCCCTCGAAGGACACCGTCACCGGCTCCGCGAGCCCCCCCGCCCCGACGGGGACCTCCCTTCTCGCAAGGGGCCGCCCGGGATCCCCGAAGGTCGATTCGTCGACGAGATCGACCCTTAGTACGCCCGGCTCGCGGCATAGGACGGTGACGCGGATCACCGCGGGTCCCGCCGCGGCCGGAGAGATCGCCGGCGGCCCGGATTGAGCGGAGAGCGGAAACAGGATCAGGAGGAAGGAAAGCAGCGTAGTCCCCTTCCTTGCCGCCCTGCGAGCGATCGCACGCTTGTCCAGGATGGCGGTCTCTTTTTTATTAACCTGGTTAATTTTAATCCACCAAGTCACTTGACCAGGGCGAAGAGCTTCTCGAAGTACCCGCGGACGGCTTCCCGCTCCCGGGGATCCAGGGTTTCCTCCGCCCGGATAAGATTCGCGAAGGTACGCTTCTCGAACCGCTCGTGCCCCTTCGCGGCCGCCCTGCCCTTTTCCGTGGCCTCGAACAGGACGTCCCGCTTGTTGTCCGGGGCCTTGTACTTGACGATGTATCCGCGGCGGATGAGCTTCGCGACGAACTTCGAGGCCGCCGCGGGCGACACGTCCAGGGCCGCCGCGAGGGACGTCAGGTTGCACCCGGGACTGTGGAACACCGCGGCGACGGTATGGATCTCCGAGGCGAAGAGCTTCTCCCCGGACCCGTATTCCCTCGGCACGCTCTCCAGCTCCGCAAGATACCTGTGCGCGGCGTAGATGTAGTCCAGGATCCTGGTTCCCTGCATGGGCTTATTATTATCCTGGTTAATAATAATGTCAAGGGGGTTCCGTCCTATTGTCAAGGCGGATCGGCGCCCGCCCCGGCGCCGCCGGATGCCCGGAAAATTCGCCGTCAATCGCAGTCTGCGACAGCGGCGCGATTCCACCTTGACACGCAACCGGGATCGTGTACGATGAATCTCAATAACCCATTCAAATTCCTTGCGGAGTGTCTCCGAAAGTCGCGCCCGACGGCCGTACCGCCTTGGTGGAGGGTTTATAGTGCGCCTTCGTTCGGTCGAGCCCGGGGTCAAGGGCTACCCGCTCCTCCTCGGGATACTCGCGGCCAGCGCGTCCCTCCTGTGGGGCGTCGCCGTGGCGGGAAGTCTTTCCGAGCACCGCGCCGCGGTCCTGAACGCCGAGGACAGCCTGACCCGGATGACCGAGGTCGTCCTGGAGCAGACCGGCGGGCTCTTCGGGGAAGTCCGGGTGTACCTCAAGCTGCTGGACGCATGGCTGCAGGACAACCCGGAGGCGGACCCGAGGACGGATCCCCGCTTCATCCGCCTGGTGGACAGTCTGCGCAGGGAAGGTCGGATCCGGATAGATCTCCGTCTGGTCTCCCGGGACGACGGGCTTTTCTATATCCCCTCCCCGGACACTTCCAAGGCCCTGGCCCAGGTGGGAGACCGCGAGTACGTCCGGGCCCAAAAGGACGAGGCGACCCGGGGATTCTACATCGCGGGCCCCGTCCTGAGCCGGGTAACCGGCATCTGGGGCATCCCGGTCTCCTACCCCCTGACCCGGGGCAACGCGGGAATGGCGATCCTGTTCGCCGCTATCGAACTGCCCACGCTCAACGAACTGTACGAGAGCGCCCGCCCAAAGCCGGACGGCTCGATCACCCTGGTCCGGCAGGACGGGATCATCCTGGCCCGGGCTCCCTTCGACGCGAAGGAAGTCGGAAGGAACCTGGCGGCCGAACGCGTCTGGCGGGACCGGCGGGAGGGTTTCGATCGGAAAGTCGTGGCCATCGACAACGTGGAGAAATTCATCGTCCTGCGCGCCCTGCCCGATCTTCCCCTGGAGATTTCCGTCGCACAGCCCGTCGCGTCCGCGCTGGGCCCTTGGCGCAGGGAAACCTCCCTGAGGTTCGCGATCCTGGCGATCGCCACCGCGGTCATGCTGGTACTCTACCGGAGGATGCTCGGGAACTGGCGGGCCCTTACCCTCTCCGAGTCCAACGTCCGCATCCTGAACCGGGAACTGGGGGATACGGTCGAGGAGGTCCGGCGTCAACTGGCCGAGAAGGAGGCGATCATCCGGGAAACCAACCACCGGGTGAAGAACCACCTGGCCCAGGTCGTCTCCCTGGTGCGAATGACCCGCATGGAAGAATCCACGCCCAAAATGGAAGCCCTGGAAGCCCGCCTGGAAGGCTACCGGCTCCTCTACGAAAAACTCTCCTACAAACCCGGGGAGGGCGAGCGGCTGGACGCCGGGGACTACCTGGAGGATCTCCTGTCCCGGCTCGTGGAGGTCACGCCCTCTGATCGCCCCGTCACCGCAGCGTTCCATTCGGAACCCCTGGCCGTCACCACGAAGACGTGTTCCGCCCTCGGACTCATGCTCGGGGAACTGGTCACGAATTCCATCAAGCATGCCGGTCCCGGGGAGGGAGGACTGCGGATCGAATGTTCGGTCCGGGCCGACCGGGAAGGACTGCGGATGACGTACTCCGACAACGGTCCCGGCTTCGACTACCCGTCCGTCGACCGATCCTCCATCGAGAACCATATCGGCCTCATCCTCGTGGAGAGCCTGGTAAAACAGTACGAGGGCACCCTGACCTACCGCAGGGACCCGGGCTCCCGCTTCGAGATCCTCCTCAAGACCGGCGAACCGTCGCCGGACGCCCCGGCCGCATAATAACCCGCGCTTCCGCAATCAAAAACCCCGAACCCGCGCGTCTTGGGATCAGCCCCCGCCCGGGCCGCTGCCGGACGGGGGCCCCAAGGAGGCGGCATGGCGGAAAGCTCCAGCTACGAGGTTCGGCCCGAGGCCTACGGAGTCAAGCCCGACATCCGGGAGCGCCTGCTCCAGTCCAGCCCCGGGCACATATCCGACGCGGACCTCCTGGCGGTCATCCTGGGCACCGGGTCCCGGGGCCGGGACGTCCGGACCCTGGCCCGGGAGATCCTGGCCCGGATCGACGGGGAGCGCAGGACTCCCGCCGCGGAGGATCTGGCCCGCCTTCCCGGGGTGGGCCCCGCCCAGGCCTGCCGTGTGACCGCGGCCCTGGAGCTGGGAAGGCGACTCTACGGCTTCCGGGAGCGGCGGATCTCCGGGCCCCGGGACGTCTTTCCCCTGGTGTCCCACTGGGCGGATCGGACCAAGGAACGCTTCGCCGTTTTGACCCTGAACGGAGCCCACGAGGTCCTGGCCGCCCGGGTCGTCTCCGTGGGCCTGGTGAACCGGACCGTCGTCCACCCCCGGGAAGTCTTCGCCGAAGCCATCTCGGACCGGGCCTGCGCGATCATAGCCGCCCACAACCACCCCTCGGGCCGCCTGGACCCCTCCCCGGAGGACCGGGAGATCACCGAGCGCCTCCGGGACGCCGGGGCCACCCTAGGCATCCCCCTCCTGGACCACGTCATCTTCTGCCCCGACGGTTACTGGAGCTTCGTGGAGCACGGGCTTCTGGAGCCGCCGGAGGAGGGGGGATAAGCGCCGACACCCCGATCCGGAAACCCGTACCCGGTGCCCGTAGACTCCCCCAGCATCCGGATCAGGGAGGCCCCCATCCTCCTCCCCCTCCTCAGGGAACCTCCCACAGGATCGTGGCGCCGGTGTGGGCTTTCAGGTCCATCGAGCCGGCCCCGGAGGACAGGAAGCTCCCTCCGGGCCTCCAGGCGACGCTCCGGACCGGCAGGGAGTTGTGGTGCTGCATCGCGTAGGGCGAACCGTCCGCAGCGGCCCAGACCCGGACCTGCCGGTCCTGTCCCCCCGTGGCCAGCCGGGTGCCGTCCGGCGACCAGGCCACGGAGAGCGCCGCGCCCCGGTGGGCTTGGAAGCGGAGGACCGCCGCCCCGGACACGAGGTCCAGCACCGTCACGGTTCCGTCCGAGCCCGCGGCCGCGACCCGGGATCCGTCCGGGGAGACCGCCAGGGCGAGGACCGCGGGCTTCCCGGCGTCGGTACCGGCCGCGTCCGCCTCGGCCGACCCGGCCGAGGGCCGTGGGCCGAGGGGGCGGGCGGCCGGCTCCCCGGGTCTCCACCGCGCCAGGCCCCCCGAGGCGCCCCCGAGGACGAGTTCCCGTCCCGAGGGGAACCAGGCCGCACGTAGGGGAGCCCGGCCGGGGACGGCCGGAAGCTCCGCGGAGGTCTTCAGCCCCGGCCAGGCGAGGACGAGGACCCGCCCGTCGGTCAGGCAGACCGCGAGGGCGGATCCGTCGGGGGACCAGGCCGCGCAGTCCGCGTCCACGGATACGGAGGCAAGCGGGGAGCCGTCGTCGGGATCCCGGACGGTCGTCGTCCCGTCCCGTGCGGCGACGGCGAGGCGGGCCTTTCCGGAGGCCGGCTCGAAGAGGGAAAAATCGATGATGAGGCCGCCGGTCCCGGCGATCGCCCCGAGATTGCGGGCACCCGGGGCATCCCAGCGCTGGATGCGGTCGAAGTCGGCTGTCAGCAGGGTCGCCCCGTCCCGCCTCCAGGCCTGGGCCGTCACGGGCCCGTAGCCGGGCGTCAGGTCCGAGGCTTCCCGGAGCTGGAGCCGGGCCGAGGCGGGCGGCGGCTCCGAGGGGGTTGTCGAAGGGATCACGGGCGCGACCGCCGTCGGAGTCCCGGGCGCAGATGCCTCCGGGCCTTGCGCGGCCGGGCTCGCATACCCGGTCCCGACTCCGTCGATCACACAGGATACGAGGATGATCGCGCAGATCCCCGGGAACGCCGGGAGTCGGATCTTCGTCCAAGGATTTTCTGGTTCCATAGCATTCCCCCCGCCGGACGCAGGCAGTTCAGGTCCGCGAAAGTCTACTCCGGAAAATCCGCCCGGAACCTTGATACTTCTTGCTATTCCTGCGGACCCGGCCCCGGGCGCTCCGGTTCCGCACGGGGATGCGCGGCCTCCCCTCTTGCAATTCCGACCCGATTGAGCGATGCATGAAGGCGGTGCAGCGCCGGAACCCGGAACTGCGTCCGTTCAGCTTGAACCGCATCCAGGAGGCCCCATGACATCAAGCCCGGACACGACCTTCTCCATCGGCGGCGTGGCGTTCAAGAATCCCTTCCTCGTCGGCTCCGGTCCGACGGTCACGACGGTGGACCAGATCCGGCGCGCCGAGGATTCGGGCTGGGCGGGAGCCTCGATCAAGCTGGCCGTAGAGCCCTTCCCCTACCTCAACTTTCCGCCCCGGTACCGCTGGCTAAAAAAATCCCGGTACCATATCTTCACCGCCGAGCGGAGGCTCACCGCGGACGAGTCCCTGCGCCTGACCGAGGAGGCCTGCCGGAAGACCTCCTCGGACTTCGTGGTCATTCCGACCATGACCTACGACGGCACGGACCTCGAAGGCTGGGGCCGGCTGGCCCGACGCTTCGTGGACGCCGGGGCTCGGATCGTGGAGCTCAACCTCTGCTGCCCAAACATGTCCTTCAACCTCTCCTCCACGGGAGCGTCCACCACCAAGCACACCGGCGCCAGCCTGGGGAACGACATGGAGGAGATGCCCAAGGTGGTCCGGGTCGTGAGCGAGGCGGCGGGGGTTCCGGTCATCGCCAAGTTCTCCGCGGACGGGAACCTGGCCCCCCTGGCCGGGCGAACCGCCGTGCGGGCGGGGGCCGCGGCGATCGGGCACAACGGCAACCTCCTGGGAATCCCGGACATCGACATCCGCGACCCACTGAAGGGGATCTACCGCCTGCAGGACCAGATCACCCTGGGCTGCATGTCCGGGCCCGCGATCCGGCCCCTGGCCCTGCGTACGACCTACCAGATGCGCCAGGCCGCGGGTCCCGACGCCGTCCTGATCAGCTCCGGCGGGGCGACGGACCTGGCCAGCTCGGTGGAGCACCTCCTGGTGGGGGCGGACGCCGTGTGGATCTGCACCCAGACCATGCTCCGGGGCTTCGACTGGCTGCCGAGGATGCTGGACCAGTTCACGGCCTACATGCGGGACATGGGCTTCGTCCGGCTCGCGGACCTCCGCGGCCTTCTGTCGCGGAACCTGGCCTCGGCCGGGGAGCTCACCGTACACGAGGGTCGGGCCGTCCTGGACGAGGGGAAGTGCAGCGCCTGCGGGGCCTGCTGGAACATCGGCCACTGCTGCGCTATCTCCGGCGCGGGAGGAAGGACCGCCTATGATCCAACGCTCTGCCGGGCCTGTTCCACCTGCGTGGACCTCTGCCCGACCGGGGCCTTCCGCGTGGTAAGGTCGGACGGGGCCGAGGAGCCGGTGACCTAGGAGGACTCCCGCGGCGCTCACGTCCTCGGCCCCCCGTCCCCGATCCGTTGACGCCCGCTTCCATCCTCGGGATGATGTACCCATGCCGGACATCAACGACTGCGCCGCCCTCGTGGAAAACGCCTCCCGGGTTGTGGTTGGAAAGAGGCGGGCCCTGGAGCTCATGACCATCGCCCTCCTGGCGGAAGGGCACGTCCTCCTGGAGGACGTGCCGGGCCTGGGCAAGACGATCATGGCCAAGGCCCTGGCGGCCAGCATGGGGGGAGTCTTCCGTCGGATCCAGTTCACCCCGGACCTCCTGCCCTCGGACGTGACGGGCTTCTCGGTCTACGACCAGAAGTCCGGGGACTTCGTCTTCCATCCCGGCCCGGTCATGGCCAACGTTCTTTTGGCGGACGAGATCAACCGCACCATCCCCCGGACCCAGGCCAGCCTCCTGGAGAGCATGAGCGAGTTCCAGGCCACCGTGGACGGGAGCACCCGGGTCCTGCCCCGGCCCTTCTTCGTGATCGCCACCCAGAACCCCATCGAGATGGACGGGACCTTCCCCCTCCCGGAGGCCCAGTTGGACCGCTTCCTCATGAAGATCGACCTGGGCTACCCGACGATGGAGGAGGAGCTGGACATCCTGGAACGCTTCCGGAAGGCGGACCCCATCCCGGAGCTCCGGGCCGTGACGACCCCGGAACGGGTCCGGGAACTCCAGGCCTTCCGGGGCGATATCCGGGTCGCCCCGCCGATCCGGCGCTACATCGCGGAGCTGGCCGCGGCTACCCGGGCCCACCCCCGGGTCCGGTACGGGGCCAGCCCCCGGGGCTCCCTGGGGCTCCTGAAAGCCGCCCAGGCCTCCGCCCTCCTGAACGGCCGGGACTACGCGGTCCCGGACGACGTGAAGATCCTGGCATTGCCGGTCCTGGCCCACCGGCTGATCCTCCGCCACGAGGAGCGGGCCAAGGGGGCTTCCGCCGCGGCGGTCATGGCGGAGATCCTCGCGGGGGTTTCGGCCCCCTCCCCGGCGGGCTGATCGGGCCATGGCCGAGGAAAGCCGCACCCCGTACCTCGGAAGCCTCTTCGGCACGGGGGGCATGGGGATCCTGCTGGCCCTGCTCACCGCCGTCGCCGCGGCGGGCCGGGCCTATCCCCTTGCGCGGCTCTCCGCGGTCGTCCTGATCCTGATGCTCGCCCTGAGGGCCTGGACCCGGATCGGCTCCGCCCGCCTTTCCGCCTCCTTCGAACTGGGTAACCGCAGGCTCTTCGCGGGGGAGTCCTCGGAGCTCGGCGCCGAGATAGTCAACCGTTCCCCCCTGGCCCTGCGCCTTCGCCTCGAGTTGCCCAAGCCCGCGGGGATCGAGGCGACCCGGGCCTCGTGCCTCACGGCGGAGACGAGCCTCCTGCCCTTCGAGCGCCGGCGAGGTTCCTGGGCCTTCACCGCGGCCCGGCGTGGGATCCACAGCCTCGGGCCGGTCCGACTGAGCGCCGGAGACCCCCTGGGACTCTTCACCCGGGAACGGGAGCTCCCTTTCCCGGACGAACTCGTGGTCTTTCCCCGGATCCTCCCCCTCGCCCTGCCGGATCTCCCCTTCCGGGAGTATTTCGGGATACGGGCCGCCCGGGGGATCGTGGAGGACCCCGCCTGGTACGAGGGCACCCGGGAATACTCGGGGAACCGGCCCGCCCGGAACATCCACTGGAAGGCCAGCGCTCGGCTGGCCGCGCTCCAGGAGAAGATCTTCCAGCCCACCTCCCACCGCAAGGTCTTCCTCCTGGTGGAGGGCGAGCTCTTCGAGAGGGCCGGGGACGGCGAGGGCTTCGAGCGGGCCCTACAGATCGCGGGGTCCCTGGCTTCCCTGCTTTCCGAGTCGGGAGCCTCCTTCGCCCTGGCCACGGACCGGGCCGTGAGGGACTTCCCCGCCGCCCTGGACCTTGGCCGGGGACCGGAGCACCTGGGAGCCGTCCTGGAGCTCCTGGCCCGGTGCGGGATCGAGAGGGGCCGGGACTTCCGATCCCTCCTTGCCGGGACGGTGCCCGGAAACACGGGATTCCTCGTCCTGGCCCGATCCCCCGGGGGAGGGGCCGGGGCCGCCTTGGCCGGTACCGCGGGAAGGCGGGATCCCGTCCTTTTCTTGTATGCCGAGCCGGCGGGCGGAGGAGAACCGGAAAGCACGACCCCGGCGGATCACCGGGCACCGCCCGCGGATCGGGCGGCCCCGGCCGGGATATCCCTCAGGTTTACGGACCTCTTGCCTCCCGAGGACAATGAGTCATGAGGGCCGCCGAACCCTTCCTGGCCCTGACGGAGGGCTTGAAGGTCCACTTCCTGGTCTCCGCCGCCTGTCTGGCCGCGGGGCTTCCCACGCCCCCCGCGTCATCGGCCGCGATCCTCTTCCTGGCCTACGGTACGGGGCGGATCCTGGGATCCCTGGGCGGACCCGTCCTGTTCCACGCCCTGGCCCGGCTGGCCGCCTTCTCCGCGGCCTTCTTGGGATTCTCCGTTTTCGCGGAGTATCCGTCCCTTCCCGAGCTCTCCTCGGCCCTTGCGGCCGGGACGGGCTGGGTCCGTCCGGCGGCCGCCCTGTCCTGCCTGGGGCTCCACTGGATCCGGGGCTCGTGGCTGGAACGGCGGAAGTCGGATCACGCCTTCCATGTCGCCCGCTTCGACGAGGGGATCGGGGTCTTCCTGGTCGTACTCTCGATCGCCGCCCTGGTCGGCGGGGAACTCGGCCGTCCCGCCGCCGCAGCCTTGCCCTTCCTTGCCTTCTCCATCCTCGGCCTCGGACTGGCCCGGAGGGAGGGGGACGATCCCGGGGCCTTCTCCCGGCGTTCGGCCCTGGCCTCCCTGCTGGCCGTATCCGCCCTGTTCCTGGGCGCCGCGGCCGGGATCGCCCTCCTGATGCCCCTGTTGACGGAGCCCGCCGCCCGTGCGGGTGAAGCCCTCGCGGAGGCCGCTCCGGCCGTACTTCGGCTCATAGGCCGACTACTGGGGCGGATCTACAGGCTCGAGACCGCGGCGCCCCGCCTTTCCGAGGGGGGATCGGGGATTCTTCCCGGGGAGGCCGGGGATCCCGAGGGGGGGACCCTCACCGGCATCTTCGTCGCCGTCCTGGGGGGGATCGCCGCCCTATCGGCCGCGGCCCTCGTCGTCGCGGTCCTGGTCCACCTAGTCCGGCGCCTCGCCTCCCCCGCGGAGCGGAGAAACCGTCCCCCGGACCTGTCCTTCCTGGCCCGCTGGCTTTCGGGAATCCCGGCGGCCCTGCGGCGGGCCCTGGCTCGCCTCGGTACCCTCCGGTCCCGCCGAACCTCGAGCCCGGCCTTGAAGGCCTACGCCCGCCTCGTATCCGTCGGGCGTCTGGTCGGGCTGGCGCGGAACCGGGCTGAGACCCCCCGGGAGTACGCCCGGCGCCTGGCCGCGGTGTTCCCCCGAAACGCCGCCGAGGCGGAATTCGTCGTGGACCGCATGGAGAGGGAGGTTTACGGCGGGAAGCCCCGGGATCCGGATGCGGATCGTCGGCTGGCCGCGGCGCGCCGGGGAACGAGGGTCCGCGGCTACCTCATGGAACGCCTGGGTTCGGCCAGGGACTCGAGGTCGCCGGGCCTGAACTCGACGACCGGCGCCCGGTCCTCGATTCGCTCCCGGATGGACGATAGGTAATCCGCCCGGTCTTCGAGCTCTTCGGGTTCCCAGTGCTTGTACCGGTACGAGTAGGCGAGGAGCTCGTTCACGTACAGGAAAAGCGGGAGATCCGCCAGCAGGGACGGCGAATCCGTCCGCTCCTCCCGGTAGCCCTCGAGGATCCGGGACAGCCAGTCCATGGCACAATCGCGGCGTAGGGCGGTCCGGGACCGGGGCATGGGCAGACAGTTGAAGAGGGCCGTGGCCAGGTCCATTGAGAACCATGTGAATCGGCACGCGTCGAAATCGATGAGGGTGAGCCGTTCCCCCTCCGCCAGGAAGTTGCCGTGGTGGAAATCCCCGTGCACGATGCCGTACTCCCGAGGCTCCGCGGGAAGGGATTCCAGCAGCAAGACGGTCTCGTCGAAGCGCCGATGTACGGCCTCCTGGGACGCCGGAACGAAGAGCCGGGAACGGAGGTGATCGTCCCCCCGCCAGTCGGGCCTCCGGGCCCCCGGCCGGGGACGGAAACCCGGAGCCAGCCGATGGGTCATTCCGAGCAGTCGGCCCCACTCGCGCAGTACCCCGGGCGGGAAGACGGTGAGATCGTCGTCGGGAAACATGCTTCCCTCGGCGAACTCGAAGCAGTACGCGAGGAACGAGCGGTCCCCGTCTATGGGGATCTCCTCGACGTCCGCCCCCGTGAGGGAGGGTAGGCTCCGAGCCGCGGGCACCCGGTTGGCGGCGAGATACCGCACGTAGTCCACCTCGGCCTCGAGCTCCGCCCTGCTGGCCCCCATGATCGGCCCCGGATCCCGAAGCCCCGGGGTGATCTTGAGGATCCCCCGAACACGGCCCTTGCCGTCCCGACGCTCGCCGGCGAACACGTAGGCCGAGCCCTCCAGCTCCTCCAGGGAGTCCCCGTCCATTCCGAACCGGTCCGCCGCCTCGCGGCGGATGCGGTCGTCGAAGAGGTCCATGACCGCGCGAATGGGATTGCCTTCTGTCTTCACCGGTTCCTCCCGGAGGCCGGACGCAGGAAGGTCAGCTCTTCCATTCTTTCGGGAACTTCACCGTGAAGACCGAACCGCCCTCGGACGCCGCCGTGAAGGACCCGCCCACCTGCTTGGCCAGCATATCCACCAGGACCAGTCCGAGGCCTTCCGAGGACCCGATGGTGAATCCCTCCGGAAGTCCTTTCCCGTCGTCCCGGACCTCCAGGACCGCCGAGGGTCCCTCCGCGCGGAGGGATACCCGGACCGTGCCCGACCGACCCTCCGGGAAGGCGTGCTTGAGGCAGTCCGAGGCCAGCTCGTTGGCGATGATGCCCAGGGGGATCGCCCTTCGCACGTCGATGCGCAGCTCCTGAGCTTCCAGGTTCAGCCGCACTCCGCGCTCCCGCGCGGCCTGGCCGGAAAAGAGCGTCTCGACCACGGCCTTCAGGTACAGGTCGAGGTCGACGTGGTCGGTTTGGCCGGATTGGAAGAGGTGCTCGTACAGGGAGGCTATGGCGGAGATGCGTCCTTCCAGCCCCTCCAAAACCGCCGACGCCCCGGGATCCTCCACTCGGGAAGCTTCCAGGCTCACCAGGCTCGCGATCACGGAGATGCTGTTCTTGATGCGGTGCTGGAGTTCCCGGAAAAGCACCTCCTTCTCCCGGAGCGCCCGCTCCAGGTCCGCCTCGGTCCGTCGCTGCTGGAGGAGGATGAGCCCCAAGCTCCAGCCAATCAAACCGACGTGGGACACGATGTAGGTAGCCAGGTTCATGGCGGAGGGGGAAAAGATCGATGCCGGCGAGACGAACACCGTGACCAGGGCTCGGGCGGCGAAAAAACCCGCCATGGCCAGAAAGGTTCCGGTAAGGTAGACGGTCAGGGGCTCCCGTTTCCAGGACTTGGAAATCAGGACCAGGATCGCGGCCTCGATATAGAACGCCGAGATGGCCGCGGAGAACAGGATGATCCGCACGGTGGTGGAAGGCAGGACGAACGTGAAGACGACCGCCGCCGCGGAATAGAGCAGCCAGGCCGACGCGTATCGGGGGAGGGCCGGGTTTATTGCCGTCAGGCGGCGTATACCGACCAGGATGAGCAACTGGCCCAGGATGATCGCGGAATTGGCGAAGACCACGCTGAACCAGGGACCGACGATCCCCTGGGTCATGAGCCCCAGGACCCCCAGGACGTGAACCGTCGTGCCGGCTCCCCAGAAAAGGGAGGGCCGCCCGGCTCCTCCATCGGTTCTTTTTCGAAAGATCCCCGACGCGAAGAACAGCAGGCTGCATTCCACCCCGCTGATGAGCATCAGCAGGGCGATCGTACGTGGATCCATCGGCATTCCCCTCGAATATCTCCGCTCTGTCTATAAAGTATACCTCATTCCGCCCGGGCGCAACCGGAAACGCCGGATGCAGGCCGAAGTCTACGGCGGCAGGTGTTGACCCGGAACAGGATAAAACGAAGCGCCGCCCGATCGGGCGGCGCTTCCTGGATTCGGGCACAACTAGGGCGGATCCAGCCGTACAATACCCGTACGGTCAAGTCCGGGGTGTCCAATAAGTCGGTTACTTATTGGACACCCCTTGCAGTTTCTAACGTTCTCTTAAGAACGTTAGAAACTGCTACACTAATACCAGCTGTCCAAAAAGCTATCTGAGCTTTTTGGACAGCCCCGCCGGGAAGTCCCGGGGATCCTGGGACTTCGCTAGATGACCCCGACCTTCTTGCCGGCCTTCTCGAAAATGCCGAGGGCTCGGTCCAGCTGGTCCCGGGTATGGGTGGCCATGTAGCTGGTGCGAAGAAGAGCCATGCCCTGGGGCACCGCGGGGGCGATGACCGGGTTGGCGTACACCCCGCCCTCGTAGGCTTCCTTCCAGAAGGCGAAGCACTTCATGTCGTCCCCGATGATCAGGGGGATGATCGGGGTCTGGGTAGCGCCGATGTTGAAGCCCAGCTCCCGGTAGCTCTTCATCATGTACCGGGCGTTCTCCCAGAGGTGCTCCACGTGCTCCGGCTCGTTCTCCATGATGTCCAGGGCCGCCATGGCGGCCATCACGTTGGGGGCGGGCAGGGAGGCGGAGAAGATGAAGGACCGGGCCATGTGCTTCACGTAGTCGATGATGTCCGCGTCGCCCACGACGAAGCCGCCCAGGGACGCGAAGCTCTTGGAGAAGGTTCCCATGGTCAGGTCCACGTCGCCGTACTGGTTGAAGTGGGCCGCGGTTCCCCTGCCCCCGCCCAGGACTCCGATGGAGTGGGCGTCGTCCACGTATAGGCGGGCGCCGTATTTCTTGCAGAGGGGTCCCAGCCGGGGCAGGTCCACGATGTCGCCGCCCATGGAGAAGACCCCGTCCACCACGACCAGGACTCCGTTCTCCTCGGGAATCTTCTGGAGGATGCGCTCAAGCTGGTCCAGGTCGCCGTGGACGAAGCGCTTGATCTCCCCGTAGCCCAGGCGGCAGGCGTCCACGATGGAGGCATGGTCGTCCTTGTCGGTGATGACGATGTCGTTGCGGCCGATCAGGCAGGAGATGGTGCCCAGGTTGGTCTGCATCCCCGTGGAGAAGACCAGGGCGGCCTCGCGCTTCATGTAGGCGGCCAGGCGCTTTTCCAGCTCCTCGTGGATACAGAGGGTGCCGTTGATCAGCCGGCTGCCGGTGCAGCTGGTGCCGAAGGTGTCGATGGCCTTCTGGGCCGCGGCCTTGACCTTCGGATGGAAGGTGAGCCCCAGGTAGTTGTTCGAGCCGAGCATGATGACCTTGCGGCCGGACATGGTCACCTCGGTCCCCTCCGTGCCCTGGAGGGGCTGGAAGAACGGGTACAGGCCGAGGGCCATCACCTTCTTGTGCTCGTCGAACTCGCGGCATTTCTTGAGAATGTCCAAGATCGCTCCTTCCCGCCTCGCAGTACGCTTCCGCGCGCGGTGACTGGCTCGCCGTGATCCGCGTAGCGCGGCGGGCGATGCCGGGTTGTGGACGGGGTTCCGGAGCTTCGGAACCGCCGTCCGTCTGGAGCCGGGTTCCCGACGCTGGGTATCCCGCGCGGGTCCGGCCGGACTGTCCGCCGAAGGCGGTAGTCCCGGTTGCGGTCAAATTAGGTAAGAATTGTACGCTTCGGCGGGGCGAGGCGTCAAGGTTGCCCTCCGTCCCCGCCTCCCGGCATTCTGCGAAATGTCGACGAAGCCCGAGGGCTTCGTTGCCGAACGGGGTGTCCAATAAGTAACCGACTTATTGGACACCCCGTTCGCGCACCAGGTAGATGCCCGGCAGGGAAGCCAGGGTCACCGCACCCTTTACGGCCACGTTGAACCAGAAGATCTGCCAAACTTGTGGCGCGGGCATTCCGAAGCCCCAGCCGAAGGCAAGCCAGGAAAAGATCAGGCTGTCCACGGGCACGCTGGCCGCGTTGGACACCAGGACCCGGGTCCACTGGAAGCGCGAGGTGACCCGGGATGTCCACAGGTGGTAGACCTCGGTATCGATCAGTTCGCTGACAACCTCCGCGGCTATACTGGCCAGGACGATCGTCCAGGCCGGGGCCAGGACCCGTGCGAAGGCGTCGTTCACGGTGACGTTCGCCCCTTCCCAGGCGGACCAGGCCGCGTCCGCGGGCAGGACGCTGACCAGCCATAAAAATCCGGCCATGGCCAGGTTGATCCCGGCGGCCAGGACGATGACGGTTCGGGCCGCGGACTTCCCGAGGCGCTTGTGGATCATGTCCCGGACCGTGAAGGTTATAGGATAGATGAACGTGCCGGCGTCCACGGCCAATCCGCCCACCACGGCGATCTTGAGGCTGGCGATGTCCGCAAGCATCTGGGCGGCAACGTAGACGCCAGCTAGAAGGGTCGCCGCACGTACAAGGGATCGTTGTACGCCGGATCCCGGCGTTAAGGTCTCAATCATGATCGCGGCTCCCGGAACGGTGGACAGTGGTCGGTGGACGGTGAACGGCGTGGTTGCAGCGCACGGCCGCAGCCCACGCCGGGGCGTAGACGGCGCCGGCGGCCG
>Ga0116153_10000176_pt1 | contig 99185 bp, 75 predicted proteins | sample AD_UKC028_MetaG_FD_89896 | JGI IMG/M metagenome (GOLD analysis project Ga0116153, IMG submission 89896) | Active sludge microbial communities of municipal wastewater-treating anaerobic digesters from USA - AD_UKC028_MetaG | ecosystem: Engineered > Bioreactor > Anaerobic > Digestate | place: USA...
GCCATCATCGCGAAAGTTCTTATTGAATATTGATTACTGGTTAACCAGTAATCAATATTCAATAAGAACTTTCGCGATGATGGCATCCCAGATGTAATTTGACGGGCAGTTCAAAACGTCGTTATCCGGGCTATAGCTTTCCCAGAAGTTGTGGTTCTTTGACAGCTGTGTCTTAACCGCCAGCAGCATTTTATCAGCAAGTTCCCCGGCAAGCTCGTCGTAACCGTAGTTCTTCAGGCCCTCGAAGACCATGTAGTCCCACAGCAACCACACCGGCCCGTTCCATTTGCAGCAGTAATCCACGTACGGACTGTACCACTCGTCATCCGCTGCAAGGGTTGGAACGCCATATTTCCGCCAGAATTTAGTGGTATCGGTAAGTGTCTTCACCAGCTCTCCGGCTCTTTCTTCCGAGACAGCCTCTGCCCACAGCGGCAGGAATCCTATGATCTCCTGCCGTTTCAGATCCCGTCCCATGAAATTGAATGAATGGTCCACCCGGTTTACACTGTAAAAAAACCGGCTCTCCTCATCCCACATGATCTCATTGATCTTCTGGCTTATCCGGTCAGCATACTCCCTCCAATATTTCTCCTTTCTCCTTTCTCCTCTCTCCTCTCTCCTCTCATCGAGCACCGCCGCCATCCCTGCCAGACACCGCATCTCTTTCACAACCATAAGACTCAGATCGAGGCATTCCAGTTCATCCGAGATATCTTCCTTATCCACATCAAGGTAGCGTTCTGCCGAGACCTGGAACACAGCGTTGTACCAGTCCCGCACATTCTCGATGATGCCATAGGGTCCCCATTCGAAAAGACTATCGTGGTCGAAATCGCGGTTATTGATCAGCCAGTCGACGTATTTCACACCGCTTTCGTACGCATCTTCCAGAAACTGACGATCCTTGCTCACCTGATAGATCTCCCAGTTGATCCATGAGAAGAACGGAGCCGAGGTGGTGGACATCGTATCCTGCCATATGGCGCTGTAATGCGGGTATTCCTGCCGCCCGCGCGGGCCGTGCCGGTAAGCGATCAGTCCATCGTCGCGCTGCTGCTCCATGTAGACGCGCTGGGATCCTTCGGCGGATGGCGGATCCAGGTAAACGTAGGCCAGCATGCTCAGGGATTCGTGCAGTACCTGGTGCCCATGGCCCCAGCCCCAGAGCGGCTCACGGGAGAACGCATAGGAGTTGTACTTAGTCTGCCCGGCGGGAGGAACCATGCAGCCTCTGACGAGGTTAAATGCACTAAGATATACCAGCTTGTCTTCCTCATCCTTAAAGGAAATTCTGGGAATGCCGCTGAACAACTCCGTATTTTTCTGAAAAAAATAGACAAGGTCCTGTTGTTTGAGCATCTCCACCTCATTGACCAGCCCTGTAAATTCCTCGTCCTCGCCCTGAATACCCCGAATATAACGAAGTTGCTTTTCTCCGCCCGGCTGCAGCAGGAATTTGCAATGAAGGGCTACAAAATCTGTGTATCCGGAACCTTTACGGTTGAGGGAATCCGGCCGGTTCCCGGAATAGTAATCCGTTTTGATCGTATTGTAAAATTCGCCCATGGATCCCGGGTATCCTCCATAAGAGTATACCGTGTCGTTTACCGTAAAGAAATCGTTCATGCGGGTGGGATATCCATAATTCACCCGGAGGTTGCTGATCAGACGTTTTGGACTCTCATCATGATACAGCTTATAACCGTTATGTTCTTTATCAAACAGCAGGATCTGCAGCGAATCGTTGCCCAGCTCGATGACGGGATATACTTCCACCTGGTGGGGGACCTGCGACAGGTTCTGGATCTGCATATCAACCAGCGCACATCGGGAACTGTAGACCATAAATGTTTCCCTGACCAGAATCCCTTCAAAAGGCTGATATTCAATAAGTGCCATATCAGGAAAGGAGTATTGGACAAATGGTTTTCGGTGGTATTCACCTATGTTACGAACCACTACCTGATCCATTTTAAATAGTGAGAACATGCGTCCGGCCTGGTCGGAGGAGTAATTTAACGGCATGCAATCGCTATAATAATCCATTTTATATCCTTTGTCCCCATAAAGTCGTGACCGTTCCATGGCGGCTGTATAGGTAGTAAAAAGCGGATCGTCCGCCTCTGCGCTGATCCTAAGGTAATCTTCATGGGAAGAGGAGGTTTTGTTGCACGAAGAAACGAGAATCACGGACAGGATCAGGAGGGAAATTGTACATGAAAAAGTATTCATCAGTATAACTATTTTTGGCTAAGTTACTAAAATCGCCTATATTTGATGTGGCCAAAGCTTCACAGGAATGCATAAAAAGCTGCTGAAGTTCATCATCATCCTTTTCTTTTCCTTCACCATGTACGGCTTTTCACGGCCGGCCACGGAAGAGGATGAGACCTCAAAATGGCGGCAGCGTGAAGGGATCGAACTGACGCTGGATTATGTGCCGGTGTCGGCGTTCGTATATTCGGCTATCTGTCACGACAATACGCTCACAGAGCTTTACGGCAAGCCTGAAATTGTGGATTATCATGACTCGAACGGAGATGGATATTCCTGTCATCTTCAATTCATGACCCGGGGAGGTGGTCGCGTTGCGCTCAATTTTATCTGGGAGAAACCCTATCCGGATTATTATGTTCCTGAACGAACCTGGATCGTAGGCACATAGGCACATAGTTCAAGGATGAAATCCGAACTCCATCGGAGTTCCATGTTTGTAGCTCAATAAGAAAATATTTTAACCATCACCGGTAAATGGTCCGAGGGGTAGACGCCGTCGGTGTTATCGGTGATGATCTGGTGGGAGAGGACCTCCCTGAAATTCCTAATGAAAATATAATCAATGATCTCACCAGGTTCACCTACGAAATCGAATCCTATGTATGTATAGGCAGGACCTTCTGCAAAAGTAGCCTTATGCCGTGTATCCGTTAAATGAAAATCATCCGATTCGCTGGTCAGGATAGAATAAGGTCCCTCGGACTCTCTCATGTTAAAATCGCCCGTAACGATCACAGGGTAATCGCCGGCAATTTCCTGTATCTTTTCCACCAGGTACGTCGCACTTTGCAATCGGGCCGTATCTCCCATATGATCAAAGTGGGTGTTGAAATGGAAAAGAACCTTGCCCGAGTTTCGGTCCTTCAGTTTCACCCAGGTTACCACCCTCGGGCAGGCTGCATCCCAACCCATTGAGCCTGGGATCTCCGGTGTTTCGGAGAGCCAGAAGGTAGCTCCATCCAGGAGTTCGAACCGTTCATCGCGGTAATAAATGGCGGAGAATTCCCCTTTCGCAATCCCATCGTCGCGTCCGGACCCAAACCACGAATATCGCCCCAGGCCATCATTGATGTCATGGATCTGGTCTATTAATGCTTCCTGTACACCAAATAAATCGGGATTGTAGTTACTGATCAGGTCGATGAGTGCCTGCCTGCGGTTGGGCCATGCGTTAGGACCGTCGTCGGGATTATTGAACCGGATGTTGTAGGTCATGACGGTCACCGGCAATTCAACCGGTTGATCGGATGCCATCTCCATTTGCTGATTGAGCTTCGCTCTGTCCTCTATACGTTGCTTCAGGATCTCCACGTAGTCCTGCGTCACTATTTTGTAAGGTTGAAGCGAGTCAGAACGTTTTGCCCAGTAGAGTGACACCTCAAGGTTGTCCTCCATTTCACACGCTACTGCCATGTTCAGGCTTGCCATGGCCGCCACTGGGATTTTGGGATTGCTGGATTCCTGGTTCCATAAACGGGCAGCAGACAGCCAGTCTCCCTTTTCGGCAAATTCCTGCGCCTGTTTGGAAAGATTCCCTGACCAGGTATAATATTTTCGTGTGACGGTTTCCCACAGGGGCGTGATCCGGAGGGCATACTCCTGCCCGCTCCAGTAACAGGCGTCCAGTGCCTGCCGCGTTCTACCCGAACCAATCCCGAAGATCAGATTCAGGTAATCGCTCTCATCCAGGCTGTAACTCGGAACCGCGGAAGTATAATTGTCAAGGATGGCCATCTCGACCGGATCGTATATTTTCCAGTGGTTGGTGACCTTGATCATGCCCTGGAATTCCCAATCAAGCTCCTCTTTCAGGGCTAAATGCACCTCGTCGACAATATCCATGAATTTGACCGTCACCAGCGCATCCAGCACGCTATCGTGGCACACCTGCCTGATCTGTTCCCATCCCGAAAGGCCAAGGTAATCCAGCGTGTCTTCCCCGATACCTGGAAATGAGTTGATATCCATGTACCGGAAGCGGGGAGAATAATCCAGTCCATTCCTGAAACCGTCAAGGACCGCATAGGTGATATCCGATGGAAACAGGTTGATGTCTTCAAGATAACCAGTAGTTTTTATATTCAGCATCGTGTCAGGTCCTTCCCTGTACGGAGGGATGACAATGCCAAGAACCTTCACACCAGGCGGAAATGTTTTTTCCGCAGGTACAAGCACCTCCATCTCCACCGGATGCAAAGTGACGCAACTGGCCAGGGTCAGAAGTAATAATCCTAATAAGCTTATTTGTAGATATTTAAAGAAATTAAAAATGTTCATTTTCTGTCTTTCTTTTACTCTACCTTTACATGAGGCTGTGCAATGATCGAGTCTATCGATGGATTACGCGGAGGATCCAAAATTAATTTCAATTTTATTACCGCCCAAGATTTTTCTAAAATTAGTTTTCCATTCATTGAACAGGAGTAGTTGAAGAGAATTAAAAAAAATGGAATTTTGTTCCCGGATTTTGTATGTTGTAATTTGGAATTTATTTGGAATCTGGGATTTGGGATTTTGAGATTCTAACTGCTCAAAATGATGAATTACGAAGTATTCCCCGAATTGAAACACTGCACGCTCTGTCCGCGTAACTGCGGTGCTGACCGTTACTCGCGAAAGCTGGGCTACTGCAATTCAGACGCCTCTTACCTGATCAGCTCCATTTGCATTCATCGCGGGGAAGAACCGGCTATCTCTGGCAACAATGGGATCTGCAATATTTTTTTCGGGCATTGCAACCTGCGTTGCATTTACTGCCAGAACCACCAGATCAGCGACAAGAATGCCGACATATCCGGTTATGGATACGATATTGATCCGGTCATCCATGATATTATCCGTATCCTTGACCGCGGGATCGTCAATGTTAGCTTTGTCTCTCCCAGCCATTTTCTTCCCCATGTCAGGGCCATTATCGCAGCCCTGAAGGCTCGAGGTTATCATCCCATTTTTGTCTATAACACCAATGCTTACGACAGGGTGGAGGAGATCCGAAAGCTGGAAGGGCTCATTGATGTGTATCTTCCTGATTTTAAGTATGTTGACTCCTCACTGGCAAACACATACTCTGACGCAGGGGATTATCCTGACATTGCTCTGAAAGCCATTTCGGAAATGTACCGGCAAGTGGGCTCCACACTGATACCAGGCCCTGCCGGAGCGGCGGAGCGTGGGATGATCATCCGGCATCTGGTGCTGCCGGGTCACGTGCAGAACAGCCTCGGTGTGCTGGAACAGATCGCAGAGCATATCTCTCCGAATGTGCATATTTCCCTTATGTCGCAGTATTATCCGACCTCGGAGGTGGAAGATCACTCCTTGCTTGGCCGGACGATCAGCCGGATGGAATATGACCTGGTGATCCAAAAAATGGAGTCACTGGAAATGAACAAAGGCTGGATACAGGAACTCTCCAGCACACATTCCTTCAGACCTGATTTCCGGAAGGAGAAGCCGTTTGGGGAGGAATAGCAGGATTTAATATCCAACATACGAACATACGAAGTAGAAGGCGAAGTGAAAGTTGAAGGGGAATTATGATTAGAAGGAGGAATTCAGATTTCTTCATTTTAATCGAGAATCTACTTCGCCTTTCAATTTTACTTCAACTTCGTATGTTCGTATGTTGGATATTCGATTATATGTTCGTATGTTGGAAATTAAAATCAATTCATTAGTATTCCTGCTTATTCTGCGAGTTGTTCCATTCCTCAAAGATATGTAACGCCTCGTCACGGAGGATTTGTCTGACTTCCGTTTTTTGTTCGGGGTAGGGGAGGGCAATCTGTTCGTAGAATGCGATATCATCGAAGCCGGCGCTGTGGGCGTCTTCCCCCGAGGCAGCGTAATAGATGCGCGGGATGCGGGCCCAGTAAATGGCACCCATGCACATGGGGCAGGGTTCGCAGCTGGTGAAGAGTTCGCAGTCGTCGAGGTGGAAAGTGCCGAGGGAGGTGCAGGCCTGACGGATGGCAACGATCTCACCATGTGCCGTAGGATCATTGGTACGGACCACGGCGTTGGCGGCACGGGCAATGATGGCGCCGTCTTTGACAATGACGGCGCCAAAGGGTCCGCCTTTGCCTTTTTGAATGTTTTCTTTTGCCAGGCGAAGCGCCTCGCGCATATATTCATTGATCTTTTCGTTCATGATGCGAAAATAGTAATTAATTAGTTTAGAGGTTAAGGTTAGGAGGCCGGTTTGGTTTAAGGGTTAAGATAATAGTTTCTCACCCTAAACCTAACCCTTAAACAAGACTAGTATCTTAACCTTAACCCTTTAACTCAAATATTACAGCTTAGATTTCATTTTCGTCCAACTTTCCGACAGCTTATAAAGTTGTCTACCTGATACATCATAGGTACTGACCAATTTTGAGATTAAAAGATTATCGATATGATAAATATCTCTAGCTTGTTCCAGGCTAACAATCATTTCATTGCACTCACCCATCGCATCGTCAATATATTTTTGGAAACCAGCCTTCTGGTGTCTTTTACCATAACCTTCAGCAATTAACCTCGGTATAGCTTTGCATGCTCGTCTTATTTGATCCGTCAAGTCATATTTTTCAATATCAGGGATTTTGGGAATGACCTTTTGCATTACTTCAAGCATTGCACTATAAGTATTCTGGTAAACCGTCAGATCCCTGAAACTCCTGATAGAATGTTGGTCGTTATCCATAATTGATCTTTTATTAAGTTTAGAGGTAAAGGTAAAGATGCCGGTTTGGTTAAGGGATTAAGATAAGAGTAAAATCCACTAAACCTTACCTCTAAACTAAACGAGCCTCTTTACCCTTACCCCTAAACTAACAATTAATCCCCAAACCCCTTTAAATGTTACCCTCTTTTGATAAGAAATTATCTAAAACCTTCAAGATAACATCACATACTTCCCGAATCTGATCCTCTTGTATGATCAAAGGCGGTGCGATGCGGAACGCACTGGGACGGAAAAGAAACTGGTCCACCACCAATCCATTCTCCGCTAAAAGATGAACCACCCTATTGGCTGTCTCCTCATTCTCAAATTCCACCGCCATCATCAATCCCCTGAACCTGATCTCCCGTATTAACGGATGATCTTTCAGGAGCTGATAAAATAGCTCCCCTTTGGCATGCGCCTGTGGGATGAGATCACCGGATGTGAGCACCTCCAGGCTGGCCAGCGCGGCTGCACAGCATACCGGGTGCCCTCCGAAAGTGGTAATATGACCCAGCTCCGGATCGCAGGCAAGTGAATTCATGATCTCCTTTGATGAAATGAACGCACCGATGGGCATCCCTCCACCCATGCTCTTTGCCAGGCAAAGGATATCGGGCACAGCCTGTTCATGCTCAAAGCAAAACAATTTACCCGTACGTCCAAACGCCATCTGGATCTCATCGTAGACCAAAAGAGCACCCGCCTGATGACACTTTTTCCTGAGCACCTGCAGAAAGCCGGGCTCGGGCAGGATGATTCCTGCCTCTGCCTGTATGGGCTCCACCACTATGCAGGCGGTTCTTTGAGAAATGTTTTCGAGGTCACTGAATGAGTTGTAGTTCAGCAGCCGGATATCAGGCAACAGCGGCCGGAATGCGTTCTTTAGTGCTTCGTGGCCCAGGATGCTCAGTGCGCCCTGCGTACCACCGTGATATGCATTTTGAAAGGCAATGATCTCTGCCCGTCCGGTATACCGCTTGGCGAGTTTCATGGCACCTTCGATGGCTTCGCTGCCGGAATTGACGAAGAAGCAGGACTGCAGGTTATCAGGCAGTAGTCCGGCAAGGCGGGCGGCTAACCTGACCTGAGGTGTCTGTATATATTTTCCGTACACCATCAGGTGCATGTACTTCTGAAGCTGTTCTTCAACCGCTTTTATCACCCTCGGGTGTCTGTGTCCGATATTGCTCACGGCAATTCCGGAGACAAGGTCAATGTACCTCTTGCCATATCTATCATATAAATAAATGCCCTCGGCCCGTTCGATCTCCAGGGCAAGCGGTTTGCGGGAGGGCAGGGCCAGATGACGGAAAAATAATTCGCGCTGGGATGACATGCTCTAAAAATTGAATTCAGACTGAATAGCAGATTAAAAGTATATTATTTTTATCAATGAATGGCTCTGTCCATAATATCTTTATTTGCAATTTCGACGTTATAAACGCCATCAAATGAATCGTGGAATCATTTACCAGACACTTCGATCTGTATCCGATGGACATTCGCCGCAATCGTATGAAGGAATTCTGTACTTTTGATGATTCATTGTAAAACATCTGTAACTTTCAATCAATGACAGATCAGCTTTGCTCCATCTCTCCGGAAGGCAATAAATATACGCTTCCAACAGCTAGTGATTATCAGAACGAACTTGAGCGAATCGATCAACTGGCAGGCATTGCCCGTCAGGATAATAAGGAAATCGTAGTGGTGATGGGGCTTGGATTTGTGGGTGTGGTCATGGCTGCCATCGTTGCAGATACTAAGGATCAGCAGGGCAAACCTACTAAATTTGTGATGGGTTGTCAGCGGCCATCTACGCGTTCTTACTGGAAGATCCCCCTGTTAAATAAAGGTATTTCTCCGGTAAAGTCAGAAGATCCGGAAGTTGGGGAACTTATACACCGATGTGTCAGCATCAGTAAAACGTTGACTGCAACTTTCAACAATGATTGCCTTCAATATGCCGACTGTGTGGTGGTGGATGTTCAATGTGATTTTTCCAAACAGGAATTAGGCAACATGAGGAGTGGTGAGGTTGACATGAAGGCTCTTGAAGATACCCTGCATATCATTGGTCAGAAGATACGTCCTGAATGTCTGGTTTTGATTGAAACCACTGTTGCTCCAGGGACGACAGAATTCATTGCCTGGCCAATCCTGAAACAGGAGTTTCGACAACGGGGCATTCAGAAGGTTCCTCTTTTGGCGCATAGCTTTGAACGTGTCATGCCTGGACGGAACTATGTTTCCAGCATCCGGGATTTCTGGCGGGTTTGTTCAGGTTGTGATAAGGAATCACGCCAGCGTGTAGAGAAATTTTTGCATGAAGTCTTAAATACTACTGACTTTCCGTTGACCATCATGGAGCGTCCCATTGAATCCGAAACCACTAAGATCGTCGAAAATTCATATCGCGCAACCATTCTGGCATTCATGAATGAATGGAGCCTGTTTGCAGAACGTAATGGGGTGGATTTGATAAAAGTAATCCAGGCGATTAAAATGCGTCCCACACATAGTAATATGATCTTCCCGGGACCCGGCATCGGCGGATATTGCCTTCCAAAGGATGGAGGACTCGGCTACTGGGCGTATGAGCATATTCTGGGTTTTGAAGATGGTGATAAAGTATTCCGGATTACCCCTGCAGCCATCGATATCAACGATACCCGGGCACTGCATGTGGCAAGTCTTACCCAGGATGCTTTACGGAATATGGGTAATCCCATAGCCGGAATGAAGGTCCTGCTTTGCGGTGCGAGCTACAGGCAGGATGTCGGCGATACCAGATACAGCGGAAGTGAACTGGTAGTAAGGAAACTAACTGAAATGAATGCGGAAATCAGTGTGCACGATCCATACGTTGACAACTGGTTTGAATTGGAGAAGCAGGATGAATATCCGGCAACTGGCCATAGCTGGAAACGTTTTTTTCATAACCAGGAAAAATTGAAGAAGATCGTGGTGGAGAAGAACCTTGAAGATGCTGTTAAAGGGATTGATGCCCTTATTCTGGCCGTGCCGCATAAACACTATCTCAACCTCAGCCCTGATGACATCGTTCGCTGGGCAGGACATCCTATTGCTGTTGTTGATGCCTTTGGTATCCTGACGGATACCCAGATCAGACGATATTTTGAACTGGGCTGTGAAGTGAAGGCGTCAGGGCGCGGACATGTGGAAAGGATTCGTATGGAAGTCCGTAATCCTTAGACCCCTGAACGTTTGCCACAGGGATATCAACGGTCAGGTGAATCCTGTACGATCCCTGAGGATATATATTTATGTCACTACCAATGTATTGTACATTATTCCAATGAAAACAGCATTAATCACCGGAATAACAGGCCAGGATGGCGCGTACCTGGCCGAGTACCTGCTGAAAAAGGATTACCTGGTCCACGGCATAAAGCGCAGAAGTTCGCTGTTTAACACCCAGCGCATCGACCACCTCTATCAGGATCCTCATGTGGATGACAAGAATTTCATTCTTCATTACGGCGATATGACCGATTCGACCAATCTTATCCGCATCGTCCAGGAAATCCAGCCTGATGAGATCTATAACCTTGCCGCCCAGTCACATGTACAGGTGAGCTTTGAAACGGCAGAATATACCGCCAATGCGGATGCTCTCGGAACACTCAGAATCCTGGAGGCAATCCGCCTTTTGAACCTGGAAAGGAAAACACGGTTTTACCAGGCGTCCACATCGGAATTGTTTGGTAAGGCGGTGGAGGTGCCCCAGAAGGAGACTACCCCTTTCTATCCAAGAAGCCCATACGGCGTTGCCAAATTATATGCCTACTGGATCACAGTAAACTACAGGGAAGCCTATAAGATCTTTGCCTGCAACGGGATCCTTTTCAACCATGAATCGCCCATCCGTGGTGAGACGTTTGTCACACGAAAGATCACACGTGCAGTAGCACGCATAGCCCTGGGGATGCAGGACAGGTTATTTGTCGGGAACCTTTCGGCCAGACGTGACTGGGGACATGCCAAGGATTTTGTGAAGGCCATGTACCTGATCCTGCAACAAGACGAACCGGATGATTACGTCATTGCTACCGGTGTCACCACGGAGGTAAGGGAATTTGTCAGGATGGCATTCGGGGAAATAGGAATCGAGATCGAGTTTGCCGGTAGTAAAGAGAATGAGAAAGCAAGAGTGGTTAGCTGTCATAATACTGAATATCAACTGGATAAAGGAAGTATAGTCGTCGAGGTCGATAATAAATACTTCCGGCCCACCGAGGTGGATCTCTTGCGGGGTGATCCCACGAAAGCTATGCGGAAACTCGGCTGGAAGCCTGAATACGACCTGAAGGCCCTGGTGAAGGATATGATGGAGGGAGATATGGAGCTGATGAAAAAGGAACTTTTTCTGAAGAGGAACGGGTATGAGGTGATGGGGTACTTTGAATGAGAGGAGAGAGGAGAGAGGAGAGAGGAGAGAGGAGAAAATGATAGTTAATGCTGCGCTCTGAGCGCTGAGCTAATAACACGGAATCCGAAACGCGGAATGCGAAATCTATCGACCGAATAATGAATCACACGAGCAAAATATACGTCGCAGGGCATCGGGGGATGGTTGGGTCTGGAATAGTTCGGTGCCTGATGAAAAAAGGATACACAAACCTTGTGCTGAAAACGCATGCGGAGCTGGACCTTACGGACCAGGGTTCTGTGGCTGATTTTTTTGAGAAGGAGAAGCCGGAATATGTCTTTCTGGCTGCTGCAATGGTTGGAGGGATCATGGCCAACAATACGTACCGGGGGCAATTCATCTATGAAAATCTGGCGATCCAGAATAACATCATCCACCAGAGTTATAAACATGGTGTGAAAAAGCTTCTCTTCCTTGGCAGCAGCTGTATCTATCCCAAATATGCCAGCCAGCCGATCAATGAAGATCAGCTGCTGACCGGACTGCTGGAATATACCAACGAGCCCTATGCCATTGCAAAGATCGCCGGCATCAAGATGTGCGAGTCGTACCATGATCAGTATGGGTGCGATTTTATTTCCGTCATGCCCACCAATCTTTACGGTCCCAACGATGACTATGACCTGGATAACTCTCACGTCCTCCCGGCGCTGATTCGTAAGATCTACCTTGCGAGGTGCCTGGAAAACGGGGATAAGGAGGCGATTAGCAGGGATCTTATCAGTCGGCAGTCAGCAGTCGGCAGTCCGCAGTTGGCTCAGGGCGCAGCATTAAGTCAACGGTCAACGGTCAACGGTCAACCGTCAGCTGAAGAAATCCTCGCGGTGCTCTCAAAATACGGCATCCGGAAGGATCCGCGCGGCGCAGTGACGCTCACTCTTTGGGGCACTGGTTCGCCCAGGCGTGAATTCCTTCACGTGGACGACCTGGCCGGGGCGGTGACGTTCGTCATGGAAAACCTTCATGCAGCCGATATACGTACAGTGATCAGGAATAGTGACGGCCACCCGGAAGCTGTGATCAGCCACCTGAATATTGGCAGCGGTACGGATCTTACCATCAAAGAACTGGCTTTCATGGTAAAGGACATCGCCGGATTCAGGGGAGAGATACTTTTTGATCACTTAAAGCCCGACGGCACACCACGGAAGCTCATGGATGTCAATAAGATAAACGATCTCGGCTGGCATGCTTCCATAGATCTTAAGAAGGGAATAGATGAAGTGTTTAATGACTATATAAGTTTTGATTTTTGAAATTTACTTTTTGTTTTTTGATCTTCTATGAAGGATAACGTTGTCATCATCACGGGAGCATCTTCGGGTATCGGTTATGCATTGGCCAACGAATTCGCTGCCCGGGGAGCGATCCTATCGCTTGCTGCACGCAATGAGGAAAAGCTGGGGGAAATGATCAATGGTTATCGTAAAAGAGGCATCCGGGCCATTGCGGTACCAACGGATGTGTCCAGTGAAGCAGATTGCAGGGAACTGATCCGTAAGACCGTGGAGGCCTTCGGACGCGTGGATATCCTGATCAATAATGCAGGGATCTCGATGCGGGCACTGTTTGAGGAGGTTGACCTGAACGTGCTCCATAGGCTGATGGACGTCAATTTCTGGGGTACGGTTTACTGTTCGAAGCACGCGCTACCCTACTTGCTGAAGACCAGGGGATCCATCGTTGGCGTTATATCGGTTGCTGGATATGTTGGATTACCAGGACGAACGGGATATTCGGCCTCGAAGTTTGCTGTTCGGGGTTTTCTGGATACTCTCCGAACAGAGAACCGAAAAAAGGGACTCCATGTGCTGGTGGTGGCTCCTGGATTTACCGGGACGAATATCAGAAACCTCTCTCTGACGGCTGACGGAACCCCTCAGGGAAAGACTCCGCGCGACGAAGGGAAGATGATGACAGCTGAAGAGGTGGCCCGAAGGATCATCAGGGCCATCCAAAGAAGGAAACGGTCGCTGATCCTGACCTTTGTCGAGGGAAAACTCACCGTGTTCCTCAACAAGTTCTTCCCCTCGCTGGTCGACCAGCTTGCATACAGCCACATGGCAAAAGAACCGGATTCGCCCTTTAAATAGTCTCAAATGGAACCTCATTTTCAGGAACAGTTGCTGCATGAATCCGTTAATACGGTCCGCATACAGTACATTGCCATTGCCGGGAGCTTTCTTTTCCTGCTGTTCATTCTGGAACTCATACGGCGTAAAAAGATCAGGGAAGCCTATTCCCTGCTCTGGCTTTTTTTTAGTGCCGTTTTTCTGTTCTTTTCGATCTTCCGGAACTGCCTCGAAAAGCTGGCTTCTTTCCTTGGCATCGCCTACGCACCTGCTGCCATCTTTATCCTGCTGCTCATGGCAATCATTTTTGTGCTGATCCAATTCTCCGTCATCCTTACCAGAATTTCGGAGCAGAATAAAAAGCTGATCCAGGAAATCGGGATCTTAAAAGCTGAGATTGATTCAATGAAAAAGGATGATGATCCACGGCCTGCCTGAAATCAATCCCGATGTACAGGATCCTTGCCGTGATACCCGCCTTTAATGAACAGGAGACCGTTAGTGGTTTGCTGGAAAGCCTCTCCCATGCACAAGAGCAACTCCCGTTCGATATTCTGGTGATCAATGATGCCTCAGCGGATGAGACAGGTCAGCTGGCCAGGCGGTCAGGACTGGCCAGTGTTATTGATCTTCCCTGTAACCTGGGTGTGGGAGGGGCTGTTCAAACTGGCTTCCTCTATGGGCTAAAGAATAACTATGATATTGTATTTCAGTTTGATGCAGACGGACAGCACCGTTCGGATGAGATTTTCAGCCTGTTGGATCCGCTTTGGAAAGGAGAAGCAGATGTCGTCATTGGTTCACGGTTTCTTAAGAGGCATACGGGTTATCGGTCGACATGGGGCAGGAGGGTTGGTATCCGATTGCTGGAATTCATGACACGCATACTGATCCGTCAGGTTGTTACCGACTGCACATCCGGTTTTCGTGCTTACAACCGGAGCGCCATAGAGTTCCTTGCAGAGCACTATCCTGTTGATTTCCCTGAGCCAGAGGCAGTTATCTTATTAGGAAAACATGGTTTTCGTATGAAGGAGGTATTCACTCCCATGAATGAGCGCATGGGAGGGCGCTCCTCCATTACGTTTCTGCGAGGACCGTACTACATGGTGAAGGTGATGCTTAGTATGATGATGGTAGCCCTTAGGAGGAGCGCAAATTCCAAATCACAAGACCCAAATTCCAAGCAAATCTCAAATTCCAAGACCCAAATTCCATGCAAATCCTAATCTTCAAATCCCATACATCCTCCGAAAAAATATTGGAATTTGGATTTTGTAATTTGTTTGGAATTTGGATTTTGGGATTCGGGATTTATTAAGTATCTGCAAGCTAATTATACCTCGGATGGTAACTTATGATCGTGTCTCTCAGGTATCTGCGATCGAGATGCGTATATATTTCCGTCGTGGTGATGGATTCGTGCCCCAGCATCTCCTGCACCGCGCGCAGGTCGGCGCCTCCTTCCACCAGGTGCGTGGCAAACGAATGGCGCAGGGTATGTGGGCTGATCGTCTTGCTGATCCCGCATTTGACCGCCAGTTCTTTGATGATCTTGAAGATCATGATCCTGGAAAGTTTTACCCCCCTCTTGTTCAGGAACAGAATGTCCTTCGACTCTCTTGAAATATTTTGATGACGCCTGGTTTCCACGGTATAGATCGTTATGAACCTGATGGCAGTCTGTCCGATGGGGATCAGACGTTCTTTGTTGCCTTTACCGGTCACACGGATGAATCCTTCAGTGAAGTAGAGGTCGGTGATGCGCAGATTGACGGCTTCCGAGACGCGCAGACCACAACCATAGAGAGTTTCCAGCAGTGCCCTGTTGCGATGGCCTTCCGGTTTGCTCATGTCGATTGCTTCCATCATCCGGTCAATCTCCTCTACCGTAAGTGTCTCAGGGAGTTTCCGGCCTATCTTCGGAGACTCGATCAGTTGAGAGGGGTCTTTTTTAATCACATTTTCCAGTAAAAGGTACCTGAAAAATCCTTTAATGCCCGACAATATCCTTGCCTGGCTCCGTGCTTCCATTCCCAGCTCATTGATCCAGGTCAGGAAATTCTTTAAATGTTCACTGGTAACCTCCGCCGGTGATACTTCAGCATGAATGGATTCAATGAAATGCTTCAGCTTCTCGATGTCATGCAGATATGCTTCCACGGAGTTGGCAGAGAGTGACTTCTCAAGTTGAAGATAAGCTTTGTAGCCTTTGATGTATGATTCCCAGGTGCCCATAAAACAAAAATACGACAATTCGATGTGCCCTGTTACGGGCGAATAAAATGAAATAAATCCTTTCAAATACCGCTGAGATGTTATAGAATTGTCGATATAAAGAATCGGCGTCCGATACCATTTCCCTTAGGGGATAAACTAAAAAAGTTAACAACGAAATGCATAGATATCAATAAAAACATTAATTTTGCACACCCAAAAGGAATCATTATGGCAAAGAAATCTAAGGATGCGCGTATACAGGTGATCATGGAATGCACAGAGCATAAATCCAGCGGCCAGCCTGGCACCTCCAGGTATATAACGACCAAGAACAAGAAGAATACGCCCGAACGATTGGAATTGAAAAAGTACAATCCAATACTTAAACGGGTGACGGTTCATAAAGAAATTAAATAATTTACGCCATGGCAAAGAAAGTTGTTGCAACGTTGAAAACCACCACGGGCAAGGATTTTGCCAAGGTGATCCGGATGGTGAAATCACCGAAAACCGGCGCATATATTTTTAAGGAAAACATTGTCCCCAACGAACAGGTAAAGGAATTTCTTTCCGATAAATGATCCCTTGCTGTTCAGAAGACGTAAAAAGCTTTTTCTGATACAGGAGAAGCTTTTTTTTTAATGATCCCTCGGCGCTGTATCAAAAGTACTTAACCACTAAGGTGCACGAAGGTTTTACAAAGGTCACAAAGAATAATATCTGATTATCAGCAACTTGGTGTTCCTTGGTGTTATCCTTCGAGTTCCTTCGTGTTTAAAAATGGATTTTGACACGGCCTCTGGGATTCTGGTTCGATACAAATAATCACTCCATGGGCATTTTCTCCATTTTTAGTAAAGATAAAAAACAACAGCTCGACCAGGGGCTGTCAAAAACCAGGGAGAGTGTCTTCACTCGCATAACCAAGGCAGTCGCCGGAAAATCCAGGGTGGACGAAGATGTACTGGATAACCTGGAAGAGATACTGGTGACCTCTGATGTGGGTGTGGATACCACCCTTCGTATCATCGAAAGGATACAAAGCCGTATCGCCCGCGATAAGTACCTGGGGACAGCCGAACTGAATTTGATCCTGAAGGAAGAGATCGCTGCATTGCTGGCTGAAAATGAGACTGGTCATTTTTCCGATTTTACTGTTCCTCCATCGGATGATCCTTATGTCATTCTTGTTGTGGGTGTGAATGGAGTAGGGAAGACGACCACCATCGGAAAGCTGGCGTATCAGTACCAGAGGAATGGCTATCAGGTGATGCTGGGAGCTGCTGATACATACCGCGCTGCAGCGATTGACCAGCTGAAGATCTGGTCGGAAAGGGTGGGAGTTCCGATGATCAGCCAGCAGATGGGCTCCGATCCTGCATCTGTGGCATATGACACCCTGTCATCAGCGGTTGCACAGAAAAAAGAGGTAGTGATCATTGACACGGCCGGGCGGCTGCACAACAAAGCGCATCTGATGAATGAGCTTGGAAAGATCAGGCGGGTCATGCAGAAAGTGATACCCGATGCGCCACAGGAGGTGTTGCTGATCCTTGACGCTTCCACCGGACAAAATGCCTATGAACAGGCGAAACAATTCACCGAAGTGACCGATGTCAACGCCCTGGCCATCACGAAGCTCGACGGGACCGCCAAGGGCGGGGTAGTGATCGGCATCTCTGATCAGTTCAAGGTACCGGTGAAATATATCGGGATCGGTGAGAAACTGGAGGATTTGCAGGTGTTTAACCGGGAGGAGTTTGTGGAAGCACTTTTTAAATAGCTTGATGCTTCAAGCTTCAAGACATAAAAATTCCAAATTTCAAGCACCAATTCCAAACAAATCCCAACTTCCAAATTCCAAAAACTACCAACCTCCAACTGTCAACTGCCAACTGCCTGCCAGCAACCAAACGCAATGAAATCTGGATTTAACAGATCCTGTTTATTGTAGCGAAGCGCCTCTCCGGTAGCCACCATCACTCTCCCGCCTGCAGTTTCAACGATCGCATGACCGGCAGCGGTGTCCCATTCGTATGTCGGACCAAAACGGGGATAGATATCAGCGGAACCTTCGGCGATCAAACAAAATTTAAGGGAGCTTCCCCGGGAGGTAATCCCGATATCGCCGTGCTGTTTTCGTAACGATTCAAGGTAGGATTGCGTCTTTTCGTTTGAGTGGGAACGGCTGGCCACTGCAGTATAGTTATGACCTGACAGTTCCCTGGGTAAAGATTCGGCCTGCTGCAGCAGATGGTTGATATCCAGCCGGTCACGATACATAGAGGCATGATCGATCCGATAGCTTCCCATGCCGGGAAGACCCGCATAAAGCACATCCGGAACCGGGGCATAGATAATGCCGGCTATAGGTAACTGATGGTTTATCAATGCAATATTGACTGTAAATTCGCCGTTCCTGCTGATGAACTCCTTTGTGCCATCCAGTGGATCTACCATCCAGAAAAGCGGCCAGTCCTTCCGGATTTCATAGGGTATTTCTTTCCCTTCTTCGCTCAGGATAGGTAGACCTGTGCCCTCGAGTGATTCCGAAATGATCGTGTGGGAGGTTCGGTCAGCCAGTGTCAAAGGGCTGTTGTCTGCTTTTAACTCCACGCGGAAGTCTGATTTCTTATAAATTCCCATGATGGCATCTCCTGCTCTCAAAGCAGCCATTAAAGCGATATTCAGATGTTCTGGTATCATTCTCAATAGGTTATATTATTTATATACTCCACCCCTGTTGGTAGGGGAGGCGATGGGGGAGGGGTAATTTAATACTTTATTTTTCCCCCTTCAGTCTCCACTCCAGGGCAAAAACCTCATCGCGGTATTTCGCTGCAGCAATGAAGTCGAGTTCCTTCACCGCTGCTTCCATGGACTTACGGGCTTTGTCAATGGCCTTACGGAGTTGATCCTCATCCATGTAGCTTACCACCGGATCGGCTGCGGCATCCACAAACTCTTTTTCAATATATGCCCTGGAAATTTTTCCGGTCATGTCCACCACAGCAGTCTGACCCAGGATGGCCTGGGCGCTTTTAATGATCTGACGAGGAGTGATGTTGTTCTCCTCGTTGTACTTCAGCTGTTTCTCCCGCCTCCGCTCGGTTTCCTCGATAGTTTTCTGCATGGAGTCGGTGACAGAATCCGCATACATGATCACTTTACTATTCAGGTGCCGGGCTGCCCTGCCAGCAGTCTGGGTAAGGGACCGGGCGGAACGCAGGAAACCCTCTTTATCGGCATCCAGGATGGCCACCAGGGATACTTCGGGAAGGTCAAGTCCTTCACGTAGCAGATTGACCCCGACCAGCACATCAAAGGCTCCCAGTCGCAGATCGCGCATGATCTCCACCCTGTCGAGCGTTTCTACCTCAGAATGGATATACCTGCACTTGATATTCGTCTTTTGAAGGTATTTGGTCAGTTCTTCTGCCATCCGCTTGGTAAGGGTCGTCACCAGCACCCTGTTTCCCTGTGCAACGGCATGATCAATCTCATGCATCAGATCATCGATCTGGTTTAGGCTGGGCCGGATCTCAATGGTTGGATCCAGGAGTCCAGTGGGTCGTATCAGTTGTTCAACAAGCACTCCTTCGCACATTTTCAGTTCATAGTCCGCAGGTGTTGCGGAAACAAAGATGACCTGGTTCAGAAGCGCCTCGAACTCGTCGAATTTCAGCGGACGGTTGTCCATGGCTGAGGGAAGGCGAAAACCGTATTCGACGAGGGTTTGTTTCCGGCTGCGGTCGCCGCCGTACATGGCCCTGATCTGGGGCACTGTGACATGGCTTTCATCGATGACCACCAGGAAGTCATCGGGGAAGTAGTCCATAAGGCAAAAAGGACGTGTGCCCGGTTCACGCCCGTCAAAATAGCGGGAGTAGTTTTCAATGCCTGAGCAGTATCCCAGCTCCTTCATCATTTCAATATCATAGGTAACCCTGTCTTCCAGGCGTTTGGCTTCCAGGTGCCTGCCGTTTTCCCTGAAGTAATCCGCCTGCCTGAACAGGTCCTGCTGAATATCGAACAGTGCCTCTTTCATTTTTTCTTTGGAGGTAATGAAGATGTTTGCAGGGAAAATGGTCTTGCTTTCGAAGGCATCCATTCCCTCACCTGTGGCGGGATTGAAAGATTCGATGGCTTCGATTTCATCACCCCAGAAAACCACGCGGAAAGCATAGTCGGCATAGGCCGGGAATATGTCGACGGTGTCGCCTTTCACACGGAAGGTACCTCTCTGGAAATCCACTTCCGTTCGGGAATAAAGTGCATCTACAAGGCTGTGGAGGAAACGGTTTCGCGCTAATTTATCTCCTGTCTTGATGTAGATAACGTTTGATGAAAAATCATCGGGATTACCGATGCCGTAGATACAGCTGACGGATGACACAACGATGACATCCCGTCGTCCCGACAGCAGGGATGAGGATGCGCTCAGTCGTAGTTTTTCGATCTCATCATTGATGGAAAGATCCTTTTCAATATAGGTATTTGTGACGGGAAGGTAGGCTTCAGGCTGGTAGTAATCATAATAGGAGACAAAATACTCCACTGCATTATCAGGAAAGAACTGCTTGAATTCTCCGTAAAGCTGGGCCGCGAGGGTTTTGTTGTGGCTAAGGATCAGGGTTGGTCGTTGAACCCTGGCGATTACATTGGCGATGGTGAATGTCTTTCCTGAACCTGTTACTCCGAGCAGGGTCTGAAATGGGTCGCGCCGCTCCAGTCCCTCCACCAGTTGTTGGATGGCCTGGGGCTGATCACCGGTTGGTTCAAAATCGGAAGTGAGTCGGAACAGCATGCGACAAAAATAACCTATTTACCGTTTTTCTGGCTTCCCGGGAGCAGAATTAGTGCGGAAACCGGATAGTGGTCAGAGATGGGGAATTTTCCGTCTGAATAGCTGCAGCACAGGAAGGATGGATCGCTGAGGATGTAGTCTATTCTCAGCGGGATGGGAAGCGTGCTGGAGAAGGTGGAGGCAAATCCGCGGCCGCACTCGCAGAAGGAATCCTTCAGTCCTTTTTTGATCTTATGATAGGTGTAGGAAGTGGGTGTGACATTAAAATCGCCACAAAGGATTATTGGATAAGGGCAAACGTCCATGTGTCCGGTCAGATTAACCACCTGACCAACCCGTCTCTGGTAGGCATCTTTGAGCTTTTTCAGGATGGAATAAGATCCACTGGTGATATCCTGATCCACATGTCCGGCTGTGGTAATATCTTTAACAAAATCATAATCCTTGTGGTGAAAATTGACTGATTCCAGGTGGACATTGTAGATCCTGATGGTATCGGCTTGATTGACAAGAATGTCGGTGTAAATGGAAAAAGCCTTGTTCCTATAATCACGAAGTGTGCCTGTGTTTATTACGGGAAATTGTGAGAAGGTGATCAGGGCATTTGTCTTTTTTAAGCTGCTCTTGTAGTAATTGCTCAGGTAGTGATAGGGCATTCCCAGCCTCTTTCCCAGTGCCTTGATCTCGTTCATGTGTTCTTCCCCCGTGGTGGTAAATTCCTGGAGGCAGATGATGCGGGCGTCTTCCATCTCCAGGAAATCAAGGATGGCTTCTTTAGAGGAATTTTCCGATGCGGAGAGCGGACTCTGCGTGAGGTTGTGGGTGTTGAATGATAGGATCTTAATGCCCGAGGGATCCGTACTGCCCGTACATTCCCTGTTGAACTGCACATAGAGGGCCATCTGAGGTATTCCCAGAAGCAGGGTGATGAGCGAAAAAAGCAGCTGCCATTTTCCAGCGATCATCCAGGTGAGCATAAAGGCAGCGTTGAGCACAATAAGATAAGGAAGTGCAAGGCCAACGATGGAGGGTATCCAGAAGATTTCAGGATTGATGTAGGGAGAAGCATACGCCATGAGTAATGCCAGAACCAGTACGATGTTCAGGGAAAGGAGAATTCCCTTGAGAACTCCCGAAGGTTTACGCTGTTTTTTTTGTTTCGCCACTACTCTTTGTTGCTTGCCCTGAAGAGCAGTTCCTTTTCTTCTTTGGTCAGGCTATCGTATCCAGAACGGGATATCTTATCCAAAATTATATCGATTTTCTTTTGTTTCTCCACTTTAACCCTGTTGTACTCCTCATCGGTCATAGGCCTTCTGTCTTCTGGCTTTTTATAATACGTGACCTTAGGTTTCCGTTTGAACCAATGCCGGATGTTTTTGATCCCGTACCAGTTGATCAGCAAAGGATTTCGGTATCCTTTCCTGAGGAGTAGAACCGAGGTAAAGCCCCAGAACGCACCACCCAGATGGGCGATATGGCCTCCCGGATTGCCCCTGCTGATGCTGAGCATATCCAGCACCACAAATGCGATGGCAATATATTTAAGTTTCAATCTGCCTATGAACAGGAGGTGTACACTGTAATCAGGAACATAGGTGGCAATGGCGATCAGGATGGCCAATACCGAAGCTGAGGAGCCGAGCGCCACAGACAGTACCACGCTTTCACGAAAAACAGGGAAAATGTTGAAAGCGGTGATATAGAATACTGCGCCGATCAATCCCCCCCATATGTAGGTATTCACAAGGCGTTTTTCATCAAGGTATTCCATGAAGATGCGTCCCCCAAAGTACAGCATGATCATATTCAACAGGATATGAAAAAAGCTTTCCTGAGTGAACATGTAGGTGAGCAGGGTCCAGGGTTTCCGGGCCAATGCATCCAAGTGCGAAGGTACGGCCAGCCAGCGTGTGATCCTTGTGGCACCGGCGATGCCATCCATCTCAATATTGATGGTGAATAACCACAGGAACAGGTTGACGATGTTGACCAGAAGAAAAATGATCACATTGATGATGATGAGATTTGCCAGGGCGGATCTTTTTTTAAAGAAGATCCGGACGGAATCGAATGGGTAAGAGTAATATGCCGGCATGGTGGTTAACGGTACCTTGGGTGTTTGGTCCAGTACCTGATCAGGAAAAATCCGAAAATCATTCCACCCAGATGTGCAAAGTGGGCAACATTGTCGCCCGGATTGTTGGCAATGCCCAGATAAATTTCCAGCGCCCCGTAGATCATCACGAAATACTTTGCTTTGATGGGTATGGCAAAGAATACATACAGCAGGGAGTTCGGGAACATCATTCCGAAGGCTAACAGCACTCCGAAGATTGCTCCGGAAGCTCCAACGGTCGGGATATCCATTTTCAGGGCGATCAGGTCATTGATGTACGAAAATGATTCATGGATCATGGAGGAATCCGAGGGATTCAGATTCCAGGAGGCAGCGAATCCGCTGATCTGGTTATAATAAAGAGGGAAATGCTCCCTGACGAATGCAATAAACGCATCTGGTCCCGGGGAAGCAAAGTATGTGTTGGCATCCGCCTGAATGCCCCTGAAACTAAGCCAGGTGACAAACGTTTGGATCAGCGCGGCACCTATCCCGGTAATCAGGTAATAGGTAAGAAAGCGTTTTCCTCCCCATACATTTTCAAGTACATTGCCGAACATCCACAAGGCGAACATATTGAAGAAGATATGGGAGAAGCCCCCGTGCATGAACATATAGCTGATGTACTGAAAAGGATTGAACTTTCCCGATTCGACATAATGGAGCCCGAGATAATCTACCAGATTGATATCAAAGGTATACCCCACGGCGTAGGTGCCCAGGAACATCAATGCATTGATGATGATCAGGTTTTTAACAACGGGAGGTAGAACCCTGAATCCCGTTGGTCTGTATTGTTCGTATGCCATAGTATGATTTCTCTCTTACTTGAATCGCTGGGCTAGCTCTCCGAAAGGCAGTATGACAAATGTCTTCCTTCCATCCGGTGCCATCTCGGGAGCGTCACAGGCAAACAACTCATCGATCAGACTGTTCATTTCGGCTTCCGAGAGTTTTTTACCTGGTTTCAGCGCCTGTTGCCGTGATAAAGAGCGTGCAAAATTAATCTTTTTATCCTGTACCAGGTCGTCTTTGTTTTTTTTGAAGTTTTCGAGCATTGCGTCGATGAGCTCTCCGATATCCGTATCTTCCATACCTGAAGGAACTCCCGTAATGATATACATATTTCTTCCGAATTCGCTGATCTCAAATCCGATATGACGGATCTCCGCAAGGATGGATGTGATCAGTTCGAAATCCTGCGGGGAAAGATGGAGCGTGTGGGGGTAGAGGATCTGCTGGGAAGCCGGTTTCTGTTGAGTGAACAGGCGCAGGTACCGTTCAAAAAGGATCCGTTCATGGGCTGCCTGCTGATCGACCAGTAAGATACCTGATTTTACGCTGCTGACGATATACTGATCATGGATCTGTACCATATGGCTTGTATCTTCCGCTTCCTGCCCGTGAGGGGCGTACAGTTTTTCCCATTTCTGGACGACTGGTCTCTTATAGGCCGGAGGATTATCAGGGGGCGTGCCTCTGGTGAACGGATTATAGTCAGGATTGATCGTGATGGTTGGCTGTTTGATCTCTCCTTTATAAGCAGACGGATCATAGGGCAGTCCGGGTTCCTGGTCAAAATCGAGGGAAGGTGACAGGTTATGCAATCCCAGTGCCTTTTTGACTGCAGCTCTGACGATTGAATAGATGATCTGCTGGTGCAGAAAATTAACCTCGATCTTGGTAGGGTGGATGTTGACGTCAATGTTGGCCGGGTTGACTTCCAGCATGATGAAATAGGAGGGGAAAGCTTCGTCGGGGATCAACTCCTGGAAGGCTTCCTCCACGGCATGATGCAGGTAGGGATGGCGGATATACCTCCTGTTGGCAAAAAAATACTGTTCGCCGCGTGTCTTCCTTGCAAACTGGGGTTTGCCGATAAAACCGCTGATCTTTACCACATCAGTATCCTCCATGACGGGTACCAGTCTGTCAAGGTATGAAGAGCCAAGGATGTTGATCAATCTTGTCTTCTGGTTGGAGGCAGGCAGCTGGTAGATGATCCTGTTATCATTGTAAAAAGTAAATGACAGTTCAGGGTGAGCGATGCCGATTCGCTGAAACTCTTCCATCAGGTTGCGGAGTTCGACCTGGTCGGATTTCAGGAATTTTCTCCGTGCCGGCACATTGTAGAAAAGGTTCTTAACAGCGATGGAGGTGCCATTGCTGCAGGCGCAGAGAGCCTGCTCCCGGAGTTCAGAACCTTCGATCCTGATGCAGGTTCCGGTTTCGTCTTCCACACGCTTTGTTTTCATCTCAACCTGAGCCACTGCCACGATGGACGCCAGGGCCTCTCCCCTGAATCCCATAGTGCGGATCGCGAACAAGTCCTGTGCATTCCTGATTTTGGAAGTGGCATGCCGTTCAAATGACATTCTGGCGTCGGTAGAACTCATCCCGCAACCGTTATCAGTCACCTGGATGAGCGTACGTCCGGCGTCGCGAATGATGACGTGAATGTCGCTGGCACCGGCATCAATACTATTCTCGAGGAGTTCTTTTAGAGCGGATGCAGGACGCTGGATCACCTCGCCTGCAGCGATCTGATTCGCAATTCCGTCGGGTAATAACTGGATGATATCTGACATTATTTCCTCAGGAATAACAGGTAAATCAGTATCAAGGCAAGCAGGATGAAGATGAAGAGTCTCTGGCTGCTGGATTTCTTCCTGGCATCTCTTCGCTCATTCCTCCAGCGTTGTTGCATCTGTGATCTGAGCCTTAGTTCCGGATCGCTGGAATCTGTCAGCCCCAGTTCTCTTTTACGCTGCTCCAGCTCCTCTTTTTTTGGATCGTAATACCTTGGCTTGATCTCGAATTGCTTCGGTTTTGGTGTATGGAAGAATTTGAAAGCCATGGGATCGTATTTTTCACAAAAGTACTCATTTTTCTCACCCTGACGTGCTTTACCTGAGAATGCCCCTGAATCCCAAAACAATGGTTCGCAAGGTGAATTTACACATCCAGGAATGAATTGATTTCATCTACCTCGGCCGAACCGGTGTCAGCTTATAATCTGAACGGTTCAGAATGACATCCTGATTCGGATTGTAGCTCTGCTGGTTAGTGTAAATGATTTCCCCAGAAGGATTTTCCCACCGGTAGTTCCACTGATTGGATCCGATCTCGGTTTCTTTAGTGAAAGGATTTACATATTCTTCCTGACCAGTGAGATTAAGAAACATATCATTCTGGATTTCGCTGAATGTTTGCTGGCGATGGTTTACGATCTCCTGTTCGATTCGTTGAATGTCCTGCTGGGTTTTCACCACCAGCTGGCCCCTGTAGATTTGTCCCTGTATCTCGCGGTTTACCCAGTTCGGGTCAGGTTTGACGGAACCCATGATCACGCTGCAGACGGGAGCCCAATCGTCAAAATCGTCAATTGGCGCCCGCATGAGATACGTCTCGTGATTGCCCCACAGTCCTGCACCCATCTGCCCGTAATCCTCAATCAGGGTTACAAAGGTTTCTTTATAGCTGATGCCATTTTCCTGGTATGTCAGGGTGAGAACAATCGCGTCATGATGAAAGTCAGACCCGGGTATCTGGCCCAGTCTCATCCTTGAGTACTGTGCCGCAAGTCCTGATTGTTGCTTTTGAGCGATGACCTGAACATTGGAAGCGTGTGGGTGTGCATATGGGAATGCGATAGTCAGGATGAAATCGCGGGGATTGAGCATAGGCCATACCATCATACCATTATAATTGCTTCCCTGGGGAAAGTAACCTGCCACCATGGATTGGCGCATATCAAAATAGAGCATATCCGGAAGCCATCGAACCATGACGGTACCCCCATCATCTTTTTTGACGGTCAGGTCGAGTTTGGCTTCGATCGATTGCCCTGCACCACCCTGGGCGGTAGGATCCACCCTGAAAATGCCTCCATCTATTTTCCAATCTTTCGGAATGAGCAGGCTGAACGCATTTTCTCTGGGTTCATTTGTCCTGCGCAGGATGAGAGGAGGAAGGCTTTGCTGCGTAACAGACAGGTTCCGGATAATTTTTTCAATGTTTTCAGCAGTACCAGTCAAAGCGGCAGCCATCAGGACAAGGATAATGGCCAGAGAACGGGATTTCATCGGGATCATTATTTATTTGTGAACAATTACATCATCAGGTCACCACTGGTTGTACCTGACTTTGTTCCAGTCGTAATCATTTTTAGGGGACTTGTGTTCAGCAGGGTACCCGATGGCGATCAGGGACACAGGAATAATAGGATCCGGTAATTTGAAGAGATCTTTCATCCCCTGCATCCGATCTTTTATTGGATAGACTCCCAGCCAGACCGACCCAAGTCCAAGGTAAGCCGAGGTAACAAGTATGTTTTCAGTGGCAGCACTGCAATTCAGTGCGATATAGCCGATATCTTCTTCAATGCTTGTATCACCGCAGACAAGGATCGCCAGTGATGCCTCCAGCAGCATGGATCCATAGGGATGGTAACGGGGGATCCTGTCCAGCTGGTTGCGCTCTGTGACAGCAATGAGGTGCCAGGGTTGCTTGTTGCGGGCTGAAGGTGCACAAAGGCCTGCTTTCAGAAGAAGGTCGACCTGATCGCCGGATATGGGCCCCGGTGTGAACTTCCGTATGCTGCGACGGATGAATACTGGATTCATGGTCATCTCAGGCTGTGTGGGGAATTATGCGCTGGCAAATGCAGGGAACCTCTTGCTAACCAGGTACAGGCTACCAAAAAGGATGGCATTGTAAAAAAGGCTTCCGACGACCTCATTCAGAAAGAAAGAAAGACCATGGCTGCCATCGTTGAAGAATGCAAGGCCGGCAACATAGCATTGGATCAGTCCTGCAAAGGAATCCGGGTAGACAGGACTGCCAATCCATGCACCGAAATTGGTAATCAGAAAGAAGATAACGGATGAAAGCAGGGAAGCTCCTGCAACGGTAAAAAGGGTGATGTTTCTTTTCAGAATAAGTCCGATTAAGGTTGTAATTACGAATCCGGCATAAACCCAACCCATCATGCCATGAAATCCCAGGATGAGATCACTCAGAAACAGCGCGGCAAGGGGCATCAGGAAGGCAATGTATTTCTTGTTCAGGCAGGCACCTCCGAAAAGGGCAATGGCGGCCACAGGCGTAAAATTAGGCCAGTGCGGCACCAGCCTGAAAAGGGCCGCTGCAAGTATGATTCCTGCAATATAAATAAGTCGTGGAGTGAAGATCTTTTTCAACATGGTCTTTCGGTTTAGAATGAACAAATATATGAATCATTTACCAAATCGTGCAAGGATGGATGAATTAATAATTCACCATTTGCTTTTAATAACTATTTTTGAAATCAGACAATAAACCTTTGAAATGATACGAAATCACTGTTATCTCTTTTTAATAGCCACATTATTTTCCTGTCAACAGATGAAAACTGAAGCGGACCTGATTTTATTCAATGCGACCATATATACCGTTGATTCCACATTTTCCACAGCCCAGAGCTTGGCCATCAGGGATGGGAAGATCCTTGCCATCGGATCTGACCGTCAGATCCAGGATCGTTATTATGCGAAGGAATACCGGGAGGTGGCCGGAAAGATCATCCTGCCAGGTTTTATCGATGCACACTGCCATTTTGCCGGCTATGGAAAAAAATTACTTCAGTACGCGGACCTGGATGGAACCAGCTCCTTTGATGAGGTGCTTCAGAGGCTCCTGGATCATTACCGTTCGTATCCCTCAGAATGGCTGCAGGGAAGAGGTTGGGATCAAAATGACTGGCCGTTGAAAGAGTTTCCTGACAACACCATGCTGGACAGTCTTTTTCCAGGAGTGCCGGTCTACATAAGGAGGGTGGACGGCCATGCGGCCCTTGCCAGCCCTGAGGCGCTGAGACGGGCCGGAATAACTGCGGGAATGAGTGTCAGGGGTGGTGAAGTGGAAGTGAAAAATGGAAAAATGACAGGTATTCTGCTGGATAACGCCATGGACCTGATTTCAGCAGTAATACCTGCCCTGACACTCCAGGAAGAAACCGAAGCACTGATGATGGCTCAGACGAATTGCCTTGCAGCGGGATTGACCATGGTCGTGGATGCGGGTCTGGATAAGCAAACCATATGGCTCATGGATTCATTGCAAAAAGAGAATACATTGAAGATACGTGTGGACGCCATGCTGAATCCGGAAGAGGAAAATCTGCAGGCGTTCCTGCCAAACGGTGTATATCTCACCGATAAGCTAAGGGTCGGATCCATCAAACTGTATGCTGACGGCGCACTGGGATCCAGGGGTGCCTGCCTGCTTGAACCTTATGCCGATGCACCTCAACGGACAGGATTCATGATCCAGGAACCCGGATATTATCAATCAATCTGTGAACGCGCTTATCAGAGTGGTTATCAGGTAAATACGCATGCCATTGGAGATTCTGGCGTCCGTTTCATGCTTAAGATGTATGCATCTTTTCTGAAGGGAAATAACGATCGCCGGTGGAGGATCGAGCATGTGCAGGTGGTTCATCCTGAGGATTTCAGTCTGTTTGGACGCTTTTCCATCATCCCCTCTGTTCAGGCTACCCATACCACCTCCGACATGAAATGGGCCGTGGAACGTCTTGGAAGTGAACGAATCAAAGGGGCCTATGCTTACCGACAGCTGCTCAATGAGAACGGCTGGCTGCCCAATGGAACCGATTTTCCCATTGAAGATATTTATCCTCTTTATACTTTTTATTCCAGTGTGACACGTAAGGATCATGAAGGTTTTCCGGAGGGCGGCTTCCAGATGGAAAATGCGCTTACCCGCGAAGAAGCCCTCCGGTCTGTCACGATTTGGGCTGCCATGGGGAGCTTCCGCGAGAAGGAAACCGGAAGCCTAGAGCCCGGAAAATGGGCTGACTTTGTAGTGCTCGACAGGGATATTCTGACCTGCCAGGAGCAGGAAATACTGGAGACGAAGGTGGTGATGACCTTCATTGCAGGGGAGGAAGTCTATCCCGCTCACTGAGTCATCTTTCCAATACCGAACCCTCTTTCATCCCTCCTTTCAAATTTCTACTTCCCCTTCAACTTACACCTCTGCTTCGGTAATCGTTAATGGTTATTCATAGAGATACTCCACACCGAATACTTTAACGAATTCTTCAAAGACTGCAACCTTATCTTCCCCGTATTTCATGACTTTCCTGAGGATTTGTCCGATGGATTTCGGAGTGGTGAGGTATTTCTCGTTTTTTGAGTAGAACTTGTCGGCGTAGCAGACGATCTTTTCTTCTATTGTGACGGGAACCATCTCCCTGTGCGGCAGAGGCATATTGTACGTGATGATGTCGCTCAGGGTGATCCCCAACCCGATATGACGTTCGCACACCGGGGCAATCTCATGCAGCCCCTCTCTTTCCAGCAACTCGCGTCCAAGATAGCCGTGTGCAATGTAGGGAAAAGGACCCGTGCATCCTATCTCGGGAGACTGGGTCAGGAAAATGCCGATATCGTGAAGCATGGCCGACCAGCGTATGATCTCCATATCCGCTTTCATCGCCGGATTGTGAGAGGCGATCAGAAGGGATGCTTCCGTAACCTTCTGGCTATGGATGGACAGATAATTAAAGGAGAGCGATCCTCCAGGGTAATATTTTCTGATGATTTCTTCGGGTGACATGTTGAGTATATTCATTGCATTGCTGTCAGGATCTCCCTGTTTTCATTTCTATCCACCCGGTTAGCTCTGCAAGGACCTCCCTGCGGTTTTTTTCATTGTGCATCTCATGCCGGCCCTCGGGATAGATGCGCAGGGTAATGTCCTTTACTCCTGCTTTCCTTAGCTGACGGGCGATTTGCTGAGGCCCTTCTGAGAATTTTCCCACGGCATCATTTTTCCCTGCCACGATCAAAACAGGCAACTGACCGGGAATTCTTTTCAATGCCTGGTCATGATTGATTATTTTCAATCCGTGGAACATCCCCTGATAAAATCCGGATGTAGAGGGAAAACCACATAACGGATCCCTTATGTACGTGTCGACAAGGTCAGTATCTGTTGTCAGCCAGTCGAATCCGGTGCGATTGGGTTTGAAATGGTGATTGAATACCCCGTAAGCCAGGTAATTGAGCAGCCTGTTCCTGTAATGAATGCCGTACATCAGACTTGAGGCACCGGAAAGGGCCATGCCGGCCCATATCAACGGTAGCGTCGTGGAATCAGGTCCCGACAGGATGAGGCAATCCAGCCTGTCTCCGTAAAGAATGGCAAAATGCCGTGCCAGCATGGAGCCCATGCTATGGCCCAGCATGGTGTAAGGAAGCCCCGGGTACTGGTATTTCGTAAATGACATCACCTGGTGCATCTGGCTGAGGATCTCCTGCCAGCCTTCCCGGCCCTTCAGGTGCCCCAGTTCTTTCGGGCTCACCGCTGTCCTTCCGTGCCCGGAGTGGTCTTCAGCCACGACCAGGAAACCTCTTTCCGTAAGGTGTTCTGCCATTGGAAGGTATCTGCCTCCATGCTCCATCATACCATGGATGATCTGCACGATGCCCCTCAGGTGGTCGGGATCATCCGGAAGCCATTCATGAAGAAAGAAGGATTTACCTCCTTCATTGGTGATGTATCTTGAACGGTCCTGCATGATGTAAATTTATGCAAAGGTACGATAAAGTTATTCGTAGTTATTTGTTGCTATTTGCTTGGCGCCTATGGCGCCTCGCGTTATTCGTCGTCATAAGCTTGCAGCTTGCAGCTTGTTACCATTCTGAGAGAATGAAATATCCTGGATGAATAATGAGAAATGAAGAAATGTATTACCTTTGCAGCTGGTTTGAGGACCCGTAGCTTAATTGGATAGAGCATCTGACTACGGATCAGAAGGTTGGGGGTTCGAGTCCCTCCGGGTTCACGCTTCACATCGATTTTTTTCCCTTATCAGAGAATGGCCTTAAAATAGTCGATGGTCCTGACCAGACCCTCTTCCAGTTCAATCTTGGGTGACCAGTTCATCTCATTTACCGCAAGGGAGATATCGGGCTGGCGTTGCGCGGGATCATCAGGTGGCAGTGGCATCCGGATGATCCTGGATGCTGAGCCTGTGAGGTGGATTACTTTTTCTGCCAGCTCATTGATGGTAAATTCGTTCGGATTACCAATATTTACAGGACCGGTGAACTCATCCCGTGTTGCCATCATTCGTACCATTCCTTCGATCAGGTCGTCGATATACTGGAAACTACGTGTCTGGGTTCCATCGCCGTAAATGGTGATATCCTTGTTTTGCAGGGCCTGAACGATGAAATTGGAAATGACCCTCCCATCGTGAGGATGCATGCGTGGGCCGTAGGTGTTGAATATCCGTATGATCTTGATCCTCACATTATTCTGCTTGTGATAATTTACGAAAAGCGTTTCAGCCGACCGTTTCCCTTCGTCATAACATGAACGTTCTCCGATGGGATTCACATTACCCCAGTAGGATTCCACCTGCGGATGGATCCTTGGATCGCCATATACTTCACTCGTGGATGCCTGTAGTATCTTTGCCTTGATCCGTTTGGCAAGTCCCAGCATATTGATCGCTCCCATCACGGAGGTTTTGATGGTTTTTATGGGATTGTACTGGTAATGGATGGGGGAAGCAGGACAGGCAAGGTTGTAGATCTCATCCACCTCAATAAAGAACGGCATGGTGACATCATGGCGGATAAGTTCGAAGTAGGGATTGCTGAGCAGGTGAACCACGTTTTGTTTCTGCCCGGTGAAATAGTTATCCATGCAGATCACCTCATTGCCTTCTGCCAAAAGACGATCGCACAGGTGTGAACCGACAAAGCCTGCTCCACCCGTGACAAGTACTTTTTTCTTGATCATAATAAGGAAGGATTTGAGTTCATCAACAAGTCAGCTTTTTGTTGAACCGATCCCTATGCAAAAATAGTCGAATCCGTAACGTTTCATTTCAGCGCGGTCATAGATGTTGCGCCCGTCGAACACTGCAGGCACGTTCAGAAGCTTTTTCATCACCTTGAGGTTGGGGAACTTAAATTCGGGCCATTCGGTGATCATGGCCAGCGCATCGGCTTCAATAAGAGCTTCGTACTGATCTTCGCAATAGGTGATACGCTCCCCCAGGTAATGCCTGGCTTCGCTCATGGCCACCGGATCGTAGGCTTTCACGTTCGCGCCTGCGTCAAGCAATTTATTAATGATGACCACTGAGGGTGCTTCCCGCATGTCATCCGTCTGGGGCTTGAACGATAATCCCCATATGGCAATGGTCTTATCCTTCAGGTTGCCATTGAAGTAATTCATGATCTTGTTGAAGATCACCAGCTTCTGATCCTTGTTCACTGCCTCCACTGCCTTGAGCACACGAAGCTCGTAGTTGTATTCATGTGCTGTGCGGATCAGGGCCTGGACGTCCTTCGGAAAACAGGAACCACCGTAGCCGATGCCGGCATAGATGAATTTAGGCCCGATTCGGGTGTCGGATCCTATGCCTTTGCGAACCATATTGATGTCGGCTCCGACAATCTCGCACAGGTTGGCAATATCGTTCATGAAGCTGATCTTGGTGGCGAGCATGGAGTTAGCCGCGTATTTGGTCATTTCCGCAGAAGTAATATCCATGAAGATGATCGGGTGACCATTCAGTGTGAATGGCTTGTACAGCCTTTTCATGATTTCTTCGGCCCTGGGAGAATCAAGCCCGATAACGATCCGGTCGGGCTTCAGAAAATCCTCAATGGCGGCTCCTTCTTTTAAAAATTCAGGATTGGAAGCAACATCGAAAGGTATGGATGCATTCCTTTTCCGAAGCTCATCTTCGGTAGCACTCCTGACCCTGGCAGCTGTGCCAACAGGAACAGTGCTCTTGGTCACAATGAGCATATAATCGTTCATGTACCTGCCACAATCTCTCGCGACAGCCAGCACATACTGAAGATCGGCGCTGCCATCTTCGCCGGGAGGTGTTCCAACGGCTATGAACAGTACTTCTGTTTCCTTCAGCGCTTCTGCGATGCTGGTTGTAAACGTAAGCCGTCCTTTTTTTGAATTGCGATGCACCATGTCTTCCAAACCGGGTTCAAAGATCGGTATGATCCCATTCCTCAGGTTATTGATCTTTTGCTGATCAATGTCAACACAGACCACATCAATGCCAACTTCTGCAAAACATGTCCCGGTCACAAGTCCTACATATCCGCTCCCAACGATCGCTATTTTCATATCCGAACTGGTTTATCAGGGTGCAAATATATACATTCTTCAAATCTAACAGGAATGGTGGCAAACATTCAACTAAGTTCATGTTATCTCAGGATACTTTTTATTATTTTTACGTCTGCTATGATTAAAATACCGGCATGTATTTCCATTCGGGATCTGCTGCCTGTTTCTCTGTCGGGATCACAATATTACTATTAAAGCGATCGATCATAAAAATATGTTCTTATGAAAATTTCTATAAAGTTGCGAACGATATTCATTTGTCTGGTTTTTCTGTTTACAGGCTGTACTCCAAAGTCGCAGCAGATAGTCTTCCGGTCGGGTGGAAAGGTTCAATATCCGTTGACTGCCGACCAGGAGGTCATGCTCGATTCGATCCAGCATAAGACTTTCCTCTACTTTATGAATGAACATCATCCTGAATGGGGAATCGTGAAAGACCGGGCAGCGCAGTGGGCGCCAGCCAGCATTGCATCTACTGGCTTTGGCATTGCCTGCTTTGCCATAGGAGCTGAAAGGAATTGGATCACCCGCGAAAAGGCAGCGGAGATCACACTGAATATCCTGAAGTTTTTTGCCAGCTCCATCCAGAGTCCGGATACAGCCGTCACAGGGTATAAGGGATTTTATTATCATTTTCTGGATATGCAGAATGGAAAGCGGGAATGGAACTGTGAGCTTTCGTCGATCGACACAGGCCTGCTGATGATGGGGATCATTTTTGCACGGAATTATTTCGACCAGGACAATGAAGCGGAGAAGCAGATCCGTTTGCTGGCTGGAGAATTACTGAAAAGAATCGAATGGAATTTCCTTGAGATGCCACCCGATGGAAAACATCCCCATGCAATCTCCATGGCATGGACCCCGGAGAAAGGATTGCTCGATTTTGGATGGAGCGGATACAACGAGGGATTGTTCCTGTATGTGCTGGCTGCAGGCACAGGGATGGAAAACGTGGAGAGAAGCTATCAATCATGGCTGAGTACCTATAAATGGAACACTCCCTATGAAGGTCTGTCCCACGTGGCCTTCCCTCCGTTGTTCGGCCACCAGTTTTCGCAGGCATTCATCGATTACCGTGGCCTGGTGGATAGCTACATGAAGGAAAAAGGCTTGGATTACTTTGAAAATTCCCGACGGGCGACCTATGTCCAGCGGCAGTATGCCATCGATAATCCACAGGGCTGGATGGGCTATGATTCGCTTTGCTGGGGGATCACTGCCTGCGACGGGCCCACGGAGAAATATAATTTCGATGATAAAAAATTTTTTGGATATGCGGGGCGAGGTACCAGCGGACCCGATTATAACTATTTTGACGATGGTACCATAGCACCGTATGGAGCTATATCATCCTTGCCTTTTGCTCCGGAAATCGTGTTGCCGACGGCTAGAGCGATGCTGCTGAACTATGAAGGAAAACTCTGGGGAAAATATGGCTTTTATGATTCGTTCAACCTGACGGCGGGATGGGTGGATGGTGATTTCATCGGGATTGACCAGGGGCCGATGCTGATCATGATCGAAAATTTCAGGACGGGACTGGTCTGGGACTATGTGATGAAGGATCCGATCGTACAGACTGGTCTGGCAAAGCTCGGTTACGAATATTTGCCGTAAGAAAATTTGGCGCATGATGCTAACAAATTCTTTACCGCAGAGGCGCGCAGAGGGATTCACCAAGGCGCACAGAGGTTATAAGAACAAGACAATAACCCTCTGTGCGCCTCTGCGATTACCTCTGTCGCCTCTGTGGTTAATGAAAAATAGCTTCTGATTAGCTTTCAATGATTAATAAAAACTTAGTAAATATGCAATTCGCTATATATAAAGAAGCCGCATTTGTTGCCCAGCTGGCCATCTTAACGACAATAACTTCAGCCCAGGTCAGGACCCTGGATGATTTTGAAAACAAGGAGGGTTGGACATTCAACAAATCCGACGGAGTTATCGTCAGCCTTTCCAATGAACAGGGAATGACCGGCAACGCGATCCGGTTTGATTATGATTTCACCAAAGGCACTGGCTACGGGGGAATCCAGAAACTCTTCCCGGTGGATCTTCCGGAAAACTACGAATTCACTTTTTATGTCAGAGCAGACTCCCCTGCAAATAATTTCGAAATTAAATTTATCGACAGCACAGGAAACAATGTCTGGTGGGTGAATAATCGCAACTACGATTTCCCGGAGGAATGGAAAAAGATCCGCATTAAGAATAGACATATCCAGTTCGCCTGGGGACCGGTGACGGATCAAAACATCAGGCGCGTCGACAGGATCGAGTTTACCATTGCATCCTTTGTAGGCGGAAAGGGGACAATCTGGCTGGATGATCTCAAATTTGAGCCTCTTCCGCCCGAAACGCTGACTTATCCTGAGCCGGCTGTCACTGCATCCTCCTGTGCGAAACGCCATGCATCCTGTTTAATGACAGATCACTCGGATCTGACCTGGTGGCAGAGCCGCCAGATGAACGATCAGTGCATTGTTATTGATTTCACAATGAAAAGAGAATTTGGAGGCCTTCAGATCGAATGGCTGAAAGATCAAAATGCGGTAAGTTTTGATCTTCTCCTATCGGAAGACGGTAAGATGTGGGACAAGGCTTATTCTGTGCCATCCAATCACAGTGCTGTCAGTTTTATCCGGCTGCCGGAGGCAGAGGCAAGGTTTCTCAAAATCGACCTCAAAGAACCTATTCCAGAAAAAGGATATGCCATCAGGGAGGTTAAAATCCTGGATATCAGGAATTCCCTGACGCCGAATGATTTTTTGATCTATGCGGCAAAAAACTCTCCCGAAGGGGATTATCCCAGGTATTTCCTTGAGCAGGCTTCCTACTGGACGATCACGGGCGTTAATAACGATGTGAAGGAAGCCATGATCAATGAAGAAGGAATGGTTGAGGTGGATAAGGCGTTGTTTTCCATTGAACCAATGATCAAAATGGATGGGAAACTTTATAACTGGAGCAATGTCAATGCGATGCAATCCATGGGCGGTGCTGATGATCCGGATGATTTCAGTTTCGTGCCATCTGTTACCTGGAACTGCCCTGACCTTCAGTTTGAGACTGGAGTGACCGCCGGTGGCGTTGCCAACCGGAATTCCATTCTCCAGATCCAGTATGCTTTTGACAACACATCAGATCATGCAAGGGATTTTGAATTTTACCTGCTGATCCGTCCATTTCAGGTGAATCCTTATTACCAGTTTCTGAACCTTGCCGGTGGTGCCGGTAAGATCAAATCAATCAGGGAACTGACGGGAGAAAACATCGCTGTTGATGATAAGGTAATCAATTCCTGGAAAAAGTATGATTCATTCGGAGCCGTCAGCTTTGATGAAGGCGATGTGGTCGATTTATTAAGAGAAGGAGTGATGCCGCAGGAAAAAGCTGTTACTGATCAGCACGGACTGGCCAGTGGTATCATCAAATATTTATTTCACCTTGATCCCGGTGAAAAGACCCGGTTCTTCGTTACCGTACCTTTTTATACACAACAACCTGTTGGCAGCAACAGGGGTGCTGGTTATCCTGCCGATGAAATCAAAAAGGTGACGGAGTTCTGGAATGAGAAGACCGGACACATCCATTTTAACCTTCCCGCCTCGGCCGACCGGATTGTCAATACGTACAAGGCAAACCTGGCCTACATATTAGTCAACAGGGACAGGGTGGGGATACAGCCAGGATCCCGGTCCTATGAGCGGAGCTGGATCCGTGACGGAGCGCTGACCTCTTCCGCGCTGTTGAAATCCGGCATTGTTCCGGAGGTAAAGGATTTCATTGACTGGTACGCGGACCACCAGTACGAAAATGGTAAGGTTCCCTGTGTGGTGGATACAAGGGGGCCTGATCCTGTCCCGGAAAATGACAGTCATGGTGAATTCATTTACCTGATCCGGGAATATTTCAACTTTACGCAGGACACTGCTTTTCTCCGATCCAAAAATAAAAACGTACTGAAAGCGGTGGAGTACATTGAATCGTTGATTGCAGAGCGGTCGACTGATCATTATAAATATGGTAACGACAGCGTCAGGGCCCATTACGGGCTGGTCCCGGAATCAATCAGCCATGAAGGTTATTCCGCCAAGCCTATGCATTCGTACTGGGATAATTTCTTCATCATGAAAGGGCTGAAAGATGCAGCGGAAATACAGAAGATCCTCAGGGAAACGGAAAATTATGAAAGGATTAAAAAAGTCCGCGATACCTTTAGGGAGAACCTGTACAATTCGCTGAACCTGGCCATGAAGTACAGGAACATTGATTACATCCCCGGTTGTGTCGAACTGGGCGATTTTGATGCCACTTCCACCACCATTGCCCTGACTCCGTGCAATGAACTGAAAAATCTCCCCAAACCTCAGGTTTACAATACATTTGACCGCTACTATGACTTTTTCAGGAACAGGCGTGAAGGGAAGATCGACTGGGTCAACTATACGCCTTATGAGAACCGCCTGATCGGGTCCTTCATCATCCTGGATCAGCCGGAAAGAGCGCATGAACTCATCGAATTTTTCCTGGAGGATCAGCGCCCTGAGGGATGGCATCACTGGGCCGAGGTTGTATGGAAAGATTACCGCATTCCCCGTTATATCGGCGATATGCCGCATACCTGGTGCGGAAGTGATTTCCTCAACGCAATCCGGACCATGTTTGTTTATGAAAATGAGTATGATCAGTCTCTTGTGCTGGCTTCCGCCCTTTATCAGGACTGGATCGATGCGCCGGAGGGCATGTCGGTCGAGAACCTGCCGACCTACTACGGCGAGATCTCATATTTTATCAAAAATGAAGGCACCCGGTATCGGTTTTCTATTTTTGGCGATGTCAACCTTCCCGAAAACGGAATAAAGATCAAGAACTTTAACGGATCAAAAATGCCGGTGAAAGTCACTGTCAACGGTGTGGAGATCAATGATTTCACCACCCGTGAGATTCCTGTCGGGATCGTCCCCGCAGAGGTGGAGATTTATTATTAAAGGGAAAATATTTATTGTTAATTTAGCAACATGAGTTTGACGCAATCAGATATTGAAGCCAGACTGAAGAAACTGCTTCCTTTCCTCAAGAATGAATATAAGGTGAGCAGAATTGGTTATTTTGGATCCTACTCAACAGGGATGCAGGATGAGCAAAGTGATATTGATATCCTTGTCGAATTTTCTGAACCCTGTGGTTGGAAGTTTTTTACATTGGAGAAATTACTTGAAGAAAAATTAGGCAAAGAGGTCGATCTGGTTACTCTTTCTGCTATTAAGAAACAATTAAAGGAAACTATTTTAAAACAAGTAATATTCATTTGAAAACTGCCAGAACTTATCTCCATTTCCTGGAAGACATAGAATTATCAATGTTAAGGATCCAGGAATATTTAAAGGATATGGACTCTATTAGTTTTAGGAAAGATTATAAAACCGTAGATGCCGTAATCAGAAATTTTGAAATAATTGGTGAAGCCACTAAGAATCTTCCCCCTGAATTCAAAGAAAAACATCACCAGCTGCCCTGGGACGAAATGTACAGGATGCGGAACAAGATCAGCCATGAATATTTTGGAGTTGATTACCAAATCTTGTGGTACATTTCCACAATTGAGATACCTAAGAATTATGAAGAATTGAGGAAAATTATCAAGAATGAAAAGGGTATCAAAGGCTAAAATCAAATTATTTATAAGTGTTCCTCTTACTCTTGTTCTTAGTTTAAGTCTTTTTGCCCAGGGGAATAAAGAATACCAGATTCTTTCCAAATATAGGAAGTGGGGAATTGTAGCAGGTCCGGTTTTATATACAAAGGGCAAAATATATCCTCACTACGGCGATTGTACATTATATAACTTTCCCATTTGGAGTTATAATGCAGGAATTGAATATGATTTCTACCCGGACAGGAAGTGGTCAATGATTACTGGAGTAAGCATTGCACTGGAACCAGTCTATAATATTCAGACTACTTTTAAAAAAGAAGATATTTATTCACAATTCGAAGAAAATTATACCGACCAATACAAGGCATATGCTATGCCTTCTCTGTCTGCTCCATTACAAGTCCGTTTGAATATCCAGGTAATTAAAAACATCTTCGTAAATTTCACGACAGGCATGAAAGTTAAATATTTCCCACCGGGTGAACAAGAACTTTCGGTCATATTTCATAATGCAGATGACACCGAATCCCGGGAAGAATTTTATTTGTACGCTGCCAGTCCTGAGAATTCATTCCAGGGAAGTTTCATCATTGGTACCGGATTAAGTATTGCGATTAATAAAGTGCTGCTCAAATCAAACCTGATTTACTCTGTTAATTATCAAAGCACGTTGACAGGAAACTATGAGTTCCATAATCTTTTAACTTCACCCCCTTCTGGTGGAGATTATGAATTTACGGGAAATTATTTGGGAATGCTGTTTTCAGCAAGCATAGCCAAGAAAAAGAATAAATCTCAATAAGAACTTTTATGAACGAAGCAGACCATAGTGTGGCTTGCACTACAAGACCGGATGAAAAGATCAAATTTTCGCAGATGGCCGCCTACGGCGCCGGAGGTATCATCCCCATTGCCCTTTTCAATATAGCAGGGATCATGGTGGGACTGATGGGCAACATCAGCCTGGGACTCAGCGCCTTCTGGCTGGGGCTCATTTTGATCATCCCCCGTCTGTGGGATGCGATCTCAGATCCGATCATCGGTCATCTTTCCGATAACACCAGAACACGCTGGGGACGTCGCCGGCCCTACCTGCTGATCGGAGGACTGCTGGTCGCGCTGTTCTTTGTGGTAATGTGGTGGATACCGAAGGGTGACACGGTGCAGGCCTGGTTTCCTACAGAATCAGGATTCCAGGCGTTTCAGCTGGTCTATATCCTCATCGCCCTTCTGCTGTTCTTCACGGCTGTCAATATCTTTGAGATACCGCATGGTGCTCTAGGTATGGAGTTGACCACCGATTACCATGCACGCACCCGTCTTTTCAGTGCCAAGAGTTTTGTCGGTAATCTGTTTGCCATGAGCACGCCCTGGCTTATCAAACTCGCCCGTCTGGAAATTTTCAGGGGCCCCGGAGGAAATGAAGCCGATGGTATGCGATATGTCGCCATCATGATCGCCGCTTTCATTATTCCGCTCTCTTTCTGGTGGTTCTTCAAATTACGCGAACCGGGATTTGTCAAGGCTGCCAGGCATGAAAAGACACCTTTCTGGAAAGATATGAAGGTGGTGGTCACCAATAACAATTTTGTCATGCTCACCCTGACCATCTTCACCCTTGCCATGGGATTTAATTTTGTTCAGCTGCTCGGATCCTATATACCCATTTTCTATGTATTCGGTGGTGATAAGGATGCGGGCGCCACCATGCTCGGGATCAATGGCACGGTATGGGCCATTACCGGCGTGCTTGCCGTTTTCCCTCTGAACCTGATAAGTCCGAAACTTGGCAAGCGCAATACGCTGGCTATCTCCATCATTCTGATGTGCCTTGCCCAACTATCGAAGATCGTGTGTTACAATCCTGATTATCCTTACCTGATTATCATCCCAACGGTATTGCTATCTGCAGGAATGTTGTTCTTTTTTACACTGGGTTCTTCCATGGTGGGTGATATCTGTGACGAGGATGAACTGAAGAGGGGATACCGCTCCGAGGGTAGCTTTTACTCCATCTTCTGGTGGTTCATCAAGATGGGTACGGCGCTTGCCAGTTTTGTCGGTGGTGCTTTGATCGTATTTACGATGTTCGATGAGATCCAGGTCACCAGGATTGATAAACTGCAGGGCAGCATCGGGGAGTTTCAGGCTGAAGTACAGGCATGGAAGGGCGATCAGGGTATCATCGGAAACAGCACCCTTGTGCTGGAAAATATAAAGAATCAATGTACGGAGGCGCTGGAGGAATCGAAAGAATATACAGCTTACCTGGAAAAGGAATCCCTGAAAAATCAGAATGGCAGTGTTATTCAAAACCAAAAGAAAGAGATGCTGATCAATGTCATGACTTCCGTCCGATCGAACATTGACCAGCTGGAGCGGTTCCGGTCAAACCTTGAGCAAATTGGGCCTCAGCCAGAGGATTCGCTGATCAGATCGCTTGCAGCCGATGCCATTCCCCTGGCGCTTCAGATCAAGGCCGAAAAAGCAAGGATGAGCTCCTTTGAACTCATGTCACACTTTCAGTCTAAATCCCTCGATAAGAGATACCAGCGAAAGGAAAGAAGCAAGGCACACAATGATGAACTTATCCGTAAAATCTCGATACTCAGTGGGCAGATTGCGGACATCAGTCCGGCCATGCCCCTGGATTCTCTGGATAAGCAGCTGGGGGCACTGAAAAAAGAAACGATGCCCATTACACAACAGACACCCTATACATTACTGATGATGCGCGTGGTGGAGATCGGATTGCCTCTTTTGCTGAGTATCTTTTCGATATTCTTCCTTCTGAGGTACTCACTGACAGAAAAACGGTCCCATGAGATCAAGGACCTGCTGGAGAAACGAACTTTGGAACGGCAGAGCGTAGAAAATGTAAAATGAAAAAATCGAATGATGACTTTCACGATCAGGGAGGGCAATTTTTTTCATAACGGAAGGAAAGTATTCCTCAACTCCGGAGAGATACATTATTTCAGGATCAGACGTAAGTTGTGGGACATACACCTGGCAGCAGCCAGGGAGGCCGGTCTGACCACTGTCAGCACATACATCCCCTGGGCCTGGCACGAGCCACAGGAGGGTGTTTTTGATGTTGACGGCAAATCGTGTCCGGAACGTGACCTGGCTGGATGGCTGGCAAGCTGCCACGCTCATGGATTATGTTGCATCGTGAAACCTGGTCCGTTCATCCTCGCTGAAACAAGAGGGGCTGGCTTGCCGGAATGGTTCCTGGAACGCTTTGGTGAAGAGGTGAAGATGCGTAATCGTTCAGGTGAGATCGTTCAGAGCGATGGAGTCAGCCTGTTTCATCCGAAATACCTGGAGAAGGTCACATCGTGGTACGATCAGATCATGCCATTCATCCGTGAGCGGGAGATCTCAAATGGCGGCCCCATCATCATGATGCAGGTCTGCAATGAGATCGGCGTTTTCTCCTGGCTGGCACATCAGGCGGACTATGGCGGTACAGTCAGGGATCGTTTCATAGCCTATATGAAAGGTAGATTTGCAGATATTCAGGTGGTGAATGCATTATGGGGGACTGATTATCAGGATTTTACGCATATTGAGCTGCCTCCCGACGGCCGTCTGCCTTACACATCGAAGGGTGACCGAAGCCGGGATTATGAATGGCACTGCTTCTGGCGGACCTATTACGGTGATTACTTGCGCATGTTATCCGGCATGGCCCGCGAAAGGGGAGTGACGGTTCCTTTCTATCACAACCTCCCCGGCTGGATTTACGGCAGCGGTTATGAATTCCCGGTGAATATCACCATGTACGATGACCTGTTCGGCGAAAAGAGTGAGATCATGTTCGGAGTGGATCATATTCCGGAGTTCGTATCACACCGCAACATGCATGATGACCGGATCATCAATGATGTCACCCGCACCATGCAGGGAAACAAGCCCCTTTTTGCTGCGGAATTTCAGTGCGGCTCCCGCGAGTACCATGTAGTGACAAATCCCCGCGAGCTGGAACTTTTCTATAAAGCGAGCGTGGCTAACGGCCTGACAGGCTGGAACTACTATATGTTCTCACAGGGGAGGAACCCTGCACGCAGGGGTTATTCCGGATCGACATTTTACTGGTTTACCCCGCTTACACCCGAGGGACGTCGCACAAGTACCTTTCCGCTGGTGAAACGGATGAGCAGGATCATCAGGGTTTCTGAAAGCATCATCCTGGAGGCAAAACGCAAAACAGAAGTTTGCGTGCTCTTTTATCCGCCATATTATTCCACTGAGCTGGAAAGGCCGGAGGAAGGGGCTTCCGGTCTTCAGTTCGTAGCCAGCCGGATACGCAGGCCGGCTTATTTTGATGGACTGCTGAAGGTGCTCCAGGTTCTCAATGTGGATTATGATATGGCGGATTTGAGCAAAACCTCTTCTGATTCATTGAGCAAGTACAGGCAAATATGGGCATTCTGCACCGATGAGATGAATGCGGGGGATCAGCAAATCCTGGTGGATTATGCCAGAAGCGGGGGAGACCTGGTGATCTTTCCCTGTCTTCCTGACCGGGAGATGACTCAAAAGCCCTGCACCCTCATTCGCGGGGCCCTTTCAGTGGAACCATCAGGGAAAGAGGTCATCGACTCACCATTGATCGATATCTGCGACCTGAAAGATATCAAATGTGCCAATCCGCAGGTCATTTATTCTGAAGAATCTCTGACTGGTGCGGAAATCATTGCCCGGACAATCAGGGGCACTGTCTGCGGATTTACCAAACGAATGGGGATGGGATCACTGACCCATCTGGGAACCTGGCTGGGATTTGACACAGAAGGGCACAAGCCCGTTTATGAATCCATTCTGATGCGGTCAGGCGCCAGATTGAGGCAGGCCTCTGCATCCAATGAGAACATTACTGTAAGAGAGCGTTTTACAGATGCCGGACAGGCCATTCTTTTCATCGGAAATTATTATAACGAGGAACAAACGGGAAACGTCACCTACACTCATCCTGAAAATGGTGAACCTGTTTCCATACCTTTTACAGGCGGCGAAATAGCATGGCCGGCCCTGCACGGAGTGCTTACACCGGTATGCATGGAGATCGCTGAGGGAATCAGCATCCTCCATAGCACCTCTGATATTCTCGAAATACAAGAAACGAATGGTCATATTGAGATCACTCTTTATGGAGAAAGAGATCTGGCAGGGGAGATCGTAATAGAAGGCTTGAATGCAGCATTGGTCGCTTCGGCCCGTATTGAAGGTCAGCCCGTCAAAGTCCTCTGGTCTGGTGATCGTATTGTATTTCTTTATAATCATATACATAAGAAGGAAATCGTTCTTAATATTGACATTCAGCAACTGTCGACCTGAAATTACATTTTGTTTTTAACCACAGAGGCGTAAGGAGTATTCACAGAGGCGCACAGAGGAAGATAGTTCATTCATCTGATCCTCTGTGATCTCAGTGTATCCTCTGTGCGCCTCTGTGGTAAATAATCCCGGTAATTGAGTACAAACGGTTAGAAAAATCATGAAAATAAAGAATTCCACCGGCCTTTCCGTTGAATTTCTGGAAAATGGCGCTATTAAAAGCATTGAAGCCAATCCCATCCGCATAAGTCTCAGACCGGCGACTCCTTTTTCATCGCACGGTGCAAATCTTTATCTCAGGAAACGGTCACAAAACATTGAATACAAAGCCCTTACTGGTCCTGCAAGCAATAGCCGTTTCAGTGTACAGGACAATGTCTATTACGCTCAGGGAAGCTGGGAAGGTATTGATTATCAAATCACTCTGCACATATCAGATAAATGCATGAGCTGGTACTATATGGTCGATCTAACGAGCCGTAATGACGAAATGATCGAGCTGGACCTGATATGTGTGCAGGATGTGGGTCTAAAGCAAACTACTGATGGACTGGTCAATGAATATTATGTCAGTCAGTATCTTGAGCGGCGTATCATGGAGAGTGAATCCTATGGCAAGGTCGTTTGCTGCCGTCAGAACATGAAAGAGCCGACCGGTCATCCCTGGCTGATGGTCGCATGCAGGAACGGAGCCACGGCTGCCAGCACGGATGGCATGCTGTTCTATGGTAAAACATGCCGTGAGACAGGGAAGCCGGAGGGCTTGCTCGCTGGGCTGTCTGGTGGCGAATATGCAGGAGAATCGTCTGTGATCGCCCTGCAGGAAAAACCATTCATGCTGGTTTCCCGGGAACATCACAGGAGCGTTTTTATTTTCACATACCTGGCTGACCATCCGCTCCCAACCTCTGCTATGGATATAGACCGGTTGCCTGATCTTTTGGCGGAAGTTGAAGAAACGGTTGCTGCTCCGTCAATGGGTCAATGGTTGGCACCCACCAGGAATCTGTTCAACACTTCTGCTTTTCTTCCTGTGGAGGATCTCAATGAAGGTGAATTAGTCGAGTTTTTTGGAAGCAACCGGAGGCATTCCGAAAAAGAAGGGAACCGGTTACTGTCTTTTTTCTGCCGGCAACACGATCATGTGGTACTGCGGGAAAAGGAGATCATGGCCGACCGGCCTCATGGGCACATCATGCAGGCCAGGGCAGGATGTGTGCCGGACGAAAATATACTGTCTGCCACCTCGTTTGCAGCAGGAATCTTCAACTCACATCTGTCACAGGGGAACACCAATTTTAATGTTCTATTATCCATCTGCACAAGCCAGTTCAACCTGGGACTGGAAGCCGGGCAGAGGATCTTTGTGCACATCGGGGGAAAATATTATTTGCTGGGAGTTCCTTCTGCGTTCGAAATGGGCCTGAATCATTGCCGTTGGATCTATAAATCCGGTGAATACTGCTTTCAGGTACGGACCTGGACGTCAAAGAGGGTTCCGCAGGTGAATACCGACTTTAAGGTGATCAGGGGAAAGCCTTTGGAACTGATCCTCACCCATGATTTTGATCCTTTAAATGGATGGAAGGTGACTTCAGGTAGTACCAGCAGCGAATTTAAAGCCGCCCCTTCAAAAAGGAGCATGATCGCTTCCAAATTTCCAAGGGCACAATTCAGGATAGCGATCAACCCTCCTGGGTCAACCTGCAAGCCATATGGTGACGAGGCGTTGTATGAAGATCGAAACCATCATGGCAGCACTTTGTTCGTGCTCAGGGTGGATCAGACATCTGATTTCTGCATGAGCTTTATTGGTGAAGTGTGTTCAGCACAGGATGCCATTAAGGTGGAAGATGGAGATAAGCAATGGCTTGCGGATTGCCAGGATGCCGGTTCTACCTGGAATGAACTCAGTTTAAACCTATTCCTGCATGGAGACCAGCCGGACATTGCTGCCGTGAGGGAGATACTGCCCTGGTATGGGATGAATGCGCTCACTCATTATTTAACCCCTTACGGGCTGGAACAATTCAGCGGGGCAGCCTGGGGAACACGCGATGTGGCTCAGGGTCCGCTTGATCTGCTCCTGACCATGGGAAGGTATGAGGATGCACGGCAGGTACTGAAGATCATTTTTTCCAATCAGAATCCGGATGGAGGCTGGCCACAATGGTGGATGTTCGATCGTTACCAGCATATACGGGCCGACAGCTCCCATGGGGATATCTTTTACTGGTGCCTGATTGCCCTGGCAGACTATATCAAAGTCACCGGAGACATGTCCATTCTGGAAGAGGTACTGCCCTACTATTCAGGGAAAGAAAGCGATCAGGCTGAACGGACACCTCTCAGCGAACACGTTGAGCGCCTTATCCGCATGGTCATCCGCTCCTTCATTCCCGGAACTGCACTGGTACCATTCGATGGCGGCGACTGGAACGATTCCCTTCAGCCGTTCAGCAAAGAACTGGCTCAGCGCATGATCTCGAGCTGGACCGTGGAAATGAATTACCAGGCATTCAACGAGTATCTTCATGTGTATGAAAAGATGGGCAATGAAGGCAAAGCAGGGGAATTGCTGTCAATCTGTGAGGATATCAGGGCTGATTTCAATAAATTCCTGATCAGGGATGGGATTGTTGCCGGATACGGATTGGCGGAGGCGGATGGCAGTATCCACGTATTGCTGCACCCCTCAGACGGTAGAACCGGTATCCGCTACGGCATTTTACCAATGGAACGAGGTATTGTCAGCGGTATCTTCAGTCGCGAACAGGCTTTTTATCATCGGGAACTTATTGAAAATCATCTGAAAGGACCTGACGGAGCGCGGTTAATGGATCGACCGTTGAAATACAAAGGAGGAATCCAGGAAATTTTCCAGCGGGCGGAAAGCAGTACTCATTTTGGCCGGGAGATCGGGCTTATGTACGTACATGAACACATCCGTTACGCAGAATCCCTGGCCCGTACCGGCGAGGCTGATGCCTTTGTGAAGGCACTCCGGCAGGCGATCCCGGTTGGGTACAGGGATGTTGTGCCCTGCGGCGATATCCGTCAAGCCAACTGCTATTACAGCAGCTCCGATGTCGCCTTCCGGAATCGTTTTGAGGCTGATGATCGTTACGATGATGTCAAAGCCGGGAAAATAATCCTTAGAGGCGGCTGGCGGGTATACTCCAGCGGTCCGGGTATTTATATCAGCCTGATCGTGACCGGGCTGCTGGGATTGAGGATTGGAGATGGGAATGTCATTATCGATCCTGTGATGCCGGATTCGCTGGATGGATTATCCGTTTCCATTGATTTTCTTGGCCGAAGGATCCGGTTCAACTATTCCGTCAAAGAGGGCAATTATAGTCCTAAAGCTATTTCAATCAATGGCACAGGCATCCACTTCACCTTGGAAGATAATCCCTTTCGTCAGGGTGGTGCGGTCATTGACAAGGATCAGTTTACCGAGAAACTGGGACTGCAGGAAAATGTTATAGCGATACGGCTATAGGGAATTTTTAGCTATGTTAATCCCCTACGGGGAATGTAATTTTTTGGTGATACCTATTTTCTACAAGACTAAAACCGCTACGCGGTAATACATTAGGTTTGATTCCCCTCCCTTGCCCGTAGGGCATATAGTATTGTAGGTTGTTGTCCGGATTCCCCTCCCTTGCCCGTAGTGCATATAGTATTGTAGGATGTTGTCCGGATTCCCCTCCCTTGCCCGTAGGGCATATAGTATTGTAGGATGTTGTCCGGATTCCCCTCCCTTGCCCGTAGGGCATATAGTATTGTAGCAGGTTGTCCGAATGATTCCAATACCCCGTAGGGGTTAAACAATTCCCAAAAAATCAAACAAATAGCATTCATCAAATTCGATTGAATAATTCTTAAGGAATTGAATATACTCCGTTCTGAATGTTGATTTTTCATGATGCCTTTCCTGGTTTTGAATATAAGCGTAAACAATTTCCAACTGCGATCTGCTGCAGGAAAAAGCCCCATATCCCTCCTGCCAGGCAAATTTTTCCTTGCAAAGTTTTTCTTTGTTAATAAACAGAGAAGAATTTCTTTTAATGCCTTGCACAGTATCAGAGATTGAAATGGATGGATTTAATCCTATCAGGATGTGGACATGATCGGCTACACCATTGACAATGATCGATTTGTGTTTCATTGTGGAGATAATACCGCTAATGTATTCGAATATTCTGCTTCTGAAGTCCTTGGTTAGTGCAGCATCCCTGCATTTGACTGCAAAAACCAGGTGAACGTATAACTGGGTGTATGTTCCTGGTTTCATGATATGTTTTTATTGTTAATACGGAAAGAAGCAAAATGTACCCGGTCAAAATGAAATTTTTTTTGTTTATCCCCTACGGGGAATTAAATGTTATCATTCGTATTATTCTACAATACTAAATGCCCTACGGGCAAAGGGATGGGATGGGGGAAATGGTAACTACAATACTTAATACCCTACGGGTAAATGGATGGAATGGAAAATATGGCTAAATGCCCTACGGGCAAATGGATGGGATGGGGGATAAAATCCCGTCATTTACTTGGAATTACCGCGTAGCGGTTATACTATTGTAGACGAATGACGTATAAACAAAATGTTTCATTCCCCGTAGGGGATAAACCAATAATGATCAATCGTTATTTTCGTATAAAGCCGTAATTTTAATGTTTCATTGCATCCCCTAAGACTATTACCACACATCGTATATGATTAAGATATTTAAAAAGATCCTGATCACGGTCAACCTGGCATTTGTGATCTGCTTGTCGGTACATGCACAAAAGCATCTGGAAAGAACTGGAACCAGCGGCGATTCCATCCCTGTTACCGGTATCGTCTCCGGCATTCCCGATTCGTCCTTGCTGGATATCGTTCAACGCCAGACATTCCGTTATTTCTGGCATTATGCACATCCGGTCAGCGGCCTGGCCCGCGAGCGGAGCGATACCGTCCTGGCAGAACATTACTGGGATTACATTAATGAAGCCTGGGATGAACCGAATTTCAGCAAAACGCTTTTCGGACCTGATGCCTGTGCGATCGGAGGAACCGGATTCGGTATCATGGCTACCATCGTGGCGGTGGAAAGAGGATGGATCGAAAGGGCTACTGCCGTACGCCGCCTTGTGCAGATTGCCGATTTTCTGGCCAACGCGGACTGCTTTCATGGCATCTATCCCCATTTCATGGACGGCCGAACCGGAAGAACCATCAAATTCGATCGCCTCGACGATGCGGCGGACCTGGTGGAAACCTCCTACCTCCTGATGGGATTCCTGTGCGCCAGGGAATACTTTGATGCGGATTCACCGATCGAAGTATACCTTAGGAACCGGATCACCAAAATGTGGAATGTTGCCAACTGGAACTGGCATACCAACGGTGAAAAAAAACTTTACTGGCACTGGAGCCCCAACAACGGCTTCGATATGAACTTCCCTATCTGGGGATGGAACGAATGCCTGATTACGTATATCTTGGCAGCATCCTCTCCGTTTCATGCCATCTCTAAAGATGTATACGACGGAAGCTGGGTGGGGAGCAGCGGTTTTAAGAACGGAAGATCCTATTATGGTATCACTCTACCACTGGGCAACTACGATTGGGGAGGACCCCTGTTCTTTGAGCATTATACGTTCATGGGCATTGATCCCAGGGACCTGAAGGACTCGCTGGGAATTGACTACTTTGAGCAGGTCCGCAGCCATACCCTGATCAACAGGGCCTATTGCATCGATAATCCGAAAAACTACAAGGATTACGGCGAAAATTGCTGGGGGCTTACGGCAGGCGACAGTTACAAGGGTTATGTTGCTCATTGCCCGGAGGTGGACTTCGGGGTCATTCAACCCACAGCGGCACTATCCTCGTTTCCCTATGCTCCTGAATATTCGATGCAGGTGCTCAAACACTTCTATTTTGATCTTGGAGATAAGATCTGGAGCGAATACGGATTTGTCGATGGATTCAGTGAAACACACAACTGGTACGCGAAAAGCCACCTGGCGATTGACCAGGGCCCCATTGTGGTGATGATTGAGAACTACCGAACGGGTCTCCTGTGGGAACTTTTCATGCAGATCCCGGATATACAGAAGGGATTGATAAAGCTTGGTTTCGAAAGCCCATGGATGAAAAAATAATTGTCAATTGTCAATGGTAGATTGTCGAAGTTCTAATATGTCTGGTAAATTATTGCTTATCGCTTGTCTTTGTTTTTCAATGCTTCTTAAGGCACAGGAATATGAACACTCTTACTCCATTTTTACCAACAGCTCCATGCCTGAAGATCATTTCTTCAGCCATACATCGTACACCGGCGGTTCAACGATAGAGAGCAACAATGGTAAAATACCGGTAAGTGAAACGTTCTTTCATACTCCTGACAACGCCCTTGAATTGCGATACCGTAGTCATGCAGACGGGAAATGGGATGCCACAGTTTACCGTTCAGGTAAGAGGGGAATGGATCACTTCGAAAAACCTGCATTTTTATCACTTTGGGTGTTTAGTCTATCTGAAACCATGACTGAAAATGACCTTCCCCTGATTCGGTTGATGTCGGAAGACAGCAGCTTATCATCGGGTCTCAGCATTGTCACGCTGAATGCGAATGAGTGGCAACGCATGTTGATACCCCTCGACCTGTTCGGAAATATTGACCGGGATCATCCTGAAAATACAATAGGTATCGTTTTTTCTCAGCAGGTAAATGCAGATGCGGAACTTCACACTCTCTATGTGGATGATATAGAGTTTATGGCCGAAAAACCAGCTCATTCAATTATCCTCAAACCAGAAATCAAGGATGCAAAAGGTTATGCCATGCATGTCGATATTAACTGGCCACAGATCACCGATCCCAATGTCCACCTGGTAAAAATTTATCGTTCCTGCGATGGATCGATCTATCAGCCAGCAGGAATCCAGCAACCATTTATCAACCGTTTTGCCGATTTCACGGGAGAAACCGGAAAAAATTATTCGTACCTGATCACTTTTCTGAACAGCAGTTATGAAGAAAGTGAGTTTTCTGAACCGGTCAGTGCTTCAACCCGAGTGATGAGCAACGATGAGTTGCTGACGATGGTCCAGGAAACCTCGTTCCGCTATTACTGGGAAGGGTCAGAAGCTACCAGCGGCATGGCCAGGGAAAACATTCCCGGCCGGCACAACATGGTCGCAACAGGTGCTTCCGGCTTTGGGATCATGGCGCTCATCGTCGGAACCGAAAGGGGATTCATTTCAAGGGAAGAGTCCGTCGAGCGCTTCTTAAAGATCCTCAGGTTTCTGGAAGGAGCACAAAAGTTTCATGGAGCCTTTCCACATTTTATGGATGGTCCTTCCGGAAAGGTTGAACCCTTTTTCGGCCTCCGGGATAACGGTGCCGATCTTGTGGAGACTTCTTTTTTAATGGAGGGCATCCTTGCCGCCCGTCAGTATTTTTCAAGGGATGACGAACAGGAAAGGCTGATCAGGCAAAAGATAACAGGTATCTGGGAGGGTGTTGAATACGATTGGTTCCGGCGTTACCGGGATGGTGATTATCTTTTCTGGCACTGGTCCCCGGATCAGGGATGGATCATCGATCACCGGCTGATCGGCTGGAACGAGACCATGGTCGTTTACCTGCTGGCCATCGCTTCTCCCACGCACCCTGTCCCTGCAAGCATGTACTACACCGGCTGGGCAAGTCAGGGCCATATCGCCCAAACATACCGGTCCCGCTGGGGACAATCCACCGATGGGGACATGTATACCAACGGTAATACATATTATGGAATCACACTGGATGTCGGCGTCAACAATGGCGGCCCGTTATTTTTTACGCATTATTCCTATCTGGCATACGATCCTCATTTCATTACGGACCGGTATACGAATTATTTTGTTAATAATCAGAATATTGCAAAGATTAATTACCGTTATTGCTTAAATAATCCAAAAGGATTTAAGGGGTACGGTGAGGATGGCTGGGGATTGACCGCCAGCGATGGGCCCTTTGATTACTCTGCTGACGAGCCGGTGATCCGGCAGGATCACGGGAAGCTGACTCCCACCGGGGCTATCAGCTCTTTCCCTTATACCCCTGAAGAATCCATGAAGGCATTGAAGAACTATTATTTCAACTATGGTCATTTTCTCTGGGGAGAATATGGATTCAGGGATGCCTTTAGCCTGACTGCAAACTGGTGCTCGGAGATCTATATGGGGCTCAACCAGGCTCCCATGACCGTGATGATCGAGAATTACCGCACAGGACTCATCTGGAAGCTGTTCATGCAGGATCCGGAGATACAGGAGGGGCTCAGAAAGTTGGAAGCAGAATGATTTTCCTTGTCACATGACCTGATTCTGTCGAGAGATCCAGAAAGTAAATGCCGGGTTTGATCCGTGTGTTGTCAATCCGTTTACTGAAAGATAATGTACTGGCAATTTCGTAATTGAAAATGGTATTCCCTTTCAAATCAAAGAGGGTACAGTTGACTGGAGTCCTCTCACAAAACTCAGCTTCCACTTGGAAATAGTCGTTGGAGGGATTGGGAAAGATCCGGATATCTTTCAGCTGGGGGATTTCATTTATATCTTCAAGTATATGGATCTCGAACCAGTTTATATTGTACTCTCCTGACAGGGAATACAACCTGAGCGTATAGTCTCCCTGGGGCAGGTTCATGGTAAATTCCTGGGTCGTCCATGCCTGCCAGCCTCCAGTTCCCTTGAAGTAAATCGTTTTAACGGAGGTGAATTCATTTCCATTTCCCAACCGTATGGAAATGCTTCCGTTTGAATAAAGCGATGCCACGCGGAAACTGAATGCATATTCACGGGGCCAGGGTACGGAGATGTAATAATCCAGGTAGTCTCCGTTGTTGGCATAACCTGTATTTTGTCCTCCACCGACATCTGAGCAATCTTCCAGCTGGAAGCCTGAGTTCACATCAAAATCCTCGGCCTGTATCAAGGCCGGAACAAGGATTCGTGTGGGTAAGTTATTGATAACTTGTTTGTTATAAAAGTTCTGCAACAATTGCCCGCTGCTGACCACCGAATTGCCAGTGTATGAAATGGTCACTGTATTACCGTATCTGATCGTATCATTGAGCTGTATGATCACCCGGTAATCCAATTCTGGATCGATGAAAAGGGTATCAATTTCGGACAGGTCTCCATTCACATCAACCTCAAAACCATGGTCTTCTTCAGTGAATGATGTTATTGGTTTATTGAGCGTCAGGATTATGGCGGTTCCTTCACCATTCGTCACCCCTGAAATGAATTCAAAAGGGACAGAATTCACAGAAACCGGGTCGAGAAAATTGAAAAAGCTGACATTTGATCCGCCTTGATCGAAATAGAATCTTATTCTGTTCTCACCGGCTGGGATAATGACATGTTCAATGGTTGATGAGAGCCAGCTTTGCCAGCCACCCGTGATTGGTAGCTGGTGCTGCGGGCAGACATCGGTTCCGTTTACCTCAAGATGTACAATACCCGGAGTTGATTGAGCGGCGGACCTTATGAGCACCTGGTAGGCAGCTGCACTGTCGCTGTAAATAGTATATTGTAGCCATTCGTTGTCCTTCGTCCACCCGATATTGAAGCCATTACCGGCCGGATGATCATCGTAACACCGTTCAATGTCAACTCCGTCGTTACGATATAACCAGCCTTCGTTCCAGTTCGTATACACATTGGTGTTAAGACGGTAATTTGCCGTATCTGCATCCCAGTATGCTGATGAGCATCTGCCAAGGTCATAGTCAGCCATGTTGACAGGGTCACTGACGGAGCGTATGTTGAACGGGATCGTGGATGCGCTGTGAGGCTGCCTTATCATGGCATCGATCACATCGCGCTGTACGGTGCAATTTTCAATACGATGATTATCGGCCCAGTCAAGTACGGCCATAAATGCCTGGTCAGCTGTCATGGTCGGAAAACCGGATTGCCAGAAAGATATCAGATCGTTATAGGTTGAGCTCTCAGGTACCATCAGCACATTATTGATCCCGGCTTTTTTCACCGGCCACCATGACCATCCGATCTTATTTTCCTCGGCAAGTTTAATCAGGTCGGTGAACCAGGAATTGGAATTTTCACCTGTTTCGCCCAGCCATATCGGCATCTGGTGAGTATTTCTTAAATTGATCATCCACTGAATGGATTCCTGTGTGTTATAGTTCCAGTATTTATGAAAACTACAGACCATGTTATCATCCCAGGGAGGGGCCAGACCTGTGTAATCGTTGGCGAACCAGTTCCCTTCGATAATGATGATGTGGTTTGGGTCCACTTCACGGATCGCAGTGGTAATGTCAATATAGGTCTGCCGCAGCAGGGTTCCCCCGGGCAGGTCCCAGTTCGGTTCATTGATCAGGTCGTACCCACCCATCCATGGTTCCTCAGCGTATCGCCCGGCAAGTTTTTTCCACAACGCCACCGTCTTGCGCCGGTTTTCAGCACTTTCCCACAAAGACGGAAAATCAGGGTCGTAATCCGAGATGTTCCGGTCGTGCCCCTGTCCACCCGGTGCACCATGAAGGTCCAGAATCAGATACATCTCATTGTCGCTGCACCAGGCGAGAAGGCTGTCGATGCGGACAAACCCATCTTCCATCCAGGTGTCCTGCCCCGTAACAGGTTCTTTCTCAATGGGAAGCGTGAACCACTTGTAGTGCATGGCGACCCTGACACTGTTGAATCCCCACACTTTCATGGAGTCAACGTCCCTTCGGGTGAAATGATTGTTCAACCAGGTATCATAGAAGATTTCCGTATTTTGTTCCCCGATGGTTTCCGTAAGTAAATCCCGGAACTGCGTATGCGTACCGGCAAAATCGGCTGTTTTCATCATGTACCCCTCGTTCAGAAGCCAGTTTCCTGTTCCGATCCCCCGTAAGATCACTTCCGTGCCAGTTCCATCATAAATGTATTTTCCACTGGCATGAAGATATCCCTGGGCAAAGGATTCCGATGGAAAAATAATGGACAGTAAGGATGTCAAAAAGTAAAAGATCCGTTTATTCATGGTATGATGATTTGATTTGCCTGATGACAGGCAAACAGGAACAGAAGAAATCACAGGCTGAATACGAAATGATCCGGGGAGTATCAGTTCAGCGATTTGAGGTTCTCCAGTGCTTCGGGTGTGTATTTATGCACATTCCCCACGATGCTGCACGTCTCCAGCAGCTCACATTCGGCACAGGTCTGAAATCCTTTAGACCTGGCACATAGCCTTATTTCGCATGTTTCGACATGAGAAATTTTTACACCGGGCTCCCTGCAGCCGGTGCAATTAATCATTTCAGGAGTAATGCCTGATGCATTGTACTCTGTGGTCCATTTTTCAGCAGTTTTCGCACGCAGGTCATCATCATTGGCCATCGTGGCGATGTAGGCATCACAGGTGGCACAGTTCAATCCACAGCAGGAGATTAGTTTTTTCATATTTTTCAATTAATGAGTACAAAAGTATTCATTTCCTGGTTTTCGGGATCCTACTTCATCACTTTATCTATGACAATTATAGTGATATCATCTTCAAAGGATTGTTTATGCGTTCTGCCTGACCAGGCTTCCAACTGGCCAGTGAAATTGTCGATTACCGAGCGAGCTGTATCGGAGGCATGTGTTTCGAAAAAAGAGGTCAGACGTTTTATTCCATAGAGCTCTCCTGTTTTATTACTCGCCTCGGTGATCCCATCGGTGTAAAGAACAAGCCTGTCGCTTTCCCCTATGTGAATGGTCTCATTCGTGTACGATGCGTTCGGGATGGGGCCTATTGCAGTCCCATGGAGAGAACATGTTTGCCACTGTTTCTCCTTTGATTTCCAGAGGAGGGGGGGCGGATGTCCAGCATTTGCGTAACGAAATTCTCCATTGTCAATGTCGATGTAGATACAACATGCCGTGATGAAAGAGTATTCCATGTTTCCCTGCAGTATAGTGTTGATCTCTGTAAGCACCTTGGCAGGGTCGGGCAGGTGTTTCATCTGGGATGTAAAAGCTATCTTAAGCATCGAGGCAATTAATGCAGCCCCGACCCCATGTCCTGATACATCGGCAATTAAGATACCGACATTGTCCTCTTCATCGGTTTGGATATCATAAAAGTCACCCGCAACAGTGGACATCGGAATATATTTCGCAGCGAATTCTACTCTCCCGGGCAACGGAAGTCCGGCAGGAAGAATGGCGTATTGAATTCGCCTGGCTATTTCTATCTCCTGCTCGATAGCAAGCAGTTTTTTTTCACCAGTGAAGAAGTGATGTCCGGCAATAAAGGCCAGGCCAATGGAAAATATCAGTAGACCCGTATGCTCGAGATGGATTTCCCAGGGGAGGAAGCCCATAAAGGTCATTTGATCATGTCCTATTGTTACCAGGAGGATGATGAAAACGATCCGAATGACCTTGAGTTCGATATCATGCTTCCTTTTGATGAAAACAAGATTAATAGCCCACACAAGACACCACAGAATCACCGCAACCGGATGGTAGGAAGGAGTACTTATGGAAACTTCGCGGAACAGATCCAAAGCAATAACGACCAAGGCATAAGCCACGACGGTGCGGAAAACCCACAACATCGAATTGTAGATTCCGGATCCGAAGTAGAGGACAAAAAAGGCAGCTATCGGAATCGCAATGAGATAGGAGAGCAGTCTTTCGAAATAGGGCTGTGTGAAGGGAAATCCTACCAGTACCTGCATTGTCGGTGTCTGTGCAAGCCAGCGTATCCCGTAAATCAAACAGAAGAGACCGAAACTGAGCAGTGATAGTTCCTTTCTTTTCCAGCGATAAATCACGATAGCAATGGCAATCAACCCGACAAACGTGATGAACATTCCGTTTGTGATACCCCAGAATTCGGTTTCGAAAATATTCATTTTGTGGTCGGACCTCCCATTTTTGTAAGCACGCTGTCAACAGGTTCCCAGAGCTCGATCTTGTTGCCTTCCATGTCCATAATGTGAACGAATTTTCCGTATTCATAACGTTCAATTGTATCCACCACGGTCACTCCTTTGGCTTTCAGCCTGGTAACAAGACCTTCAATGTTCTGTACACGGTAATTTATCATGAACTCCCTTGTAGACGGCGCAAAATATTCATGGCCCTTTTTAAATGGACTCCATTGCAGGTAATTAATCTCCTCCGGCCGGTTTGCGTTTCTGAATTCAAAACTCGATCCCCATTCATTGACGGCAAGTCCCAGGTTTACCGCATACCATTCCCTGAGTTTGGAGGGATCATCCGAAAAAAAGAAGATACCCCCGATTCCGGTCACTTTGGGAATCGTATCATCCGCTGAATTCACATTCCCAGCAGCATAGTTGTTATCCTTTATCTCGTCCGTTTTTGTATGGGTCGTATGACAGGATATCAGTAAGTTCAAAAAGAGGAAAAGGATGGTAATTCGTTTCATTGTATCGGCAAATTTTCACCATAAACGCTACTGATCAGTAAAAAAGGAAGCAATTATCCATGCGTTACACCCGTAAAATTACAGAGATTTTAATTCGTGGATCATTGTTGACCAATTATAATCCATATACTACCACTTGACAATAATTCTTTTAATTGCATCCTCTATTGCCTCAAACTCATTCAAATTGACTAAATTTGACATTCCAATACCTTCATATATTCACCTTACCCTCTATGAAATATCTTTCCAGCCATCGGCTTCTGTTCATATTGATTTCGTTCATCCTGGCTATTTCGGCCACCACCGCCCAGGTCACCAGCATCGGCCCCATTATCGACTGGAAACATACGATCTCCGGACTTGAAGGCAGGACTGTGAACGCGTGGTTCAGGATTCAGGTTTGCAATGATCACGTTATCCGGGTGAGGGTATCATTGGACCAGGATATGAATGACTTCTCCTATGTGCTGTTGGATCAGGAAAATCAGGAGCTCACCGAATTCTCACTGAAAACGATTGGCAGCCATTCTCTCCTGCTGGAAACTGATGCCATCGACGTAGAAATCGAAAAAACGCCTGCCTTCCGGGTGATCTTCCGAAATAAGAATGGGAAAGTGATCAACGAGGATGTTCCGGGGCAGGGATTCGGGACCAGCTTTATCGGACAGAGGTCAACATTGTACAAAAAGCTTTTTCCGGATGAACGTTTTGTGGGACTGGGTGAGGTGCTGGGCAACCTCGACAAGCGAGGTATGGCGTTTACGTTGAACAATACGGATACCTACAAATACGGCGATCCACGGTTGCCGATGTATGTCAGCATCCCTTTTTATATCGGGATCCATGACGGAGAAGCGTACGGTCTGTTTTATCACAACAGCTACCGTACTTTTTTCAATTTTGGTGTATCTGCACCTGATTTTGCCTCCATCACTGCGGAGGGCGGCGATGTGGACTATTTTTTTATCTATGATGATGATATCGGGAAGATCCTTTACCAATATACTACCATGACCGGCCGGATGCCGCTGCCGCCCCTCTGGAGTCTGGGCTATCACCAGAGCCGCTGCAGCTATTTTCCACAGCAGAATGTAAAAATTCTGGCAGAAATTTTTCGTGCAAAGAACATCCCCATTGATTGCATTGTGCTGGACGCAGATTACCTTCATGAGTATGAACCGTTTCGTATTAATATACAACGTTTTCCCGACCTGCCTGGGCTGACCGCGTACCTGAAATCATTGAATCTGGAGGTGACAGCCTCCGTGAATCCGGGCATTAAGCTGGATTCTTCCTACCATGCCTATCTGGATGGTCTGGAAAATGATGTTTTTGTGAAATACTCAGACGGAAGCCTTTATACCGCAGATATTGCCCCCAGTACGAATCATTTTGTCGATTTTACGAATCCCCGGGCGCGTGAATGGTGGATAGATCACATGAGATTCCTGCCCGAAAATGGCATCCATGGCTACTGGAACGACATGAATGAACCCGCGGTGGGAGGGAGTTACCTGCCGGATAACCTCTGGTTCGATTTCGACGGTCACGGAGCCAGTGCACTGGAAGCAAAGAACCTGTATGGGATGCTGATGGCCCGCAGCAGTTTTGAATCGGCACTGAAATACGGTGGCGACAGCCGACCCTTTGTGCTCACACGCTCCGGATTTGCGGGGGTTCAACGTTATGCAGCCGTCTGGACCGGCGACAACACAGCCAAGGATGAGTATCTGCTGGGTGGCGCTCTGCTGAACGCACAACTGGGTCTATCAGGACTTCCTTTTGTTGGGGACGACATCGGAGGTTATATTGGAAATACCCCCAAAGATCTGTTCATCCGGTGGATCCAGGTGGGTGTGTTCGAACCTTTTACACGTAACCATAAGGAAGCCTTTGCACTGGCCAATGAGCCCTGGAGCTATGGCGAGGAGGCGGAAGCCATTGCCAGGGAATTCATCGGATTTCGTTACAGGCTGATGCCATATCTCTATTCCAAATTCTTCGAGGCCACCCGCACCGGGATGCCCATTGTGAGAAGCCTGTGCATAAATGATCCCTTCGTTGACCAGGTATATGATCATTTGTACCAGTACCAGTTCTTGTGCGGTGATGCCATCCTGGTGGTGCCGGTGACAAGCTCAGAGAAAATCAAGAAATTCTACTTGCCGCAAGGGATGTGGTACGACATGTTATCCGATGAGTTGCTGGAAGGAAATCAGGAACTTATGCGGCAATGTCCGATCCATGAAATACCGCTTTTCGTGAAGGCCTCCTCCGTGATCCCGATGCAAAGCCTTATTCAGTCCACAAAAGAAAAACCTGGCGATACGCTTTTTGTTCATTTTTATCATGGACCTGAATCCCATGACTTTGACTATTATGAAGATGACGGGATTACCATGGATTACAGGGTGGGAGATTATTTCAGGCGAATCATCCGTCTGGATCCTGAAAACGACCGGGTGGTCTTTTCGCCGGTGGAAGGGAATTATCAGACCACATTTAAATTCATCCAGTGCCTCTTTCATGGTTTCGATGGAAAAATGAACGAGATCAAGGTGAACGGACAGGCGCTAGCTTTATCCCGCGGATATTCTCCCTTGCTGGATGGATTACGGTATCTGGAGGATCTTTATGATCCTGATTATTATAAATCGTTGATAAATAGCGGGGTAAGGAGGAGTGTTCTGGTCACCACCTTTTCAAATGTTGTAGAAGAAATAATATTAACATGGCAATGATGCCATATTTTTATAGATGAAATTTATTGGTTTGCATATGAATAGAATAAAAGTCTGCCTTGTTATAACGTTGCTGTTCCCAATCCAGCTGAATCTCGTGGCCCAGCAAAAGACCTATTGCAATCCGGTCAATATTGACTACGGCTATACCCCGATCCCGAATTTTACCGAATGGGGAAAGCACCGTGCCACGGCAGATCCGGTGATTGTGAACTACAAGGGAGACTACTACTTGTTTTCAACGAATCAATGGGGCTATTGGTGGAGCGAGGATATGATCGAATGGAACTTCGTCCCGCGCAAATTCCTCCGTCCGTGGAATGAAGGCTATGATGAACTCTGCGCTCCGGCTGTGGGCATTATCGGCGATACCATGCTGGTATTCGGCTCTACATACACCAGCGAGTTTACGATCTGGATGAGTACAAATCCCAGGGAAGATGAATGGAAACCCCTGGTGGAAAAGTTTACCATCGGGGGTTGGGATCCTGCTTTTTTCACCGATGATGACGGACGCTTCTATATGTATAATGGCAGCAGCAACCAGTACCCTATCTATGGAGTCGAACTCAGCCGTAGGACCTTTCAACCCATGTCAGCCCGCAGGGAGATGTACATCCTTGAACCCTGGCAGTACGGTTGGCAGCGCTTTGGAGAACACATGGACAACACCTTTCTGGATCCCTTTATTGAGGGTGCCTGGATGACAAAGCACGATGGCCGGTATTATCTGCAGTATGGCGCCCCGGGAACTGAATTCAGCGGTTATGCCGACGGGGTGGTGGTGGGCACCGATCCTCTTTTCAGGAATGCCACAGCACCCCAGCCGATGCCCTTCAGCTTCAAGCCCGGCGGGTTTGCACGCGGTGCAGGCCATGGAGCAACTTTCCAGGATACCTGGGGCAACTTCTGGCATGTTTCCACCATGGCGATTTCCGTCAAGAACAATTTTGAGCGGAGGATTGGTATCTGGCCTGCCGGCTTCGATCAGGAGGGTGTTATGTATTGCAATACCGCATTCGGAGATTATCCTACCTATCTTCCGGCAGGAGAGGAAGATCACCTGGAAAGCCGCTTCACGGGATGGATGCTGCTGAATTATCAGAAACCTGTCACTGTTTCCTCAACCTTTGGAGCATATCAGGCCAATTACGCTGTCGATGAGAACATCAGGACCTACTGGTCGGCTGCTACCGGAAACGATGGTGAGTGGATCCAGTCGGACCTGGGTGAGCTTTCAACCGTTTATGCCATTCAGGTCAACTATGCAGATCAGGATGCCGAATTTTTGGGCAAATCCAGCGGAGTGTACCACCAGTATGTGATCTATGAGTCGACCGACGGGAAAAACTGGAAGGTATTGGTCAATAAAGACAGAAATAGAGCGGATGTGCCGCATGATTATATTGAACTGAAAAAACCAAAGGAAACACGCTACCTCAAGCTGGTGAACATTCACATGCCAACGGGTAAATTTGCCATCAGCGGATTTCGTATCTTTGGCCACGGCTCGGGTAAGAAACCAGGGGCCGTGGAAGAATTCACCGCGCTCAGGACAGAGAAGGATAAACGCAGTGCATGGCTGAAATGGTGCCCGGTGGACAATGCATACGCTTACAATATTTACATGGGCACGGAACCCGGTAAGCTTTATAACTGCATCATGGTGCACGGCGCCAATGAGTACTGGCTCAAGACCATGGACAGTGAGGCAACGTATTATTTTACGATCGAAGCGATCAATGAAAACGGGATAAGCGACCGCTATCCGCTGGTGAAGTCAGAATAACCTAACAATGATCAGGATGCTGAAACTTCGGCCGGGTATCTCCATCATTCTCTTATTGTGCATTTACAGCGGATTTGCACAGGATCCTGAGTATCCATTTGCATCCGATATCCGTAAGTTTATCGAAAATGACAGAATTGATCCTCCGCCGCTGGATGCTATTCTATTCGTGGGAAGCTCATCCTTCACCCTCTGGAAGGATGTGCAGGATTATTTCCCAGGCTATCCCATCATCAACAGGGGATTTGGAGGATCCACCTTACCCGATCTGAACCATTACGCCGACCAGATCATCCTGCCGTATCACCCGAAGCAGATCGTGATCTATTGCGGTGAAAACGACATCGCATCAAGTGATACCATGACTGCTGACATCGTGGCTTTAAGGTTCATCAGCCTCTTTACCCTGATCCGGTCGCGGCTCCCTGATGTAAGGATAACTTACATTTCGATGAAACCCAGCCCCAGCCGGTGGCACCTGGCAGATACGTTTATCCTGGCCAATCAGATGATCAGGGAGTATCTTGGTTCACAGACAAATACTGCTTTTGTGAACATCTGGGACAAAATGCTGAAGGTGGATCATCTGCCGGATTCCAGCCTGTACCTTGAGGATATGTTGCACATGAATCCGAAAGGATACAGGATATGGCAGGCATCCATACAACCTGAATTAATCCATTAATCCATCATACAATGAAATTTAAATTTTTTTTACTGGGATCTCTCATCCCACTTATGATTCTGACCACCTGTACTCAAAAGATAGATGATCCTGTCAAAGGGGATATGACCACTTTCATCGATGGTCTGATGAAAAGGATGACCCTTCAGGAAAAGATCGGCCAGCTGAACCTGCCGGGTTCAGGGGATATCATCACCGGGCAGACATCCAACTCTGACATAGGGAAAAGGATCAAAGATGGCCAGGTCGGCGGATTGCTGAACATCAAATCGGTGGATAAGATCCGTGATGTGCAGAAAGTGGCTGTGGAGGAGAGCCGTCTTGGCATTCCGCTGATCTTCGGAATGGATGTTATTCACGGATATCAGACTACGTTTCCCATTCCACTCGGTCTTGCCAGCAGTTTCGATATGGCCCTGATCGAACAAAGTGCCCGCGTTGCAGCGGTGGAAGCCAGCGCTGACGGAATATGCTGGGCTTTTTCACCAATGGTTGATATTGCACGTGATCCCCGTTGGGGAAGGATTGCCGAAGGAGCAGGGGAGGACCCTTACCTGGGTTCCCGTGTGGCAGAAGCCTATGTACGTGGATACCAGGGTGATGATCTGGCAAAAAACAATACCATCCTTGCCTGTGTCAAACATTATGCGCTTTATGGCGCTGCGGAGGCCGGGCGCGATTACAATACGACCGATATGAGCCGGATCCGGATGTTCAATGAATATCTGCCTCCTTATCATGCAGCTGTGAAGGCAGGTGTGGGGAGTGTGATGACATCCTTCAACGAAGTCGACGGCATACCTGCGACGGGGAACCGGTGGCTCATGACGGAAGTGCTACGTGATCAATGGGATTTCAACGGTTTTGTAGTGACTGATTACACCGCCATCAATGAAATGATAGCCCATGGAATGGGTGACCTGCAGACCGTCTCTGCGTTGGCCCTGAAAGCAGGGGTTGATATGGATATGATTGGAGAAGGATTCCTTACTACACTGGAACAATCACTGAAGGAAGGCAAGATAACCCAGGCCGGGATCGATCAGGCCTGCCGTCGTATCCTGGAGGCCAAATATAAACTCGGGCTCTTTGAAGATCCTTACCGGTATTGTGATACGAGTCGCCCGGGTACTGACATTGCCACAGGGGAGCATAACCGTATCGCCCGGGAAACAGCCGCTCAAACGTTTGTATTGCTTAAGAACGAAGATCAGCTCCTGCCTCTGAACGACAAAGGAAGGATCGCTCTTGTGGGACCACTTGCTGACAGCAGGGATAACATGGCTGGTATGTGGAGCGTAGCCGTTGATCATGATGAGTCCGTTACGGTGCTGGAAGGATTTAAGGAGGCGGTTGGTGACAGGGCCGGGATCCTTTACGCTAAAGGAAGTAACATCGTTGATGATAAGGACCTGGATAGCTGGATCAGTACCTGGGGCAGGCCAACGATGGATACAGTAAGGACTGCCGGCGAACTGAGGAAAGAAGCCGTCGCTGTGGCGTCGAAATGCGATGTCATTGTTGCTGTCATGGGAGAAGCTGCCGAAATGAGCGGCGAAAGCTCATGCCGTTCCGATATCTCCCTGCCTGGAAGCCAGCGGCAGTTACTGGAAGCATTGCTGGAGACCGGCAAACCGGTCGTTTTGGTCCTCTTCACAGGCAGACCCTTGACCTTAACCTGGGAACAAAAACATATCCCCGCCATCCTCAATGTATGGTTTGGAGGTACACAGGCCGGCAATGCCATCGCAGATGTGATCTTTGGCAAGGTCAATCCTTCGGGCAAACTGCCGGTTACTTTCCCGCAACAGGTGGGACAGATACCGTTGTATTATAACCATAAGAGCACTGGACGGCCCCTGGAAGAAGGCGACTGGTACCAGAAGTACCGCTCCAATTACCTGGATGTCACCAACGATCCGCTCTATCCTTTTGGATTTGGCCTGAGCTTTACAAGGTTTGGCTATGGTGACCTGGTATTGGATAAAACACGGCTTACCGGTGAACAGACGTTGACTGCCAGCATCGAGGTTACCAACACAGGTGCTATTGATGGGGCCGAGATCGTTCAGCTTTATATCCGCGACCTGGTGGGGAGCATCACGCGGCCGGTGAAAGAGCTTAAAGGATTTCAGAAGGTATTCATCAAAGCCGGCGAAACACGGACTGTCAGCTTCACCATCACTCCGGAAGACCTTAAATTTTACAATTATAACCTGGTTTATGACTGGGAGCCGGGAGAGTTCGTCATCATGGTAGGAGGCAATTCGAGGGATGTGGAATCGGCTTCCATTATTTGGGAAAAATAGTCTGGCTTTAATTTGCTACCGATAGTTGCATTTAATTGCAAATTGTATTAGTTTTGCAACTAAAATTATATTTATGGCTACTGCTGTTAGAATATCCGATGATTTGATTAAATCAGCCAGAAAGGTCAGTAAAGTTGAGAATCGTTCCTTGACTGGTCAAATTGAATACTGGGCGAAAATCGGTCAGATTGCGGAAGAGAACCCGGAGTTGAGTTTTAAATTGATCAAGGAAATCCTCCTGGGATTAGAGGATATTGAGGCTGGTGAATTCAGTGAATACCAATTGAATGAACCCGGATGAAAATCATTCAATCAGGTTTATTTGAACGGAAGGTCAAGAGACTGAATGATCGTCAGAAAGCTCAGCTGGATGATGCAATCAGGAATATTCTTAGAAATCCTTCTTCCGGAGAACAGAAAAAAGGAGACCTCAAAATGGTTTTTATATATAAATTCCACATCGACAGAACTTTATATTTACTCGCCTACACATACACTCCTGAGTCATTGAAACTGATCATGCTGGGCCCTCACGAGAATTATTATTCTGAACTGAAAAGATATTTAAAAAGAAGGTGATCCTACTATTTGATCAATTTGATGAATCCAGTATTCCCTGTAGCGTCAACAATCGTCATGATGTATACTCCCCGGTGAATGTGTTCTGAGGGGAAATTTATCTGGCCAGCCGGGACATTTTCTGCGGAGAGGACAACCTGCCCTGTACTATTATGCACAGAGATCCTTTTTAATTCAGTTTTTGATTCAAGATGGATGAAGCTGGCAAATGGATTGGGGTGAACAGATATTTCTGTATGAAAGTCTTGTTCATCGATCGCAAAGGGATCATCCACGAAGCCGATAGCCGTGAGGGCCGGCCCGATCTCCGGATTCGCCATGAATTTCTCCCACAGTAAACCGCTGCGGTGGTTCTCGATCATGCAGATGATGGGCCCCTGATCGATGGCCAGGTATGAATCAGCGTACCAGTTTTGCTGTACATTGAAGGCATCGTAAAAACCAAAGGGTCCCCAGAGATCTGCGCCGCGATCACGGTAAAAATACTTCAGGGCATCCATTGATTCTTTGGGAGTATAGGGCATGGACGATAATGCTGCTGAGGGAGTTATGGTACCGTTATCGCGTGAGGTGATGGGTTCATGGACGCCGTATCCGGATGGATCATCGCTGGCAGTCAGGCCCCAGCAGGAGGCGCTGTAATTGGGATAATTTTCCGGATTGTCGATACAGTACGCCTGGTTGATCAGGCTCATGTTTTTATTGTTATTGAAGTAATTAGTATACTTATCTTTAATATTCCTGGGATCAAATCCAAGAAAAGAGTAATGGGCAAAGAAAAGCGGGCCGCCGTAATCCCAGCCCACATCCAGTTTATATCCATAAAATGTTTTTCCGTTTTTATAGTATGAGCTTCCTGCCCAGCCTGTTTCCCACAGGCTGGAAGGGACTCCATGTGTGGGAGATGCGGTGGCAAGTATGTAAACAATCATGGCTTCGTTGTATCCCCTGACCGTCATATTCATCTGCCAGCCGTAGTTGGGAGACCAGTGCCAGTAGAGGACGCTGCTGCCGCTGCGCCGGTACCAGTCCCATTCCATCGTTTCCCAGAGCTGGGTGATCGTTTCTCTGATGGCTTGCTCATCGGATGTAGCCTGATCAAAATACTGGCGGACAGCCAGAAGTCCCTGGAACATGAATGCGGTTTCGACCAGATCACCCCCATCGTCATACGTACTGAACGGTACTACATTGCCTGTGTTGCCATTCATCCAGTGCGGCCATGCACCATGGAACCTGTCCGCGGCACTGAGGAAGTTCAGGACCGTAAGCATCCGTTCGATGCCCTGCTGGCGAGTGATAAATCCTCTTTCTATCCCGACAAGGATAGCCATGACTCCGAACCCTGAACCACCGGTTGTGACCACATCTCCGGAGCTGTTTCGCTCACGGGCCAATCCGCTGACAGGGTGGGCGAAATCCCAGAAATAACGGAAAGTAGATTCTTCAACCATTTCCATTAATTCATCGTCCGTATTGTCATATGTGCCCGTTACCACCGGATCTGTGAAGCCGGAAGGCTGATTGGCATCATTCAGCGCGTTGATCTTATACTGGAAGCTTAGATTTGACCCCAGCGACCTGACGAAGTCTGAGTAGTAATTCACCGATTTGCCGGAGATACCCGTTTTATGCCAGGATGTCCCGTTATCGGTTGACCTGAAGATTTCATAGCCATGGAGGTTGGCTTCCGTGTTGGGATTCCAGTGCAGGTACACATGGCTGTCATATCCTTTAGCTGTCAGCCCTGCCGGCGTGCTGACCGGTGGGGAGCTACCGTCCCCGACCTGGGCCCTGACATCATCGATGAAAAGAATATGCTCTGTGTCATCTGTCAGGTTTTGACCCCAGCCTACCGTTTTGATCTTTGTGAAGTCAACGGGATCGCCCGCAGATGTGAAGAGGTCCATCGGAACTGCGATGCGGATCCACATGTCAGGGGGAAGATCATCGGAATAAGGTGTCAGACTGTACTGCGTGGAAGTTGTATTGTTAATGTCTTCCAGGAAAACAGTCGGAAGATTCTCTTTTGCCAGGCCATCAGGTGAATAAAGATAGAACGACAGTGTGTCGGTCTGTGAAATATCGTTGGCGGTCCAATCCAATCCTGCAGCGATGGCATGCCAGTAGCCGCCGGGAACCGAGCGCCAGTGAAGCCGCAGTGAGTTCATACCCTGTTGCGCCGAAGTAGCTGTTTCGACCGGGAAACGGTGGCTGTCGTATCCTGCAAGTTCAAGATAGCTGGGCGTGGTCAGTACCAGCCAGCTGAAATCATAATAATTGTCCAGAGGACTGTCCTGGAAGTAGTAATAGGTCTGGCCCTGGGCGTGGGTCCAGATAAGGAAGGAGAGGAGAAAGGAGAGAGGAGAGAGGAGAAAGGAGAAAGAGGGGAGGGAGGACCGTTTCATTGGTAAGGGATATTGATTCATGTTGTGATGGATTTGTACAAAATTAATTATTTAGCTGTCAAAGACAACCAACCGTATGAAAAGAGAAAACCCCGGGAGCATCCTTATGTCCCGGGGTTTTCTCAAAGTCGACTTTAATCGTTATTTAACTGAATAGAGGCTGTACACTTCACTCCCGGTGAGGGCCCGTGTGAACATGTGCATCTCATCGTACAGACTTAGGTCTGAGTAGTGCTCCCAGTACCCGAAATTGGGCATGCCGGAGCCAATGGAGATGGAGGTGCAGTTGGCCCAGGAGATCTTGGCATCGATGTCCTGTTCCTTTACCACTGCTCCGTCCACGTAAATGGCGGCATGTGTCGTGGAGATCGTAATGGCAATATGCATCCAGTCCTGAGTTGGAGGTATTGTGACGAACGGATTCATCCAGACCTCAACTTCCCCGATGCCGAAATTCAATCCAAGGTTCTGGTTATCGCCACTGTTTTCGTGGAACATCCGAAGACCTGAATTTCTGCTATCGCCCGGGGGGCTGATCGCAAGGATACCGCCTCTTGGAGGTGTAGCATTGATTTTATACCAGAAGGCCACGCTAAATTCATCTGTCATGACTTCTGTTGCCGGAAATGTCAGGTAGGCATCCGTGGCACCTGCATAGGCACTTTTAACTTTTCCTTCAGCAAAGCCAGGAGAACCCACAATGCCGGCTTCTTCACCCGAGATGAAGTCAAGATAATTATCATTAAAGGAGAAGTATAATGCTTCTCCATCCATGGGTATGTACCCTTCACCGGTAATTTTCTTGAAGCTTACCGATTTCGGATCGCTTGTTTTGCCAGTTTTGTCGGTTGCGACCACGGTCAGGGTATGATCTCCGTCAGCCACTTCGCATTGGCATTCGATAACAGCTCTCCTGTAATCTTTGAAGGAGTTGAACGAGGCAACCTGGGCTCCATCCAGTTGAATGACCACGGAACCGAGCTCGATATCATCGGTCGCGACCAGTTTCACGGTGACCAACGCAACCGTATCGACCACGGGTTCACCTTCCTCAGGAAAATTGATCGTCACCTGGGGTTTTGAGACATCGTTGGCGATGGGCACTTCGTTGATGGGATCTAGGTAATCCTCGCAGGATACCGCCAGCAATGCCACCAGAAAGCATGTAATTATAGTTTTTATAGGTTTCATTTTTTTATGATTTTAACAGTTCATATGCGTAATTATTTCTGAAGGATTGGAAGCTGGTCCACCTGGTTTTGCGGGTAGGGGAGGAATGTCTTGGTTGCCATATCAAATCCTGTCCTGCCGTCGTAGTTCAATTCGTCTGACCTACCAAGCCTTACCATGTCGAAAAAGCGTGTGCCCCATTCCATGGCAAGTTCGGCAAACTTTTCATCCATCACCTGGTCATTGGTCACGCCACTAAGATTTGATAAACCGGCCCTTGACCTTACCGCATTTACAGCTGCATCTGCAGAACCTGCGTTACCGGATGCACCCTGGGTAAGCGCTTCGGCGTACATGAGCAGTATTTCTGCATAACGGATACAGGTGAAGTTTTTATTGGTCCCATAGCTCGTTCTGCCAGGTGTCAGCTGATCGGACGGAAGGTAATGTTTTCCGCTGGCAAACATTTCACGGGCAAAATCATTGATAACATCCCCGGAACGTGTGGTATTGGAAATCCATGAAGGCAGGGTGGTATATTTGGGATCTTTCTTAATCTCCGAAATCCCTCTGGGTGTGAAAAGTACGCTGGTCTCCAGTCGAATGGTTTCACCCCGGTCGAGCATGAATTTGATCCATTTCATGCTTGGTTCCCAGAATCCCCAGCCGTCACCGGCACCTGCTACCTTGGGTGTCCAGCCCTGAGGGCCAAAGAATGCATACAGATAGTAATAATTGTCGCCCGATGGTTGCCCCAGGTCGGAATACTGCATTTCCATCAGGTTTTCATCACTCAGCTTCCCTTTGATCTTGAAAAGTTCATAGAAATCAGTCTCAAGTTCGAATTTACCGGAACTGATAATTTCACCCGTAGCATTCGCGACATTCTGATAATTCTTAAGTTCGAGATTGGCAAGGGCCTTCACGGCCAGTGCAGTATATTTTGTAACGCCGCCGGGTAAATCCGTACGCTCATTTGGCCTGAGAGCGGGCAGGTTCGGTATGGCTTCGTCCATCCAGTCGGAGATCATCTGCATGATCTCGTCCTTGGTGGATAATCCTGCAACCAGCAATTCAGACGGATCGGAACTTGGTGGGACGGGCAACGCGCCCCAAACGCGACTGACCTGGAACAGCCACCAGGCTTTCAGGACTTTTGCCTCGGAAATGTACTGGTTAGCAAGTTTCTGGTCAGCACCGGCATCGGCATAAAGTGTTACCTGCTCAATCGCCGAGTTCGCGATGAACATGCTCTGATAGTAATTCTGCCAGAGCGAATTATACATCCAGTAATCCTTGTTGTAATTATACTTGTCGGTCTCAGCAAAATCCTGCTGGTCGCCTTCACCACCTGCATTGACATCGTCACCCCGAACAGAGATCAGCGGGAAATTTTCCCAGCCCATGTCGACAAGGTTTAATCGTTGATACGCACCAATGAGAGGCAGTTTCATATTGCTGCTGATGGTGTAATCGGTTTCCTCTGTAAATAATTTATTTTCAGGTGGTTCATCGAGATACTTTTCACACCCGGTATATGCAAATAAAAATAACAGAGCCCCAATGATGAATGATAGAAATTTATATGGTTTCATGAGTATTTTGGTTTAAGGATTAGAATTTGACATTCAGGCCTATGGTATAGATCGCTGCGACAGGATAGGTCTGTGAATCCCATCCATTGGCAACTTCAGGTGTAAAACCATTATATTTGAACAGTGACAGTGGGCGTTCCGCTGTGAAATAGATCCTGGTTACAGGGAAATTCCCGTTCAGCCATGCACTGCTGTTCAATGTGTATCCCAGCTGGATGTTCTGAATACGGAAAAAGGACCCGTCTTCAACAAAATAATCGCTCATTTTTTGGTTCCATCCCCTTCTCAGGCCTGCTGATGAGGGGTATTTGTCGGAAGTTCCTTCGCCATGCCAGCGGTTTTCTGCCAGATCGGCGTCTACATTACCGTCAGAAGTCCAGATGATTTCACCACGTTTGCGGTTGAGTACCTTATTGCCGGTCTGACCGTAGACGCTCAACGAGAAGTCGAGTCCATGGTATTTGATTCCGATGTTACCTCCGTAGATAAAGCTGGGAAAATAGGAACCCAGGATGACACGGTCATCATCATCGATCTTTCCGTCATTGTTCTGGTCCTTATATTTGAAATCACCAGGGACAAGTCCGTTTTCAACCGCCACCGGATCGTTCAGGATTTCCTGTTCGTTCTGATATACCCCGACGACCTCACGACCGTAGAAGGCCATCAGCGGTTCTCCCACATAGGTGCGCTGGCGGAATTCGGCTGTTCCTCCGTCGATGTATTCCTGACCATAAAGGTCTTTTGCCTCATTTTTCAGGGTGGAGATGTTGGCTCCTACGTTGTAGGTGAAGTTGTCATTGATTTTGTTGGTCCAGTCGAGTGCCAGTTCAATACCCGAGTTGCGGATGGTTCCCACCGGTTTGAGGACGCTGCTACCCACAGAGGGAATCATCACCGGAATGGCTGCATTTTTGGTATCTCGCGTATACCAATCGAAGTCCGCTGATAGTCTTTCATCAAGAAATCTTGCTGTGAATCCGATATTGGTTTCTTCGGTCAGTTCCCACTTGAGTTCCGAATAATCACTGGAGACAACGGTTCCATAATAAATGGTTCCTCCCATGGTAGTGGATATAACACTGGTTGTATAGGCTCCGTCACTGGCCTGTATTTTATCGTTACCGAGTCTTCCCCAGCTTGCTCTGAGCTTGAGAAAGTCGACCACATTATTCCCTTTCAGGAATTTTTCTTCTGAGATCACCCAGCCTGCACCGACCGTCGGGAAGTATCCCCATGTTTCCTGGTATTTGTTGCTGCCATCTGCACGGAACGTGGCATATAGAAGATACCTGTTATTGTAATTGTAAGCTACCCTGCCGAAATAGGACATGCCATATTCCCGCAGTCCTCCGTCAGATACTGCTTCGCTCACGATGGCAGTTGCCTGATCGATGTACCAGGACTGCTCCATATCAGTAGGGAAATCCTTGCCCTGAGCAGTAAGCAGCTGGGACCCTTCATCCCGGAATGAGGTGCCGGCCATTACGGTCAGATTATGGTTCCCGAATTCCTCAGTGAAGGTGAGGACATTGTCCCAGATATTGTTGTTGTAGTTAGTAAGTGCCCTCGTAATGGTCGCATCAGGATTCTGGAAACCGTCGTCAATGTACCAGGGTAGATTGACCACTCTTTGATCGATTGACTGGAAGGCATAATTATAGGTCGTTTTGAAGGTTAGGGTTTTGGGAATAAGATTGAACTCGAGGTAGAAATTAGAGGTCAATTTCTTTATTTTCATCCGGTCGATATTAAAATCCATGGAAGGGAACGGATTCTGACCGGCTCTGTAACCTATGGAGCGGGCGCTTGAATAATTCGTAGGCCAGGCTTCGGTATTCAGGTCATCATATACAGGCATCACCGGAACGGCAAAATATGCATCGTTCCAGGCATTGTATGGAGCATTGTACTTCAATGCATTGCTGAAAATGAGATTACCCCCGATGGTAAGCCAGTCTGTGGCTTTGATGTCCAGTTTTGTGCGCAGATTGAAACGTTCATATTTGTTTTCCATATCCATGATCCCATCCTGTAGGAAATAGTTACCGCCAATGGAGTACTTGGCTTTCTCCGTTCCGCCGGAAAAATCAAGACTGTGATTGGTGATCGGTGCAGGGCGGAGTATTTCACTGTACCAGTCAGTATTCGGCTCGGGGATACTCGGGTCAATGCGGCTTCTCCCATAACGCTGCATGGCATTCTGAATAAATGTTGCATCAGCCTCCCATCCTGATTCCATGGCCATTGTGGTGAACTGCTGAGAGTTGGACATTTTGACGACGTTCTGGGCAATCTGGTAACCGAAGTATCCATCATAGGTGATCTGAGTCTTCTGGTTAAAGGCGCCTGATTTGGTCTCAATAAGTACAACTCCGTTGGCGGCTCTCACTCCGTAAATGGCCGCGGCAGAGGCATCTTTCATGACCGACATGGAAGCGATATCCGATGGGTTCAGGAAGTCGATGTTATCAAAGAACATCCCGTCGACGACGTAAAGAGGTTCAGTATCTCTCCCCGAGAAAGAACCGATACCCCTGATTCTTACGGTCGGCTGATCTCCCGGAGCTCCGCTGGTCACCACCTGCAATCCGGCCACCTTTCCCTGTAAAGCCTGGATAGGCTGCGAAGCAACAGTCTTTGTCAGATCTTCGGCTTTGACCGTCGCAATGGAGGATGTAAGGTCTTTGACTTTCGTACTGCCATATCCGACAACTACCACTCCCTCCAGCGAGGTTCTGGTGGGAGACAGCTGAAAGTTGTAAACACTCTCACTGCCAATGGCCACTTCCTGGGTGTCAAAGCCAACGAAACTTACAACCAGTGTGTTATCCTCAGGACTAACCTGCAAACTGTATCTTCCGTCCAAATCGGTGGCTGTCCCTTTTGCGGTGCCTTTGATCAGTACGGTCGCCCCTGGTAAGGTTTCATTCGTCTCCTGATCAGTAATTGTACCCGTGATGGTTCTTTCCTGACCGAATGCGATCATACCGGCAAATGCCAGTAAAAGCAACAATATGCTTTTTAGCTGGCTGAATGCCTGTATTTTGGGTAGATAATTCTTCATAGTGTTGTTTTTTTGTTTAAATAATTGACTTTATGGAAGATATATAGATAATAATTGAATTTTTTTGAAAGATTAAAATTAAATCAAATATAGGTGTTTGGATAGAGTGATGATCAAAATTTTTACTGAAAAAATATGACCGTCAGGCATCTCATATTCGGAAGAATATCTATTTTTATATTCATCTTAATTTTCCTATGAAAAGAGCGGTATTTCTTTATTTTGGGCTTCTTATCTTTTTCTCTGTCAGGTTGTCGGCACAGGAAGAGAAAATGATCTTTGTGGAATATAATACCAGCTCCTGGGGCTACAGGGGCGGATTGCTGTTACCCGTCTTAAGGGCTGGCAGTGATAATCCTGCCCTGTATAAAGGTGATTCAGTGTCGTATGATATCAATGATCACCCGGGTTTCAAACCTGGCTTTTCCTTCGGCGTGTTCTATGAGACACGAATCGTACAATCGTTCTATCTGCAGATGGAGGTGAATTACCAATGGTACCAGTACAGGCTGGATTATACGGAGAATCTTAAGGATGAATATAATACCATGTATGATGCCGATTATAACCTGAGAAGTTCATCCATTTTCGTCCCCTTACTTCCCAAGTTCAGGTTCGGAAACAAATATAAAATATACCTGATGGCAGGGCCTTATATCAATGTTCCATTTTCGCCTCATACCTCTGGAAAGATTGTCGTTGAAAAAGAGGAAGCCGCCGGAAAGGTCACTTCAAGCGTAATAAGCGATGAGTCTATCGGTAAGAAACCGGAAAAGCTGGAATACGGTCTGATCGGTGCGGTTGGAGTAAAAGTGCCCCTCAAGACGGATGATCTGATCATTGAAATGAGGTATGGCGGTAGTCTGAATGATATTGTCAAGGATCCGAACCTGAGAGGGCAGGTATTTTCTCTCCACCTCGGAATTATCAAAGTGCTCAAGTGATGTCCAGGCAGATCACTTATCGGAGAATAGCTCAAGGTAAGGGTGCAGTGAACTCATCTCCTTTTGATCTCCAGTCATAAAAAGGACGCTGCCAGCTCCGATCGCTTTTTTATAAACGGCCAGTTCAGGGTTATTATCATGATATTCATCCAGCTTATTAAGAAAGTCAGCCTGATTCGTACTGTCTGCAAATCCGATCCGAGCCAGGACCGGCATTGATCGCTCATCTTCCACAGGCAATGCGTAGAGCGTAAAATTTTCATACGATTCAAACAGATCCGACAGGGATGGGAATCCATTCATCAGCCCCAGCTTCCCTCTGATGCATCTCAGCTGACCCTGTGCATCCTTCAGCGTAAAAGGTTCAGGCAAAAAGAAGGCATCAGACCGTATTTCATCTGATAACTCTTTGAGCCATTCTATTCCGCATTGGGTCGCAGCAGGGGTTCCCTCCTGGTCAGATATGATCAGATAGTGATCACCCACTACAGCGAGGATCTGATAAGGGGAAATGCAGTGAAATACCTGCAGTGAATCGTTCAGCCCGCAGCGGAAGCGGTTGACTGAGAAGATCCCGAAAGCTGCCACGGGATCTGTCATGCAGTAAGCTTCGATCTTCAGCAGATGATCCCTGAACATCACTTCCTGCACATACACCCGCTCAAAGCCGTACTCCATGTAGATGTCCGCCCCGCCGTCAATATATCCCCATAAACCGGAACGTTCATATACACGCGTGCTGATCACTTCCAGTCCACGGACCGGATCGGTGCTGATCGGGAAAAGATCTTCCTGCCCCCACAGGCCCGTGGCAGCCAGTCCAATCAAAACCAATAACGAAATACGCCTCATGCATTCAACAAATTAAACCAATAACCATGAATAACCATGAATGACTACGAATGACCATGAATGACTACGAACAACTAAGAATGACCACCAATGACCAGTTATGATCCATTCCTTACGTCAGATTCACCACTGCAACGTCAATCCGATCCAGATCAGCAATCCCAAGCCCCAGTTCCTGCGCCATGTTCATGAAGTCCCTGGCCTTTGGCTTGTCTTCGGTCTGGATGCCCTCGGCGATCCTTTTCTTTAAAACGATCTCGTAGCCAATCCTGTCGACAGCCACCGGATCCGATCCCAGGAGCAGTGTCTTGAATTCTGTGATGAACTGCGGATTGGCCCCCGGCCCTCCGTTGAAACACCCGCGGATGCCGTCGGCGATGTTCAGCACTACCTTGTCGCGGACCGGAGGAAATGCACATACCTGTGCGCAGGTCTCGCTCCACAGGTCCTTATGCAGCCGGCCCGTATTGCTGATGCATCCGTAGGCCAGGTTTTTGAGGCAGAGGGTCACCGACGCCCCCGCATTTTTTAAAATCGGAATATTGATGATCTTATCCACCTGCTGGGTGCAGATCTTGCTGAAGTAGGAGTATTTTCCGCTGTTGACCATATAGGGAAGCGTATAGGCATCATATTCCTCCTCCACGTCGGCCCAGTAATACCAGTCTTTATCGATCATTTTTTCGCCGTACAGCAAACCGTCGGGGCCGTAAAACGAGCCGCTGGCATCCTGCTGTTCGGTTCCAGTAATTACGATGCCTGGATAATTCTCCTGAGTGAAGCCTGTTTCATGAAGCTCGAACTCGCGCCGGTCCCAGATCACGATATGGTCCATCGGGATCCCGGCTTCCCCGAGCTGGCTGATCACGGCTCTGACAAGCTGGTGGCTTGTCGTCAGTACCTTGCCTGCCACAGGGTTGACCTTCAGCCCGATCTTGTCCGATGGAGTAACAAACTGCAGCCAGGCCTCAGAAAGGGTCTCTGCTCCGGAAAGTTCCAGCATGCCCCTGCGGAGCATTTCGTACGCCGCTGCCTGATCCGGCTCGTTGTTCACCACACAGTTTTCATGTACAACCTGTACAACCTTACCCGGATATTTACCCGGCATGGATTCCGCTGTACGACCGTAGGCCATCGCATCCTGGATATTGGTGGATGGTTTTACCTGTTCCTGTGGTTCCCGGGCAAATCCTTTACCGGGGATCAACGATGATAGTGCGGCACCTATACCGCCTGCTGCAGCCAGGTTAAAAAAGCTCCTCCGGCTTAGCTGATGCTGTTTCCTGCTCATAATATATCTTATTTTTAGTGACGTGTCAAATATACTAAAAGCCTGGTTCCAATCCGTTAGAATGTATTATTTTTGCCAATTGAAAAATACATTGAATTCAATAGGAACATGTTTGAAAGTTTAAGCGACCGGCTCGACAGGGCATTCAAGATCCTCAAGGGACAGGGATATATCACCGAAATCAATGTGGCGGAGACTCTGAAGGATGTGCGGAAAGCCTTGCTGGATGCCGATGTGAGTTTCAGGATCGCCAAACAGTTCACCGACCAGATCAAGGAGAAGGCCATGGGACAGAAGATCCTCACAGCCGTATCTCCGGGTCAGCTTATGATCAAACTCGTCCACGATGAGCTGGTCCTTCTCATGGGCAGCGATAAGGCAGATATTGATCTGAAAGGCACACCCTGTGTCATACTGATTGCTGGCCTGAATGGTTCAGGTAAAACTACCTTCAGTGCAAAGCTGGCCAATTACCTGAAATCAAAAAGAGGCAGAAGACCCTTGCTGGTAGCGGGTGATGTGTACCGGCCTGCTGCCATCGAACAGCTGAAAGTGCTGGGTGGTCAGGTCAATGTGGATGTATATACGGAAGAAGACTCGAAGGAACCCGTCAGGATCGCGCGAAGAGCCATCACCTTTGCCCGGGAAAAGGGATACAACACCGTGATCATTGATACAGCAGGCCGCCTTGCCCTTGATGAGGAAATGATGAACGAGATAGCTGACATCCAGCGGGAGGTCAGTCCCCAGGAAACGCTCTTTGTAGTGGATGCCATGACCGGACAGGACGCTGTGAATACTGCAAAAGCATTCAACGACCGGCTGGATTACGACGGAGTGGTGCTGACCAAACTGGATGGCGATACCAGGGGAGGAGCTGCCCTGACCATCAGGGCGGTGGTAAACAAACCGATCAAATTTGTGGGAATTGGTGAAAAAATGGAGGCCATCGACCTGTTCTATCCCAACAGGATGGCTGACAGAATACTGGGAATGGGCGACATTGTTTCACTGGTCGAAAAAGCCCAGGAGCAATTCGATGAGGAAGAAGCCAGGAAACTTCAGAAGAAGATCGCTAAAAACCAGTTCGATTTCAATGATTTTCTTTCCCAGATCAAGCAGATCAAAAAGATGGGTAACGTCAAGGACCTGATGAGCATGATACCGGGCGTGGGCAAAGCCCTGCGGGATGTTGACCTGGATGATAATGCCTTCAAGAGTATCGAAGCGATCATTTATTCCATGACACCCCAGGAAAGGATGGATCCGGAGCTGCTGAACGGAAGCCGCCGCAAGCGGATCTCCTCGGGAAGCGGTACATCCGTTCAGGAGGTGAACCGGTTGATCAAACAGTTTGAGGATACCAGGAAAATGATGCGCAAGATGACCGAAAACAAGGGGAAGAATATGATGCAGGTAATGCGTAATTCCAGGACTATGCGCAGGAGATGAGATCCCCCTTTTCATAAAATAGTGCAATTTAATCTCAATTCATGGAACTGATTGACGGAAAAAAGGTGGCTGAGGAAATGCGTGCGGATATCGCCCGGCAGGTAGCTAAATGCATCGACGAGGATGGAACCGCGCCTCATCTTGCCGCCATTCTCGTCGGAGATGATCCCCCCAGTCAAACGTATGTAAGAAACAAGGAAAAAGCCTGCCAGGAAGTCGGCTTTATCTCATCGGTTTATAAATATCCTTCCAGCTTTGCCGAAAGTGAGCTTCTGAAGGTCGTTGATTTTATCAACAAGGACAATGATATACACGGGTTGATCGTCCAGCTTCCCCTGCCTGGCCACATACACGCTGAAAAAATCATTCGTGCCATCGATCCGGCCAAGGATGTGGATGGCTTTCACCCTGTGAACGTTGGTAATATGGTGCAGGGACTGCCTTCCTACCTTCCTGCAACTCCCTTTGGGATCCTCAGACTGCTTGAATATTACAGTATTGAAACAGACGGAAAACATTGTGTGGTGCTGGGAAGAAGCAATATTGTGGGAACACCGGTAAGCATTCTCCTCTCACGTAAAAGCTATCCTGGCAATTGCACCGTGACCCTCTGCCATTCGAAAACGCGCGACCTGGCCAGTATCTGCCGTCAGGCCGACATACTGATCGCTGCCATTGGCCAGCCTCATTTTGTAAAGGCAGATATGGTCAGGGAGGGTGCAGTGGTCATCGATGTGGGCATACACCGCATCCCGGATGCCTCCAAAACCTCTGGTTATCAACTGACCGGGGATGTCGACTTCCCGGAAGTATCCAAAAAGGCGGGCTATATTACCCCCGTACCCGGAGGTGTCGGTCCCATGACCATTGTGGCATTGCTCAGCAATACACTGAAGGCGTTCAAAAAAGAGATCTATCCTTGAATCATTATTCGCCTGAACAGCTGGAGCAGGGAACCCTGCTGCCTCTCATGGAAGAGTTCTATTCGCTCCAGGGGGAGGGGATCCATTCGGGAAAGCCTGCGTATTTTGTCCGCATCGGAGGCTGCGATGTGGGATGCTACTGGTGCGATGTGAAGGAATCATGGAATCCGGAGATCCATCCCCTTACATCTGCTGACCTGATCGTCAGAAATGCAGCGGCATGCCCTGCCAGGGCAATCGTGGTGACCGGAGGAGAACCCCTTATGTACAACCTGGATTACCTCTGCAGTGAACTCAAAAAGCGAAACATCCTTACCTATCTTGAAACATCCGGGGCTTACCCGCTGACCGGGGCCTGGGACTGGATATGCCTGTCGCCTAAAAAGAAAAAGGAACCACTGGCACCCCTTTATTCCCTCGCCAATGAACTGAAGGTGATCATTTTTGAAAATGATGATTTTGAATGGGCAGAAGACAATGCCCGGAAGGTGGCCCAGGGATGCCACCTGCTCCTGCAACCGGAGTGGAGCCGCCGGAAGGAGATGATGCCACGGGTGATCGATTATGTCAAAACGCATACAGACTGGCGCATTTCACTTCAGAGTCATAAATACATGGGCATTCCATGATGAAAACCCTCCCGAGATGACATCTCTGAAAACAATTTTCTTCCTCGTGTTATCGGTCTTACTGGTGATATCTTACCAAACCAGTGGACAAAAGGAGCTCACCCCGGCTTCCCGTAAGGCTCAGAAAGCCTACCGTGAGGCTGAGAAGCATTTCATTGCCCAGAATTATGAGGCTGCACTTCCCTGTGCCCTCAGGGCCGTTGAACTCGATGACAGGTTCCCAGAAGCGTATCTGTTGCTGGGAGACCTTTACCAGGAAATGGGGGAATCCTTGAAATCCATCGGTTCCTATAAAAAGGCGTCAGAAATTGATCCTGACTTTTATCCTGCAGCCAGGTTGCTGGCCGGTAAGCTGGAATTGAAGGCAGGACTTTACGCAGAGGCAAAACATGATCTGCTGCTGTATCTGGACAGGGGTGGTTTACTTCAGGATGATCTCAGTCAGGTCGCTGCATTGCTGGAGAGGTGTGATTTTGCCCTGAATAGTATAGCTCACCCTGTTCCGTTCTCGCCCGAGAACCTGGGTCCTCATATAAATTCCTCCTTTGATGAATACATCAATGCGATCACGCTCGACAAGAATGAGGTGTACCTGACTGTCGGCACGAGGGCTGATTCACAGAATGTCTATGAGCTCCGCCGGGAAGACTTTTACCTTTCCCGCTACAGCGATGGTGGCTGGGAACAAAGGGAGCCGCTGGGCCCCCCCATGAATACACCGGAAAATGAAGGAGCACTGTTCATTTCCCCCGATGGCAGATACCTTTTGTTCTCAGCATGCAACAAGCCTGACGGCTACGGAAGCTGTGATATATACATCTCCTTCCGGAAGAATGACCACTGGGGTGAGCCAGCCAACCTTGGACCGGTGATCAACTCAGCCTACTGGGAGACTCAGCCTTGCCTGGGATCCGACGGCCGGACTCTTTTTTTTGTCAGCAACCGTCCTGGTGGCAGGGGGGGATCCGATATCTGGTACTCCAGGTACCTTCCGGGCGAACAATGGAGCATTCCTGCAAACGCGGGAGATTCGGTGAACACGCAGGAGGATGAGATGTCACCCTTCTTTCATCCTGATAACCAATCGCTGTATTTTTCTTCGAGGGGACATACGGGAATGGGGGGGTATGATCTGTTCCTGTCCAGGAAGGTACAGGCAGATCAATGGTCTCAACCAGAGAATCTTGGATATCCCATCAATACCCTGGCCGATGAAATCAATCTGGTTGTGGAGGCGTCGGGTACCAGGGCATATATCTCTTCGGACAAACTCGGAGGATTCGGGGGAATTGATATTTACAGCTTCGAACTGTACCCCGCTGTCAGACCCCGACCGGTCACCTACATGAAAGGAGTGGTAATGGATGCCGAATCCTCGCTACCAGTAGCGGCCGGATTTGACCTTTCCGATCTTGAGACTGGCACTACAGTCATCGAATCGTTCTCAGATCCTGAAACGGGTGCTTTTTTGCTTTCCCTGCCTGCTGAGAAGGACTATGCGCTTCATGTGACTGCGGACGGATATGCCTTTTATTCGGAACATATTGCCTTGCGCGGCGTTCATACGATCCTGGATCCCTTTCTTGTGAACATTGACCTGCAGCCCATCAAGCCTGACAAGGTGGTCGTCATGAAAAATATTTTTTTCGAAACGGATCAGTATGTCCTTAAAGATGAATCGATTGCAGAATTGACAAGATTAATCGTCTTCCTGAAGGAAAACATGGGGGTGAGCATTGAAATCCGGGGCCATACCGACCAGGTAGGCACCAGGGAATACAATGACCAGCTTTCCCTGCAGCGTGCTCGTTCGGTGTATCAGTATCTTATTGACCACGGCATTGACGAGGGGCGGTTACAGTATCACGGATATGGATTCGCTATGCCGGTTGCCACCAATGATACAGAAGAGGGGCGCCGTATGAACCGGAGGACCGAATTCAGGATCCTGGAAAATCGCGCTCCCTGATCGGGAAAGGACATCACCTCCACGAATATTATGATATATTTGTATTTTAATTGATATCACCAGTAAATTATTCTGACTACAACGATGAATTTTGCAGATATACCTGATGAGTACGCCTCTTATGAAAAGGCCAGGATCGTAGTGTTACCGGTTCCTTATGATGCCACAAGTACATGGATCAAGGGGGCTGACAAGGGACCCGATGCGATCATTATAGCTGCATCGAACATGGAACTGTATGACATTGAAACTGAAAGCCAGGTCTTTGAAAAGGGTATCTTTCTTGCCAGACCCATTCACCAGAAGGAAGATCCGAAAAAGATGGTGAACGCAGTCTATGAAAAAGTGAAGCATTATATCGATGAAGAAAAATTCATCGTCCTTTTAGGCGGTGAGCATTCAGTTACCATTGGCTCCGTGATTGCCCATGCAGAGCGCTTCAATGAGTTATGTGTCCTGCAGCTGGATGCCCATACAGACCTTCGGCACGAATATCTCAACAGCATTTATAACCATGCCTGTGTCATGGCCAGGGTAAGAGAGCTTTGCCCAGTGATCCAGGTTGGTATCCGAAGTATGGATATCTCCGAGACTCCTCTTCTGGTCAGAGAAAATCTATTTCTTGCAGAAAATATTGTTAACAGGAACGACTGGATGGATAAAGTGGTGGGACGTCTGTCAAAGAATGTGTATATAACGATTGATCTGGATGTCTTTGACCCTTCCATCATGCCCTCCACCGGAACCCCCGAGCCGGGTGGGCTGCTCTGGTACGAGGTGGTGGACCTGCTCAGGAAGGTAGCCGCGAAAAGGAATATCGTTGGATTTGATGTGGTGGAGCTCTGTCCCAGTGAGGTCAACAAGGCACCGGACTTCCTGGCTGCCAAACTAATATATAAGCTTCTGAGCTATAAATATTGTCTAACATCCTAATTCATTGAATGGTATATGAAGAAAAAAGAGTTACTGAAAGAGCCCATCGAACATATCGATTTTAAATCGTTCGATGCAACTCCCATCATTGATGCAATGGCTAAGATGTCATTCTCTTCGAGGGATACGGCGAACGCCGCTCATATTTTTAACCGCATGCTGGCAGATGCCACCTGCACCAACTGGCTGACGCTGGCCGGAAGTACGAGCGCCGGGGGGTGTATGCAGGTTTATGTGGATATGATAAAATGCAACATGATCGATGCGATCATAGCCACTGGAGCGTCTATCGTGGATATGGATTTCTTCGAGGCGATCGGATTCCGCCACTACAGGGGTACTCCTTTCATCAACGACCGGCAACTGAGGGACCTTTACATCGACCGTATTTATGATACGTTCATTGATGAGCAGGAACTGCAGGAGTGCGATAATACTATCCGCAAAATTGCTGAATCACTACCACCTCGTCCCTATTCCTCCCGTGAATTCATCCGGGAGATGGGACGCTACCTTACCAGGCATTCAATCAAGAAAGATTCTCTGGTACAGGTAGCCTTCGAACATAATGTTCCCATATTTTGCCCTGCATTCACCGACAGCAGCGCAGGTTTCGGACTTGTGCTCCATCAGTGGGACCACCCGGATACGCATCTCTCCATCGATTCGGTCAAGGATTTCCTGGAACTGACCAAAATCAAGCTCAACGCGGAGAATAGCGGACTTCTGATGATAGGCGGCGGTGTGCCCAAGAACTTTGCCCAGGATACCGTGGTTTGCGCCGAGGTGCTTGGCAAAGAGGTCCCCATGCATCAGTATGCAATCCAGATCACGGTTGCAGACGTCCGCGACGGCGCCTGCTCCAGTTCAACGTTGAAGGAGGCCTCCTCATGGGGCAAAGTTGATACGGTCTACGAACAGATGGTCTTTGCCGAAGCCACCACCGTCCTGCCGCTGATTGCAAGCTATGTGTTTCATCAGGGTGAATGGAAGAAGCGCCGTAAAAGAGAATGGGCAAAGATGCTGGATGAGGCATGATGGTAAGGAATTCCTCTGTAAATGATCACGTCATTTGCAGAAAATGTATATCTTTGCACCCAATTTTCAAAAAATGGATCATCCAATCAATATTACTTTTCCTGACAAATCAGTTAAGAAATATCCAAGGGGCGTCACAGGTCTCGAGATTGCCGGTGGAATCAGTGAAGGGCTTGCCAGGAATGTTTTATCGGTGAAAGTCAACGAGGAAGTCTGGGATGCCACACGTCCGATCACGTTTGATGCGCATATACGGTTGCTCACCTGGAATGATGATGAGGGTAAGGCGACCATGTGGCACTCTTCCGCCCATCTGATGGCAGAAGCCATTGAAAATCTTTACCCTGGAGTCAAATTCGGAATAGGTCCTGATATAGAGAATGGATTTTATTACGACATTGATTTTGTTGATTATTCGATATCAGAGAACGATTTCAAAAAGATAGAGGAAAAAATGCTGGCCCTTGCCAGGGAAAAACAGACCTTTATCAGGAAAGAAGTCACAAAGGACGAAGCTGTTGAATATTTCACCCATAAAAAGGATCCCTATAAACTGGAATTGATCCGGGATCTTCAGGACGGACAGATCACCTTTTACTCTTCAGGCCAATTCATTGATCTCTGCAGGGGACCACATCTTCCTGACACATCCCCCATCAAAGCCATCAAATTGCTTAGCCTGGCAGGGGCATACTGGCGTGGCGATGTCACCCGCAAACAACTTACGCGGATATACGGGATTACATTCCCCAAACAGAAGGAACTTGACGATTACCTGGTCCTCATCGAGGAGGCAAAAAAAAGGGACCATCGCCGCATCGGCCGCGAGATGGAACTTTTTACCTTTTCCGATTCCGTTGGATCGGGTCTGCCCTTATGGTTGCCAAGAGGTGCACAGCTGAGGGAACGGCTTGAATTCTTCCTGAAGAAATTGCAGAAGGAAGCCGGGTATGTACAGGTGATCACCCCTCACATCGGTAATGTCAATCTTTATAAGATATCCGGTCACTTCGATAAATACGGCAAGGATTCCTTTCAACCCATCAGTACACCCGAGGAGGGCGAACAGTTTTTTCTGAAACCGATGAACTGTCCCCACCACTGCGAGATTTACCGTGACAAGCCAAGGTCCTATAAAGATCTTCCGTTGCGAATGGCCGAATTCGGGACCGTTTACCGTTATGAGCAACATGGCGAACTGCACGGTCTGACACGTGTCAGGGGTTTCACGCAGGATGACGCGCATATCTTCTGTACCCCTGAACAGCTGAAAGAAGAATTCATCGGTGTGATCGGGATCGTGATGAAGATATTCAGGGCTCTTGACTTCAAGGAATTCATCACACAGATTTCGCTGCGCGACCCCGAAAACAGGGAGAAATACATCGGATCGGACGAAAACTGGGAAAAAGCAGAGCAGGCCATCCTGGAAGTCGCCAGGGAGAAGGACCTTCCGAATACTACGGTCGTTTACGGCGAGGCGGCATTCTACGGCCCTAAGATGGATTTTATGGTCAGGGATGCCCTGGGAAGGAAATGGCAGCTCGGAACCATCCAGGTAGATTATAACCTTCCCGAACGGTTCGATCTGGAATATGTGGGCAACGACAACCAGCGACACCGTCCCATCATGATCCACCGCGCACCCTTTGGTTCCTTGGAACGTTTTGTGGCCGTTCTGATCGAACACACAGCCGGCAAGTTTCCGATCTGGCTGGCCCCGGACCAGGCTATCATACTGCCAATCAGTGAAAAATACCATGATTATTCGAAAAAAGTTTTAGAATTGCTGAATAATTACGAAATTCGCGGCCGCATTGACGAACGGAACGAAAAGATCGGTAAGAAGATTCGGGACGCTGAACTGATGAAGATTCCCTATATGCTTATCGTGGGAGAGAAAGAAGCGGAACAGGAGATGTTGTCAGTACGCAAACAAGGTGCTGGCGACCTGGGCGCTTTCACCGTGAATCAGTTCGCTGATATGATCAGGGAAGAAATTCAGGAACTTTTTGGCTAAAACTGAAAAAAAGAGCCAGGTTCCTTTATTATTATTAACCAAATATAGGAGGAAAACATATAGCTGCACTAGTGAATGGATCCGGGGGGAGATTTACTCCTGCACGGAAACCCAAAGAGGATAAGCACCGGATCAATGAACGGATCAATGCACCTGTTGTACGGGTGGTAGGTGAAAATATTCAACAGGGAATCTACAGCATTAAAGAAGCCCTGGACATTGCCTATAACCTCGGGCTTGACCTGGTAGAGATCTCGCCCACCGCGAATCCACCGGTCTGCAAGGTGATCGATTATAAAAAGTTTCTGTACGAGCTGAAGAAAAAACAAAAGGAGATCAAAGCCAAAACAGCCAAAGTGATCGTTAAAGAGATCAGGTTGGGACCCAATACAGATGATCACGACTTTAACTTCAAACTAAAGCATGCCATCAAATTCCTTCAGGAAGGGGCAAAGGTCAAAGTGGACGTTTTCTTCAGGGGAAGATCCATCGTATACAAGGATCAGGGAGAGCTCATCATGCTGAGATTTGCCAGCGAACTGGCCGACTACGGTAAAGTAGAAAAGCTGCCCCTGCTGGAAGGTAAAAGAATGATCATGATCATCGCACCGAAAAAATAAATCAACATAAATATACCGGAAATGCCAAAGATGAAAACCAAGTCCGGCGCCAAGAAGCGATTTTCCTTCACTGGAACCGGCAAACTCAAACGCAAGCACGCTTACAAAAGCCACATTCTGACGAAGAAGACCAACAAAAGGAAACGTAACCTGGGTTACGCCACCGTGGTCGATAAGGCAGATGCCAGCACCGTAAAACAGATGCTTGCCAGCTAATAAACATTGTATCACTTGCTGTCAGCCCCAAAGAGTCCTGAAATATGGAACGCTGAAGCAATAATCAGATTTCATCATGCCAAGATCAGTAAATGCAGTAGCATCGCACCAGAGAAAAAAGAAGATTTACTCCCGGGTAAAAGGTCAGTTCGGACGCCGGAAAAATGTCCTGACGGTAGCCAAGAATGCCCACGACAAAAGCCTTGGATATGCCTACCGGGACAGGCGTAACAAGAAAAGAAGCTTCAGGGGATTATGGATCATCCGTATCAATGCCGGTGCCCGGCAGCACGGACTGTCCTACTCAGCCCTGATAGGACTTCTCGATAAAAAGAACATTCAGCTCAACCGGAAAGTGCTGGCCGACCTGGCCATGAACCAGCCGGAGACATTCAAGGCTGTTGTGGACGCCGCAAAAGCGTAAGGGGATCCTAAGGAATTATCACTACACAGCTTCCTGACATACCTTTCTGTGACACACGAATGGTCACCGGTCCTTTCATTCCGTTCAAGGGTATCTGTAACTCATTGCTTTTGAGGCTCATATCTCTGAAAAGAAGATGGCCGGCCTGATCATAGATCTCCATGGTAAGATCGGTTCCGGTGCAGAAGGGATCCTCCAGCCGAATATTCAGCCTCTCGATGGCAGGATTCGGAAAGACAACGATCCTGTCTGATATATCAATTTCCTGAAGGCCTGTGCCGCCGCCGTCCGTCGTCCTGTACACCAGACCGCTGCTTCCGACGACCCAGCCATGCTGTGCATCCGTAAAATAAATGGCGGAAAAGGCTGCGCTGTTCTCCGCCTGCAGCTGCAATTCCCAATTCATTCCTGCATTCCCTGTATAATAGATGTACTTCTCGGTCAGCGCCCATCCCTGCATATCGTTGATAAAAAAGAGATCCGTCACGTTTCCTGATCCTTCGGGAAGCAACTGCTCCGACCAGGTGTCTCCCACGTCATCCGTGTACATGACCATACTGCCGGTTCCTGCCCATCCCCGGTAAGGACTGATGAAAAATACACAATAGGTCAGATCGTCAATGGGCAAAGGGAAATCTGTCCATTCGATCCCGCCGTTTTGAGTATGAGAAAGCCAGCCGAAGTTATAACTTCCTGCTATCCAGCCATTGTTAACATCCGTAAAGGAAACCGACAGCAGGGACTGCTCCACACCTGCAAACTGATATTGCCATTTCTCTCCACCGTCAAACGTGTGAAAAATAATCCCAAGATCACCAACGATCCATCCATTGAGTGGATTACAGAACATGATGTCTGTCAGGCCCTGTGCGATCGGGAAGTTAGCCGCCGACCAGTTTTCCCCCTTGTTGTCCGTTCTCAGCATGGTTCCTGAACTCCCGACGACCCATCCTGTGGTGTCATCCGAAAACCAGATCCCCTGGAAAAAACTGGTCGTGGCTCCCGGCTGTATCTCCCAGAGTATTCCTCCATCAGCGGTATGCAATATGGTGCCCGAATTTCCAACGGTCCATCCTTCCAGCGAATCGATGAAAAAAACATCGTTCAGGTCTTTTACGACCCCGGAGGACATCTTTTCCCAGCCTCGTTGCGCAGAAATGCTTCCACAGACGACCAGGCCAAGCAGCATGAGGGTGATCTTTTGTTTGATTTTCATAGTAATGCTCCTGTCATTCTGACTAGTTACCTTTCTTTTCTGCCAATGATCTCCTGAATCCCTTCGGTAAGTATATTCTTGCCAATTATGTATTTATTCCTGTCGAGCAGATATATGACCGGTGAACTGTGCACGTCGTACAGATCGTGAAAATCAGGGGTCAGGCTCAGATACCCATTGACGTTGATCCACTCCAATCCATTTTTCCTAATGTAGCTTTTCCATTCAGTCATCGAGGTATCGATACAAACGGCATAGATTTCCATGTCATAGATACCCCTGTATTCTTCATAGAACTGTTTCAGCACCGGGGTTTCTTTCTGGCAAAAGCTGCAATCCGTATCCCAGAAATACAGCACAGTATATTTATGCTCAACTGCATAGAGCGAAACAGGGATATCATTTGTATCAAGGAGGATCATCAGAGGTGCAGCTTTCCCAATCAGCAGAGGCTCCAGGGCTTCCGAACGCCTGATGACGTTTTGCCGGATGGATTCGTTGATGAACGCGGCTTTCCCCGTCTTAAAATAGGCATTGGCTATGTATACAAAGACGGCATCGTATCCCATGATCTTTGAACGTTCATATTTCTGGGTGAAGTACCAGATCAGGTATTCATAGACCTTCTGGCTCGGGCTTACCCTTTCAAGGATCGTTGTGATCGCCCTGGATATTGAATCAGGAACCGGGTAGATCAGATCATCCATGTATTTTTCCATCCTTGGATGAAACAGGGGAGTATGCAGCAGCCGGGCATCGGTCAGGTCGAAATGATCCCAGTAATGATCCCTGTACTCACGCAAAAGATACATCCTGTCAGATGTATCGGACTGTTTATTCAATATTTCGCTCATATCCGGTTCCATCGAGGCTAACAGGAACGTGCCGAAGAAAGTGTCGCGGTAGGAGTCAATCAACTTTTTCTGATGAAGAACAACCTCTTTGTCAATACTTCGGATTGTTTCCTGGATATCTGCTTTATTGTTTTCATTCACCGAATCAACTCGCATTAAAAAGCCCAGTGAATCAACGAGTTTTCGCTGTCGGCCCAGGTAAGCCACATAATCAAAAAACAACTGGTTCTCTTTTGAACCTCTGACGTTAATGTGATCCAGCCATTGTAAGGTGTCGGTCTCGATCCGGAACCTCGTTGCGTCGCTGACCATGAAATCAAGGTATTTATTTTTTGACTGGCCTGCCACCATGTACATCCCTTTGTCAAGAGATCCATTGCCTTCAAATACAAAAGATCCATCCCTGACACAGGCGGTATCCACAAGATAGGTTTTATCCCCTGTGTACTCAACAAGGTAGCATACGGTATCCTGAAGATTATTGACAGTGAATGAAATGTGATAACCTTGCTGGCTGAAGACATATGGAATAAAAAAGATGATCAGGGATGCACATACGGTGATGAATCTTTTGTATTCCATATTCCGGCTTTTCTGGATGCTGAAGGTTGCAGGTTTCAATGGTCAATCCCGGATAGGAGGGAATGAACTCTGATGTTTCAATGGAGTGCAAATTTACAATTTTCACCTGAGGTAACCTGAATTCGTGTACATTTGATATGAACAGAGAAAGGATTCTTAAAATTCAATAAAGAATAATCTTTATGATAATTTTAAAAAGGAAAAGTATAGTTAACTCTTTAAGAAGTTTTAGTTTATTGTTTTCATTTTTTTGTTTAAATACAAATATTTATTCAATTGATAATAAGGATCTTATTTTAAACGATAGGGTAAGGGATCTGGAATATTTTACAAACCTGATGGAATTCGCTTCAGGTTTGCTAATTATCCTCTGTCTGGCGCTTGCCACGCTTCTTATCATCAGCGCTGGAAAGAACAGGAGGAAAGATCGCCTCCTTGATCACTATGAAACAGATCACAGCCTTACCCTTCAAAATGGCAGCCCTGCTAAGGTCAAACAACAGAGCCCGGGAGTCGCCGGCACCAGTGTGACAGAAAGCAGCAATGAACAGGCAGACAGGAAAATTGCAAGCCTTGAGAAGGAACTGAACATCCTTCGGAATAAGCTGGAGCAGGAGCAGGAACTTCGTAGAAAAATGGAAAATGAGATTGCAGACTTGCTATCGCGGATGAAGAGAAACTGATGGTGCCCAAGACAAGACTCGAACTTGCACGACCTTGAACGGTCACTAGACCCTGAATCTAGCGCGTCTACCAATTCCGCCACTTGGGCTCTTGTGCCCAGGACAAGAATCGAACTTGCACGACCTAACGGTCACTACCCCCTCAAAGTAGCGTGTCTACCAGTTCCACCACCTGGGCAAAATTGAGGTGCAAATATATAAAAAAAAATATCACCGGATCATGGATGAATTATTTTATGTCAGGAGCATTCGTTACTGCTCAAATTTTTATTTTTATTTGCAAACGGAAAGGAGATCAGTATATGCTGACTACAAAAGATCACGAACAGATTCTTTCCCGAGGGGCTGATATCAGGAGTGTCCTTGATCAGTTATCCCGGTTCAGGGAAGGATTTCCATTTATGAACCTGACAGCCCCTGCAACCCTTGGTAACGGGATCATCCGGTTGGGCGGTGATGAGGTCAGGGATCTTGCCAGATCGTACGATGAGGTGAAAAGAGGGCTCCGTATCCTTAAATTTGTGCCGGCATCCGGAGCGGCAACCAGGATGTTCCGGGATCTTTTTGAATTTCAGTCCGATCCGGAAGCCTCTGCTTCGACGATGGATCATAAAGGCCTGGCTGAGAAATATCCGTTCGTTGCAGCCTTCATCTCAGAGCTGGACCGTTTTGCCTTTACCGGGCAACTGCGTGATGCAGTCCGGAAACAGGGAAAGGATCTCCACATCCTGCTGGATGATCATGATTACCGGACGGTGATCCGTTATCTGCTCGATCCTGTGGGATTGAATTATGCTTCATTGCCCAAAGGACTGATCAGCTTCCACAGGTACCCGGATGAGGTCCGTACTGCCCTGGAGGAACACCTGGTGGAGGGGGCGGATTATTGCAGGGGTGATGATGGAACGGTCCTTTTGCATTTTACCGTTTCCCCTGAGCATATGGAAGCTTTTAAAAGCCTTATTGACAGGGTAAGGGGGATCTACGAAAAGCGCTATCATGTGACGTACAGCGTGGACTTTTCGGTCCAGAAAGCATCTACAGACACCCTGGCCGTGGATATGAACAATGAACCTTTCCGGAATCCGGATGGAAGCCTGCTGTTCAGGCCGGCAGGTCACGGTGCACTTATTGAGAATCTCAATGACCTGAATGCCGATGTGATTTTTATTAAAAACATCGACAACATCGTACCTGATCACCTGAAACCGGAAAACTCTCTCTATAAGAAAGCCCTGGGAGGATACCTGTTGAACCTGCGCAAAAGCATTTTTTCCTTCCTTAAGAAGCTGGAAGATACTGACCTTACTGGATCCGAATTGCAGGAAATTGAGATTTTTGCCAGAGACCGGTTATTTATTGACACGAAGTTCCTGGAAGGATTGGATGCTGAAACCAGAAAGCGGGAGCTGTACAGGGCTCTCAACAGGCCGGTCAGGATCTGCGGAATGGTCAGGAATGAAGGCGAGCCCGGTGGCGGACCTTTCTGGGTGAAAAATGTAAATGGGAAGGTAAGTCTTCAGGTGGTGGAATCATCCCAGGTCAATATGGCGGATCATGAGCAGAAAATGCATTTTCAGAAAGCAACGCATTTCAATCCTGTTGATCTGGTTTGCCTCATCAGGGATCATCATGGGAATAAGTTCGACCTGACTCGATATGTGGATGAATCCACTGGCTTCATCACCAAAAAGTCAAAGGATGGAAGAGAACTCAGGGCCATGGAGCTGCCAGGCTTATGGAATGGGGCCATGGCTGACTGGATAACCGTCTTTGCAGAGGTTCCCCTGATCACGTTCAACCCTGTGAAAACCGTTAATGACCTGCTCCGAAAAGAACATCAGGTCAGCCTGGGGCATTAAAGGTCAGGATTTCATCAGGAACGCAGGCTCCGGGAATAGGGTGCGACCGTGTAACCTGAATAGTCATGGTTCAGATACTTAAAATAACCGCTGATGGCTATCATGGCTGCATTGTCGGTCGTATATTCGAACTTCGGTACGAATACCTGCCAGCCACGCGTTAGCGTTTGATCCGTTACAGCCTGCCTTAGCGATGAGTTGGCCGACACGCCTCCTGCAATAGCGACGTCGGTGATCTTTGTCTGCCTTACCGCTTTCATCAGATTATCCATCAGGATGTCAACGATATGTTGTTGCATGGAGGCGCACAGATCCGCCATATTTTCTTCAACGAAGCCGGGATTCTCCTTTAAACGGTCGCGGACAAAGTAAAGAAAAGAGGTCTTAAGTCCGCTGAAGCTGAAATCAAGCCCGCTGATGCGGGGCTTTGGGAACCGGAACGCCGATGGATTGCCGGTTTTGGCCAGCCTGTCGATATAGGGACCACCGGGGTAGGGCAGACCCAGGATCTTAGCTGCCTTGTCGAATGCTTCACCGGCGGCATCGTCAATGGTCCGGCCAATGATCTCCATATCGAAGTAATCCCTGATGAGGCCAATTTGTGTATGTCCCCCGGAAACGGTCAGGCATAAAAAGGGAAAGGAGGGCACTGCAGAAGATGAACCAGGTTCACGGATGAAATGGGCAAGGACATGTGCTTCAAGATGATCCACCTCGATCAGAGGGATGGACAGCCCCAGAGAAAAAGCTTTGGCGAAAGAAGTACCCACCAGCAGTGATCCCAGCAGTCCCGGACCCCTTGTGAAAGAAACAGCATGGATTTGATTTTTCTTTATATTTGCTTTATCCAAAGCAGCATGGATTACGGGAATGATATTCTGCTGATGTGACCGGGATGCCAACTCGGGAACAACGCCTCCATAGTATGTGTGAACGTCCTGGTTGGCAATAATATTGGACAGCAGCTGATCGTTTCGGATCACGGCCGCAGATGTATCATCACAGGAGGATTCTATCCCAAGGATAAAAATATCTTTTCCTGCCATCGGAAACATATTGAAGAACAAAGGTATTAAAAATAGGATATTCAGGATCATACTGTACCTGGTACTGATCCTCCTGCTCATCCCGGTCCTGATATCGGGCCTTCTTCAGATCGGGCCTGTACAGACGTATGTGGCAAAGAAAGTGGCCATTTACCTTTCCGGAAAAACAGGGTCTGAAATATCCATTGATAAACTATCCATCGCCAATTTCACCGATATCGTACTGGAACATCTGGTCATCCTCGATCACCGCGACAGCCTTTTGCTGAATGTCGGAGGTCTGACGGCCGACATAGGCCGGATCCGTTTGAGGGATCATTCCCTCACCATAAACAGCATTCTGGCCGAAGAGATGGATTTCCGGCTGAAAAAGTATGAATCGGAAAACCGCTTGAATCTCACACAGTTCCTGTCCTTCTTTTCATCCGGCGACACAGCAGCCAGCAAGGCAGCAAAACCATGGACCATCACCTGCAATGCCCTGGAAGTTGTCGATGGACATTTCAGCCTCAAGGATGATAACAAGGTCAACTCCCCCCGGCCATGGGTAAATTTTTCCGACCTGGATCTGGACTCCCTGAATGTATATGTGAACCAGATCAACATAATAGGAGACACGATCTCCGGTCAAATCAACCGGCTGCAATTTTATGACAAATCAGGTCTGGATCTCAGGGCATTGAATACACAGTTTGAAATCGGCCCGGGTTTCATTCATGCGTATCATACCCTGATGCGAACCAATGATTCGGAACTTGACTTTGACCTTGCCTTTGAATTTGACAATTTCGGTGCTTTTTCCGATTTTCTGCACAAGGTCGATATCCGTTCCGACATCCGCGCTTCCTCGCTTGCGTCAAGAGATCTTGCTTATTTTGTCCCTGCTTTGATCAAGTTGTCGCACAAATTGGACCTGAGCGGTGAAGTCAGAGGAACCGTTTCCAATTTGAAAATAAGGAACCTGTTTTTGTTTTACGGAAAGATGACCAATCTTTACGGGGATATTTCGATGAATGGTCTGCCGGATGTGAGAGAAACCTTTATCCACATGAAGATCAGGGATTGCAATACATGCATGTCTGATATTCAACAGCTGCTGGCAGAGGGCGTCTCGCCAGCTACCGTATTGCCGGCGAACCTTTCTCCACTCGGGACTGTCCATTTTGCAGGCCGTTTCACAGGCTTTATCAACGATTTTGTTTCTTTCGCTGATTTCCGGACTGACCTTGGGACCATCTCCACCGATCTTGAGCTTCAGGCTACCCCCTCCAGGAAAGATATCCAGTACAAAGGAAAGCTCATCGCCCGGCAATTCGACGTGGGTACGATCAGTAAAATGCAGGATAAACTGGGACTGATATCGCTGCAGGCAGAGATCACCGGAAGCGGCACAACCAAGCAGCACGCCAGCATTCAGATCGATGGCACCATCGATTCCGTCGATATCAATTCCCACCGTTACCGTGACATCTACCTGAACGGGATTTTCAACGATCAGCTATTCAATGGGATAGCCAATGTCGACGATCCTTTCCTTCGACTGACCTTCAAAGGATTGATTGATTTAAAGGGCAAAATACCGCAATTTGATTTTCTTGCCCGGATCAGTGATGCCCGCCTTCAGGAAATAGGCCTGATAGACTCATTGGGTATTTTATCCACACGGATGACCATGAAAATAGGCGGTACGAGCATCGACAGCACCTTTGGACAAATAAAACTTGACAGCACCGTTTTTATTACGCGTCATTCTTATTTTACGATGGACCGCTTCATGCTTACTGCGTCCCAGGAGGGAACTGCCGACAAATCGATCGAGCTCGAGTCTGATTACATTGATGCCTTCATGAAGGGGAATTTCCTGCTGGGTCAGCTGTATCCTGCCCTGGGAAAGATCATCAGTCCCCATGTCTCCGCCTTCAGAAAGGATACAGTGCCCCCTGCCGAACCCCTGAAAGAACAGGATTTCAGGTTTCATGTTGATCTCAAGAACACCAGGCCCATCACGGAGCTGCTACTCCCTGACCTATCCGTAGCGCCGGGAACGGTCATTACGGGTTCATTTAACCTGCAGAATTCTGACATACAATTGAATATGAAGTCAGGAGGCCTTTCTTATAAAAAACTGAATCTCTTTGATTTCATGACAGATGCCAGAACATCCCCTGATGGCCTGGCATGGAGCGTGAAAACAGGGGCACTGAGCCTGGAAGACTCCCGCCCTGAATCATCAGCGCCCAATTTACTGGAGAACATGCTTTTATCCTGTGATATCAGGCATGACACTCTTTCCCTGGGGATTCTGTGGGATGATACAAAAGACCCGGACATCAACAAGGGAAGCCTTTCCACTCAGCTTGATCTGGCCGCTTTGCCTGAACTCAAAGGCCGCATCACAGGTGGATCTTTTATTGTGAATGGTTCGCCCTGGAAAATAGCTCCGGGTAACTTTTTCGATGTGGATTCCTCGTACATCAGGATCGATCATCTGGATATTACAGGAGAACAACAGCAGATGGTCATCAATGGTGTGATATCTTCTGATCCTCAGGATATCATGGAGGTGAGCTTTAATCCTTTTGACCTGGCCAACCTGCAGCCTGTTCTCCGAAAATCGGGATTTAGCTTCGAGGGGATGATCTTTGGAAAAGCAGCCATAGCCAGTGTGTTTAAAAATCCCTCCCTGATCTCCGACCTGACGGTTAAAGATTTTACACTGAATGACGAATTGCTGGGCGATCTTCAGGTAAAGACCGACTGGGACAACACCAGCAAAAAGATCAATACATTCGGCGAGATCACCCATACGGGTAATAATACGACGGTCAGGGTGGTCACTCTGAAAGGATTCTATGCACCTGACTCCGATCAGGAGAATTTCGATTTCAGCATAGCAATGGATAATTTAAAGGTCAAACCCATCGGCCAATTCCTCAAAGGGATCTTCAGCGACTTTGGCGGCTACGCCACAGGTAATCTTTACCTGAAGGGAAAAAAGGAACATCCCTTTTTCACGGGCCAGATAAATGTACGCCGCGGGCAGCTTCGTGTCAATTTTCTCAATACCCGATACACGTTTTCTGACAACATCTATTTTGAACCCGACCTGATTGGATTCAGGTCCATGACCTTCAATGATACGCTTGGAAATTCAGGCATACTCAGCGGAGGGATATCACATCGTTTTTTCAAGGATTTCGCGCTCGATCTTGAGATCCAGACCTCTGACCTGCTCGGAATCAACACGACGGTCTTACAAAGCCCCTATTTTTATGGCACGGGCGTGGCGACGGGAAAAGTCACCATAAAAGGTCCGGCAAACAACCTGGCGTTTGATATTGTGGCAACCACCGAGCAGGGTACGGCCATGTATCTGCCGATCAGCTACACAGCTGATGTTTCGGATCATCCTTATATTGCATTTGTGAGTCAGATGGATACGGTTGAAAGCACTGAAGTCCAAACGCGTCAGCAAACCGGCGGAATAGATCTGAGCCTGGCCGTTCAGGTCACAGATGAAGCCACCATGCAAATTTTTCTTCCCACCCAGATGGGAAACATAAAGGTCAGGGGCAACGGGCTCATCCGTCTGAATATGGTCCCCTCCGGTGAATTGGGACTGAGCGGTACCTATGTGATGGAAAGCGGCACATTTTATTTTACGCTCAAAAACCTGATCAGCCGTACGTTCCATATACAATCAGGCAGCACCATCTCCTGGAGTGGCGATATGTACGATGCAGACATCAGCCTGAAAGCCATTTACCAGGTGAAACCTTCTCTGAGCACACTTCCGGCAACAGCCCTTTCAGATTCTTCTTTTTACAACCAGAGAATACCAGTCAACTGCGTGATCGGCTTGACAGGCGACCTGTTCAATCCTACCATTCGGTTTGGACTGGAAATGCCGGATGTCCGCGAAGAAGCCATCCGGACATTTGTATACAACTCCATCGATACTACCAATGAAGCCCAGCTCAACCAACAGATGCTGTCGTTGCTCGTGCTCAACAGCTTCAGTCTGAATACAGGCTCCAGTATCGCTGGCAGCGTGGGTATCAGCTCTTATGACCTGCTGGCTAATCAGTTGAACAGCTGGCTGTCACAGATCAGCGATGACTTTGATATCGGCGTGAATTACGAGAAAGGGGATGCCATGACTCCCGAACAAATGGAAGTGGCCCTTTCCACTCAGCTTTTCAATGATAGGGTGAATGTGAGCGGAAACTTTGGCGTGGGAAATTATAACAATTCCGAAAAAACCAGCAATATTGTAGGTGACGTTCTTGTAGAGGCCAAGATCACCAAAGATGGCCGGCTCAAGCTCAGGGCATACAACAAGACCAATACGTACGACCTGTTCAACGATAATGCTCCCTACACCCAGGGCGTGGGATTATCCTACCGAAATGAGTTCAACAAGATAAAGGAGATTTTCCAGAGTAAGCGTAAAAAAAAGAACAAGGATGAGAAGAACAACCAACCATGAAATGAAACTCACTGCCGCTCTCATAATAGCTTTTCTGGCCTGCTGGCATGCAGCTTTCTCCCAGATCATCATAATCCGTGAAGATATGCCTGATGTGGGGGATACCATACGGCTAAGTTCGACCATCACGACGGGTGATATCGATTACTCGCTGACGGGCGAAGACTATCTGTGGGACTTTTCGACCCTGGTACCGGTTACGCAGCAGATCGATACTTTTGTGAGTGTTTCATCCACTCCATTCATTTACAGGCTGATATTCACTTCCTCCGTTGCCACCATTGCCAGGTCTGAGCCCGACGTGGATTTCATTCCGGATTATCCTGTGACAGATGTGTTTACCTATTTCAAAGAAACGGATAACGAATTTCATGAGGCGGGAGTGGCCCTCACCCTGTCAGGTATACCGCTACCGGTGAAATACGATGAGCCTGATGTATTGTACAGATTTCCAATGGTATACGGCAATATCGACTCGTGTGAATCGA
>Ga0116153_10000178_pt1 | contig 99037 bp, 70 predicted proteins | sample AD_UKC028_MetaG_FD_89896 | JGI IMG/M metagenome (GOLD analysis project Ga0116153, IMG submission 89896) | Active sludge microbial communities of municipal wastewater-treating anaerobic digesters from USA - AD_UKC028_MetaG | ecosystem: Engineered > Bioreactor > Anaerobic > Digestate | place: USA...
TTACTTCCGATTTTGGCGGGAGCGCCGCCGGGCCAGATGCGAGGCGCAAGGGAGGGAGTGTATCCCCCTGCGATACTCGACCGACCGAGCAACGAAGCAGATGGCCCGGCGCCGCCCCGCCCCGCAGGGCTGGGTGCCTTGGGCGCGCTGGCTTTGTTGCTCCTCGCTCACAGACCGCGCGGGTATGCTCGCTCGTCGCGCCTCGCCAGCCCGCCCAATCCCCTCCAGCAAAATCGGAATTAATTTTTGCACAGCCCCTTGCCCCGGGCGTCCAAACTCGACGCAGCGATGGGGGATCCAGGCGATCCCTTCACTCGAGCCGGCGCATCACCGCGGCCATCTCGAGCGCGGTCCGAGCCGCCTCGATGCCCCGATTGTGGTCGCGCTCCAGGCAGCGGACACGCGCTTGGGACTCGTTTTCGAGCAGCAGCACGCCGTGGATGATGGGGACACCTGACTCCCACTGCAGGCGCGCCAGCGCGTGGGTCACCCCCTCGGCAATCAACTGGGCATGGGCGGTCTCCCCCCGCAGGATGACGCCCAAGGCGATCACCGCTGCCGGGGGCGTCAGCTGATGGCGCGCCAGGTGGGCTGCCACGACCGGAATCTCGAATGCCCCCGGGACGCGGACGATCCATCCCACAGGCGCTCCCGCCCGTTTCAACTCCTGCCGTGCGGCCCGCAGCATCGCCTCGACGTAGCGGCCGTTGTATCGGGCGGCAACAATGGCGATCGGCCTTCCGTCCGCCGATGCGCGCCGGTTCTTGATCCTGGTCAGCATGTCGTTCACTTTAGCGCCGGCCGCGTCTGCCCGGCAAGCCGGACTGTTCACCGAACGGCCGACAGGGTGCAGAGGGGCGGTCATCGGCAGCTGGTCTTCTCCCTCCCCCCGCGTGTGACTTGCGGAGGGAGGGAGTTGCGTCCGGCGGCCGTCAGCGGTTCTTGCTTTCTGCCGTCAGCCTGCCAAGGGGGCCCGCGGCGTCCCGGGCCCGCTGGATCACGGGGTGCGAATCCGGAAGAACCGGTTCTCGCCCGGGACGATGTCCACCGAATAGGGCGGGGCAGGGGCGGGCGTGACAGGCGTCCATTGGCCGTCGACAGCGGGCGCTGACTCGAGCTGCCCGCTGCCGGTCCAATCCAGAGTGATCCGGTTGTCGATCCGGACCGGCGGGAGAAACTCGGCGGGCGTGGCCGGCGGGGCCGCCAGGACGGCGATCTCGGCGCCACTCAAGGCGCGAGCGTAAATGCGGACGTCATCGATCTTGCCGTCGAACGGGGTGCCGCTGACGGAGCGGTTGCCGATCGCGACGGCGAGCGAGGAGTTGTGCTGTTCGGCGGGCACGCTGTCTGTCCGCTCGCCGGCCAGGACGCCGTTGGTGTAGAACCGCATGATAGGCCCTGCGATATCGGCCGGGTCGTAGACGCCGGCCACGTGGATCCATTGGCCGGTGAGTATGCCGGGGACATTGAGAGAGACGTTGACGGTTCCGCTGCTGGCGACCTGGAGCGCCCAATTGTCGGTGTTCTCGACGTTCAGCGACCAGCAGCGCTGTCCGGACCCGCCGCCTTTGGTGACGATGCGGCCATTGCCCGAGATCGTGTCCACCCACACCCATGCGGCCAGTGTCATCGGCCCGGTGATTCGCATCTCGACGGGGTTGCCGATATCGACCCGGTCATCGGCGCCGTCGAACTCGATCGCGTGCCGGCCTTCGAGGCCGGCTGCCCACACCGGCCCGTTGACCAGCGTGCCGTCGAATCCGCCGCCGGACGCATCCGCGGTGGTGAGCCCGGCCCCTTCCTCGAACCGCCAATGGCCGACGAGGCTGCTGTAATCGAAGGGCGCCTGGGTGTTCGGGACAACCGAGTTGGGCGGGACCGCCAGGTCCTGGACCCCGTTGACGACCAGCGTGTAGGCGGTCCCGTCGGTCATCGGATCGGTGGTCAGCGTGACCGTCTGCGCATCCGTTCCGAGCGCCGCAGCCAGGACGGGCACGCTGGCGCCGCCGGGGCCGACAATGGCGTAGTTTCCGGCCGCCGCCGCGCTGTCGGCCGTCACCGCCTCGCTGAAGGCAAGAACCACTCGAGTCGGGATGCCCCGGGCCCGGATCCAATCCACCGTGGGCGGCGTCTTCTCCTCCGTGACCGTCAGTGTGGCGATCTCGGATTCCCGGGTGAGACCCGCGAAGTGAACGCGGAGCCGGAAGCGGGCATTGTTGTCTTCGGGTTTGGCCTGGAAGGTGTAGGCAGCGAGGTTGGCGCCGGGGATGTCAACGAACGCGCCCCCAATCTCGCGCTGCCACTGGAACGCCATGTCGCTGGGGGCGGCGCCGGCGCCCTCGGCTGCCGCGGCGAACGTGGCATTTGCGTTTTGCGGGGTGGAGGTGCTGGCGGGCTGCTGGGTGACGGCGAGGGTGGCGTTGCTGAACACCGTGTTGGCGAAGCCGCGGAGCTGGGCCAGGGTAGGGAGGGACGTATCGCTGTGGGCGCTGGCCGCCATTCCCAGAAGGACCGGATTGGCGAATGTCTGGGCGGCCTGTCCCATCCAGACCCAGTCAAGCCCATTGGTGCTGTAGAAGCCGGAGAAGAGATCTCCCCAGCGGCGGAGCCGAACCCAGACGTCCGGCAGAACGGCGGTGGTATAGGTCGTTCCCCAATTGGCAGTGCTGCCGCCGGCCGTCGAGCGCCAGCCGGCCTCGACGTAGCCCCGTCCGTTGGGCGGAGGCGGGTTGGCGAGCAAGTGGAGCGCGGGGCTGCCGGCATCGGCCGTTTCCCGGACCATGATGCCGGCCTGGGCAGTGCTGTTGACTGGCGTCAGGCTCGCCACGCGAACGTTCACGTCGAAGTCGCCGGACGCCTCCCGATAGACGAAATGGCCGTTGTCCACTGTGCCCCAGATGGCCGAGCCGCCCGCTGTCACGTCGAAGTCGTCGGGACGGCACGAGAAGGTCGAGCCCGGCGCGAACGGGAACCCGAGATCGATCGATGTGAAGCCTGCCACCGTTCCCGCCGCGGTCACGGCCGGCATCGGGTTGCCGAGCAGATCCTGGATCGAGGTGACCTTGACCGTCACGGGGCCCGGAGTCAGATAGGGCCAAACATCGAGTTTGACCGAGGCGCCGTCTTCGCGCAGCGTGACCCCGACGACGGCCGTTGCTCCGCCGTTGACTTCGTAAAAATTGAAGTTGTAGGCCGAGTTCGGATCGAGGGGTTCGTTGAAGCAGATGTCCACGGACATCCCCGTTCCGCTGCCGGCGGAGAGGACGGTGGGCGGCTGGGTGTCGGTGCTGACGCGGAGCGTGGCGTTGGTGCTGGACACCCCGTAGGCGAGGTTGCTGACGGTGACCGAGTATTGCCGCCCGTCCAGGTCCAAGGTGGCGGAAGGAATCGTGTATTCGAACCGGTTGGCATCGAAGATAGGCACGCCATTCTCGTACCATTGGATGAAGTAAGGCGGCGGTCCTTGGACCGCGGCGGTGAACGTCACGGGCCGCAATTCCACCACCGTCTGGCTCGCCGGCTGCCGGGCGAATGTCAGCGGTGTCTGGACCAGCTCCGGCAGCGCCTGGATCTCCTCCCCGGTCAGCGCCCGGTTGAAGACGCGGACCTCGTCGATCAGGCCGTCCCACGGAGTGTCGGGGCTGCCCGAAGGGCGGGCGCCGATCGTGACATTGAGCGAGCTGTTGTTCTGGGTGGCTGGGACATCGGCGGTGACCTCGTTGTTCAGGAATCCGTTGGTGTAAATGCGCATGGCCTGGCCGGGAATGTAGACCCCGGCCAGGTGAATCCACTGATGGGCCGGAATGGCGTCGATGGTGTGAACGCTGAAGGTGGTGGTCGGTGTGCCGCCGATTTGAAAGGAGCCTGTGTTGGGCGGCGTGGTGCCGCTCTCGACGTTGAGCGCCCAGCTCCGCTGTCCGCTGCCGCCGCCTTTGGTGATGATCCGCCCGTTTTTGGAAAAGGTCCGCACGTAGACCCAGGCCGTCAAGGTCATGGGCCCCGTCATTTGAAGGGCCGGCGGATTGCCGATCGTGATCCGGTCGTTCACGCCGTCAAAATTCAGCGCCGAGCCGCCGAAGGGGCTGTTGGTCCAGGCGGGGCCGCCCCAGGTCGCGACATTATCGAACGTGCCATTGAGCCCATTGGCGGTCAGGTCGGCTGTGTTGGTGCCGGCGCCTTCCTGGAACGTCCAGTAGCCGATCAGACCATCGAGATCGGCTCCCATTGCAGGGAGCCTCAGCAGGAGGATGCTCAGGAGAACAGCCCGCCAGAGCCCGGTGATCGGGCCCGACGCGGCCGAGTGGGTGGAAAAAGGAAAAGCAGTTTTCATGGTGGCTCCCATCTTAAGAGAAATGACCGTCGATGGCCATCTTTTTCCGCTCGCGTTCGGCGGCCGCCCGATCCGGGTGGTTGTCAGATCAGGAGAGCGCGCTCGCCGATCGATCCACGGACGCCATCATTGCACCGAGACGTTCCATGGCCGGCCGCCGGCGGCCCACAGGGCCAGCGCGCAGCGCTCGATAAAGAAATAATCGGCGCGGCACCATGGCACGTCCACGAATTCGAGGAGAGTCGATCCGGACATCTGCTCGATCCAGAGCGCCCCCACGAAAAGCGATCGCGGAAAATCGGGCGGGTTGGTGTAGTTTTCGCCTCCGACCAGCCGGTCTCCGAAGGCCAGGTGCCACCCGTTGCGCGCCTCCCGGAAATCCCGGAGCCGCATGGCCGCAACGCCGTCGGTCCATTGCCGAAGGGCTTCTCCCAGCTCCGGCGCCAGGTTGCCGTATCGGGCGAGCTTGCTCAGGTGCAAGCTTTTGGTGGCGGCCGCTTTTTCCAGGATGCGCGGATTCACGCGGTCGAGATTGACCCGCAATTCGAGCATGCGGGCCAGGCGGGACAGGGCAATGGTCTCGGTCGGGCGATCGCCGTTAAGCCGCGCCAGGCGGACCAGCCCGATCATGCCGGCCAGATCGCCGTTGAGTTTTTCGGCCTCGGTTTTGGAATCATCCTGGCGACGGATGTCGAAGGGATAGTCGGTCTCGAGGAGGGGCTGCATGCGCTGGCGAACGGCCGCCCAGTGGGTGCGGGCGGCGGCCGGGTCGGGGGCGTTGTGGCACCACGACCAGAACGCATAGACACCCCATGCGCTGGCGGCCTGCCCGGTTCCGGCCAACCGCAGCGCCGGAGGCACCGTGTAGGACTCGCGGGGGCGGCCGGGCCCGACGCTTCCGCTGTCAGCCGCGTAGGGCGGACATCGATCGAGCTCGGATCGCAACAGCGCTCGGGCTCGGCTTGCCGTGTCCGCGCTCAGGTAGGGCAGCGCCAGTGCCAGGGCGGAAAACAACTGGTCCGGATGCCGGAAATAGGCCTCGTGCCCGCTGATCCCGAGGGTGTGATGAAAAGGCAGCCACGGCCAGTCCTCGATCATCTCGCGAACATGCGCATCGAGCTTTGCGGCCACGCGCCGGGCGGCGGCATCGGTGGCGCCGGCGGCGGCCATGGTGCGGCTGATCGCCTCTTCGATTTGTCCGGGGGCGAGTTTCAAGGCGGGCGCCACGGCGTCGCCGAAGCTTTGGCTCACGACGTTCTGCGCCGGCACGCGCGCGGCGAGAACGATCGCCAATCCCAGCGCCGCGCCGAGCGTCTCGAGTCTGCCGCGCCAGGCAGGTGAACCCGGCCCGCACCCGCCCGCAGGCCGCGCGTTTCCATTTGGCGAGACTGTTGACAGGACGCGGATCGGAGCGCCGCCATTCCTGTCGGCTTTCGGGCGGACCGGCGCTCTTGTTCGGACTCCTTCTGGAGTTGCGGATCGGATCGCCGGCTTCATTCTTGTCCCTCCAGACACAAGACCTGGGATCCGACCGGGAACAGGACTCGGCGGCCGGCCACCGACACCATGGCGCGCGCAGGCCCGTGCCATTCGTTGACGATGCCGTAGGGCTGGCCGGAGGCGCGCGCCTTTTCGAGCCCGCCCTGCTTTTCCCAGCCGAAGATCCCCGGCCCGTAAAACCCGCCATAGGTGTCGCGCCGGCCGTAGAGGCTGGCGGTCAGCCCCGTCGAGAACCGGAGCGATCCGATGTATCCCTGGTGAATGGACAGGAGGAGATCGGGCGCGCATCCGAGGGTTTGGGTCTCGTCGCCGATGGTGTTGAAAGTCATCCAAGGCATGTCGGTTCGTCCGGGCGGCCGTCCGGGCTCCTTCGAGGGGTAGCCATGCTCGATGAGCGAGACCCGCCCCGTCTCGAGGTCGAGCCGCCCCACGCCCGTGAAGGACCGCACCTCGCCTCCGCCGTCCCACACGCCGTAGGCCGAACGCACCAGAACGAACGCCTCGCCCGTCGGGCGGTTCACGCAAGGGGGCGTGAGCGGATTGTGAAGGCCGCCCGTATACAGGATCGGCGCAATCCAGCGCTCGCGCCCATCGCAAATGTCAAAGGCGTAAAAGGTCTGCTCCTCCGGATGAGCCCGGAGGAAGTCCACGATGAAATCATGTTCCGCCCGCACATCCTCGGGCGTGCCCGGAATCCATCGCGGGTCCGGCCCTTGATACCCGGTGCGCTGGATCAGCATTCGCTGGTTTTCGTCCAGGATTGCGTGAAAATCCTTGACCGGATTCGTCGTGACAATGGCCAGCCCGCGCGCGATCACGGGCGCGTAGTCGCGGACGCTGAGGCCGGCCAGCTTTCTGGATTTCCATCGGAGCCGGCCATCGGCCACCGCCAGGCAGTAGACATGCATGTCTTCGGAGGCGAACACGACCCAGTCGCCGTCCTCGCTGATCGACGCCGTGGTCAGGATCCGGTCGCCGGCGGCGAATTTCCAGGCAAGGCTGCCCGTGGCGGCATCGAGCGCGTAAAAGATCCCTTGGCGGTCCCCCGCGAACACCCTGGCCTGCCAAACGGCCGGGGAGACGCTGATGCCTTCGGCGGCCTCGAAGGTCCATCGGCACTTGCCGCTGGCGGCATCCAGGGCGTAGAGCCGGCGATCCATCGATCCGAAATAGATGGTGCCGCCAGCGAACATTGCCGAGTGGGTGACGGCCCCTTCCGCGGCGAATGCCCAGCGCTCGTTGCCGGTGGGGATGTCCCAGGCGCGAAATCGGCCGGCGTAGCTGCCGAGAAACGCCATGCCGTTGGCCGCGATGACCTCGGCGCGGGGGCCGGTCAGCTCGCGATACAGCTCCTTGCGCCAGACAAGCTTCAGGGGGCCGGAAGGGAACCGGGCGTAATATCCGGACCGCTGGAGATCCCCGCGCAGCGTGGGCCACTCGGCCGGGGTGGCGGGCGCGGTCTCCGCCTTCGCCAAGCTCGTCCAGGCCAAGCCCGCCAACAGAATCATGAGGAGCGATTTCATCCGAAAACGCTTATGGGATCAGCGCGATCCAGAGGCGCCCATGCTATTGGACCTCGATCCAGAGGCGGGCGGTGGCGGGTTCGCCGCGCGGATTGATGTGCTGCACGCTGGCCAGGTAATGCCCGGGCCGGGCGTAGCGATGGGAAATGCTCTTGACGCCAGGGGCTTCGCCTCCGTCCACGAAGGTGGGCTCGTTGGCCATCTGCGTTCCGCTGGCGAACCAGCGCTGGCGGACCGGATATCCGAAGGCGCCGGGGGGCATCCAGGGAGAGCCGGCCGGCCAGAGGCGAAAGCGGGCGGCCTTGCGCAGCGCCCAGACGTCCTTCCGGGTGTCGGGATCGGCGTATCCGCGTGTGATCGGGCAATCGATCTGCACGCCCGCCACGGTGACGGGCAGGTGATAGGTGGCGGAGGTGAGGACCTGGCGGATGCCATTGACGTTGACGGTAGCCCGAGCGGCTCGGATCGCCTGGCGCAATGGATCCCGTTCCTCGACCAGGTCGATCAATTGAACGCGGGCGCGATGGCCATCGGCCAGCTCGACCTCCTGCTCCTCACCCAGCTCGAGATCGATCGTGCGCACCAGGGCGATGCCCGACGGGGCTGGCGCCGTCGCGGCGGCAGGCGGCACGGGATCGCGGGCCAGTCGAGTGTTGTCGAGCGCAGCCTGGGTTTCGAGCAATTGGGCGAGGCGATCCGCCAGATCGGCTCGAGCGATCGCCTGGTTCTTCTGTTCGGATGGATCCTGGGCGAGATCGAACAACTGGCGTGCGAGGTTCCCGGCCTTATCGGACTCGACGATGAGCTTCCAGTCGCCCTGTCGGACCGCGCGAGATCGAAAGCCCGTGCCGGCCCAGTAGAGCACCCTCGGCTCGGGCTTTTGCTCGCCGGCCAGGACGGGCCAGACATCCCGTCCATCCCATTGGAGATCCGAGGCCGGCTGGTATCCTGCGAGCCGGCAGAAGGTCGGCATCCAATCGACGGCGTGCAGGGGTGTCGAGATCCTTCCCGGCTTCAGGCGGGCGGGCCAGGAGAGGATGGCCGGCACGCGAATGCCGCCTTCGTAGAGCTGGGCCTTGAATCCGCGCAGCGGCGCGTTCTGCCCGCTGCAGGGGCCAGCCGCATAGCCGTCGGCGGGATAGAGAGGATCGTCGTTGCGCGCGCCGCGGGGCGCTCCATTGTCGCTGAAGAACAGGACCAGGGTTCGATCCCGCTGGCCGTTGCGCTCGAGCGCATCGAGAATCCGTCCGATCGCGTCGTCGAGGTGCGCGACGCAGGCGGCGAAGAGCCGTTCCTGGGGATCGGCGATGTGGCGGCAGCGCTCGAGCCATTCGGGCGGCTCCTTGATCGGGATGTGGGGTGCGGTGAACGGGACATAGAGGAAGAAGGGGCGGTCGCCGCGGGTTTCGAGCCAGCGAGTTGCCTCGCGGGCGATCAAGTCGGTGACATGGCCGGATTCCTCGAGGAGATGGCCGTTGCGGTGCCAGGTGCGGGTATAGGGGCCCTGCTTGTAATGATGGTCGTAGGGGCCCACCCCCCCTGCCAGGGAGCCGTAGGAATCGTCGAACCCAAAACGCTGCGGACCCCAGTTCGGATCCGATCCCAAGTGCCATTTGCCAGCCAATGCCGTGTCGTAACCGACGCTTTTCAGGGCGCGCGCGATGGTGACGGTGTCCAAAGGCAGGGCGCGGTCGTTTTGGGGTGTGGTCACACCGAACCGGCTCGCATAGCGGCCGGTCATCAGCGCCGTTCGAGTGGGGCTGCACACCGGGGAGACATAGTGTTGTTCGAGCAGGCGGCCTTTAGCGGCGAGCTCGTCCAGACGGGGAGTGGGAATCGAGGATCCATGATACCCCACATTCGCCCACCCGAGGTCGTCGGCGACAATCACGACGATGTTGGGCCGGGGCGGGGCTTCGCTTGCGCCGGGGGCGATCGAGCGGGCCAATGCGAGGCCGACCGCTGTCAGGCAGATCAGGTATGTTCTCTTCATGGGCAATCAGGATGGAGAATGTATGCAGGCCGTTCTGTTCATTCAGGCACGCCAGGGACGACTGGGCGAATACCCCGACTATGGGCCAGAAGCCCGAGCCCGTCACGACACTTTCTTGAATTTTCCGGAGGTTCATGCGCACTGTCATCGATGGCAGGATTCAAAGCAAGGTGCAGCAGGGGAGCTGCGCAGAGCTGCGGAACTTGCGGGCGCCCGCAGGCCGGCCTTCGCATTGCCGCCCCGGACCGCGATCAGCGGCGTGACAGCCGCCGCCATTCAAGGTAGTGTGGCGGCGAATTCAAAACAGCACCGCAACCCAACCAGGAGCGATTTCCAATGAGAGCATGCCTTGATCTGGCAGATCGGAGCCATTCCGGATTGATGGGCTTGCCACCGATTAGGCCGCGCGAGCGCGGGACTCGATCAAACCGGGGCAGCCAGGGTGACGAGGCAGATCGGCTGCTGCGATCGGTGTCCGCCTCCTTACGTCGGCGGCTGCGGTTCGTGCTCCCCGCGCGCGCTTTCCAGAAGCAGGCGAGCGGGGCGCTTGTTTTGCTGTCGATCGTCGGCGCCATGGCTGCCGAGCCGGCCCTGGAATTTCGGGCGGCGACGCCCATGGTTAACGGCGAATTCCAGTTGCAGTTGGCGGCGCCGGCGGGGAATTTCTTTCGGATCCAGGCCTCGCGAGATCTTTTCCAGTGGGAGAACCTGGTCACGGGGCGCAGCGCGGGATTGAATTCCTACATGGACACCGCCGCGCCGTTTCTGGAGACGCGGTTCTACCGCGGCTACCGGCTCGAGGAGACGAACGTGTTGACGGGCGATCATCTGGCCACGGATGACGGCGACATGGTCATCCACCCGATCAACCACGCCACGTTCGTGCTGGGGTGGAACGACCGGATGATTTACGTGGATCCGGTGGGCGGATCGACGCCGTTCCTGGGGCTGGCGAAAGCCGATCTCATTCTGGTCACGCACAGCCACAGCGATCATTTCAGCAGCGATACGATCGATGCTGTGCGCGGTTCGAATGCCGTCATCGTGGCGCCGTCGGCGGTTTACAGCGGCCTGAAGGCCAGCCTCAAGAGCCTTGCGGTGGTCATGGCCAACGGTGCGGCCACGAATCTCGTGGGTTTGAATGTGGCGGCGGCGCCCGCCTACAACCTCAGTTCCAGCTTCCATGCCCGAGGGGTTGGGAATGGGTATGTGCTGACCATCGGCGGCTGCCGGCTTTACGTGGCCGGCGACACGGAGGATATTCCCGAAATGCGGGCCCAGACGAACATCGCCATCGCCTGGCTTCCGATGAACTCCCCCTACACGATGACCGTCAGCCAGGCGGTATCGGCGGTGCGCGCGTTTCGGCCCCGGATTGTGTATCCCTATCACTACCGCAACCAGAATGGCTCGTATACGGACCGCGAGAGCTTCAAGTCGCAGGTGATCCAGAATCCGGGCGTCGAGGTCCGGCTGCCGTCGTGGTATTGAGCCGCGCATATTGCATGCTGTAGCCTGCGGTGGTGGGGGGGTGGATTCCGCTCGAGCGGCTCGAGAGCAGCGCGCGGGCCGCGGCGCCCCCGGAGGGAGGCTTGCGGTTGTGCGGGCGGCCCAAAGAGACGCTCCGCCTTTTCCGCACTCTCGATTGACAGCCCTGCGGCGGCGGATCACCCTTTGCGCATGATGCATGCGTTAAACCGGCTGGTTGTTGGCGGCGATCGAGCCAATGGGATGGGCCTGATGCTGGGGGCTCTGTGGATTGCAGGCGGGCTGTCCCTCGAGGCGGACTGGCCCGAGTTCCGCGGGCCGCGCGGGGACGGGCACGCCGCGGTCTCCGCCGGCGGCCGTCCCGCCGGGCTTCCGCTCACCTGGAGCGAAACCAGCAACGTCCGATGGAAAACCCCGATCCCGCATCGCGGCTGGTCGACGCCTGTGGTCATGGGCGGCCAGGTATGGGTGACGACCGCGACGGAAGATGGCCGCGATTACTTCGCCATCGGATTGGACGCCGGGACCGGCCGGATCGTTTTTCAGGAGAAGGTGTTTCACAGCGACGATCCCGAGCCGCTGGGCAACGGCGCCTCGATGAACTGCTACGCGACGCCATCCCCCGTCATCGAGCCCGGCCGGGTTTACGTCCACTTCGGCCGGTTCGGCACCGCCTGCCTGGACACCCGGACCGGCCAGCCGATCTGGAAACGGGACGACATCCAGTGCCGGCATTACCGCGGGCCGTCCTCCTCGCTGGTGCTGTTCGAGAACCGGTTGATCCTGACCATGGACGGCGTGGACGTGCAGTATCACATCGCGCTCGACAAGCGGACGGGAGAGACGCTGTGGAAGACGGATCGCTCGGTGGCGTGGAACGACGAGAACGTGCCCGGGCAAATGGCGCGGGATGGCGATCTGCGCAAGGCGCACAGCACGCCTCTGGTGGTGGATGTCGGAGGCCAGCCGCAGATGCTCAGCGTTGGGGCCAAGGCCGCCTATGGCTACGATCCGCGCTCCGGGCGCGAGCTCTGGCGGGTGCAGCATCCCGATTGGTCGGCCGCCCCCCGGCCGCTGTTCCACCGCGGCCTGGCTTTCTTCGTCACCGGCCTCTCGAAGAAAGAGATGTGGGCCGTCAAGACCGACGGGCAAGGGGATGTGACCGACACGGGCATCGTCTGGAAGCTTCGGACGCGCGTCGGGAAATACGCCTCGCCCATCCTGGTGGACAGCCTGATCTACACGGCGGCGGAGGAGAGCTTCCTGACCTGCCTCGAAGCCGCCACGGGAGAAACCGTCTGGACGGAGCGGATCGGAGGCAAGTACGCGGCGTCGCCGGTCTGCGCCGATGGGCGGCTCTACTTCTTCAGCCAGGAGGGCAAAACGGTCGTGATCGAGCCCGGCCGCGCGTTCAAGGTGCTGGCGACCAACAGCCTCGAAGACGGTTTCATGGCGTCGCCGGCGGTGGACGGCTCGGCCTTCTATCTGCGCACCCGGAGCTGCCTTTATCGGATCGAGTCGATCGCGGCAGCCCCGCGGAGCTGATCCATGTGAGGTGCATCCCGGCGCCCAAGCCGGGATCCGCCCGCAAGAGTCGGACGGCATCCGGGGGCCGCGCGCCGGCCAGGATCGCCTCAACCGATCGCACACCATTGCCGGCCTGCCAGGCTCTGAATCGGCTTGGCCCGCAATCATGGGCGGCTTCCGGGAGCGCAGATTTCAATCTTGACCGATCGATTGGGGGCAAGGTTTATTGGGCTCCTCGCGATGAAGAAACTGATTTGCCTGTTGCTGGCAGCGGGGTGTGCGCTGCTGGCCGGATCTGCTATGGCACAAACCAATGTCCCGCTGTCGGAGAGCCAGCGGGTTGTCATGCTGGAGCCGCCGGCCCGGAAACCGGTCGCCATGGTGCTCGACACGGACACCTACAACGAGATCGACGACCAGTTTGCGCTCGTCTATGCCCTGATCTCAGCCGAACTGCGGGTCGAGGCGGTCTATGCGGCGCCCTTCAAGAACAACCGATCCTCGAGCCCCGAGGACGGCATGGAGAAGAGCTACGAAGAGATCCTGCGCATCCTGGGCAAGCTGGGTGTCTCGGCGGAGGGCTTCGCCTTCAAAGGCAGCCGGCGCTTCATCGCCGATGTCGCGAGGCCGGAGCGAAGCCCGGCGGTCGATGATCTGATCGAGCGCGCCCGCAAGCACCGGCCGGAGGATCCGCTCTATGTGGTGGCGGTGGGCGCCATCGCAAACGTCGCCAACGCGCTCCTGATCGAGCCGTCGATCCGGCGGAATATCGTGCTGGTCTGGCTGGGCGGCAATGCCCATCACTGGCCGCACCAGCGCGAGTTCAACTTCCAGCAGGATCTCAAGGCTTCGCGGGTCGTGTTCGACAGCGGAGTGCCGCTGGTGCAGCTGCCGTGCACGCCCATCGTGACCCACTTCGCGACGACGGTGCCGGAGATGGAACGGCATGTGGGCGGCCAGGGCGCGATCGGGGATTACCTGCTCGAGATCTTCAAGGGATACCACAAGGACCACTTCGCCTGGTCGAAGGTGCTGTGGGACATGACGGCCGTCGCGTGGCTGGTGAACGACCGCTGGCTGCCCTCCAACATCGTCCACACCCCGATCGTGACGGACAACTACACCTTCAGCTTCGACAACTCGCGGCACATGATGCGCGCGGTGTATTTCGTCCAGCGCGACCCGATCTTCCGCGATTTCTTCACCAAGCTGCGCCGGCGCGCCGGCGGGTGAGGCTTGGCGGGGAGCACACGGCCCCCCCAGGCCGGGTTATCGGACCACGCGGGAATTGCCTTCCCAGATGCTCCAGATCTGTTTCTCGTCGGCCGGCTGGGCGTAGTCGGTCGTGAGGGTGACGACCAGCGCGCCCGAGGCCCAGCCGAACTGGACCCATTTCTCGGGCGCCCAGCCTTTCAGGATGGCATAGAGCATGCCGCCCACAAAGCCATCTCCGCCGCCGATCCGGTCGAGCACCGCGATCTCCCGGGGCTCGACGACCTGCCAGGAGTTGCCGGCCCACATGATGGCGCCCCAGAGATGGGAGTTGGCGCTGACGACCTCGCGCAGCGTGGTGGCGAACACGGAGGCGTGGGGGTAGGCGGCGCGAGCCTGCTGGATCATCGCCTTGAAGCTCTCGATCTTGGCGGCCAGGCCTTTGCCGCCCGCCTCCGGGCCTTCGAGGCCGAGGCAAAGCTGGAAATCCTCCTCGTTGCCCACCAGGATGTCCGCCAGGCCCGCGATCTCGAGGAACAGCCGCCGGAGCTCCTCCTGCCGGCCTTTCCAGAACGATGCCCGATAATTGAGGTCGAACGAGATTCGGGTGCCGTGCTTCTTGGCGGCGCGGGCGATCTCGAGGCAGAACGCGCCGGTGTCGGGAGAGAGCGCGCCGATGAGCCCCGACAGATGGACGATCTGGACGCCTTCCTTGCCAAAGATCCGTTCGAGATCGAAGTCCTTGACATTGAGGGTGCGTCCGACCTCTCCGGCGCGGTCGTTGCAGACGCGCGGCCCTCGCAGACCGTAGCCGCTGTCGGCGATATTGATCTGGTGACGATAGCCCCAGGGGCCGCCCTGCTCGACCTCTTTGCCCTCGAAGGTCATGTGCCGGCTGGCCAGGTTGTCCTTGATGAGCCGGGCGATGGGGCTGTCCTTGACAAAGGTGGTCAGAACCTTGACCGGCAGGCCCAGGTAGGACGCCACGCTGGCCACGTTGGTCTCCGCGCTCGTGGCGTGCAGGGTGAAGGTGTCGCTGCAATGCACGGGCTGGCCGTGCAGCGGGGTCAGCCGAATCCCCATGCTGGTTGGCACCAGCATGGCGAAGGCGCAGTTCTTCCGTAGCTCGATGCTCACAGTCGGTTCCTTTCGCGTTGGCGGCTCAAACAATTCATCATGACAGGCGCCGAGTATCCGGCTCTTGCGCCGAATGGTCAATCCCATCGTGCACGAGGGGGGCGCGAGGGCGCGATGGCGCGGTGTGTCTGCCTCTCTCGGCGCCAGGTTATGAGCCTGGCCGCGTCGGGCCTGCCTGGCGCGGCGGCAGCAGGCAGGCCCGATCAGGCGTTTGAGCGAGCCGACCGAGGGGAAAGCCTGCCAGCGCGCCGCCCGGAGCGAACCGGAACAGCGGGCTCGGTCAAAACCGCCCTGTTGACACCCGATCGCCATTGTGGGAATTTCCCACTGTGCACACTCTGATCGTGGATTCCAAGAAGCGCGTTCGGCTGCCGGACGCAAGGCCGAACCAGGTCTTCGCTTACGAACCTCAAGGGGATGGTCAGATCCTGCTGACCCGGCTTGTCAAGGAGCAGGTGGCTGAGCCGTTTCCGCGCGGCAGTCTGAAGAAGTATTTCACCCGCGCGAAGGCGAAGGAGGAGCTGGCGTTGCTGAAAGGCTGCAGCCTCGAGGTCCCCGAGTGAAAGACCAGTTCGAGGTATGGCGCTTCGATTTTCCGGATAAAGGCGAGCACCCGGTCGTGCTGATCTCGCATCCGGACCGATGCGCTCGGGGAGCGCTGGTCAACGTGTTGTATTGCACCAGCCAAAGGCAGAGCCGCGCGCCCCATCCATACGAGGTCCTGCTCGATGGGGCTGACGGCATGGATTGGGAGACCTTCTGCGATTGCTCGATCTTGTACACGATTCCCGCGGCGAAACTCTTCGGCCGCCGCGGCCGCGTCGGTCTCGAGCGGAGGCGCGAGATTCGGGCCAAGGTCCGCGACCTGCTGCGCCTGAATGCAACGGATTGAGGTTCTGTCGGGAATCAGGAATCGGCGATCTGTGCCAGCGCCCGATCGAACCGGCGCAGGACGCGTTCCCTGCCCAGGACTTCCATCAGATGGTAAAGGCTCGGCCCGATGGTCTTGCCAGTGCAGGCGACCCGGGCGGGGTGGACAAGGACGGCATTTTTCACGCTGCGGGCGGCGGCGGTCGTCTTGAGGGCGGCCTCGATCGCGGCCGCGGTGAATGGATCGAGCGCGACCAGGGCGCCCCGCAAGGCGGCCAGATGATCCCGGCTGGCCGGCGTCAGCTCGCGCGCCATGGCCTCCGGATCCAGAGCGACCTCGTCCACGAAAAAGAAATCCACGAAGGGAGGCAGATCGGTGAGCGTCTTGATCTTCTCGCGGGCGAGGCTCACTGCGGCGGCGATGTAATCCTTGGGAAACGGTGCGAGGGAGACGCCCGCGCGTTCGAGCGCCTGGGAGGCGAGGGCGGTGAAACGGTCGCCGGAGAGCTGGTGGAGATAGGCGACGTTGAGCCATTGGAGCTTCTTGAGATCGAACCGGGCGTTGTGGCGCTGGATCTGGGGCAGGTCGAAACGTCCGATGACATCCTCGATCGGCAGGATCTCCCGGTTGTCTTTGGGCGACCATCCCAGGAGCACCAGGTAGTTGACCACGGCCTCGGGCAGGTAGCCTTCCTCGATGTAGGTGGCCAGGGAAGCGCCCTGGTCGCGCTTGCTCATCTTCGTGCCGTCGGGATTCAGGATGAGAGGGATGTGGGCGTAGCGCGGCGGCTCGACCCCGAACGCGCGGAACAGGGCGATATGCTTGGCGGTGTTCGAGATGTGATCCTCGCCGCGAACGACGTGCGTGATGCCCATCTCGAGGTCGTCGATCACGTTGACCAGATGGAACACGGGCTGGCCGTCCGAACGAACGATCACGAAATCCGGGTCCAGCGCCTCGCGGTCGGTCAGCTCGCGCCGGATGGCCCCGATGGCCAGGTCCTCGAAGACGATGGGCTCGCGGGTCATGCGGAACTTGGTGGCGCCGTCAGCCTCGTAGGCGAGGTTGCGTTCGAGCAGGTACTGGACCCATTTCCGGTAGACATCGGCGCGCTGGGACTGGAAGTAGGGGCCGCGATCGCCTCGGCCGAGGTGCGTTGCCTGGCCGTCCACGGGTCCTTCGTCCCAGTCGAGCCCCAGCCATCTGAGGCCCTGGAGAATGACCTCGACGGCCTCCTGGGTGTTGCGGGCGGTGTCGGTGTCCTCGATGCGCAAGATGAACGTGCCGCCGGTGTGCCGGGCATAAAGCCAGTTGAACAGGGCGGTGCGAGCTCCGCCGATATGCAGGAAACCGGTCGGGCTGGGCGCAAAACGTACACGGACATTCATACTTGATACCGCATCCATGGCAGGGCTCGCGGTCGGTTGCGAGCTGTTCGTCGACGAACACCTTGGAATCGGGCCGGTCCATTTAATAAGCGTGGCAACCGGGTGACAAGCGAAATAGAGTCAGCCTATGGCCGAATTCGGAGCGCGGGCCTCCTGGCCCGCAGCGCGGTCGGCTGGCTGGCTGCATGCTGCTGCGGACGAAGATGCCACGCAGCTTGGAACGGAGCGATCCAATGAAGAATATCAAGCGATGGATGGTCTTGCTGGCTGCGGCCGGTCCGGCTGTGGCGGCGCCGTCCGCCGATGTCCCCCGCTGGCGCGTGCTGGCCAACGAGACGTCGGCCAACGCGGTTTTGCATAACGGCGGATTCGAGCAGCAGGAAGGAGGCCAGGCCGCTCATTGGCGGCGAGCGGCTCAAGGATACGAGCTTGCGCCCGGGGCCGGCCGCGCCGGATCCACCGCGCTTCTCTGTGACAATCCTGCCGGGGAAGGCTGGATGGGCGCCTCCCAGACGGCGGCCCTGAACCGCGCTCGGCCTGCCCCGCTGCGCGTGCGCGGCTGGAGCAAGGCCGAGAACGTCAGCGGCGCCAGCGACAGCGGCTATTCGCTCTACGTCGATCTTGTTTACGACGATGGCACGCCGCTCTGGGGCCAGACGGGCAACTTCCACGCAGGCACCCACGAATGGGAAATGCGCGAGTTCGTGATCCTTCCCGACCGGCCGGTTCGCAGCCTGACCCTTCACTGCCTGTTTCGGGGTCGGGCGGGCCGGGTCTGGTTCGACGATGTCACCGTCGAGGAACTGGATGTGCTGGATGGGGGGCTGCGGTTTCAGGGAGCGGTGATTGGCCGGCCCCAGGCGTCTCCAAGGCCTCTCTCCGGCCCGATCCAGCGTCACGCGATCGAGGACGGCCTGCGCCTGGCCCTGGATGCGCGGGGGGCCGCATCCGTGCGGATCGGCGGGCGCGAGCTCGCGGTCTCGCGTTCGGGGGGGTTCATGGCGCGGGACGTGGCGGCTGGATCCGATTTCATCGGCTTCGACCAGGGCGAGTGCGGGCAGCTCGGGTTGCACCTGGAGACGGATGTGATGGCGCGGTCGAACCATCTGGCCATCGCCGGCTGCATCGCCGATCTCCGCGGCACAGACCGGGCAGTGACCCTGGTGTGGGTTCTGCCGGTGGACGCAGCGGGCTGGCATTGGGGCGACGATATCCGGCGGAGCCGGGTCATCGATGGGGCCGGGGAGTTCCTGAACCAAGTGGCGGTCCGGTGCGGCGCCACGGGCACGATGTCGCTCTATCCGCTGGCGGCCCTTTGGGATGATCGGTCGGGCCTTGCCCTGGGAATGGATATGGCCTGCCCGGCGGTCGCGCGCCTCGGGTACCATGCGGGGACCGGACATCTCTTCATCGCTTACGATTTTGGGCTGGCGCCCGACACCGAGCGGTTCCCGCGCTCGGCCGAGTTCCGGTTCGTGCTCTTCCGATTCGATCCGGCCTGGGGATTCCGGAGCGCGTTCCAGCGGTTCATGGAGATCTTTCCGGATCATTTCCAGGTGCGCGCCCGCGAGCAGGGGATCTGGATGCCCTTCACCGACGTCAGCACGGTTCGGGAGTGGGAGGATTTCGGCTTCAAGTTTCACGAGGGGAACAACAGCGTGCCGTGGGACGATGCGCACGGAGTGCTGAGCTTTCGCTACACCGAGCCGATGACGTGGTGGATGCGCATGGGGCCCGAGGCGCCGCGGACTTTTCCGGAGGCGGTCCGGATCCGGGCCGGGCTCGAAGCCGGCCCGGACAGCCAGGCCAGGCGGATGGCGCGCGCCGCGCGCGTCGCCGCCATGCACGACGAAACCGGGCAGCCGGCCTTGCTCTTTCGAGACGAGCCCTGGTGCAACGGGGCGGTCTGGAGCCTCAATCCCAATCCCCATCTGCCGGGCGAGATCAATGCGGCCACGGTCCACTGGAGTTCGGAGATCCGAGAGCGGCTTTACGGGCCGGCGGCGCGCGGCCGGCTCGATGGCGAGTACCTCGATTCGCTCGAAGGGTATGTCACCGCCGATCTCAACTACCGGCGGGATCATTTCCGGGCCACCACGGTCCCGTTGGCGTTCGCGACCGGCTCGAATCGGCTGGCTCTGTTCAAGGGGCTCGCGGTCTTCGAGTTCACGCGCTGGATCGCCGAGGATGTCCATCGTCAGGGCGGGCTCATGTTTGCCAACAGCGTTCCTCACCGGTTTGCGTTTCTCTGCCCGTGGCTCGATGTCATGGGCACCGAGACCGACTGGATGCGCGGCGGCCGATACCAGCCGCCGCCCGACGCCACGCTGGCCCTGTGGCGCACTATGTCCGGCGCCAAGCCGTATCTGCTGCTGATGAACACCGATTACGACCGGTTCCAGGGTGAATGGGTCGAGCGCTACTTACAGCGCGCGCTCTTTTACGGGCTGTTCCCGAGCATGTTCAGCCATAACGCCTCCGAGAATCCTTACTGGAAAAATCCGAGATGGTATGACCGGGACCGGCCGCTCTTCAGGAAATACATCCCGCTGGTGAAGCGGGTGGCCGAGGCGGGCTGGGAGCCCGTCACCGCTGCGCGATGCGACAATCCGCGCCTCTGGATCGAGCGGTTCGGCCCCGCAGCCGGCGGCGCCGCATACCTGACGCTCTTCAACGACACTTCCGAAATCCAGACCGGCACGATCCTCCTCGAAAGCGGCTTGAGCCGGCCGGGCTCCGACTGGACCGCGCGGGAATTGTGCGCGGATCGCGACCTCGCACGGTCCGGGGCTGGCTGGCAGATCGCGCTCGATCCGCAATGCGCAGGGGTCGTGCGGCTCGATCCTGCCCAATAGATCCAAATAGATCGAAATTGGCTTGCCTTATGGGGCTCGCGCTTTAAGCTCGAAATGGCTCTTCGATATGTCCGCTTCACTGACATGAGACATAATCCCTATCGATGGGCGTTATGTGTTCTGGGAGTGTTTGTCCCGTTGGTGCTGGGTGGAGTGCCTGGCTTGCTGCATTATCAGGGACGGCTGCTGATGGATGGAATGGCGCAGGATGGAATCGGCCATTTCAAGTTCGCTCTGGTCGATAGCAGTGGCGCGTCGGTCTTCTGGCGAAATTCCTCGGACGCGAACGGGGACGGCCAGCCTGATGCCGCGGTGCCGCTGGCGCTGAATCGAGGGCTCTACTCGGTCCTGCTGGGAGACACGACGCTCGAGAACATGGGGGCCATACCGCCGGAGGTGTTCGCGCTCGAAACCCTTCTCCTGCGGGTCTGGTTCAGCGATGGGACGAGCCCGTTCGAGCGGCTCGAGCCGGACCAGCGGTTGGCGGCGGTGGCCTATGCCATGATGGCCGCCAACGTCCCGGACGGCGCGATCACATCCTCGAAGCTGGCGCCGGGCGCCCTCGATGCCGCAAACCTGACCGGCACGCTGGACCCGGCGCGCCTGCCGCCAAACGCAGCCCTCAAGGATCCCGATTTGCTTGTCACCAGCAACGCCCTTGTCGGTCTGTTGAGCCAGCAGATCGTGGCGCTGTCGAATCGGGTCGACACCTTGATCGGCCAGCTTTCCGGCATCACGGTCTCCAACGTGGGCCTGCCCGGGCTGGTCCTGGCCTCCCCGCTCGAGCAAGACCCGGTGCTGATCCAGGCCGGTCTTGTCCGGTTCTTGACGTTCCCATCCTCTGGTTGGATCTCGGGGACGGCTGAGCTCGAGCCATCGCCGCGTTTCGGGCACACCGCCGTCTGGGCGGACACGCGAATGCTGGTCTGGGGAGGCGACCTCGGTTCGGGCACTTACTCCGGATCCGGAGGGATGTACCGGCCCGACCTGGACGAATGGCACACCATTTCGCCGCTGGCCGCCCCGGAAGCTCGCGCCCGACACGCCGCGGTATGGACGGGGCAGGAGATGATCGTATGGGGCGGCTATTCAGCCCAGGGCTTCCTTGATACCGGCGCGCGCCTCGATCCCGCCCGCCAGGCCTGGGCCCCCCTGCCGTCCGAAGGGGCGCCCTCGGGCCGCGAAGGGCATGTGGCGGTTTGGACCGGACGGTTCCTGGTCGTGTGGGGCGGGCGCAACTCGACCGGGCTGCTTGCCGATGGAGCGCTCTACGAGCCCGCGACGGATTGCTGGACACCGCTCGATCTGCCCGCCCCACCCGCCGCCCGAACGGGCGCCACCGCGGTCCGCACCGCGGATGGCCTGCTGATCTGGGGCGGCGAAGGCAATGAAGGGCCGCTGGCTTCCGGCTCGCAGCTCCGGTTCAACGCCGAAGGCACTCCGATCGCCTGGCAGCCCGTCGCCGCCGACAACGCCCCCTCCGCACGAAGCGGGCACACCGCGGTGTGGACGGGACAGAAAATGATCGTGTGGGGTGGACAGCACGCTGGCGTCCGGCTCGGGGATGGCGCCCTATACGATCCCCTCGCCGATGCATGGCAGCCCTTGACCGCTGCCGGAGCGCCTTCTCCAAGAACCGGGCACTGCGCCCTCTGGACCGGCGCCGAGATGTTGATCTTCGGCGGAGAGGGCGCCTCGGGTGCCATGGCGGACGGCTTCGCCTACGGTCCGGCTGCAGGCGCGTGGCGTGCCTTGAGCGCTGCGGGCGCGCCTCGGGCGCGCGCGCAGGCCTCAGCGGTGTGGGCCGGCTCGGAGCTGGCCGTCTTCGGCGGCCGAGACGGCGCTTTGCCCTTGGGCGCGCTCCAGCGCCTGGCGCCAGAGCCGACTTGGCATTTGTATCGCAAACCCTGAACTCGAACTCATGAACGTGTACCGTTTGAATCCGTCGTGCCCGGGCCGGCGCCGGCAGGGATGGCGGGCCGGCCTGGTCGAACTCTGCCTGGCGGCGGCGCTGATGGCGGCGTTTGGCGCATCTGCGCGAGCCCAGTGGCTGACCCAGTCCTTCAGCCTCAAGGCCGGCTGGAATGCGGTCTATCTGCATGTGGACGCGTCGCATGCCGACCTGCAGGAGTTGGTCGGCGCCGATGCCGCCAACCCGATCGAGGAGATCTGGATGTGGAAGCCCGAGCCCGGCACGCAGCAGTTCGTCGAAAGCCCCTTGCTTCCCACCGGGACGGGAAGCCCCTGGGTCAGTTGGCTCCGCGCGCTTGGGCCTTCCTCGAGCCTCCAGCGCCTCGAGGGTAATGCGGCCTATCTGGTGCGCGTCCGGGCTGCCGCCGCCGACTATGTTTGGAACCTCGTCGGAAAACCTGTCGCACCCCAGTATTCATGGACCATCACCGGGCTCAACTTCATCGGGTTCCCCACACCGGCGGAGAATCCGCCCAGCTATGAGACATTCCTGTCCGGATCGCCCGATCTTCTGCTCAACGCGGAAATCTATCGCTATGTCGGAGGCGACCTCGGGCCGTCGAATCCGCTGCGGCTATTCGCGCTGCGCACCACGCCGCTGCGGCGGGGCGAGGCCTTCTGGATTCGCGCCGGCACGTCGTTCAACCGGTATTACGGCCCGTTCGAGATCGATCTCCAGAGCGGGAGTGGCGTCCATTTTCACGATTCGATCGGCCAGTACCGCATCCGCCTGAGGAACCTGGTGGCGGCCGAACTGATCGTGACCGTTGCACGGCTCGACTCGGCGCCGCCGCCGGCGGGGCAGACGGCGATTGCCGGTCCGCCGCCGCTGCTGCTCCGCGGCGCGCTGGACGCGGTCACCCTGACGTATGGCCACGCCGACTTCGATGATGGCCCCCAGACCCGGACGCTGGCGCCGTCGGGCCAGGTCGGGTCCGAGACCGATCTGGTGATCGGGCTGAACCGGTCTCGGATGACGGGCCAGCCGGGCGGCCTCTACGCGGGCATCCTGCGGTTCACCGACTCGATGAGCCTCTCCCGGGTCGATGTGCCCGTCACCGCCCTGGTCGCCTCCCAGGCAGGCTTATGGGTGGGGGAAGCGTCGGTCAGCCAGGTGCGCCATTATCTGAAGAATTACGAGCGCGACGAGTCCGGCCAGCCGGTCCAGTCCGCCACCGGCGCTTACCAGGTCCTCTCCACCAACACAACCCTCGGATCGGTGCCCCGGTCTTTCCCGCTGCGGCTGATCTTGCACAGCGATGCCGCGGGCGCGGCGGTCCTGCTCCAGCGCGTGCATTATGGCAAGGGATTCGAGGGAGGCATGATCCTGGCCGCTCGCGAGCAATCGCTCAGTCCGGAAGGCCTGGGCGATGCCCGGCGGATCAGCGCCGCGCACCTGCCCTGGTCGGCCGCCAACCTGCCATGGGCGATGACGGGCGAGCTCAAGGAAGGCGCCACAGCTGCCGCAACGGTTTCCCTGAACTACGATGATCAGGCCGCCAACCCCTTCCTCCATACCTACCACCCCGACCACGACAGCCGGAACGCCGCGTTTGACCAGATCCTGCCCCAGGGCGGCGAATCCTACGGTGTGCGCCGCGAGATCGCCTTGCGATTCGCGCCGCCGCCAGGGGATTTCGACGGGCTGACGACGAGCGGAGGCGCGCTGCAGGGCGTGTACGAGGAGTCCGTGACCCTCCTCGGCAAGGGCAGCGAATCGCGCCAGTTCGACGTCCGGGGCGCCTTCCAGCTCAACTGCATCAGCGATATTCCCACACTCACCACCGAGTAACCATTTCCCATGAACTCGATCCGCCACTCCTCCATTCGCTATTCGACCATGAAAACTCAATCCTCGAACTGTCTTGTGCCGCGGGCGCTGTGGGCCGCGTTCGGTCTCACCGTCATGCTGGCTTTCTTCGGGCCGGCGGCCCAGGCGGCTGATGCGAACCCACCCGCCCAGTTGTCCTATCAAGGCTATCTGACGGATGCCAACGGAGTGCCATTGGGCAGCACAACGCCGCGCAATTACGACGTCGTGTTTCGCATCTACGATGCCTCGCAAGGAGGGAACATCAAATGGGCCGAGCAGCAGACCATCACGGTCGACAAAGGCTACTTCACCGTGATGCTGGGCGAGGGGAGCGCGGTGGGGAGCGAGCCGCGGCCCAGCCTCGCGGCCGTGTTCACCGGGGCCGACGCCTCCGATCGCTACATCGGCATCACGGTCAAGGGCCTTGCCGCGACCGATGTCGAGATCGCGCCCCGGCTTCGGCTGCTGACGTCGCCCTATGCGTTTCTGGCGAAGAACGCGCTCGCCATTGTCAGCAATGCCGGCGACACGATCCTCAGCGCGGGGACCGGGTCGGTGGGCATCAAGACCGCCACGCCTGCGGCGGAGCTGGATGTGAACGGGACCGTCAAGGCCACCGCGTTCGTCGGAGGCGGCGCCCAACTCTCAGGCATCAATGCCGCCAACCTGACCACCGGCACGCTGCCGAACGCGCGGATCTCGTCCGATATCGCGCGCCGCACCGAGGCGAACACGTTCACCGCCAACAACACCTTCAACGGCGCCGTCAGCGTGGGATCCAAAGTCGAGGTCAATGGCGCCGTCTATGCCCGGGGCGGCGCCCCGGGCGGCGTCAACGTCAACAACAACGGTTTCGCATTCAAGAACAATTCGGGCGACAACGATTCCGGCATGTTCAGCACTGCCGATGGGCGGGTCTCCCTCTACGCCAACAACAGCGAGATCCTGCGCGTGACAGGGACCGGCGCCAGCCTGAGCGGCGCCATGTCCGCCAGCGGCACGGTGACGGCCGGGATGTTTTCCGGACCCGGCACGATCCCCATCGGCGGCATCATCATGTGGTCCGGAACGATCGCGGAGATCCCGGCGGGCTGGGCGCTGTGCGATGGCGGCACTTACAACAGCAAACTGACCCCCGATCTGCGGGACCGGTTCGTCGTCGGGGCTGGCAGTTCCTACGCGCCCAAAGCGACGGGCGGCGCGAATTCGGTCACGCTTTCCACGAGCCAGATCCCCTCTCACTACCATTCCATGACGGATTACTACCATGCCGAATCCAGCGATCGTGGCGTCGATTACTATGGGTATGTGTCTACAAGCCGGGTCGGTTCTGGAGATAGCGATTCCGACAACAAGTACCTTTTCTACTACTCACACAACACGGGCTCCACCGGCTCGGGCGGAGCCCACGAGAACCGTCCGCCCTATTTTGCCTTGGCCTTCATCATGAGGGTTCAATAAGCGTTGCCGAGGCGTCCTGCACGCCTGAAACGATATGAGGACCAGGCTTATGCGAACCGTTCGACCCCTCGCCCTGTGGCTCATCTTTCTGGGGTGCGGCATTTCCGCCCGGGCCCAAGTGCCCCCACTCGAAATCCAGCAGGCTCTCACCCCTTACAACCACCAGTCCTACCGGGGCGTCCCGATCTCGAGCACGGCCGGCGATCCAGCCGGCTCGGATGGCCGGGCGCCGACCGTCGAGCAGCAGGCGGGTTGGGGTTTGACCACCACGGTGCCCACCGTCGGCCAGTTTCGGAGCTGGGTCGGGTTCGGCGCTCTGGCCGTGCCCGCCAATCCCGAGCGATATGTCGAAGGGGGCGATTACGGCGACAACGCCATTAACACCGGCCTGCCGGTCGGCCAAGCGGGCAGCACCTTGGTGGCCGTCATGAAAACCGCCGTCGTCGGCGCGCCTTATGTGAGCCGGCAGGTCTCCTTCCTGTTCGGATCGGTGATGCCCGTGCCGGACACGGATGAGAACGGCGTCCTGTTATCTCTCAGATCTCCGTCGGTCCGGCCGGAGGACTATTGGATGGCGGAGCCTTATTGGACCGACAAGGACTTCAACGGTTACCACACCAATGCACCCTACTATTGGAGCCCGAATGCCCGAGTCGTGTTCGCGGTCCAGCCCGGCCCCGTCCTGATCACCTGGAAGAAGGCCCAGCCCACGCTCACGCCGCCCGCCGATCCGGAAAACTACTCGCTCGAGTCCGGCGCCTACTACCGGCTTAACCCCGTCCGCTACATCGTTTCAGGCAGCGCCGCCAAGACGCCGCGCCGGATCTACTGGACGCGCGGGGTCTTCCAGAACACGGGCAAGCCGGTCACCGTCCCCACCGCTCGCGTCGGCGCCGTCCGAGTTGTCTACAACCCCAACTTTCCCGCGCAGGTCGAGAGCGAGTATGTGGCGCCCGGCACACAGCCCGTCACCGATGCCCCCGGCCTCGAAGAGAAACGAACCCTCTGGTACGACTCCCAGCAGGGCCAGATCCACGCCTATAACCGCGAAGGGCGTGCGTTCGTCGAGTTCCTGGGCGACCTGCGGGAAGATGGGTACTCTCGCAACCATCTCGGATTCGAAATTGTGGACGTCTTCAAGCAGCCGAACCCGGCCGACGTCACGATCGAGCTGGGAGATCCGATCCGCGCCTGGGAGGACGGGCGCGACGATTCCGAGCTGAAGCCTGAGATGCTCCTGTCGGCCACCGCATCGTCGTTTGCCTTCGAGCATTCGACCAGCGGACGCACGATATTCTATGCCATCCGCGAGACGCAGAATCTCAACGATTTCTTCCTTTACTGGATGGAGCAAGGCGAGCTGGGGCTTTACTGGCCCCTGCGCCTGGTGCGCTACGCCCTGCGCTGGCCCGCTGATCCCTCGAGGTACAGCCACTACGTCCGCCCCTTGGTTGCGACCGAAGCCGAAGCCAGCCTGACGGCCGTCTCCCTGCCTCTGGACAATGTTCCCACCATCGATTACCAGGATCCCCTGGACCAGCCGCGCGCCCACCTGACGCTCGATTTCAAGTTCTATACCTTTCTCGAGCCTGCCTGCCCCGCTCACCGCACCCTGCTGCGGCTCAGCGCCGGCTTCAACGTGACCTTCGAACGCGTCTTCTCATGGCTCGACGGGAACTTGATCAGCAACCAGTTCGCCGGGACGGTGGCGACGAACCTTTCCGTCTGGGACACCAACACCCAGACGCTGGTATGGGCTGATCCGCTCTCCTCGCCCCGGGTGGTCGAGCAGACCGTGGATGTTGGGCGCCGGATCGCCGCCCCGGCCGGCGAGCTGGGCGCCCTCGCCGGCTCGGAGTATTGGGCTGGCCATGTTCGCCCCGAGGCGGGCACATCCTACAATCCCCACGCTTACCTGGATCCCTTCGCCGCTGGATTCGAGTCCGCGAATCGAGGTGCGATCATCCCTGTCAATGCCATTCCCGGCGCCAATCTCCTCGAGGTCTGGTGGTTCCGCAAAAACGCGCCGGACACATCGCAAGGCTTCCGCGCGACCTGTTGGCCCTCGGTCATTGGCCGCTACACGATCCAGTGGCCCGCCAACCCGCGCGAGATCGTCCTCGCCAGCAACGACGGCAGCGGCGGGCTGCCCAGCCTCGAGGCCAAAGGCAGCATCTATTACCAGAACGACCCCGCCCAGCACGGCTACAACCCGAACGAGGAGCACGCGCTCATGCTTGCCGGCCAGGCCTATGCCTTGCGCGATGACCTCAACGTCACCGCGGGCGCCGGCTATTCCTCCGATCCATTTGTCCTGATCGAATACGCGGAGTCGGACGGGCGTCCCGCGATGAGCGCGTTCCGCGTGCTGCGCGAGAAGCCCTCGGCGGGCATCTTGTTCGACTACCTGGTCGAAGCGGGCACTCTCCTTCAAGCGCCGATGCCGCTGCCGCTCATCGAGAAGCCGGTCGAGGGGGCCGGAGCTGCCGCGGTGAACTACAACACCGAACCGCCCGTCACAGGGGGCGATCTGCCGGGCCAGTGGGATCCGGCCATCCATGCCAACGGCCCGTTTGCGCATTACCCGCGCTTCACCTATCAGGATCGGAAGCACTCATTCTGGGTGTATCGCGGGCTGCATGCCGGGCCGCCCCCGCTCGAAGCGGGCTTTTACAACACCAACACGGCCGCCTTCGAGCCTCCGCCGGCCGCGACTGCTGTGGTCGGTGTTCCGTTCCGCTACAGCCTCCATGCATCGCGCCTGGCGGCCTCCTTAACCTTGCAGGCGGCGCCCGGAACGCCGTGGCCCGGCTGGCTGCGGATCGAAGGCCTCGATCTCGAGGGAACCCCCGGCTCGAGCGACGTCGGCTCACTGACGCTCCATCTGCGGCTCGAAGCGGTCGATGATGGCAGCCAGATCGATCTCGACCTCGACATCGAGACAGTAGCCAGCGGATCCGTGGTGACCCAGGAACCCCTCGCCATCACCAGCTATAATCCTTATAGCAATGCCGATGTCACCTTCGTCGACCGCCCGCCGTACCTGGCGGATTCGCCCAGCCCGACCAACAGCTTCACCATGCGGTTCTACTACAAGACACGGGAGGGATTCGCCTGGCCCGGCGCCGGCACGCCGCCCCCGGTGGGCAGCATCGTGCCCTACCTCCGTCCGCAAAACGCCCAGGGCGTCTATGTCGGCGATGCGGGATCGAAGAACACCGCCGCCCTCGATATCGTCTATCGCCCGTTCTGGCCCTACGAGGACACCAAGCTGCCCAAGCTGAACCTGGGCGACACGCTGACCACGCCCAAGAATAACCTGCCCGCCGTGCGCGGCCAGACCAGCCTCCAGATTCTCTACCAGCAGTCCATCGCCCTCGACCTGGATCAGGCCCATGTCAGCGCCACGCTCCATGACGCCACGCGCGAGAAGTTCTACGACATTGCCTTGCAGGGCCTCGATCGCCTCCCCGGCGGCGTCCTCACCGAGACCTACCAGGGCAAGCTCTTCTTCCCCAACCTCCCGCCTCACCTGGCTCAAAGGCTGTTCTTCGATCCCAACCGCGGCAGCAAGGGGCACCTCGTGTTCCGTGGACAATACCAGGACGAGCCGGTGGGCGAGAAATACGTCCTCCTCAACGTCCTTCGCGGCGCCGACCTCGAATCCGTCCAGGGGCTTTGCCCGGCCGCGGATGCCGACAAGGGCAAATGGGACGCAGCCGTGGCTGGCCTTTCGACGCAACTCGAGACGTTCATCGAAGATCCGGCAGTCCCTGGGAGCTACATCCCGGATCCGAACCTGACGGTCGCGATCGGCGTGGGCGATCTGGCCGAGATCGCCAACGACGATACGGCCGTCGACTCTTATGCGCTGAGCGCCTGCGGTCCCGGTGTCGGTTACCTGACCCTGATCGCCGGCAACGGCTTGGCCTTCACGCCCCCGGGCGAGCCGGTCTCGGTGCACGTGATCAAGGTCCGCCCCCCCATGCACGTCGGCGAGGTCAAAGTCATCGCGGCGGCCAATCCGCTGAGCGAGATGGTGACTTTCCAGCACACGGCCGATCTGGGCGGCCGGTTCGACGAGTTCGAATACGAATGGCGGATCGCGCCGCCCGTGGACGGCCTTCCTCCGGCCGTCACGCCCGGGATGGACGCCTGGACATTGCTCGTCGCCGCGGTCGACCAACCCCGCTACACCCTCGGCGGCGCTGGAATTCAAGCCCTTAGCGACAACTATATCGTCATGCGCTATCGCCCGATCCATCCGGACCACCCGCTCCTCAACCAATGGTCGGCGTGGACCGAGCCGCAGCTGGCTGAGGGCTGGATCAAACGCGTCCTGGCGGGCATCAATCCCTTCAACCAGCGCGTGTACGACCTCTACAACAATCAGGTCAACACCGACGTCAGCCTCCTGACCCAGGCCGGCGCCCGCTGGGAAGGCGATGTCGCCCTCAGCCTCGAGAATATCGACGACTTCGGCCTGATCGAGATTTACGAAACGGTATTGAACCGCGGCAGGATGCTCAGCATCGATGCCGGCATCAACTATGGTCCCGCGAATGATGCCCTCCTGTTGGCCGCTGGCTACATCAACGACCTCTACATGACGCTGGGCAACGAGGCCTGGGCCGATGCCGCCAACCCCACCATCGGCATCGGAACCAAGGACCATACCTACAGCGACATCGCCACCGCGCTGTTCGCCTTCAAAGGCCAGGCCGCCTCCCTGCTCGAAGAGGAGCTGGCCCTCCTGCGCGGACGCGACGATTTCCTCCAGCCCGGCGTCGAGACCCCTCCCGTCTACAACCGGTTCTTCTGGAACTACACCCGCGGCATCGACGCCGGCGAGGTCATCTATGCCCTCAATTACAACATCCAGGAAAACCCCAATGCCGAGGTGGACGGCATCGTCAATGCCGCCGACGCGCGCCGGATGTTCCCCCAAGGCCATGGGGACGCCTATGGGCACTATCTCACGGCTCTCAAGGGCTATTACTCGCTCCTGCTGGACACGGATTTCGACTGGGTGCCGCGCACCGAGGCCGTCACGGTTTTGGGCAAGCCGGTCCAGGTCGATTACCTGGACGAACGCAAGTTCGCCTCGGCCGCGGCCGCTGCCGTCCGCGCCGGGCGTCAGGTGTTCGATCTGACCTGGCGGAAGGATTACCAGCCCAACGCGGCCGGCTGGGAGCACTTCGCGGCCACCCGGACCAACGATCTGCGCGATCTCGACTCCACCCGGTTCTGGGGGCTGGACCACTGGGCATCCCGCGCGAGCCAGGGGGCCTACCTGCACTGGATCGTCGGCAACGCCATCCTCCCCGATTTCGACAGCGATCCATCCCACGAGGGCATCCAGAGGATCGACCGGACCACCGTGCCCGAGCTCCAGGAACTGCCGTCGCTGGCCAAGGATCTCCAGACGTCGCTCGACAGCGCCGAAGGCGGCCTCTCGCCTCTGGGTCTTCCTTCCGACGCCGTCGTCTTCGACATCAATCCTTCCCAAGTCCTCGGCGCCGACAACGCCACCCACTTCGAGCAGGTCTACCAGCGCGCCCTCGGCGCCCTCCAAAACGCGATCGCCGCGTTCGACGACGCCAAGGATGTCACCCGCCTCCTGCGCTCCGAACAGGACTCCCTGGTCGAGCTGCAGGAGCAGGTGCAGCGGCAGGAATGGGCGTTCGAATCCTCGCTCATCGAGCTTTACGGGACCCCTTACCCCGATGACATCGGGCCCGGCCGGACCTGGAAACAGGGCTACAAGGGCCCCGATCTCATCCATTATACATACGTTGACCTGCCCGAGATCGTCTTCCCCGAGCTCTGGAACCACACGGAAACCACCACCTACTTCATCGATCTCAACGATGTGCCCGAGGACTGGACCGGGACGCTCTACACGAACTTCAACTTCATCGTGAAGACCGACGATGAGGAAAACTACGCGGCGACGAACCCGATCGAGTTCAACCTCGGGCCGCACGGGTACTCGGACAAGCCCGCCACCTGGACTGGGCAGCGGGCCCATCCCGGTGCTATCCAGCAGGCCATCTCCGAGTTCATCCTCGCCCATCGCCGCCTGAAACAGGCCCTCTACGACAACGCCGGCGGCAAGGCTGACCTCGACAAGGCCATCCGACTCTTCGAGTCCCAAAAGAGCGTTCTCGAGCAGGTGTCTCAGCTCGAGCAGGAAAACCTCGACCTCGAGAACGATATTTCCGAGCTCGAGTCCAACTACGAGGTGCTGAGCAAGGACCTCGAAACCGCCATGTCGGTTGCCGACATGATCAAGGATTCCCTGCTGCAGGACCTGCCCGAATCGAGCATCTTCGGCACTGCGTTCGGCGGCGACACCATGTTCCCCGTCCGGATCGGCATCTGCGCCGCGTACATGGCATCCAAACTGGCGATGCTGACCGCGGATGCCGCCCGCCACCGAGTGGTCAAAGCCGACATTCAGGAAAAGCGCGATTCCATCCTCGAAAAGGCCAAGAGCATCAATAACAAGCAGCTGGCCCAGGCCCTCCAGGACGGCGTCTATGCATTGTTCAAGCAACTCGAGGAGGTCCAGGCCGCCCTCGAGACCATCGATGTCCGATTGCGCGAGTTCGACGATGCCGAGCGCAAGATCCGCGCGCTTATCGCCCAGGGCGAGCGGATCCAGGAGGAGCGCGAGATCTACCGCCGCCGGGCCGCCGCCATCATCCAGGGCTACCGCACGCGGGACGCCGCGTTCCGGATCTTCCGCAACGAGAAGCTCGAACGCTACAAGACGCTCTTCGACCTGGCTGCCCGCTACAGCCTGCTCGCTGCCAACGCCTACGATTACGAGACCGGCCTGCTCGACACCACCCAGGGCCGGTCCTTCGTCAGCCGCATCACCAGCGCGCGCGCGCTGGGCGTCGTCCGCGACGGCCAGCCCCAGTTTGCCGGCAGCAGCACGGGCGATCCCGGGCTCTCGAGCGTCTTGGCCGAGATGAAGGCCGATTGGGACGTCCTCAAAGGACGGCTCGGATTCAACAACCCCGATGCCTATGGCACGACCGTCTCGCTGCGCGCCGAGAACTTCCGGATACTTCCCGGGACCGACGGCGACCAAGCCTGGCAAGACGTGCTTCACGCGGCTCGAAAGGAAAACCTGCTCGAGGATAAGGATGTCCAGCGCTACTGCCTGCAGATCAGCCGCGGCGACAGCCTGCCCGTGCCCGGCATCCTCCTCGAGTTCGACAGCACGATCGCCCATGGATACAACTGGTTTGGCGAGGCGCTGGCCTCCGGCGACCACGGGTTCACTCCCAGTTCGTTCGCCACCAAGATCCACGCCGTCGGCGTCGCCCTCGAGGGATACCGGGGCATGGACGATCCATCGGCCAACAGCAGCGCCGTCCAGTTCGCCGGAGGATCCTCGCCTGCGGATCCTTCTCTGGCCTTTCTGGATCCGTTGGGCCTGTCAGCGACGCCCTACGTGTATCTCATCCCCGCCGGCGTGGACTCGATGCGCACCCCGCCGCTGGGCGACTCGAGCGCGATTCGCACCTGGAGCGTCCACGACGTCACCATCCCGCTGCCGTTCAACATCGGTGCCTCGGACTTCTCGGCGTTCAGCGGGTGGCAGTCGAGCGATTTCCTTTCCGAACCCCTGTTCGGCGTGCGGAAGCACCAGGCCTTCCGGCCCGTCTCGAGCGCCGCCGTGTTCAGCCCGGATTTCTTTGGCAGCACGGGCCAGATCGTGCCCTCGCAGTTCACAAGCCGCCGCCTCATCGGCCGGTCCGTTTGGAACAGCAAATGGAAGCTGATCATCCCCGGCCACACCCTGCTCAACGATCCCAGCCAGGGCCTCGATCGCTTCATCCATACCGTCCAGGACATCAAGCTCCACCTGGTGACCTATTCCTATGCCGGCAATTAACCGCCATGAATGCTTTCCATAAAGCCCGCGCCCTCTTCATCCTGGCCGGGGCGCTTGCTGCGCTATCGTCGCCAGCGTATCCTCCGGCCCCGCACCACACCATTTTTGGATTGGTCCGCGACGAGCTCGGCAACCCGATCGAATCGGCCGCGGCCGAGGTGATCCTCGAGACCGCCTCCGGCGTCCAGCTGGCCGCCCGAATCGTCCCCGGCCTCAAGCCCGGCGTGAACTATGATCTGGCCGTTCCCATGGATGCCGGCATCGCCGGCGCGCCCTATCGCCCGACGGCTCTCCAGCCCACCGTCCCCTTCAAGATCCGCGTCCGGATCGGCGCCGCCACGTATCTCCCGATCGAAATGCGCGGCGACTACTCGCGCCTGGGCGAGCCCGCCCGCCAGACCCGCCTGGATCTGACCCTGGGCGAGGATGCCGATGGAGATGGCCTGCCGGATGCCTGGGAGCGAGCCCTGCTGGCTTCGGGCGGCGGCCTCCTGACCCTCGACGACATCCGCCCCGGCGACGATTTCGACAAGGACGGCCTGAGCAACCTCGCCGAATACATCTCGGGCAACTATGCCTTCGATCCGAAAGATGGATTCACGCTCGAGATCCTGCCCGGCACCGACAGCCGGCCGCGGCTCGAATTCCTCGCCATCACGGGTCGGACCTACACGGTCCTGGCGTCGGCCGACTGCCGCGACTGGATGCCGGTGTCGTTCGCGATCCTGGCCTTGGGCGACCTGGATGCATTCCGGACCAGCTACCGCGCGACCGACATCCGGCGCGTCCAGATCGAGGCGGGCGGTTCCCCCGAGCATCCCCCCATGCAGTATTACCGCCTGATGGTGCAGTAGAGTTGCCGCAATGGGCGCAACCTCCCAAGCTCGACTCGGTCTGATCCTCGCCATTGCCGCGGCGGCTCTCCTGGCGCTGATCCTGGTCCCGCGTGCGATGCGGCGGTCCGCCTCGGCTGCGCAAGCCGCGCCTTCGGAGCTCACGCGCCATGATGGCCGCCTTTTCCTCATCGGCCAGGACCGCCCCTTCACCGGCCTCCTCGTCGAGTCGTATCCGGATGGATCGATCCGTTCGCGGTCGTCCTTGGTCGAAGGGCTGCTCCATGGCATATCCGAAGGTTATCACACCAACGGGCAGATCGAGGTCCAAGAGGAGTTCCGACACGGCGTGGCCCATGGCATCCGCACGAAGTACCATCCCAACGGAAACATCAAATCGCAGGTTGCAGCCCTGGATGGACAGCTCGATGGCGCCTACCGATGCTGGAACGAACAGGGCGTCCTCGAAAGCGAGGTCGAGATGCGCCGGGGTCAGATCCATGGCCTTTCCCGGGCGTTCTACCCCAGCGGCTGCCTCAGGACGCTGGCTCGAATGGAGAATGGCCAAGTCCTCGAACAACAGTCCTGGCCTGACGGGGAGCGAAGGCCATGACGCGCGCCGCCATCGGGTGTGGCCTGTTGCGCCGGGGCATCCTCTCCAAGCTGGGGCGCGCGCTCCTGATATCGGCCGCTTGGACCGGGAGCCTCCGGCTCGTCATGGGAGCCGCCCCCGAACCCTCGCTGCTCCACACTGCCCTCGACGGCGGCGGCGGACGCAGCACGTCCACCCGCTGCACAATGGACGGCTCGCTGGCCGGCTGGGGCGGCATCGGCCACATCGCCAGCCGCAACACCGTCGCCCGCCAGGGGTTCCCTGCGCAGCTGAACGAGCCCCCTCAGACGCAGCCGGACATGATCGAGCGGTTTCCGGAGCAGTCGGTCAAGACCGCTGTCTGGAGCCTCGTCGGAAATGATGCGGATCCGGAAAACGATCCCCTGGCGCTTCTGGATGTGATCACCCCATCCCCGCATGGAGCCGAGGTGGCGCACATCGGAGGCTGGGTGTTCTACCGCCCGCCTGCTGGATTTCGGGGCGAGGATTACATTGTCTATCGAGTCGTCGACGCCTGGGGCCAGCTCGCCCTCGGCACGGTCCGGATCCTCACCTCGACGCCCGAGGATCCATCCGTGAATTACCGGCTGTTCTGGATCGGCTCGAACCGATTGCGCCTGGATTTTGCCGGCATCCCGGGACGGATTTACCGGATCGAGTGGGCCGATGCGATCGATCCGCCGCGCACGATCTGGCATTTTCTGGCCATGGCGGAGGCCAGCGATCTCGGCTGGTACAGTTGCGAGGACACGCTCTCGCCGGACATCCCCCATCGTTTTTACCGGGCCGTGGATCCGCGCAATGAATAGCCATTCGATGAAACGACTGCTCCATCGCGGGATCGCCGCTGCCGCCTCGATGGCATGCGCCGCCTCTCTCTCGGGCGCGCTCCTGGTCGAGACGCACAGGTCAAACCCCGGCGCCCTCATCCCGGACGGCATCGGCACCGGCCTCCGGGACGATCTCCAAGTCGGCCATTCTGCCATCACCTCGATTCAATACCTGGTCGTCCGGGCCACGATCGACGGCGAATACAACGGCGATCTCTATGTTTACATCCAGCACGACACCGGTTTGACGGTCCTGATCAACCGCCCGGGCCGAACCGCCGACAACCCTTACTGCTACGGCGATCCCGGCCTGAACATCACCCTCAGCGATGCCGCCCCGCACGACATCCATCTGTATCAAGATCATGTCACGCTCGGGATCGGGTCGCGCCTCGAGGGCGTCTGGCAGCCCGATGGCAGGCGGATCGATCCCGATCTCGTCCTCGACTCGTCTCCCCGCGACTTTCTGCTCGATCAATTCATCGGGCTCGATCCTCGGGGCCAATGGACGCTTTTTGCCGCCGACCTCGAGCGCGGAGGGATCAACCGGCTCGAGTCGTGGGAGCTGGAGATTGGCGGCGTAGTCCCTGAGCCGGCGGCAACAGCGCTGGTGGCAAGCCTCGTTTCCGCGCTGGCCATTCTTTGCCGCCGGCGCCGGCATCCTGGTCGGCGGTCTTGATTCGCCTCGAGCAGGGACGGCCGAGCTCTCGCGCTTCGAGAACCGAAGCATCCGCGACCCATCCAGGTCAGTGCGGCTTGGAAAGATTACGGCCTATTGGCGCGCCGGGGACGGGCGGCGGGATTGGGCGAGGATGGGGCAGGGGGCTTGTTTTCGGCGGGCAGCCAGGAGGAGAGGCGCTGGATGGTTGGGGCAGAGGCGCCCTCTTTGCGGGCGAGGTTGACCCATTCGTAGGGATCGGCGGTCTCGTCGTAGAGTTCCTGGCCGCCGTCGGCGTACCGGGTGTAGCGCCAGAGCTCGGTCCGGATGCTGTGGTTGTTCTGCCGGTAGGTGGTGATGGCGGGGGCGTCCCAGGGGGCCTTGGGGTTGGCCAGCAGCGTGCGCAGGCTGCGGCCCTGGACGTGCGCCGGGGTCGGGATCCCGCAGAGATCCATCAGCGTCGGGTAGATGCTCATGAAATCGACCGTGCGATCGCATCGCCCGTCCGCAGGCGTCAAGCCCGGCACGATCCAGATGAACGGCGCCCGCGTGCTTTCCTCCCAGAGTGCGAATTTGCGCCAGTGCTGTTTCTCGCCAAGGTGCCAGCCGTGGTCGCTCCAGAAGCAGAGGATGGTGCGATCGCGTTCGGGCGACCGGTCATAGGCATCGAGCAGACGCCCTACCATCGTGTCGCAGAAGCTGATGGTGGCCAGATAGGCGCGGATCGCCTGCTTCCAGGTGTTCGTGCCGCCCTGTGCGAGAATGGCGGCGTGATCGCCCGAGCTCAGAGCGAACCGAAGCGCGATCGGCGGCAGATCCTCGAGATCATCCTCGCGGCAGGGGGGCAGCTCGATCTGCTCGATGGGGAACCGCTCATAGTACTGCTTCGGCACGCTCCAGGGCAGATGGGGCTTGGTGAGGCCGCAGGCGATGAAGAAGGGGCGATCGTGCTTGCGGTTCAACTGCTCGATGGCGTAGCGGACGAAGCGCGCGTCCGGCATGTCGTCGTCCCCGCAGTTCAGCGGGGTGATGGGCAGCTTGCCGGCCTGGACCTGGGTTTCCGGCGCGCCGTCCTCCTCGCGGCCCGCACCCCGGGCGCTCCGAAACCAATCATCCCACTCGCCCGGACGGTAGACGCTCGAGTGATAGATCTTGCCCGCGCCGCACACGTAATAGCCGGCTTTGCGAAACTGAGTCGTCAGGGTGATCGCCTCGGGAATGACGGGCGCGAAGTTCTCCTGGTTGTCGTACACCCCTGTCGATCCGGGCCGGAGACCGGACATGAGCGCCGCTCGCGAGGGATTGCACACCGGGGCCGCGCAGTAGCTGCGGGTGAACCACACGCCGCGTCTGGCCAGGCGATCCATGTGGGGGGTCAATGTCTGCGGATTGCGTCCCAGATAGCCCACCCAATGGTTCAGGTCGTCCACGGCGATGAAGAGCACGTTGGGGCTCATGGCCGGGCCTGATGAGGACGGAGAGCCGGCGGCGGCTGTGAGGGCCGCACCCGCCAGAAACGCGGCAGCCAGGCGCAAGGATATGTTCATAGCTCGATTGGATTATCGCAAGCCGGGCGCGCGCTCCGCGGGGCGCCGGATGGCGATCCTTCAATACTCCGGATCCCAGTTCTGCGGTTTCTGGTAGCGGAACGATTCGTGGACGACCTCGACGTGGCCGTCGGCGAACGCCGCGCAAGCCTTGGTGTTGTGGCGCGATGTGAAGATACCGTCGTTGTCGCCCCGCCCCCATTTCGCGTCGCTCACGTAATTGGGGCTGCTGACGACGTGGGGGAGCTGCACGCCGTCCTGGAGGCTTCCGCGTTCCTCCATGAGCATCATCTTGGTGGCGGGATTCTTGATCCGGCTGTATTTGTGGAGCCGGATGGTGCTGCGGTCGGGGGTGAAGTAGCTGGCCATGCCCTGCGGCCCCGCGTTGATCGAGTAAGTGAACAGATACCGCTCGAGGGCGGGGTTGGCCGCCCACTCGGCCTGACGTTTGAGGGCGTCCCTATCCGCCGGGCAGAGGAACACGTTCGTCCGAAAACCGGCGATGTAGGGAGCGATCCGGCTCTCGTGGGGATTGCGGAGCCCCCGTCCGCCAATGGTCTGGGGCTGCCAGTAGATCCAGTCCTCCGGCTGAGGCCCCTCGGTCGCCCGCGAGCCGGGCGCCGGGAAGACATCCTGGTAGTCCGGCAGATACATCATGAAGGCCAAGCCCATTTGATGGAGGTTGTTCAGGCAGCCCGTGGTATGGGCCTTGGCCTTGGCCTTCGAGAGCGCCGGCAAGAGCATGCCGGCCAGGATCGCGATGATCGCAATCACCACCAGAAGCTCGATCAGCGTGAACGCCGATCGCATGAGGCGTCGAGGCTCTTGTTTCATGGCGCTATTTCCGCAGGCGATAGAATACCTTCGCTTCGGTGGGCACGGTTTCATAGATATTGGGCGCCGTGGGGGTGAGGATGGACCAGGAGGATGCCGGCAGCTCGCTGGCCCGCTCGAGCTGGCCGGGGCCTTCCCAGGTGATTCGGACCTTGCCGTCCGCCAGGGCCGCCGTCAGCGGCCCCAGCGCCGCCGGAGCCAGCGCATACTCGACTGCGGCGTCGAAGAGCTTCAGGCCGTCATCGTTGAGGTTGGCGAACGCGGTGTTCTGCAGGAAGATATGAATCCGAAGCGCGGGCGCCGGCGCGCTGTTCGCGAGGATCGCGCCCTCCTCGTAGACGTAGATGCACGCCTCGCTGGCGTTGCCGGCGATGGTGGCGATGACCTGGGCGTTGGCATTGGGGCGGCCTGCCGTGAAGCCCTGTGCACTATTGACCACCGTGCGCACTCCCGCCGCCAAACCCGCTGCCAGCGGATGCGCAGGGCTGACGATGTCGATGTCCGTCTGGCTCGGGCGATCGAATCCGTCCGACGAAGCCGCCACCATGGCCATGTCGTCCTGGAGCCCGGCTTCCCAGTTGATGAACGGAACAGCCGTGTCGCGGAACTTGGCGCCGACATTTCCCGAGCTCACCGAGGAGGAGCAAATGATCAGCTGCTTGCCGTCGCCATGGCTGGTCTGGACCGCCGTGTGGCCGACCACGGTCACGTCGCATCCCAGGTCGGCAGCGAGATGATCCCGGACCGCGCGATCGCTCGCGTCGGTGGCCGACGTCCCTGTTGGATTGGCGACGATGAAGAGCACGTTGGGCGGCGCCTGGCCGATCAAGATGTTCACGGATGGCGAATCGCCGGCGTTGCCCACCGCATCGTAGGCGCGGGCCAACAGGCTCCATCGGCCATCGGCCGCCCCGGTCCAGGTGAATCCGAACGGCGCGCTGGTGGATTCGCCAATGGACTCGCCGTTGGCGAGGTACTGGACGCGGACAACCCCGACGTTGTCATCCACGCTCACGGCGATGGGCACATTAGCGCCGGAGGCGAGCGCGGCATTGGCGGACGGGCTGGTGATGGCGACCGTGGGCGGGGTGACGTCGCCGACGTTGACGGTGACTTCCGCGGTCCGTTCGAGGCCCAGTGTGTCCTTGGCAACGGCCGCCAGCGTGTGCACCCCGGCCGTGGCTTTCGCCCACGATCCCGCGTACGGGCTGGTCGTGTCCTCGCCGATCTTCACGCCATCAAGGTAGAAGGATACCTTTTCGATCGCGTTGCTGCCCGGAGCCGCCGTGGCAGCGATCGGAACAGCGTTTCCGACGGAAAAGCTTTGGCCGTTGGTGGGAGATGTGATGCCGGCGGCGGGGGGCGCCGCTCCCAATCCGTAGAAGACAGCGGCATTGAACAGCGCCAGCCCGGTCGAGTTGAGCACGCTGAACGTGGTGTCGCGGAAGAAAATGTGCATGCGGCGGGCAGGCGCGGGCGTGAAGCCGTCCGCCAGCAGTGCGCCGGGCTCGTAGGCGTAGATGCACCCGCGGCTCGGGTTCGAGGCCAGAACGGCAATGGTCTGGCCGCCGGGGCCAGGGTTGCCCGATGTCCAGTTGTTGGGGCTGCCGGTGATGACCGTGTAGGTGCCCGCTGCCAGCCCTGCCGCCATCGGATGCGACGGATCCACAATGGTCAGGGCCGTCTGGGCGTCGACGTCGCCAAACTCGCCTGCGACCGACATCAGCATGTCGTCCTGGAGCCCGCTCTCCCAATTGAGGAAGGGGACCGGCGAAAGCTGGAACTTGGTGTTCACATCCCCCGACGTCACGGTGGATGAGTTTACGATGAGCTGCTTGCCGTCGGCGTCGGTGGTCTGGGCGATGTCCTCATCGAGAACCTGAACGTCCAGCCCGTATGTTTTCAGGTGGTCGACGACCATTGCGTCGGTGATCCGATTGACGTGGGTCAAGGCCAGCTCGTCGATCTTGCCGACGAACAGGACGTAGGGCGCGAGGTCGGTGCCCACGACAATGCTGACGATCTCGGATGCGGTGTTGTTGCCCAGGACGTCATAGGCGCGGGCGACCAGGTCATACCGGCCATCGTCGGGCGCCGTCCAGGTGAAGCTGAAGGGGGCGGCGGTGGACTCCCCGATCTTCCAGCGGTCGGCGAAATACTCGACGCGCGCGACGCCGGCATCGGATTGGGCGCTGGCGGTGATGGGGACGCTCGATCCGCTGGCGAACGCGGCGCCCTGGGCTGGGCCTGAAATGGCCACGGTAGGCGGCATCGGCGCCAGGGTGGAGAAGGCCCATTCGTTGGTGTAGGAGTTGGCGCCCGCGTCGCTGAACACCACCTTCGCCGAGTGGATCGAGGAGTAAGCCAGCGGCGGCGCCGGCTGATAGGCGATCGTTGCCCCGCCAGAGATCGCCGCGCGCGCGCTCGAGGCGGTGACGTTGGTGCTGTCGAGGAAGAGCTGGATCGAGTCGAGCATCACGGACAGGGTGCTGCGGTTCATGATGGTCGCCGAAATGGGCGTGTGAATGCTGGCGGCGGCGCCGGGCGCGGGCTCCTGGACGGTGACCACGGGCCCCAGCGGCGTGACCGGCTCCGAAGTCGGAACCGCGACCAGGAAGTTCGGGAACACGTTGTTCGCCGCCGACCCGGCCGCCAGCCGGAGGGTCTGCACGCCGCTGAGGTTCAGCACCAGGGCCGCGGCGGTCCCCAGGTCGCGCAGCGGGATGTATTCGTAGCCCGCGGTGGCGGGGATCTGGAATTCACCCAGCATCTGGATGGCCTGGTTCGGCTGCGTGCGGTTGCCGGTGACCCGGCTCAAGGTCAGGGTTTGAGCGGCGGTGGCGCGGGCGCGCAGGTAGATCATGTAATTGGTGCTGGCGAACGTGCGGGTGTAATTGAGCCACTCGCCGGCCTGCACCTGGTTCAGGTCCAGGTCCCAGGCGGCAATGTCCAGATCGAGATACTTCTTGCGGCTCAAATCGCCCGTGGTGGCAGCCCCGACGGCGGTGCAGGCGCGATAGCTGTTGATGCAGCTCAGGGTGGTGCAGCCGATGGCCGTCGTGGTGTCGGAATAATCCACGCCGGGGACCGCGTAGGTGTCGAGATAGCCGACGCCGCTGCCGTGGACGGGAACCTGGGCGGGCGTGAATCCCGATGGCGGCGGATCATCCTGGAAGCCGCCTCCCGAGGCCACGGGCGGGGGCTCGATATTGCCGGTGGTGCAGAACTTGGTGGCCGGCTGGCTGGCCGCATCGACTCCGTAGTTGTAATCCTCGTTTTCGATCACGACGCCTCCGGCGCCCATGGTGTCGAAGCTGAAGGTGTCGCGGGTGCCGTGTCCAGCGGTGTCGGTCACAAGAATCTGCACGTTGGTATAGAGGGTGTTGCCTGCCAGACCCGCGTAGCTGACGGCGCGATCCGTGCCCGAGCCGCTGATGGCGAGGCTCGCGGAAACATCGGCGCCGTTGACGATGAGACGGATGCCGGAGGGCTCGATGCTGTTGGGGGGGGCTGTCCGCGCGTGGAATGCGATGCCGCTCGAGGGGGGATGCAGCAGGGCCAGGTTGGCCGGCGAGCGTTCCTCGATCCGTGGCGCGGCGTCGGCGGCGGCGCCGGCCGGCTGGACGACGATGCAATACATGTTGTTCCCGATGTACTGGTGGAAGGCGACCGTTCCGGCCGGGACGTTCTCTTTGCGGTAGACGGTGCTGTACTGGTTGATGCTCTGGCCGGGGCCGGTGCCGATCCCCTCGCCGCCTTCGTCCATGCCGACCTCGTCGGGCACGTCAACCAGGTTGGATCGGTTGATGCCGTTGCCCGTCACCCGGCTCCAGCCGGCGTCGATCAGCCACTGGAGATTGGTGTTGCCCGAAGCCGATATGTTCGGCGGGAGGGTGTTGGTCGAGCCGTTTCCATAGCGGTTATCGACCAGCACGTAAACATGGGCAGGCTGGGAAAGGGTGACCTCGAGCCGATAAGGCGGGCTGCTGGTCGTCTCGGGGTTGTTGTTGCTGTCGTTGGCGATCATGATGTACTCGCCGCCAACCAGGTAGCTGGGGATGTCCATGATCCCGCCATACACGCTCAGGAAGCCGTTCCAGTTGTGGGCCCGGTCGGTGTAGGCGAAGGCGTCCTCGCCGAAGGCCGGCACGGTGTAGTACCGGTTCACCGCCGCCCCGGTCCGCTGGTTCGCCAGCCAGAAGGTCTGGCCCGTGTATTTCGGGGCCGGCCCGTCGGCGTCGCCTCCGGACTCGACGACATCGACGATGATGGGGGCCGCGATCAGCGGCTGGGCCAGAGAGGCCATCGCGAGGACGATGGCGATCAAAGAACGATGCTGGGCTGGTTGTTTCATGGACGGGTCCTCGTTGAGGGGTTGCGGATCGGGAAAGCTTGGGCTGCGCTGAAACGACAGATCTCCGGCGGGCCGATAAAACAGGCCCACACTCGCCCGTAAGCCGGCTGGATCATACGATGGGCCCAGCGTTACATGATCGGGGTCCCGTGTCAAACAAATCTGGTATGACCAGAGGAGTCGTGCTTGACTCGGGGCGGGATCCGCGCGCAATCTGGTATGACCACATGCCAGCAGTGGACAAAGGTATCGAAGCGCGTTCTGCGGCGGCATCGGCGGGCCGGAGCCGCCGGGCGCGGCGGCTGTCCGAACCCGCGAATGGCCCGGCGCGTCCGATGCGGGGGGCCGCGGATGGCCGCCCCCGCCGCTCGGACGACGTGCTGCGCCGGCTGCTGAGCCTCATCTTCGAGGGGCGGCTCAGCCCGGGGGCGCGCCTGCCCTCGGAGCGGGAGCTCTCGCAGAGGCTGTCGGTGAGCCGCACCACGCTGCGGGACGCCATGAACCGGCTCGAGGCGCGCGGGTTCGTCGAGCGCCGGGCCAAGAGCGGCAATTATGTCTGCACGGCCCTGCCCCCGGCGGTGCGCGATCCCATCCAGGAGGCCGTGGGCGCCCAGGTGGCCCGCCTGGCGGATGTCGTCGCCATCCGCAAGGTGCTCGAGCTTTGGGCGGTCGAGCAGGCTGTCCAGCAACGCCAGCCAGCCCTGCTCCGAGCGATGGAGAAGCGCATCGCCGCCATGCGGGCCGCCATGCGCTTCCGAACCGACGAACAGTTCGAGCGGTACCGCGGCGCCGACCTCGAGTTCCATCAGATGCTCGCGCGAATGACCTGCAACCCGATCTATGTGCACCTGATCGACTTTCTGCACCGGCTCATCCGCGACTCGATCGCCATCAGCCGCGAGCTGGTGGCGGGCGATTACGGCCAACGGAACCTCCGGGCCCACGAGCGGATCCGCGCTGCCATCGCCCGGCAGGATGCCCCCGGGGCGCGCCAGGCAATGCTCGATCACTTCTCCCTCGTCGAGCAGCGCCTGGGCGCAAGCAGAAGCCAGCCTGCAGCCCCGGCGGATTCGAGGCCGTCCCGGCATGGCAGGGCGATGCCCCGCCGCCTTGAGGGCGGCCCGCACCGATCCCCGCCAACGTCCCTTTCCCACTCCTGATATGACCCGAACGATCAACCCGTTCGATGTGGCCACCTGGTGGCGGCCGTTCCGCTCCGATACGCGCCGGTTCCAGGAGGTGTTTCCGCACCACGCCGAGCACGCGAGCCTGCTGCGCAGCAGCGAGACGCTCGCCTACCTGATCCGCAGTTTCACCGTCTACGAGATGACCTGCGCGGCCCTGGGCCATCCGGGCGGCAGCCTGTCCGAGTCCGACTTTCTGGCGGTCCTCTTCAATCACATCCTCCGCTTCGACGCGAAGCATCCGCAATGGCCCCAGCGCGATGCGTTCTACCTTTCGAAGTGCCACGCCTGCCCCGCGCTCTACGCGGCGCTCGCGCTGTTCGGCTATTTCCCGCTCCGAGATCTCGAGCGATACGGCGCCTGGGATTCGCACCTGGAGAGCCACCCCGACAGCACGCGCACGCCGGGCATCGAGATTTCGGGCGGGTCGCTGGGCCAGATTCCGGGCGTGGCGGTGGGGCGCGCCCTGGGCATCCGGCGGCTCGGTCCGGACCATGCGGACCGCATGGTGTATGTGTTGCTGGGCGACGGCGAGTGCAACGAGGGCTCGGTGTGGGAAGCGTTCATGGCGGCCGGGCATTACCGGCTGGACAACCTGGTCTTCATCATTGACTACAACAAGGTCATGGCCAAGGGATTCGTCCACGCCGACATGTCGCTCGAGCCGCTGGCGGACAAGCTGGCCGCCTTCAACCTCGAGCCCCGCGTCCTCCGGAACGGGCACGACGTGGCCGAGCTGGTCGACCTCGGCAACCATCTCGCCGTGCAGCGGCATGGCAGGCCCGCCGCCGTCGTGCTCGACACGATCAAGGGCAAGCAGGTCGCCTGCTGCCAGTACAATCCCAACTGGCACACGAGCGCGCCCCGGGACGCCGCCACCGCCCAAGCCTGGCTGCGCGAGCTCTGGGAACGCGATGGGCGGCGCCTCGGGATCCCCGAGGAGTTCGCGGCCGCCTTGGGCCAGGCCATCCGCATCGTTCCTCCGCAGCACGCCAACCCGGATCGCATCACCGAAAAGCAGGCCTGAAACCGGATTTCCCATGGCACAATTCACCATCCCGCCCCGCGAGGCCACCCAGGAGATGCGCTACCAGATGGGTTATGCGCTGGCGGATCTGGCCTTCGAGTTCCCCCAGATCGTGGCGCTCGACGGCGATCTGCGGACCAGCTCCGGCCTTCACATCTTCGAGCACTTCCATCCCGACAAGCTCCTCAAGGCTGGCATCGCCGAGCAGAACATGATCAGCATGGCGGCCGGCCTGAGCCAGGAAGGGTTCATCCCGTTTCCGTGCACGTTCGACGCGTTCTGCCGGCGGTTCATGGACCAGCTCTACGTATCCGTCGCCTACAGCCATGCCAACGTGAAGGTCCTGGGCGCCTACCCGGGCCTCTATACCGGCAAAGCGGGCGCAACCCATCAGAGCGACAAGGAGCTGGGGCTGCTGCTTCGCATCCCGAACCTGCGCGTGATCGAGCCCGGATGCCATCTCGAGATGCGCCAGGCATTGCGGGTGGCGGTGGAAACGCCCGGGCCGTTCTACTTCCGCATCGTGCGCTGCGAGGTGGCCGAGAACGAGCTGGCCGCCGGCTACCAGTTTCGATTGGGCCGGGGTGTCACCGTGCTGGACAACGGCTGCGACGTCGGCCTGGTGAGCACCAGCCTGATGGTCAAGACGGCCAAGCTGGCGGCCGCCAAGCTCGAGCGCAAAGGCATCCGCGTCCGGCTGGATCATCACCCGAGCCTGAAGCCGTTCGATCGCGATCTGCTCTACGACCTGGCGGCCCGGACGCCCGCGATCGTCACGCTCGAAAACCACTGCACCAGCGGCGGCCTCTTCTCGCTCGTGGCCGAGGCGCTCGCCGCCAAGGGCGCCCCCGTCCGCGTCGGCGCCATCGGGACCGACCCTGACGATTTCATCCACACCGGCCATGTCAACGACCTCATGGCCCGCTACCGAATGACCTCGGACGACGTGGTGCGAAAGGTCGAGGAGATGCTCGCAAAGCCATGAATCCCCGCCCTCTGATTCACGATCCCGTCCGCCTTTTCGGCGATTACATGGCCGTCACCGGCGTGCCCGCGCTCGAGCCCGAACCCGATCTCCCTTTCTCCGGCAAGAAGCTCGGCGTGGTCAACGGCGCCTCCTGGACCAGCCTCTGGTCGACTTACTTCGCCCGGCGCGAGCTGCCCGGCGTGCAGGTGGTCAACGCGGGCAACGAGGGCGTCCAGCTCCACTTCATGCGCGCCCACCGCGAGGGGCGGCCCTGTCCGCCCCCGATCAATATCGAGCTCTTCTGCCGCTACGCGCGCGACCTGTTCGACCTCGCCCGAGTCGACGCGATCCTCATCTCCTGCTCGACGATGAACCGTGCGTTTGCCCGGGTGCAATCGGATCTGGCCCCGCTAGGCGTGCCCGTGGTCCAGATCGACGAGGCCATGATGGAGGAGGCGGTGCGGCGGTGCGGCCGGATCCTCATCATCGCCACTCACGGTCCGACCGTCAAGAGCACGCAAAGCCTGATCGAGGAAACGGCCGCCCGGCTGCGGCTGCCGGTCGAGTTCACCGGCGCCACGGTCGAAGACGCGTTCGAGCTGCTCGGCGCGGGCCGAATCGCCGACCACAACCGCGCGATCGCCGACGCCATCCGCCAGGCGCAGCGCCGTGAGCGGGTCGACATCGTCGTTCTGGCGCAGATGTCCATGTCGGTCTTTGCCTTCAGCCATCCCGATCCGGAGAAGGATTTCGGGGTCAAGGTGCTCAACAGCGGCGAGACGGGCTTTCGACGCGCCGGCGAGGTCCTTCTCGCCAAAAACCGGGAAGCTGAGGATCGGATCCAACCGCCCGGTCCGGGGGCCGGGCCTCACTGAACTCGGAGCCATTTCGGCCGGCCGAAGACCAGCGCGATCACCCAGGCAAACGTCGCCAGCCCTGCCAGGACGAAGAACACGGGATTGAAATCGGCGGTTTCCTTGGTGAACAGCCCCACCCGCTGGATGACAAATGCCGTGAAGCCCGTCTCGATGGCGCCGACCAGGGCTGCCACGGTCGCAACCTGCCTCCGGTCCACATCCTGCTTGAAGGCGTGCTGGTTTCCCAGGAACGCCCCGATGCCGCACACGTAGAGGCAGAGAAACACGACGCTGGCGTTGATCGACGAGAGCCGGGGCACGACGAGGACCGACAGCATCAGCGCATACGCGCAAGTGATGACCACCTTGCGGGACGCGAGGACTGGCAGACCGCGGCGGCTGAGCCAGAGGACGGCCGCGCCGCCTGCCCACAGGCCGACGTCCTGCATGAAGTAGATCGCCGATAGCTTGAAAGCCAGCGACTGGTCGTAGGGATGATCCAGTTGCTGCGTGAAGAATGACGGAAACCACTGGGTGGCGAAATAGAGCGAGGGGATGATCCCCAGACCCATGAGCGCAACCCCCCAGAATCCGGGCTGACGGAGCACGTGGACGAGGCTGGCGCCCCAGCCGGCATGCCAGCCCTGGGGCATGCCCCCCGCCGTGGCCGCCAGGCTATCCGTCTGCCAGCGGGACGCCCGCCGCTCCGGCTGCCGAAAGATCAGCAGCCACGGCGCCAACCACAGAAACCCCAGCGCGCCGGCCAGCAGAAACGAATACTGCCAGTGATGGCGGGTCGAGAAGTAGATCGCGACGGGCGGAGCAGCCAGGGTGGCCAGAAAAGCGCCGCTGGCGAAAACGCCCGACGCCAGGCTGCGCTCCTCGGCGGGGAAGATGCGGCTGATGATCATCAGGCAGATCGGGAAGTTGGCCGCCTCCCACACGCCCAGGAGCATGCGCAGCCACAGGATGTGCTCGTAGCTCTTGGCCAGCCCGACCAGCATCGTGCTCGCCGACCACCCCGCCACCATGATCGGAAAGAAACGGCGGACGTTGCGAAACCGATCCACCACAAAGCCGAAGAACAGATGGCAGAACGCATACGAGTAGATGAACGCCGAAAGCAGGTTGCCCCGCTGCGCGTTGTCCAGACCGAACTGCCTGGCGATGGGATCCATCGTCGTGCCGAGCATCTGGCGGTCGAAGTAGTTGAGGAACGTGGCCAGAAAGAGCGTCCCCAACACGAACCACCGCCACTGCCGGTCGAAAAACGAATGCGTGGTGTTCATCGTCTCATTCCGCCGATCGGCGCAAACGGAGGATCCAATCGTCCCCATGGGAGGGGGGCTCCAACACCTGGCCCGTGCGCACCGCGCCGCCAGCCTCGAGCCCGGACGGCTGCCGCGCATTCGTCCACGTTGCCTCATACGGCCCGCCTTCGAGCGTCACGATGACTGGCGCTGTGCGCTCCAGGTAAATCAGATACTCCCTGCCCGGGTCGGCAAGGCAGAAGGCATGGCGGCCGGATACCGCGCCTGGACACGGCTGCAGATGGGCGAAGGGCAGGGCGGCGCAGAGATCCCAGGCCAGGCGGACGGCGTCGTGCCGGTTCTGCCGGCAATCCTTCGGGTCCATCGTCCCGCTGTACCCGCTCGATGAGTCGCCGTCGTTGTCCGCGAACACCAGGGAAGCCGCCGAGAAATGGATCACGATGGCGTTCTTCCGCAGGTCGTCGTCCGTGTAATCACGCCGGATGGATCGGATGTGGTTGATGTTGCCCGACCAAAGCGTTTCCTGGGCGAGGAGCGGCTTTCGAGGATGATGGTTGCGGAGCAGGATTGCGGCGAGAGCGGCGCGGTCGACGGTTTTCGGCCCCTGCAGGGTTCCGTAGGTCAGCCACGGCTCGTCGAGGAACAGGTCGTTGCCGGTCGGGTTATGGATGGAGATCGGCTTGGCGAAGACGTTCAGGCGCTGGATATCGCTGCCCAGCCGGTTCACCTGATCCCGGGTGAGATAGGCGTTGTTGGGGAGCAGCGGCTCCGGGCCGGCGACGTTCAGCAACAGGTTCCAGTAAGCTCCAAGCCGCGCATACGTGTATCGAAGGTAAAGCGCCTGATCGGCCGGGTTGTCGGGATAGGACGAGGAACGCCCGAAGAACCCGGCGAACGGATACGCGAGGATTCGGCGCGAGGCGAGGTCGTCGAGGACCGCTTCCATGGATTGGTATTCAGCGGCGCTGAGGGGCCAGAGTTTCGGCGTGTTCCAGCCGCGGCCCCGGCCGGCGCTGTTGCGGTTGAGGTAATGGCTGGCGACGGAGAGCAGGTTGTAGCCCTGGCGCTGCGCCCAATCGAGAAACGCGGAGCGCCGTTCGCCGTCGGCCGGGTTGGCCGGATCGTCCCAGTTCCGAGCGAAGAACCGGTCGCCCACATGCAGCCCGCGTACCAGGACGGCATCCCCCCCGCGATAGCCGAACCAGGCCGGGTTTGACTCGTCGGGGGCGATCATGCCGGGCAAATCGGAGGGGACGCAGAGGAACGCGCCTTGGGCGGCTGGCGGGCCGTCGGAGAACCGCGCTTCGTATCTCCACTCCCCCGGCTGGTCGGGCATGAACCGCATTCGCCACGTTTGCCCTCCGTCGTAGAATCCCCAGAACCGGACCGTGCCCCCGTCGGGGCGCGTGAAGACAGCATCGAGCGAGACGTCACGATAAGGGTTGGCGTAGGGTCTCGGATTGACGATTGCCGTCTCGAAGCGGCCCCAGAGGGGCGCCTGCACGCGGATGGGGAGAATCGCCCTCTCGAGGACCCGGGGCAGAGTGTCTCCGCGGGATGCCGGGGCGGCCAGCAGCGCGATCGCGGTGAGCACAAGAAGTGGTTTCATCGTCGTGCCGTTGGAGAAGGGATCATTGGCCATGAGCCCGCGAATGTCCAGCGCGGCGTCCGGCCATGCATCCCGCGAATGACCCGAACGCTATGGCTGAAGATTGAAAAAGGCTGCCGCTTCGAGCGCGCGATAGCGTTCCGGATGGCAGGTGAGGATGACAATCTGGAGCGCGCCCGCAGATTCCTCGAGGAGGGTGAGCAGCCGGGCCAGGCGGCCGGTATCGGTCGCGTTGAGCACGTCGTCGAGGACCACGAGCTGGCGTTCGTTCTGGGCGAGGACCTGGCCCAGCGCCAGGCGAGTGATGAGAAACAGCTGCTCCTGCTCGCCGCCCGAGAGGTTGTCCAGCTCAACCGCTTCGCCCAGGGCTTTGGGCTCAATGCCGGCTGGCACAAACTCGCCGGTCAGGCGAACGGGGCCGAGACGCGGTCCGGCAACGCGCTCGAGCATTCGGCTGGCCGTGCGCTCGACCGGCGCGGCCACGGCAGCGACGGCGGCCGCTTTGCACGATGCCACGGTGTCGTGCAGGAGTCGGAGGGCGTCCATGCGAAGCTTCTCACGCCGGATTCGGCCCGTCAGATCGGCCAGTCTCTCCTCGCAGGCCGACAGCTTCGAGTAGGCGCCCGCGGCGGCCAGGCTCTGCAGCCGCCCTTCAGCCTTCTTCTCATCATCCCGGGCGGCGGCTTCTGCTGCCTCCAGCGCCCGCAACTGAAGCTCCATCTTGTCCAGGGACTTCTGCGGGTCATCGCCGATTTCTTCGAGCTTGCGCTTGCACTCCTCGGCTTGAGCGCGGGCTGCTTCCCAAGCCATCGAAGCCTCCTGCCGGGCGGTTTGGCGGTCATGGTCCGACAAGCCGTCCCGGGTGAAATCGGATCGGCGCCGGTCGGCCGCCTCGAGAGCCAGGCGCGCACCCTTGAGCGCGGCTGCGGTCTCAGTATGGCGTTTCTCGACCCCCTGCGCGCCAGCTTGGGCCTCGTCGAAAGCATCCTCAGCCTGCACCACGGCGGTCTCGATTGCCTTGCGCTGCTCCTCGAGAGCGGATTGCAGAACGCTCAGGGCCGGCGGCTGGTCTTTCCATGCAGGGAACCGTCCGGTTCGCTCCAGGATGCGGGCATCGAGTTCGGCCAGATCGCCTTGCAGCTCCTCCGTGGTGTCATCGCCCAGGAGCTCCCCGATTTGGCGCTCGAGAACCTCGATCTTCTGGTCGAGCTCCTTTGCCTGGTCGCGAACGAGCTGGAGCCGGTCCGGGTCCTGGGTTCCGTAGGGTTGGGTTAGCTTTGCCAGTTTCCTGTCCGCCTCAGCCATTTCCCCTCGCAGCGCATCCACGTCCATCTCGGGGCCGGCCGCGTGAATGCTGCCGAACCCCTCGATTTCGATGCTCACCTCGGGAGAGCCGGCAAACGTCGCGGCCTCCCCTGCAGAGATCGCTCTGGTTTCCTCCGGGGATTTCCTGGTCGCGGTGGCCGCCCGATGCGGACGAACTGTCAGACGAATGAGCGATGCCTGAAGAGCGGCTTCCGCCTTTCCCCTGGCCGCGAGATGCTTTCGGACATCGCGAATGGCTCGATCGTCCGGCGCCACCAAGACCGCGCGCGATTGTCTCTCTGCCGTGAAACCGGTCTGGAGCTGCTGGAGCTTCTCAAGCCGGGCGGCCAGGGCCTGCCGGGCCTTCGTGTCGGCCAGGAACGCCCGGGCATCCTCGACTTCGGCGGTGCGCTGGCTCAGAGAGGCGCGCCTCGACCGGGCTTCCTCGCGTTGGCGGCGGCGTTCATCCGCACGCGCGCTGGCGGTTTTCAGCTCGGCAGCCAGCTCGCCCAGCAGCGCCTCGTCCCGCTCGATTTGAGCCTTCAAGCCGGCGGCCTCCCGCCGCGCGTCAGCGATCAGCTCGATGGTCCGTCCAATGGACTCGTGCCTCTCCTTGGCGGTTTGTTCCGTCTGGCGTTTCTGCTGCAAGTCGCTTTGGAGCCGTTGAAAAGACTCGGCCAGCTTTCGCGTCTGGCCCAGCGGCTCTCGGAGCGCGTCGGCTTCGCGCCGCGCCTGGGCGCGCCGTTGTCGGGCATCCTCGACGGCGCCGGCAGCCTCCTCGAAGCTCTGCTGTTGCGCCAGGAGCTCGTGCCGCTCCATGGCCATCTCGGCGAGCTGCGATTCCATGGCCAGGATCGGAGCCGCATCTTTGCCCGCGCGCGGCTTGCCGCTCCTGGTAAACAAGGACAGGTATTGCTCCTCGAGCAGCTCTTCGAGCCGAGTGCCGCTTTCCCCGGTCAGCTGGACCCCCAGGGCGGCGCGAAGGTTCTCCGAAACGCTCGACGACACGAAGCTGAGGCTCAAAGCGCCTTGCGGCGCCCAGAGGACCTGAGCCAAACCCCAGTGCTCCTGCTTCGACAGGCCGCGTCCCGGCGTGTCCCTCGCAGCCAGAATCTCGCGTAGCTCCGAATCCGCATTGCGGCCATCCGCCAGCGGCACGAACTCGCCGTCTTCGAGCCGGGACAGCCGCGCGCTGGGGCTGTCCAGAAACACTTTTTCGATCCGGTAGCGGACGCATCCCTGGGAGAACTCGACCATCACCTGGGGCGCCAGCGAACGCCCCCACGGGCGCACGGCTTCGATTTCCTTGCCTGTCACAAGGTGCGCGTCGAACAGCGCCCGCCGCATTGCCTCGAACAAGGACGATTTCCCCGTCCCGTTCGGAGCATGGATGACATTCAGGCCCTCGACAAAAGGGCCCACCTCAGTCGGCTGGAGAAGGCTCCGCCAATGCGTGACACGCAGGTTGTGCAGGATCATTCGCGGCTCCTTTCGTGGAGGTCGAACAGCTGCAGGAGCGCCTGCGATGCCGTGGCCTGCTGGTCCGTGCCGGATGGCTGCGACGCCAAGGCGCGCAGCTTCCGCGCCGCATCCTGGAAGGTCCCGGCGGGCAGGGATTCGATCCAGCCCTCGCCGTCCGGCGCCGGCTTCAATCCTTCCGCCTCGAGCGCGCCAAACAAGAATCGCGTTGCCAGCAGCTCCTCAAGCCGCCTCAGCGCGCCGCGATCCTCGGGAAAGAGCATCCCATCCAGGCGCATGCGGACCAGCGTCGATTCTGGCTGGGCGATCTCGGCCAATTGCTGAACAAGGGATTCCAGCGTGCACGGCTGGGCCACCGAATGCTCGACGGTCCGCCAGTCCAGCCCCCCGGTCCTTATCGAGGTCAAGGCGGGCGGCCCGCCCCGGCGGGTGATCTCCACCAGGATCGCGTTGCCGCTGTCCCGCTCGCCGAACCCGGTGGTTTCGTGGGTGCCGGAATACGCCATGCGGCACTCCCCGTTTGGATCCTCGTAGCGGGCCAACGAATGCCAGTGCCCCAGGGCGAGGTAGTCCAGGCCCCGGCGATTCGCGGTATCGCGAGGTATCGGGTAGTCCGGCTCGCCGCTGGGGATCCCCTCGACATTTCCGTGCGCCAGCCCGATGGCTGGCTTCGCCGCCGCGCGCCCGTTGATCCACGACGTTGGATCTTTGGTCGAGTATTTCTCCCGCAACGGACAAGGAAACAGCACACACGTCTCCAGCTCGATCGGCTCGCTCCTCGTGCAGACGGTGATGTTCCCCGCCTCCGCCCACACGGGGTGCTCCCACACCGAGCCTGGGCTCAGCGGATCATGGTTCCCTGGAATGATGTAAACCGGTCCCGGAAATCGGCGCAGGATTTCACCGGCCTTCCGCACCAGAAGCCGGTCCACGGCGTTGTCCTCGAAGACGTCGCCGGCCAGCAGCAGCATTTCGGCGCCGTGGTCGCGCGCCGCCTGAACCACCCGCTGCGCCGCGGCCAGCCGCTCCTCCCGCACGCGCTCCGCCATCTTGCCGGCCGACTCGGCGCGCATCCCGATCTGCCAGTCCGCTGTGTGAATGATCTTCATGGAGCCGTGCCCCCCCAACAGACCGGACGCGGCCCGATCCGGGCAGGAGCATGTTGTCGCGGAAATTTAGCGAACCCGGTCCGGGATGGCCATACAAAATCCAAAGTGCATCAAACAATGGGAACAATGGGGTCGCGTCTAAATAATTGACAAATGGGCTCTGGCGGCTTCGCAGCAGGGGATCCAGCAGGACAGGAGCGCCGAGGGGGGGGGAGAGAAATGTCAAATATTTAGATGTGACCCCATTGTTCCAGGGCGTGCTTCAAAGCGTTCAGAGCCGATTTCTTTTGTCAGAGGGCGGCGGCCTTTTGCAGGGCGGCGCCGACGGTGCGGAGGGCTTGGTCGGGCGGCATTTGGCGCAGCGCCGGGTTGAACGGCTCGCAGGCCACCGGGCCGTCATAGCCGATCTGGATGAGGGCGCCGAGAAAGGCTCGGAGATCGATCACGCCGGTGGCGCAGGGCAGCTCGCGCCGGCTGTCGACCTGCTGGGCCACCGGGATGTCCCTGGGGGCATCGTTGACATGGCACATGACGACGTCGCTCGCCCGCAGCGCCAGCAGATCCGCCTCGGTTTCCTGGGCGCTGTACCAATGCCAGCTATCGAGGAGGAATCCGACGTTGTCACGGCCGATCTCGGCGATCAGGTCCTTCATCTCTGCCATGGTATGGATGAAAGGAAAACGATGGGCCGACCAGGAGGTTTTGGGGCCCACGTATTCGAGCCCCAGGCGGATCCCGTGGTCGCCGAGCACGCGGGCGATTTCGCGGAGGCGCCGGGCATGGAGCCGGAAATTGGCCAGGTAGGTCAACGATTTGTGGCCCGGCGTGAGCCACGTGGCGGTCCGGGTCACCCCGGCTCGCTGGAGAGATTCGGCGTAGCCGGGCAGCGAGCCGATGCCCTGATCGTAAGCGGGGTCGGCGCCGCGGAAATCGACGGGCACGCCCGCCGAGCCCCAGGCGAGGTTGCGGGCTTTCATCTCGTCGCGATAGGTCTGGAGCTCGGGATCGGACAACCTGGCGAGGAACGAGGCGGGGGGCTCGATGGATTCGAAGCCGTATTGGCTGGCCCAGCCGATCAGCTTGCGTGGGTTGGCGGGGACGCCAATCATGCCGCAGGCCAGGCAGAGAGTGAACTGGCGCTTGCGTTTCGGTTCGCCCACGGCCCGGGTCGAGCCGATGCGAAGGCCGGCCAGACCGGCGGTCGTGGTCCTGATGAAATCTCTTCGGTTCATATCCCGCGGGCGACTTCTCCACACCCGGCGGGCGATGTCAAGGAAGCGTCGCGGGGAGCGTCCCGGCTATTTCTTTGCCGCCCGGCCTTTTCGGGTGCGCTGGGCGGTTCGGCGGGCCTTGGGCTTGGGCTTGCACTGGCATGCAGCCGAGGCGACCGGGGGCGGCGCGGCGCCGGCGGGAGCTTGAGCGGGCGGGGCCTCCGCCGGTTTGGGGGCGGTCTTTTCGTGGATGGTCTGGCGCATCCGCTCGAGCTTCTGGTCGACCTTGGTCTTCGCCTTGGCGACGGTGGACTGGGCGAAATTGACGGTATCGGTCAGGAGCTTGCATGCCTTGCGGACGCGCTGGGTGTAGGCGCCGTCCTTGAACTCGATTCCCTTGTTTTGGAGGAAAGCGCTCAAGTGCTGGTAGAGCTCGTCTTGGTCGATCTTTTTCATATCTGCCTTTTCGATAACCGGGCTGGTCACTGAGCCGGGGCGCACGGGCAGCCTCGATGGCGGCCGTGCGACAGCATCAATATGACGAAAAGGGCGGGTGAATTCCATTATAAGCTTCCGGGTGAATTGTAACGCGAGGGGAATGACTGGGCGATGGCGTGGCGGAGGACGGCCATCATTCGGCGGACCTGGTCAGCGGAAGCGGCATAGGGGGGCATGATGACCAGGACATTGCCGATGGGGCGGGTCAGGACGCCGTTCCGGGCCATGGCGGCGCAGACGCGGGCGCCGGCGCGGGCTTCAAGGGGCCAGGGCTCGCGGGTGCGCCAGTTGCGGACCAACTCGACGCCGAGGATCAAACCGATCTGGCGGACATCGCCGACGGCGGGCAGGGTCCAGAGGGGGGCGCTTTCCTCGCGGAGGATTTGATCGAGGCGCTGGCGGTGCCGGATGCTGGCGGCGGACTCGAGGAGCCGGATGCTCGCGAGGGCGGCGGCGCATGCCAGCGGATTGGCGGTGTAGCTGTGGCCATGGAAGAAGGTCTTGAACTCGCGGTATTCGCCCAGGAAGGAGTTGAAGATGGTGCGGGTGGCGAGCGTGGCGCCCAGGGGCAGATAGCCGCCGGACAACCCTTTCGAAACGGCCATGAAATCGGGGCGCACGCGTTCCTGATGGCAGGCGAAGCAGGGCCCGGTGCGGCCGAACCCGGTCATGACCTCGTCGGCGACGAGCAGGGCGTCATGGGCGCGCGCGAGGCTGGCGGCGCGGGCGAGCCAGCCGGCGGGCTGGGGGATCATGCCGGCGGCGCCCTGGACGAGCGGTTCGACGACGAGGGCGCCGTAGGGGCGGCCGCGGCGGCGGGCTGTGGCGAGCATGGCCTCGAGGCGGTCGGTGCACTCCCAGCGGCAAGCGCGGTGCTGGCGGGCGTCGAGGCGGTCGGGCCGGGCGCGGTTATGGGGGCAGCGGTAGCAATAGGGGGCCATGACCGTGTCGGTCCGAAAGAGCAGTCCGCGGTAGGCGGCGTGGAACAAGTCGATATGGCCGAGGCTGACAGCGCCGATGGTATCGCCGTGGTAGGCGCCGCTGGGGGAGAGGAACCGGGGCTGCTTGCTGTGTCCGGACCGCCGGCAGTGCTCGTAAGCCATCTTCAGGGCGACCTCGAGCGCGGTGGAGCCATCATCGGAATAGAACACCTTGGCGAGGGATGGGCCGGGGCGGGTGCGGGGGGCCGGCGCGCGCCTCCAGCCGCTGCGGGCCAGGCGGATCAGTTCGGCGGCCACCCGGGATGCGGGCTCGTTGGCCAGGCCGAGGGCGGAGCAGTGGGCGATGCGGCCGATCTGCCGCTTCAGGGCGGCGTCGATAGCCGGATGCCGGTGCCCGTGAAGATTGGTCCAGATCGAGGCATTGGCATCGAGATACTCGCGTCCGCGGTGATCGCGCAGGAGCGCGCCTTGGCCGGACAGGATGAGGATGGGCTCCCGGGCGCACCACTCCTTCATCTGCGTGAAGGGGTGCCAGACGTATTTGCGATCGAGCCGGACGAGGGGGTGGATGGGGCGGATCAAAGGGCGGCATCCTGCCGCTGGCGCTTGCCGCGGGCCGCATCGGAATGCCAGCGGGCCTTGTACTTGCTCTGGCGTTTGCGGATCTGCTGCTCGATCTTTTTGGCGACAAGATCGATGGCGGAGTAGAGGTCGCTCTCGGCGTCTTCGGCGAAGAGGTCGGGACCCGGGACCGAGAGGCGGACGGAGCAGGAGTATTGGCGGTCGGGTGCGCGGGTATGGTCGTGATCGAGGGTGACGCGGGCATCGAGGGCGAACCGGTTGAGGCGCCCGAGCTTTTCCATCCTGTCGATCACGTGATCCTCGATTGCCTTGGTCAGCGTGACGTTATGGGTCGAGAGCACTAATTTCATAGCTGAGGGTATATTGGACTGCAAACGGCAAGAAATCCAGCGCGGCTTTTCACGGCGCCATCTGGCGGTGGCGGAGGAACAGGGGGCGGAGGGCGAGCGAGATCTCGTCCTGGAGCGACTGGAGAGCCTGATAGCGCTGGACGTTGGATGGAATGGGCTCGGTGGATTCGGACCGGTTGAGCTGGACGAAGCGGTCGGTGATTTCCTCGATGGAGACGGCCTCGCCGGCCTGGCGGCGCCAGCACCAGAGGGCCTGGAGGGCGGCCCCGTAGGCGGCGCCTTCGCCCACCTTGAGCGTGACGACTTCGGCGTTGAAGACATCGGCCATGATGCGGCGCCAGACTCTCGAGCGCGCGCCGCCGCCGGTGGCGCGGATCTGGGTGCAGCGGACCCCGAGCTCGGCCAGGCGCCGGAGGCCGTAGTTCATGCCGAGCGTGACGCCTTCCATGGCGGCTCGAGCCAGGTGGGCCGGCTGGCAGGTGCGGGTGTTGACGCCGAAGAACACGCCGGTGCCGGCGGGGACGTTGGGGGTGCGCTCGCCTTCGAGGTAGGGCAGGAGCAGCATCCCTTGGGCGCCGGGGGGCGATTGGGCAACCATGGCATCGAGCCGGGCAACGTCCCAGCCGAAGCAATGGCGGACCATCTCGGTGGCGACGGTGACATTCATCGTGCAGAGAAGGGGGAGCCAGCGGTTGGTGGAATCGCAGAACGCAGCGATTTCACCGCGGGGATCGACGACGGGCGTGCTGGAGCAGGCGTAGATGGTGCCGCTGGTTCCGAAGCTGGCGGTGATCACGCCGGGGCGGGTGTTGCCGGTGCCGATGGCGCCCATCATGTTGTCGCCTCCGCCGGCGCTGACGATGACATCGGCCGCGAGGCCGAGCTGGGTTGCGGCCGATGCCTGGAGGCGGCCGACAGGCTCGTCGCTGGAGATCAGCGGAGGCAGCTTCGAGGCCAAGTCGTCGTCGATGGACTGGAGCGCGGCGGGCGCCCACCGGCGCCTGCGCACATCGAGCAGGGCGGTCCCGCTGGCGTCCCCCGGCTCCATGACCGCCCGGCCGGTCAGGACGAAGTTGAGATAATCGTGGGGCAACAGGACGGCAGCCAGCCGCCGGAAATTCTCCGGCTCGTGTTTTTTCAGCCAGAGGATCTTGCCGGCGGTGAACCCGGGGAGGACGGCGTTGCCCAGGATTCGGATGGCGGCCTTGAGCCCTCCGAGCCGGGCGGTGATCTCCTCGCATTCGGGGGCAGTCGAGGTGTCGCACCAGAGCTTGGCGGGGCGGATCACGCGGCCCTCGGAGTCGAGGGGGACGAACCCGTGCTGCTGGCCGCTGATGCCGATTGCCTTGACTTCACCGGGGCGGGCGCCGGCTGTCCGGAGGGCTTGGCGGATGGTCTTCAACATGGCATCGCGCCACGTGTGCGGATGCTGCTCTTTGGCGCCGGGAGGGAGGCTGGGGATCAGGTCGTAGCCCTGAGCGGCTGAGGCCAGAACCCGGCCGTTTCGGGCGTTGACCACCAAGGTCTTGGTCGACTGCGTCCCGCTGTCGATTCCCAGAATGAGCGTTCTCATCATAGCCATGGTTGCATGGTGTTTGCGCAGGCCCAAGGATGGGCGACAGACGATAGCGTGTCGATCCTTTTCAGGTCGCGGGAGCGGGGGCGGGTGGGGGATTCAGGGGGCTGCGTCCGGCGGAAGGGCGGCCCGCCATCCGGCGGCCAGGAGAGCGGCCATATCGGCCCGCGCTCGAGCGTGGGCGGGATCGTTGGCGAGGTTGGCCGTTTCCCAAGGATCCTGGGCCAGATCAAAGAGGGCGACGGGGACGGGCCCTTTCTTGAATTCCATATAGCTGAAGCGGCGGTTGCGGGCGACCTGGTTCAGGTCGCTTTCGACCATGAAAACGGCCTTCTTCCAGGGACGATCGACCTGGACCAGGAGGGGGGCGAAACTGATCCCTTCCAGATTGGACGGGAGTTTCAGCCCGAGCAGATGCCCCATGGTGGGAACGAGATCGACGAACTCGACGAACTCGCGGCAGGTTTTGCCGTTGGCGGGCGCGCCCGGCACGCGGATCCAGAGGGGGGCGCGCCGGGTGGCTTCGAGCATCGAGTATTTCGACCAGAACCCGTGGTCGCCCAAGTGGAATCCGTGGTCGCCCAGCACCGCCACGATGGTGTTGTCAGCCAGGCCGTGGCGGTCGAGCGCGTCCAGGATCAGGCCGACGTTCTCATCGACGAAACTGACGCAGGCGTAATAGGCGGCGATGGCCTCGCGCGTTTGCCGGGCGGTGGGCTGACCTTGCATGAAGATGTCCGGATTGCCATTCGTGACGCGCTTGGGGTAGAGGCATTCCTGGACAGCGGCTGGCGGCGCCGGCGGCATCGGGATCCGATCCGGATCGTAACGGTCGATGAACGGTTTGGGGGCGATCAGCGGGGTGTGCGGGCGGGACTGGTGGACCGACAGAAAGAAATGGCGCTTTTCACGCGCGAACTCCCCGAGCAACGCGATGGCGGTGCGCGCGATCCGGCGGTCGCCTTCCTCCTCGATCCCGAGCCCCGAGTCGCCGTATCGATCCGAGTGGCGGGCGCGCCAGAGGCGGTATTCGCGGCTGGCCTTGTCCGGGGGCGCAGGATCGCGATTCGCCCGGGTGACCGGAGGGAATTTCAGGATGGGGTCCGGTCCGGTCCACCCTGGCGGCTTGCCGTACATCTCGATGCGATCGAATGTGGAAAGCGGCTTCTCAGCATACTCGACCTGATGGAAGAACTTCCCGATGACGGCGGTGTAGAATCCTGCGTTCTTGAGATACTCCGGCAAGGTCAGAGTGCCGGGGGGGAGGCGTCGGTCCATCTCTTGTCCGTTGGACCAGACGCCGCTGGTCAGCGGCCGGAGACCGGTCAGGAACGAAGATCGGCTCGGGTTGCAGCAGACCGCCTGAACATAGGCCGAATCGAACCGGACCGCCGTGGAAGCGAACCGGTCCATGTGAGGCGTTTGGCAGATCGCATTGCCGTAGCAGCCCCACACCCCGGCGTTGCAGTCCTCGATGATGACGAACAGGAGGTTCATCCGCGATGTCTCGGGGAGACCCGGGACGGCCGACGCGGCCCTGACGGGATTGGGTGAAGCCAATAAGGCAGCCAGTCCGGCGAGACAAGGGAAAGACAATCGAAGCCAGGAGAATCGGTTCATGGCCGATCATGTTCAACGCTCTTCACGCAGTGTCAAGTTTTCCGGTGCGCAGGGAGGGTTTGGGGATGACAGGGGGCGGGCGAGGGATGACGGGCGGGGAGGGGGTGGTATTGGCGGCGCGCTCGCGGGCGATCCAGGCTTCGACGCCGAATGCGGGATCGCCCACCTTGGCATCGAGGCTGAGGGGCGCGAGGACGGGCGGCAGGGGGTTTGGAGCCGCCATTTCGAGATCGGCCGGCGAGGCAAGGGCTGCGGTCTTGGGCTCGGGGGCGGCCTGGTAGCCGTTGACAATCCATTCGAGGCGGCCGGATTCGATGTCGATCATCAGGCCGTGGACGGGGATATGGGGGGCGACGAGAGGGCTGCTTCGGACGAAGGCGGCGGCCCGGGTGACGTTCTGGCGTTCGCTGGCGAACAGGCCGAAATAGTCGGCGAGGCCATCGGGCATGCGGGTGCAATCCAGGCCCATGGATTGGAAGGCGGCGGCGAGCTCGAGGGCGGAGAGCCGCTGGATCTGGCAGTCCGAGTGGCCGAGGATGACGATTTCGCGGCCGCCCTTGACAGCGCAGGCCAGGGCCAGAGACCGCAGCGTGCTGGTGAGGGGGCCGGTGATGATGTTGCCGGCGTTTCGGAGCCAGATGAAGTCCTCGTCGGGGATCCCGAGGGCGGCGGGGATGAGCCGGTTCAGCCGGGGATCGATGCACGTGAGCGCCACCACGGGGAGGGCGCCGGCATGATCGGCAATCCGGACCGAGGCGGCGGGATCGCCTGCGGCGGCGCGCTGGTTGGCTTCGACGATGGCTTCGAGCAGTTTCATCGACGGATCAGTTGGCCGCGTCCGGGGAGGAGGAGGCGCGGGGGGGGCGTCTCCTCCTCGGCCCGGTGCGGGAGGGGTATCAGGCTTTGGGCGGGGTTGGCTTTTCGCCGGCGGGCTTGAGGCCGGGGATGTTCTGGATGAGCTTCTCGAGCTGGACGCCGGTGAGGCCCTCGATGACGGGCGGCAGCTGGCTGATGATGGAGGTGACGTCGCCGGTGAGCTTGCTGGCGCCGCCGCCGGGGCCGTTGTTGATGATGATCATGCGCTCGGTGCGGGCGAGGGGCTCGCTGATCTTGCCGGCGACTTCGGGCAGGGTGCGCATGATGAGCTCGATGATGGCGGCCTGGTTGTATTCCTTGAACGAGTCGGCTTTCTCGTGCATGGCCTCGGCGGTGGCTTTGCCCTGGGCGGCAATGATGGCGGCTTCGGCGAGGCCGCGGGCCTTGTGAGCTTCGGCCTCGGCGAGGCCGGTGGCCTGGCAGACCTCGGCGGAGGCGAATCCTTTGGCGCGGGCGGCAGAGGCGGCGCCGGCGGCCTCGGTTTCGAGCTGGAACTTGGTGGCGTTGGCGAGGGTCTCCATGCGGTAGCGCTCGGCATCGGCGGGCTTCTGGACGTTGGCCTCGAGCTCGCGCTGGCGGCGGAGGATCTCCTGCTGCTGCAGCTCGATCTGCTTCTGTTTCTCGATGATGTGGACCTGGATCTCCTCGGCCTTGACGAGCTGGCCGGTCTTGAACTTCTGGAGGTCATAGGCGAGGTCGGACTCGGCCTTGCGCTGGTTGACGGCGGCCTGGTATTGGGCGACGCCGATCTGGTAATCGCGCTGGGACTCGGCGATCTTGGTATCGGCAGAGAACTTGGCCTCCTGGCCGGCCTGGGCGGCCTGGGCGCTCTTGATCATGGCATCGCGGTCGGCCTCGGCCTGGGCGATGATGGCATCGCGTTTGACCTGGGCGATGCGGGGTTTGCCGAGGGCTTCGAGGTAGCCCTGGGAATCGCGGATATCGCGGATGGTGAAGCTGACGATGCCGAGGCCCATGTTGGCCATGTCGCCGGCGGCCACCTCCTGGACCTTGGCGGCGAAGGCATCGCGATTCTGGTAGATCTCCTCGACGGTGAGGGTGCCGAGGATGGCGCGCAGGTGGCCCTCGAGGGTCTGGGTGGCGATGCTGCGGATCTCGTTGGCGCCCTTGCTGAGGAACTGCTCGGCGGAGGTGGCGATCGAGATGTCGTCGCCTTTGACCTTGATCTGGGCGACGCCGTCGACGCGGACGGGGACGCCCTTGCTGGTGTAAACCTCGGGGGTTTGGACATCGATGGTGAGCAGCTCGAGGGAGAGGATGTCGACCTTTTCGAGGACCGGGATGACGAACGTGCCGCCGCCTTTGACGACGCGGAATCCGCGAACGCGCGGGGTGCCGTCAGGATCGGTGAACTTGTGGGGGCGGCCGGAGACGACGAGGACCTCGTTGGGGCCGACCTTGGTGTATCGGCTGGCCCAGACGAGGATGAACAGGAAGATCACCAGGACGATGCCGATGATTCCCACCGACGCGACGGCGCGAGCCGTCATGTCGAATTGAGCCAGGAACAGGGTTGGGTTCATACAGGGAGGGGTTGGGTTAGTGGGTTGGGGGTGGAACGAGCACGGTTAGATTCGGGTGACGAAGAACTGGGTGCCGGCCAGGCGGGTGATCACGACGGGTTCTCCGTGGGGGACGGGGGCGCCATCCTCGGTGCGGGCGGGGGCGGTGTAGCGGCTGCCGCTCTGGATGTAGGCGATCTCGCCAACCCCCTGGGAGGGGATGGCGGTGATGGTGGTGGCCGATTGCCCGATGAGGTCGGAGACGCGCGACTCGCTCGAGCTCTGGGTGCGCCGGAAGATCTGCTGGAACAGGACGAAAACGGCGGCGGCGATGGCGAGGCCGCCGAGCACGGCCAGGGGGGCGCTGATCCAGGGGTTGGACGTGATCGAGATCTTCGTGAAGACCATGCCCAGGCCGCCGAACGCGGTGACGAAGGCGGCGATGGTCGTGGGGCTCAGCGGGGAGAATCCAGGCATGTCGTGGCTTCCGAAGCCGGCTTCGGCATGGCCGTCGGCGCCGGCGCCGTCGACGTGGATGTCATGGCCCCCGAACGCATCGGCAAGAAATGCGCTGATGAGCGTGAAGAGCAATCCCACTCCAAAACAGACGAAATAGAGCCAGAACATGAATTCCATACGCGCTCTCCGGTTGACGACATCCAGTGTTTCATCAAGTCGGGGGGCTGACAAGCCCGACCCGCGGCACGCCTCGAGATTCCAGGGATAATGTATGCGATGGCGGGAAGCGCGCCATTATAAAGGGAGGCGGGATTTGTATCTGGGGTTGCGGACGGCCTCTGGGGTTGGGGATCGCAGGCATGAGCAATGGGTTTGACAGACGGGATGACGGGTCTACTCTCGGGGGCGATGCAATCCCATGAATTGCTGCGCGAAGTGCTGCAAAGCACGAACGCGAAAGAGGTTGCCGCGGAGATGGCGTTGTCGCTCTCGATGGTCTACAAGTGGGCCGAGCCGGTGAGCGACACGGGCAGCGGGGCGCCCAATCCGCTGGATCGGATCGAGGCGCTGGTGCGGGCGACGCGGGATCCGCGGATCGTGCAGTGGATCTGCGAGCGGGCGGGTGGCTTTTTCATCAAGAATCCCCGGCAGGAGCGCCCGCACGCCTATTTTCTGGTGCCGGCGACGAACGAAGTGATTCAGGAATTTGCGGATCTGCTGGCGGTGGTGGCGACGGCGGCCTCGGACAACCACATCTCTCCGAAGGAATCCGAGAAGATCCGCCAGCGCTGGGAGGAGCTGAAGTCCGTGACCGAAGGGTTTGTGCGCTGCTGCGAGGAAGGGAATTTTGCGCCGATGCGGAGCGTCTCCTCGTCGGCGGAATCACCGATATGAGCGGGAACGAGAGCCAAGGGGGGCCGGGCTGGAGCCGGCGCCGCCGAGTCGAGGCGGCCTTGAGCCACCGGGAAGCGGACCGGGTGCCCTACGATTTGGGGGGGACGATTCTGACGGGGATTCACGAGCGGGCCTACGGGAACTTGCGCCGGCATCTGGGGCTGCCGGCGGGCGAGGTCGAGATCGAGGATCTGCACCAGCAGTTGGCGCGGGTGGAGGAGGATGTGAAGCAGCGGCTGGAGGTGGACGTGTATGGGGTGAGCCCGCGCAAGCCGCGGGGGCTTGCGCTGCCGAGGTGGAGCGAGGGCGGCTACGACAAGATCCGGGACGAGTGGGGGATCGAGTGGTGGAAGCCGCAGGAAGGGGGCTTTTATTTCGACATGCGAGGGCATCCGCTGGCGGGGGTGGAGTCGGCGGCGGATCTCGCGAAGCATCGGTTTCCGGACCCGCTGGATCCGGGGCGTTTCGAGGGGATGGCGGAGGCGGCGGACGCGGTGATGAACGGGCGGCAGGCGGCCTATGTGCTGGGCCGCAATGCGCCAGGGATCTTCGAGGTGGCGCTGTGGATGCGGGGGTTCGAGAACTTCTACTGCGACCTGCTGCGGCAGCCGGCCCTGGCGGAGGCGCTGCTGGACATCATCTGCGAGATCAAGATGAAGTATTGGGAGCGGGCGCTGGGAGTGGTGGGGGCGAACGTGATGATCGTGTCGGAGGCGGACGACCTGGCGAGCCAGGATCGGCTGCTGGTGGCGCCGGCGCTGTATCGGCGTTTTCTGAAGCCGCGCCACGCGCGGCTGTTCGCGCACATCCGCCGTTGCGCAGCGGTGCCGGTGCGGATCTTTTTTCACTCCTGCGGGGCGGTGGCGGAGCTGATACCGGACCTGATCGAAGCAGGGATCGACATCTTGAATCCGGTGCAGGTGAGCGCGCGGGGGATGGAGACGCGGGAGCTGAAGCGTCGGTTTGGGAAGGACCTGACCTTTTACGGCGGGGGTGTGGACACGCAGCGCGTGCTGCCGCGGGGGACGCCGGCGGAGGTCCGGGACGAGGTGCGGCGGCGGGTGGACGATCTGGCGCCGGGTGGAGGGTTCATCTTCGCGACGGTTCACAACATCCAGGCGGATGTGCCGCCGGAGAACATCCTGGCGATGCGGGAGGCGCTGCGGGAGTACGGGCGATATGAGGGGTGAGCCGAGGGCGGGAAGGGCGGCGGGCCTGCAAAGGGCGGGCGCGGCGCCGAGGATCGCGGCCGAGCAGAAGGGCCGACTTTGCTGTTTACAGGATTGGCGCGGGGGGTACTATTTTAACAGGAACATGGCGAGAGCGAACGCATGAAAAAGATTGAGGCCATCATCAAGCCGTTCAAGCTGGAAGATGTGAAGGAAGCCCTGGCGGGCATCGGCGTGGAAGGGATGACGGTGTGCGAGGTCAAGGGATTTGGGCGGCAGAAGGGCCACACCGAGATCTATCGGGGCAGCGAGTACACGGTGGATTTTCTTCCGAAGATCAAAGTGGAGATCGTGCTGGCCGACGCGATGGTGCCGCAGGTGGTGGCGGCGATCACGCAATCGGCGAAGACCGGGAAGATCGGGGACGGGAAAGTGTTTGTGAGTCCGGTGGACAATGCGTATCGGATTCGGACGGGTGAGACGGGGGAGCAGGCAGTCTAGATCCGGGCGGCGGAGCGGCGGGGCCGGCTCGGTGAATAATCCGTGAATAAGAGTTAATATGTTCTCCTGGCCAGAGGGGTTGAATTTGCATAGAACATCGGCCCGACCTGAGCCAGCGATCCGGGGGCATGGAGACGAGAGCGGGGCGGCGATTTTTTCTGGCGGTTGTGGTTTTTCTTTGTAGCAGGTTGATTAGTAAAGCTTTATGAATCCAGCGGTCCGACTTTTTGCTTGCGTTGCCGGCCCACTTGCAGCGGTGGGGAGCGGGGCGAGCCGCGGGATAAGGATTGTAAACGATTGTTGAATGGGCTGTTACAATTCGGCGGTACCGGCAGGTGAATAAAACGCGGTGGCAGCGGGGACAGGCAGGACATGCACGCTTCGGCCGAGAAGGTATGGGCCAGGGCGCAGGAGTTGTTGCGTTCGATGGTGAATCCGGAGATTTACCGGCTATGGTTTGCGCCGATTCGGGCGCGGCAATCGGACGAGCGCTCCATCACCCTGGAAGTGGCGAATGATTTTTGCGGGGTTTGGCTCAAAGAGAACTACCTGAGTCTGATCCAGGATGTGCTGATGGATGCGACGGGGCAGCCATTGCGGGCGATGTTCCAGGTGGCGGATGCGCCGCGAGGGGAGCCGGAGCCCGGCGAGGTGAAGCGGGCGCATGCGCGTCCGCCCAACGGGGAGGCGGAGCGGCGGGCCGTGGAGGCGGATCTGCTGTTGAATCCGAAGTACACCTTCGAGACGTTCGTGGTGGGGAGCAGCAACCATTTCGCGCATGCGGCGGCGGTGGCGGTGGCGCAGTCGCCGGGCAAGGCCTACAACCCGCTGTTCGTGTATGGGGGGACGGGGCTGGGCAAGACGCATCTCTTGAACGCGATCGGGCAATACGTGGCGCATCACAAGAAGGGGGCGCGGATCGCCTATGTCTCGTCGGAGAAGTTCACCAACGAGTACATCGACGCCCTGCAGAACAACCAGGTGATGCGGTTCCGGAGGAAGTATCGCCAGACGGACGTCCTGCTGATCGACGACGTGCAGTTCCTGGCGGGGAAGGAGCGGATCCAGGAGGAGTTTTTCCACACGTTCAACGCCCTGCACGAATCGCACAAGCAGATCGTGCTGAGCTGCGACCGGCCGGTGAGCGAGATTCAGAACCTGGAGCAGCGGCTGGTGTCGCGTTTCGAGTGGGGGCTGACGACCGATCTGCAGCCGCCGGACGTGGAGACGCGGGTGGCGATCCTGCGGAAGAAGGCGGGGTTGCTGGGGGTGCCGCTTCCGGAGGATGTGGTGCAGTTCCTGGCGGGGCGGATTCGGACGAATGTGCGGCGGCTGGAGGGTGCGTTGATCCGGGTGGCGTCGTATGTGAGTCTGACGGGCAAGCCGGCGGACATGGACCTGGTGGAGAACCTGCTGCGGGAGGTGCTGCACGAGGAGGGGCGGCAGACGATCAACATCGAGACGATCCAGAAGCGGGTGGCGGAGCATTTTGACATTCGGCTGGCGGACATGACGAGCAAGCGCCGTCCGGAGAACATCGCCTTTCCGCGCCAGATCGCGATGTATCTGGCGCGGCAGATGACGGAGAGCTCGCTGAGCGTGATCGGGGAGGCGTTTGGCGGGCGGGATCACGGGACGGTGCTGCATGCGTGCCGGCTGGTCAAGGACCGGATGGAGGTGGACGCCAACGTGCGCCAGGTGGTGCAGTATCTGGAGAAGCAGCTTCTGCGATAGGGGAGGCGAGCGAACCCAAGCGGGCATGGCGGCGATCGAAGTCGAGCGACTGGGGAGGGTGTTTCGGACCTACAAGAAGCAGCCGGGCTTTTGGGGGGCGGTGCGGGGGCTGGGGCGGCGCCGTTATGAGTCGGTGTGGGCGGTTCGGGAGGCGAGCTTCACGCTGGAGGAGGGCGAGCTGGTGGGATTTCTGGGGCCGAACGGCGCCGGCAAGACGACGACCCTGAAGATGCTGGCGGGGCTTCTGCATCCGAGCACGGGGCAGGCGCGGGTGCTGGGGCACGTGCCCTGGGAGCGCCGGGAGGCCTATCGGCGGCAATTCGCGCTGGTCCTGGGCCAGAAGAACCAGATGTGGTGGGATCTGCCGGCCCGGGAGTCGCTCGAGCTGAACCGGACCATTTACGAGATCCCGCGGGACCGTTTTCGGAGGACGGTGGAGGAGCTGACGGCGCTGCTGGAGGTGGAGGATCAGCTGGACGTGATGGTGCGCGAGCTCTCGCTGGGGGAGCGGATGAAATTCGAGCTGATCGCGGCGCTGCTGCACCAGCCGCGCGTGCTGTTTCTGGACGAGCCGACGATCGGTTTGGACGTGGTATCGCAGCACAAGATCCGGTCGTTTCTTGGCCGGCACAACCGGGAGCACGGGACGACCGTCTTGCTGACGAGCCACTACATGGCGGACATCGAGGAGCTGTGCCGGCGGGTGATCATCATCAACCACGGCGCGGTGACGTTCGACGGGCTGCTGAGCGAGGTGATCGACCGGTTTGCGGATGACAAGCTGGTGACGATCCATCTGGGGACGGATGGCGGGGGTGGGTTGGCGGGGCTGGACGGATACGGGGAGGTGATCGAGGCGGGGCCGGCGCGGGTGCGTCTGCGGGTGAGGCGGGACCGGGTGATTGAGGTGTGCAAGGCATTGCTCGATGGCCTGCCGGTGCGGGACATCGACATCGAGGAGATACCGATCGAGGAGGCGATCCGGCGGGTGTTTGGGGCGTAGAGGGGCCGGTTTTGCTTGCGCGGTGTTTTAGGGAGGGACTACGGTGGCGGGGACGAAGATGGGCCGGCCACCCAGGCGCGCATCGGAGGGGGTGGGCTGGCGGATCGGCGTCCATTGATCCAACGGGTGAAGATCCTATTTATTGGCGACGTGGTGGGGGAGCCGGGCCGGCGGGCGGTGGCGGGGCTCGCGGCGAAGCTGCGGGCGAGGATGGGGGCGGATGTGGTGGTGGCGAACGGGGAGAATGCGGCGGGGGGGGCGGGCATCACGCGGAACACGGCGCGGGAGCTGTTTGCGGCTGGGGTGGACATCATCACGACGGGCGACCACATCTGGGATCAGAAGGAGGCGGCGCAGCTGCTGCCGGAGGAGCCGCGGCTGTTGCGGCCGGCCAACTATCCGGCGGGGACGCCGGGCCAGGGCTCGGTGGTCTGGCCATCGGAGGGATCGGCCATTCTGGCGGTGATCAACCTGCAGGGCCGGGTCTTCATGCCGGCGATGGACGATCCGTTTCGAGCGGCGCGGGATGAAGTGGCCCGGGCGCGGTCCTACACGTCGACGATCCTGGTGGATTTCCATGCGGAGGCGACCTCGGAAAAGATCGCGCTGGCGCGCTGGCTGGATGGGCAGGTGAGCGCGGTGATCGGGACGCACACGCATGTGCAGACGGCGGACGAGCAGGTCATGCCCGGCGGGACGGCCTTCTTGTGCGACGCGGGGTTTACGGGGCCGCACGATGGGGTGATCGGGCGGGAGGCGGCTCCGGTGATCGAGCGGTTCCTGACGGGGATGCCGCGGCGGTTCGAGGTGGCGCGCGGGCGCGTGCATCTGCAGGGTGCGCTGATCGATGTGGACGAGGCGACCGGGCGCGCGCGGGCGATCGAGCGGGTGTCGGAGCCGCTGGGCGGGTGAGGTCATGGGCCGCTCGAGCACATCGCCGTGGGATTTCGGCGAGCTGTTCCCGGCGTCGGCGGGCCGCCGGGTCTATACGGTGTCGGAGCTGACGGGGGACGTCCGGCGGTTGCTCGAGCGGCATGTGGGTCGGGTGTGGGTGAGCGGGGAGGTTTCGAACGTGCGCGCACAGAGCTCGGGCCACATCTACTTCACCCTGAAGGATGCGGGCGCGCAACTGGCGTGCGTGCTGTTTCGGGGGGAGACATCGGTTCGGCGGGAGTGTTTGCAGGACGGGCGCAAAGTGGTGGCGCACGGGGAGGTGACGGTGTATGAGCCGCGGGGCCAGTATCAGCTGCGGGTTCTGGCAGTCGAGGAGCAGGGGTGGGGGGCTTTGCAGGCGGCGTACGAGCGGCTGAAACGGAAGCTGCAGGCGGAGGGGTTGTTCGACGGGGCGCGGAAGCGGCCCTTGCCCCGTTTCTGCAGGCGGATCGGGGTGGTGACGTCGCCGACGGGGGCGGCGCTGCGGGATGTGGTGCATGTGATCGGGCGGCGCCAGCCGTTTCTGGAGATTGTCCTGGCGGCGTGCCGGGTGCAGGGCGAAGGGGCGGCGGCGGAGGTGGCCTCGGCGATCGCGGCTTTGAACCAGTGGGCGTCGGGCACGGAGGGGGTGGCGCGGGGCGGGCTGGATCTGATCCTGGTGACTCGGGGCGGGGGGAGCCTGGAGGATTTGTGGGCATTCAACGAAGAGTCGGTGGCGCGGGCGATCGTTGCTTCCAGCATCCCGGTGGTGTCGGCGGTGGGGCACGAGATTGATTTCACGATCAGCGACGGGGTGGCGGACATGCGGGCGGCGACGCCGAGCGCGGCGGCAGAGCTGATCACCGAGGGAGTGCACTCGAGCCGCTCCTGGGTGGAGGGGGCAGGTCGGCGGATGGCCGTGCTGGCGAGCCAGCGGGTGGGGCGGGAGCGGAGCCAGTGGTCCGAGTGGCAGGCGCGACTGGTGCGGCGGCATCCGCGCCGGGTATTGGGCGATCGGTATCAGCGCTGGGACGACGTGGTGGGGCGATTGGCGCAAGGGATGCGGTATGGGATTCGAGAGCGGCGGTCGCAGGTGCAGGAGTGGGGATATCGGCTGCGGGCCTGCCGGCCGAGCCAGATTCTGGCGGATCGGCGCCAGCAGTGGCGGGAGCTGGTCCGGCGCCTGGTCGGAGAAGCGAAGGAGAAGGCTCGCCGGGCTCGGACCGGCTGGGATCAGGCGCGAATCCGGCTGGGCTTGCTTTCGCCCGAATGCGTGCTGGCGCGAGGGTATTCGATCACGCGGGATGCGCTGACGAACGCGATCATCCGGCGAGCAGATCAGGTCAAGCCAGGGCAGCGGCTGGCGACCCGTTTAAGCAAGGGGGAGATCCGGAGTGTGGCGGAGGAGCAGGGGTGACGGGCCTGGCATGGGCGCCGGGCAGGTGAGCTGCATCTCGGTGAAGAGATCCGGCTGGGGTGAGCCGGGCTGGCCTCGGCGGGATTTCGAAATGCGCCTCTGAACACGAGCCTGTCGATCGCGGCCATCAGCGGGCGCCGTCGACCACCTGGCAGACGATCGGCTCGAGGCGATGGCCGGATTGGCGCTCGTATTCCCGGGCGATGGTGTGGCAGAAGGCGGGGGTGTGGGCGCGCTGGACGAGGTTGAGCGTGGCGCCGCCGAAGCCGCCGCCGGACAGGCGGGCGCCGAGGCAGCCGGGCAGGGGGCGGGCCAGGGCGACGAGCAGGTCGAGCTCGGGGCAGCTGTTCTGGAAATGGAGGCGCGAGCTTTCGTGGCTGTCGAACATGAGCTGGCCGAAGCGATCGACGTTGCCGGACTGGAGGAAGCTCGAGCCGAGCTCGACCCGCCGGTTTTCGCCGACGATGTGCATGGCGCAGGCGAGCTCGCGCGGGGCCAGGCGGGGGCGGGCGGCGGCGACGGATTCGGGGGTGGCGTCGCGGAGGGCTGGGACGCCCAGGATGCGGGCGGCGGCCTCGCACTGGCGGCGGCGCTCGTTGTATTCGCCGGCGACGAGGGCATGTTTGACGCCGGAGGGGCAGACGACGGCATCGAGCCCATCGGCCAGGGGCAGATGATCGATGGCGAGCGAGCGGCAGTCGATCCGGATGGCGTGGCCGGCCCTGCCGAAGAGGGAGGAGATCTGATCGAGCAAGCCGCACTGGACTCCGACGAAGCGGTTCTCGGCGGCCTGGCAGAGGCGGGCCAGCTCGAGCCGTTCGGTGCCGTCGCCGGTGTCGGGGCTCGAGGGGGCTGGGGTCAGGCGATAGGGGAAGAGCTTGCGAAGGACCAGGGCGGTGGAGACCTCGAGGGCGGCGGAGCTGCTGAGGCCCGCGCCGATCGGGAGGGTGCCATGGATGGCCGCCTGAAATCCGCCGAGGGAGATGTGACGTTCCAGCAACTGCTCGAGCACGCCTTGGACGTAGCTGGTCCAGGGGCTTTCCGGCTGGGGGCGGAGGGCGTCGAGGGAGAATCGGGCCATTTCGGGGAACGCGGAGCTGACCAGCTCGACCGTGGGATCCTGGCGGGGGGCAGCGGCGATCGAGATGTGGCGGTTGATGGCCAGGGCCAGCACCAACCCATCATTGTAATCGGTGTGATTGCCCAGCAGCTCGAGCCGGCCGGGGGCGGTGGATTCGGCGATGGGATCGCGGCCGAAGCGGCGGCGAAACAAATCGGAGGCGGATGTGATCTGCATGGGTATTGGACAGGGGAGAGGAGCGGTCAGGGCGCCAGCCAGCGGAAGGGAGCGACGGGCAGATTGCGGAGGACGCCGAAACCCATCACGATGGCCGTGAGCCACCAGAGGGCGGCATTGGGATGGCGGCGGAATTTCGAGGCCAACCACGAATCGGATCTGAAGATCGTCCGGGATTGGAGTGAGGAGCCGCGGGCTCGGCTCGGAGATCCGCGCTCACACGATCCGAGGCCGTCTGCTGGATGCATCAGGGATCGCCCGAAAACGGGATGAGCGCGCCATGCGAGCCAGGAGGCGATCAGGGGCATGGCCGCGAGCGAGCTCAGGAGGAGCGCATTGGCCTGGAAGGCGGCCTGGAGCTGGCCATGGAGCAGCAGGTGAATGGCTCTCAACGAGCCGCATCCTGGGCAGAGGCAGCCGGAGATCTGATGGAACATGCAGCGGGGGTAGAACGGCCATTCGACGGGGGGGAAGCGATAGAGCGTCCAGGCTGCGGCGGCGCTGGCGGCTGCGAAGATCAACGCCAAGCCGATCCAGCCGAGGCGTTTCATCGGAGGAACTCCTCGAGGACGCGCCGGGTGACGCCGGAGGCGGTGAGCAGGGCGGAGAAGATGAACCCGGTGACGGCAATGATGATGCCGGCGACAGCGAAGGCTTTGCCGCCTTCGGTGGCGGGGTTGTTATTGATCTGGACCAGAGCGACGACGGAGAAGATGAGGCCGAGGCTGCAAATGAGCGGCGGGCAGCATCCGAGCCCGAGGGCGCTGAGGACCAGGCCAGTGATCGCGAGGCTGTTGGTGCGCGGCGGAGCGGGCGGGGAGTGGAGGGGCGGAGCGGTGCGGAAGGATCCTGCGGGGGGCGGCGAGGGCGTGGGCGGCTGGAAGAGGTCGGCGAACTCAGGGATGGAGCCGAGGGGTTTCCATCCGCCTTGGCCGCCGATCTGGACGAGAGTCTGTGCGTTGGCGCGATTCTGCTCGATCCATTGGCGGAGCATCTCCGCCGGCACAGGTCCGTACTCCTTATGGTCGGCCCCGATGATTCGATACATGATCGGAACCTGACGGAAATCCGCGGGAGCGTCAAGACTCGGGGACAGGGGATCAGGTTGCGGTTTCGAACACGACGATCTGATGGCCGCGGACCTCGGGCACGGCGACGCAGGCGTAGCCGTCGCGGTAGCTGAGGGGGAGGGGCTGGCGCTGGGGGGCGAGGTAGGCTCGGGCGGGGGCGCGATCCAGGCGAAGAGCCAGATCGATGTTCACCAGAGGGATAACATCTTCGACGATATCCAGGTCAGGAGCGCGCCGTTCGGCGGGGTAGTGGAGGAGATGGACCATCTGGCGGCCGGGCTGTTGGGTGACGGTGACGTGGGCGGTGGAAGGAGCCGAGCAGCGGACGAGGGGGTGAGGGAGCAGGCGCCGCAGGCAGGCGGCGGCCAGGAGCTTGTCGAACTGGCGGCTGTGGCGCGCGTAGGCGCGAAACACGGGCATCGAGAGGTAGATGACGGGTCCGCGCTCGGTGATGGCGGCGAACTCGGTGGGGCGGGAGACGGGGGTTTGCCGGTGCGAGCTGAAGTGGAGGTAATTGCGATCGAAGTAGGATTGCCAGAGGCGCGCGAGGATGCGCGTGCCGGTTTGGGGGGAGACATGGACGGCGGGCTCGTAACTGACCTGAATCATGCCGGACAGATCGGGGTCGAGATCGGGCAAGGCCTCGACATATTCGGTCTGGTCGGCGGCGGGGCCGTGGTAATCGAGCCCGAGCTGGGGCAGGGCGAAACCGAGGCCGTCGGGATCGAGACCGGACTGATGGCTGAGGAGCAATTTGCCGCCCTGGCGGAGGTAATCCTGGAGGCGGCCGCGCTGGGCGGCGTCGAGCCGGTGAGAATCGGGGAGGATGAGGACGGGATAGGGCTGGAGGTCGGCGGACGGGTCGAGGGCATCGAACTGCTGGTGCAGCTGGATGAGCATGCGGGCGGCGCCCTGGTCGGATTCGGCCAGGGCGATGGGGAGGCGGTCGGGGGTGGCGAGCCAGAGGCCGATTTCGGTTCGAGGGCGGGCATTTTGGCACCAGGGCTCTTTGTCGGCGACGCTGCGGTAGGTGCGGCCGATGCGCTGGTAGACGGCGGGATCGAGCCGGCCGCGGGGGTGGAGCTGGTCGCCGATCGAGCAAAGGGCGCCCTGGGCGAGCATGGAGAAGCACTCGTAATCGAGGGCGGCCTGGTTGCGGATGGTGCCGAAGTCGCCCCAGCTTCGATGGAACCGGCCCGTCATGCCGACGATGGGACGGCCGAGGGTGCGGGCGTGGCGGGACATGATCTGGAAGTGCAGGTAGCCCCAAGCGCCGCCGGGGAGGGATTCGAGCTCGAGATGCGTGAAATGTTCAAGCTCGGAGCGGATGCCGGGGCGCGTGCGCGAGTTGAAGAAGATGCCGGCTCGAGGGCGGTGTTGGCGCACGATCGACGCGAGCCGTTTCATGCCGGTCTGGATGGCCTCGAGGGCATGCTGGCGGCGGTGATCGGGCTGGGCGGGATCGCGTCCCTGGCGGAGGAGATCCTGCCGGCAATGGGGGCAGAGGCAGCCAGAGTCCGAGCATCGCATGATGTCAAAGAAGAGGCCGTCGGCATCGTAGCCGCGGACGAGCTCCTCGGTCTGGGCGGCGAGGTAATCCATGTACGGGGTGTGGAGGCAGAGGCGGCGCCAGCCGGCCTGGAGCGGGCCGGGCCCGTCGGGCCTGCCCGATTCGTCGCGCACGAGCCAGTCCGGGTGGAGATCGGCCATGGCTTCATCCCAGGCGGCGCTCATGTAGACGGGGGTTTGGATGCCGGCGCGGCGGCATGCCTCGATCGTTTCGCCGAGCAGGTCGAAGGAGAGATGGGGGTGGCGGACGCCGACTTTGGTGGGGTAGTAGGACATGCCGTGGTGGCATTTGGCGAAGACGGTCACCGAGTTGACAGAGGCCTCCTTCAGGATCTGGACGAACTCCTCGGGATCGAAATCGGCGCCGATCTCGGGGATGAGCGGCGAGGTATGGAAATCGAGATGGACCTGGCGGAAAGGGAGGAGGAACGGGGCGGAGGGAGCGGGCGCAGAGTTCGGCGCGGGCAGGTTCGGGGCGGCCTGGGCAGCCTTGGCGACTGAGCGGGAGCCGGACAGGGCGAGAGCGCCGCCGCCGAGCGAGGCCAAAAAACCGCGGCGATTCAAGGGTTGCATGGGCGAGCGGGATGGATTGGCGTTGGTCGAGGGTGGGGCGGGGGGCATGCACCGGGCATGCAGCGGGCTGATTTGAATGCCGGCGCACCACGCGCTGCGACGGGGGTCGTCGCCTCCGTCACCCGTCGGGCGCTTTGAACCGGCCCCGGAAAACGGGGAAAGCGACGCAGGCCGCCCGGAGGGAAGGGGTGGCCGTTCACGGGATCTGGAGGAGCGTGTGGGCGACGGCGGCGGGGACGGTTTGGGCGGCAAGGAACGCCGTGATCGGCAGAAAGAAACTGCAGGTCCAGTGCATGGCAAAGGAGTGTGCCTGCGGGTCGCTGGGCGCGCGAGCTGAAAAAGCGGGGAGACTATGATTGCCGGGCGCGGACAGCGACCTGGAGGGCGCCGGGGACGGGTTCGGCGGATGCGACGATGAGGTAGCCGCCGCCGCAGCCGGAGAACATGGCGCCCGGGTAGCGTCGCTGGTAGGCCTGGAGAAGCGCCATGAGATCGATCCGGATGAGGGGGTGCCGGACGACGCGGGGTAGTAGGATCTCCCAGCATTTCATGTTGAGGTTGAGGGAGGCGCCGAGGGCATGGACATCGCGGCGGCGGATGGCGTCGAAGCAGTCGCGGCCTGACTGTCCGAGCCGGGCGATCCAGTGCGGGTCGAGGTTTTTGCGGCCGAGGGGCGAATAGCCGGCCGGCCGAGGCTCGACAGGCAGGAGATGGAGGACGCGCTCGAGCCAGCGGGCGGTGCGGGGATCGTTGAGGGATTCGATGCGGGCGGGGAACACGCCGCCTTCGACATCGAAGTCGTAATCGAGCCGGCTGATGCCGGGGTAGATGAGTCCGATCATGTCCTGGGAACCGCTGGGGCTGTTTTTGCCTTGGTTTTCAGCGGCATAGAGCTCGCGGACGAGCTGGGGCAGCGGGCGGCGGGGGATCCTGTTCTTCCACAGGCGGGCGGCGACGGCGCGGGTGCCGGTGGCGAGCCCGGAGCGGTCCATGGGGCGGAAATCGGGTTCGATCTGGACGACGACCATGGCGCCCGGGGGATGGGGATTGCGCCGGGAAACGAACGGCTGGTCAATCCAGCCGCCAGCCAGCTGGAGGCGATAAGGAATGGGGCCGAGGGCGTGCCGGACGGGATTGCTCTTCATGGCGCGGCCTAGCCGATGCCGACGCGGCGGCCCTGTTTGCGGATTGCGTATTGCTGTTTGATCCAGCGGTAGGTGATGGCAAGGCCCTTGTCGAGGGGCGTGCGGGGCTCCCAGCGGAGGACCTGTCGAATAAAGGTGTTATCGGAATTGCGGCCGGCGACGCCCTGGGGGGCGTGGAGATCGTAGGTGCGCTGGAGCTTGACTCCTGCGATCCTCTCGACCTTGGAGACGAGCGTGTTGATCGAGACCATCTCGGAGGAGCCGAGGTTGACGGGGGTGGCGATGAGGCGGTCGCAGTGGGTGATTTTGTCGATGCCCTGGACGCAGTCATCGATGAACATGAAGCTGCGGGTTTGCTCGCCGTTGCCCCAGATATCGATGCGGAGGTCGTTGTGATCGATGGCCTCGACGATCTTGCGGCAGATGGCGGCGGGGGCCTTTTCGCGGCCGCCGTCCCAGGTGCCGTGCGGGCCGTAGACGTTGTGGAACCGGGCGATGAAGGTCTTGAGGCCGCGCTCGTGCCAGTATTCCTGGCAGAACTGCTCGGAGATGAGCTTCTCCCAGCCGTAACCGCGCTCGGCCATGGCGGGGTAGGCGTCGGATTCCTTGAGGGCGCGGACGTTGGGATCCTGCTGGAGGGAGGTGTTGTAGGCGCACGCGGAGCTGGAATAGAAGTAGCGGCGGGCACCGGCGCGGCAGGCGGCTTCGACCATGTGCGTGTTGATGAGGATGGACCGGAGGCACTCGACGCGGAAGCGCTCGATGAACCCCATGCCGCCCATGTCGGCGGCCAGGTTGTAGACCTCGACAGCGCCTTCGCAGGCGCGCCGGCAGTTGTCCTCGAGGGAGAGATCGAGGCAGAGGCACTGGACGCCCGGGACGCGGAGGTACCATTCGTAGAGCGGTTTCTTGTCGATGGCGCGAATCCGGGTGAATCCTTTCCGGGAGAAGTAGAGGGCCAGGTTGCCGGCGATGAACCCGCCGGCGCCGGTGATGATGATCCAGTCATCCTTCCGGAGCGGAGGGTCCTTTTCCACGGTCCGTTGGGCTGCGTGCATCGATGGCATACGGTAATGGTTTGGGCGACGGTCTTGCCGGCGACCGGGGCGGCGTGCCGCCGCGAGAGACACTACCGTGGGCTGGCGGACAATGGAATCGCGAAATTCAATCGTCGCGCTTGCCGGCGGGCCTGAGACGGTTCGGAGTCGCGCGCTGGGGCAGTTTGAGCTGCCAGCCGGGAATTTTTGATCTTTGCAGGGGGGGGCGGGGTGGCGTAAAAGAGCCGTTCCCGCGGCAGCGGGAGGCTATGAAACCGGAAGTGTTCGTTTACGACACCACCCTGCGCGACGGGAGCCAAGGGGAGGGGATCAGCTTTTCGGTGAACGACAAGCTGCGGCTGGCGGATCAGCTGGACGCGTTCGGGATTCATTATATCGAGGGGGGCTGGCCGGGGTCGAACCCGAAGGACATCGAGTTTTTCAGCCAGGCGCGAAGGCGGCGGTTTCGGCGGGCGCGTCTGGCGGCGTTCGGGGCGACGCGGCGGAAGCACCAGCCGGTGGAGAGGGACGACCAGGTGCGGCTTCTTCTGGAGGCGGAGACGCCGGTGGTGACGGTTTTCGGGAAGACGTGGCTGCTGCACGTGAAGGAGGTGCTGGGAACGACGCCGGACGAGAACCTGGGGATGGTCGCGGACACGATTCGATACTTGAAGGATCATGGGCGGGAGGTGGTGTATGACGGGGAGCACGCCTTTGATGGATACAAGGATGACGCCGAATACGCCATGGCGACGTGGCAGGCGGCGGAGAAGGCGGGGGCGGACACGATCGTGCTGTGCGACACGAACGGGGGCTGTCTGCCGAGCGAGGTGCGGCGGATTGTGGAGGCGGTGCGGGGGCGGCTGGCGGCGCCGCTGGGGATTCACACCCATAACGACGCGGGGCTGGCGGTGGCGAACGCGCTGGCGGCGGTCGAGGCGGGGGCGGCCCAGGTGCAGGGAACGATCAATGGCTATGGGGAGCGGACCGGCAACTGCAATCTCACGACCGTGATTCCCAACCTGGCGTTCAAGATGGGCAAGCGGATCCTGTCGGAGGCGCAGCTGCGCCGGCTGCGGGATCTGTCGCAGTTCGTGGATGAGATCGCGAACATGCGGCACGATCCGCGGCAGCCCTGGGTGGGAGCGACCGCGTTTGCGCACAAGGGGGGAATGCACGTCAACGCGGTGCAGAAGCTGGCGCGGACGTTCGAGCACATCGATCCGGCGGTGGTGGGGAATCGACGGCGCGTGCTGGTGAGCGATCTGGCAGGGCGGAGCAACATCGTGATGAAGGCGCGCGAGCTGGGATTTCCCATCACACACGAGACGCCCGAGCTGAAGACGGTTTTGAACCGGGTCAAGGAGCTGGAGTATCAGGGCTACGAATTCGAGGCGGCGGAAGGCTCGCTGATCCTGCTGATCCGGAAATGTCTGGCGCAGGTGGAGCCGCGGTTTCGGGTGGAGACCTATCATGTGTCGATGCGCGGCGGGGGGGAGTCCTCGGTGTGCGAGGCGACGATCAAGGTGCGGGTGGGCGATCGCCAGGCGCACACCGTGGCCGACGGGGACGGCCCGGTGAACGCGCTGGACCAGGCGCTGCGGTCGGCTCTGGCGAGCTTCTATCCTGTCCTGAAGAAGGTCCGGCTGACCGATTACAAGGTGCGGATCCTGGACAGCACGAGCGGGACGGCGGCGCTGACGCGGGTTTTGATCGAGTCGAGCGACGGCCGGCGGCAGTGGGGGACGGTGGGGGTGAGCGGCAACATCATCGAGGCGAGCCTGCAGGCGCTGACAGACAGCCTGGAGTATTGCCTGATGAAGGGGCGGTGAGCGGGGCGCGAGGCGGGTGGGAGATCCGCTGGGGAAGTAACACGAAACCAGGGGCTGGCGGGCGGCGGGCGCCGGCCCATGACATGGACTGTTGAGCTGACAATGGCTGACATACCGAAGGCATACGAGCCGGGAGCGGTCGAGGCGCGGTGGTATCAATACTGGGTGGACCAGGGCTGTTTCACGGCCGATCCGCAGAGGGTATCCGAGCGCCGACCGGCCTATTCGATCGTGATCCCGCCCCCGAACGTGACGGGCGTGCTGCACATGGGGCATGTCCTCAACAACACGATCCAGGACATCCTGGCGCGGAAGGCGCGGATGGACGGACGGGAGGTCCTGTGGCTGCCGGGGACGGACCATGCGGGGATTGCGACGCAGGCGGTGGTGGAGCGGACGCTGCGGCAGCAGGGGGTGATGAAGCATCGGGATGATCTGGGGCGGGAGCGGCTCCTGGAGCATGTCTGGCAATGGAAGGAGAAGCACGGCGGGATCATCATCCAGCAGCTCAAGAAGCTGGGCTGCTCGTGCGATTGGACGCGGGAGCGGTTCACGATGGACGCCGCCTACTCGAGGTGCGTGCAGAAGGTGTTTGTGGAGCTGTATCGGAAGGGGCTGATCTACCGGGGGCTGAGGATGGTGAACTGGGACCCGGCGGCGCGGACGGCGCTGTCGGACGAGGAGGTCGAGATGGTCGAGGAATCGAGCCATCTGTGGCATATCCGGTATCCCCTGCTCGACGAGCACGGGCGGCCGCGGCCGGGCGAGCATCTGGTGGTGGCGACGACGCGGCCGGAGACGATGCTCGGGGACGAGGCGGTCGCGGTCAACCCGCGGGACGCGCGCTACCAGTCGGTCGTGGGCGGGCGCTGCCTGCTGCCGTTGCGGAACAAGCCGATCCCGATCATCGCCGACGACCTGGTCGATCCGGAGTTTGGCACGGGGTGCGTGAAAGTGACGCCGGCGCACGATCCGGCAGACTACGACATGGCGATGCGGCACGCGCTGCCGGTGACGATTGTGATCGGGCCGGACGGGACGATGACGCGGGAGGCGGGGGAGGCGTATGCGGGCCTGGACGCGAAGGAGGCGCGGCGGCGGGTGGTGGAGGCGCTGCAGGCGGAGGGTCTGCAGGTGAAGGTCGAGCCTTACGTGCATCACGTCGGCTACAGCCAGCGCAGCCACGTGGCCATCGAGCCGTATCTGAGCGAGCAGTGGTTCCTGCGGTACCCGTCCGTGGCGGCGTCGGCGTCGGCGGTCGAGCAGGGGCGGATCCGGTTTCATCCGGACCGATGGGCCAAGACCTACACGCACTGGATGCAGAACCTGCGGGACTGGTGCATCAGCCGGCAGCTATGGTGGGGGCATCGGATCCCGGTCTGGTATCGGCGGGAGGCGCTGGCGGCGCGGGGCCGGACGGGGGTGTCGGGGGCGGACTGGGATCCGGCCGACATTCATTGCGATGTGAATCCGCCGGCCGATCCGGAGAACTGGGAGCAGGATCCGGATGTTCTGGACACGTGGTTCAGCTCCTGGCTGTGGCCATTTGCGACCATGGGCTGGCCGGAGAAGACCGGGCTGTTGCAGGCGTTTTATCCGACGAGCGATCTGGTCACCGGGCCGGACATCATCTTTTTCTGGGTGGCCCGGATGATCATGGCGGGGGAGGAGTTCATGGGGGAGGCGCCGTTCCGGAACGTGTATTTCACGGGGATCATTCGGGACAAGCTGGGCCGGAAGATGAGCAAGAGCCTGGGGAACTCGCCGGATCCGCTCGGGCTGATCGACCGGTATGGGGCGGACGCGCTGCGGTTCGGGGCCATGCGCAGCGCGCCCCTGGGCCAGGATGTGCTCTTTGACGAGAAGGACGTCGAGCTGGGCCGGAACTTTTGCAACAAGCTGTGGAACGTCTGCCGGTTCCGCCAGATGCAAGGGGGCGAGCTCGAAGGCGAGATCGATCCCGCGCTGCTCACGGGCGATGACCGGTGGGTCTTGCGGCGGCTGGACGCGGCGGTTCGGGAAGTGGATGCGGCCTTTGCGGCGTATCGGTTCAACGAGGCGACGCAGACGCTGTATCGGTTCTTCTGGAGCGAGTTTTGCGACTGGCACATCGAGTCGAGCAAGGCCGCGCTCTATGGGGCGGATGCGGCGCTGAAGGCCAACAGCCTGGCGGTGATCGATTTCGTGCTGAGCCACGTGCTGCGCCTGTTTCACCCGTTCCTGCCGCACATCACGGAGGAGCTGTGGCAGGGGATGGGATTCAGCCGCGACCTGCCGGAAGGGCAGGGGGGGCGGACGATCATGACGGCGCGCTGGCCGAAGCCATGGGACGGCGAGTTCCAGGCGCACTACCGGCTGGATGATGCCATCGAGCAGCGGGTGCAGGCCCGGAATGACCTGGTGGTCCAAGGGCGGAACCTCCGTCGCGAGGGCAACCTCGCGGCCAACCGGAAGGTGCGCTTTGTTTTCAAACCGGTCGAGGCGTGGTCGGAGCACGAGCTGGCTGCGCTCCGGCTGCTGCTGAATGCGGATCCGCTCGAGGTGGACGGCGCCTATGTGCCTCCCAAAGGCACACCGGCCGCCCGGAGCGCGCTCGGGGAGCTGTATCTCCCCCTGGAAGGGTTGATCAATATCGATGCCGAGCGCGGGCGGCTTCAGAAGGCGCTCGAGAAGATCGACTCGGAGATCGCGCGGATCGAGGCGAAGCTCCAGAACGCGGCTTTCGCGGCCAAGGCGCCGCCGGCGGTGCTCGAGGAGCAGCGCAAGCGTCTGGCCGAATGGCAGGGCAAACGGCAGCAGAGCCTGGCCGCACTCGAGCATTTGGGGTCGTGAGGCTTTGGCCGCGCGTGTTTTTAAGAGCCAAGTCTTGGATGGCCGCAAGGAACGCAAAAATACGCAAAGAGGATTTTCCTGATGAAAGATCGTGTGCTCTGCCTCTGTGACATGGTCCGGGAGACGGGGTTCGAGATTCCGCCGAGTTTTTGCGTGTTTTTGCGTTTCTTGGGGCAGAAGGTTCGAGAGCCGAGTCTTGGACTTGGATAGCCGCAAGAAACGCAATAATACGCAAAAAGGAATTTCCTGATGAAAGACCGTGTGTTCTGCCTCTGTGACATGGTCCGAGAGACGGGGTTCGAGATTCATCGCTACCATGGACCAGGCCACATGGAAAAAGTTTACGAGAACGCGCTGGTCCATCGGCTTCGAAAACGTGGATTGAAAGTCGAACAGCAATGTCCGCTCAGAGTCTACGACGAAGATGGCACGGTGCTGGGCGAATATTTTGCGGACTTGATGGTCGAGGAGATGCTCATCGTCGAAGCGAAAGCGGCCAAAGCTGTGGCGGTCGAACACGTGGCGCAACTCCTGGGCTACCTGCGGGCCAGCCGGGTCGAGCACGGACTTCTTGTGAACTTTGGGGCTCCCGTGTTCTTCATCAAGAAATATGTGGTGTCCGATACAATGGCCACGATCGACGGGATTTGATCCCGGCACGATTACTTTCCGCCCAGTTTTTGCGAGTTTTTGCATTTCTTGGGGCAAAGGATTCGAGAGCCGAGTCTTGGATAGCCGCAAGGAACGCAAAAATACGCAAAGAGGATACCCGTGAAAATGGAGGATGGCGTGTTTCAGTCTGCGGGATGGGCGGCTTCAGCCTGGAGGCGGAGCTGGCCGCAGGCGGCGTCGATGTTGTCTCCTTTTTCGATGCGGAGGGTGGCGGTGACGCCGGCCTTTTTGAGGGCATGGAGGAAGGCGGTCTGGGCGGGGGGGGCGGGGCGGCGCCAGGGGAGGCCATGGACCGGGTTGCAGGGGATGAGGTTGATCTTGGCGCGAAGGCGACGGGCCAGGGCTGCCAGGGGATGCGCCTGATCGAGGCCATCGTTGACCCCGTCGATGAGGATGTATTCGAGCGAGATCATCCGGCCTTTGCGGGCGAGGTAATGCTCACAGGCCGAGATCAGCTCGGAGAGGGGGTATTTGCGGTTGACGGGCATGAGGCGATTGCGGATGGCGTCGGTGGCGCCATGGAGGGAGATGGCGAGTCGGAACTGGGGGGATTCCTCGGCGAACCGGCGGATCTGAGGGGCGAGGCCGCAGGTGGAGACGGTGATGTGGCGGGCGCCGATGGCGCCGCCCCAGGGGGCGTTGAGGATGGCGAGCGCTTTCGAGAGGGCATCGTAATTGGCCAGAGGCTCGCCCATGCCCATGACGACGAGGTTATCGATTCGGCGCCGGGGCGGAGAGGGGCGGAGCGAGGGTGTCTGCGAGGACGCGTTGGCAGCGAGCCAGCGTTCGGCGGCGAGCACCTGCTCGACGATTTCGTCGGGACCGAGGTTACGTTTCCAGCCGTGGAGGCCGCTGGCGCAGAATTTGCAGCCGAAGGCGCATCCGACCTGGGTAGAGACGCAGAGCGTGAGGCGGTCGCTCGGTTCGGCGTAGAGGGCGGGATTGGCGGGGATGAGGACGGATTCGATATGGGCGCCATCGGCGAGGCGCCAGAGGAACTTCCGGGTTTGGCCGGGGGCGCCTTGGCAGCGTTCGAGGGTGAGGGGATGGAGCTGGAAATGGGAGGCGAGGCGGTGGCGGAGCGGGCGGGGGAGATTGGTCATGGCATCCCAGGATGCAACGCGCCAGGCATAGAGCCAGGAGAGGACCTGGGGGGCGCGGAACGGCGGCTCTCCCCAGGCGGCGAGGAGGGCGGACAGTTCATCCCGGGTTTGAGAGCGGATGTCGGGGCGGAGGGTGGGCGGCTTCACGAGGCGTCGGGCTGGTAGTATTTCCGGGCATAATCGCGGACCATGCGCCAGGTGTTGAACTGAGGGATGAGAGTGGCCATGGCGCGGCGGATGCGGGCGATCCACTGGCGGGGGATCCCTTGTTCATCGCGCTGGTAGAAGAGGGGGATGACCTGTTCGGAGAGGACGCGGTAGAGGTTTTCGCTGTCGCGGCGGTCCTGTTCCTCGACGGAATCGGGGTGGGAATCGTCCCCGATGGCGAATCCGTTGGCGCCGTCATATCCTTCGCGCCACCAGCCGTCGAGGATGCTGAGGTTGAGGGCGCCATGGATGGCGGTTTTCTGGCCGCTGGTGCCGGAGGCTTCGAGGGGGCGGCGGGGGTTGTTGAGCCAGACATCGCAACCGGACACCATCTGGCGGGCGACGTGGATATCGTAATCCTCGAGGAACACGAGCGATCCCTGGAGGGAGGAATACTTGCTGAGATGGATGATATGCTGGATGAACCGTTTGCCGTCCTGGTCCTGGGGGTGGGCTTTGCCGGCGTAGATGAACTGGACGGGCCGGGCGGGGTTGGAGGCCAGGCGGACGACGTCGTCGAAACGCTGAAAGATGAGGGGGGCGCGCTTGTAGGTGGCGAACCGGCGGGCGAATCCGATCGTGAGCGCATCGGGATTGAGGAGGCGGTCGAAGCTGATAAAGTCGCGTTTCTCGAGGCGCCGGTCCTGGAGGAGGAGGCGGCGCCGGGCGAACTCGATCAGCTCGCGGCGCATCTGGAAACGGAGCGCCCAGATCTCCTCGTCGGTGACGAACTGAGGATCGGCCATGCATTTCCAGAAATCGGGGTCCTGGAATCGGGACTGCCAGTCGGGGCCGACCTTGCCCTGCCAGAACCGCTGGGTGGCTGCTTTCATCCATCCGGTGAGATGGATGCCGTTGGTGATGTGGCCGATGGGGATTTGGTCTTCGGTTTTGCCGGGGTACAGGTCGAGCCACATGCGGCGGCTGATGCGGCCATGGAGTTCGCTGACGCCGTTGGCGGCGCGGCTGGCTTTGAGGGCGAGGACGGTCATGCAGAACGGTTCGCCGGCCTGGTCGGGGCGGACCCGGCCCAGGGCCATCAGCTCCGAGATCGAGAGACCGAGCTTCTTGATGAAGTCGCCGAACACGTAATGGACCAGATCGAAATGGAACCGGTCATGGCCGGCTTCGACGGGCGTGTGGGTGGTGAAGACGCAGCGTTCCTTGACCCAGGCGAGGGCGGATGGAAAGGAATGACCGGCCTGGATTCGCTCGCGCAGCAGTTCGAGGATGAGGAAGGCCGAATGCCCCTCGTTCATGTGGTAGAGGGATGGCTCGATGCCGAGCTTGCGCAAGACGCGGATCCCCCCGATGCCGAGGACGATCTCCTGCATGATGCGCATCGTCTTATCGCCGCCGTAGAGGTGGAGGGTCAGATCGCGGTGGGAGGGCTCGTTCTCGGGCCGGTTCGTGTCGAGCAGATAGACGTGGCAACGTCCGACGTTGACCCGCCAGAGCTGGAACTGGATCCTGCTGGTGGCGATTTCGATCGAATCCAGGATCGGTTCGCCTCGGCTATCGAGGACGGGCTCCATGGGCAGGCTGGCCGGATTGAGCTGCGTGTAGTGCTCGACTTGCCAGTTCTCGTGGTTGAAGGATTGCTGGAAGAATCCCTCGCGGTAGAAGAGGCTGACGCCGACCAGACCGAGGCCCAGGTCGCTGGCGGCCTTGGTGTGGTCGCCGGCCAGGACGCCCAGGCCGCCCGCGGCAATCGGCAGCGTCTCGTGGAAACCGAACTCGGCCGAAAAATATGCGACAGGATTCTTCGTCAAGGACGGGACATGGCAGCTGGCCCAGGTCTTTTCCCCGGCCATGTAATCCTCGAACCTGGCCAGGACATCTCGGACGCGGGCGGCGAAGGAGGGATCGAGCAGGCGGACACGGAGCTCGTAATCGGACAGCTCATGGAGGACGGCGACGGCGTTGTGGTACAGGTTCTGCCAGGCGCGAGGCGACAGCTCGTGGAAAAGCTCCTGGGCATCATGGTTCCAGGTCCACCACAGGTTGTGAGACAGGCGATTCAGGCCCTGGGCCAGTGCTTCGACATCCATCATGGTCAACGGTTTACTATTCATGCAAACGGCCAGACGATACCACGTCGGTCGTTGATGGCAATATCGTAGTATCAGAGAACGACGTTATTATCGCGATTCATGTTATATGCAACCTGTTTTCGATCAACGTAGTTAACGTTGTAGTTTTCCGGGGACTAACGAGGAATATCAGTTGTAAACATCTCAATGTGAAATTTTTGTGATTAATCTATTCTTGCCAGGGCAAAATCGGGATCTGGTGAAAATGATCGGTTCCATTTTTTTGTTTTGTTTGCTTGACATTTTGGTTTATGTGGAGGAGGATACGCTTACTCGAGAATGAATGACCAATGCCGCACGGGATGGCGATAGGCATTGTTTGGACGTTTTTGATGAAATTGGGTCATATCAGCAGCGAAAGCCTATGAAAAGTGCAATCCGTTGGATCGGAGTTGTGGTGGTGTTGATGTGCCTGACGCCTGCGTTGCTCGCGCAACCATCAACGCCGTTGCCCGGTATCACCAAATGGAGCCAGTTGCCGGATCTTGAGACTGGATGGGATGTCCTGTCTCAATACCCATATCAGCCAGGAGTTCAATTTGGCAAGCTGCTAGCGGACGATTTTCTATGCACTCAAACAGGGCCGATCACCGGAGTCCGTGTTTGGGGATCGTGGTGGAATGATTTCGATAACCCTCTCCAATCATTCCAGCTCACTTTTTGGTCAGATGTGCCGAAGGGGGCTGATCCTAACACGCTTTATAGTCATCCGGGGATTCCGCTATGGACGACTGCAGCTCTCGGCCTTGGCATACCATATGCGCACGTTCTCCAGGAAGGATTTTGGGATCCCAATTTACCTGGACAAATCGGAGTTGATAATGTCGTTTGGCAATACGATTTTCTCTTCCCAGCCGGCATGGCTTTTCAACAGACTGCGGGCAACATCTATTGGCTTTCGGTGCAGCGGATCAACAATCCCATGCAACCGGACCCATTCACCTGGGGTTGGAAAACCTCATTCGAGCAATGGAACGATGACGCAGCTTGGACCGACAACTTTATTGATCCCTCGAGTGGCTATCCGGTGCCGACACGTTGGAGTGAGTTATTTATACCGGATCCAACAGGTCTTCAAGTGTCTCGCGACATGGCGTTTCAATTGGCCACCGTGCCTGAGCCGGTGACAGCCTCGTTGATAGCGGGGTTGGGGCTGTTGGGGTTTGCAGCCGTGCGGAGGTTCCGCGGATAAGTTGGCTCAATCGAAATTTGCGAGGGCGCGGCGGAGGTCGCGCCCTTTTTCTGTACGGCCTTGGCTCGGCCCGTGAAGAAGACCGGGGGGAATGCGCCTTGGGTCCGAGGGCGCGGTTCGAGCGAAGAACGGACGAATCCTTGAAAAGCCAAATTCGTTGTGATCAGGTCAAATTCTGTTAATCGCATATTCTGTTCTTTTCGGGCTTTTCAAGGATTCTAGAGGAGTCCCTGGTAAGCGAGCCAGAGGGCGCGGTAGTATTTCATCACGCGGATGGGATCGGCGCTTTCGGGGATTTCGGCCAGGCAATACCCTTGGAAGCCGGATTCATTGAGCCGGGTCAGGAGGCGGCGCCACGGATAATTTTCGATGAAGAGGTCGCGCATATGGACCTGGAAAATCCGCTCTTTGACCATGTCGAAATTGGCGTCGAACCCGGCGCCGGCGAGGTCGGAATCGTTCGAGTTCCAGCAGGCGCCGACATTGGTGTGGCTGGCGGTGTCGAGAATGGATTTGATATTGGGGAGGAGGGAGGTTTCGGCGCCATGGACTTCGAGGCGGATCTGGACGCCGTGGTCCTGGCCGAAGGCGCCGAGTTCGCGCAGTGCGCGTCCGATTTGCTCGAGCGTTTTCTCCTTGGGGACCTCGCGGGGGAGCGCGTTGGGGCGGACCTTGACGCCGCCGGCGCCGACGTCTTGGGCGAGGACGATGTAATCCTTGGTGGCGTCGATGTCACGGCGGAGCTTGGCGGGATCGGGCGTGTGGTAATCGAAGGCGCTGCCCAGGCTCGTGAGTTCGACGGGCGAGTTCTGGAAGGCCTTTTTGACTTCCTGGCGTTCGGTTTTTCCGAGGGCGACCTCGACGCCGTGCCGGTGCGTGGTGCGGAGCTCGACGCCAGTGAATCCGGAAGCGGAACAATTCTTGATGATGGTGGGGACATCCCAGTCCTTGGCGAGGTTATAGGTGACCAGGCCGAGTCGCATGCGGGGTTTGCCGGCGCCGGTTCGGGGGGGTGCGGCCGCGGCGAGCGATTGGCCTGGGGCCAGGGCGCCGAGGGTGCCAAAGGCGACGGTGGCGGTCTGGATAAAGAGGCGTCGGCTTGTTTTCATGGAATCGGTGATGGGGTTGAAAGTGGTTATTGTGTCAAGGGCAGTAGGATGGATGCAATCGGCTGGAATCGGCAAGACGTTTTTTAGCGGGGAACCTCGATGAGATGCCCCTCTCCCTAACCCTCCGCTCGATCCTCGCGGGGGGAAGGAATGAGGCAAGAGTAGGCAAGAGATCGAGTGGCGTGCGAGGGGACGGCCGCACTCCAGGGCGCTTCGCGTGAGCGGGGGTGCATCCAAAACGGCGTCAGCCTCGTGGAGTGCGCAAGCCCTCTTGCGCTTTCCAGTTCCCAAACGGGCCGGTCAATCGAATGAGCGAGGCAATGCAGCGGGTCACCAATCGCAGAGGGACTCGACGCAGGCGGCGGAGCCGTCGCGGAGCCAGCCATCGAGCTGGGCGGGGTCTTTGAGCTGCTGGCCGCGCTCGCGGGGGACGAGGAGGAACCGGCAATCGACCTCGGGGAGGGCGGTCATATCGCTCCAGAGCTTCTCGAACTGGGCGACGGGGAAGACGTCTTCCTGGCCATGGCCCCATCGTTTTTTGACCTCCTTGAGCGTGATGTAAGTGGGGATGCGCTGGCCGATCTGGCGGATGGCGGCGGTGATTTTGTCGGTGTGGTCGAGGTCATCCCGGGTTAGGCCGAAGGCGGCGAGCAAGCGGTCGAGGTCGATCCAGGTGGTCATGGTGTTGTAATAGCTGAGGCGGAACTCATCCTCTTCGCGGGGGAGGGCGAGTCCCTCGACGAGGCGGGGCCGGCCATTGACGCGGGCGAGGCCGCCCCCGCGGTCTTCGAGGCGGCGATGGATGACCTCGAACGTGAGGCAGGCATGGGAGTGGATATGGAGGCCGAGGAGGGCGGGATCGAGCGAGGCGCCGACGGTATCGATGTTGTGGAGGAGGAGGTATTGGAGCCGGGGCTGGCGGGCGAGCATGTCGCGGAGGGCGCCGTTGCGGAGGAGGTTGGGCACCTCGTAGAAATGGCCGACGGGATGGAGGCACTGGTGGGGGAGGTTGTCGGCATAGTCGTTGCCCTCGCCGGTTTGGCGGGCCCAGTTGACGAGGGCGGCGCGGAGTCCATCCCGGACCTTTTGGGCCTGGGCATCGAGCATTTGCTGGGGCATCTCCTCCCAGGCGAATCGGAGGTCGCGGACCATGGGGATGAGGCGGAGGCCGACGGCGCGGCCGGGCGACAGGCGCAGCGGGCCGGGGTAGCCGAAGGAGGCATTTCGCTCGAGGTATTGCTGTATGGGATCGTGGGAGAGGTAGCTGGTGGTGATGAAATGGGGGGGCGGATTGCCATGGAGGCGGCCGGTGCGGCGGCTTTTGGCGAGATGGACCTCGAGGAAGGAGCGGTGGCGGCCGCCGAGTTTGGCGAACGGATGGAGGGCTTTGACGACGCCGGCCCCCTGGGTCCACCGGCTGCCTGCGCCGGCGGCGAGCGTGACCACGGCGGCGCGGCCTTCCTCGAGCGCCTGGCGGCCGATGGCGACGATGTCCGCCGCAGGCGCACGGCCGCCATCCATGAGATCGTCGGGGGAGGCATCGGCGATGGTGGTGCTGGTGGGGAGCCGGTTTTGGGCGAGACCGATTCGGGCGCTGCGCAGGTCGGCGCGGATCTGCTCGTGGAGGACGGGGTCGAAGCCGTGGCGTTCGAGTTTCTGGGGCAGGCTCTCGGAGGATGAATCCTGGGTGCGGCTCTGGGGGAAGAGGCGGTCGAAGAGAGCCTGGACCATGCCGCCCAGGTCGGGCCGGGTGCGGCAGAGCGCGCCCAATCGATCCAGCTCGATCCTGCGGAGGCGGGGGATTCGATGGGGTTCGGTGCGCAGCAAAGCGGGGACGGTGAGCTCGTAATAACCGGCCGGCAGGAGGGCGTGGTCGTTCTCCATGAGATCGGCGAGGGTGCCGTGGTCGTTGACGGCGAAGTCGTAGACGACGGGATCGATGGCGAAGGGCAGGGCGGTTTCGAGCTGGGATTTAGTTTGGGCCATGATCTCGGCCAGGCGCTGCTGGGCGGCGGCGCGGCTGTCGGGATGGAAGAGGAAGCCCATGCCGCCGCCGGACATGCCGCCCAGCATCCAGAAGCCCCAGAATCGGTCCTGGAATTCGGATTGGACGCGCTGGATGAGGGTTTCGGTGTAGAGGTTGGATGCCCAGGGGATGATGGACTGGATGGGGCCGAAGAAATTGCGGGTGGTGGCGGCGCCGATGGAGTGGAGGTCGGACTGGCGCAGGGCCTCGAGCATATGGTCGAGGAGCGCGATGGCCTCCTGGCGGGCCTGCCATTCGGCGGCGGCGCGGAGGAGGTATTTCTCGGTGACCATCTCGAGGATGGGCCCGACGTTTTGGGCGAGCCCGCCGTGGACGAGGATGAGGCTGTCCTGGAGGCGCTGGCGGGCGAGGGGCGGGGCGGACTGGTCATCGAGGATGCGGTGGCCGGGCAGGAGGCGTCCGCGGCTGATGCCGTATTCGGGGTCGCCTTGGCGGGCGAGCTCGCCCTGGATGAGCTTGAAGGCGGGCCAGACGCCGCCCGAGTCCTGCCAGCCGCCGCCGGAGCCGCCGAGCCATTCGCCCAGGATGGCGCGAGCGGCGACGAGGCGGCGTTCGGATTCGAGCAAGGGGCCGGTGAGCGCGTGGGTCTGGCCGGTGGCGCGCATGCAGACGGCGATGAGAGCGGCGAGGAGCGTGGTGGAGACGGCGAGGCGGGAGCCTTTGGGGATGTTGCGGACGCGGCTGACGATCTCGATTCCGCAGCCTTGGCCGGCGAGGCGGGCGAGGAGCTCGGCGAGGTTTTGGCCGGAGCCTTCGAGCCCGGGGGGGACGAGGCCGGAGGCGATGACGGCGGCTTTGAGGAGGCCGAGGTAATCGCGGGCGAAATCGAACAGCTCGGGCAGGTCGGCGACATCGATCGATGCCCCCAGATCGACGCTGGTGAGGCGGAGGACGGGTTCGGAGATGACGCGCAGATAGGCCTCGACGGGCGGCTGGGGACGCGGATCGCGGCCGTGGATGGCGAGGTCGATCGAGATGTTCAGGACTCGAGCGCCTTCGGGGTAATCCATTCCCAGGAAGAAGATATCGCTCCAGCCGCTGTGGGAGAGGTCCATGCGAACGGGGGTGCGTTCGCGGAGGACGGGGAAGAGGCCGCTTTGGGGGGAGGGAGTGCGGAGCTGGGGGTGGATGCGGAGGGGGTGGTCGTGGGGATGGCCGGTGCGGAACATCCATTGGTTTCCGCGGACGGAGCGGACGGAGCGGCGGACCTGGTTGGCGAGGGTCTGGAATCCGAGGCTATGGTAGGCCATGGCGAGGGCGCTGCTGAGGGCGCCGCTGGGGCCCTGGCGGGCTTGGGCGGCCAGGAAGAGCTCGATGGCCTCTTCGAAGCGCCGGTGGAGGATGTGTTCATAGCCTTCGAAGGGGATGAGGCCCTGGCCGGGGATGCCGGCTTTGGAGGGGAGGTGGAAGCGGTGGATGGCGTAGAGGAAGAAGAGGGCGCGGACCTGTTCGTAGAGGTTGTCGGCGGTTCGGCGGAACTGCTCGAGGCCGGCGCATTCGGACTGGAGGGCGGCGGCGGTGGCGGCCTGGCCGAGGCGATCCAGCGATTGGTTGCGGACGGCGGGATCGGTGCTGGTGATGATGCGGACGAGCTGGCAGGTCATGGTCGGGAATCGGGGGCGTGAGAGGCCGGGGCAGGGAGGGAGGCATGGCGGAGAGCGAGGATCTCGACGAGCTGAGCGAGGATCTCGGATCGGTCGCGGCCTTCGAGGCCGAGCGCCAGCTGGGCGACGAGGAGGCCGTAGGGGAGGCCGATATCGTAGCGGCGGCCGCGGATTTCGTGGGCCAGGTATTGCTCCTGGCGGCTGAGCTCGGCCAGGGCGGGGGCGAGCTGGATGGGGGGTGCGGGTGGCGGGCGGGATTGGATGAGTCGTTCGAGCAGTTCCATGACGGCGGCGGTCAATACATGCATGCCGAAGAAGCAGAGATAATGGCCATGGCGCAGGCCGGGCACGATGAGGCTCTGCTCGGCCTGGGTGGGGGTGGGTTTTTCGAGGACGGTCTCGATGGCGTAGAGGCCGGCGGAGCTGGGGAGCAGGCGGCCGCCGACGGCGCCATAATAGGGGAGCTTGCTTTCGTGGGTGGCCTGGACGGCGGAGACGGCGCACTGGTGCTGGCGGGCGACATCGATCAACTGCTGGGCGCAGTTGCGGCGTTCGTGGCTGACGTAGAGGTGGTCGCCGACGAGGAGCAGGAAGGGGTCATGTCCGACGAAGTGGCGGGCGCAGTGGACGGCGTGGCCGAAGCCGAGGGGGGGGTCCTGGGTGATGAAGCGGAGGCGGCCGGCGTGGGCGCCGGCGGCAGCGGCGAAGGAATCCTCCTGGCGGGGAGGCAGGATGAGCGCGATCTGGTCGATACCGGCTGCGAGGACCTCTTCGATGATGATCCGGAGGGCGGTCTTGGATTCGCCGTCCCTGTCGACCAAAGTCTGGAGGGGGAGGGTTTGCTGGTTGCGGCCGGCGGCGGTCACGATGGCTTTCTTGATTTCCACGGTGTTCCTGGGTTGATCCGGTTGATCGGCCGAAGAATGGGCATGAAATCTGGTTGACACAAGGGCAAAACGCAATAGCCTGAGCTCTGAATCGCCATGAACACAAAAACAGCCCGGCACAAGCCGAGGAAATCCTAATCCGCCCTATGATCAATGAATCCTGCTTCCTGGAGATTGCCCGCAGCAGCCTGACTCTGGCCGATGCGCGCAAGCTGTCTAAGATCGTCTTCGACGAGTATCGCAAGCATCATTTCCTAGACCAGGAAGCACATTTCTCGGTCCAGATCAGCTGTTCGGACCAGACGGAATATCAGGGGGATAGCCTCAGCATGTTGGGGGAGGGCTCGCCGGTGGGAGACCGGCTGGTGGAAGGGCTGACGATCAAAGCGGACGGGATTGCGCCGGGGCCATGGAAGGTGGATCTCGAGATGGTGCCGGGGGATTCGCCGCATCGCAACTACGTGCGAATATCGGGGGCCGACAGCGCGTGGGTGCAGAACGTGCTTATCCGGTTTGAAGAGGCGATCGCCTCGCTGAAGCCGGAGGCGCAGTGCACCTTGACCTGAGGCGGGAGAGGCGCCGCCATCGAGGGAGGGCAGACGGATGCGCAGGATGTGGGTGACATGGGTGGCGGCGGGCGCGCTCGCGTGGGCGGGCTGCGGCCCGGCGCCCCGCCCGGCGGCGGGCGGGGCGGGCACGAACTCAGCTTCGGAGGAGCCGGCGCCGGCGGGGAGCAATCCGTTGACAACACCGGTGGATTACGTCGGCGTTGCCGGGCGGGCGCCGCGCACCGCGAGCAAGGTCGTGGATCTGGCTTCCTTGCGGCAGGCGATCCAGGCATTTCAGGCGGGGGAGGACCGGTGGCCCAAGGATCTGGGCGAGCTGGTGAAGGAGGGATACCTTCCGCGGATGCCGTCTGCGCCGGCGGGGATGCGCTTCATCTACAATCCGCAGAACGGCCAGTTAGGCGTGGGGCCCGCGCCCGCGCCGGCGCCGTGAAGGGTCCCCTGTGTCCAGGGCGGCTGCGAGCGGGCGAGGCACAAACCGCTTGACAGTCGGGGGCGCATCTTTACCTTCGGGCGCGGATGGCTGGGGCAGAGGGGCCGAGCGGCCTCCCTCTTTTCCCGGCCATCGTCAAACAATCGGATCAAATAGCGAAACGTATTATGAGCAAGTCTTATCGATCATCGCCGATGGCGCCCCGGGTGGCGGCCTGGACGGCGGTGTTAGCGGGGGCGGCGTTTGCGGCCGCACAGGCCCAGGATGCGGCGCCGGCGGAGGCCAAGCCCAAATGGGAGAAGTCAGCCACGCTGGGTTTCACGCTGACGCAAGGCAACAGCGACACGATGCTGGCCACAGCGACGCTGTTGGGTGCGACGAAGTGGGGTCAGAACGAGCTTTCGCTGGGGGCGGATGGCGCCTACGGGGAGGTGGACGACACTCGGAACGCGGCGAGCGCGCACGGTTTTGGCCAGTATAACCGGCTGTTCAGCGAGCGGCTCTACGGCTATGGGCGTGCGGATGTGCTGCACGATGCCATCGCGGATGTGGAGTACCGGGTGACGCTGAGCCCGGGTCTGGGGTATTACTTCATCAAGAACGACCGGTGCAAGCTGGCGGGCGAGGTGGGCCCTGGGTTCATTGCGGAGAAACTGGGCCACGATGAGGATCAGTATTTCACCCTGAGGGTGGCCGAGCGGTTCGAGTACAAGCTGAGCGAGACGGCTCGGATCTGGCAATCGCTGGAGTGGATCCCCGAGGTGGGCGATTTCGAGAACTACCTGCTGACGGCGGAAGTGGGTGTCGAGGCGGACATCACTCCGAAGCTGGCGCTGTCCGTGGTGCTGCGTGACAATTACGACAGCGAGCCGGCGCCCGGACGGAAGGAAAACGATCTCCGGCTCATCAGCGGTCTGAAGTACAAGTTCTGAGGCCGGGCGGTGGCGCGGCGGGGGGCTGCGGCCGCGCGGGGAAGACGGATCGATCCAAGCGCGGGGCCATGCCGCGGGGCGCGGCGTGGCCCCTGGTCTTTCGGTGGGGATGGAGCATGGAACAGATTGTGATTTTGGATTTCGGGTCGCAGTACACCCAGGTGATTGCGCGACGGATACGAGAGTGCAATGTGTTCTGCCTGATCCATCCCTGGGACACGCGGGCGGATCGGCTGGCGGCCTTGGGGCCGCGCGGCTTGATCCTGTCCGGCGGCCCGGCGAGCGTCTACGCGCCCGAGGCGCCGCGGCCGGATCCGGGGATCTTCGATCTGGGCGTCCCGATCCTGGGGATCTGCTACGGGCTTCAGCTCATCGCGCAGGAGATGCGGGGCAAGGTGGAGCCGGGGGACAAGCGCGAGTATGGGAAGGGGACGCTGCGGATCGCCCGCCGGGGATGTCCGCTTTTTCGAGGGTTGCCGGGGACCTTGCAGGTATGGAATTCGCATGGGGACCGGCTGACGCGGCTGCCGCGCGGGTTCGAGTCGGTGGCGGTGACGGAGAACTCGGATTACGCGGCGATCGAGCATCGGTCCCGGCGGATCTACGGCTTGCAGTTCCATCCGGAGGTGGTGCACACGCCGCGCGGTGCGGAGATCCTGGCCAATTTCGTCCACGGGATATGCGGCTGCGGCCGGGACTGGACGATGCGGCGGTACGCGGACCAGGCGGTGGAGGAGATCCGCACGCAAGTGGGATCGGAGCGGGTGATCCTGGGCTTGAGCGGGGGTGTGGATTCGAGCGTGGCGGCGGCGCTGCTGCATCGGGCGGTGGGAGATCAACTGACCTGCATATTCGTGAACAACGGCCTGCTTCGGGCGCGCGAGGCGGAGTTGGTACAGGAGGTGTTCGGCCGCCATTTCCGGATCCGGCTGGCGTATGTGGATGCCTCGCGGCGATTTCTGCGGCGGCTGAAGGGGGTGACCGATCCGGAGCGGAAGCGGAAGATCATCGGGAGGACATTTGTCGAGGTGTTTGAGGAATCGGCTTCGAAGGTGGGGCGGGCGCGGTATCTGGCGCAGGGCACGCTGTATCCGGACGTGATCGAGTCGGTGCCGATCGGGGGGAATCCGGCGGCGGTGATCAAGAGCCATCACAATGTGGGCGGGCTGCCGAGGAGGATGCTTCTGCGGCTGGTGGAGCCGCTGAAGTGTCTTTTCAAGGACGAAGTGAGGCGGCTGGGGATGGAGCTGGGCCTGCCTCGGGAGATTGTGTATCGGCAGCCTTTTCCGGGGCCCGGCCTGGCGGTGCGGATTCTGGGAGAGGTGACGCCGGCGCGCCTGGGGATGCTGCGGGAGGCGGACCGGATTGTTGTGGAGGAGATGAAGTCGAGCGGCTGGTACTACCGGATCTGGCAGAGCTTCGCCGTGCTGCTGCCGGTGCGAAGCGTGGGGGTGATGGGGGATGAGCGGACCTATCAATTCACCGTGGTGCTGAGGGTCGTGGATTCCCGGGACGGGATGACGGCGGACTGGGTCAGGCTGCCCTCTGCGCTGCTCGAGCGGCTCTCGAACCGGATCATCAACGAGGTCAAAGGGGTGAACCGCGTCTGCCTGGATCTGTCGAGCAAGCCGCCCGCCACGATCGAATGGGAATGAATGCGCGCGGCCGGGGGAGCGTCCAAACCCACGAGACGGCGCGTTGGGCCGGGAGCCGGGGCGGCTGATCGATCGGGCTTGCCTGATCGCGAGGAGGCCCGGTATAAGAGGGGATAAGAGCAAGAGTGGCGACGGGCGGGATGGAAGACAGCCTGCCCCAGGTGATCCGAGAACAGGAATGGTGAACATCATGAAACACCCGCTGAAGATATCCGCATTGGTGCTGGCCCTGGCCGGCGTGGTCGCGGCAGGCGCCGACGCCAAAGCCAACTGGGAAAAATACTGCAAGGGCTGCCACGGGGTCGAGGGGAAGGGCGACACCAAGCTTGGTCAGAAGTTCGAATGCCGGGATTACAGCGACGCCAAAGTCCAGGCGACGCTGACCGACGAGAAGATGTTCAAGTCGATCAAGGACGGCCTGACGAAAGGCGGCGAGGTCCAGATGAAGCCCTACAGCGACAAGCTGACGGATCAGGAGATCAAGGATCTGGTGGCGTTCATTCGGAAGCTGAAGAAATAGGCGGGCGGGCGTTGGGGGCGGGCAGAAGCGGCGGCAGCCAAGGGGGGTGCGCCGCCTTTTTCTTTTCACGCGCTTGGGCGGCAGGCAGAAGGAGGAGTGGAGGGGGTAGGGCGGATGAATTTCCGTATTGTCGCGATTGATTTCTGGCCATAGGATGGGTTCATTCTGTATGAATAACGATCAGACGCGAGGGGAACCGTCGGGGGCGGCCGGTTTTCACAACTGGATCAGCCTGGCGGGCGTGGTGTTGGCGGCAGGTGCGTTTTTCAGCTTCCTGCTGCTCTTTGCCATGGACATGAGGGGGGGCTCGAGCAGCCCATATCTGGGGATACTGACATTTGTGGTGGCCCCGGCGTTTTTGATCTGCGGTTTGGCGCTGATGGGGTTGGGCTGGCTGTGGAGGCGGCGGCTGGAGCGGCGGGGGCAGCCGGGAGGCAGCCGATCTCTGGCGATCGACCTGAGCCGTCCGAGGGACCGGCGCAACCTGGTTCTCTTCGCGGTGGGGGCGGCGGTGTTTCTGCTCTTTTCGGCAGTGGGAAGCTATCGGGCCTTTCATTTTTCGGAGTCGGTGGCTTTTTGCGGGCAGACATGCCACACGGTGATGGAGCCGGAGCACGTGACCTACACGGCATCGTCCCACGCGGAAGTCGCGTGCACGAAGTGCCATGTGGGTCCGGGGCCGTCAGGATACATTCGAGCCAAACTTAACGGGGTGCACCAGCTGGTGGCGACCTTGCGGGGCAACTACGAGCGCCCGGTGAAGGTCCCGCCTCATCCGTTGCCGTCGGAGGTGACCTGCCAGAAATGCCACCGGTCGGACAGGCAGGCGGGGGACCTGGTTCGAACCTACACGCATTATCTATCGGATGAGACCAACACGGTGAACACGGTCCGGATGCTGTTGAACGTGGGGGGCGGGGATCCGGCGGAGGGCCCGGTGCGGGGCATTCACTGGCACACGAGCTCGGGACACCGGATCGAGTATGTGGCGACGGACGCCCGGCAGCTGGTGATTCCGTGGGTCCGGCTGACGGCGGCCGACGGGAAGGTGACCGAATTTCGGACCGCCAAGTACACGAACGATCCGGCGCCGGAGGCGATACGGACCATGGACTGCAACGATTGCCACAATCGGTCGGCGCACTCGTTCCCGGCGCCGAACGACGCGGTGGACCGGGCGATGGCGGCGGGTCGGATCGACCCGGCGCTGCCCTTTGTGCGGAGCCATGCGATCGCGGCGCTGACGCAAACCAACGAGACGGTGGCGGAGGGGCTGGAGAAGATCGCGGGATCGCTGCGGGCGCAGTACACGAACGAGGCGCGGGTGGCGTCGGTGATCGCGGAAGTTCAGCGGATCTACACCAACAGCTTTTTCCCGCGGATGCAGGCGGATTGGCGGGCGTATCCGGACCATATCGGGCACAAGAACTGGGCGGGATGTTTTCGGTGCCATGACGGGCGGCACCAGACGGCGGACAAGACGCGGAAGCTGGGGGCGAGCGGCTGCAATGACTGTCACAAGATCATCGCGCAGGGCTCGGGGGAGAGCCTGGCCAAGGTCGAATGGGGCGGGATGGCGTTTGTGCATCCGGAGCCTTCGAGCGAGGGGAGCGATCCGGATTGCTTCACCTGCCACACGGGGGGTCCGTAGCGGCTGCGGCCTGATTAGGGTCTGTGTAAATATTACTTCCGAATTTGGCGGGAGCGACGCCGCGCCCGATGCGAGGCGCCTGTCTGCCCCGGCGGCGCAGGCAGGCAAGGGCGGGAGTGTATCTCCCTGCGATTCGAGATGAATTCGCCCTGCGCCTGCGCGCGTCAGGGCGCATCTCAGTTTCTTGCAGGGTTGAAGGCGGTGTGAGGGAACAGGAGGTGCCAGCGGCCGTTGCGCCAGAAGGTTTCGAGACACAGCAGGGCTTCGTCACCGCGCTGACTCCAGAA
>Ga0116153_10000182_pt1 | contig 96961 bp, 57 predicted proteins | sample AD_UKC028_MetaG_FD_89896 | JGI IMG/M metagenome (GOLD analysis project Ga0116153, IMG submission 89896) | Active sludge microbial communities of municipal wastewater-treating anaerobic digesters from USA - AD_UKC028_MetaG | ecosystem: Engineered > Bioreactor > Anaerobic > Digestate | place: USA...
CACCCCGCCTGTGGCGGTCACACTGATCGAAGTCGTCGTGCAGGTCAGCTCTGTGATGCCCGTATTGTTGGTGATACCTGCCGTAGGAGGGGTAATGTCCTGGGTGATCGTGATGCTCTCGGTGTCGGTACACCCGTTGGCACCCGTCACCGTCACGGTGTAGAGACCTGGTGATGTGAAGTTGTTAGCAGCTGTCGTTGGTGTAGTTCCCCCATCCCATTGATAGTCTACCCCGCCTGTCGCTGTTACACTGATCGATGTCGAAACACAAGTCAGTACCGTGGTGCCGGTGTTGTTGGTGATTCCCGCCGTCGGTGGGGTGATGTTCTGGGTGATGGTGATGCTTTCCGTGTCCGTACACCCGTTGGCTCCCGTCACTGTTACCATGTAGGTCCCAGGAGAAGTGAAGCTGTTGGCAGCCGTTGCCGGTGTCGCTCCTCCGTCCCATAGATAGTTCACCCCGCCTGTGGCTGTCACACTGATCGATGTCGTCGTGCAGGTCAGCTCTGTGATGCCCGTATTGTTGGTGATCCCTGCCGTGGGTGGGGTGATGTTCTGGGTGATGGTGATGCTTTCCGTGTCCGTACAACCGTTGGCACCTGTTACCGTCACCGTGTAAGTGCCCGGTGAGGTGAAGCTGTTGGCAGCTGTTGCCGGTGTCGCTCCCCCGTCCCATGAATAGCTTACACCGCCCGTGGCGGTTACACTGATCGAAGTCGTCGTGCACGTAAGTACCGTCGTTCCTGTGTTGTTGGTGATTCCGGCGGTTGGTGGCGTAATGTTCTGGGTGATCGTGATGTTTTCTGTATCGGAACAGCCATTGTCATCAGTCACGATAACGGTATAAATACCCGGTGCAGTAAAAGTATTATTGGCTGTTGTCGGCGTGGAACCTCCATTCCATTGATAACTAACACCACCGGTGGCCGTAACGCTGATTGAAGTTGTAGTACAGGTCAGTACAGTCGTACCCGTGTTGTTTGTAATGCCTGCTGTAGGCAAAGCATGTACTGTTACCATCACTACATTTGAATATGCCGGGGCACAACTGCCTAACGATACAAGAGCACGATAATAAATAGTTGACGTAAGATTTGACGTTGTGTAAATATCTGTCGTTCCCCCATTTCCATCCGTAACATTAGACCATAGATCATAACCGTTTGGTGACCACTGCCATTGAATCGATCCTTCTTCGTCAGATAAATAAATACTTGTGCTACTTCCATAGCATATAGAAGAAGGTATGGCTTGGGCTGTTCCACCTACAGAAGGAGGAGTTACTGTCAGCGTCCTGAAAGAGCTGACTGGGGTACCGCAACCTGTGGAAAGCGTATAGGTGATATCTGTAGTCCCCACTGCCCAGGCGGTTACGAGGCCAGTTTGAGAATCCCTCGTTGCAACCGCAGGGTTGGTGCTGCTCCACGTCCCACCTGGTTCACCATTGCTGTTATAAGTAGCAGATTGTCCAACACACAGAGGTGTAGTGCCAGAAACGGAGCCTGGATTTGCGTTCGGATTCACCTGTAGTAGCTTGAATGAATGAACCGGTGCACCGCAGCCTGTACTTATGCTATAGTAAATAAAGGTCGAGCTTGCCATTAGTGCCGTCACTTCTCCAGTAGTGGAATTCACTGTAGCGACTTCCGGATTACTGCTCCACCAGGATCCCCCTGCATCACCATCACTGGTGTATGTAGTTGTTTCTCCAATGCAGAGCGGAGATGTACCACTCACGGTACCTGCATTAGCATCTGGATTCACTATCAGTACTTTATACGAACTGCCTGGTGCATTGCACCCTGTACTGACGGTATAGGTGATGTTCGTCGTGCCAGCTGATAAAGCAGATACCTCCCCTGTTGCGGGGTTCACTGTGGCAACTCCGGTGTTGGTGCTGCTCCATGATCCGCCAGGATCACCATTGCTGTTGTAGGTAGCTGTAGCACCAATGCATAAGGGAGAGGCGCCGCTTACAGTGCCTGCATTGGCGTTAGGGCTTACTGTCAGGGTTTTATATGCACTAACCGGTGCTCCGCAGCCTGTGTTCACCGTATAGGTGATGTCAGTGTTACCTGCCACCAGTGCCGTCACCAAACCCATAGAACTATTCACGGAGGCTACTGCAGGCTGTGTGCTGGCCCAGGTACCCCCGGAAGTACCATTGCTGGTATATGCCGCAGTTTGTCCGATACAAAGCGGTGAGGCTCCACTTACCGTACCAGCCGTGACATCGGGACTGACCGTCAGTGTCTTAAATGCGCTGACCGGCGCCCCGCAGCCTGTGCTTACCGTGTAGGTAATATTCGTTGTTCCGGCAGCAGCTGCTGTCACATAACCTGTTGAAGAGCTCACGGATGCAACCGTCTCGTTGCTGCTGCTCCATGTGCCGCCACTGGTTCCGTTACTAGTATAAAATGCTGATTCCCCGATGCATAGTGGAGAGGTGCCGCTAACCGTACCAGCTGAGACATTCGCATTCACCGTTAGAGCCTTGTAAGCGCTGACCGGTGCCCCGCAGCCTGTGTTAACAGTGTAGGTAATATTGGTCGTACCCGCTGCCAGTGCGCTTACTAATCCGGTGGAGGAATTCACAGTTGCAACCGAAGTATTAGTGCTGGTCCAAGTACCCCCGGCATCTCCGTTACTGGAATAGGTGGCGGTCCCTCCGATACATAAAGGTGAGGTGCCGCTGACCGTACCGGCATTGGCATTGGCGGCGGGGGAGACAGAACCGGCAATGTAATAATTTCCAGGTGGATCGTCATTAAATGCCGTACACTCTGTATCAAGATAAGCATACTCGCAGTTTTCATCGGGATCATCATCCCATGTTAAAGCCGTGCTGCCACCGATATATGTAAAATTCAGTGTAAACAGTGTTGAACCGTCAGAAAGATTTTGACCTGTTGTGGTATTCCCACCAATTATGACCAGACCCGGTGTTGATCCACTAAAGGTCAGGCCAGGAAATCCACTGGTATTGGAACCGGAAACAAAAGTTAATACACTGAAATTATAATTCATATGCAATGAGATGGCACAAATATTACTGAAACCGGTGACGGTAACTGGTACACTTATACTCGCCCCCGGGCAGGCCTGAAGCACCGGGGCTGTAGTAATAGGACTGGTGATCCCTTCAAAGGTCAGAGATCCAGGAATATAATACGTATCCCCCGGAGAGTCATTATAGATTGTGGAACCACATGAATATTGGCAGCCATTACCTCCCAGAAATGTATAATCAAAAGTAAGGGATGAAGTTCCTATTGTGACTTTATTAAAATTGATGTAAAACAGTATCGAATTATCATTTAAACTCGTCAGACACGGAGCCGTATACCATGAAATAAGTACAAGACCTGGTACGGTAAGATTGGTAGCCAGATTACCTCCCAGGTTATCAACAACGGATGTGGCGCTCGCAATCAAAGGATCATACAGCACCCTCAAAGCGATGGTACCGATGCCAAGCACGGGAAAATCCTCTGCTGTTATTGGTACACTGGCAGTGCTGGCACTTGTTGTGACTGTTCCTGCGGTTGTGATAGGTGCATTCTGGGCCTGTAACTGTATGACCATACCAATGAACATGATTGTCGATAAAGCTCTTACCATTTTCATCTTTCAAAGACTTAAAAACGACTAATTCGGGTACTATGAATAGAATATAAAGGGAAACGGGAATCACTTCCCGTTTCCCGATCAGGTACGTCTTATTGACTGACAATCCGGATTGTCTTCATAAATATTCCATTCTGGCTTGTCAACCGGAGGGTAAGCAGATATACTCCCGGTGGCAGTATATCACCATTAAAGCTCATTTGATGACTTCCTGTGACTTGACGTTGATTTTCAAGCATAGTTATCCTGTTGCCAGCCAGACCGGTAATTTCAAGTGTAATTTTTCCATCGACGGGCACACTGTACAGGATATTGGTCATCCCATTAAATGGATTCGGATAAGCGGCAAGGGATAATGAGTTGTCGTTGACTGGATTACCAATGCCAACTGCCGAGTATCCTATCATGTCCATGATGATCACCGCGTCCTGGATTACTTCAAAGGTCTCGTCAGCCAGTTCGTTGAGCGGATCCTCAGATAGTTTGAACCGCAGAATATCCCCGGCTGTTAAGAGATCGGTAATTTTTACCCTTACGGAGATCATAGCATCAAGTGCATCCAATGAAAGTGGAGTGACCGAATTCCATCCGATACGCAGTTCATTGCCCGTAACATTGTACTGTACCAGGAGTGCAGGATTATCCTGAAGATAAACACTTTCCACCGTTAGATAGTCACCGGGGAAATCAAGGATCAGGGAGATGGCCCCGACCTGCGTGCTGCTTTGAATCCTAACGGGGAGGTCAATGGTCATACCTGGAACAGCCTGTACAATTTGCCCGTCAATCAGCGTCAGGGTACTGCTGGCTGATTTAGCAGTACCGGGAACAAAGCTTCGGTTGAAATCGCCACTGACCATACCATAGAAATTCTGTATTATTGGAGGACTGCTGACAGGAACAACAATCTGCGGCAATGTCACTGCCTGAGGCTGGGATGTAACTGATTCGCCCTGTTTCCAGAATTCCCATAAGGGATTGAAAGGTGGTGAATAATTATTGATATAATATGACTGAATCAGTCCGGCATCTGTAGTTACAAGCCATGTATCGTTGTCCACGTCGCCCGCATGGTAGCGTACTCTTTCAATGGAAGGATATGTCCCTGAGGGCCCTGCCGCAAACCAGCCATTCACTTGCCCTGCGTCGGTTGAGTTGATACCACCCACAGGTTTCACTGTAGTCAATACCACATCGTAGGTGCCAGGGCAAACCGGGGTAATGGTGTATGATCCGTTTGCAAGCGTAGTGGAAGAGTAGATCACTGATGCACCCTGTTTCAGCTGAAGAGAAACATTATTCATCGGGGTGTTGGCCGTGTTGTGATACGTGAGCACTCCGCTGATAGAAATAACTGCCGGTTCGGTGATGGTCACAGTGATTGTCCCAGTGCTGGTGTTGGCATCGGTAACAGTAACAGTGTATGTACCTGCGGTCAAACCGGTCAGGTCTTCTGTTGTCTGACCACCCGGAGACCAAAGGTACGTGAGGGGCGAAACTCCTCCCGACACCGTAATGTCAATGCTTCCGTCGATGCCCCCATTGCAGGTTACATTGACGTGGGTCTCGGTGATGGCAATGGGAGATCCGTTGCAGGGATCTGTGGGTACAAATCCCGGATCGCCACCGTCTGTGTCACCCGTAAGCCAGGGTGAATAGGTCACCGAACCACTGATGTAGGTCGCAATGAGATCGCCATCAGCCGTTCCGTACCAGTTGCAGGTTCCATCCACTGATGAGGTAGTGCTGTTATTTGAAATTGCATAGGAAGTAAATGCAGTAAGGCTGTTATTATGCACCTGGGTTCCAGGATTACTTCCACGAATATTCACATCAATTCCACACCCTGAAATAAAGTTATTAACTATTGATGCATCGTAAACGCCTCCCAATGGATCTTCACTGTCTATTCCGGAAGAAGGACGGTTTCTCAGTCTTATCCCTTCTAAGCCGACATTGGCAATTGTATTTGCATTAATCGTAACATTAGTATAATTTGCCGGAGTTTTTCCTGAGTAACCACCATTGAAAACGATACCTGCACCGCCGTCGGAGAAATCATGAATATAATTGCCGCTGATGGTATAAGCGTTAGTACAATTTAATCCTCCATAAGTAAAGGGATTAATCGCGAATGGAATATAATTAGGATCCCCATCCGCATAATGCAATGCTGTGAACTCATTATTCTGGATCGTAACCGGAGAAGTATCCCATCCTTCAAGTTGAATGCCTGCCCATACATGATCGAATATATTATTCTGACATAAAAGTGCTCCATGAGAATGATAATCCCACCAGGCATATTCAGTGCAATCGGTAATCCTGTTATTTTGGAAAGTCAAGGTTGATGCTGAAGGAATATGGTCTGTTTCAACGATGCACCAGTGCATATGGTCGGTATCTTCAAATGTGAATCCTTCAACCAGAACATTACCGGTCATACCAGCATTTCCTTTAATTTTCAGGGTGTAATCTGCAGTTGCAGGCTTTACGAAAGTGATATTTCTGCCGGCTCCAATAAGACTGATTCCTTTTGTAACCGAAAGATTTTCATAGTAGGTCCCTGCACACACATGGATCTCATCACCTGCAGTAGCAGCATCAATGGCCGACTGAATGGTAGGCCAGTATGTGTCCGGATTGGGAGTTACGTTGGTCACCGGCAGGTATTGCAGGATTACACTGGCTACCACATAGCTGCAAAGGTTGGCGTCGGTCACTGTAATACTGTAGTTTCCGGCTGAGAGCGATGCGATGGTGTACGGGTTGGTGATGCCTGAAGCTGAACCTGGTGTTGGGCCTTCCCAGGAAATTGAATAAGGTCCTGTGCCACCGGTGTAAGTCACGGTTATAGATCCTGTAGTCGAACCGCAGTAGTAATTAGTCGGAACTGCAGAAATGATTGTAAGCGGTTCGGCGCAACTTCCCGGTACCGGCTGGAATCCGGGATCTCCGCTGTTGTCGGTCCCGTTGACGAGCCAGGGAGAATAGGTGACCGTCCCACCGGGATAATAGATCTCAGGTATCAGGTCAGGATGGCAGATCACGCCATACCAGTTGCATGCGGCGTCCAGCGTTCCTGTTCCTCCGTGATAGATCGCATAATTCGTATTGCCTGTGATATAGTTATTATTCACATGGTAAACACCGGCAGGAATAGCCTCGCCGTCCTTTACAGCCACTCCGTTGTAACTGTTGTTCATGAAATTATTCGTAATATTGACATACCCGAAAATACTGGTGCTCCCATACAACCGTATCGCTCCTTTGTCTGAAGCATGAGACGTATTGGCATTGTCAACAGTATTGAATGAAATGGTGATGTCCGATGTTGTATTTCCTGTATTAATACCAACCTGGATTCCCTGTTGAGGAACATTGGTTACTTTATTACGGCTTACCAGAGCAGTGGTCACATCAACGATTTGGATCCCTGCATACCCTGTATTCAGAATTTCATTATCGGTGACCGTAAGGTTGCTCTGTTTCCAGGGATTGATCCCGGAACTGATTGAACCGGTCAGGTCTTTGATCCTGTTGTCGCTGATGGTCCAGTTGGTCGATAATTCGCTGCCGTTAGTATAAATCCCCGCTGCAGCATTAGTTTCAATCAACATTTTCAGGATATTGACATTATTGGTTTTGGAAGGCAAACCACTAAAATTGTTGCCTCCAACAATACAACCTGGTGCAGAACCTGAAACTCCGGTAATTTTCAATCCATTCATTGTGATATTGTTCGCAGCGATTTTGACAGCAGCATCGCCCGCCGGTGGAATAATAACCGCCTCAGCCACCCTGGTCCCGGTGTTGGGAGAAATGGCCGCATTGGGTCCCTGTATGGTCAGCTCTTTATTCACCAGCACCGTCTCGTTATAGGTACCCGCGCAAACATCTATCACATCGCCGTTGCCGGTTGTCGCCGCATCTATCGCACCTTGGATGGTTGCAAAGAATAGGTTGTCGGTAGTATTTTTCACCGGCAGGTACTGGATGTTCAGCGGGCCGGCCGATGCCGAGGAGCCGTTGGCGTCGGTCAGGGTGATGGTGTAAGGACCCACGGCCAAGGATGGAATGGTATAGGGGCTTGTGATATTAAAGGCCGAACCGCTTGAGGGACCGGTCCATGTGATGCCAATAGGGACAACCCCGCCTGTGAATGTCACCGTAATCGATCCCATGGTCTCCCCACAGATGATATCATCCGGTATGGCCGATACGATCACTATGGACGTGCCGTTGCAGGATCCCGGGACCGACTGGAAACCCGGGGTTGCACCGTCGTTATCGGTACCATCGGACAGCCAGGAATCGTAATCAACCGGCCCGGCAATCATCGGGGCAATCAGGTCACCATCGGCCGTGCCGTACCAGTTGCAGGTGGCATTCAATATGTCAGTGTATTGATTCTCGACTGCATAGGTACAGCCGGTTATTGAGTTGTTATTGACCAGATTATTACTTGGACCAGGAATTCCAGGCTGACCATAGGAATAGCTCTGATAAACCCCCCTGTAAAAACCATTCAAAGTATTTTCAGTAATGTTCGTATTAATGACATTCCCAAGCATTCTGATTCCGCGTGATGTGCCTGATCCAGGAATTTGTGCGCTGATACTGTTTTGAGTTATTATTGCATTCTCAATACTGCCACCGTCACCGTCTGATTCAAGTTGTATCCCCTTACCATTACCACCGACATTAGATATTATATTACCTGATATTTCAATATTGGTGTATTTACCTCCAGGATACTGATCATAGCTCGATCCGTAAGGTGCCATTAATAAAATACCACTAGAGCCATTCGCGTCAATAGTGTTATTATGGATCCATTGTTTGGCTGTTATCTCGTAATTGCTAACCGGATCTCCTGAGGTCTTATATGTCATTAATCCAATTGCCGGACCTGCATCAGAGCGTGAATTGATCGTGTTGTCCTTGATATCAGAGGTTCCTAGAAGTCTTTCAAGGAAAAGGGAATGAGAGGCACAGTTGCTGATCGTATTATTTCTGAAGATCAGATTGGAAGAACATAATCCAGAATAAAATCCATAGTCGTCATTATCTGCATCTCCTGCACCGATAATATTATTATTCGAGATTTCTATTGTACTACCTAGGCTACCACCACTGAGGGTAATTTCAAAATGGTTTCCATCAGAAGTAGTTGCATTGAAGATTTTAAATCCATCAAGTTTAACACTGCCTGTGGCTGTTATTGTCACAGCTGAGGCAAGCTTACCTGTCGCATCAATTGTAGTTGTGGATAACCCTGCTCCTTGTACTGTCAGAGCCTTGTTTATGTTCAGAGCCTCATTATATGTTCCTGCACATACCTGGATCACATCACCATCGACCGTAGATAAAGCGTCAATGGCCGCCTGTATCGTAGCATAATAGGTATTCTGCGTCACATTGTGCACCGGCAGGTACTGAACCACAACCGGATCCACGGTGGATGAAGATCCGTTGGCGTCGGTTACGGTAACCGTGAAGGAACCCGCTGTCAGCCCTGCAATCGTATAGGGTGATGAAGCAAGGCCCGGTGCCGAGCCGCTGGATGTTCCGGTCCAGCTTACGGTGTAATTGGGTGTTCCTCCTGTCCATATGACCAGGATGGATCCGGGTGTCGGGCCGCAATACACAGGAGTCGGTACGGCAGAGGCGACCACCGGGGTGCCGGTGCAGATCGGGCTGGCCTGGTAAAAACCGGGCCCGGCCAGAACTTCATTTGTTCCACTCACCAGCCATGGCCAATAGGTGACATTTCCTGAAGTCTCATCCAGCACAAGGTCGCCGTCCGCAGTTCCCCACCAGTTGCACGTGGCATTAACGGTGGGTGCAGTGCTGATGATCCCATAATTTGTATTACCCGAAATGTCATTGTTGTGAACGGTCACTGTACTGCCGTCAGTTTCATCATAACCAACCACAATACCCTCCGTATTTCCGGTTATCACGTTGTTTTCAATGATGGCTGCAGTTCCGGGTCCGAAATAAGTGGTAGCCATGATCCCAGCTGAAGTTGAAAAATCTGAAGCTGTCCCTTTGCAATTCGTTATGGTATTGAAGGTTATGTCAGCATCTCCCCCGAAGCCGACTTCAATACCGTAATCAAGGCAATCAATGGCGCCTTTCCCGGTGTAGGTATTGTACGATACGTTATTTCCCGGGCCTCCGATCCACATACCGACCCTGCCGATGTTCGTAAACACGTTATTTGTGATGGTCATGGTACCATAATCGACGATCCCAAATCCTGAATAGCCGGGAGCAACAATATTCTGGAACCTGCAATTATTAACTACACCGGTATGGTTCGAATTATACTTCATTCCGCCATACACATTATATCCGTTTCCATCCAGAACCAGATTGCTTATGTCCACGTTGGCATTTACCGCATTGTCTACCCTGAAAATATAGGATCCGGCTGTGCCTCCGTTCAGATCATTCAGAGCCTGCACGACAGGCCTGCTGGTTACATCCCCCACAATGTCAACGCTTTTATTGACCAGTATCTGCGTGGTAATGCCATAGGTACCCGGGCAGACATTCACTGTCCATCCTGTGGCTCCCACGGCATCAATACCACGCTGGATGCTTGGTACGGTTTCTGGCGCCACAAAGCTGTTAACAGTCACATACACATTGTTGGGATTCCAAACCAGGAGGGCCCTGTTCCCCGCATCAATGGCATGGATTACCAGGTCTTCCCTGCTGCAGTTATCCGTCGTACTCAGAGTAATGCTGCTGATATCATAATTGGTTCCGGGGCTGACAGCATCGCCGATGCTGATTGCAGCAACCGTTTGTCCTGTTATGGTTGTTGTGCCGAACGTGACAGGGGGATTGCAGGTATAGCCGGAATAGACGTCCATGGTGATCCCGAATTCACCTCCCGTAATTACGTTTCCGTTGCCAATGGTAACAACAGGCCATGGCCAGGGAAGTGTAGCGCTGTTTATTCCTGCTATTCCAATCCCTGTTGAATTACCGGTCAGAATATTGTTTGTGATGACTGCAGTGGTATTTTCCTCATCCCAGACAGCTATGGCTGCAGAACCTGATCCATCTACCGTGGCTACACCAACACAGTTAGTCACCGTGTTGCCTTCGATCAAAATGTTGCAGCCGTATTCGGCCAGGATAAAATAATCCATCCAATCGCCTGCACCTTTGCCGGTGTAAGTGTTATTCTGTACGGCTCCTGTACCCCTGTGGCGAATACCGTCACGTCCGATATACGTAAAATCACAACCGGTAATATCCACATCGCAGCCATTTTCCACCAGAATTCCTGTCCCGCGGTAAGCCGGCCCTGAAGGTTGATATTGTATGTCTGTGATGGTACAGTTATCGACATTACCATCTCCAAGGAAATACATGGCATTAAAAATATTATAGCCTGTACCGTCAAGCTGGACATTGGAAAGATCCAGCGTTTTTCCTCCAACCACCTTGATCCATCCGTCGGTAGATGATGTATAATCTGCATTTGGTTTGATGATGGTTGTCGTCTTACTGTCACCGATGATGGTCAGATTCTTGTCCACGACAATTTGCCCGATTTCGACATAAGTGCCCGGATCCATGGTGATGGTGTGCCCGTCAAGAGTGGCAGCAGCATCAATGGCATCATTCAGCAACGCATAATCAATATATGTATCGATATTATGCACCGGGCCGTAGTAATAAGTGCCCGTTGTTGTTGCTCCGAGGGCGTCGGTCACCGTTACCACGTAGTCGCCATACTCGTTGGTGGGGGTTATGGTTGCCGTATTTCCGGCAGTGAATCCACCCGGTCCTGTCCAGGAATAAGTAAACGGACTTGTACCTCCCTGGGGTACCGCCGTGATGGTCCCGGGTGCCGGAGTGTAAGTCCGGGTGAAAGTCACCCCCAGGTTGGTCACCCAGCCCGGAATGTAATAAGTGGAGGCAGGATCATCGGGATACACTGCTGTTTCCCAGGAACTGACCGGATAGGCATACTCGCAAGGCCAATCGTCGGTGTCATCCCACGCAAGCAGGGAAGTGCCTCCGGCGAAAGTAAAATGGAGCATGACAATTTCCACTTTGCTGCCCGGTATGGTCACCCCAGCGGCGCCATTGTTCCAACCGATAATGATCAGGCCTGAAGAAGGATTTGTGGCGGTAAGTGACGGCAGGGAACCATGCGGGGTAAATCCTGTAAAGGTAAGTATGGCGGGATCAAAGTTCATGTACAAAGAGATAGCAGCCACATTGTTGAAATTATCCACCATGACGGGCAGGCTGATGCTGCCGGTAGGCTTGACTTCCTTGGCGGCATAGGTCACAGGATTATTTGTACCGGAACAGGCGTCATACAAAGGTTGAAATCCGATTTCAGCACTGTTGTCCGTCCCATCCACCAACCATGGGTCAGCATTTACTAAACCAGTGATCAGGCTTGTAAAATCAGGACTTGCTGACCCCCACCAGTTGCAGGAGGCGTCTATGGCAGAACCACCGTAGTGGGCAACCATCTTGGCTGTGCCGCTTTGGATGAAAGAGTTGTTATGCGCAACCACATTGGCTCCAACTGCACTGGCACCCCATCCTTCCACAGTCTGATTGTAAAAGAAATTGTGGGTAACGGTCAGGTTGTTTTGTCCGTCGGAACCGATGCCAACCCCGCAACCGTTATTGTCGTGAATGCAGTTAGCAGTAATAGTAATGCCAGTTGCAGGATTGAGATAAATCCCTCTCCAATTGTTCCTGATATCATTCGCGACGATATCCAGATTGTCAGATCCGCTGACCATCTCTATACCATTGCCTTGTGCAGCATCATCACATAATTCGATGATGTTGTTTTGAAGGGTTACATCGTCGGTATTTACAGCTAGACCGTCATAAAAAGATCCGAAATGGTATCCATTCTGAATATGAAATCCGTCGATGGTGGCTGCAGCGGTAAGGTAAAATCCTCCGTTAACGATTGATTCTGTATTTCTTGTTGTTCCGCAACCGGCTACTCCGGCATTGTTCCCTTTAATAATGACTGCTTTTATTACATTTATTTGCTCAGTATACGTCCCCGCTGCCACATTCACCGTACCTCCCGTGGCCACCGCGTTGACACCGTCCTGTATGGTTGCAAATGCGTCATATCCCCACCAGTGCCCGTCATTCGGTCCGCTGGAAGTATAGCCATCATCTACCCAAACCTCCGCAGGTGCGGCATAAGTGCCCGTGACCTGTATCTGACCCCAGGCTAGTGAGTGAGAGGCAGGATCTGCGAAATTCCCCAGACCCATAAAAACATAGACTGAGGATAGATCAATATCTGTTATAGGAAATACATCCGTCGGCCCTTGAGCAAATTTTCTCCAGGCATCGGTCCCATGTTTTGCTGTGTTATTAAGTGCGGTATTGTAGGCCCAATAGGCTCCTTCAACCTCAGCAGCAGAATTATGCATCCTGAACCACATCTCATACGTATAGGTGTTTCCTCCTGTTGGCAAAACCCGTAAACGAAAATCGTAACTGTTCAATTGAGAAGCACTGTATGCCGTTGCAGAAGGGTGGCGTGGATTAGGCGTTACATAACTTTCGTTATTATAATACGGACCAGCAGCCGGACCGTCAATCTTACCGTCAGTGGCTTTCCTGTACCAATCCTGAGTACCCTGATGTCTTGAATCGTCAGATGTCCCAACGATTCCATCAGGACCCAAAGTTGATAAAGAGTGACCGTCCCAATCGACACCAGAAGCAATTTCCATGTTTAAAATATTGCACCATACGCTATTATTCTCTGGATCAATACTATTCATGAAATTTGAGCCACTTATTCCAGGTTCTGCGACACCTTTTGTAGACCAAACATTTGCCTCCGTAAATTGGGATACATCAATATCAAAATATGTAATATCAATCCCCCCGGGTGCATTCACATTGAAGGAGGGTGGGTAAAAATAACCTGTACCCCCCCAAACTCCGAAGGATCCGCTTAAAGTCCCGCCAGGAAATGTGTACGTAGTTTGAGCAATACTGAATATGCTGAACATCAACATACCTGTCAGCATAACAAGAGTAAAATTCTTTTTCATAATTCTAAGATTTGGGTTGATTCTAAATGATTGGATTATATCTTGTTATAAATTGTTAAATATTAAATTGTTAAATTGTTATCCATTGTTCGATTGTTCCATTGTTATTTGATCTTTGATCTTTGCTCTTTGATCTTTGATTTTTAAATCATCTCCCGCAGCTGTTCCAGCCGGAAGGGACGAGGCAACCGCGAGTAGGTGCTCTCGCTGAAGATGGAGATCACCTCGTCGAACTCCCTGCTGGCCGATAACACCAACCGGATGCCCGGATGATACTGGCTGAAGTACCGTATCAGCGACGCGTCGCTGAAAGCCGAAAAATTTAGCACCACGCAGTCCACCGCGTGATCATCCACCGTGCGGATAGCCTCCACAGGTGTCTGGACAAAGAAACACTCGGATACTTTATCGCATAACGACTCTCGGATCTCCTGCTCCACCTGAGCATCGTATCCTATGAAAAGAAGGGATCTTTTCATATGGGTGAAGGATAAAAATTGGGGGTCAGGAAAGTCAATTACTGTGCCGAAGCTTGTAAAGCGTTGAATGAGAGGAGAAAGGAAAGAGGAGAGAGGAGAGAGGAGAAAGAAGCGGGCGATTTTTTATGCCCGGAAATGGGCAAACGGGCAGGAGGAATAACCATTACTGATTACCCAGATAGAAGTTGAGGTGAAAGGAGAAGGAGATTGACCAGAGGAGGGAAAAAATATGAAATGATCCCACTCCCACGATAAGTAATGGGAGTGCGACTTTCGTTTGGAATTTGGATCCTGGAATTTATTTGGCTTTTGGATCCTGGAATTACGAGTGTTCAAAACATTCTAGATCATACTTAACGTTCTTTGACATTTTGAGAAAATAGGCGTTGTTAACAATATATAGGATGATATTAACTATCTATCTGTGTATATTTATCTAAATCACTGGTTATCAACAATTTGTTTCATGCTGTGTTGATAAAATCTGTTGATTTTGAGTCGATTACCACACTATTCGTCATTACCTTTGATGCTATTCTTTACCATAATGAAGTTCAAGGAAGATGGCATCGGAGTCAGCGATCTGTTAAAACTCATCCCGGATGATCTATTGCTTGATTTAGCTAAGGAAACCAAGGTGGATTATCAGGTCAAAAAGCTCTATGGCCGTAATGTGTTTAATTTATTGTTATATGGACTTCTTACCGGGGAGCGAGTGGGACTAAGGTCGCTGGAGGACTTCTACAACTCCCGGAAATTTAAGGCTATGTTCAAATTACCTGGCACCCCGCCGAATGCCAGGTACAATTCTCTTTCTGCCCGGTTGGCAACCATGAATGTCAGTTATTTCGAGAAGGCTTATGAGGCCATCCATGAGCAATGCAGCCTTTTATACGATGAACCGACTTTATCTCTACACTATAGGATTACACGGGTTGATTCAACCATGGTTTGTCAAACCGCTGCCAAACTTGAGCAGGGAATCCGTGTCGGGGTGAAAAAAGATGGTAAAAAGCAGGTCAAGTACACCATCAGTTTAACAGACATGTTTCCCAGCAGCGTAGAGATCTTTACTCAACAAAAGTATATCTGCGAGAGCCTGACCATCCCCAAAGTCATCCTCAAGGTCATGGATAAAAGCAAAGACAATGTTTTTGTCTTTGACAGGGGTGTTTCAAGCCGTGATGTCTTCTACGAACTGGACACACATGACTGTTCCTTTGTTACCCGATTGCAGGTAGATGCCCGTCATGTTGTTTTGAATGATATTGCCTTTCCACCAGGCCTTGTTGTCAGGAATCTTACTGTTTTGAAAGATCAGTGCGTATACCTGTATCGATCCGGAAATCATGTGCTGGAACATCCGTTTCGATTAATCCAGACACAAAACGCAAAAGGAATACAATACTGGTTTCTGACCAATCGGTTTGATTTGACCTGCCAGGAGATCATCCTGATATACAAACACCGATGGGATATTGAAGTCTTTTTCCGGTTTATCAAACAGGAGTTAAATTTTTCTCACCTTATCAGCGTCAATGAGAATGGAATTAAAATACTCCTTTACATGACCCTGATTCTTGCGATGTTAATCCTGATTTACAAAAAAATTAACGAGTTTGGCTATAAAACAGCTAAAAGACGATTTGCCATCGAATTAGGCGATATCATCGATGATGTCATGATTGAACAGAGTGGTGGAGACCCAAACACGTTTTTTCGATAGCTATCAACGCTAAACCTTAATTCTCAAAATGTCAAAGAACATTTATTGATAATGGATGCTTTAAATATTTGTTTTTAATGTTTTGAACACTCGTATCCTGGAATTTGGAATTTGCTTGGATTTTGGTGCTTGTGATTTGGAATTTAAGGAAGCTGAATCTTCAGCTTAACTATCTTTCTATCCAATGCCTGGCGCGATATCCCCAGCATCCGTGCGGCCTTCGACTTGTTGCCGCCGGAGGCGGCCAGCGCGGCCTCGATGGATTCTTTCTCGGTCGTGCACAGGCGCCGGGAGGCGCTGCCATGGGCCGGAAAAGCACCGGTGGCCTGCAGCTTGATCTTCAACTGGTCGAAATGATCGAAGGTGAGCGTCTCGCCCTGGCAAAGGATCAGCGCCCGCTCCACCATGTGTTTCAGCTCCCTGACATTGCCGGGGAAATCGTACCGGAGCATGGCGTCCTGTATCGAAGGATCCAGCCGGGGAACATCGTGGTTCAGCTTCCTGGAGTACCATTCGACAAAATGCCGGAGCAGGTGCGGGATACCCTCGCGGCGCTCGCGAAGGGGAGGGACGTGGATGCAGAAAGCGTTCAGCCGGTGGTACAGGTCGGAGCGGAACTGTCCCTCCCGCGCCAGCCGCTCGATGTCCTGGTTGGTGGCGGCGATCACACGGATATCAACGGCTTGCAGCGTGGTGGAACCCAGCCGGCTGATCTTCCGGTCATCCATGATGCGCAGCAGCTTGGCCTGCAGGCCGGGTTTCATATCGGCAATCTCGTCCAGGAAAAGAGATCCCTGGTGTGCGACCTCGAACCACCCGGCCTTGTCGGTGAGGGCTCCCGTGAACGCACCCTTCCGGTAGCCGAAAAATTCGCTTTCGAATAGCTCGTCGGGCACAGAGGAGCAGTTGACGGCATGAAAGGGCTTGTCGCTTCGGCTGCTCAGGTAATGGATGCCGCGGGCGATGAGCTCCTTGCCGGTGCCGCTTTCGCCGGTGATCAGGACAGTGGTGTCGGAGGAATGGGCGACAAGCCGCATCTGGTCCACCACGGCCTGCATGGCCTGGCTGACAGCGATCAGCGGCGAGGCAGGTTCCTTTCCGAAATCCTCATCCAGGACATGGCGGAAATGATCGCCATTGGACTGCCGTACGGTGTGGATCAGTTTTTTGGTCTTATCCAGTGTTTCCAGCATCTCCGGCATGTGGAACGGTTTCTTGAAAAAGTCGACGGCACCCAGCCGCAGCGACATGATCACCGAATCCATATCGCCATGGCCGCTCATCATGATCACTTCGGTGGAAGGATATTTCTGGCGGATCTTTCTGAGCACCTCCAGGCCGCTCATCTCCGGCAGGCAGATGTCAAGAAGCGCGATCTCCACAGGATTCTTCTCCAGGAATCGAAATGCCTCCGATGGTGTGAGTACCACGTTGACCCGGTAGCTGCTGCCGGTGAGGAACTCCCTTATCTCACGGCCTATTTCAGGCTCATCGTCAAGGATCAGCACAGGGATCTTCACTGATTTCATGGCACAGCGCTCCCTTCTTCGATCCTGGAATGATGAAATGGCAATAAGACGGTCATTTCCGTGAACTCGCCAGGGATTGACCGGGCAGTGATCTCACCGTGCATCTCAGTGACAATGCCATAAATAATGGGCAATCCCAGGCCTGTCCCCCCGGATTTTGTCGTATAGAACGGGTCAAAGAGCCTGTCAATGTTTTCATGCTGAATGCCAATTCCATTATCCCACACTTTTAGTTCGATCTTTTTCGCGTTGGGTTGAGTGGTGATCCGGATCTCTTTGGGCTGAATGTTGCCAAAATGAAGCTTTCCTTTCTCTTCCAGGGCATCACGGGCATTGGTGAGCAGGTTGAGGATCACCTGTTCGAAACGGGAGGGATTGCCGACCGTATAGCCTTCACCGTTCCACAGGTCTGTGATCACGCGGATCTGGTGCTTCCGCAGCTGGGCTCCCATCATCGAAAGGGCACTGTGGATCCGTTCGTTGACGTCGAGACGATCGAGCGACAACACGGCCTGGTCGCGGGAGAAGATACGGATATGATCAATAAGCTGCTGTATTTTAGTAAGGTTCTGGCTGATGGTGTTCAGCTTCCGGGTCAGATACACTTTGCCTGCTTTGCCATCGCTGACCCTGTGGAGTATATTTTCCATCACCAGCGAGATGACGGCCAGCGGCTGGTTGATCTCATGGCTGAAGCCGGCCGACAATTCCCCGAGCGATTCCAGGCGGGATTTCTGGATCAGCATCTGCTGTTTGGTGTTCAGCTCATAGATGTGTTTTTTCAGCTCCATGGTAGTCTCCTCCAGCTGTTGACGGGTCCTGACCAGGGCGATCAGGGTGGCCAGCTTGGAGGCGATCGCCTCCAGGGCGGTGCGTGTGAGCTCATCAGGAGGGTGATCTTTTTTGGATCCGAGATTAAGGGCTCCGATCACTTTATCCTGGTATATCAACGGAATGCTGGCAATATATTGCAATCCTTCTTTCCTGAAACCATCCTTTAAGTTCTCATCCACCAACTGATCAAACAGGGTGTGATCGATATAGGTGGCCCTATGTCCGATCACATCAGCCACGGTCCTGCTGGATGCAGGGTATTGCATGACAGTGTTTTCGAACTGTTTTGATGTCCCCCTGGAATAGACCATTTCCAGATAACCTGACGCCTCGTTCATCAAATGGATCGAGAACAGATCGATCCATTCGATCTGATGCAGGTAGTTGCCCGCCAGTTCGAGCGATGCATCCAGGGTGACAGAAACATTGCTGAGGGAATCGATCTCATGAAGGATCCGGAACAGGTTTTCACGTTGCCGTTCACCGGTGATATCATAGAACATGGCGATCCTGAGGGGCATTCCCGTTTCTGACATCACAGTGAAAATGATCCCCCGGAGGGTGAGTATCCTTCCGTCACGTGTCTTCACCTCCGTAGCGCCCTTCCAGGCTTCGTTCCTGCTCAGTGCTTCGCTGATCTCCTGAAGGCCCTTCGTATCTTCGGGGTATCCCTTGTGAAAGATCCTGACCTTTCCCCGCAATTCTTCCAGCGAATACCCCATGGTTTGGATGAACACTTCATTCACGAATTGGATTCTGCCATCCGCATCCGTGATGGCCACCAGGTAGGGTGAATTTACAACCATATCTTCAATAAACCTCACCGAGTAGATCATTTCATCTACCAGTTCCTGTGTTCTCCGCTCCAGGGTTTCTTCAAGATGGGTTACCCGTTTCTGTAATTTGCTGACCGTTGGGTGCTTCTCCATTGCCACTACACATGACAGCAAATATATGTAATTATCATTTAGCAAAACCAGCCCGAATGGCTGTATGCACCGTTTAACCTGCTGATGTTTAACTTATTTTATGAAGGCCGCCAAAAGATCAATGAACCTCCGGAGTTATTTAACGAAGCTCATTAATAATAGGGCAGGTCAATAGCGTGCCGATTTCTTAAAAACCAAAAAAATTGAATTCCGTATAAAAAAACGGTATCTTTATGGTTCGATTTATAAAAAGATCATCATCATGAAAAATTCGCTACTTTTCATTGCATTTATGACAGTAGTGTTATCCCTATACACCACCCGGATATATGGATCACTGTCGTGCCTGGATGTGCCGGGCTCAGAGGCGGCCAGCCTCTTTGAACCCTCACCCTCCCCTCCTGAATGTGAATACACCATTTTTGGAGATGCCAACGAAGACGGCCAGGTCAATGTGCTGGATGTCATTGCCATGGTAAGCTATATCATGGGTGGCAGCCCCGATCCGTTCGACCTGGAAGCAACCGATATGAACGCAGATGGGATCATCAACATCCTTGATGTCATTTCTGTCACCAGTCTCATCCTGCAAACACCGGGAATGCAATGCCCGGGCACGCCTGCAGTTTCCTACGGCGGAAAAACATACAGCACGGTGCTGATCGGGGATCAGTGCTGGTTCAGGGAGAACCTGAACGTGGGTAACATGATTGCAGGAACCATTGAACAATCGAACAATGGAACCATCGAGAAGTACTGCTATGGTAATATTCTGGCTAATTGCAACAGCTACGGTGGCCTTTACCAGTGGCCTGAAGCCATGAAATACCAGGGAACCGCCGGCGCGCAGGGCATCTGCCCCACCGGATGGCACCTGCCCACCGACATGGATTACACGGTACTGACAACCTTCCTCGGTGGCGCGGGAGAGGCCGGAGGCAGGATGAAAGAAGCTGGCCTCACCCACTGGCAGGCTCCTAACACCGGAGCCACGAACTCCAGCGGATTCACTGCCCTTGCAGGAGGATACCGCATCAGCACCGATGGTTCGTTTACGGGCCTGGGGCAATATGGCATTTTCTGGTCCTCCTCCCCTGCCGACGCTGCCAGTGGCTGGGACCGTTATATGTACTATACCACCGACGATGCGACGCGAAGCAGCTCCCCGAAGGGAAACGGCTTCTCGGTAAGGTGCCTGAAGAACTGCGTGCCGCAGCCTTCCCAGGCCAGCGCAGGCTCCGACCAGATAGATGTACAGAACACCTATACGTTCCTGACAGGAAATACGCCCGATTGCGGCACAGGTGTCTGGCGTATCATTACCGGTACCGGAGGATTCATCGCCGACACACTGAATCCGCTTAGCGGCTTTCAGGGCATCCAGGGCAACGAGTATGCCCTGGCCTGGATCATCAGCACCGTATGCGGCAACTCAGCCGACACTGTCCAAATCAGCTTTGCGGAACTCTTCGGCTTGCCCTGTGAGGACATCGAGGAAGTCGTTTTCGAAGGCCGTACCTATAACACGGTCCAGATCGGCAATCAATGCTGGCTCAAGGAAAACCTGAACGTGGGCGCCATGATCGCAGGAACCATTGAACAATCGAACAATGGAACCATCGAAAAGTTTTGTTATGACAATGATACCGCCAATTGTACCCTTTTCGGAGGTCTTTACCAGTGGGGCGAAGCCATGCAGTATGCCACCCTTCCCAGCAGCCAGGGAATTTGCCCACTGGGATGGCACATCCCGTCCGACTTCGAATGGAAAGTGCTCGAAGGATTTACCGACAGCCAGTATGCTGCCGGCGATCCGGTCTGGGATAACGACTGGTGGCGGGGACTGGATGCCGGGGGGAACCTGAAGGATACCACCACGGTGATGTGGGCTGCACCCAATACAGGCGCAACCAACATATACGGTTTTACCGGCCTGCCCGGCGGACGAAGGGATAAATCCACGGCTTCTTTCATCGAAAAGGACAGTTCGGCCTTTTTCTGGACTTCCTCGCGGGTGGACACGAATTATATCGTGCTGCGTTTGCTCGACTTTGAGCATAAAAGCATCTTACGCTACAGCTATGCCAACCCTCCTTCGGGATATTCGATCCGATGCATACGCGGCTGTGTACCACAGCCCACTCCTGCCAGCGCCGGTCCGGATCAGATTAACGTTCCGGGAAACATGACCACGCTGGCTGCCAACACCCCCATCAACGGTACCGGAGTGTGGCATATCGTGAACGGCACCGGGGGAACGATCCAGGACACCACGAATCCGGCAAGCACCTTCCAGGGCCTTGTCGACAGCACCTATCACCTTACATGGACCATCACCACAGATTGCAGCAGCTCAACGGATGCAGTGATGATCAGTTTCGTATTCAACTGCGGGGATCCTCTCACCGATTTCCGCGACGGCCAGGTCTATTCCACCGTGCAGGTCGGAACTCAGTGCTGGATGTCGGAGAACCTCAATATCGGAGCCAGGATCAACAGCGATGAAGAGGGGTACCAGCAGACGGACAACGATCTCATCGAGAAATACTGTTACAACAACGATCCTGTGCAGTGTGAGACCTATGGAGCCCTGTACGAATGGCCTGAAGCCATGCAGTATGTCACCCAGCAGGGTACCCGTGGCATCTGCCCGCCCAACTGGCACATCCCCACCGACAGTGAGCTGAAAACGCTCACAGGCACCATCGACAGCCAGTATCCGGCAGGTCATCCGGAATGGGACAAAGTGGGCAAGTGTGGCCTGGATGCGGGGGGCCATATGAAGGAGGCCGGGCTGGACCACTGGGAAGAACCCAACACGGGGGCCACGAACAGCAGCGGGTTTACGGGACTTCCCGGCGGATACCGGAACATCTATGACGGGGGCTTCTTTGATATGGGTGAACTGGGTACCTTCTGGTCATCCACGCAGAATGATGCTCAAACCGCCTGGAGCAGGTACCTGAACTACGATGATGCACGTGTCAGCCGTTTTGCAAGCGATAAGACAAACGGATTCAGCGTGCGGTGCGTGAAATAAGTATATTGATGCATTAATCGTGGTGGTAGGTCCCTGCTTACGCAGGGATGACATTCCTGCTTGCGCAGAGATGACGTTCCTTATAGCTTAATAAATTCAACCCTGCGATTGAGCGCCTTATTAGCAGGAGTATCATTCGGAGCGACCGGCTCAGTCTCTCCCTTGCCATCGGTTTCCATACGCGATGCATCAATGCCGAAGTTCTTGCTGAGCTCATTTTTAACCGAAGCAGCGCGGTGTTTGGAGAGGTCGAGATTCGAGGCATCCGCGCCGTCGGAATCCGTATGGCCGATGATCTTGATCCTTACATCCGGATTTTCGGTCAGTACAGTGGCAATTTCTTTCAGGGTTCCATTGGATTCCGGTTTCACAATGTCCTTGTTGACATCGAAATAGATGCCGTAGGTAACTAATTTTCCTTCGGTAAGAAGCTTGTTCCTGGTGTCCGGGGCGCCGACAGCCACGCGGATGTTGGTCACCATGGCGGCACCATTTTCAAACCTGATCCTGTCGGGCTTTACACATCCAGTCGGAAAAGCTTTTGGCAGATCAAACACTTTATACTCATTCTGGTATAAGCGAAGCCTGGACTTCTGCACCCAGATGGCCATGTGATATTTCTGGTCAACTTTTTGTTTGTACATTTCATCATCCTTGTAACCATCTATTTTCAACTGCTCACATTCTGTACCATACAGCCAGGTGCTGTAAAAAGGCCTGCCATAATCAGTATGGAACTGAAATCCTCCTTTTCCCGGGGCTGTACCCCCATCCCATGCTTTTACATTTTTAGCCTGCATCAACCGCATCATAAATCCATGCACATGACCTTCATTATCTTTCACAGGGATCACATCGAACTCCAGTGTGAAATTATCGGGCAGGTCAAGTAGGGCATCCGTCCAAATGGCCTCCCATCCATCGAATTTCATCCAGTTGCCGGGAAACAAATTCGTGGTGACCACTTCGGCAGATCCATTGGTGTTCCACAGTGCAGGGAAATCCCCCACGGCATCCTGGCTAAAATCTTCATAAAAGATCACCTTTTCGCCTGGAATAAAATCGTATTTGGAATAGGTCTGCAGGGCGGGCTGCTCCTGTGGGGCAGGTTCTGTTTTTGGCTGAGCCTGCTGTTCGGCAGGTTTTTGCTGTTCCTTCTTTTCGGTGGTAGTGGCGGGTTGATTTTGCTGGTCTTCACCCTGGGGATTCTCGATACCCTTTTCCACTTCATCAAGTCCTTTATCAATGGCCTGGTCCGTTTTCTGAACGGTACGGTCCTTGACCTTATCCGTGATCTTTTTCCCGATGTTGATCTGGGCATGGATACCGGGAGCGGCCAACAGCAAGCATAATACAACAGTCAGTCTTACAATCATTTTCATTATCATAACAATTTTAAATCTAATAAAAGGATAAGCGATGTAACTTCCCGTAAAGGTAAAATAAAATCAAACGGGGAGATTTTTCACATAAAAATCATGCCGGAATATCACGGAATCTTTAAATGCACTGAGATATAATATAATGTGATAAATCCCAATATACAATTACCAAATTCCAAACAAATTACAAATTACAAAATTCAAAATTTATCTCAATCCTTCAGGGATGGCATATGGCAGGATAGACAGATTCCTGTCAGAAGGGAATCAAAAGCTGGTTAATAATGCTATCTTTACCCCTGTAAATTCCTTTCATGAAAACATTGAGTGCTTTCCTTAAAATCAGCAAACAGGAGTTCACCATACTATTTGTATTGCTGGTTCTATTTAGCATTGGAGGCACTGCGCAAAGTCCTTATATTCAGCATTATACAACAACAGAAGGATTGCCTTCAAATGTTGTTTACCATGTGTATCAGGACAGCCGGAAATTCATCTGGTTTGCCACGGATGCCGGCGTGGCCCGGTTCGATGGATCCAGGTTCGATTATTTCACCAAAAAGGATGGTCTCAGCAGCAACGATGTGATAAAAATCAAAGAAGATTCCCGGGGCCGGATCTGGTTCTTTAATCTGAATGCATCCCTGAACTATTTATATAACGACTCGCTTTATAACGAGAAGAATACGCCCTTTCTGGATTCATTAAGAAGCAAGGATTTTTTTCGTGACTTCTACGAGGATGAAAATAAAACGATCTACTTCTATTACAATTTTCAACCGGAGATCTATTCCCTTGATTCCCAAAATATAATAACAAAATATACCTACCCGGGCGTTACCGTTTATATTAAACCAGGAAATATACCCCGTGAAGGAATGGTGATCCGGTACATGAAAAAATCCAACACAGGTGAATTTTATCTCTGGACCATTGCCGGGCTTTATACACTGAAAAACCTTGCCGATCAACCCATTCTTGTTACCGATACATTCAATTACAAGAATATCTATCAGGGCTCTCAGCAAAATACATGGGTCATTACCGGTGAGTTACATACAGAAACCGAGCAAAATCCATGGGTCATTAGAAAATTTCTGGATGGATTCATTCCCGATCCTGCAACAACACCTTTAATATCAAGATCATTCCTGATCATGTGTATCTGGGAAACCTCCGATGGTATTTTATGGATCTCGACCTACGATAAGGGAATTCTTTGTTTCAGGAACGGCAATTTCATCCGCCATATTGACATCAGGGAGGGACAGGCCGGGATACAGGACCATGAGAATAATATCTGGGTCACTTCACTGAAAGACGGAGTTTATAAGATCAGTCCCTATGTCAACCAGCATACTCATCACGAAAACAGCCTGTTCCAGGATATGGGGATCCTGACGCTGGACGATCATCCGGAGAATGGAATATGGTGTACAAACGGACGAACGGTCTTTCTGCTGCAGGACAATGAATTATATACAACTGATTTTCAAAATATCAGAAGCTCCTTCAATCAGTTGTTGCATACCAAAATGAACACCCTGATCGTGGGTGAGAAAAATGCCTATCAATATGCGCTCAGGGGAATCAGCCTGGATCCTGCTTCACGAAAAATCAATTACCTTGAATCTGACCTCTATCCTTCACCGATGAAGGAGATCATTGCAAATCATTCAAAGGATAAAGTCAGTGCCTATACTACCTATTCAATCATTTTTCTTGATCCTTTGGATCCCTTTCATCAAGTACAACAGGTATATCTGGGTGAAAGGATCTACAATACCATGTATAACACGAATGATGAGTTACTTGTCAATGCAAAAAGAAATTATTTGTACAGGAACGACAGTCTTATTGTTTATGATGAATTATCCTGCTTCGAAAATAAGATCATTACGGATCATCTCATTTTAAACGATACAGTCGAATTGCTCAATATTGAAGGTGACAGCCTGTTTCTGTTTTATCAAAAGAAATTGTTCAATCTGACCAAGGGATTCGGTCATACGGCTGAACTGCAGATCAGAAACATGGCATACCATCATCCGAACCTATTTCTGACAACCAATCAGCAAATCTTTACCTGCGAAAATCCACTCAATATCCTGACAGGAGACACGGTTCATATACAACCCTTGGATCTTAAATTCCGGAACATCCATGATATCCTCATTGATGACGACAGGTTGTGGGTGGCCAGCGATGACGGGCTGACAGCCATCCCCTGCTCAGGGATACAGGACATCATCACGCAACCTCCACTTCCATACTTTCGTTCGATCCAGATCAATGACAGGGATCTAACCCATGACTACTCGCGGATCGTTCTGCGGGGCCGTAGCAGGATCCAGATCCAGCCGGGTAGCATCAATTATTCCTACAGCCCGGCGATCTATTCATATATGCTTGAAGGAGCCGACAAACAATGGTCATCCGGACAGGAAACGGATCTGTTATATCAGAATCTTCCCGTGGGGGATTATACGTTCAGGATGAGGGTGCGTAAGACTTCTTCTGACTGGAGTGAGCCTGTGGAATTTGCATTTCATGTCAGGCCGACCTTCTGGCGTCATCCATTGTTCCTTTTGGCCGTAGTGATCCTGCTGGGGGGGGCTGCTGTCCCTTGGTGTCATTCTCAGAAAAAATGCCCAGATACGACGCAGGGAACTGGATCATCAGATGGTCATTCTGGAACAGAAAGCGCTGCAATCCATCATGAATCCCCACTTCATCTTCAATGTGCTGGGATCGATCCAGAATTTCCTGCTGCAGAACAGGTCAGCCGAAGCAGGAACCTTTCTTTTAAAATTTGCCAGGCTGATCCGTCAGAACATTACCACGATCAACGCCCCGGTGGTCAGCCTGGAAGACGAGATCGAAAGGCTCAGAAATTACCTCGACCTGGAGCGGTTGCGCATGGGCAACAAATTCGACTACGTGATTGAAAAGGATGAGACCGTTGGGGAGCTCCGGATGAGGATTCCGTCCATGATCATTCAGCCGTACGCTGAAAATGCAGTATGGCATGGCCTTTCCTCTCTGAAGGAAATGGGAAGGATCAGTATCCTGTTCCGGCTTCTAAAGCCAAATGTGCTGCAGATCACCGTTGAGGATAACGGCATCGGCATGAAACGGGCGGCCACCTACACTTCCAACAGCGAGGCACACCTGCGCATGGGTATGGCCATGACGCTCAAGCGGCTGGAGATCATCGGAAGGAAGTACCGGATAGAGACTTCCGTATCCATCGCTGAAGCTTTGCCAGGGACCTTCAATCCGGGAACGCGGGTGGTGATCGTAGTGCCAGTCTGGTTCAGTAAGGAGGGGAGCCAGGAGATTGCGGCAGGCAGCGGGGAAGTGGAGTGATGCCGGTTGGGTCATCAGGGAATAAGAAAGGATTCTAATGAAGGAAGATCTTTTCTCTCGCAATAACGGTATTCCCATGCCACACCGCCAACACATATATCCCGGCCGGCAGCAGAGGCATGTCAATGGAACTTTGTAAGGATGCCACGTCCTGCTTTTTAATTTCGCCGGAAAACACCTCTCTCCCACCCTGATCCACGAGCATCAGCCCGTAGATTCCCTGCGGGGCGCCGTCGCCAAACTGCAAAATAATTCTCCGCCGGCTGCTGTCGGGGATGACCCGTATGCCGTAATCCGGAATGGCCACAGTTTCCGCGGAAAGATTCTCGTAATCATGCTGCATGAAACCAATGCCGCCGGCAGTGATCAGGTTGTTGTCAAAATCAAAAAAAGTGGCATTCTCGTAATGCGATCCCTTCCCCCACTGTGTATAACAGTCGGACGACATCCATGCCGGTTCCCAGTAGATCACCCCGCTGCCGCCACTATTGATTACCTTCTGCGTGAGATCTATCATCCACTTCTGCTGGTTTTCGGTACTGGCCGGTGAATAGGAAGGATCAACCGTGTTCAGGACATTGTTCGCATTATCGTGGCTCTGAGTGGTCCAGATGGCTCCGGTTTCGAAGATCATCACCTTGTAGGGCGGGTAGGCCGAGATCAGCGCTGCGATGACATTGCCTGTGAGGTCAATGGTATAAGGCTGGTGATACTGCCAGTAGTAGGAAATGCCAATGACATCAAAACCGGTCACGCCGTTGGCGACGAACTGTGAAACGTACCAGGCCACATCGGCAGGATCCGCAAAATGCACGGCAACCAGGACCTGTTTTCCTGTCTGCGACTCCACATCCCTGACTGCCTGTATGGCCGTGTTGAACAGCTGGCTGTTGCGGTTCCAGTCCAGTACCCAGCCCGACTGGTCATCCTGCGGCGAAAGCAGGATGCCTTTGTTGGTCTCGTTGCCGATCTGGACCATTTCAGGGAGAAGTCCTTCCTCATCGAGTTGCAGAAGTGTACCGAAAATATAGTTGTAAAGGGAATCCTTCAGGAGCGGCAGATTATCCACAACGCTGAGCCATGCATCAGGGACAAGCTGATGGCTGGCATCCGCCCAGTCATCTGAAAGGTGATAATCCAGCAGCACCTTCATATTCTTCTCCCTGGCCCGCTGTATGCCCTTCTTCACATCCTGCAGGTCAGAATAGCGCATGCCCGCATTCAGACCGTCATACCAAGAAGGCGTGTGCCATAGTCTCAGCCGTACGAGGTTGCAGTTATGATCGGCAAAGAGCCGGAATGGATCCTTGGCGGATGAATTTTCGGTGTACACCACCCCGCAGTCTTCCATTTCATTCACATAAGACAGATCGGCGCCGAAGTAGAACTGCTGGGACTGGACCCTGTTGCTGAAGCTCAAGATAGTCAGAAGCAATACATATTGAGCGTAACGTTTTATGATATTGTTAAGCATGTAAAATCATTCTATTCTTTTTACAAACCTACAAATTAAGATTAAACGATTGTCGGTTGAACAAATGTCTATATCCGATATCCAACGTCGAAATTCATGCTACCGGCAATCGCGCAATCTTAATACGTACATCCAAAAAGCCATAGAGGTATCTTATTCTGATACCCGTACTCCATATCATCGGCTGCAATATAAGAATCCTTCATACCTGCTATCTGACGGAATGTTTTGTTTTGCCCTCCGACTTCAATGGTGTGGATATTATCAACCAAAAAATCACCTTGGACAGAATAAGCGACGTTATGCTTAGCTGATACCTGGTTCAAAAAAAAAGTTTCTCTGAGCGTACCAGGATTAACTCTTTCATCCAGTGCATACATTAACGCTGTGTTGTTAAGATAAATTTTATCAGGTTTGGTTAACATGGAAGTTGCAATGCCAGGGCGATGAAGGGCATGGATCAAACCAGCATTTTCGAGAAGAAATAGATACTTCAATAATTGATCCCTGCTCGTCTGCAATTTTCTGCTCAACTCCGTAATATTGGGCTTGAAAGGTACGGATGTGGAGATCAGATAAAGCAGCTTTTTAATCTTGGTCACGGTTTCATAGGATATGCTCGTCGAAGCAGGCAGATCATTTTCCACAATCAAATGGATAATATTCTCAAGTTTTTCATAAAACAACGCCTTATCGGTAACAATAAACGGATATACCCCCTGCTTAAGGTATTCTCCAAAATACTTCAACGGTTTGATCTTCTGATTGATCTCTATCTCATAATGGATATGATTCTGAAGAATATCCTTCAATGCTACAACCGGCACTTTGATTTTATGCATCAAATGAAGGTATTCACGGAATGAGAGTTCATTCATTATATAGACAGATGCTCTCCGGCTAAGATCTGCTTCCCCCTTGAAAATTTCCAGCATTGAAGAACCGGTCACCACCATTTGTAATTCAGGGTAGAAATCATATATATTCTTCAACTCCCGTGACCAGCCCGGATATTTATGAACTTCATCGATAAAAAGATGCTTCCCACCTCTGATCACAAAAAGCTCAGCTAGGTCGGATAAAGTAATTTGCGAAAAATAAAGATCATCAAGAGAAATATAAAGCGTTTCAGGGGATATTTTAAGTTTCTTCCGGATGTATTGAAGTAACAGGGTCGTTTTGCCGACTCCTCTGGCTCCTTTAATAAGTATTAACCGGCTGTTCCAATCAATTTCATTAAAAAGATAACGGTAGAAATACTGGCTGACGGATTGAATTATTCTTGTTGATTTAACCTGCAATTTTTCCATATATTGTAGATTTCAACCTGCAATATTATAAAATTATGATGATTTAAAAAAACAATTTTTCCGGAATTACGCTAATTGACAATAAATGCTCAGGAATAACGCTTAGCCGGGAGAGGAATAAATTGTCATCGTCATCCCCGCAAAAGCGGAGACATCATTGATCTCTTTTCCCGGTAGGTCCGGATCAGAAGAAGCGACATGAAGATCATGCCGATGATAAAAAAGATCGTGATGGCCATCACCGAATTCCGCATTGAGCCCGTCAGTGCCTCAATGACCCCGAAGCTGAAGGTACCCAGCACGGTAGCCAGTTTCTCCATCACATCATAAAAACTGAAAAAGGAAGTGTGGTCTGTTGTTTCAGGAAGCATCTTTGAATAGGTGGATCTGGCCAGCGCCTGTGAACCGCCCATCACAATACCAATAAAGAAGGCCACCATCATAAATCCGATCGAATCAGTAATGAAATAAGCGCCAATACAGATGATGATCCATGAACCCACAGACAGGATCAGGGCATTCAGGTTCCCAAACCTGCCCGACAGCCGTGCAAACAGCCAGGCGCCGAACATTCCGACCAGCTGGATCAGTAAAATAGTGGGTATCAGGACATCCTCCTTGAGTCCCAATTCCTTTTCACCATAGGTGGCTGCCATGAACATGACCGTCAGCAGTCCCATCATCATAAAAAAGAAGCCGATGAGGTACATGCTCAGCTTGTAGGATTTCCTGACATAATGAAACACCGCGCGCAGTTCTTTGTAGCCGTTGGTCCACACATTGGCCTGCCCCGTCCGTTTCCGGTATGTATATTTGGGTAAATGGTAGAAAGTGATCATTGAAAAACCGATCCACCATAAAAAGACTGTCACAAAGGATATCCGGGCCGGGAGGCTGGAATCGCCCTCAATGCCAAACAGGCCAGGCTTCATGATCATCAGAAGGTTAAAGAGCAGAAGCACCACTCCTCCCAGGTATCCGAACGAATAGCCCCTGGCACTGATGCGGTCCTGGTCCTTTGGCTCGGCAATGACAGGCAGAAAAGAGTTGTAAAAGACAATGCTGCCGCCATAGCCAAGGGTTCCCAGCGCAAAGGCAATGATCCCCAGCTCCACATTGGATGAGTTAAAGAAGAACAGCGTCCCGCAGGAAAGGGCGCCGATCCATGTAAACACCTGCATGAAAGCCTTCCTGCGGCCCGTATAATCCGCTATGGAGGAAAAAAGCGGGGAGAAGACGGCGACAAGGAGATATGCAGCGGCAATGGCCCACGAGAAAAGTACGGTGTTGATGACCCTGGCTCCAAAAAAGGAAACCGTAAAATCATTCCCCGACCGGGTAACGGTATTATAATAGATCGGAAAAATGGCGGAAGAGATGGTCAGCTGGTACACGGAATTGGCCCAGTCGTACATCACCCAGCCCCTGATCACTTTTTTGTCGCCCTTGCGGAATTCGGAAACATCGGTAATTTTTGGCAATGGAATAATTATTTATGGATGGAACAACACGGCGAAAATAAGGATAAGTTTTTATATATAGATGCTTCGATCATTCAGAATTTTTAATCCTCATTTTTACGGGCGAAACTCCGCAGCCTGCGAATGAGAAAGATGGCATAGAGTCTGAGCAACACCAGACGCATCAGAGGCATCAGCTGCAGGTAACGGTTCTTCTCCTTCTGCCCGGTAATCCAGTTCATTAATTTTAACAGCCTCATGCTGAGATGTCTCGGGAAAGAATAGGATGTCAGAAACAATTTTACCGTACTCAGGTAAAACTCCCTTGGATTCATGCGGGTGGGTACGACTGCATGCATGTTGTCGAAATAATCAAAGCTCCTATGGATCCTGTCACTGACCTGATTGTAATAATCGGTACCCGGAAGGGGAGTCATGATGGTGAACATCGGGTTGACCAGGTGGTGTTTTTTCACATAGGCAAGGATCCGGTTGAATTGCTGAGGTTCAAAATCAGGATCGATCAGAAAATATGACCTGAAAGGGACGCCCACCTCGTGAAGTACCTTTATTGCACCGGCATTGGTCGATTCCCTGGTAGCCTTGTTCACCTTCTTCAGCCCTTCTTCATCAATCCCTTCAAAACCCACACATAGATTTTCAAGTCCGATCTCTTTCCATTTTTTTAGAAGCGCCGGATGTCTTACAATGGTATCTGACCTGCAATAACCTGAATATTTGTATCTTATACCACTCATCCGGATCAAGTCACATAACTTCTCCGCATTGACTGTATCCATAAAAGAATTGTCGTCTGCAAAAAAGATACGGCTGACCTTGCGAGGCAGTCCGCATATTTCGTAAAAAACATCTTCAGCAGGCCTGGTGAGGTAATGGCCATGGGTGGCTTTCCAGTTGGAGCAGAAGGTACAGCGAAACGGGCATCCGCGGGAAGTGTTGACCAGTGCCGTAGGATACCTGATCTCATTCCGGTACTGGTTCCAGTACTTTTGGGTGACATTCCTGTCAGGAAAAGGAATTTCACCAGCCTGAAGATCAAAAAGGTTTTCCATTTCCCTGACAGGCCGACCATTCTGCAGGGTGATGATCCCCTGGATCGTGTCAGTAGAATCTCCCCTGACCACCGCGTCAATGAATTCAGGGAATGAACGTTCAGCCCAGCCGGTAAAAATAAAATCGACCGAGGGCAGGTAAAAATCCCGGGGGATCAGCGTGACATGGTGCCCCCCTACGATGTTGACGCAGGCCTGATCATGGGAACGGATAAAGTTCATGACCTCGACCGACCTGGAGACCTGTACGGTATTGTTGCAACTCAGTCCAGTTATATCAGGCCGGAAATGGTCCAGCGTATGTTTCAGCGAAGGATAGGATTCATAGCGCATGTCGAGGATCAGGACATCGTGATCCGGAACAAGTGCTGCCAGGATCTCCAGGGCAAGCGGTTCAAAATTGGAAGGAGCCAGAACGTGCGGATTATTCGGAGGATAGATCAATAGGATTCGCATTTTCCTGCTTTTTGATTTCCCGGTTAAAAGTAAGCAGGGGCGATCCAGCTAAAAAACGGAAAAGCGAATGGGTGATTACGGTTAAAGGAATAGATGCGAAATAATGTGAATCATCAGGACTTTTTTGTGAATTATTTGACAAACCAGCCACGGCAAGTACATATTTCCTGCAAAAAATGCAATCATATATTCCTCCGTTTGCATAATCAGCAAAAAAATACCGGTACGAGTTTCGTGGTATCAGGATGGCTATCGGGACTGGACCCAAATTCCGGTGCAAGTACCGGAAAATTTACCCTTTTACCCCTCCCCCGTCCCCTCCCCTGCTAGCAGGGGAGGGGTGCAGGGGTGGGGTACATTAAAGCATTGAAGCTCAATAGTTTTCGTCAAAGACTTCAAAGTACGCCTTTGGGTGCAGGCATGCCGGGCAGTTTTCGGGTGGTTTCTGACCCTCATGGACATACCCGCAGTGACGGCACACCCAGCGGACCTTCTCCTTCTTTTCGAAGACGGTGCCTTCCTCAATGTTCTTCAGTAACTGAAGGTACCGTTTTTCATGTTCGGCTTCTGCTCTGGCGATCACCTTGAATGCAGAAGCAACCTGAACAAATCCCTCCTGTTTAGCCACTTCAGCAAATTCAGGGTACAGTGTGGTCCATTCCTCATGCTCACCCATGGCGGATGCCCTGAGGTTCTCCGAAGTTGTCCCGATCCTGCCGGCCGGGTACATGGCCGTGATCTCAACCTCCCCTCCTTCGAGGAATCTGAAAAACCGCTTGGCATGGGCTTTTTCCTGAGAGGCAGTCAGCAGGAAAATGGCGCTGATCTGTTGATAGCCCTCTTCAATGGCCACTTTGGCAAAGAATTCATACCGGTTGCGTGCCTGGGATTCGCCTGCAAATGCTTTCAGCAGGTTTTGTTCAGTCCGGGTCCCTTTGATGCTTTTCTCCATAATTCGATATTCTTGGTTAACCGTTGGTATTCAATTGTTCTACTGTTCTATTGTTCTATTGTTTAAAGTTCTCCTGGAGCCCCTTCTGATAAATCCTCCGCCGTTTGCACAGTTTTCCGCCCAGCCGCTCCATTTCCGACCGGACAGCCAGATTATTTTCCAGCTCATTGTGGCTGTCGATAGTAGTGAATCCCATCTCCCTGGCAGTCTGGATCATCCATTTCATCCCCAGGGCATCCAGCCCGATGTTCCTGTATTCCTTCTTGATTCCTCCCAGCAACAGATCCAGCTGTTTGGAGCGTTTCGATTCCCGCAGCAGATAGAAGATACCAAAGGGAAACAACCTGCCTTTTGCCTTGCGGAATCCCCTGTTCATGTTAGGCATTCCGATCAGGAAGCCGATCAGCTGGTCACCCTTCAAACCGATCTTGACCAGCCTTGGATCCAGGATGGGGACATATTTCTTACCCAGCGCCTCAATTTCTTCGTTCGTCAAAGGGACAAAGCCATACAGGTCGATATACGTCTCGCTCAGCAGCTCCAGCACCGGTTTCACGTAAGGTTCCAGCTCCTTTCGTTTCTTCATGTTCTTAAAGGTGAACTCACCCCTGGCAATAATTTTATCAATTACCTTCTGATAGAATTCAGGGATGGGATGAGAGATATCCATTACATAACATACATAATCAATCTCCTTTGAATAACCGCATGCTTCCACCAGCCGGGGTATATAGGGAAAATTATAGATCGTTGAAAGGGTTGGTTCATATTCAAATCCTTCGATCAGGAAAGCTTCCGGATCCTGGTCACTGAATCCCATGGGTCCCACCAGCTTGACCATTCCAAGATCGCGCGCCCATTGCTCAACTCCGCTGAGAAGGGCATTCACCACCTCTTCATCTTCGATGCTTTCCAGAAAACCGAACCGGGCATTCTGCTCATGAAACATCCGGTTCCGCTCCCTGTTCACAATCCCCATGATCCTTCCGGCGACCTTTTTATCTTTTATGGCTAACAGGAGGATCGTATCGTTCTTTTGAAATGCTGGATTCTTACCGGCACTGAAAAACTGCCACTCATCCGTAAAAAGCGGCGGAACCCAGAGAAGATCGTTTTTATGAAGTATAAAAGGCAGGTGAATGAATGTACGTAGTTCCTTCCGGGTAGTGACTGGCAGAATTTCAATGCTCATGGTGGTATTTTGTTAGGGATGAAGAAAGATCAGGATCGTGTTATCTTCCGGCATTGTGCCTTATACCGCACAAATGTATGAAACTCGACCTGTCATATTCAAATTATTCGGCGGATAGTTGGTCGGAGTATCGAAATTTTTCCAAAAAACCATACATTTGATGGCTTAAAATGTCTGCCCATGAATGCGATGCCGTTGGTAATTGCTGCGCTGGCCCTGTTTGCACTCGCCTACCGCTTTTACTTCGGGTTCATCACCGCAAAAGTCCTGTCGCTTGACGACAAACGGATCACACCTTCCGGAAGGCTCTATGACGGGCAGAACTACTACCCGATGAGCAAGTGGATCCTATTCGGGCATCATTTTGCAGCCATTGCCGGTGCAGGGCCCCTGGTTGGGCCGGTGCTGGCCTGCCAGTTTGGTTATTTCCCCGGCTTTTTATGGATGCTCATCGGGGCAGTCATGGCAGGCTCTGTCCATGATATCGTGATCCTGACAGCTTCCATCAGGCATGACGGCCGTTCACTTGCTGAGATCGCCAGGGATGAGATCAAAAAAGCGTCCAGCGGGATTACGGCCTCGATCGCCACCCTGCTGATCATCATTGTTGCGTTGGCCGGCCTGGGACTGGTCGTGGTCAATGCGTTGTCGGAAAGTTCCTGGGGCACCTTTACGATCGCATCCACCATCCCCATTGCCATTTTTATGGGTCTCTGGATGTTCCGGTTCAGGAAAGGAAAAACAGTCGAAGCCACGGTGATCGGGGTCATCCTGCTTTCGCTGGCCGTCATTTTCGGCAAACATATCCCTGAGTCTTCCATTGCCCACTGGTTCTCTTTCGACCATAAAACGCTGACCATTCTCATTGCTGCATACGGATTCATTGCCTCCGTACTTCCTGTATGGCTCCTGCTGTCACCCAGGGATTACCTGAGCTCGATCATGAAGCTGGGGGTGGTGGCCATGCTGGCCGTCGGTATCATTGTAGTGATGCCGGACATGAAAATGCCTGCATTCACGGAGTTCATCAAAGGAAACGGACCCGTCATCCCCGGAACACTGTTCCCGTATCTGTTCATTACCATTGCCTGCGGTGCCATTTCAGGCTTTCATGCCCTGGTCAGTTCAGGTACCACTCCCAAGATGATCATGAAGGAGTCGCATATCCGGCCCATCGCTGTGGGAGCCATGCTCTCGGAGGGGGTGGTCAGTATCCTTGCGCTGATTGCTGCCGCGAGCCTTTATCCGCTCGACTATTTCCAGATCAATGTCACTCCCGAAAAATTTCAGCAGATCCTGCCGCAACTCCAGGCCATGGGATTTGTTGAATCGGATCTGGCGACGCTGTCTGCTGAGGTGGGCGAGAATGTGGCAGGCCGCACCGGTGGAGCGGTCTCACTGGCGGTCGGCATGGCCCAGATATTCTCCTCCATCCCCGGGCTGCGGGGGCTCATGTCGTACTGGTATCACTTTGCCATCATGTTCGAGGCACTATTCATCCTGACGACCATTGATGCAGGAACCCGTATCGCACGCTTCATTCTTCAGGAAACCCTTGGCAAGTTCTATAAACCCTTCAGCCGCACCGACTGGCTGCCCGGTAACCTGATCGCCAGCGGCGCGGTGGTCTTTTGCTGGGGGTATTTCATCTATACCGGAAGTGTAGCCACCATCTGGCCTATGTTTGGCAGCGCCAACCAGCTGCTGGCAACCATCGCACTGGCAGTTGGCACCACCTACATCGCCAACCGGGGAAAGATACGCTATGCATGGGTGACCCTGATCCCCATGGTTTTTGTCGGAATCACCACCTGTGTGGCCGGGATCAAGAACGTGACTGGAATCTATATACCCATGCTCTCACAGCCCGACCAGTTTGTCCAGGGCCTGATCAACCTGCTGCTCACAACCATCATTATGGGCTGTCTGGTGGTGATCGTGTGGGATTCATTGCCCATCTGGATACGTGCCGCAAGAGAACAGCGGCTGACACCAAAGAAATATCCTGATTAACAACGAGATACAAATGAAGTCATCCCTGTCATTACGATCATAAAACCATCAAGATATGGAACTCCTTCTTTCGATCCCTGAAGAAATCTACCTGTTGCCAATCCATAAAAGAGGGGGCCAGAAGATCGACTTCAAGCATAAAAAATTCGAGATCACACTGGCTGCCTCCATCCTGATGGATCTGGCACTCCGGCATCGCATCGACACCGACATGGAGCATATCATCCCTGAACAGGAAACTCCCACCGGTGATGAACTGCTGGATGAGGTGCTGGATTGGATCTTTCACGCTCCGAGGCAGGAAACGATCACGTACTGGATCAGAAGAATAACCGAACGGGCCGAACATATCAGAAAGTCTGTCCTCGAGGGCCTCCTGCACAAAAAAATACTTAAAGTAAGTAAACAGCACATCTTCCTCGGATATGCATCAAAAAAATATCCTGTAGCCGACGACCGGGAGATCAGGGAAATTAAATCCAGGGTCAGGGACCTGGTGCTGGGCAACGAACTTCCCGAACTCCGGGATATGGTCATCATCAGCCTGGCCTACTACGGGGACTTGCTGAGTTTCATCTTTTCGGAGGAAGAGATCATCCTGCGAAAGCACAGGATCGAGCATCTTGCGAAAATGGACCTGATCGGACAGGCGATCACCCGATCCGTGAAAGAGCTCACGTTCTCCGTTGTGGCATCCATGCGGACAAAGGACCTGCTGGGGATCAAGACCCCTGTGGAAAAACTGGACGAACTGGTGGAAGAAATGAAAGCGCTGATGCAGATCGAACAGGATACGGATCTCCCGGAATGGTTGCGAAAGGGTACGGATCAGTATCTGAAAACCCTTGCCTACATTGAGGAAACCGGTACCAATGAGATCGTGTTCAATACAAAGACCGGAAAATACGGATTGAAGCTATGGGCATTTCCGGGAGGAATATGATCGCACGTACGAACCCCAGGGCAAGCCCTGGTCTCTAATTCCGGTGCAAGCACCGGGGAATTTACCCTTGATGACCTCTCCCCCTGTCCCCCTCCCCTGAAGGGGAGGGGGTGAAGGGGGCGGGGTCATTACTATTAAATAAACATAAATTCATCATGATATGTCAACGGTCATTATCACAGGTGCCAACGGAAACCTGGGGCTGGTTGTCACGGAGCATCTCCTGTCAGTCGGCTATCGGATCATTGCGATAACAGGGCCCGGAGGGGCCGGTCAGCTGCCACGACATTCCAGCCTGATCACTAAGGAAGCGGATCTTGGCAATGAACATAAAACGGATGAACTGGTCACATCACTGGCTGACCAGTATCCTGACATAAAGGCCGCGGTATTGCTTGTCGGGGGATTTGCCATGGGGAGACTTCAGCAAACCAGCGATGAGATGCTGGAGCATATGATCCGGTTGAATTTCTTTACGGCGTTTCACATGGTCAGGCCCTTGTTTTCCTGGTTTGAGAAAAGCAACGCAGGAGGGCAATTCATTCTCACTGGTTCACGACCTGCGCTTATCCCTCATGAGGGAACCGCTTTTTTTGGCTATTCCCTCAGCAAAGCCATGGTGGTCGGGCTGGCTGGATACATCAATGCGGAAGGGGCGGATAAGAACATCACCGCATCGGTCATCGTACCCACGACCATTGACACTCCGGCCAACAGAAAAGCCATGCCACAGGCCGATTTCGCAAGGTGGGTCTCGCCTGTCCACATTGCAGAGAGCATCGCATTCTGCCTGTCCGGCGCAGGGAAGAACCTTCAGAACAATATCCTTTTCTTAGGCAAACCCTCATAGGATCCACTCTACTTTTCACGGACATAATTATTAAAAGATTATCTTTGCACCCAATTTCAATGAGTGCTTCAGAGAGTCATTAAATTCACAAATTATGCGTACATCATTCCTTATTGGTTCCTTCTGTTTGTTTTTCATCATCCCTTTCACCCTTTCCGCACAAAATGCCGGTTCATCCGCTGATGACGAGAACGTGCCAGAGGGCTACCAGGTTCAGACCTACATTGACAACCAGGGGTACTGGCTGCGGATGGCCCGTCTTGGGCTCACCAGGCTGAATCCCAATGTGATCTCTGAACCGGCACAGTATAAGGGTTCATCCATTAAGTCCAGAAGCGTGACCATTGAGGACTCGCCTGATGTAGCTGTGACGGATGCAGGCTCGACGCAGAGCGAAAATTCTGTGTTCATTGATCCGGGAGAAGTGGAAACGATCCTGAACTCCAATAATTCACTCTCCTCATCCGGAGGCACGCTGTATGGCGCCGACGGACTTTACTCGTTCGACACGGGTGAATCCTGGGAAGGAACGATCTATGGCACAGGCGGAACCAATTCAGGGGACCCGTCCGTAGCCATTGGCACCAACGGATGGTTCTATAACGGATTCATTAACAGTGGAAGCGGGCAGAGCTGCTCCTACTCTTCCGACCAGGGACAGACGTGGATTTCGGTGACCATTGCTCCCAAACCCTCCGGTTTCAGCAGCCTGCTCGACAAGAACCATCTGACGATTGATAACAGTACCAGCAGCCCGTACGAGGGCAATCTGTATTCCGGTTGGACATCCTTTGGCGGTTCCAGCGACAATGAGATCGAAGTGGCAAGGTCCACCGATGGGGGACTGAGCTGGCAGCAAAAGATCATGATCAGCGAAGCAATCAATGCCGGAAGCCACAACCAGGGAGTGAACCTGCAGACCGGCCCGGCGGGTGAGGTCTATGCGGTATGGGCCATCTATGACAACTGGCCTGGCGATGAAAATGCACTGGGATTTGCCGCTTCTCTGGACGGGGGTGCCACCTTCCAGCCCGCACAGCGGATTATTCAAAACATCAAGGGGATACGGAATACAACTGCCGGTAAGAACCACCGTGTGAACTCCTTTCCCTCCATGGCGGTTGACATCAGCAACAGCTCCTACTCAGGAAACATCTATGTCGTATGGCCCAATGTGGGCGTCCCCGGCACCAACCAGGGTCCTGACATTTATGTGTACATGATCAGATCCACCGATGGCGGCACTACATGGTCAACACCCATCAAAGTAAACCAGGATCCCATGAGTACCGGTAAGAAACATTATTTCCCCTGGATCGCCTGTGATCCGGTGACCGGGACACTGAGTGTCATTTTTTATGATGACCGCAATGTGTCAAGCAATCAGGTGGAGACCTGGGTTGCCAACTCAATGGATGGCGGGCAGACCTGGGATGACTTCAGGGTAAGCGATGTAGCCTTCTCACCCACCCCGATCCCCGGAACAGCCAGCGGTTATTTCGGCGATTACCTGGGCATCTCTGCCAGGGGTGGTGTGGTCGTTCCATGCTGGACGGACAACCGTACCGGAGCCGCCATGACTTATGTGTCTCCCTTCACCACACCCACCACACCCAACCCCGCCTCAGATCCAATACCATCCAACGGGGCCAACAACGTCGAACCGTTTGCTGCCCTGCACTGGAAGGATTTCAATAACCGCTCTTCCTCCTTCAGGCTGTACCTGGGAACCGACAATCCGCCGACAAATATTGTCAATGGCGCCACTGTGCAGGATACGTTCTATATCCCCCAGGCCGATTTCAACTTTCAGGAACAGTACTTCTGGAGAGTGAAATCAATCAATTCATTCGGATCAGCGCTAAGCCCAATATGGTCATTTTCAACGGAGGCACGGCCTGATGAAGATTTTGAAACAGGAAATTTTTCCAAAAACGAATGGTCCTTCAGCGGTAACGCCAACTGGGTGATCAATACAGAGGAAAAAAGAAACGGCACCTATTCTGCAGCATCAGGACAGATTGGACATAGCCAGTCTTCCTCCCTCATGATAGACCTGGAGGTCAAATTTTCTCCTTTTGCCACATCCATGAGTTTCTGGAAAAAGACCAGCACCCAGCCGGGTGCGGATATCCTCCAATTCCTCATGGATGGGACTGTTCTGGGCGAATGGTCGGGGGAAACGGACTGGTCTGAAGAATCCTTCATTATCACCACAGGAGGCATCCATACGTTTGAGTGGAGATACACCAAGGATGGAGGCAGTACGGGCGGCGAAGACCGGGTCTGGATAGATTATGTTACCTTCCCGCTGCTGGAGCAGCTCCTGGCAAATGCCGGCCCCAATGCAACGATCTGCGAGGGAAGCCCCTTTACGCTTTCGGGCACTGCCAACAACCAGACATCGGTTTTGTGGACCACCTCCGGAGATGGCACCTTCAGCAATCCGGCCATCCTCAAACCGGATTACACGCCCGGACCAGGCGATATCCAGAACGGCGACGTCACCCTGACGCTTACCGCCTTTGATGAAACCGACCAGGTGAGCGACGACATGCAGCTTTCCATCCAGGGAACGCCATTCCTTGAAATGGAAGAAAACTTTACGATTTGTGCCGGTGAGATTTTCTCCACAGAGGGGACCATTGCGGAGAATTATGCCTCCCTGACATGGACAACATCAGGCGATGGAACCTTTGATGATAACACCCTCCTGTCGGCTGCATACACGCCAGGGCCCGGTGATATCGCGAACGGCTCCTTCGGGCTCACACTGGTTCTCACAGGGCTTTATCCCTGCGGGGACGTCTCCGGTTCCATGACTGTCACGGTCACACCGCTCCCTGCTCCGGCCTCGACGCCCGCTGGCCCGGAAATGCTCTGCCAGAATGCCGGAACAACAACCTACTCTGTTACCTCCATCGCTGGTGCGTCATCGTACCTGTGGAACCTGAATCCGGAGGAAGCAGGTGTCCTCACTGCCGATGGCACATCCCTTTCCGTGGTGTGGACCCCTGAATTCTGGGGAACGGCGGAACTTTCGGTACTCGGAGTCAACGACTGCGGTGAAGGTCCCGTCTCTGAGCCCCTGCAGGTAACCCTTGAACCGTTGCCCCTGCAACCAGCGGCACCCGTGGGAGAAACCTATGTCTGCATCAATTTTGTCGATACATCATATTATGTCACGTCCGTAACTGAATTTGCTTCATTGTATGAATGGTCCATCAACCCGCCGGAGGCAGGAGTCATCACCGGCAGTGACACCACAGGCATAATAGCCTGGAATCAACAATGGACAGGTATTGCCCATGTCACTGTCAGGGGAGTGAATGACTGTGGCGAAGGCGCGTGGTCGGAATCCATCCAGGTAATCCTGGATATCTGCGGCGGACTGGAAGAAAAGACCACGATCGACCAGATCACCCTGTTTCCGAATCCCAGCAACGGTACCTTCACGCTGCGGATGACAACGACACGCGAAGACATCTTTGACCTGAAAGTCCTCAATGCCCTGAATAGTGTTGTTTATGAGAAAAAGAACGTTACCTGGACAGGGACACAGGAGATGGAGATCGGATTGAAAGATGTTTCTTCCGGCACTTATGTTCTTTACCTGGAAAACAGCAGCACCACGCTGGTCAGGAAGATCATGGTACGGTAAAAGGAAAACTGTTCCTAATTTGTGAATAAGTTATTTGCGAATTCAGGGATGGAATGAACTCCTCTCTTTATATTTGAAGCCCGCAATCAATAGATCACTTTCCGGAGTATTCATTTTCTAATTTCGATCTGACCATGGGTTTTCAAACGTTTTTCAGAAAACTGGTTCCCAGGGAAAAAAAATTCTTTCCTTTATTTGAAGAATCGGCTGCCCTGACCCTTGAAGCCGCAGTAGCACTGCGTAAAGTGTTCCTTACAGAATTACAGGAAGAAAGAGAAATCCTTTTCACCCATATCAAAGACCTGGAGACCCAGGGGGATGAGATCGCGCACCGGATCTTCGATGAGCTGGACAAGACCTTTATCACTCCGTTCGACAGGGAGGATGTCCACAAACTGGCTTCCACTTCCGACGACGTGCTGGATTTCATCAACGGCTCGAGCCAGCGGATCCGGTTGTTCAAGCCTAAAAAATTTCCTCCCGAATTCGTGAAATTTACAGATCTGCTCATTGAAGGCATCACTGAACTCAATAATGCAGTCAAGGAGCTGAAGAACCTGAAAAGACCTGAAAAAATATCCAAGGCCTGCATCCGGATCAACGAGATCGAAAATGCGTCCGACGATCTGTATCATATCTTTCTTTCAGATCTTTTCGACAATGAGAAAGACGCGATTGAGCTGATCAAGAAAAGAGAGATCATCATGACTATGGAACGGGCTGCAGACAGGCTTGAGGACGTTTCTGACGTGCTGAAGACCATTATCATCAAGGTTGCCTGACCATAAATTCTTCCGATGGATATCCTTGTCATCATTACCATTACGCTGGCGTTACTGTTCGATTTCCTGAACGGCATGAACGACGCTGCCAATTCCATTGCCACCGTTGTGTCCACCAAGGTCCTCACACCCCTTATGGGAGTGGCATGGGCTGCCTTCTTCAACTTTGCAGCCGTCTTCATTTTTGGGGTTCACGTTGCCACAACCATTGGCAAGGGAATCGTTGATCCGGATATGATCGACAAGTACATCATCTTTTCCGCCCTGGTGGGTGCGATCATCTGGACCTATACCTGTACCCACATCGGGTTACCGATCAGTGTGTCGCATGCCCTGATAGGAGGCCTGATCGGACCGGCGCTCATCGTTGGCGGTTCCGATGCCATCATCTCCTCCGGGGTTTTAAAGGTAGCCCTCTTCATTGTGCTATCTCCCCTGATCGGGATGGTTCTATCGTACCTTATCTCCATTGCTACGCTGTTCATATTCCGAAAGTCTTCTCCACGCCGGGTGGATTCCCTTTTCAGGGTAATGCAGCTTTTCTCCTCAGCAGTCTTCAGCCTCGGCCATGGAACCAACGATGCGCAGAAAACGATGGGAATTATTGCTGTACTGTTATACACAACAGGGCATCTTGGGTCTGAATTTCACATCCCCACATGGGTAATCATTGCAGCCTATTCGTCCATATCTCTTGGTACCCTGGCCGGTGGATGGAAGGTCATCAAAACGCTGGGTCTGTCACTCACCAACCTGAAGCCTTTCCAGGGTTTCTGTGCAGAAACGGCAGGAGCCATAACGATCATCGGCAGTTCCCTCGGCGGGATCCCTGTAAGCACGACACATACCATCACAGGCTCTATCATAGGGGTGGGGATGACCAAACGCTTGTCATCGGTCAGGTGGGGAATTGCCGGTAATATCGTGATCGCATGGATCCTTACCATTCCCGGCAGCATGGCTGTAGCGGCAGGAATTTACGCCCTCGTGCGACTGTTCATCGTATGACCAGCTTTGCGGTAGCCCTGGCAATCCCCGATTCCATCCTCAGAAAATAGATACCACCGGGCAGTCCATCCCTTTCGATCATCAGGTAATATTCTCCGGCAGGCTTGTTCTCATTCATCAGAACTGCAACGGTCATCCCGGTTCCGTCAAGCAATGTTACCATCAGCGGGGCTTCTTCAGTGGTTCTAATCATCACCTGTGCCGATTGATCCAAAGGATTGGGATGAAGCGTGTATTCAAGCCTCTGGCCCGGTAAGGAGCCTTCACCGGTTCCTACCACAGTGGTGCCCTGTTTCAGTACGATCTGGTTGTCAGGGTCAAAAACCAGTGATACGGGCTCTTTCGCAAATGCGAACATAAATTCCTGATTATTAGCTGAATGGAATACCTTTACCAGGGTATCGGATCCGTCGCTGAATCCAATTTGCAGTTCCAGGGGCATGGCAAAGAACTGCCCGTCAGACTGCACCTGGCTGGCCCTGAACCATACATCCCATAGCTGATCATGGATCTTTGTAAAATTGTAGGTGTTGGCATACACAGGATGGTCGGGGTACGTAAGCCATTGATGGAAGAACCATGCATAATCCTTACCCGTCACTTCGTTCATTTTATCAATAAAATCCTGCGTAACTACCGATTGGTACCTGAAACGGACGCTGTCGCCTGCATATTGATGGATGCATTCAAAAAAGAGGGAATCGCCGGCAACATAGCGAAAAAGATGCAGGACACATGCTGATTTGGCGTATGTGATGGCATAATTGAAAAGAATGTTATCCCCTGGAGGGGTGACGGCCCATGAGGGGTTATAGATGGGCCAGCCGGGATTGCCATAGAGATAACTGGAGGCATTGGACTCAATTTCATCCTTGTAGGCTCCATACCCCTCTTTTTCCTCAAGCCAGAGCGCTTCACTGAAATTGGCAAATCCTTCGTTGAGCCACAGGTCGGCCCAGGTGCCACAGGTGATCATGTCGCCAAACCACTGATGGCTGAATTCATGGACGATCAGCATCTCATCCCAGCAGTTCGGGCACAGGCAGGTCAGTGTCTGGTTTTCCATGCCACCCCACTGAAACAGGTTGTTCAGCGTGGCAAATCCATCCTTTTCAAAAGGATGATCACAATAGGTCTGAGCGAAAAAATCGGCCAATGATCCGATCATGTTCTTGATGGCGGTGGGATTTTCTCCCGGGTTAGAATAGAAACGGATGGGCAGGGTGTCCTGCGGATTGGATAAGCGGGGCCAGTAGACGATATCCAGGTTGTAATTGTTGCGGCCGGCCATGACGATCAGGTACGTAGCCACGGGATCCTTTGAGATCCAATGGTACCATATCGTATCTGCAACATGGGTCGAGTCGGCCAGCCTGCCGTTGGAACCAAGCTTAGCCGTCGCAGGGACCTTGGCTGTCAGATCCAGCCTGGCTTTATCCGAAGGCTGGTCCCAGCAGGGGAACCAGTTTCTCGCCCCCTGTGGTTCACTATCGGTGAAAACCATCCCGCCGCCGACATTGAAGTTATTATCGGTCACATTCCTATGCTGATAAAAAATCTGCACATAAAGCGAATCACCCGGATAATAGATATTGTCAAGGTCCACCCTGAGCGTATCGTTAGCATGTTCAAAATACAAACCTGACATACCGACCGAATCGATCTGTAAAGAATAATTACCTGCATTGAAGTCGATGCTGTTCAGGATGGAATCCACCCGGATATGAATCGTTGCCGAACCGGAAAAGGACTTCGGGTAAGGGCTGACAAAATTGGAATACAGGTCGAGATCCAGCTTATATTCCAGCACATCATACGGATGACTTGGAGAATTAGGACCCCGTGGCTGGAGCACATGGTGGCGGGATGACTTGGCATGGGAGCAGTACTCCCCACCGCTACCGTACTTTGTCTGAGCAGTGAGAAATGGTATCACTGCCAGACAAACAACGATCGAAAGACAGATTCTTTGTAACATTTATTGGAAGTTTATGATTATTCATTTATATTGCATTCATGTCCCGGATCCAGCTGATGGTTTTGTCCATCCCCTCTCTCAGCGAAATGGGGCGGTATCCCAGTTCGTTCATCGCTTTTCGGCTATCGTTGATCCAGTGGTAATTATATTTCCTGACAAAACCATTGGTTATCAGAGGTTTGAATCCAAAACGGGCAAAAATGCCCATGAGCGTGGAGGCAGATAACATGGCACAGTAAGGTATGTGAAACAACCTGTGGTAGATCCCTGATTGCTCTTTCAGGATATCAAAAAACTCATGATAGGTAACATTTTCTCCTCCAAGGATATAGTGTTCGCCTCCGGTCCCTTTCTCCAGGGCCAGGAGATGACCCTGCACCACATCATCCACATAAACATAATTCCCCATGCTTTTTCCATTTCCCGGAATAATACGCCATTTGCCTTTCAGGTAGCCATCGATCATGGCAGTCACGGTATTGCTCTCACTGAGCTGGCCTGGCCCGAACACCCTGGTGGGATGAAGAAAGACAACATCCATCCCGATGGCGGAATATTTTCCGGCCTCCTGGTCAGCGATGGCCTTGGTATGCTCATAGGGTGTGAAATGATCCATTCCTGCCGTCGTTTTCTCGCTGACAGGCTTGCCATCGGTGGAAGGGCCATACACTCCCGCCGTGGAAGTGACCAGGACCCGCTTCACGCCTGCCCGCACGGCCGCATCCATGACATTTACCGTACCATGGACATTGACAGCATGAAACTCATCCGGATCCCGGGACCATACCCTTGCCAACGCCGCCATATGAATGACGGCATCACACGATTCCATTCCCTGTGCAAGGCATTCCGGATCAAGAACATGCCCGCTGACTACGCGGATCCGGTCATGCAGGATCTGACCGGCCTTCGCCGGATCGCGAACCAGGGCGTGAACCGTATGACCCCTCTGAGCCAGGGCATGACACAGCGATACACCAATGAATCCGGTCGCTCCGGTGACAAATACGTTCATGATCCTTTGCTTTTGATCTCCAACTTCATTTCCGGGTGAAAATGGATGGAAAGGTATTCATTGGACAGGGCAAGGATCACATGCGAAAAATACGCCACCCAGATCGTACCTGTTTTCAGGGTAAGAAGGCACAGGATCAATCCCATGGGGATACTTGCAATGGTTTCCCGCGGGCCCTTGGGAAGATGCACCAGGGCATAAAGGGAAACATTCAGTACGATGGAAGGCCAGACCCCCATGACGGGGATGCATAAGAATAACAGCACCCCCCTGAAGATGAATTCATACCCCAGCAGATACAGCATCCAGCCCATGGAACTGATGGCCAGTATTTTCGGAGTCCAGCGGGTGATCCTCATCTGTGGATACATGGCAAGATTTCCCGGCTTTCGCGCGGCCATCAAATTGACCAGAACGATCACTGCTCCCATTCCGCCAATCCATAACAGGCTCTGGGGAATGTTGACAAAGGAAACACCAACCTGCCTGAGGGTCACCGGCATCATGAGCATCGCGAGGGCTGGCAGGAGCCCCAGGAACAGAAATCCGGCCAGTTTTTGCAGAAGGATCCAGTACACGTTGGTTTTCTCCGTACCAAGGCGTACCTCCATCTTACTCTTTAAGATCCGGGATCCAGCGATAAATGAATAAAGCAGGTAGCCTGCCGTGAATGCAGTAACGGCAAATATCGGCAGGAGTTCAACCGAATCATGGATAACAGGCATGCAACCGGATTTAGCGATGGATTCGATGAGAAATCCCTGCAAAAATAGGGCTTTATATGTACGGAGCATGCCAGCGAATAAAATTACACCCTATATTTGATCTGCCGATATGCGTATCTTTGCCTGTATTAGGTTAATAAGCGGTTATGAAAAAGATAACGGTTTTTGAGCTTAAGAGAAAGATCGATGAAGGGGAACACATCCAGATCGTCGACATCAGGGAGCAGTCTGACTTCGGGGTCTGTCACATCCCGGGAGCGGTGTGTATTCCTAAAAAAGAGATCTTTGATCATCTGAATCAGGTCGCCCGGGAAATCCCTGTGGTGATGTATTGCAGATACGGGACCAAAACCCCTCCAGTCACTACCGCCCTGGAAATTGACCATGGAATGCGGAACATATACACCCTTGAGGACGGCATTTATGCCTGGGCAAAAGAGATCGACCGCTGGATGCTCGATTTAATTTAATGATCCATGGGCACCTTACCCCCGCTGGCAGAACAACTGAGGCCTTCGACGCTGGAGGATTTCCTTGGACAGGGGCATCTTACAGGGGAGCATTCGATCCTGAGAAAAGCCATCCGGACGGGCAATATCCCCTCCATGATCCTGTGGGGTCCTCCGGGAGTGGGCAAAACTACGCTGGCCTACATTATATCCAGGCAGCTGAGCCGGCCGTTCTATACCCTGAGCGCAGTGAACTCCGGTGTCAGGGAGGTCAGACAGGTGATCGATGAGGCGACGGGGAGTGAACAGCGTCCTATCCTTTTCATCGACGAGATACACCGTTTCAGCAAATCACAGCAGGATTCCCTGCTCAGTGCAGTGGAAAAGGGTATCATCACCCTGATCGGAGCCACAACCGAAAACCCCTCCTTCGAGGTCATCTCCCCTCTCCTCTCCCGGTGCCAGGTATACATCCTGAAAGCTTTCGACGCGGCAGATCTCCGCGTATTGCTGCAGAGAGCCTGCTCCTATATCAAAAAGCAGTCCGGCATTACGGTGACCATCACGGAAGATGAGGCACTGATGCGCATCTCTGGAGGAGACGCAAGAAAACTGCTCAATGCCGTCGAACTGATCCTCAACGCAGAGAAGCCAGGGCAAAAAGAGGTCGGTATTACTAATGAAAAGACCATCGGAGTGATCCAGCAGAACCTTGCCCTGTACGACAAGCAGGGGGAAATGCATTACGATATCATCTCTGCGTTCATCAAATCCATGCGGGGAAGCGATCCCAACGGAGCCGTTTACTGGCTGGCCCGAATGGTGGAGGCCGGTGAGGATCCCGAATTCATCGCCCGCCGGATGGTCATCCTGGCATCGGAAGACATCGGCAACGCGAATCCCAACGCACTTTTACTGGCCAATGCCTGTTTCGAGGCTGTCCGGAAGACCGGCTATCCCGAATGCAGGATCATCCTATCCCAGACCGCCATCTACCTGGCTTCTTCTCCAAAAAGCAATGCTTCATACCTGGCCATCGAGAAAGCCATCGGGCTGGTCCATCAGGCAGGCGACCTTGCCATTCCCCTGCACATCCGTAACGCACCCACCAGCCTGATGAAGGAGATCGGTTATGGAAAAAACTATAAATACGCCCATGATTATTCAGGTAACTTCGTGGAACAGGAATTCCTGCCGGATAAGATCAAAGGAACAAAGATCTACGATCCACAGGATAATCCACGGGAAAATGACCTGAGGAAATGGCTCAGAGCACTGTGGAAGGGGAAGTATGGGTACTGAAGTGGTTGACGGTTGACGGTTGACGGTTGACAGTAAACGGTATTTGGTAAAGGGTAAATAACAATTTAACAATTTAACAATTTGACAATAGAACAACAGAACAATGAATAACCATTATTTCTAAGAATTACCATGAATTTGCAATTGGTACCTAAAATCAAACATACAGAGAAGAATTCCTTCTTCCTTATCGCCGGGCCCTGTGTTGTTGAAGATGGCATTATGCCCTTCACGATAGCACAGCAGGTAAAAGAAATCTCAGACAAGCTCGGTATACCTTATATTTTCAAAGCATCCTACCGGAAGGCGAACCGCTCGCGGCTGGATTCCTTTACCGGAATAGGTGATATAAAAGGACTGGAGACCATTCAGGCAGTGGGCAGGGAATTCGACATTCCGACACTCACTGATTTTCACTCGGCTGATGAGGCAAAACTCGTCGCACGCTATGTCGACATACTCCAAATTCCGGCTTTCCTGTGCCGGCAAACCGATATCCTGGTAGCTGCTGCAAAAACGGAAAAATGCATAAATATCAAGAAAGGGCAATTTCTCTCCCCGGATGCCATCCGGTTCGCCATTGAAAAAGTCCGGGATTCCGGCAACGATCACATCATGGTCACGGAAAGAGGAACCACATTCGGCTACCAGGATCTGGTGGTGGATTTCAGGGGGATTCCGCAGATGAAGCGATTCGGGGTCACGGTGGTCCTCGACGTGACCCACTCTCTTCAGCAGCCCAACCAGCCCACTGGTGTCACCGGAGGCCTGCCGGAAATGATCGGAACGCTTGCCAAAGCAGGTATTGCAGCCGGTGTGGACGGAATATTCCTGGAAACCCATCCCGATCCCGCTTCAGCCCGGTCCGACGGTGCCAACATGTTAGCGCTGAACCAGCTGGAGGCGCTGCTGGTCAAATTGCTGAGAATACGGGAAGCGATTATTTAGGCTACAGGTTGACCAAAACGCAATTGAGCGGAATCCCGCTGAAAAGCAGTGCTACAACCTGATTCGGGTGCAAGCAGGGGGATTTTTTCTATCTTACCCCTCCCCCGTCGAGGTTGTATCAAATGTATTTAACCACAAAGGAACACGAAGGTTTTCACAAAGGTGCCCAAAGCATTATCATTGATTATGAATAACTTAGTGTTCCTTTGTAAAGTACTTTGAGTACCTTTGTGTTTAAGAAAAGCATTTTGATACACCCTCTGCAGGGGTAGGGTACATTAAATATATTACCTCTATCCTACCTAATTAGAAGAACCTGAGCGTTCCGGCTCCGGCAAAGAACATCGAAGTGGCGATCGCCATGAGAATGGCCGAAATGATCCACATGATCACAATGGCGACAATAGCGCTGACCACCATATACCCCACCTTGCTGTCGTCGGGCGTCTTCTTGATGTCGCCCATGCCGAGGTACATGATATAGATACCATACAGACCCACCAGCGAAGCCACGATGCCAAGGATGGGGATCAGGTACAATATTCCGGCGACCCATACCGGTGTATACGAATACGCCACAAGCTGCATCGAACGGCCGAAGTTTTTCTCTGATTTGAAGGAGGGAGCAAGGATATCAATGATGAAAGCCGCAACAAAGAGGGCCAGTATGGTGGTGACCAGAGAGATGATACCTGATGACAGACCCCATCCTATTCCCGTCATCCCTGCAAAGCGGCCTACATGGAATCCGAACACCCCGAACCCGATGAACCGCGCCACGGCAGGTATCAGGGCAAGAGGCAATACATAGCTAAAGATGAGTGATTGTGTGTTCGGCTCTTCTGCTGCGATCACCTTCCATTCATCCTTCGGTTTGAACAGAATGTTTTTTGCACGTTCAATTAGGTTCATGGTTTTGTGTGTTTAAGGTTAGAAATACGGTAACTGCTCTATAAATGAAAATGAAGCTCCTATCGTACGCTTACCTGCCTTACAGAACCGCCTGCCGGATGCATCTGTACATGAAATCTGGATGTGGCGGGATAATGACTCAGGATTCCCAGCTGATGAATGGGAATTTCCTTGTTCAGCATTTCGTTTTCCTTCCATTGGATGCTCACACGGCATAATCCCGGCGTCCTGAATACGAAGCCCTGGCCCGCGGCGGATGGAGAGCCTGATACCTGCGATGGGACAGCTCCGGAGGCTCCCACAGGTTCAATTCTGATCAGTACCGGCTCACCCTGCGGATCATGCGATCCTGATATCCCTGCGGTTGAAGAAAAACGGCAGATCTCATCAGCCTGTCCAACTTTTTCCGAAGAGGGGAAATAGACCAGACGCACCTTGTATCCTTCACGGCTGACATAACCTTTAAAAAGCGACAGGTAGGCATCTTCCATTCCCAGTAGCCTGGCATCCATATACTCCATGGTTCCCTGGCTGTAACCAACCTCCTGATAGCCGGTGAGCAGCTTCAGCCGGTCTTCCCGAATGGAAGAGATGAGCTCAGCAGCTTCTCCTGCCCTTTCTTCCATGGTCTTGTAGATCATGGATCTCTTGTAACTGATGTCTTTGAAAGTGGAGGTATCGATGGTGACCATTTTAATGATGGTGTCTATCTTCAGTACCTGGTTGCTGGTGGCATAGTACCGGAACAAGCCCTCTCGATCCACCTTATTGCAGGGCATCACCCCGGGCCCGTTCTCCGGCTGAACCGTAACGGGCACGGAAGTCATGTCCATCCCCATGGCAGCCTCCGTGAGAAATCCCTCCTCTGAAAACACCATGTGAAGCTCCAGGGGATCTTTGCTCTGCTTCTGCAAGAACTCCACAAAATACAGCTGTCCGGGATCCGGACCTGTACGGGTGTCACAGCGGATGCCCTTCAATTCGTAAAATCGCTCATTGATCGTGATCACAGAATCCAGCCCGAGGAACTTATAGGCATAATCCGCATACGGTCCCCTGATCTTTTCAACAAGATCAAAGCAAACCTCCAGCTCAAGATAGGTCCCGGGCAGGTAATAGAAGCTGCCTTCCTTACCCTCAAAAGCAGCAGGGTCGGTAACCATTGAAACGTTTACCTGTGCTTCCGATTGTAAGATCAGTACGATGGACAGTGCAGCCGTCAGGATGAAGTGTTTTCCTTTCATCATAAAATACGATTATGTATCAAAAGTATTAAACTTTGAAGGAATAACAAAATGGTTTTTTTAACTTTGCTCGTTAAAATCTCATACCTGTTTTAATGCAGAAAAGGTTACTCCGTTTATTTTCAGTCATCTGCATTGGATTGCTCGGTCTGTATCTGGTGACCGGCAGCTGTTCGAACAGAGGCAGCCAGGACGAGAAACACCGGCCGCGTAAAATAATCCCGTATATCACGATTACCGGTTCGCTGGAACTTTACCCCTTGCTGTCCCAGCTGGCCTTCGAATTCAACAGGATCTATCCGGATGTCAGGATTGATGTTACACCCGGTAGTTCCATACACAACCAGCCGGATATTTGTTTCAGGATGATGGATTCAGAGAATCCTGCCAATACCATCAAGGAAGGTTCGTGGGATACCAGCCTGATTTCGATGCCACTGGCATACGATGCCATTCTGCCTTTTGGCAACAAAACCAATCCTTACCTGGAGAAGCTGAAATCCAGCGGTATCACGCAGAATCAGTTCAGGTACATCTTTCTTGATGCGACACTGGATCACTGGGGACAACTTACAAAAGCAGATTCCTCATACCAGATCAATCCATTCACGCGCACCGACCTTTGTGAATCCGGTGAAATCTGGTCAAGCTTCCTCGGTACGGATCAGAGCCACCTCACCGGCACGGGCGTTTACGGTGAAGCCGGGATGGTCATGGCAGTCCGGAAGAATACATACAGCATCGGCTATGCAAGCATGCGGTATATTTACGACCGGAAAACATTTGAGCCCATGGGAGACCTGGCCGTGATCCCTATCGACCTGGATAAGAATGGAAAGATCGACATATACGAGAACTTCTTTAACAACCTGGAGGATCTGTCATACGCCATCAAACGCGGCTCCTATCCATCACCGCCAGCCCGGACACTCTTCATTATCTTCGGCAGGCCGCCTGTCAACAAACTGGTCAACGAATTCATCATCTGGATCTTTGAAAATGGCCGGCAAACGATCGAGGATGCCGGATATGTCGCTCCGGATGAAAATATTATAAATAAGAATATCACACGAATCAACGACTTTAATCAACTGCCATGAAAACAAAAAAGATCTTATCCCCTGCCTGTTGCCTGGGATTAGCGTGCATCATGCTATTCTTCCCGGGTTGCCAGCCGCGTCAGGAAAAAACACAGGAAGAAGGTGCCAAAAGCAAGCTGAAAGGCACTATTTCAATTTCAGGTGCTTTTGCCCTGTATCCTATGACGGTGAAATGGGCTGAAATGTTCATGAACCTGAATCCTAAGGTACGTATCGACATATCCGCCGGTGGTGCCGGCAAGGGTATGACCGATGCCCTCTCGGGCATGGTCGACCTGGGGATGTTCTCCCGCGGTGTCACCCAGGCCGAGATCGATAAGGGCGCCTGGTACATCGCTGTGGTGAAGGACGCCGTGGTACCTACTATCAACGCCGGTAATCCTGTGATCCAGGCCGTTAAAACCAGGGGACTGTCACGTGAACAATTCATGAAGATCTACCTCACACAAGAATTGCAGAGCTGGGATATCTACCCGGATTTCCCGACAGGAGGCAGGAAAATCAACGTTTACACACGATCTGACGCCTGCGGGGCAGCTCAGATGTGGGGAGAGTACCTTGGTAAAGACCAGGAAAGCCTGAACGGTGTGGGCGTCTATGGCGATCCGGGAATGGCAGAAGCCATCAAAAATGACCCCGTGGGCATCGGATTCAACAATATTAACTATGCATATGATATGTCAACCCGGAAAAAATATGAGGGATTGGAGGTCGTACCCATCGATCTGAATGCCAACGAGATCATTGATCCTGAGGAGAATTTCTATGAAACCCAGGATGACATCATCACTGCCATTAAGAACAATCTTTATCCTTCGCCTCCCGCCAGGGACCTGTACTTTGTTTCCAAAGGAAAACCAGCCAATGAGGCCGCTGTCGCCTTCTTAAAATGGATCCTCACCGATGGACAGAAGATTGTGAACGAATCAGGCTATGTGGAACTGTCGGGTGAAAAGATACAGTCGGAACTCGCCAAACTATAACGGGTACATTCTGTGAGAGGGCTATCCATAACACGCCAGTTCAGAAACCAGCTTCACGAATCCTGGATGCGGGTCGCTCTGGTATTAGTGATCATATTGCCCTTTGTCATCGGTATCGGTCTGTTCCTCAAATCCCGACTTATCCTCCAGGATGTTTCGCTATGGGAATTGCTGTTTTCATCGGAATGGAGACCGCTCTCAGGGAAATTCGGCTTTTTCCCGTTCATTGTCAGCTCCCTCTGGGTAACGGTCCTTTCCCTGATCATTGCCGGTCCCATCTGCCTGCTGACAGCCATTCACCTGACACAGTATGCCGACAACTGGGTACTAAAGATCATGCATCCGGTGATCGACATCCTGGCAGGAATTCCATCGGTGATCTATGGCGTCTGGGGAACCCTCGTCATCGTACCGCTGATCTCCAACCATATTGCTCCCCTTTTCCACACCGATACATCAGGCTACAGCATCCTGGCCGGCGGTGTGGTGCTCGCGGTCATGATCATCCCCTTCGTCCTGAATATCCTCATTGAGGTATTCAAAACCATCCCGATCGAGCTGACGGAAGCATCCTTATCGGTGGGCGCAAGCAAGTGGCAGACCATAAAACTCGTGCACATCCGGAAAGCTTTCCCTGGGATCATCTCAGCGTTTGGTCTGGGCCTGAGCCGTTCCTTTGGCGAAACCATTGCCGTTTTGATGGTGGTGGGCAATGTATCCAAGATCCCGGGAGGAGTGTTTGAACCCGGATACCCCCTGCCCGCACTGATTGCCAACAACTACGGAGAGATGCTGTCGATACCTCTGTACGACTCGGCGCTCATGCTGGCCGCTTTTGTTCTGCTTATCGTGGTGTTGCTGTTCAACCTCGCATCCAGGATACTGATCATCAGAACCGAACGATATCGATAATATGAAGCGACAAACACTCATAAAAGCAGAGGAGGTCTTCTTCCGGGTGATCATGTTCCTTTCATCCATGATCATTGCCGCCACGCTTTTCCTGATCATCTTCAGCATCTTCTACAAAGGACTTCCTTCGCTGTCATGGGACATGGTCTCTCAGACGCCCAAAGGAGGATTCTATTTCGGGAAGGAAGGGGGTATTCTCAATGCAATCGTCGGCTCGATCTACCTGGCCGGGGGCTCCACCCTCCTGTCCCTTGCCATCGGCCTCCCCCTGGCACTGTTCCTTAACATCAACATCGTGTCAAAGAAACGGCTGGTCAACGCCATCCGCTTTTTCCTTGACCTGCTCTGGGGGATCCCCTCCATCGTCTACGGAGCCTTCGGCTTCACCCTCATGATCTACCTCGGACTGAAAACCTCCCTTCTGGCAGGTATCATCACCGTCACCCTGTTCATACTGCCCATCATGGTCCGTGCCATGGACGAGGTGATCAAAACCATCCCCATCGGCCTGCTGGAAGCTTCTTACTCCCTGGGTTCCACCAAATCAGAAACAGCCTACCGGATCTTTTTCCGGCAAACCATCCCCGGTATCGTCACCGCCATCCTGCTCTCCTTCGGCCGTGCTATCGGCGACGCAGCATCAGTCCTTTTCACAACGGGATATACTGATCACATGCCCACCTCCCTGACGCAGCCCACGGCTACTCTTCCTCTTGCTATCTTTTTCCAGCTCTCCGTACCCATCAGGGAGGTACAGAACCGCGCCTATGCTTCCGCTGCGATCCTTGTCTTTATCATATTGATCATCAGTATTCTATCACGGATTTTCGCCAGGAAATTTCAGAAAAATCAAATCAAATGATATGCAGCAGGATACCAAGATAGAAGTGAAAAACCTGAACCTGTACATCGGGAAGCAGCATATCCTGAAAGATATCAACGTGAGCATCCCTTCCAACAAGATCACGGTGATCATGGGACCTTCCGGGTGCGGTAAAACAACGCTTCTGAAGAGCCTCAACCGCCTGACCGATCTGTATCCGGAGATGAAAGTCACCGGGATGATCCTGATCGACGGCGAGGATGTCTTTCACCCCATTGAAGACATCACTATGATAAGACAAAAAATGGGACTTCTCTCCCAGCGTCCTTATCCCCTGCCCATGAACATTCAGAAAAATGTGGCCTACGGACTTCGGATCAGCGGCAGGAAAAGACGTAAAGGAATTGATAAGCGAGTGGAACGTTACCTGCAAATGGTAGGCCTCTGGGACGAGGTCAAAGACAGACTCAAAGACCCGGCATCCACCCTGTCCATCGGCCAGCAGCAGCGCCTCTGCCTGGCAAGGGGCCTGGCCGTCGATCCGCAGATCATCCTGGCCGACGAGCCAACCTCCGCACTCGATCCACTTTCCTCACAGATCATCGAACAAAAATTCGTCGAACTGAAAGAACATTATACCATTGTCGTAGTAACCCATATCCTGAGACAGGCCAAACGCATCGCCGACAACATTGTCTTCATGTACCTGGGAGAAGTCATCGAACAGGGACCCGCCGATGAAGTCCTGAACAATCCACAGGAAGAGAAGACCAAAGCCTATCTGAAGGGAGGACTGTACTAAAATTAAAAAATCAAAGATCAAAGACTAAAAATCAAAGATTATGAGAAAAATCTACTTGCTAACGGGTATTTGTTTGCTGCTTTTATCCGGCAACCAGGTGTTCGGGCAGCTCACCCTGTCGGCAGAACTGCGTCCACGGTTTGAGATGCGGAATGGTTACGGGAACCTGGCCAATGATACCACCGATCCCATCTACATCATTTCTCAGCGTACACGGCTCAAAGCGGTTTATACTCACAAGGTGTTCGGAATTGGTGTGTGCATCCAGGATGCACGTGTGTGGGGCAGCGATGATGTGTTCACCTCCACTGGAACTGCAGGGAATACTGCTTCCCTTAACCTGTCGGAAGGATGGCTGGACCTGTACATCACACCTTCCCTTACGGTAAGGGCCGGGAGACAGTTCCTTGCTTACGACGATGAGCGGCTCTTCTCCACCCGCAACTGGGGCCAGGCTGCCCTGACCTATGATGCGGTGGTATTGAAATATGACAGGGAAAAGAAATGGGATCTTGATCTGGGAGGATCCTGGAACAATTCATTGGATAAGAGTTATTTCAATGAACAATACACTTCCGACAAAATCAAGATGATCGGCTTTTTACATTTTCACAAACCGTTGCTGGATAAGACGTTGAACGTATCCGTGATGGCTGCGGCAATAGGTTATACCAAAGCCAATAACTACCGTATTATCTATACCAGAGGCACGTATGGAGTAAATCTCGATTATAAGAAGAATGACCTGAAACTTAGAGGCACGGTATATTATCAGAATGGCACCAATAAAACCGGAAAACCGGTTCAGGCTTACTGTTTCTCCGTGGTGGGGGCCTATACGTTCGATAAATTTACCGTGGGACCCGGTATTGATTATATTTCAGGACAGGACAGCTGGAATGAGACAGGATCTTACGTGGATAAAGACCATCTGTTCGATTTGTTCTATGGGATGAGGCACAGCTATTACGGCCTGATGGATATCTTCACCAATATACCCAAAAGTACCGACAATGGTGGATTGATGGACATCTATCTGAATACCAGGCTCAAAATCGCTGAGAAACACAACCTCCAGCTGGATTATCATTATTTCTCACTGGCACAGAACGTCAAAGCCGATCCGGATAAGCCGCTGGGGTCAGAAGTGGATTTTCTTTACCGGTGGACGGTCAACGAATTCCTGAGCTGTGACCTGGGATATTCCTTCATGAAGCCCACCGAAACAATGGCGGTCATCAATGATATCGGCGGACACGCGAAGGATTTCTCGCACTGGGCGTACCTGATGATCACTCTCAAGCCTACCCTGCTGAAAATGTAATGTGACGTTTCCTGTTAGCGCAGGAACAATAACTCCCTGTATTTGGGCAATGGCCAGAGTTCATCATCTACCTTTAATTCAAGCTTATCCACGTGCCTGCGGATAATATCGAAACAGGGTAACACGTTCTGGTGGTAGGCCAGCGCCTTTTCTTCGGCACCCTCGATCCTGTTGGCGACCTTGCGTTGCCCGATCATGATGTCCACCTGTTCCTGGATTTGCTCGATATGGTGTGATATCTCCCGGATCAGTTTCACCTGGAAGGCAGAAGCTGCTTCGTACGACTCCATGTCAAGGACTTCCTTGAGTCCTTTCACGTTCTCGATCAGAATATTCTGGTACTTGATGGCAACCGGAATGATGTGGTTCCGTGCAAGATCGCCGAGAACCCTGCCCTCGATCTGGATCTTTTTGGTGTAGTTTTCCAGGTAGATCTCATGCCGAGCCCTGGATTCACGTTCGGTCAGCACATGGTTGCGCTCCAGCAGGGATATGGACGCTGGTGTGATCATAGCTTCCAACGCCCGGGGTGTCGAAAGGATGTTAGGCAGTCCCCGTTTTGATGCCTCCTCCACCCATGCCTCGCTGTAACTGTTTCCCTCAAACCGGATTCGCTTTGACTCCGTGATGTAGCGCTTGAGCACCTGAAAAATGGCATCCCCCTTTTTCACATGGCCACGCACCAGCTCATCCACTTCCTCACTGAATTTCGTAAGCCGGTCGGCCACGATCGTGTTCAGTATGATCATGGGATGGGCGCAGCTGGCCGATGATCCAACGGCCCGGAACTCGAACTTGTTACCGGTGAATGCGAACGGGGAGGTCCGGTTCCGGTCGGTGTTATCGGGCAGTATCTCAGGGATCTTGGGAATGTCGAGCGGCAGTTCATAGTCGTTGCCCGCCCTGACCACTCCTTTTTTGTGCCTGTGCTCAATTTCGTCCAGGGTTTTTGTGAGCTGAGAGCCAAGGAACACCGAGATAATGGCCGGGGGAGCTTCGTGTGCCCCCAGCCGGAGGTCGTTGGAAGCCGAAGCGATACAGGCCCTGAGAAGACCGGCATGTTCGTCAACCGCCTTGAGAATATTGACAAGAAAGACAAGAAAACGAAGATTGGTGGAGGCTGTCCTGCCAGGTGTCAGCAGGTTCTCTCCCCGGTCGGTCATCATCGACCAGTTGTTATGCTTCCCTGAGCCATTGACGCCTTTATAGGGTTTTTCATGAAGCAGTACCGTAAGGTGATGGCGTTTGGCGATCCTTTCCATCAGAGGCATCAGCAGCTGGTTGGAGTCGACCGCTACATTGACCTCCTGGTACACAGGGGCACATTCGAACTGCCCCGGAGCAACCTCATTGTGGCGGGTTTTGATGGGGATGCCCAGCCGGTAGGCCTCGTGCTCAAAATCCTTCATGAAATCCATCACCCGCTCATGAATGGTACCGAAATAATGATCTTCCAGCTGCTGATCCTTTGCCGCAGCGTGGCCGAACAGGGTCCTCCCGGTCAGCATCAGGTCGGGCCGCGCCTGGTAAAGGGCGGTATCCACCAGGAAATACTCCTGTTCCCAACCCAGGGTGGCAGATACCTTTGTCACTCCCCTGTCGAAATAATGACATACCTGGGTGGCGGCTTTGTCCAGAGCCGCAAGTGCTTTCAGCAGAGGTGTCTTGTAATCCAGGGCCTCACCGGTGTAGGACACAAAAATAGTGGGAAGGCATAGGGTTCTGTCCATCAGAAAGGCCGGGGAAGAGGGATCCCAGGCAGTGTAACCACGCGCCTCAAACGTGTTGCGGATGCCGCCGCTTGGAAAGCTCGATGCGTCCGGCTCCTGCTGGACCAGCTCCGTTCCCCTGAAATTTTCAAGGGCCTTACCATCTGCAACCGGAATGACAAAGGCATCGTGCTTTTCGGCTGTTCCCCCTGTCAGGGGATGGAACCAGTGCGTGTAATGCGTGGCTCCCTTGCTCATCGCCCATGCCTTCAAGCCCGCAGCGATCTGATCCGCCATCCGGCGGTCGATCTTCTTGCCGCTTTCCATGGCCTCCCTGACCGCCGAATACGCTTCCTGGGTCAGGAAATCACGCATGGCCGCATCATTGAAGGTCATCTCGGCAAAAAAATCGGATATCTTGCCTTCAGGGAACGAAAAGGTCTGACGCTCCCTTTTCAGAATATAGTCCAACGCTGTAAAACGGGAATTGCTCATGGGATGGTTTTTAGTACCTCTCCCCAATCCCTCCCCTAATCCCCGCTTACGCGGGGACCAAGGGGAGGGGCAAGGAGAGGGGTCATTTTCCCGGTAAAGATATATCCAAAAGATCAGGATTGTTCTGCCGGTCTTTTGCCTTTATTAACAAGAAATAAACCACCAAAAGTGATCAGCCCGTTGAGGATAAGTAGCTCAAAACCAAATTTATACCCACTGAACCACTCCTCAGAATGAGTGCTCAGTACATAACAGATGACCGGCGATGCCAGGGCGATCCACGGAACCCAGCGATCCCTGACCGAAAACCGTGTGAACAGTCCAAAGGCAAAAAGGCCCAGCAGTGGCCCATAGGTGTATCCCGCAATGGTGAAGAGCTTGTCGATCACGGCCCGGTCGTTGATCGCCCTGAAAACCACAATGACCATCAGCAACAGAAGGGCAAAACAGAAATGGACCCGGTACCGTATGTTCTCTTTTTGTTTCTCTGACAACCGATGGTTCCCTGGCAATCCCAGGATATCAATGCTGAACGAAGTAGTCAGCGATGTCAGCGCTCCGTCGGCACTGGGATACGCGGCAGAGATCAGCCCGATGATAAACACCAGACCAGCCAGCGGGCCAAGGTGTTGAATGGCAATGACAGGGAACAGATCATCGGAACGCACCGGCAGTGATATCCCCTTGTAGGTGGCAAACAGGTAAAGAGAAGCTCCCAGCGTTAAGAAGATGAGGTTGATGAAGACTACCGAAAAACTGAAGGAGAACATATTTTTCTGAGCCTCCTTCAGTGAACGGCAGCTGAGGTTCTTCTGCATCATTTCCTGGTCGAGACCCGTCATGGCAATGGCTATGAAGATCCCGCTGAGGAACTGCTTGATGAAATTGCGGCGGTCGTGCCAGTCCCCGAAGATCATCCGGCTATAGTCACTGTTGGCTACTGTCTTGATCATGCTTCCCAAATCCAGGTTCATGTTCTTCATGATCAGGTAAATGGAAACGATCAAAGCCAGGAGCATGAACGTCGTCTGTACCGTATCCGTCCAGATGATGGTCTTTATACCTCCCTTGAACGTATATAAAAGAATGAGCAGGATAAAGATGGAGGTGGTCACGATGAAAGGAATGCCCCAGGTATCAAATACAAATATCTGCAACACATTAACAACCAGAAACATACGAAAAGAGGCGCCAATCGTCCGCGACAACATGAAATAAAAAGCGCCGGTCTTGTACGACCAGAAACCGAAACGTTTTTCAAGGTATGCATAGATGGAGGTCAGGTTGAGCCTGTAATAGAGGGGCAGCAGCACCGTGGCGATGACAAAATAGCCGATGAGGTATCCGAACACCACCATCATGTAAGATAACTGCGTATCCCCCACCCAGCCGGGGATCGACATGAATGTCACTCCCGACAGGGAAGCTCCGATCATACCGTAGGCGACTACGATCCAGGGTGATTCCTTGTTCCCAATGTAGAAGGCACGGTTGGTGGCACGCCTTGCGGTGAGCCAGGTGACAAAGAACAACAGGGCCGTATAGGCCAGGAATATCAGCAGTATGACAACAGGTTTCAAGCCGCAGCGGGGAGATTACAGTTCAATGGATCCCGGGTCAAAGGTAGCATTTTTTCAACTCGGCAGTAAAAGCAGGCAGATCGCAAAATTGGAAGTCGTATGGAACTTCTTTCAGGTTCTTTTTGTGCGGCTCTGCGGTGATCAGTACGTTGACCATCCCCAGGCGCCGGCCAAACTCCATATCACCTGCCGAGTCGCCGGCCATCACCGATCTGGAAAACTCGATCTGCGGGAAATCCCTGCGGGCCTGGTGAGCCATTCCTGTACCGGGTTTCCGGCAGGGATCGCGATCTTTTTCCAGGGCAGGACAGTAATAGATCCCCTGAATATCCCCTCCCTTTTGCCGGATAGCTTCCAGCATCCGGCGATGAACCTCTTCCACCAAGCCCGGCTCCATGATCCCTTTACCGATCCCCTGCTGGTTGGTCACAATGATCAGCCTTCCAAAGATCCGGTTCAGGACCGGAAAGGATTCCGGCACACCCGGCAGGAATTCAAACTCATCCCAGTTTTTCACATAATCATTCACCCTGAGACGGTTAATGATCCCGTCCCTGTCAAGGAACAGGGTCCACCGGCTGTCAATATTCAGATCCTTTAAGCTCATGCTGTGCCCTCAGGTAAGATTCAGGAGTGCCAATATCAATGAAATATCCCCCCGTCTGGTATCCGTAGAGACGTCCGGTGGGAAGGCAGCCGGGCAGAAGGTCCGTTTCGAAGGAGAACCGCTCAGCGTGGCTGTTCTTCCGATAGAATGCAGTGTTGATCAGATAGATGCCACCATTGATCCATCCGCCGCCACTCCTGTCTGGTTTTTCGGTGAATCCTGTGATCCGATGCTGCAGGTCGGTCTCCACCAGCCCATACCGGCCCGTTCGTTCCTGAAACCGCAGGGCGATGCTTAGCATTGAATCCCTTGACCGGTGAAAATCCTCAAACGCATCCAGTCCGATCCTGTACATGGTGTCGCCGTTCAGGACCAGCACCTCATCGGTAAGTACATGTTCCATGGCCCTGAGAATTCCCCCACCGGTCCCCAGCGGCTCTTCCTCAATGGAATAAAAAAGATCTGCATCCTGATGCTTCTCTCCAAAAAAGGACAGGATTTCCTGGTATTTATGACCAACGGAAAGAATGATACGGGTAATGCCCCACTGGCGGACATAAGCGATCAGGTACGACAGGAAGGGCTTTCCGTTGACCGGAGCCATGGGTTTCGGGATCCCTGCAACGACAGGTTGAAGCCGTTTCCCCATGCCACCCGCCAGTATGATGGCCTCGGTTGTTCTCATCGCGGGAAAAGACTGGATTCGACCAGCTGGCAGATAATATGCCCGATGAGGATGTGAGCTTCCTGGATGCGGGGTGTATCGCTGGAAGGTATGTTGATCAGATGATCACACAGCGGTTTCATCAGGCCTCCTGATTCACCGGTCAGGCCCACGGTGGCGATGCCTTTTTCCCGTGCTGCCTGCAGGGCAAGGATCACATTCCCGGAGTTGCCGGATGTGGAAAGAGCGATAAGAACATCGCCTTCTTTTCCTGATCCTTTCACGATCCGGGAAAATACTTCATCAAACGAATAATCATTGGCAACGGCGGTCAGGTAGGAAGTATTCGCATGCAGGGCCTCCGCCGGGAGAGGCGGCCGGTCGTAATAGAACCTTCCCGAGAGTTCGGCTGCCAGGTGTTGTGCATCAGCGGCGCTGCCACCATTACCGCAGAAGAGCACTTTATTTCCCTGACGGTACGAGCGGATGCACAGGGCAGCCACTTGCTCAATAGTGTTGAGCAGATGGGTGTCCAACAGGATCTGCTCCTTCACCTGTATCGATTCCTTTATGATGCCACTGATCAGCATAATGTCTTGATTTATTGTTTTTGTGAAGCTGTATTAAAAATTCAATTTAAACACAAAGGTACTCAAAGTACTTCACAAAGGAACACTAAGTTGTTGATAACCAATAAAAACACTTTGTGTTCCTTCGTGTAGACATTCGTGTTCCTTAGTGGTTAAGTTCGTATGATACAACTCCTCGTTTCAAATTCTCCATGTCGTCAGTCCCGTCGTCGTAAATTCATAGCGTTTCACCTGTCCGCCAAAGCGGTGGAGCGCCCGGATAACATCCCCTCGGGTGTTGTTTGGACAGTAAAGTACCATGAATCCCCCGCCCCCTGCACCCGAGATCTTGCCTCCGGTAGCGCCGTTCTGCATGGCGGTCGCATAGATCTCATCAAGGTAAGAGTTCGTTATCCCTTCTGCCATTTTCTTCTTGTGCTGCCACCCGAAATCCAGGATGGCACCTATCTTTTCAAACTCACCCCTGAGCAGTGCTTCCTTCATCATCACCGCCTGTTCCTTGATCCCGTGCATGGCCTCTATGGAGGATGCATGCTGCTGCAGCACGCTCTTTTGCTGCATCTCGATGATCTGGGTGGATAAACGGGATACCTCGGTATGATAGAGGATAAGATTGTACGACAGCTCGTTCAGGTACGATGCATTGATGCGCAGGGGATTGACGATCACTTTGTCGTCATTATAGAACTCCATAAAGTTCACTCCCCCGAACGTGGCAGCATACTGATCCTGTTTTCCCCCGGCCATTTTCAGATCGATCCGCTCGATCTCATAGGCCAGGCGGGCGATGTCATATTCTCCCAGGGGCAGCCCCAGCCACTCGGTAAAGGCACCCAGGATGGCAACCACCAGTGTGGAGGAAGATCCCAGCCCGGAACCCGGCGGTGCATCGACAAGGGTGGTCAGTTCGAACGAAAGTGGTTTACCTGTGAATTCCTTCACGATCCTGTGATAAACGCCGGCATGCAGGTAAAGGCCCTCTTTCATGGGAATATCCACTGCCACCGGCGTTCGTAGCCCGATGCCCCGGTCGACCGCGTTGATCACAATGAGCCCGTCTTCGCGCGGCTGAATAGTGGCGTACGCATACATGCTGATCGTGGCATTGAGAACGGCGCCGCCATAGCGGTCCGAGTACGTTTCGAGGTCGGTGCCGCCGCCTGCCAGTCCAATCCTTAAGGGTGCCTTACTCCGGATGATCATGATCTAGTACTTCAGTTTACCTATTTCTTCTTCAACGGCAAAAATATTAACAATCATATTATTCCATGAATATTTCTTCTTTTCTTCACGGATAAAGGAAACGAATGCAGCTTCCCGGTCTTGTTCAAAATAATCAGCCACTGCATCCGCCAGCTCCATGGGATCAGGTTCAACCACATAGCCGGCTTTACCATCGGGCACCATCTCGGCCAGCCCTCCCACGTTGGTGATGATCATCGGCTTGTTGAAATGATAAGCGATCTGGGTCACGCCGCTCTGGGTGGCATCCCTGTAAGGCTGGACCACCAGGTCGGCCGCGCAGAAGAACAGGAAAACAGCCGAATTGGGAATGAAATCATTGAAGGCGATCACCCTGTCGCCGATCCTGAGCCTTTCGATCAGCTCCTGGTAAGGTCTGCTGTCGGTATAATACTCGCCGGCGATGATCAGGCGAATAGGAAGGGATTTAAGGCGGTCTTGCGCCAGAGTGATCAGAAGTATGTCCAGCCCTTTATAATCGCGTATAAAGCCAAAAAATAGCAAATAAAGGCATTTTTGATCCAGACCTAACTGTTGCCTGGCAGTAACCTTGTCGATGATGTCACCATAGGTGTCGTAAAGGGGGTGCGGACAATACCTGCGGGGACCTGTGACCGGGAACCTGTCAAGGTCCTTCATGACCGAACGTGACATGAACAGGAATCCGTCGGAGCTTTTCAGGTAGAAGCATGTAAGCCACCGGTCATAGAACCGCCGCTCATGGGGGATGATGTTATCCGCGATGGTGATGATCCTGGAGATGCCGTTCCTTTTGATGATGCGAGCAATGGTTCCCAGGCTGGGGCCCATGAAGGGCAGCCAGTAGCGGATGATGACGATGCCGGGTCGCAGGCGGCTGATCTCCCTGCCCACCCTGATCCAGTTCAGTGGATGAATGGAATTGATCCTGACGCGGACATCAAGACCTGCAGGAGCAGGATCGGTCGAGTACTGTGTTTTACCCGGGAACAGGAATCCCGGATATTGAAGACGAAAGGTATAAAGAATGGCCTCATGGCCCTGGTCGGTGAACTCCCTGGCCAGGCGTTCATCGTAGGTGGCCAGGCCACCTCTAAGCGGATAAGCAGGTCCTATAATGACTATCTTTTTCTTACCCGTCATCCGTTAGTTGGTTTTACAGGCAGCAATACCTGTCATTCCCCGAAACCCGTCTCCCCGGCAACCTGATAAGGGGGCTTGTCACTGACTGCCCGGGAGATCATCTCAGCCAGGAAGCCTGTGAGGAAGAGCTGGGTTCCTATGATCATGGCCACAAGGGCGATGTAGAAATAGGGGCTGTCGGCGATCAGCCTTGCCCTGATGCCATGGTTGAGATCATAAATCTTCTGTGCGCCCAGGTAAACGGCGGCAACGAGGCCCACCATGAAGATGACCGTTCCTGCCGAACCGAATAAATGCATGGGGCGCCTGCCAAACCGCGACACAAAGGTGATGGACAGCAGGTCCAGGTAGCCTTTCATGAAACGGTCCATACCAAACTTGGTGACACCGTATTTCCGCCTGCGGTGGACAACCACCTTCTCCCCGATCTTACGGAATCCGGCCCAGTAAGCGATGACCGGAATATAGCGGTGCATCTCACCCCGTACTTCGATGCTTTTTACCACTTCCTGGCGATAGGCCTTCAGGCCGCAGTTCATATCATGCAGCTTCAGGCCCGACATGCGCCGGGTGGTCCAGTTATAGAGTTTGGATGTGCTGTTCTTGATGAATGGATCGTATCGTTTCTTCTTCCAGCCCGACACCAGGTCATACCCTTCGTGGATAATCATCCGGTACAGGGCAGGGATCTCATCCGGAGAATCCTGCAGATCGGCATCCATCGTGATCACCACATTTCCCGAGCACACCTGAAAGCCATGGCCAAGCGCCGCTGATTTTCCGTAATTCCGCCGGAAACGGACGCCCCTGATGCATTTGTTTTCTGAACACAGTCTCTCAATGGCAGCCCATGACCGGTCCGTGCTGCCATCATCCACAAAAATGATTTCGTACGAAAGACCCTCTTTATCAACAACCCGAGCGATCCATGATGCCAGCTCATTCAGTGACTCTTCTTCGTTGAAGAGGGGTATGATGATGGAAAGATCCATAAGCGGAATCCTGTTAAATACCCTCCGATGCGGATTTATCTTTCTTGATGAAGGCAGAAACGATCAGGGAAAGGAGGATGGAAATGATGGCGCCGCTGATCAGGCTGGTTCGTACCTGCGCTGACGGCGTCATTCTTTTCTGCATCTTGCTGATGGTATCATCCAATTGCTCCGCCGTCATCCTGTCACCCCATTTTTCGATGAACTCGTTGATCCCTTCCTCCATGGCGCCAGGTTCAATATAGGTCATGAAGATCAGACTGTAGGCAGATGAAATGATAAAGCCGACCAGGCCAATGATCAATCCGATCAGGAAACATCGTTTAAAATCGATCTTCCCAGAAAGGCTGCGGTCCCGGTAGGAATTCATCCCTAAGGCAAGGACAATGATAACAATGGTAAGGGAAATCACGAGTGAGAGGATGCTGAATCCGATACTGAACATATTCACATCCAGAATATAATAGATCAGGCTGACAACGATCAGGGCCGCACCCAGAATGAGGCCGTAGATCAGAGAATGCATAAATAGGGAGCGTGGTTTTGTTTCCATATTTCCTGTATTTAGATTTATACTGTTCACTATTTTAGGGATCTTTATCGTTCGATGTATTTATGAACAAAGGTAAAAAACTTCCATGCATATCAAAAATTTCCTTTTCAATAATAAAATAACCTCCGGGAATCGTATCTTTGCACAGGGTAAGTCTTATACGACCAGCTCCCGCTGAACTCCCCCAGGTTCGGAAGGAAGCAAGGGTAGGTGGTTGAGCGGTGCGATATAAGGAGCTTACCCTTTTTTAACGTTATCAATCCATGTTGCTTCGAATCCATCCTGAAACTCCGGGAGAACGGCAGATCAAAACGGTAGTAGAATGCCTGAACGATGGCGGTGTGATCATATTTCCCACCGATACTGTTTACGGACTTGGCTGTGACATTTACCAGGGTAAGGCAATTGAAAGGATCGCACGAATTAAGGGCATCAAAAAGGAAAAGGCAAATTTCTCATTCATCTGTCACGACCTCAGTCATCTGGCGGATTATACGCGTCCGTTGAACAATTCTGTCTACAAGTTGATGAAAGCGTCTCTCCCCGGTCCGTATACCTTCATCCTGAATGCCAACAGCAACGTGCCCAAGATCTTCCAGAGCAGGAAGAAGACCGTTGGTATTCGAGTGCCTGATAACAAGATCCCCATCGAGATCGTGAAGGAACTCGGTCATCCGATCATGACGACCTCGGTGTACGATGAGGATGAGATCCTTGAATACTCGACCGATCCTGAGCTGATCCATGAAAAGTTCAAGGACCTGGTCGATATCGTGATTGATGGAGGTTATGGCGATAATGAGCCCTCCACCATCCTGGATTGTACCGGGGAAGAGATCTTTGTGATCAGGGAAGGGAAAGGGGAAATATAATTGTCAAATTGTTAAATTGTTAAACTCTTTAATTGTCAATTCAATTCCTCAATTGTTAATTCTTGAAGCTTGAAGCCTGAAGCTTACAGCCGGTCAGCCATAAATCAAATTAGTTCCCCTTTCAAAGTTGTTAATTAATGGAATAAATTATACTTTTGCAGTCCTTTTTGAAAAGGAGATTCAGTAGCTCAGCAGGTAGAGCAACGGCCTTTTAAGCCGTGGGTCCCGGGTTCGAATCCCGGCTGGATCACAAAAAAAAAGAAGGCATCCTCGCGGATGCCTTCTTTTTTTCATCGCTGCGTCACATTAGCGCAGGATCAGACGTTCCACTTTGGAAATGTTGTCCCCCTGCAGTCTCAGGAAGTACACTCCCTTTGGATAGGTAGACAGGTCGATCTCGGTCTTGTAAAGGCCGCTCACGCTGTTGACAGCTTCCTGTCTCAGGATCTGGCCCGTAATATCCATGATCGACATATCCATTTTACCTGTGATATTGGTGATCTTCAGGTTATACCTGGCGTCAGACGGGTTGGGGTATACGAGTACCGTAAGCTCGGCGGATGGCTGTCCGGGGACGCCCGGGCAAGGATCTGCCAGAATTACGAATGGCTCGCTGAAGTCACCCTCGCCGCAATCATTCACGCCCTTGACCTTAATGAAGACCGGTCCGAAATATTCACCGCTCCAGTCGACAATCCCTATGGTACCTTCTCCGGATATGGTACCTGCTTCTGCCGGGAAGATATCCCAAACATACGACAGGGCATTTTCAGCTCCGATGGTAGAGAACCAGGTTGTATCGGATGTGAGCACGCAAACGGTGTCTGAACCCGTCGGAATGCCAGGGATAGCTGGCATAGGATCGATGAGCAGCACCATCAGGTCGCTGGCAGGGGTCAGACACGGTGCGATCGGCCATGCCGTCAGGGTCAGGTTTGCATAACCCAGCAGGATGTCGTTGGCACCGGGTTCGTACGTCGCGTTCAGCAACGTATTGTCGTTGAACTTGCCATCGCCCGATGAAGTCCATTCCGTATAGAAGTAACCGCCTGCCGCGCCGCTGAGCTGATACAGTTCATTGGCACAGATCTTATCATCAGGGCCCGCATTGGCGAAAGCGCTGGGAACGATCGTAACCACGACCTCATCCACAGCATTCTCACCGCAGGGTGCTTCTGCATAGGCAGTTAACGTAAGATGTACGCTACCAGCCAGGTAATCAAGTGTACCGGGCGTATAGACAGGATCCAGAATGTTGGAATTGCTGAACGTACCATCTCCAGCAGTTGTCCATTTCACAGAGGCATAATTATCTGCGGTACCGTCAAGAACCACTGTCAGGTTCGAGCAAACCGAGAAATCATCGCCTGCAAAAGCGGTTGGCGGAGTGGTGATCGTCAGAACCATGGCGTCGGTAGCCAGGCCGCCGCACGGAGGTGTGGCGTAGGCTGTCAGTGTCAGAACGACCGTACCGTCAGCAATGTCACCCGGGCTCGGGTTGTAAGTTGCATTGACAACGTTCGGATTGACAAAGGTACCAGAACCGCTGGTTGTCCAGACGAGGGATCCGTAGTGAGAGGCAGTGGCTCCTGTGAGCACGAATGAGTTTCCTGCACATACGGCTCCGTCAGGTCCTGCAAGGGCCTGTGGTAAACCAATGATGGTCAGGGTCATCGCGTCGGTGGCATTGCCTTCACAGGGCGCGATCGCAGTGGCAGTAAGTGTCAGAACTGCGCTGCCCGTAGTGATGTCATTCACACCTGGTGTATACACCGGGTTGAGGATATGGACATTGCTGAACGTTCCATCCCCGGATGTTGTCCATGTGATCGTTGCGTAGTGGGCAGCTGCGCCATTGAGCGTGTGCGTGCCCGTGCCGCAGATGGTTGCATCCGGTCCGGCGTTGGCAGTGGGCTTCTGGATGAATGTCACCACTACGTTGTCGCTCACCGGTGTGGTACATGGCGGAACGGCGGTAGCGGTCAGCGTCAGGATGGCCTGACCAGTTGCCAGATCGCCATCGCCCGGCCAGTACTTGGTGAAAGTGGATGTCGGATCTTCGAAATAGCCATCACCACTCGTGGTCCACATTGTGGTCCATGCATTGGTGGTCCATCCGAGGGTCACGTAGTATCCGTCTTCGCAGGCAGCTCCGTCATCGCCGGCATTCACAGTGGGCAACAACCCGATTTCGAGGGTTACCTGGTCTGTGGCAATATCCGGGCACTCATTGAGTGCATGAGCCGTCAGTGTCAGCACCACATCACCCGCTGCAATATCCTCCTCGCCGGGGGTATAAGTGGCGTTTAGGATGGCTGCATCGTTAAAGGTGCCGTCACCTGCCGTTGTCCATACAACCGAACCGTAGTTGGTGGCTGTACCATTCAGCGTATAAGTGCCATTTTCGCAGAATCCATCGTCTTCGCCGGCATTTGCCGTTGGTAACGGAGTAACGTCGATGGTCACTTCATCGGTGAAGATCTCACCACAGAAATCATTGACATGCAGTCTGTACATGGTGGTATCGGTCAGAACAGGCGGTTGATAGGTCGCTGCGGTTGCACCGGGAATGTTCATCCATGTGCCGCTGATCGTATACGTGTAACCCACGGTGATCTTAAGACCAAATGCTGTTCCTCCTCCATCGCCGTAGCTGTCGGTGAAATAAATCTGCCATTGACCCTGCGTATGCTGTCCGTCGAAAGCATCGGTGGTGAAAACGAAGTTATTCGTGCATCCGTTATTGCTCACACCCTGCCAGATCTGGACTGTAGTACCGGCCGGTGATTTGACAAACAATGCAACTTCACCATACCAGTAGTCGGTACAAAGCTGTGTGGCAGTGATTTCAAAATCCTGAATGATCATGTCTTCACCTGCCGGAACAGTGGCGCCGGCCCAGCCGATCTCAGTCCATGAGTTCAATTCATAGGCATAGGGATCGGTGAGGTTGGGGAACATGTATTCATGTTCAACATTGAATTCCTGTTCTCCTTCGATGAATGTCTGCCACTGGTAGGTATAGTTACCTTTACCTCCTGTAATGCTCGATGTGAGCAATGCCGGTGCGGTATTGTAGCAGATGACCTGATCGGCTGCAATGGTGCCTGCAAGAATGTCATAAACAATGATCGTCACAGTATTGCTGTTGACAGGACCGCAGTTATGACCGTCATTCACAATCAGGCGATAATAGGTCGTCCCGATCAGAATACCAGGCTGATAGGTAGCATTGGTTGCACCTGTAATGTTCACCCATACGGATTGATCAACAGATGACTGCCATTGATACGTGTAAGCTCCGTCACCTCCTGTAGCAGCTGATGTCAGCGGTGCAGGCTGTGTAGCGTTGCAGATCTCCTGGTTTGCGGCAATGGTCACTGCCAGGGGTGCGTAAACGGTAATGGTAACAACGTTGGTGGTGATGGGTCCGCACTCATACGTATCATTCACATGAAGCATATAATACGTAGTTTGCATCAATGCAGGAGGCTGATACGTTGCGGCGTGAGCACCGTCGATCGGTGTGAATTCGATACCGTCGATGGAACTTGCCCAATGATACAGGTACTCTCCATTTCCACCTGTAGTAATGGATGTTAACAGTTCCGGTACTGTGTTATAGCAGATCTCCTGATCAGCGGCAATGGTGCTGAGCAGCTCATCGTACACTGTGATAGTCACCGGGTCAGTGATGATCATGCCGCAGTAGTCAAACACTTGCAGCACATAGCTGGTGGTCTGGGTCAATGCCGGAGGTTGATACGTCGGACCTGTTGCGTCTTCAATCGGGGCGACAGGGCCGTCATTATATGTCCACCACTGATAGGTATAATTTCCCTGGCCGCCGCTGACCGTTGAGGTTAGCAGAGCAGGAATCGTATTGTAGCAGATCGTCTGATCAGCTGCAATACTGGCCAGGAACTGGTCATATACCGTAATGGTCACAGGATCCGATATGATCATGCCGCAGTCATCAAAGAACTGCAGTACATAGCTAGTTGTCTCCTGAAGCGCCGGAGGCTGATACGTTGCTTCCGTGGCATCTTCGATCGGGGCCAGCGGGCCATCGTCATACGTCCACCACTGATAGGCGTAGTTGCCTGCTCCGCCGCTCACCTCTGAGGTCAGCAGGGCAGGGATGCTATCGTAGCAAATGGTCTGATCCGCTGCGATGGTCACCATCAACTGGTCATATACCGTAATGGTAACAGGATCCGATATGATCATGCCGCAGTCATCAAAGAACTGCAGTACATAGCTGGTTGTCTCCTGAAGTGCTCCGGGCTGATAGGTCGCCTCATCAGCGCCTTCGATCGGGGCTAGCGGACCATCGTCATACGTCCACCACTGGTAGGCGTAATTGCCTGCTCCGCCGCTTACCTCTGAGGTTAACAGGGCAGGGATGCTGTCGTAGCATATGGTCTGATCAGCCGCAATGGCCACCATGAGTTCTTCGTAAACAGTGATGGTCACCGGTTCGGTGATGATCATCCCGCAATCGTCAAACACCTGCAAAACATAGCTGGTAGTCACCTGTAATGCCGGAGGTTGATAGGTAGCTTCAGTAGCACCTTCGATCTCTACATCAGGGGCGCCGTCCCATGTCCACCACTGATAGGTGTAGTTTTCGGCACCACCTGTAACAGTTGAAGTCAGGGCTTCCGGAACAGAATCGTAGCAGATGGTCTGGTCTTCAGCAATGCCGGCTTCAAACAGATTATACACGTGGATGGTAAAGGTGCAGAAATTAACGCAGGTATTCTCATCCGTGTAGGTATAGGTGATCACGTGGTCACCCGGACCGGCCACTTCCGGATTGAACATTCCGTCGCTGACACCTGTACCGCTGTAAACACCGCCTTCGGGTAATCCACCGTAAAGCATCCAGGGTTCTGCTTCAAGGCAGACCGAGAAGTTTTCAGGGCAGGTAACCACCGGGAGTGGATTTACTGTAATTTCAAAGGTACACGAGCCAGAGATCAGGTTCGGATAGGTGTAGGTGTAGGTGATCGTATGAATACCAGCACCTGCCATGGCCGGGTAGAACATATTGTCGCTAACGCCAGGTCCGGTGTAAACGCCTCCTTCCGGAGTGCCACCTGTAAGCAGGAACGGTTCTTCATCGATACACACCTCGAAATCATCCGGGCAGTTGACATCCGGCAGCAGCGTGATCACCCCGTTGTCGGTACCTGTCAGTAGGTTGACCGGTGGAGCCGGGCTGCTGATGATAATGACGTTATAGGGTGCTGTTGTGCTGAAATTAAGGTTATACGGTCCCGGCAGACCCGGCGTATTAAGAACGATCGTGAAGATGGGTCCGTTGAATCCAAGATACTCGGCATTGGTCAGCGAGCTGCTGATCACACGCAGAATGTTGCCTGGCATAACGGCTGCACTGATGGTGTGGTCAACCTTACGGTCAGGATCAAGCGTAGCGCTTCCGTTCACATAGGAGAAGCCGGAAGGCAGTGCAATGTCGGCCTGGAAGGCGACAAAATCCTGGGTATTGTCAATTTCAACCTCAACGGTCACCGGATGGTTCACCAGCTGTGAAGCATCGTGAATGATGAACAGGTTCTGATTGGCAATGGTGATGCATCCATCTTCGGTCCCGGTAAGGAGTTCTGCTCCAAGAGCGCTGCTGATGTGCGCATTTTCCACTTCATTCACATACATCGGGCATGTGCCGGGTACACCTGCGGTATGAAGCACAAACGTAGCTACCGTACCGGAATTTCCCTGGAAAAGTGCATTGGTCAGTGAGCTGCTCAGGATCCTGAGTATGTTACCTGGTAACACATTGGCATAAATGACGTGGTCTGGTCCTTTACGAGCCGGATTCAGGGCGATGGTGCCCGGAACATAGGTAAATCCGGCCGGCATTACGACATCCAGCTGGAAGCCGGCAAACTGCTGGCTGTTGGTGATCGCCACCTGGAAGGTTTGATCTCTGTTGCAAAGCCCATTAAAATCAACAACTTCCAAAATGTTCTGATGCGCCAGGATGGTCAAAACGCCGGGATCGGTTCCAGTACAGATGTCTTCTCCGTCAAAATTACTGATGAAGTAAGGAGCCACGATCGGGCACGGGTAATCAACATCGCCGGGTCCCGGATTGGCAGGCGTATTCAGCACAAACGTGGCCACAGGTCCCTCATTGCCCAGGAAATAGGCATTGGTGAGGGATGAGCTCAGTATGCGCAGTTTATTGCCTGCAAGGACCGTAGCGTTGATCGTATGATCCACCTTGCGGCCTGCCACCAGCTGTATGCTGGCAGGAACATAGGTAAATCCTGCAGGAAGCTGCACATCGCACTGGAACGCAACAAATTGTTGCGTATTGTCGATCGCCAGCTCAACGGTCATGGGATTTCCAGTCAGTACCTCTTCATCATTGATGATCAGCACATTCGAATGTGCTTTAATGGTTAGCACGCCGTTGTCAACATCGGAAAGGACGTTGTTGGCCAGTGCATCACTGATGATCGCCGTAATAAAATTGAGCGGATATGCTCCTGCTCCTGCTGTGAAGTCCAGCGTAAAGGAACAGACATTTCCGTTATTTCCGGCAAAAGGTGATTGCGTAAGCGAAGTGGCAAGGATCTGCAGTTGATTTCCCGGCAACACTGCTGCATTGATCGTATGATCCGCCTGGCGGCCTGAGAACGCAATACTTCCCGGCTGATAGGTGAACCCTGCAGGAAGCTGAATGATGAACTGGAACGCAACAAAAACGCTGCTGTTCTGAATTTCTACATCCACGGTGATGTCAGGAGCATCCACGAACACTTCTGCGTCATGCAGAATGGCGATGTTGGTTTGAATTCCCCATGTGTCATTGATCACCATATCGTCTTCCACAACGGCAACGCGGTTGGTGGCAATCGGTTCTGCCACCGGAGTGGCGCCGTCCATATAGTAATATTTATACTGATAGGTACCCACAGGCAGCTGCAGGGTCAGGGTATAGATCCATGATCCCGGCGCGACCGGAAACATTTCATAGTCGGGATCAACCGGCGGGATCGTCCAGCCGTTGAATGTGCCGCTTAGAAACACGTCATCGGTGGCAGGATTGAATCCGGCAGCACCGGTCATATCCACATTGAACGTGATATTAAAAGTTTCCGTTTGCTCGATGAAGTTCGCAGTCAGAGCCACGTCTTCATCCGGCATGGTGAAGGTGTAGGGATTGTTGGCGCTCACTACCACATCCATCTCATCCGTCCAGTTCACGAACTGGTATCCCGGATTGGCAGTGGCCATGAGTGTCACCAGGTCACCTTCCTCATAAACGCCCGCTCCCAGTACAGAACCACTGCCAGCTGGATCAACTGATGCTGTGACAGTGTAGGTGGGTATTGCCGAGAAATTTGCAACCAGTGTAATATTCTCAGCTGGCATGTTAAAATTATATGGATTATCGGTACTGACGATTCCTCCATCCTCTGTCCAGCTGACAAAATAGTAACCGGTTCCGGCACTTGCTGTGACAGTAACCGGTGCACCGGCAACATAGGCTCCTGCGCCGGTAGCTGTGCCGGCCCCTGCTGGAGCAATGTTAATGGTCAGCGTATACGTGGGAATGGTGGAAAAATTGGCGGTAAGAGCTACATCCTCGGCTGGCATGGTAAAATTATACGGATTGGCTGTGCTGACAACTCCGTCACCATCAGTCCAGTTCACGAAAAGATAACCCGCAGCCGGAGTGGCTGAAACACTGACCGCGTCGCCGGGGTAATATTCACCGGCGCCTGTCACTGTTCCTGCCCCCGCAGGAGCAACGCTAAGTGTTACATCATATCCTACGGCCTCACCAAGCAGTGTGATGGTACCATCAATGGTCCCGGTGCAGATGTTCTGACCCAGGGCATTTCCAATGGAAACACCCTGCAGATGCATCGGGAAGCTGCCCGGAGTAGCAGGTGTGTTCAGCACAAATGTACACACAACGCCGGAATTACCTGAAAAAGGAGCATTCACAAAAGAAAATGCAAGTACCCGAAGGATATTTCCAGGCAAGACGGATGCCTGCCCCATGTGCCCGTTGGCACGGAAAAGTGCCAGAGAACCGCTCTGGTACGTGAACCCGGTTGGCAGGGGCACGTCAAACTGAAACCCAACGAACACGTCTTGATTGGTGATCTCAACGGATACTGTTATTGGATCACCGGCATCCCCCTGAGCGTTGTCGATTTGCATGACATTGGTCCCAGCCAGCAGAACAAAACTGCCAAATGAGAGCAATGTGATCAATAATAGTCGTATTATCTTCATGGCTATTGTTATTATGTTTCTTAGGTTTAACGAATTGACTTGTTCCTGCACAATCAGATTTAAATTATTTTACAGATGTCTAAGAACCAGCATGCCGGCCTCCGCGAAGCGGGCGGCCGGCAGACTGGTATTTGATCTACGTATTAAAGATCAGGAACATGACTCATTTATACCTACTTTATGATTACTACCTTGACTTCCTGACGGAAAACCTTGTCAGGAGCATCGTCGGATATAGCATTCATTTGTAGTATGTACAGCCCTGTGGTCAGGGTCTGGGAATTGGTCCAGTTGATCAGGTGTTCACCGTAGGTGTAAACCGCATCGGTGAGTTCGCTGATCACGCGGCCTGAGAAGTCAAGCAGACGGATGTTGACCTTGGAATCGTAAGGCACGCTGAACAGTGCATTGATCTCGCCCTGCGACGGGTTCGGATACACCATCAGAGTGAATTCGTCATCAAGAGCACCGTGCTTGTTCACCTGAATTTCGCTTTCGCCGAAGTTGGCGCCGATCACATTACCCCATTCAATGACGCCGTCGCCCTTCATCGTGATCAGGTTGATCATTCCGGTCGGGATAGGCTCGTTGTCAAGGTTGTAGATCATACCGCTGAGGGTATTGCCTTCTACGGTGTACAGCAGCTCGAATCCTTCCAGATTCAGCGTCAGGTTGAGATCTCTGACCTGTGGGCCAGTGAGTTCGAACTGCAGTCCGGCCATCGTTCCATCGCTGCTGAGCATGATCACGCCAGGAGTCAGATAGATATCGGCGGGCACTGACATAACAGTTCCCTTGTTATTATTGCCAAGAACAATGTTGATCAGGGCTACCACATCCAGCACGTTGATCTGTCCGTCGCCGTTGAGATCTCCACCGTCGAGGATGCATGGTGTAGAGGCCTGAGTACCCATGATGTAATTGGTAAGGACGATAACGTCAAGAACGTTGACCACACCGTCGCAGTTCACATCACCAAGCAGTTTGGTGGTGAAGGTACCGGCAACTGTGGTAGCGTAGATACCCGTACCGCAAACCGTACGTACTTCTACATTATACAGTGTACCCGGTGTAAGTGCAGTCAGAGTCTTCGGTGACGTGGCAGCAGCCCATCCGAACGGAGCGGTCGTTGGCCATGCGGCGGTCGACTTCTTGTAACGGAGTTCTGCAGTTTGTCCCGTAGGCGTTGTCCAGGTCACAGTGGCCGATTTGGCGGTAGTGGTGGAAGCAAGGCTGGTGACAGGGTTGCAAGCTGCAAAGTGAGCGACAACGGCTTTATTGCCATTCATCGTCAGCGTGGCAGGATTTGCAGTACCTGTAAGGTCACCGGTCCAGTTCAGCCACAGTCCGTTTGGTTCCGGATCAAGTGTAAGGACAGTACCATAGTTCACAACGTATGGCGCAGTCAGAACGGTCGAGCCATTCTTGACGGTGACCGAGGTAAGTGACGGACCATCAATGGTGACAGTCAGCGTTACCGTGGTGATCGTGAACCTTGCTTCAAGAGCAACATCAGCTGCCGGCATGGTGAAGGTGTATGACGGGTTGCTGGATTTCAAGGTTGCACCCTGATACCATCCGCTGAACACCCAGCCAACGGTTGGTGTGGCAGTCACGGTCACATTGTCGCCAATGTAGTAGACTCCACCGCCCGCTACGCTACCGCCTGCAGTTGGATTTGCAGTTAACGTTACATTGTACGGGATCGCTTCGAAGACAGCCACGAAGTCGTTCCACTGGCACAGGATCGTATGGTTGAACTGAGCTTCTTCAACGATCATTTCGCACATCGGGTTGGCCCAGTAAGCGAAATTGTAGCCAGGACCCGGGGTTGCAAGCAGTGTAACCACTTCGTCCAGAGCGTAAGGTCCGTCACCTGAGATGACCTCAGCTGTACAGCCTAACGGGAGAAGTCCACTGTCACACGCATCGCGTGCCTGGGTGATTTCCACATCGTAATAGAATTCTTCGAACAATCCAAAGATCGTCACATCTTCAGGGATAGGAATGAATCCGAAATCAGGATCCGTCACAGGGTTACCCAGTGCATCGGTGACAGGTATTGTGCAGTTGTAATCGTAGAACCAGCCCACGAAGTCATAATTGCAGCAATCTGCTTCGGCATGGATAGGAATCGGGTCGTCCTCGATGTTGTACTGATAGTCGTAATCCTGAGCCCAGACTTGACCACAGCCAATGTTGTACAGATTAAGCTCATATTCGATCAGACCATATACAGCCACTGCGTCTTTGTCTTCATCCATGTAGATACCAAGAGGATTGGCCTCCTGCTCCACATAATTGACATCCCAGTATTCGAAGCCCCAACCCGGTGTGGTTTCGGATTGATCAACCATCGCAACAACGGTTTCCGGATAGTTTCCATCACCCCAGGTCACACCCTTGCCATCAGGATAGTCGGATGTTACCAGTGAGTAGATCGGATACTGCGGGAAGGCCGACTCGATAGCCAGAGCATAGAGTACGACGGTTTCGTCCCACTGCGCAGGTATGGTGTACGTAAAGGTCATCGACTGCGGATACGGACGTGGTGCATGGGGCGGATCGATCTCCCAGCCTGTCAGGATGCAATCACCACCTGATCTTTCACCGTCACCACAACCATCATAGTCGCTCAGCTCGCCCACCATCCAGTTCACGAAGGTGAAGCCCGGGATCGGGGTTGCCTTCAGGGTGAGCACATCACCGAAGTTATAGATACCGTCGCTGCCTGGAGTAATATCCTGCAGGTTCAGACCATAGTTAACGATGTTGCAGTCACACGGATCCACAGGACGCAGGTAGGTGCGGCATACGAGATCAAGGGTATAATCGATCTTCTTGTAGTTAGCTCTCAGCACAACCGCATTGGCCGGCATGTCGAACTTGATCGTGATATTGTTGACACCATAGCCAGAATAGGTGGTGATACCGCCGCTGACAATGGTCCAGTTGACGAATTCCCAACCGATCACCGGTACTGCCGTCACTGCAATGACTGACGGGAATCCGGGTACCTGGTTGTGTTTGTAGAACTGATACGGCTCGGACCTTGTATAACCGTTCTGCGTGACAGATTCGTCGCCAGCCACTACCGGGCTATGATTCACGGTGAGTGGATAGGTCGGCAGGTCGACATCGAATATAGCACGGATCGTGCGCGCTTCGGTCACAATCGGCAGGGTCAGCGGATTAGCTGAGCCAATGTTACCGTACGTTTCGTCGTACCAGTAGGATAGTTTGTAATATTGATTGGCATTTGCCGTCAGCGTGAACGGGGTCGGCTGCTGGAAGTGCTGGAACGTACCAATGGCAGTGCCGGCACTTGTACTGTTCGTGAACTTGTTCAGTCCGCTTCCTGCAGGAGCACCGACAACCTTGCCGCCTGTGGTGTTCTGAGTGCCGTTATAGTAAGGCAGACCCTTTATAACGTATTCTCTCAGTGCCAGATTGGCAACCAATGCATAGGGTTGTTCGCAGCTGTTTGCTCCAACAACGTAGCTCCATACACTTCTGTCAATGTACTCTTCCACCAAAACGACATTGTCATTGTTGAATCCAATGCATTCCCATCCTGGTTCAGGATATACGGTCAGTGTGAGAGGAGTTTCGAAGATGAAGTCATCACCTGCAGCAGCTGCTGCATCAATGAGCTGTACAAATTCATCGTCGGCGTTCACACCTTCGATCAGTACAGAACCCTTCGTATTCGGATTGGTCACAGCGCTGATATGGTAAGCCGTCTTCACGAAGATGGCCTTGATGTCAAGGTTCGAGGTGATCGGCATCCATTCGGTCGGGGTAAACGGTACATAGTTCCTGCTTGAAGAATTCACACCGTCCCATACCAGGTAGTGGCTGAATTCCCAACCGCATTCGCATACGTGAGGTGTCAGCGTGATCGGAGTTCCATAGAAGAACACGGCATAGTTGTTCGATGCGAACTTGATACCCCAGTTTTCACCCTGGACGAACTTCGCCGTATAGGTAACGTAGTTGCAGCCTGGCATTGCCGGCTCAACAGTTACGTCGATACGGGGATAGAACGGGGCAAAGTTGGCCTGTACACCGTAGGTGCTGTTATGGATAAGATCTGTTCCGGCCATCTTGAAGCTGATCGTACCATCCTTTGGATTCACAAAGGTTGGTTTGGCAGGCAGCTCAGGATTATACAAGTAGTTGGTAGCCGTAACTGTAATACTTGCAGGCAGTATGGATTTACTATCTATGGTCTGGTTCCAGGTCCATCCTGTATTGTACCATGCTTCTGTGCTAGTCACCTTCGGACGGGCCGTAATATTGACCATGTCGTTGTGGGTGAACTGCTGCGTTCTGTTGGTACCGTAGAATGGCGTTCCACCGGTGAATGACACACCGCTGGTGTTGGAGGACTGTGCCGGATCGGCCTTTGCATAGATGTTATACAGGTTGATATCGTATACCACATTGAACCTGTAGATCGAGAACGGAACAGCAGGATCTGCCACCCAGTTGATGTACGGATGCTGTGCAACAGGATACACCGGAGGAGCAGGAACCTGGTTCTGGTTGGTGAACAGATCCCATGCGATACCAGGATCAGCTGCCTGATATTTCCAGCTGCTACCGTTGAACCAGACACTGGTATTCCTTGTCCAGTTATTAATATGGTAACCGTTTCCAATGAAGGATACAAATCCGTAAGTATGCGGGTAAGTCAGCATGTTCACCTTGTAAGTGAGTTCCTTGCCATTCAGTGCATAATTAGTACCGTTCAGGTTGAGGTCCTTCAATGTGGTCGACCCTTCCTTCAGGAACATATTGTTCTTGATCGCTGTTCCCGGATTCGGGAAGCCGAGATTGCTGTTGGCCTGGTAGCTGATCTGTACGTCAAACTTGCAGGTAGTGCACCATGTCCACGGCAGATAGGATCCTTCCGCCGGGAAGTCGGCATTGGCGCCCACTCTTCCGAAGTCGCACATATCAATGAAGCCGGCACCATCATCTGCCATACCGTCGCGCCATACAACGCGGTAGTCGTAGCAGTGCAGCATCTCTCCACCCGGATGTGCCAGGTAGGTCGGATACTCACCGCTCAGGTTGGCCAGTGGTACGAGGGTGATGACCCTTGGACCAAAGGTTCCCGGATTCTGTGGCAAAGCTTCTTCAAACTGCGAGGCTGTGGCCTGGAAGATGACATCGTGCCATACATCCGGTGGGCTTGCATATTTCGACTTGGCCTGCAGCTGGAATTTATGCGTGGGTTCTCCCACTTCTCCGGAGATCATGTTACCGTTGGTGTACTTCACAGGATTCACAAAGGTGATCTTGATCGGTGCATTGTACGGGATTTCAATGCCGGCAACACATCCGGAAGGTTCAACCACCGGGGAGATCAGTTGCGGGATCGTCTTGAAGATGATCTGCCGTGCCTGCTCGAGGGAGCAGTCTACGGTATTGTCAAACACTCCGAGTCCATTCTGGTCAAGGCGGTGTGCAATAGGCACAAGTACGTCAGTGATGTCGTTGTATGCCCAGATATCCCCGAACCTGATCCTGTAGAATGTATTCCACTGCAGATCAACCCTGGTTTCGGTTTCAGGCGTTCCCGGGAAAACGGTAATGACCTGTCCGTTCCTGGTGGACCAGAATGGTACATACACCCAGTTGGGATCCGGATAGTTGTAGACATGGCACGGAGGTGTTCCGGCGCCAACCCATTTTTCTAGCCTGATGAAGTTACCCATACCGGCACCTGAGGTCGGCAGTTGCAGACCCTGGTTGGTGAAGATCGGACGGTCGAAAGCAACGGTGAAGTTACGTTCGATGGGTACGTTCACGATATCCGGTTCGCATGAAGTGCCACACATGAGCTGATAGCTCGGATCGAACATGGCATACGGTGGAACCTGAATGGTACCTGTACCTGTAGAAGTCGAATACTTCAGGCAATAATTCGTGTAATCTGAAGTATGACCTGTCGGGCATCCTGTTCCGTACAGGCTAAGACCAGTCACATTCACATTGAGAACATCGTCCACATAGATATCCTCAAAGTTGGCAACAGCAGCTGCTGTATTCAGTTGAACACATTCGCCGGACACGACACCTTCGTTGGTCACGCCCGTCTGCCAGCTACCCCAGTTGCAAATGGTCGCAGCCGTGGTGCCGTCATATTCCTTCGGGCAAGCCTGGATACCAAGACGTACCAGCGGTCTGCAGGTAATGTTGGCAAATGTCTGCAAAGGACTTGGCAGCTGATAGTTCACTGCATCGGTACCGCTGAGGGTAACTGTATAGGTCACCGTGATATTGGTGCCAACATTCTTTGTGACAAAGTTGGCATTGCTGAATGCATAGGTCAGGTCATCGAGAGCGACGATATTACCAACGGTGGTTGATGTCAGTGTCGCCGTGGTGTTGCCGTCATACACCTTATTTGCTGCTACCGCACTCACGGTCAGTAACCGCTTGGTGATATTGGCAGAAGTGGTGAATGTCGAATTGGCAATCGGATAACCCGTTGAGGTGCTGTACGATGTGATCGGACCCAGGATATAACCGCAATCCCATGCAGTCGGCGTCAGGGTGAGGCCGGTGACGGTAACGGTAATATTGTTTCCGACATGTTCATTAACGAATGCAGCACTTGCTCCAACCTGGTACCATGGTAAGGTGGTGCAGAAGGTCGGGCAATTCGTAACAAAACCATCATAGGTTCCGCCAGTGATGGTGGCAACCGGTGAAGAATCATAAGTCTTGCTTGCTACAACAGGATTGGCGGTAACAACCTTGACGAATTTCGCCTTCAGATCCTTGTCGCTTCTGAAGATCAGTTCATACATATGGTGTCCGTCATCGTTCACGCCGATGTATGTGAAGTCAGGATCGCTCAATGGATCTTCATCGTCGGTGGGGCTGCAGTAGAGCCATTCGCCGAACACCCATCCTTCTTCAGGGATCACTTCGATGATCACTGTTTCACCATGGGTGAAGGTTCTTGGGATCAGGGGATCCCATCCACCATTTTCATCCAGGATAGCGCATTCGCGGTTGCCGTTTAACGTGGCAATGGCTGTTGAACCATATTCCGGCCAGATGACCACATCCTGGTTGCATCCTATCACACCGATCGTCAGGGTATAGAGTTTCTGCAGGAAGTTGGCAGTAACCGTTGCATCGCAATTGGGCATCATATAGGTGGTGCCGGCATGCCATGGATTTCCAAAGAAGCTGTGCGGGCAGGCCATGTCTGACCAGAAATTAAATCCCCAGCCCCCGAGGGGTGATGGTTCAGCATCGATGGCCCAGATGGCACCGCATGCAACTTCGTAGTCACCTACCACGGGATCCGTTGTTCCGGCAAAATCCGGATTAGCTGCCATAGTCAACGTATTGTATGGTATGTTCAGCGTTATGGTTTTGGCGGTCAGGAAAAGGATATTGTTATACGGCGCAAGCTTTACGAGAGGCTGTATGGTAATAACATACGTTCCACCATTGACCATTGCGGCTGCATTGTCAGCATTCGGGATGGTCATGCTGAAATTCCAGTTCAGGGTCACATTGTTAAGTTCAACAAGTGGCTTGTTCAATTGCCATACGGCAGGATTGTTTACGATCGTCACCATGGATAGTGCGGGATCACCCACATTCCAGTCCGAAGCAAACGTATAAATACCGTTGTTGGCACCTAATGACCATGCCAGCTTAGTATTTTGTACAATTTTCCTGTCAAACGTAAAGAGGATATCGGTATAAATATCACGCAAAGGAGCAACTGCATTCAGTGGTTCATTTTCAATCACATTCGGGAAGTCCATACCCAGCGCGAAATTGATCGGGAAATTCAGGCAACCCTGAATCGTTCCTGGCGTAGAAGTATAAGGACTGACCGGATTGAATGTAACAGCCACTGCATCTGAAGCCAGTACACAGTTGGTAACTCCGTCATTCGATGTAAACAACTCGACCGTTAACGAGAATGAATGTGCACTTGTATGTGTGGTAACCAGGTCAAATTCCCAGTTGATAGGGCTGGTCACACTTACAAGACCCAGATCTTTAGCCCATCCTGTGGCAAAAATCTGATCAAATGTCTTGGCAGCGCCTAAAGCAACACCAGTTGGGTAAGCAGTTGTCAACGACACAGTTGATCCATTGGCTCTGGCTCCGATTATTTTTGCACCATAGGTGTAATTACTTAGGCTTATGCGGCCATTCAGCAAGATAGCTGTATAATCAGGATCCGGAGCGGCCGGGTTTAGCGTAATGGTAGTGGTCACAGGAATAATGACCGGGGTACCTACGAGTGGGCTCTCAATGGCTGCAGGTGGAATGACCACGGTGGCCACTGCTTTCGTATTGACAATAGTCACATTCAAGGTGGTACCGTAATCATAATCCTGGACAAAGCCTGGAGGGGGTTCCACCGGTGGGCCTCCAAGCTGCGCCACCGACTGCATCTGCAGGTTGAAGATACCGAAAGAAGCCGCATCGCCAGCAGGCAGAGTAATGGTGAACACCCATTTGGTCGTCAGACCGTTATGCCCCACCAGTGGTGTCGGTGTGCCGGCACCTGTCAACAGGGAAAGATAATGGGTTGAATTGGCAGCCCATCCACCTGCAGGTACAGTGTAGGAACCCGTGGCAGCGCCACTGTTATAGTTCCAGGCAATGATCGTCCCTGCCGGGATGAACTTATCGCATTTGAACCATCCATTGTTCTTGATTTCTCCTGCCAGGTCAATGGCCTGAATGGCGGGATAAGTAGTGGTTGTATTGAAAACGAATTGTCCATCGCACTGTGTAATGGTGATGGGAGCAGTTCCGCTTCCGGTGGCCGCACCGGCAGCGAGAGTCTGGGTTACCGGAGCCACCATGATATGAACCTCGGTATCGGCCAGTTCGGTTTCACACAGTTCATCGCCATAGTCAAGACTTGCATCCTTATAAGCTATGGCATTGTATTCAATATTAAAATCGTAATCACTTCCATTCATGATGCCGTCATAAATAAACAGGTAATTGACGGTCACTCCGCTCATGGATTCGAGGGTAGGTGGTATATAGCTACTGGGCCCATTAATCATGTCGTATAGCGTGCTCAGAAGGATATCATTTCCGTCTACGCCATACACACCGGGGACATCTCCCAGCGAAATTGATGTCAGGTTGCAGGGTGTAGGTGAGCATGGATTCGGAGTCAGTTCAAGCAACCTCAGACCTCCGAAGCCGCCGTCACGATCAGTATGCAGTAACATATCAGCCTTTACACCAGGATAGCTTCCTGCGAGGATCACAGGATAGGTAATGGAGACAGGCGTATAAAATGGAGTTCCGCTGGCACTAACACTGGTGCCAGGGATTGTTTTCACCGTATAGTTCGCGGGCATGACAGCTGGTGGAGCCAGCGGGATCATGTCGAACAATGCGGTCAGATCCTTTTCCGTGTCCATGGTAATACCATACTGGTACCCCTGGGTTTCAGTGGGTAATGGAACAGGCGGTGTGGGAACTATCGAGAACACATCCGGTCCATCCATACCTGCCCATCCAGTGAACTGATATCCCGGGAAAGGAATGACCTTCAGGTAGTACACTCCGCTCGCAGGAAATCCGGCGGGAGGATAGATGACCGAAAGGTCCTCCGGCCCCTCGACGACGGCCACCGCTTCCAGGTTACCGGCAACCTTAACCTTGACTATCCCGTAACATTCGATAGTCAGATTAAGTTTGTTGGTGCCCGGCTGCCCGAAAGCAGTGTAGGTCGGGAGAAGCAGCATCATTGCAAACAACGCTGCCAAAACCATTCCGGCACGTCTTAATCTTCTTGCTTTGTAAATTGTTTCCATAAAAATTAAGTTGTTTAATGAATAATTGTTTCGTAAAAAATTACAATATCGAGAGGATGAAACCGGAATCCGGAGATAAGGAGCTCCCGGTACAGGATATAAGACACCTGCGTAAAAAATACGTATCGCCTGATATCATTCGACCCTTATCACCTGTAACTCCTGCAAACTCCAATTTCATTTTTCCCTAATCATTAATTTTTTGTTTCGAAAAAGTTTTACCTGTTTTTTGTTTTTGATTTGTTTAATTTTTGGTGCTATATATATATAATGTATAAAGTTTTCCGCTCTATTTATAATTGATGAAACTCTGGCGCGAGAATCTGGCGATCTCCAGCCGGATATCAATGTTTGGTTTTAGAATCATAGGGCAAAATAAAAACAAAATTAACTAATTCACAAATTAATTTATTCTCTTTTTAAACCTTTTTTTCAAAAAAAAGTTTCACAAAAGGCTTATTACTTTCTATTCCTTTAAAATGGACTGAATATTTCTGTTGTCTATATGCTTGGTTAAAAGAAGAATTTTTATGTCTTACGTATGCAAAGTAAGCATTAATCAAACGATTTTGCAAATAAAACTATTCTTTTTTCACAAAATTTTTGTTAATAACCTCACCGAAATCCGCCTGCTGCAACGAAAATCATCCTGAATTTTTAACGTAAATCTCCCCATCAAGGTTTCATTTCTGTAAAAATACTGATCTTCAAATAATTACTCCTGAAATCCGGAATTGTTAATACCTGTTTTTTCAGGCATTTACGTTTTCATCATGTTGATAACTTTTACCAGGCCCACAGGGAACGCCCTTTCATGTGGCTTTCCATTCAGAACAAGGGGTGAACTACGCTGCTGTTTCATAGCAAGAGACTGTAAAAGTACTAATCTTTGACATCAAAATGCTATCTTTGTAAAAAAATGTTTTGGATCTGCCCCTTCCACCCTTTTCCAGGGAGGGTGTGTTAAAAAGGCCATTTTTTACTTAACCACGGAGATCACAGAGAAGTACAGAGTACACAGAGGATTGATAACGAGTAATTAAACTCCGTGTTCTCAGTGAATCCTCCGTGCACTCCGTGGTTAGACTGGATTTTAGCATAGCCCCGCAAGGAGAAGTGATCGGATGTTGGAATTTTGAATTTGCCTGGAATTTGGATGTTGGATGTTGGGATTTACTTGGATTTTGGATCTTGGAATTTGGTATTTTATCAGAGGATGTAACGATATTAGATAATAATGTATAGAATATTGATCACTGGAGCAAACGGCCAGCTTGGAAGTGAATTCCGGAAGATCGCCCCTGGATTGGATGACTACCGCCTTACCTTTACCGATGTCGGCGAGCTGAATATTGTGGATAGCGATGCGGTTACAGAATTCATGCAGGGCAGTTCGTTCGACGTGATCATCAACTGCGCGGGGTACACAGCCGTCGACCAGGCGGAATCCGACAGGGACAAAGCAATGCAGGTGAATGCCCTTGCCGTCAGGAACCTTGCCCACGCTGCCAGCCGGCAAAATGCCATGCTGGTGCACATCTCAACGGATTATGTTTTCGACGGGCATTCGTACCGGCCCTATCGTGAAACAGACCGTGAAAAACCACTTTCCTGGTATGGCATCACCAAACTGGAAGGAGAACGCCAGGTGCTGATGCATGCCGGCAAAGCGTTGATCATCAGGACCTCATGGTTGTATTCCCCGTTCGGTAAGAATTTTTTGAGGACCATCCTTGAAAAAGGCCGCCAGCAGGAAGAACTGAGGGTGGTTTGCGACCAGACCGGCACACCCACCTGCGCTGCCGACCTGGCCGGCGCCATCCTGCACATACTTCCGCAGTATCAGGTACAGGAAAAAAGGATCTACAACTATTCCAGTGAAGGGATCTGCTCGTGGTACGACTTTGCAAAAGAAATCGTTGACATGGCAGGGCTGAGCTGCCGGGTCGTGCCGGTGCCAACCGCGGAATGGCCAACTCCCGCAAGCCGTCCCTTCTACAGCGTTCTGGATAAAGGCAAGATCAAACGGGATTTCGGTATGGAGATTCCATACTGGAAGGAGAGTTTGAAGAAGTGTCTGGAGGAGATAAACAATAATAATCCCAGCGCAAGCACCAGACTCCAGACCCATAGCAAGCATCGGGGAATTCATCCTTAATACCCCTCCCCCGTCCCCTCCCCTGCTAGCAGGGGAGGGGTGCAGGGGTGGGGTACATTTAATGATATTCTATTGTTCTATTGTTAAATTGTCAAATTGTTAAATTGCTTATACCTTGTAGCTCTAAATATCTAAAACCTATGAACACCAGCATTGACCAAACCATTCTTGACCGGGCCAACATCTGGCTGACTGGAAATTATGATGAAGAAACCAAAAGGCAGGTCAGGTACCTGATGCAGAACGATCCGGCCGGCCTGACTGACGCATTCTACCGGGATCTGGAATTTGGCACGGGAGGACTGCGCGGGATCATGGGCGCCGGTACCAACCGGATGAACCAGTACACGGTGGGTATGGCCACCCAGGGACTGGCCAATTACCTGAAAAAGGTGTATGGCGACAAGGAACAGATCCAGGCCGCGATCGCCTTTGATTGCAGGAACAACAACACCATGTTCGCCCGCATTACAGCCAACGTGTTGTCGGCCAATGGAATAACGGTCTTTTTATTCGATGACCTGCGCCCTACCCCTGAATTGTCATTCGCCGTCCGTCACCTGAAATGCCATACCGGTATCGTCATCACCGCCTCGCACAATCCGAAGGAATACAATGGGTACAAGGTGTACTGGAACGATGGCGGCCAGCTGATCACACCCCACGACAAAAATGTGATTGATGAAGTTCTGCGCATCCGGTCCATCGAGGCTGTTGCATTTGAAGGGAATCCATCTCTGATCCATACCATCGGCGAGGAGATCGACCGTGCCTTCCTGGAGAGAAGCTGCCAGCAGTCGCTGTCACCTGACATCATCCGGCGGCATCACGACCTGGGAATTGTCTATACGCCGATCCACGGTACGGGTGTGCACCTGGTTCCCCGGGCACTGAAAGCCTATGGATTCACCCATGTGAACCTTGTGAAGGAACAGCAGGTGGTCAGCGGGGATTTTCCCACGGTACACTCCCCCAATCCCGAGGAAGGGGCTGCACTGGGAATGGCCATCCAAAGGGCCATAGAAACCGGGGCCGATCTGGTCATGGGCACCGATCCGGATGCCGACCGTGTGGGAGTGGCGGTGAGGAACGAAAAGAATGAGTTCGTCCTCCTGAACGGCAACCAGACCGCCTCACTGGTCATCTATTACATGCTCGGCAAATGGTCGGAGAAAAAGAGGCTCACAGGAAAGGAATACATTGCCAAGACCATCGTCACGACCGAGCTGCTGAAGGACATCGCCGGCCATTTCGGGGTGGAGACCTTCGACGTACTCACGGGATTTAAGTACATCGCTGAACTGATCCGGAAGCTGGAAGGCCAGCGGACCTACATTGGAGGAGGAGAGGAAAGTTATGGTTACATGATCGGCGATTTTGTCAGGGACAAGGATGCGGTGACCTCCTGCTGCATGATCGCGGAAACCGCCGCATGGGCCGCCAGCCAGGGAAAGACCCTGCTGGGACTGCTGACCGAAATCTATGTGCGGTTCGGTTTCTATAAGGAAAAACAGATCTCGGTGGTCAGGAAGGGAAAAGAAGGCGCCGAGGAGATCCAGCGGATGATGGATCAATTCAGGGGCGCACCGCCCGAACGCATGGATGGCTCAAGGGTGGTGCGGATAAAGGACTATCTTGCACAAACCGAATACGACCGGCTGACGGGCGAAAAAAAGCCCATCGCTCAGCCCAGATCCAACGTGCTGCAGTTCTTCCTGGAGGACGGCAGCAAGATCACCGTCCGCCCCTCCGGCACCGAGCCCAAGATCAAGTTCTACTTTGGGATCAAGGCCACCCTGGCGAGTGCGAACGAACTTGAGACGACCGACAGGAAACTTGAAATGCGAATAGAAGCCATATCACGTTCGTTAGGGCTTTCTTGAAATGAGAGAGGAGAAAGGAGAGAGGAGAATTGAGATATATATTTCTCATCTCTCCTTTCTCATCTCTCCTCTCTCCTTTCATTAAAACACGTCCAGTATAACGATCTTCTTCTCCCGAAACTGAAGTGTGTCGCCCTTTTTATGACCGCGGAGCGCGTGAAAGAAGGGTACGAAGGGCGAGATGGCAAACCATGTCTCGTTGTCGAACTCAAACTTGCCCAGGCCGATGCTGACAAAGATCTTCTGGTCTTCGGTGATGATCACAGCTCCCACATCAACGGCACTGACCTTTTTCAGGGGATCGATCTTGTCGAGCATTTTCAGCTGTTCGAGCGACTGTGTCAGCTGCTTGGCGAACATATCACGCTTTCCCATCATCTGATCCCTGTACGAATCGTACTGGTCACGGGGCTGATGTTCATAGGCGCTGTCCTGGGCATCCTCCATCTCAGCACGCGTGTTGTCAATGCTTTCCTGCTGCAGCTTCCTGCACTGTTCGATCAACCGTCTTTTCAGATCCAGCCTGTCCATTCTGCAAATTTGTGCTAAAATATAAAATTAGCCCTGGGTTTACAAATTATTTCGAAAAAAGTGGATTTTAAGGGAAAGGGATTAATTTTGTTCTATTGTCAAATGGTCAAATGGCTAAATTGTTAAATTGTTAAATTGTTAAATTGCTGACTGTTGACTGATTCAAAACACTACTATGGATCCCGGCAATACTGAAGAATCCTACCGCTCACGTCAGGTCATCGAGTTCCTGACCGTTGCCAATGAATACTGCCTTTTCCTTGAGAAAGCAGAGGATTATGACAGGGAGATCCTGCTGGACTTCATCAGCAAGATATCACCTCTTCTTTACCTCAAGGGGGCGTTGCTTCCTACAGTGTTGGTGTCCGATCCCGGAGCCAATGAGCGCTTTGTCACCCAGGAGCAATGGGAAGATATGTTCCTTACGCTGCACCGGATCTTCGGGAAAGATGACATTTTCTGGATTGCCATCCCTGAAAGCGACGGGCAGTACGCCCTTATCAAGGCGAGCCTGGCCGAACACCTGTCGGATATCTACCAGGACATGAAAGACTTCGTCGTACTCTACCAGAAGAACCTGCAGGCCTCGGGGGAAAATGCAGCCAGCGAGGCCAGGAGGCTGTTTGCATCCCACTGGGGCACACGGATCGCCCAGTTCCAGCGGCATGTGCATACGCTGATCCACGGGGAACCGCAAGAAGGCAATGAAGACCTGAATGAGATCCTTTCCGGTATTTGATGTAAAGAAAATTATTTCCCTGCCTGCTTTATTTCAAAGAATGACTAATTTTGCATTCGTTTATTTAATCTAAATTAAATCAGGATGGTCACCAGGGCAAGCCCTGGGAAATGGATCCTTAATACCCCTCCCCCGTCCCCTCCCCTGCTAGCAGGGGAGGGGTGCAGGGGTAGGGTACATTAAATTTAACAAATAGTCACCTGGTATGGCAGGGTCGGAAACCAAGTCAGGCAGCAAGCAATTTTCGGAAGCGCTGGATCGCATTTTTACACATAGGATCTGGGGATTTCCCGTTTTTTTTGCATTTCTCTGGATCATGTTTGCAGGGACCTTCCGTCTGGGGGCCTATCCCATGCACTGGCTGGAAACCGGGGTAAGTTTCCTGTCGGACGTTCTCTCTGCTGCGATGCCTGACAGTATCCTGAAGGATCTGCTCATTGGCGGGATCATCAGCGGCATCGGGGGAGTGATCGTATTCCTTCCCAACATCCTGCTGCTGTTCTTTTTCATATCGGTAATGGAAGACACCGGGTACATGGCGAGGGCCGTTTACCTCATGGACAAGGTCATGCACCGCATAGGGCTGCATGGCCGGTCGTTCATTCCCATGATCATGGGATTCGGATGCAATGTGCCGGCGATCCTGGCCACCCGTTCGATCGAAAACCGCGACAGCCGTCTGATCACTATCCTGATCAATCCTTTCTTTTCGTGCAGTGCCCGTCTGCCGGTGTACGTATTGCTGATCAGTGCATTCTTTCCCGGGCACTCCGGGACGATGCTGTTCCTGATCTACCTCATCGGTGTCGCGCTGGGAGTGATCACAGCGCTGGTGCTGAAGCGCACCTTGTTCAGGGCCGAACATACTCCCTATGAAAAATACCTTCCCCCCTACCGCATCCCCACCGTCCGGAAGACACTGCGCAGCATGTGGGCCAACGGAGTGTCGTACCTGAAAAAGATCAGCGGAGTGATCCTCGTGGCCACCATCGTGATATGGGCGCTGGGCTACTTTCCGCGCAACATAAGCTACTCTGTTGATTATGACGGTAAGATAGCAGGTCTGAAAAAAGCGCATGAGGTCGCCCTGGCTCAGGCGGATGCGTCTGATGATGGAGCCATCCGTTCGCTCAGCGAAGAATACGACCGGAGCATCCGTCAGCTGACCCTGCAGAGAAATGCGGAAATGCATGAAAAGTCGTACATAGGCCGCATCGGCAAATGGATCGAGCCTGCGCTCAGGCCGCTGGGATTTGACTGGAAAATGGGGATCAGTCTTCTGACAGGGATCTCCGCGAAGGAGATCGTCGTAAGTACGATGGGCGTCCTCTACCAGGCAGATGCTGATCCGAAAGGGCCATCCTCTTCCACACTGATCGACAGGCTTCATTCGCAGGTGTATACCACCGGGCCACGGGCCGGTGAGAAGGTATTCACGCCGCTGGTGGCCTTCGCTTTCATGGTCTTCATTCTCATTTATTTTCCGTGCATCGGGACCATCGCCACGATCTCAAAGGTGTCGGGTTCCTGGAGATGGGGGGCATTTACGGTATTTTACTCCACATTCCTGGCGTGGGTGATGGCATTGCTGATCTACCAGGTGGGATCGCTCCTGGTGTAGCATCACTCGTCCAGCCGGTTCATCCCTTCCACGGCTCGTTCGAAGTTAGGCAGGATACGAAGCGCTTCCCGGTAGTCGCTCCTTGCCCTCTCTTTATCACCGAGGATCTCGAAGCACAATCCGCGGTTATACAGGGCATCCACATAGGAAGGATTCATCCGGAGGGAGTGGTCGAAATAGCGGATGGCCCGAGCATAATCCCCGCGGTTTACCAGGCAGAGATATCCCAGGTTATAGGAGGCGGGAAAATAGCTCGAGTCGATAGCCAGGATCCTGAGATACTGATCCATAGCCAGTGAATCGTTGCCTGTTTGCTGCAGAAGCATGCCCAGGTTGTACCGGAGCTGGATATTGGCCGAATCGATCCGGATGGCATTGCGGTAATAGGCCGCGGCAACACCAGGATCCCGCTGCTCGAAAAGCGAACCCAGAAGGATCAGAGCGTCCAGGTACGCTTCATCCTGCTGCGCGGCAGTTTGCAGATCCTGAATCGCCCGGGCGGTATCGCCGGTTTCCAGGTAGGTGATCCCAAGATGAAAATAGGATTGGGGATATACCGGCTGAAGCCCGATCGCTTTTTTAAAATACTCCCTGGCCAGGGTGTAATCTTTCAGTACCAGGTGCAGGTAACCTTTCTTGAAATTGGGGACAGCATCAAGGGGAGCCAGGTCGGAGGCCTTATTCAGGGCATCCTTTGCTTTTTCCGGGTTGTTCATGCCAAGGTAGATGTCCGACAGGGTCACAAAGAACTCCGGATTGGCTGGTTCCAGGGTCAGGGCTTTATTGACATAGCCGAGGGCTTCATTGATCCTGCCCGATTTCAGCAGGAACTGTGCGCTGTCGTCATACACCGAGGCTTGCCCTGCAGGTGATGTATCTCTCCCGCCGGAGGGATTTCCCGGTGATGTCCGGTCAGTGCAGGCTGACAGCACAGCCATCAGGATACATACGGCAAATGGGGTACAGACTTTCATTCCCACAGGATGTGGAACGGTCATCATCAGGATGCGGCAGCCAGCGCTTCCCTGACCTTTTTTTCCAGTTCAGCGGCCAGGTCGGGATTATCGATGAGCAGTTTTTTTACGCCATCCCTGCCCTGTCCGAGCTTTGTTTCTCCATAGCTGAACCACGAGCCGCTCTTTTTGATGATATTATGGTCGATGCCCAGGTCGATGATCTCACCTGTTTTGGAGATGCCTTCGCCGTAGATGATGTCAAATTCAGCGATACGGAAGGGAGGGGCCAGCTTGTTCTTGACCACTTTCACTTTGGCCCGGTTGCCCGTAATATTCTCCCCTTCCTTTATCTGGTTGGTCTTTCGGATATCCAGGCGGACCGATGCATAGAATTTCAGGGCATTGCCTCCTGTGGTCGTTTCGGGATTTCCGAACATCACGCCTATCTTTTCGCGCAATTGGTTGATAAAGATACAGCTTGTATGGGTCTTGCTAATGGTGGCGGTGAGTTTGCGGAGGGCCTGTGACATCAGGCGTGCCTGGAGGCCCAGTTTGGAATCACCCATTTCTCCTTCGATCTCGCTTTTTGGGGTCAGGGCGGCCACCGAGTCGATGACAATGATGTCGATGGCGCCGCTTCTGATGAGATTTTCTGTGATCTCAAGGGCCTGTTCTCCGTTATCGGGCTGCGAGATCAGGAGGTTTTCGATGTCCACTCCCAGTTTTTTGGCATAGAACCGGTCAAATGCATGCTCCGCATCAATAAAAGCAGCTATGCCTCCTGCTTTCTGAGCTTCGGCGATGGCATGCAGGGCCAGCGTCGTCTTGCCGGAAGATTCAGGTCCATAGATCTCAATGACCCTTCCGCGCGGCAGTCCGCCAATGCCCAGCGCGGAGTCGAGGGCAATGGAGCCGGTAGAGATCGTGCCCACTTCGACCACTGCATTATCACCCAGCTTCATAATCGTGCCCTTGCCATATTCTTTTTCCATCTTATCGATGACCAGCTGCAGCGCCTTCATCTTTTCCCTGTTGTTGGTGTTTTCCTCTGGTGCCATACCGAATGATATTTAATTTGGAACCGACTGTATCTTTTCTGTTAATCCGGAAACGTATGAAAATGTTACCCGGTAAATTTAAAAATCTCCATAAAAATACGCAAAATCAAAGAGCAAAAACCAAAGATCAAAAAGCAAAGAGCAAAAAGTAAAAGTAAATTTTCATCGACCTATATTTTGCCGGATGCAATTTGTAATACTTCATTATAACCTTCACTTGTAGCTTGTAGCTTGAAGCTTGTAGCTTTTATAAAGCCACTTTTGAAATTTGCTTTTTGCTCTTTGCTCTTTGAATTTATTCCGGGGCCAGGATCTGCCTTGTATGATCCCCCGTTTCAACCCTGGTGATAACTCGTTCGATGGTGCCTTCCTCATCGATCACGAAGGTAACCCGGTGGATGCCCTCATACGCTCTTCCCATGAATTTCTTTGGACCCCAGACGCCATAGGCATTGACGATGGTTCGGTCCGTGTCAGGGATCAACGGGAAGGGAAGGTTGAATTTCGCGCTGAATTTCAGGTGTGATTTAATGGGATCAGTGCTGACACCGATCACCTGGTATCCCAGGGAGAGCAATTGATGGTAATTGTCGCGCAGGTTGCATGCTTCGGCAGTGCATCCCGGGGTGTCGTCCTTGGGATAGAAATAAAGGACCACTTTCTTCCCCCTGTAGTTCTCCAGTGTCACCTGGTTTCCATGCTGGTCAGTAGCGGTGAATAAGGGTGCCGTGTCACCTTGTTTCAGGGTTGTCATTGTTCTGTCATTTTAAGATCAAAGAGCAAAG